>Ga0265325_10000001_pt1 | contig 726814 bp, 731 predicted proteins | sample 41420metaG_FD_202090 | JGI IMG/M metagenome (GOLD analysis project Ga0265325, IMG submission 202090) | Rhizosphere microbial communities from Carex aquatilis grown in University of Washington, Seatle, WA, United States - 4-14-20 metaG | ecosystem: Host-associated > Plants > Roots >...
CTCTTCCGTGATGCCGTTGAGACGCGTCGCGTTCTCGCGCAGTGCATTGAGAAGGCTCACGGCCTCGACCGTCAATTTCGCGGCCTTCACGATACGGTCTCCCATCCAGGCCATCTGGGCTTCAAGTTGGGTGACTTCGAACAGCATTACGGCCTTGGCCGTTTTCTGCATCTGATCGATCGTGTCATCGAGCGTGTTGATCAGATCTTTGATGTCGCTGCGATCGAACGGCGTGATGAAAGTGCGGCGTACAAGCAGCAGCACTTCGCGTGCGACAGCGTCGGCCTCGTTCTCCAGCGCAATTACCTTTTGCGCGGCTTCCTTGACTCCGGCTCCTCCTTCAAGCAATTCGCGAAGCGCCAAAGCGCCCTCGACCAGTATCTCGGCATGTCGTGAGAAAAGCGCGAAGAACCTGTCCTCGCGGGGCATAAGTGCTTGAAACCAGCGGAACATTTTGGCGCTTTCTGGTAGGACAAATGATTTGTGACAGTTTTATAACAGCAACCGTCGCCATCAATAAAGCGCGCCCGCTTTTTGCCTAAACCTGACCGCGCCCGATCAGACAACCGAGTGAACAGAATGCAGATAACGCATACCTGCGCAACACTCGCTAACTCTGCCGCACCGTTATTGAGAAAGAGACAGAACTGAAGCACTCTGTAGTCGTCTCGAACCCGCGAACCGGCAATATTGTCCCACCCTAAAGGTGGTCATTGTTCATCACCATAATGGGCTCAACGAAGCCTGATGGCTTCAACCAAACCAAAAACAACATCGGAGGTTTTCATGTTCAAGTCACACGCGCTGCTGCGCGGCGTGCTTCTCGGGACGGCTGTCGCGGCCGTTGCCCTTGCGCCGGCGATGGGCGCCGATGCGTCGCGCGAGTCCAGGCGCATGCACGCGCTCTATGGCAATCGTGCCGTTGCGGCACCGGCGAGCATCGGCGCCACGGCCCCTGCGTCAAAGGACCCGACCTACACAGACCTGTACAAATTCAAGGGCGGTGCCAATGACGGTTGCAACCCCGGTGCGAAAGTCACGCTCGACGCCGGCGGAGATATCTACGGCACCACCGATTTCTGTGACCCTTACGGCGATGGCGACGGCGTCGTGTTCAAGCTGGCGCCCGACGGCACGGAAACGATCTTGCATTTCTTCACCGGTGACACGGACGGTGCGCAGCCCGATGGCGCGGTCACGCTACTGCGTAATGGCGACATGATCGGCTCCACGACCAGCGGCGGCGCAAACGACAGCGGGACGCTGTTCGAAATCACCAAGAAGGGCAAGTTCAAGGTTCTGCACGCTTTGACGTCGGACGAGGGCTCAGAAGTGCGCGGCAATCTTTATAGGGACAAAGGCGGCAACTTCTACGGCACCGCTCTGTTTGGCGGCGCTGGTGGTTCCGGCACGCTCTTCAAGTACGGCTCCGACGGCACCTTCACGGTGCTGCACACCTTCACCGGCGGCGCCGATGGCGAATTCCCCGAGCATGGCGTCGTCGCCGACACGGCGGGCAATCTCTATGGCGTGACGGCCTTTGGCGGCGTCAACGGCGAAGGCTCGGTGTTCAAGTACGACACTGCGGGCAATTTCAGCACCCTCTACAGCTTCACGGGCGATGCTGATGGCGGCTTCCTCTATGGCGGGATGGATATCGACAGCGACGGCAATCTCTATGGCAGCACGGGTAGTGGCGGCACGTCCAATGCCGGCACCGTCTTCAAACTGACGCCAGGTGGCGCGCTGACCACACTCTATAACTTCACCGGCGGCGCGGACGGCGCGAGCCCGGAAGGCGACATGCTTCTGGTCGGCAAAGACCTCTACAGCACGGCCAATGCCGGCGGCGATGCGAGCTGCCAATGTGGCGTCGTCTATGAAGTCACCGCGAAGGGTAAGGAGAAGGTTCTGCACACCTTCACCGGCACCACCGACGGCAGCGGCTATTCCGCCGGTCTGATTTTGAAGAACGGCATTTTCTACAGCACGGTTCAGTACGGCGCGATCCTTCAGCAAGGCGCCGTGTACAGCCTGACGAAGAAATAGGATCGATCCGTTCATTCGATCCGACACGGCCCTCTCCTGCTTGTGAGAGACCCGTTACCAGTCCGTCGGAACTAACTCTGAATTCGACGAGTGAGACGCGCGAGCTTTGGGTCGTAGGTGTATTCGGTGATCGTGCCGTCTTTGATCCGCTCCACGGCTTCGTCGATGACGAAGAGCGGGACAAGGAACCATTCGCGCGGAGTGATCGGTTGACCAACAACAAAAAACTACCAGTGCAATCAGACGCACAAACAGTACCGGACTCACTCGACTTCAAAATGTCGGCGATCGCTGACCTGTCTACCCATGCCCTGCGCAAGTCCTGGCGCGCACGATTTGGGAACGACCCACCATCGATCCGCTCACGCGCTATCCTCGCTCACCTTTTAGCGTGGCGCATACAGATCGATGCGATTGGCGGCTTGGATAACGCAACCACGCGCTCGCTGACCAAAATCGCAGAAGCGCTCGCGCGAGACGGCTCGTACGAGCCCAAAATCCGAAGGGGTTTCTCCACCGGAGTGGTCCTTTCTCGCGAATGGAAGGGCGTCGCCCACAAGGTGACGGTGGTTGAAGGAGGGTTTCAGCATCTGGGCAAGCGATATCGTAGCCTCTCGGATATCGCTCGCACCATCACCGGCACGCGCTGGTCAGGCCCCAGGTTTTTCGGGCTGGAACAAAAGGGGCGGCCCACACGGACGGTTGCGTCATGAGCGCGAAGCGCCAGATTCGATGTGCCATCTACACCCGCAAGTCCACTGAAGAAGGTCTCGATCAGGATTTTAATAGTCTGGATGCACAGCGCGAAGCATGCTCCGCCTATATTACCAGTCAAAAAGCCGAGGGCTGGGTAGCACTCGCTGGCAACTACGACGACGGCGGCTATTCCGGGGGAACGTTAGAGCGGCCTGCCCTACAGCGTCTTCTCAAGGACATCGAACGCGGCGCCGTTGACGTCGTGGTCGTCTACAAGATCGACCGGCTGAGCCGCTCGCTCATGGATTTTGCAAGGCTGGTCGAGGTGTTCGATCGCAAGGGCGTGACCTTTGTCTCGGTCACCCAGTCGTTCAACACAACGACCTCCATGGGGCGGCTGACCCTCAATGTGCTGCTGTCATTCGCCCAGTTCGAGCGTGAGGTCACAGGTGAACGCATCCGAGACAAGTTTGCCGCGTCCAAGCGCAAGGGCATGTGGATGGGCGGCAACCCTCCCCTCGGCTATGACGTCTCCAATCGCAAGCTCGTCATAAATCATGGCGAGGCCGAGACTGTCCGTCTCATCTTCCGTCGTAATCTGGACTTGGGATGTGTACGCCTTCTCTGCAACGATATTAGAGAGCGCGGAGTGGTGTCCAAGCCGAGGTCGTTCAGCACCGGCAAAGCACGTGGAGGCAAGCCGATCGAGCGCAGCGCGCTTTACCTGATTCTGAACAACCGGACTTATCTCGGCAAAACCACACACAAGGGTAACGCCTACCCCGGCGAGCATCAGGCGATCGTGCCGTGTGACCTCTTCGATCGCGTGCAACGGCGCTTGGCCGAACTGAGACCGCCCGTGCGCGTAAGCACGCGCGCAGCGCAGGATGCACCTCTCGCAGGCCTGTTGTTCGATGAGACCGGCGCGCCGATGCTTCCAACCTATACCGTCAAGGGACAAAACCGCCGCTACCGCTACTACACAAGCAGGCCGGCCATGAAAGGCGAAGCGTCCAGGGCTGCTATCTCTCGGATCCCGGCTCCGCCGCTCGAGCACCTTATATCCGGCGCGTTGCGGCGATTGGACCTGCGGGCGGACACGCCGGGAAAGGCCATCGATCAGATTGATATCCTGGCGAACAATGTCGTCATCCACATCAACCGGAGGGAAGCGATCGCCGCTTGGCGATCAACTGGGTCTGAAACCCGGCAAAGAACGGATCGGCAAATACTTGGCGACAGGCGGGCGCTTCTCCGGACTGGCGAGACGCTGATCAACGACGGCGACCGTCTTATACTCTCGCTCCCCGTTCGTGCGCGCTTTCGCGGTGGAGACGCAACGGTTCTCGATCCATCAGGGGTGACCGCGCCGCGCCAGGACCCGGCGCTGATCAAAGCGTTGGCGCGTGCCCATCAATGGCGGGACATGCTTCTCAGCGGAGAAGTCACTTCTATCGAAGCTCTCGCCCGGCGTTCCGGCCTGGATCGGGGGCATGTTGGCCTCACCCTGAACCTTGCCTTCCTGAGCCCGGCCATCGCTAGGGCAATCATTCGCGGCGAGCAGCCGCCCCGCTTGCGCCTCAATCGGCTGCTCCGTGAGACGATCCCCCTCTCGTGGCGCGAACAAGAGGCGGTGCTTCTAACTTCGACAGCGGCACAAAAATAACAGGGAAAGTGGCAGCGGATTTTCCCTGTTATTTGAAATGCTTTCCCTGTTATCGCGAAATTGTTTCCCTGTTATTTGAGCAGCGAATTTGAACGCCAACATCACGTAAACCCCTATAAAATGGACATTTTAGGTCCATCGACGCGGCATGATCTGGCGCAAACGAAAATTTTCCCTGTATTTTTCCCTGTTATTTGCAAATCGGGGAGAAAAGTTCGCCCGGACACACCGCCCGGTCACAAACGCCGACCTCCAGCGCGAAGCCGAAGTGGAGGTCTCGGATCTGGAGTTGGAGACTGAGGGGCGGATTGCGTGAAATTTCCCTGATCTGGGAGTCTTCGCGGCGCAGGGAGAGACTGAACGCGCGCGAAATTTCGCCTGAATGCGGCGAATTCGGCGCGTGGTTCTGAGGGTGAGAGTTAGAGGAAAGTGGAGTGGTACAGTTGGGTGGGTTCGAACCGCCGACCTCCGGATCCACAATCCGGCGCTCTAACCAACTGAGCTACAACTGCACGCGCAAAAAGAAGCGGGAAACTAGGGTTCTACCCTTATAAAAGCAAGGGCTTGGGAGCATTGCACAGCACCGCCGCACACGGCCTATGATCGCCGCATGAAACGGGTCTTTTGCTATGGTCTGACGGTAGCCGCGACGCTCCTGGTAGTGGTCGCGCTGGTGCCGCTTATAGTCCCCGCCAGCGTCTACAAAGACCAAATCGAAGAGGGCATTGGACGGGCTACCGGACGAAAATTCACGATCGCCGGCGCGTTGCACCTCAGCATTTTTCCTTCGCTCACCATCCGGGCCGACCGCATATCGCTGGCCGGGGCGCCGGATGGCCGCGCGTCGCCGATTGCGACCGCGGACGACGTGCAAATGGGCGTGCGGTTTTGGCCGCTGCTTTCCGGGCACGTGGAGCTGACCCGGATCGTTCTCGACAGACCCGTCTTCGCGTTGGAGGTTGGTATCGATGGCAACGCGAACTGGATCGTCGAACACAAAAACAAAACAAAAGCCGAAAATTCCGGCCCGCGCTTTTCAATCACACCTCGCTTCTCGGGAATTCAGATCAACAAGGGCAGTTTCACCTATGCCAACGCGCGGACGCGCGCCAATCTCAGGTTCGAGAACATCGATGCCGCCATTGGGCTTGATGAAGTCGATCGACCGGCAACGGCATCAGGTTCCTTCACCTGGAACGGCCGCGAGGTTTCTTTCCGGGCAAAAGCCGCGACGCCCGACCGGTTCTTGAACGCGCGCGAAAGCAACCTTGAGCTTTCGCTCGTATCTGCCGGCTCGCACCTGAACTTCTCCGGATCGGTCATGCCGGACGGGCGCGTTTCGGGCAACATCAAGGTCGATACAGCATCTCTTCGCGACGACGCCACATGGCTTGGGACGCGCATGCCGGACAGTGGCGGGTTCGGTGCGTTATCTCTGCAGAGCGCGATTGCCGGCGACAACCGGGCCCTCGCTCTAACGGGGCTGTCGGCAACACTCGACACCATGCACATCGGCGGCGATATCGACCTCGCCAAAGGCGAATTGCGGCCGCGCCTCGACGGACATCTGTCAATCGATCGCCTGGATATGAATTCCTATATCAAGCATAGACATGGACCGGGAACGGCGCACAGCGCGCACGGTACCGATGAATGGAGCGATGAACCGGTCTCGCTCGACATCCTAAGAAAATCTGACGCCAATCTCACGATCGATGCCGGCTCGGTAACAGTCAGGAATTTAAGTCTCGGCAGAACGACCATGCGCGTGACTCTGCAAGACGGAAAACTCGATGCCGCACTTTTCCCCATGTCTCTCTATGGCGGCCGCGGCAACGCTGCGCTGAAGATCGACACAAACGGTCCGGCGCCGGCTTTTCACAACACGCTGGAATTCGACAACGTGGCGCTGGCTCCGTTCTTCACAGACGCGATCGGCGTCAAGCAGATCGAAGGGACCGGGACAATTCGGCTCGATCTGACATCGGCCGGATCCGACCCGAGTACGATCATGCACGGCCTGAGCGGCCAGGGCTCTGTCGCGTTCCGCGATGGGCGTCTGCGTGGCGTCGACTTCGGCGCCGTCGCGCGTGCTGTGCTGACGATGCTCGGCGATGCGATCAAACCCGACACGTTCACATCATATTCCAACATGGGCGGCAGTTTCGCCGTGGCGAACGGCATATTGACCAGCAAAGATTTTCAAATGGCCGGGCCGGTGCTGAAAGCGACCGGGTCGGGAGCCATCGATATCGGCAACCGCAGCATCGATTTCAGAATCTTGCCGCAGGCGGACGCGATCGTCGCCAAACAGAAACTCTCGCTCGGCGTACCGTTCCGCATCAAAGGGCCGTGGAAGCACGTCCACTATACCGCCGATGTCGCCGGCGTTCTTCATGGCGTTTTGGACAACCTGGAATCTGGAAAGGCGCCGTTCAAGGGGCTGCTCGGACCTTCCAAACCCCAGGACCCCAACGCGCCAAAGAAAAAGCACAAAAATATCGGCGATGCGCTAAAAAACATGCTCGGCATTCACTGAGGACCACATGAAGCGGCGGACCTGGATCATCGTGCTCGTTCTGGCGCTCGCGATGGCCGCCGCCCTTTTCGCTTTTGTCTTCCTGCGCAAAGCGCCTGTGCTGACGGCCGTGACCTGGGCCGGGCCTTATGGCCGCGCGCAAGCGAGTGCCCTCTTCCTTCCCTATGGCCAGAAGACCGGGATCGACGTTCACATAGCCGAATACGACGGTGGTCTAACCGAACTTCGCGAGCAGATTGCGGGCAAACAGTACCGCTGGGATGTCATGGACCTTGAGCTTCCCGACGCCATTGCGGCATGCCGCGAAGGATTGCTCGAACCCGTCAATGCCGCGAGCCTGCCAGCGGGAGCCAATGGAGAATTGTCGAAAGCCGACTTTGTTCCTAACGCGCTCGGGCCCTGCTGGGTTGGCAGTATGGTCTACAGTCAGCTTATCGTATACGCGCCCAACAACTTCGCGACAGAGAAACCGGCAACCGTTTCAGATTTCTTCGATCTCGCGCGCTTCCCCGGTCCGCGGGCGCTGCGCGGTACAAGCCCCAAGCTCAATCTTGAGCTCGCTTTGCTGGCCGACGGCGTGGCCCCAAAAGATATCTATCCCGTTCTTTCAACCGATCAGGGCGTCTCGCGCGCGCTCGCCAAACTCGACACGATCCGGGGATCGATCGTGTGGTGGACAAGGTCCAGCGAACCCGTCGCGATGATCGAGGACGGCCGCGCTGCATTCGCGACCGCGCTGAACGGTGACATCTATGACGCCGCCATCCATGGACGGAAGCTGGCGGCGATCTGGGACAAGCAGCTTTACGAACTCGATGTCTTCGGTATTCCAAAGGACGATCCAAAACGCGACATGGCGATGGATTTCATGCGCTTCGCGACCTCCGCGACGAACCTCGCGGCCGTTGCGGACTGGGTTCCTTATGGCCCTGCCCGGCGTTCGGCATCGAAACTTATCGGTAAGAATCCGGAGCTCGGGATCGACATGCGCCCTTTCTCGCCGACGGCGCCGGAGCATTTTGCGACGGCATTCGCCGTGGATGATGCATGGTGGCAGGCGCACGGTACGGCGATCATGACCCACTGGCAGGCGTGGCGGAATCGTTAATCGCGGATCCCACGCGGCAACACTTCGGAAAGTTCCCTGCATTACGCTTCCGCGCGTTGACAGCGCGCCTACCGTCGCCGACGATTCGAATCAGTCAGGGGGCCGCGCCAAGCGCGGCGCAAGTGAGCAATAGATGACGTCTTATGCATTGCGCCGCATTCTGGGTGCGATTCCTACCCTGTTGGTCATCATAACGCTCGCTTTCTTCATGATGCGCCTGGCGCCGGGCGGGCCGTTCGACAGCCAGCGCCATCTGCCGCCTGAAATCGAGCACAATATCAAAGCGGCCTACCAGCTCGACAAACCGGTCTACGAACAATACGCGCTCTATGTGAGCCGGCTTGCGCATGGCGATCTTGGCCCCTCGTACAAGAACAAGGCATTCACCGTCACGCAATTGATCGAGGACGGCCTGCCGGTCAGCGCCAAGCTGGGACTCTCTGCGATCCTGCTTGCGCTGATTTTCGGCATCGGATTGGGCATCGTGGCCGCGCTCAATCAGAACCGGCTTTTCGATCATGCCATAATGAGCGTGGCTATGTTCGGGATCACGATTCCGACGTTCGTGACCGCGCCGCTTCTCACCTTATTCTTTGGCGTATACGGCGTGCACATTTTTGGCGTGGACATTTCTCTGCCGGTGGGAGGCTGGAACGGCGGAGCATTGCGCAACATGATTCTTCCCGTGACCGTCCTTGCGCTGCCGCAGATCGCGATCATCGCGCGGCTCGTGCGCGGCAGCATGGTTGAGGTGCTGCACTCGAACTATATCCGGACCGCGCGCGCCAAAGGATTGCCGGGCCACCGCATCGTCACGCGACATGCCTTACAGGCCGCGCTGCTCCCCCTTGTCAGCTATCTCGGGCCAGCGGTGGCGCAACTCGTGACCGGTTCGCTGATCGTCGAACAGATATTCGGCCTGCCCGGTATCGGCCGCTATTTCGTGCTCGCCGCGCTCGACCGCGACTACACGCTGGTGCTCGGCGTTGTGATCTTCTACGCCGCATTCATCATCGTATTCAATTTGCTGGCCGACCTGCTCTACGCCGTGCTCGATCCTCGCGTGAGCTATCGCACATGATCGCGACGGGGGTCACGGGAGAAGGCGCCGCGCTCATGCAAAAGGCGCAGGACGTTCAGGGCCGCAGTCTCTGGGTCGATGCGCGGCATCGGCTTGTGCGCAACCGGGCAGCGGTCGTCAGCATCATCGTGCTCGCAATCATCGCCGTTATGGCGATCCTGGCACCGCTCCTGTCGCGATATGCCTACAACGCAGTCGACTACGCGACGATTTCCTGCGCACCCGACTGGTGGCCCGGGCATGACGCGGCCTGTCATGCCGGCGGCACCCACTGGTTCGGCACGGACTCGGTTGGCCGCGATCTCTTTGTGCGCGTGCTCTATGGAGCGCGCGTGTCACTGGCAGTGGGATTTGTGGCGACCTTTGTCAGCCTGCTGATCGGCGTGACGTACGGAGCGGTTGCCGGATATCTCGGCGGCCGGATCGACGCGTTGATGATGCGGCTTGTGGATGTGCTCTATTCGCTGCCATTCATCTTTCTCGTCATCATCCTGATGGTGGTCTTCGACCGCAACTTCTTGCTTCTTTTCGTAGCCATCGGCGCGGTCGAATGGCTGACGATGGCGCGGATCGTGCGCGGTCAAACGATTTCGATCAAGCAGAAGGAATTCATCGAGGCCGCGCGTGCCGGCGGTGTCGGCGCCTGGGGCATCATCTTCCGGCATGTCGTTCCGAACGTCCTTGGCCCGGTTGTCGTGTACGTCACGCTGACAATCCCGGCCGTCATTCTGTCCGAGAGTTTCCTGTCGTTTCTGGGTCTCGGCATACAGCCGCCGCTCGCTTCGTGGGGCGTTCTGATCGCCGACGGTACCGAGCAGATGGAAACCGCGCCGTGGCTTCTGATCTTCCCCGCCGGTTTCATGGCGGTCGCGTTGTTTTGCTTCAATTTCATCGGCGACGGACTGCGCGACGCTCTCGATCCGAAAGATCGCTGACATGGGCGAAAGGATTTTCGAGATCAGGGACTTCAACGTCCGCTTCGCAACGCCCGACGGCGAAGTGCACGCTGTCAGAAATCTCAATCTGGATGTCGATGCCGGCGAATGTCTCGGTATCGTGGGCGAATCCGGTTCTGGCAAGACACAGATATTCCTGGGCGCAATCGGCCTTCTCTCACCGAACGGCCGCGCGAACGGAAGCGTGAAATATCGCGGCGAAGAGATCCTGGGTCTGCGGCAGAAATCGCTCAACAGATTGCGAGGCTCGAAGATCACCATGATCTTTCAGGATCCGCTGACCTCTCTGACGCCGCATATGCGGATCGGCGAACAGATCATCGAAGGCATCCGCATCCACCAACGCCTGCCGCGCGATGAGGCCGAGAAGCGGGCGCTTGAGATTCTCGAACTCGTGCGCATTCCAGAAGGCCGCCGCCGCATGCAGCAATATCCGCATGAGCTGTCCGGCGGAATGCGCCAACGCGTGATGATTGCGATGGCGACGGTCTGCGGACCCGACCTCCTCATCGCGGACGAACCAACCACCGCGCTCGACGTGACGGTGCAGGCTGAGATACTGGACATCATGCGCGATCTGGAGGCCGAACTGAAAACCTCCATCGCGCTTGTCAGTCACGACATGGGCGTGATTGCCGCCATGGCAGACCGCGTGCTGGTGATGCGCGCGGGCGAGATCGTCGAGTCCGGGAGCGCCGATGACATCTTCTACAGACCCAAGCACGACTATACGAAGATGCTGCTCGACGCGATGCCGCGCATGGACAGTCCCGATCCCGGGAGACGGATCGAACCTGCTCATGGGATGGCCGGTGAGGTCCTAAAAGTCTCCGACCTGCGCGTGAACTTTCCGATGCCGATAGGCTGGCAGACCAGGCAATTGCACGCCGTTGACGGCATCAGTTTCACGCTTAGGCAGGGCGAGACGTTGGGGATCGTGGGAGAATCCGGCAGCGGAAAATCCACACTCGCGCGCGCCGCGCTGAAGCTCATTCCCAAGACCGATGGCACTGTTCTTTGGCTTGGAAACGACATTGCGGGTTTGAACGAACGCGAAGTCCGAAAGTCGCGCAAGGACTTCCAGATCGTCTTCCAGGACCCTCTTGCGAGCCTCGATCCGCGCATGGCCGTGGGCGAATCCATCGCCGAACCGCTGCGCACGCTCAAACCGGACCTTGCCGTCGCCGACGTACGAAAGCGCGTGCGGGATATGATGGATCGCGTCGGTCTGGACCCCGCCTGGATCAACCGCTATCCGCACGAATTCTCAGGCGGCCAGAACCAGCGCGTCGGTATTGCGCGCGCCATGATCCTGGAGCCCAAGCTCGTGGTCTGCGATGAGGCGGTAAGCGCGCTCGACGCGTCGATCCAGGCGCAGATCGTCGATCTCATTCGCACGCTGCAATCCAATTTCGGCATGTCCCTGATCTTCATCAGCCACGATCTGTCCATCGTGCGCCAGATCGCCCACCGCGTGATGGTTCTTTATCTCGGCCGCGTCGTCGAATTTGCCGACAACGACGCGCTCTATGCCGATCCGCGCCATCCCTATACGAGGGCGCTGATCTCGGCGGCGCCGATCCCCGATCCAAAGCTGGAGCGCGCGAAGAAGCGCGTCCGTCTGGCCGGCGAACTTTCATCGCCGCTCGACAGCCGCGCGCCACTTATATTTCTCAAGTCCAGGATGATCGACGACCCAGACGCGGAACAATACCGGCCCAAGCTGGTCGAAGTCGCGCCCGGGCATCTTGTCGCCGAGCACGACCAGATCGCTATTTGATGCGCTTGACCTTGAATACCTTCTTCGAACCGTTGATCTGCATGTTGTAGCTGCCGAGCATACCGCGCGAAATCATCACGGTGTTCTCGCCGCCTTTCTTGAAATTCGCGATGTCGGCTTCGCCGTCGATCTGTTTCCACACCTGACCGCTCTCCAGGAACACGACAAACTTTCCGAACGGATTCAGCGCGTAATCCGTGACATTCGCCGTGACGGTATCGATCGGCCCGTCCTGCACTTCATCGGGCTTGGAAACACGCCCCGGCAGATATTCGCTGCCGAATTGCTGTGGCGTCGTCTGCTCTCCAACGGCCTGGGGCGCCGACGAATCCGTTGCGAGCGCCTGCTTTATCTGCGCCGACAGCTCATCGTAACAGGACAGCCGCCTCTCATTGTCGGTGAACGTCGAGCACTGCTGCATGGCCTGAAGCAGGGCGTCATGAGAACCCGCATGGGCAGCTATGGGAAACACCAGAAGAGCCAAAGCCGTTGTGGCGGCAGCGCGCAAATTCATGACCCGTTCACTCCTTCGTTGTTTAATGCCGGCGCTACGCTTGGCCGCGCGCATTAACGTTTGAGTAGCACCTCAAAGCACCGCCCTGGTTGGAGCCCTGGCAGATGACGCTATCCAATCGAACCACATTCACACGCCGCGCGGCAATGGCTGGCGGCGCGGTCGTGGTCGCTGGCGCCGGCGTTTTCGCGTTCCGTGGAAGCTCGTCACGCGGCTTCACGCTCTCCAAGGCCGACAACAAGACATTAAATCGGGGCAATGGGGCGGAGCCCGACACGCTGGACCCGCACAAGGCACAGGGCCAATGGGAGTACAATATCATCGGCGACATGTTCATCGGCCTGATGACCGAGGACATCGCGGGCAATTCGACGTTCGGTGCCGCGGAGAGCTTCGCCGCCAGCGCGGATGGCCTGACCTACACCTTCAAGATCCGCGATCACAAATGGTCCGACGGACAACCCGTCACCGCGCATGACTATGTCTACTCGTTTCGCCGTATCGCCAACCCGAAATTCGCCGCGCAATACGTTTCGATTCTCTATCCGATCAGGAACATGAAGGAGGCGGCGAGCGGCGAGGTGCCGGTCGATCAGATCGGCGTGCGTGCCATCGACGATCGCACGCTGGAAATGCAGTTCCATTGCCAGGTGCCGTATATCGCGCAGCTTCTCACCCATTTCGCGGCCTTCGGTGTTCCACAACATGTTGTCGAGAAATACGGCGATGCCTGGATTCTGCCGCAGAATATCGTCGTCAACGGGCCTTACACCTTGAAGGAGTGGAGACCGAACGATCACATCCAACTCGTCAAGAACGCGCACTTCTACGATGCCGAGAAGGTCGCGATCGAGAATGTCTTCTTCTATCCGACGCCGGACGAGGAAGCGGCGCTGAAACGCATGCGCGGCGGCGAGTTCGATCTGCTCGACGACAGCCTGCCGCCACAGAAGATCGACTGGCTGCGCGAGAACATGGCCAGGGAGCTTCGCCTGACGCCTTACACGCTCAGCCGCTATGTGCAGTTCAACGTGAAGCACAAACCGTTCGACGACATCCGCGTGCGCAGCGCGCTGTCGCTGGCGATCGACCGCGAAGTTCTCTGCGCCAAGGTCGAGCGCGCGGGCGAGCAGCCGGCCTATGCGCTCATTCCACCCGGCATCCCGGATTATCCCGCGAAAGCGCGTGCATCGTTCCAAGCCACGCCGATGGCTGCGCGCCTTGCGAAAGCAAAACGGCTTCTCGCCGAGGCCGGTTTCGGTCCGAACAATCCGCTCACCTTCGATTTCGCGATGATCCTGAACAGCGAGACCAAGCTCATCTCCGTTGCGTTGCAGGAGATGTGGCGTCAGGCCGGCGTGAGCATCCGCCTCGTTCCGTCCGACAGCCAGATCCATTATCAGACGCTGCGCAATCACCAGTTCGACGTCGCGTGGGCGGGCTGGATCGCGGATTATCGCGATCCGAAAAACTACCTGTTCCTGTTCGAGAGCGCGGTCACGGACATGAACTACGGCACCTATTCCAATCCGAAATTCGACGCGCTGATGGCCCAATCCGACAACACCCGCGATGGCAAGGCGCGCGGCGCGTTGCTGGCCGAGGCCGAGCAGATCGTCCTCGATGACGCGGCGATCGCGCCGGTGTTCTTCGGCGTCACGCGCGATCTGGTCTCGCCCCAGGTCAAGGGCTGGATCGGCAACAACATCAACGTCAACCGCACGCGCTATCTCTCGCTCGACCGCGCGATCACGACGGTCTGAGCAGCCGGTTCAAAATCTGGCGAGTACGAGTCTCAAAACCCCAATCGCTTGAGACTTGAAATCGCTTTCTCAACAAATTCGCGCCGCTCTCCTCTCGCTGCCCATTTGAACCTCAAAACTTCGAGGGGGGGTACCCCCTCGTTTATCACACACCACGCCGAAGGGTTTTTCTCACCCTCGGCGCGCGCCGACCACCGCAGATGGGAATGACCAGGCGACGCTTCAAGGCCGCGCGCAGGATTTTCACGGCGCGTGATAGTCTTCCACGCATGACATTCCGCTGCCGAGTCGCGTTGACGATCGCGCTTCTGTTCACCACCGGCGCGCACGCGCTCACCGTGCTCAACCGCGGCAATGGCAGCGAGCCGAAGAGTCTCGATCCCGCTTTTGTCAACACGGTCGCGGAATCGAACACCCTGGGCGATATGCTGATCGGCCTTACCACGCTCGACGCCGCGGCGCGGCCGATCCCCGGCGCGGCGGAGCGCTGGGATATATCGAAAGACGGCAAGACCTGGACGTTTCACCTGCGCAAATCGCAATGGTCTGATGGCAAGCCCGTTACCGCGCAGGATTTTGTGTTCGCGTGGCAGCGCGAACTGAACCCGAAAACCGCAGCACCGTACGCCTACAATCTCTGGGTCCTGAAGAACGCGCGCGCGATCAGCACCGCCAAACTGCCGCCCGCGTCGCTCGGCGTGCGCGCGGCGGACGATCTCACGCTCGTGATACAGCTCGATCATCCCGCCGCCTATCTGCCGGAGCTGCTCACCCACGACACCGCCTATCCCGTGCCGCGCCATGTTGTGCTCGCAAAAGGCGACGCGTGGGCGCGGCCGGAGAACTATGTCGCCAACGGCGCCTATGTTCCCGCCGAATGGATTTTGAACGACCATATCACGCTCAAGAAGAACCCGCGCTTCTTCGACGCCGCGCATGTGCGCATCGACGAGGTCAACTATTTCGCCGCCGAGGATTCGCAGAGCGCGCTGAAACGCCTGCGCGCCGGCGAACTCGATACCCAATCGCCGATTCCGGCCACGAGCATCGACTGGCTGCGCAAGAACATGTCCAACGCGCTGCGCACCGCGCCGTTCCTCGCCGTCTCGTATTTCGCGCTCAACACCACGCATGCGCCGCTGAAAGATGTGCGTGTGCGCAAGGCGCTGAACCTCGCCTTCGACCGCGAGGCAGTGACGGACAAGGTGCTGCGCTTCGGCGACAGGCCCGCTTATGGAATCGTACCGCCAGGGATCGCGAATTTTCCCGGCGGCGCGGCGATGGATTTCAAACCGCTGGCGATGGACTCGCGCATCGCGCTCGCGCAGAGCCTGATGCAGCAGGCGCGATATGGCGCGGGCAACCGGCTGCATCTCACACTTGAAACAACGCACGATCCCGACAACCGCCGCGTCGCCACGGTGATGCAGGCGATGCTGCGCGCGATCTTCATCGACCTCGACATCCAGCAGGTCGATCTTCAGGTGCATTACCGCAACATGCAGACCGGCGCTTTCGAGATCGCGAGCGCGGTGTGGATCGCCGATTTCAACGACGCGAGCAATTTCCTCGATCTGCTGCGCGCCGACAGCGGCAACAATTATGCGCGCTATAAAAACCACGCCTACGACGCGGCGCTGGACGCGGCCCAGCAGGAAAGCGACGCGGCCAAGCGCGGAGCGTTACTTCTCAACGCCGAGAAGATCGCGCTGAAGGATTATCCCTGGCTGCCATGGCGCTTCCGCGTCACACAGGACCTCGTGCAGCCTTATGTCAAAGGCTGGATCCCCAACGCCCGCGATTACAACCGGACGCGGTGGTTGTGGGTGGAGGCCAGACCAGTGGCACGCTGACCATTGCAAGAAACACTATTTTTCGTAGACGTAATTTGGACTGTCGCAGGTGTCGAATCGGGCACCTGGTGTGCCCGTTGGATCGACGGGATTATAAACCCAGCAGAAACCTACCTCGTGCGAACTCAGTAAGCTGAATTCATCGGTATATCTGGCATAGCCGTAGGCAAAGAGCTGGAGTGAGCCGCTTTGGAAAGCGCTGATCTCATTCTTTGTAAATTTTCGCGCTAGCGGACCCATAAGGATAGAAGCCTTTTGTCCTGCAGGAATAGGGCCCTTCGCCTCGTACTTCGAAACTAAGAAGGGCGGACGTCGCTCCGGCAAATTTGCGTATTCTGCAAGAGTGATTTTTTCGTCGATTATAAATGCCTGCGACCTGCCAGTGTTGGTGACCGAAAAATCAACACTGATCGGAGCTTCCGCTCGCAGCGGGTCAGGCAAAATCCCTTGAATTTGAAAGTAGAGAAACGCACGCTCACTCTGAATAAACGCCCAAGCTTGAACAACACCGACGATGCCCAATACCACGGTGAATATTCCAACAACTCTGGTCCATCTCGCCATGATTAAATCAGAGTTTGGCGTGTCGCCACTCTGACTAGGAGGGTTAGGTCGCACAGTCTCGGAGACACAAGGACTCTTGCTTTCTACAATGGGACTAGCGGACTGAGTTGCGCCTTTGATATTTTCGGTTGAACTGTGCCCATTATCGGTGTCTTTCAAAACGGCCCCCTCTGCGCAAAAACCTCGGCTTCGTGGCGATACCGTGTGAGCATATCTTGAGCGAGCAATTCATCTAAGACCCGAACGCTCGTTTTTGGCCATAAGTCAATTTGACAACGGCTTTTCAGCACTCGACACCGTTCTCGGCAACTTCGCGATCGCCTCATCCATGAACGCGCAGAATTTCGTGCCCGGTGTTTTGAACCGCTGCTCATAGGCCTCGCGGAACGCCGGATGGCGCATCGCTGTGTCCACCGACGCGCGCATGTGACGCCAGATGTCGTCGTCGAGCAGCCCGCGCTCATGCTGCGAGAACGAATCCTGCCAGCCGAACATCTGCGACGCCGCGAACGCCTGGAACTGCATGTTGCGCACGGCCTCGGGCGTCGCTTCGCGGCCCGTGCCGATGAGATACGCGGCAGCGACCTCCGGGTCCGCCGAGGTCAGAAGCATCTCCGCGATCAGCGTGGCCCTTCCCTGGTTGATGAGCGCGCGCGTATGACGGACGTTCTGATGCGTCTGCATCGCGAGATAGACGATGGAGACCGTCACCGCGATGCCGCTGAGCGCGGTCGTGAATGTCGCGAAATCCGATAACGTCATGTGGCCCCCCGACTCGATGACGGGAGTTTAATCGCGCGGCCGCCCGCCACGAAGGTGTTCGCCCCGGCCAGCGGCGTATCTTCGGGCATCGAAATTTGCTAAAGTGCGCCCGGCTGAACTGTATCGAGTCTTACGGACGAGACTCTCGGAGGGGAAAATGCACAAAGCGCTGAAATTCGCGGCGAAGGCTTTGCTGATCGGCAGTCTGATGGGGCCTGTGGTGGCCTGCTGCCACAATCCTCCGCCCCCGCCGGCACCCGTGCCGCCACCGCCTCCTCCGCCGCCGCCCCCACCGCCTCCGCCGCCACAGAATGACGGCACGGGCAAGGGCTCGCATGCGCAGAACTTCATGGACGCGAAACAGTTCTATCGCGTCGGATGAAGCGTCGCGCAAAAGCGCGGCATTGCGGCTGAACCGGCGACCCGGGGAGGGTGAGGCGAAAGCGATCGATCGGCAGATCGATCGCCCGCCGAACGAACCACCGGCCTATGGTTTAAGGAAGCCGTCGCGCTGCACGGCGAGTTGGCGACCCCGGGAGGACTCGAACCACCGGCCTACGGTTTAGGAAACCGCCGCTCTATCCTGCTGAGCTACGGGGTCGCGCGGGCTGAAGCTGCCTGTGCGCGCCCCGTTTTACAAGGCGTCACGCCGCGAGCGCCTGTCTCGCCGCGTGATATTCCGCCTCCAGACGCGAGACCAGTTCCTCGACGGTCGGCGCGTCGCCGATCTGGCCGACGCCCTGCCCCGCGCCCCAGATGTCACGCCACGCCTTCTGTTTCATGTTGCCGCCGGAGCCGAAATTCATGCGCGACTTGTCGGAAACCGGAAGATCGTCGGGGTCCAGCCCCGCGGCCGCGATGGAGGACTTCAGGTAATTGCCATGCACGCCGGTGAAGAGGTTGGTGTAGACGATGTCGCCGCCGCCCGCCGCTTCGACCAGCGCCGCCTTGTAGGCCTCCGGCGCGTTGGCTTCCTTCGTCGCAATGAAGCGCGTGCCCATATAAGCGAGGTCGGCGCCGAGCGCCTGCGCGGCGAGAATGGAACGTCCGTTGGCGATGGAGCCGGAAAGCGCGATCGGTCCGCTCCAGAATGTGCGCAGCTCGGCCACCAGCGCGAACGGGCTCATCATGCCGGCATGGCCGCCGGCGCCCGCGCACACCGGAATAAGACCGTCGACACCCTCGTCCACCGCCTTCTTCGCGTGCCGGATGTTGATGATGTCGTGGAACACGACGCCGCCATAGGAGTGCGTGGCCTCCACCACTTCCTTCGGCGCGCGCAGCGAGGTGATGATGATCGGTACCTCCTGGCGCTTGCAGACCTCGATGTCGTGCGGCAGGCGGTCGTTGGAGGAATGGCAGATCTGGTTGACCGCGAAGGGTGCCGCCTTTTTGCCGGTCTCTTTCTCAAACTGCGCCAGTTCCGTCTTGATACGGACGATCCATTCTTCCAGCGCGGGATCCGGCCGCGCGTTCAGCGCCGGGAACGAGCCCACGATGCCCGCCTTGCACTGCGCGATGACAAGCTCAGGCCCCGACACGATGAACAAGGGAGAGCCGATCACGGGCAGGCGCAGGCTGTTCTGAAGAACTCTGGGAAGCGGCATGGGACGATCCTTAGTTGCGGGATGACGATTTCGGAGCGCGCGCACCGCGAAACGCGATGCGCATGGTGTCGCGATAGAACTCGCGGACGTTCTGTTCGGTCGGCAGGCGGCCCGCGAGATAGAGCACGACCACACCATGCGCCGCCGCCCACAGCGCGCGGCCGACGGTTTCGGGATCGCCCTGCACCACGCCGGCGTCGGAGAGCGCGATGACATGGCGCGTCACGGTCTTGTTGGCGCGCGCCGCGGCCTCGATCAGCACGGGATAGCGCGCGTCGTCGGGCTGGCTCATGTCGAACATGAGGCGATAGGCATCGGGATATTTCAGCGCGAAGTCGAGATAGGCCTGCCCTACGGCGCGCGTACGCGCGAAGGCGTCGCTGCCCGACGCGAATGCTTTCTCCAGCGCGTCGGAGAAGCGGTTGAAGGCATCGGTCCGCAGCCAGGCGATGATCTCGTCGCGGTCGCGGAAATAGCGGTAGAGCCCCATCGGGCTCCTTCCCGTCGCCTCGGCCAGATCGCGCATCGTGATCGCGGCATGGCCGCCTTTTGCGTACAGCCGGGACGCGGCGCCGCCGATTTTGGCACGCACCGCATCCACATCCTCGCCTGTCAGGACCTTGGGCATAAACGTACAGTGTACGATTATATATGCGCTGTCAACCTTGACCCGAATCGGTAGAAACCCAATATGAGGCTCGGGTTACGGGACTTGTCGAATGCTGTCACAGAAGGCTCGCTACGCGCTCCATGCGCTGATCGTTCTCGCTGAAAAGGGCGGGCGCGAGCCGATGATGATCGCGGATATCGCGGAGGAAGCCGGCGTACCGCGCAAATTCCTCGAACAGATACTGCTCGGCCTCAAGAAGCGCGGCATCGTGCAGAGCCTGCGCGGCCGCTCCGGTGGCTATCTGCTTGGACGGCCGCCAAAGGAAATTTCCTTTGCCGACATCATCCGCGAGACCGATGGACCACTGGCGCTCAGCCCCTGCGTCAGCGTGACGGCCTATCATCGCTGCCCCGATTGCGTGGACGAGGCGACCTGCGCCATCCGCAAGGTGCTGCTCGCCGCGCGCGAAGCGACAGCGGAGGTCCTGGAATCCCGCACCCTCGCCCAGGCCGTGGCCGGATCGAAGCGCGCGCGCTAGGCTCGCGGCCAAAGTTCCTCCCGCGCGTTTCCATCGCAAGCCAAGGAGATTTCCGATGAAATTGATTCCGACAATCGCGTTCCTGGCATTCTCCGCGACATCGGCGCTTGCGCAGGGCGGTTCGGCCACCGTCACCGGCGGGGTCGACACCGCCAAGAACCGCACCTCCGCGACCGAGGCCAAGGAAGACACCAGGGCGGGAAACAAACAGGCCGTCAGTCCCGCGAACGCGGGCAACCAGGCCGCGCAGCAGCAACCGACACGGCCCGACCAGCCGAAGGCGCCCGAGGATTCTAAGCCGCACTGATCAGGCGGCGACGTCCTTCATCTTGTCCTCCGACCAGGCGAACACGACGTCGCGGTCGGGTTTAAGCAGTTTCTTGTCCTTGCCCTTGTAGTCGAAGCTCGCGAGCAGATCGCGCAGCAATTCCAGACGCGCGATTTTCTTCGTGTCCGTGCGGACGATCCGCCAGGGCGCGGCCTCGTGGCTGGTGCGCTCGAACATGTCGTCGCGCGCGGCGCTGTAGGCTTTCCAGTTCTTGAGCGCCGCGGCATCGACCGGCGAAATCTTCCACTGCTTTAAGGGATCGTCCTTGCGCGCCTCAAGCCGCTTCTTCTGCTCGCCCTTGGAGATGTCGAGATAGTATTTGCGCAGATCCAGCCCGTCGCGCACCAGCAGCCGCTCGAATGGTACCACGGCTTCGAAGAATTCCGCGACCTGCTCCTCGGTGCAAAATCCCATGACGCGCTCGACACCGGCGCGGTTGTACCAGGAGCGATTGAAGATCACGAATTCGCCGCCCGAGGGGAAATAGCGGACAAACCGTTTGAAATACCATTCGGTTTCTTCGCGGTTTGACGGCTTGCCCGGCGCATGAACGCGGGTTTCGCGCGGGCTCATGTTTTCGGTGAGCCGCTTGATCGCACCGTCCTTGCCGGCACCGTCGCGGCCCTCGAGGATGATGAGGACGCGGGCGCCTTCCGCGATCAGCCTGCGTTGCAGCTTCACCAGCTCGATCTGCAAGGCGCGCAGCGCGTGCTTGTAATGCCTGTCGTCTTCTTCGTCGTCGTGATGATGCTTTTTGGACATGGTCTATCCTTCGCCTTCACCCTTCGACAGGCTCAGGGTGAAGGGCCCCTCATGCTGAGCCCGTCGAAGCATGAGAGCAATCGCTTAGATCAGGCTCCAGGGCGTTATGGCGGCACGGCCGCCTGCCGGATCGTGTGTTCGCTGGGCCGCTATGCCGAAAACGCCGGCCAGCGTGGCATCTGACAAAGCCGTCTCGGGCGGGCCATCGGCCGCCACCCGGCCTTCCCGCAGCACAAGAATTTCATCGCAATGCCGCGAGGCGAGTGCGAGATCGTGAAGCGTGACCGCCACCGCCGTTCCACGCGTTGCCTCCTCGCGCAACAGGCCCATCAGGCGCAACTGGTGCGCGGGATCGAGATAGGCGGCAGGCTCGTCGGCCAGAAGAATTCTCGCCTTCGTCGCCAGCGCACGCGCGAACAACACCCGCGCACGCTCGCCCGCGGAGAGTTCGTCGACGCGGCGATCGGCAAAAGCGAGCACGTCGGCGCGCGTCATCGCATCGCGAACGGCCTGTGCATCCTGCTGCGATGGTGATGAGAAATGTCCGCGATGCGGCAGCCGCCCAAGCATCACGAGGTCGCGCGCCAGCAACGGCCAATGCGCCTCGCCACCCTGTGGGAGATAGGCGATGGTCCGGGCCAGCGCCTCGCGCGACCAGTCGCCGAGAGCCCGGTCCTCGACCGTCACCATTCCTTTTGCCAGCGGAAGAAGATTGAGCGCCGCGCGCAGCAGCGTGGTCTTTCCCGCGCCGTTGGGTCCTACAATCCCGGTGACCTTGCCGAGCGTGAATTTCGCCGTGACGTCGTCGAGCGCGTTGCGGCCGCCATACGTCACGCTCACGCCAGCGAAGGAAAGCTCGGCACTCATGCTTCCCTCCGGAGCTTCAGGATCAGCCAGAAGAAGAATGGCGCACCCAGAAGCGCGGTCACGACGCCGAGACGAAGCTGCTCGCCCGGATCGATGCTGCGCACCAGGACATCCGCCGCCGTCACCAGCAGCGCGCCGCCAAGCGCCGACGGCAGGATCAGGCGCGACGGCTGGAAACCGAAGAACGGCCGCAGCAGGTGCGGCACGACAAGACCGACGAAACTCACCGCGCCAGCAGCCGCTGTCGCCGCGCCGGTCGCGAGCGCGACACCGATCACCACACGCCCGCGGACACTCGCGACATCGATGCCGAGGCTGCGCGCGGCTTCCTCGCCCAGCGTGAGTGCATCCAGACTGCGCGCCGCCGTCATGAGCAGTACAATGCCGGCCACCACGAGCGGCGCGGCGAACGCGAGATCGCCGAGCGTGTGATCCTTGAGCGATCCCATCATCCACAGCACCATCTCGCTCATCGCATAGGGGTTGGACGCGAAGGAGAGCGCGAGTGCGGTGAGCGCGACGGCGAGACTCGAAATCGCGACACCTGCCAGCACCAGCGCCATCACGCCGGCGCCCGCGCGTGACAGCGCGTAAAGAAGTATGGCCGACGCCAGCGCGCCAATGACCGCAAATGCGGGAAGCAGCGCCGGTGTCGCGGCGGCAAAACCGAAATAGAGCGCGATCACCGCGCCCAATCCCGCGCAAGACGTCACGCCCGTGACATCGGGCGATGCCAGCGGATTGCGGAAGAGCCCCTGCAACGCGGCGCCGCTCGCGCCCAGCGCCGCGCCCACAATCAACGCCAATCCGGTACGAGGCACGCGGATCTCGCGCGCGATCACGCCGGGCAATCCATCGCCGCTGACAAGCCCATGCCACAACGCGCCGGCATCGATGTTCGCGGGGCCAAGAAAGAACGACAGTGCGGCGACCACGACCGTGAGCAATGCGAGCGCGATCATGGCGCGCACGCCGCTCTCCCGCTTCGCCGTTATCGTCGTTGCTTCGTCCATCATGGACTCCGCGTCCAAGGCCCGTCGCCTTTCAGCGGATTCCCGCTTTCCCGCGCCACCCCGGCACAAGACTGGACGACACGCGCGGGAGGTTTCCTGGCTCGCGGCTCTTTTCGCCCCGCCCGCCTTCCCGGTTGCCCAGTGGCATTTGAACAGAGACTTTGTCCTCCGGCTTCGCCGGGGATGGCCGCCTACAGTTGCGGGGGCAGCCCGGGCGTCACACCCGGTTCCCTTCGCCGTCGCGTCCGGTTGTCTTAGGACCGCGTCTTCGGATGCGCAAGCGCTCGCGCTTTCGCACCCAGCACGCTGAACGTCTCCACCGCATCAACTGACCAGGGTCCGGGACATAGAAGCGGCGTGAGTTGCGCCCATGCCGTCACGCTGCGTCCGTCGAGCGCACGCAAGGCCGGATGATGCTGCACAAGGTAGGCGCGGCCATTCTGTTCCTGCTTATCGCCGCTCAGGATCACAAGCTCCGGCGCGCGCGCGATCACAGTCTCCACCGGCAGGGTCGAAAGTCGTGTCGGACTCAAATCGGACGCGACATTCTTCAAACCCGAAAGCGCCATGATCTCGTCGGTCATGCCGCCGGTGCTGGAATAGCCGTTGGGCTCATAGATCAGTGTTCTGACCGGCGGTTGCATCGCGCGCGCTTTTGCGGCGGCAATTTTGCCGTCCATCTCCGCGAGAAACGCTTTCGCGCGGTCACGCGCGTCGAGTTTCTCACCAAGCATCGCCGTGATCTTGCGCACATCGGCGAGCGAGTTTGCCCATGGCACATCGAGCACCGGGACATGCGCGCGCGCGAGTTGCGCGTGAATCTGCGGCATCGTCCCGGCGTACATCACGACCAGATCGGGCCCGAAATTCAGCACCGTCTCCGCCGACGGCCGGACCGTAGGGGTACCAGCTCGCGTCACGGCGTCGGCGATGGTGGAGACGACGGGATGCCGGTCCGAGGCTTCGAACGACAGCGCCGCGATGTCTTCGTGCGGCACCAGCCGCCAGACATATTCATCCGTGCACAGGAACGTCGAAACAATCTTTCGCGGCGCGCAAGCCGCTGAATTTGCAGATAAAACCAGTACCGCAAAGGCCATGGCAACCCAGCTATGCAATTTGCGCATATTGCTGCCGTAGAAGGGCCTTACCACCTGAGGCGAACCAAACCGGGAGATTTCATGCGCACGACCTTAGCATCCCTTGCCATCGCCGCCTCGATGGCGTCGGCCCCTGCCATCGCCGGCCAGACCGCCGCTGGCATCCTCGCCGCCAACAAAGCCGCATCGGGCGGCGCCGCATGGGACAAGGCCGCGACGCTCAAGACCGAATTCGATTATTCCGGCATGGGCATGACCGGCAAGGTCTCGTCGATCGCCGATCTTCGCGACGGCCGTTTCGTCGACAACGCCGTGATCGGCCCCGTGACCCAGGTGCAGGGCTTCGACGGCGCCTCGGCTTGGAACAAGGACCCGTCCGGTACGGTCACGCCGCAGAACGGCGGCGACAAATTCGAGGCGGTCAACGAAGCCTATCGCGATGCCAATCTGTGGTGGCGTTCCGATTTTGGCGGCGCGCAGGTCACTCTCGATCCGGCGAAAACGGACGGCGGCAAGACCTATGATGTCGTGACGTTCGTGCCGAAAGACGGCGGGCCGTTCGATGCCTGGTTCGATGCGGACACGCATCTTCTCTATCGCATCGAGGAGAAGGAAGGCCCGCTCACCAACATCTCGACGTTCACGGAATACCAGTCCTATGCCGGCGCGATGATCGCGAAACATGTCTATCAGGTCGCGAGCGACGGCAAGAACCCGCAGACCATGATCCTGACGGCAGCGAGCTTCGCGCCGGCGCAGCCGGATGCCGCCTATGCGATGCCGAAGGTTGCGCTCAACGATTTCTCCATTGCCGGCGGCGCGAAGGAAACGACGTTTCCGTTCAAGCTGGTGAACAATCACATCTATGCCGACGTGAAGATCAACGGTCAGGGACCGTATACGTTCATCTTCGACACCGGCGGGCTCAATCTCGTGACGCCGCCGCTGGCGAAGACGCTCGGCCTCAAGGTCGAGGGCAGCCTGGATGCGCGCGGCGGCGGCAGCGGCACGATGTCTGCCGGCATGACGAAAGTCTCCCGCGTCGATATCGGAAACGCGTCGCTGACCGACCAGGCCTTCATGTCGCTGCCGCTGGATTCGATGGAGAGCACCGAGGGCTTCCCGATGCCCGGCATGATCGGGTTCGAGACCTTCCGCCGCTTCGTCACGCGCATCGACTACGGCAACAAGACGATCTCCCTGATCAACCCCAAGGATTTCGACGCGAAGGAAGCCGGAACCGCGGTGCCGATCGCGTTCGACGGCAACAATGTGGAAGTCACGGGCAGCTACGAAGGAATCCCCGGCAAATTCATCATCGACACCGGCGCGCGCCAGACCCTGATGCTGAACACGCCCTTTGTCGCGAAGCACAATCTTCACAACGCGTCGATCAAGGGCGGAGAAGCCGTGGTCGGCTGGGGCGTCGGCGGTCCGAGCACGGCCTTCGTCACGCATGGCGGGCTGCTCAAGATCGGCAATGTCGATGTGAAGGGGCCTGTTGTTCTGCTCAGCACCGACAAGGGCGGCTCGAGCGCCGAAGACATGATCGACGGCAATATCGGCGGTGGAGTCCTCAAGCGCTTCGTCGTGACCTTCGACTACGAGCACACCACGATGTATCTGAAACCGGTCGCGGGAACGGTTGCCGATCTCGATACCTTCGACCGCGCGGGCATGTGGTTCAACAAGGACGCCGAAGGCTACAAGGTCGTCGATGTGACGGCGAAGACGCCTGTTGCCGAAGCGGGCCTCGCCAGGGGCGACATCATCACGGCGGTCGATGGCAAGCCGGCGACGGGCATCCCGCTTCCAGAGATGCGTCTGCGCCTGCGCAACCAGGCGCCGGGTACGGCGGTGACCTTTACCGTCAAGGGCAAAGGCGACGTGAAGATCAAACTGCGCGACCTGGTTTGACTTTTGCTTTCTCTGTCATCACCCGGGCGTGCGGCACTTGCGCACGATCCGGGTGACCCATTTTTGCGACAATCTTGTAATTCCGGATGGAACGGCCAGACTTTGCGCAATGGCGATGGGCAAGTCGTTCTGCGTTTATATTCTCGCGAGCAAGCCGTGGGGAACGCTCTATACCGGCGTCACGGGCGATCTCGCGGCACGGGTTTATCAGCACAAACACGGACTGCACGAGGGATTCACAAAGAAGTATGGCGTCAAAACTCTCGTCTATTTCGAAGAGCATGCCGAGCCACTGACGGCTATCCACCGCGAAAAGCGCATCAAGAATTGGCCGCGCGTATGGAAGATCAATCTTATTCGGACGGACAATCCCGATTGGGCTGATCTTGCCGCGAGTTGGTATCCTTCAACCATGACTCAAGCCGATATCGATCTCTGGCTCGCGCGGATATCAGACCTGGGTGGCGAGCTACAGACCCATGACACTGCGCTTTATTGAAATATCCGCCTTCGGTCATCGCTCGGCTTATCTGAACCACCGATCTTAGTCCCAAACAGAAAATGGGTCGCCCGCATAAAGCGGGCGATGACGTGGCGGGGATGGAAGCCGACGATGCCATGCCTTACTATTGCCGCCTCGCCACTGCTTTGCCGGAGCCCCCCATGCCCATCTATCGCGCGCCGATCGACGAGTACAAATTCGTTCTCAACGAGCTTTTGGAGATCGATCAGCATCGCGACCTGCCGGATTTCGGCGATCTGACGCCCGATCTGCTCGACGATATCCTCACCAACGCCGGCAAGTTCTGCGAGGAAGTGCTCCAGCCGATCAACCAGTCCGGCGATGAGGAAGGCGCGCATTTCGAAAACGGCGTCGTGCGCACGCCGAAGGGATTCAAGGAAGCCTACAAGGCCTATTGCGACGCCGGCTGGGGCGCGTTGTCGGCGCCGACGAAATTCGGCGGCTCGGGACTTCCGACACTGATCACGCTCGCGGTCGCGGAGATGGCGCAATCGGCGAACCAGTCCTTCGCGATGTATCCCGGTCTGACCGGCGCGGCTGCCGGTGCGCTCGGCGCCACCGGCGCGGACTGGATGAAGCAGTTCGTGCTGCCCAAGATGATCAGCGGCGAATGGGCGGGCACAATGTGCCTGACCGAGCCGGGATGCGGCACCGATCTGCGCCTGATGAAGACGCGCGCGTTGGAACAACCCGACGGCACCTACAAGCTCACCGGCACCAAGATCTTCATCTCCGGCGGCGACCAGGATCTGACCGACAACATCATCCACATGGTGATCGCGAAGATCCCGGACGAGAACGGACAGATCCAGGACGATCTCTCGACCGTCAATTTCTTCATGGTGCCGAAGGTTCTTGTCGGCGAAGACGGCAAGGTCGGAACCCGCAACAATGTCTCGACCGGCGGCATCGAGAAGAAGATGGGCATCAAGGCGCAGGCGACCTGCGTGCTCAATTTCGACGACGCGAAAGCGTGGCGTCTGGGTCCCAAACCCACGCCGCCCAAACCCGGCGAGAAGCGTTCGGCCAGCGCGGGCATGGCCGGCATGTTCGGGATGATGAACGCCGCGCGGCTTGGCGTCGGCGTGCAGGGCATCTCCATCGGCGAGGTCGCGTACCAGAACGGCATGGCCTATGCGCATGAGCGCCGCGTCGGCCACGCGCTGACCGGACCGAAGGAGCCCGACAAATCCGCCGATCTCGAATTCGTCCATCCCGATGTGCGGCGTATGCTCCTGCATGCGAAGTCGTTCGTGGACGGCGCGCGCGCGGTTGCGATGTGGACGACGCTCAACATGGCGATCGCCGAAAGCACCAAGCCCGAAGCCGCAAACGCAGGCCTGCTCGCCGATCTGATGACGCCGGTGATCAAGGCGTTCTTCACCGATATGGGCTTCGAGGCCGCGAACATGGCGATGCAGTGCTATGGCGGCCATGGCTATATCCGCGACAACGGCGTGGAGCAGTTCGTGCGCGACGGCCGCATCAACCAGACCTATGAAGGCGCCAACGGCGTGCAGGCGATGGACCTCGTCGGCCGCAAGCTCGGCCGCAAGGGCGGGGCTGCACCGCTCGCCTTGTTCGGCCTGATATCGGGCTGGGTGAGCGATAATGAGAGCGATGCCGCGATGGCGCCGTTCGTGAAGCCGGTGAAGCGCGGACTCGACACCTTGCAGCAGGCGACGTTCTGGCTGGCGCAGCACGGCCTCGCCAATCCGAACGATGCAGGCGCCGCGGCGGTCGATTACCTCCGCATGATGGGCATCGTCGTCGTGGGCTGGATGCACGGGCGCATGGCGAAAGTCGCGAACGCGAAGCTCGCCGCCAATCCGCCGAACGCGGATTTCTACAAACAGAAGATCGTCGCCGCGAAATACTGGATGGAGCGCATGATCCCCGAATGCCCGATGCTGTTCGAGCGCGTCCAGGCCGGCAGCGACACGATCATGGCGTTCGAGCAGGTGGACTGATTGCGTAGAGATTTTCACCCATCAAAAATGTCATCGCCCGCTTCATGCGGGCAACCCATCTTGTTCTCGAGTCAAAAATTGGATCGCCCGGACAAGCCGGGCGATGACGACATTTTTGAAATAGAAAAGCGGAGTTCTCCATGAACCGTCCCGTCCATTTCGAAATCCACGCCACCGATCCGGCGAAGCTGTCGAAATTCTATGCCGATGTGTTCGGCTGGCAGATCACGCATATGCCTGCATTCGACTATTACCTCATCAACACCGGCGACGCTGACGGGCCCGGCATCAATGGCGGCTTCGTCAAGCGCATGGGTGCGCATGCGGCGGCTGGCGCGCCGGTGAACGCGTTTGTCTGTTCGCTCGGCGTGAAATCGGTCGATGAGGCGGTTGCGAAAGCGACGGCAGCGGGGGCCGCGATCGCGCTGCCCAAGATGGCGATCCCCGGAGTCGGCTGGCAGGCCTATATCCGCGATCCCGATGAGAACATCGTCGGCCTGCATCAGGCGGATGCAAGCGCGCGCTAGCGCCGCGCCGGACAAACTTCGAGCGTGTGATGGCACGCACCGGCATCGGTGGACTGCGCGGGAAGCCAGCTCTGCGCCTGTCCATAGCCGATGGCCGGGCTTCCTGGCTGAAGCGCGAAATTGTCACCCTTGGGCCGTTTCTTCTCGCTGCCCGTCGATGCCGTTCCGGCATCGACCCACGCGGGGTCCGTCGCGCAGAGATTGGCGGTGCAGGAATAGGTGTCGGCGTTGAACATCGGGTTCTCGCCGGTGGGCGGATCCTGGCCGAACGCCGCCCAGCAGGAATCGTTGCCGCCTTGCAGCTGCGTGATGTTGTTGGCGAAGCTGTCGGCCGGTTTGCCCGCGATGCCGCCGCCCAGCATCGCGCTGTTGAACTGGGCATAGGGCTCAGCGCCGAACGCGCAGCCGCCCGCGCCGGGTGCGGCCGGAATCGCCACGACAAGATTGTTGAGGATGGTGTCGCTGTAGCTGTCGTTGGTGTCGACGCCCGCGCGCGCGGCGCCGGTGTTCTGCGGATCGAGATAGTTGTTGTAGACGGTGTTGTTCGCCGCGGTCACATTCGAGGAAAAGAAGATGTGTACGCCGCCGCCGCCATTGTTGAACGACACGTTGAAGGCGACCAGCGTGGGCGCGGTGTATTCGACCATATTTCCGTTGCCGGTGCTGAACGAGTCCATGATGATCCCGTTGCCGTCGGTGTCGCTGCCCTCGCAGGTGTTGCGGTTGGTGTAGACCGCGTTCCAGGCCACGAGATTGTGGAACGGGAATGCTGGCCCCTGGAGCCCGATCCGGTTCAGCGCCGCATTGTTGCGGGCGTTCGTGTCGTCCGGCGTCGGCTTGTAATGCGCGATGGGTTTCAGCACGACATAGGAAATCCCCGAACCGTAGATCTGCCCGTCACAGAACACGCCATTGTCGTAGATCGTGTTGTGCGAGGCGATGTAATACTCGCCGTCCGCCTGGTCGATCCCGCCCTCGCCATAGCCGTGGATGATGTTGTTGAGCATCATCCAGTGATGGCAGGTCGCGGAGGTATCGACATTGCCCGCCCAGCAGCTGATCGCCACGGAATATTGATAGGGCTGCGGCGAGACGATCTCGAAACCGTCGAAGATGAGATAAGCCGGATGCGCGGCGCCCGCTTCGGTGCCGGTCGCGTCGAACGCGCCGGTCGTCCAGCCAGCCGCCGCGAGCGTGCAGGCGTCCAGCTTCGCGCAGCGATAGACGACATAGCCCTTGGACGACGCCTTTGCGCCGCCCGTGGTCAGCACGACGCCGCCAGCATAAGTGCCGGGCTCGACATTGACGCAAGAGCCCGCCGCCTGGCCACCGCCGGGCAGCGAGTCGTTGGCGTGCTGCAAGGTCAGCCACGCGTTCGCCGGACTGCTGCCATCGTTGGAGTCGCTGCCCGTGGTGGCGACATAGTAATTTGTCAGGCAGCGATAATAGGGATGGGCGAAAAGCGCAGCGCTTGGGCCGGGAACATTCACTGCGTCACGTTTCAACTCTGTGGCTTGCGCCGGAACCTGAATCGCCGCAACGAGCGCAAATATGCCCGCGAGCAATATACGCATCCGATGAACCGGCATCTTGTCGCTCTCGTCTCTGGCCGCGACGCGAACATACCGCGACTTTCGCGAGAACGCGACGCGTTCAGGGCCGCGAGGTATTCGCGCCGGCGGCGATGCTGTTGACCGGCTCGGCGTTCAGGCCCGATTGCGTCATCATCACCTTGTAGACGGCACCGTCGGCATTCGCCATGTAGGCGGCGGAGCCGAAATGGCGCTGCTCGGTATAGCATTCGCCGACAAGCCAGTTGAGCCAGGATTGCGGCACATACTGATCGACCGCCGGCGGCGGACCTTTGAGATCGCATGCCGTGATCGGCTTGCCGTTCGCGCGCTCGGCATTGAAATACCGGTTGGTGAGCTGATCGAGCGCATAGGTCGTGTCGAGGCCGAGCACGTTCGCCCATGGCTTCCACTTCTGTACCCGTGCGCTTATCTCCCAATCGTCGCCCTGGATGTCGCAGGTCTGGACTGTGTTGGGCACATCGAGGCGCTGGATGGTGATGCGCCAGGTGTTCTGCGCCGGATCGATACTCTTCACCACGATATTGGCGACCTCGTTTTCATAGCTCAGCCGCGCATAGGTCTGTGTGTTGAGTGCGAGAAGGCCGATCGCGAATCCGATTGCCGACAGCGGCGCGCCCACCGCCATATGCGCCGTGGCGCGTCCACCCCGCCCACCGAAGACATGGCCGATGCCGCGCAACAACAGCACGACGCCAAGACCCGCCACGACCAGCGGCGCTGCGATCCAATACCAAGCCACAGATTGCAAGAACACTGAAGACCTCCCCGGCCGCGCCCCCGGCAATACTAACGCAGAACCGCGCGCTAGTGTCCCGATTCCGAAATTCGCATCATTTCGATGTCAGGCTCGGCGCAAATTTCGAAATCGACAGGACACTAGCAACCCATTGAATTCTAGTGTCGTTTTCATTTCGAAGTTCGCAAAGAGCTTGATATTGATGATAGGCGAACTTCGAAATCACGACATCAGTGTATCCGTGCCGCGACTTTATGGTGAAATTGCGCCGCTTTTGTGCAGCCATCCGTTTTCCAGAGACTATCGAACCCTGTATGAATGCGCAGGCGACGAGGGAAAAATGGCACAGTCACAAGGACCGTGGCACCGGCCTGAGGTCACGCAGCAGCGCGGCCGACGGTACAGATTTCTCGTATGGATCGCGCTCGTTGCGATTGGCGCGTTCGGGTTTTGGGAATTATCGCGCCTCTTTCCCAACGCACTCACCAACTCGACGGATCAGGCTTACTTCACCCGCAACCTCGCCGTCCTCGTCCTGGCCGCGTCTGGGATTGTTTATGGCGGCCGCTTCGGGTTGAGGGAGAGCGTCCGCAACATCGCTATCTGGACCGCCATTTTTGCCGTCGTTGTGATCGGTTACGTCTACTATCCCGATGTCGAGGCAATGTTCGGGAACGTCCGTTCCGAATTGGTGCCAGGCTATCCGGTCAACACCGGTCCCAACGAAATGGTGTTCGCACAGGACCGCGGCGGTGATTTTCTTGTCATCGGCAGCGCAAACGAAACGCCGGTCAAATTCCTCGTAGATACCGGGGCCAGTGACATTGTGCTCAGCCCCTCCGATGCGGAACGCGCCGGTATCGATATCGCAAGGCTCAAGTTCGACAGGACGTTCGAAACCGCCAATGGCGAAGGGCGCGGTGCGGCTTTCACGCTCGATGAACTACAGATCGGCAACATGAAGCTCTTCAACGTGCCGGTATCCGTGAACCGCGCGACCATGCAAACATCCCTTCTGGGAATGGCCTTCCTGTCGCGAATGAAATCGTTCGAGTTTCGGGGGCGAAAGCTCACTCTGCGTTGGCGCTAAGCCAGTTTGCGCAGCACCACGCTGCCGGCGGTGTAGCCCGCGCCGAACGAGCACAAATGGCCGAGATCGTCTGCCACGAGATCGTCGCTGTATTTGTGGAAGGCAACGATGGAGCCGGCCGAACTGGTGTTGCCATAGTCGCCGAGCACGCTGGGGGCCTCTTCCGCCGTCGCCTCGCGGCCCAGAACCTTGCGTGCGATCAGGTCGTTCATGTTGATGTTCGCCTGGTGCAGCCAGAAGCGCTTGATGTGATCGGGCTTCAGCTTCAGTTCGGTCAGGTGCTCGATCATGAACTCCGACACCATCGGCACCACTTCCTTGAAGACCTTTCGGCCTTTCTGGGTGATGAGCTTGTCCGGCATGTCCTTCGTCGCCGCATCGAAGCGGTTCATCGGCCCGAAATTGTTGCGGATGTTGTTGGAGAAGACCGACTTCAACCGCGTGCCGACGATCTCCCAGCAATTCCTTCCGTTGGTATCCTCGGCGCGTTCGACCACGCACGCGGTCGCGGCGTCGCCGAAGATGAAATGCGTCTCGCGGTCACGCAGATTGAGGTGACTGGTGCAGATCTCCGGATTGATCGCGAGCACGGCGCGCGCCCTACCCTGCGCGACCATGTCCATCGCGGTCTGGATGCCGAACGTCGCCGACGAACACCCCGCCAGCATGTCGAAGCCGAAGCCCACAATGCCGAGCGCGTTCTGGATCTCGATGGCGATCTGCGGATAGGGCCGCTCCATGATCGAGGCAGCTACGATCACGCCATCGACATCGGCGGGCGTGCGGCCCGCGCGCTCCAGCGCCTCGCGCGCCGCGGCGATGCCGATCTCGGCGGAATAGGAAATTTCCTCGTTGCCGCGCTGTTTCAGCTGCGGGCACATGATCTCGGGATCGAGCATGCCGTCTTTCGCCAGCACATGGCGATGGCGGATGCCCGACGCTTTCACGATGAACTCGTCGCTCGATTTCAGGAGATGGGCTTCGTCGGGATGCTGGGCGTTGTGCGCGCGGACGAACTCATTGTAGGCGGCGACCAGCTCGGCATTGGTGATGCCCGCCGAAGGCGTGAAAAGCCCGGTCCCACTGATCGCAACCCGCATGCCCTGACAGTCCTTCGATAGCTTGGCCCTAGGCTGCGCGACACGCGGAACAAAGGCAAGCAAATGCTTGAAAAAGCGCGATCTTCCTTCGCGTCACGCCGCTTCTGCCAGTTTCGCGAGTTGTCCCACCAGCGCCTGCGCGCCTTTGAGACGCAGCTCCGGCGTCGGCCAGTCGCGGCTGACCACGACCTTCTGGTCGGGCCGCACCTTCATCGTGCCGGAGTGGGTATTGATCAGCTTCACCAGCGCGATGGGATTGGGGAACGCATTGTTGCGGAAGGTGATCGTGCCGCCTTTGGGGCCGGCCTCGATCTTCTCCACCTGCGCGATGCGGCAGAGCTGCTTGATCGCGACGATATCGAACAGATGCTGCACTTCCTCCGGCAGCGGACCGAAGCGGTCGATGAGTTCGGCGGCGAAGCGTTCGATGTCCTCGCGCGTCTCGATGGTCGAAAGCCGGCGATAGAGCGCCATGCGGACATTGAGATCGGTGACATAGCTTTCGGGGATCATCACCGCGGCGCCGATATTGATCTGCGGCGACCACTGATCGGCGATCTCCGCCGTCGCGTCGCCCGCGCGCAACTGCGCGACCGCTTCTTCCAGCATCTCCTGATACAGCTCGATGCCGACTTCCTTCACGTGACCGGATTGCTCTTCGCCGAGCAGATTGCCGGCGCCGCGGATGTCCATGTCGTGACTTGCGACCGCGAAGCCGGCGCCAAGCTGGTCGAGCGATTGAAGAACCTGCAGGCGGCGCTCCGCCGTGTCGTTCAGCTTCCGGTCCGCCGGCGTGGTGAGATAGGCGTAAGCGCGCTGCTTGCCGCGCCCGATGCGACCGCGCAGCTGATAGAGCTGCGACAGGCCGAACATATCGGCACGGTTCATGATGAGCGTGTTCGCGGTCGGAATATCCAGACCGCTTTCCACGATATTGGTGGAGACCAGTACGTCCACGCGCTTGTCGTAGAACGCGGTCATCACGTCTTCCAGCACCGTCGCCGCCATCTGGCCATGCGCCATCGCGGGCTTCACCTCCGGGACCGTGGCTTTCAGGAATTCCATCGTCTCGCGCAGATCGGCGATGCGCGGGCTGACATAGAAGCTCTGTCCACCGCGATAATGTTCGCGCAGCAGCGCCTCGCGCACCACCAGCGGATCGAACGGCGTGACGAAGGTGCGCACCGCCAGACGGTCGATCGGCGGCGTGGTGATCAGCGAGAGATCGCGTACGCCGGACAGCGCCAGCTGCAAGGTGCGCGGGATCGGCGTCGCGGTCAGCGTCAGCACATGGACATCGGCCTTCAGCGCCTTCAGCTGTTCCTTGTGGCCGACGCCGAAATGCTGCTCCTCATCCACGATCACGAGACCGAGATTGCGGAAGACGATGTTCTTGGCGAGCAGGGCATGCGTGCCGACGACGATATCGACATCGCCGCTCTCCAGCGCCGCTTTGGTTTCGCGCGCCTCCTTCGTTTCCACGAAGCGCGACAGCTGGCGCACCTTGAGCGGGAAGCCGTTGAAACGTTCCGCAAACGTCCGGAAATGCTGGCGCGCGAGAAGCGTGGTCGGCACCACCACGGCGACCTGTTGCCCGCTCATCGCCATCACGAAGGCCGCGCGCAGCGCCACTTCCGTCTTGCCGAATCCGACATCGCCGCAGACAAGGCGATCCATCGGGCGGCCTTTGCCCAGATCCTCGATGACATCGGCAATGGCTTTTTCCTGATCCTCGGTCTCCTGATACGGAAATTTGGCGCAGAACTCGTCGTAGAGTCCGGACGGCGGATCGACGGCGGGCAGCGCGCGCAACTCGCGCGCGGCGGCAATGCGGATCAGCTCCGCCGCCATCTCGCGCACCCGCGCCTTCATGCGCGCTTTGCGCGTCTGCCAGCCCGCGCCGCCGAGACGATCGAGCTGCGCCGTGCCCTCGTCCGCGCCGTAGCGCGTCAGAAGCTCGATATTCTCGACGGGGAGAAACAGTTTGCCGCCGTCATATTGCAGCTCCAGGCAATCGTGCGGCGCACCGGCAGCATCGATGGTCTTTAGGCCCAGATAGCGGCCCACGCCATGTTCGATATGCGTGACGAGATCGCCCGGCGCGAGGCTCGACGCTTCCTGAAGGAAATTCTGCGCGCGGCGCTGGCGCGTCTGGCGCACCATGCGGTCGCCGAGGATGTCCTGTTCCGCGACCACCGCGAAATCCGGCGCTTCGAAACCGCGCTCGATCTCCAGAACGGAAATTCCCGCCGCGCTCTTGTCGAGCGTCAGCGCGTCGGACCAATCCTTCACGCGCCGGATCGCGGGCAACCCGTGATCGGACAGCACGCCGCCCATGCGCTCCGCGGAGCCTTCGCTCCATGACGCGACCAGCGTGCGCTTGCCCGATGCCTGCAAGGCCTTCACATGCTGTGCCGCGATCTCGAACACGTTGGTGCCGGTCTGCTGACGTTCCGGCGCGAAGTCGCGGCCCGCGCGCCCGCCGGCATCGACGGACTTCATCGACTCCGGCGCCTGGAACGGCGAGAGATCGCGCACGCGATGGTAGGAGAGCGACGCGGCCCATTCCTTGTCGGTGAGATAAAGCGCGTCGGGTGGCAGCGGCTTGTAAGGTGGCGCCTTGATCGCGTGCTTGGAATCTTCGCCTTTCGGGGCGAGCATCTCCTTGCGCGTGGCGTAGTAGTCCGCGATCAGTTCCAGCCGCGCGTTTTTCGCCTCTTCGCTCTGATGCGCGAGCAGGATCAGCGCGCCCGGCACGAAATCGAACAGCGTGTCGAGATGATCGTGGAACAGGGGCAGCCAGTGTTCCATGCCCTGCTGCTTGCGGCCCGCGCTTACCGATTCATAAAGCGGATCGTCGCTGGTCGCGGGACCGAAGCGCGCGACATAGCCGCTGCGGAAACGGCTGATCGAGGCGGGATCGAGCGGCGCCTCGCTCGCCGGTAGCAGTTCGACGGAGTCGATCTTGTCGGCCGACAGCTGCGTCTCCGCATCGAAGCGGCGGATGGCATCGAGTTCCTGGCCGAAGAAATCCAGACGCAACGGTTGCTCGCTGCCCGGCGGCCACAGATCGACGATGCCGCCGCGCAGCGCGAAATCGCCCGGCTCGCGCACCGTGCTCGCATTCACGTAGCCATTGGCGGCGAGAAACGCGGCGAGTTTGTCATAGCCGACATTCGCGCCGGTTTTGGCAAAGAAGCTCGCGCCTTCGATCGCCGCGCGCGGCGGCACGCGTTGCAGGATCGCGTTGATCACCGTGATGACGATGGCGGGACCGGAATCTTTCTGGCGTCGCGCAAGCGCGGCCAGTGTCGCGAGACGCTCGCTCTCGGTATCCGATTTCGGCGATACGCGGTCATAGGGCAGGCAATCCCAGGCCGGGAACGACAGTACCGGAACATCGGGCGCAAAAAAGCGCACGCCGTCGGCCAATGCCGATGCCTGCAGATCGTCGCCCGCAACAAACACGACGAGACCGCCTCGCCGCTTCGCAGCCTCGGCCGAGAGATAGGCGTCATAGCCGCCGGGTACGCCGGTGACAGCGAAGCGGCCTTCCTGTCTGGCGATGTAATCTAAACGTTCCACGTCGGGTTCTTGCGCGCGCAGAGCGCCTTCATGCGCTGGAACAGCGCGGTGTCGAATTGTCGTGGCGCGGGTGTGTGGCCGCGCAGCCATTCATAGACTTCCTGATCGGGTGCCGCGAGCAATGCCTCGAACTGATCGAGCTCGGCGTCGTTCAGCGCATCGATTTCCGCCGCCGCGAACGTGCCGAAGATCAGATCGACCTCCTTGAAGCCGCGCCGCTTGGCGCGGAACAATAGCTGTTTGCGGCGGGTCTCCGAAGAGCCGCCTGTTTCAGGTCCAGTCATGGGCGGGCGGTATAGCGTGGCACTCACGTCAATTCCAACCTCTCCTTGAGGGAGGCAGTTGTCCGCCCGGTGCAAACGGTCTAATATGGGTTCCCATATTTATGGATTTTCGATGAAAACGACCGTGGAAATGCCGGAAGACCTTTATCGCCGGGCCAAGGCGGAAGCCGCGCTCCGTGGCCGAAGACTCAAGGATCTGATTGAGGAAGGACTCAATCGCGTGCTGGATGAACCGCGCCAGAAGCGGACTCCGCGCTTGGCAGAGCTTGTAAAGGGTGCCCGCGGCACGGTGGCTTCCGGGGTCTCAGACCTCGGATCGAACCCCGCGCACCTCGCCGGATTCGGCCGCCGTGCCAAGCGCGATCGTTGATACAGGGCCGCTGATCGCCCTTCTCGACCGCAGCGAGCGTCATCACGCTTGGGCCGCGGCCCGCATCGACGAGCTCGATGCACCGCTGCTTGTCTGCGAGCCGGTGTTGGCCGAGGCCATGTATCTGCTCGCGCGCCTCGGAAAGGCGCAGGACGCATTGTTCGGACTACTGGAAAATGGCGCGCTGCGCATTGGCCTTGAGGTCGGGGCACATGTCCCGGCGCTGCGTGCGCTGCACCGCAAATATCGTGACGTTCCGATGTCGCTCCCCGACGCCTGCATCGTTCGGATGGCGGAGATATATGACGGCCATGCCGTCTTCACGCTCGACTCCGATTTCACGGTCTATCGCAAGAATGGCCGACAACCTTTGCCGCTGATTTATCCGGATTAGACATGAGCCTCCCCCGCTTCTCAGGGGAGGATCAATTTACCCCAACTTCGCATCCAGCGTGATTTCGGCGTTGAGCACTTTCGACACGGGGCAGTTCTTTTCCGCTTCGCCGGCCATAAGCGCGAAATCAGCTTCATTCAGGTTCGGAACTTTCGCGCGCAAAGTGAGTGCCGATTTGCTGATGCGGAATCCGGGACCATCTTTCTCAAGCGTGATAGCGGCTTCGGTGGAAAGCTCCGCCGGCGTGAAGCCCGCGGCCTGCAGCTGAAACGCCAGCGCCATGGTGAAGCATCCGGCGTGCGCCGCCGCGATCAGCTCTTCCGGGTTCGTGCCCTTCTCGCTTTCGAAACGGGTCTTGAACGAATACGGCGTGGCGTCGAGCGCGCCGGAATCGGTGGTGAGGTTTCCCGTGCCATCGCGGCCGGTGCCGCGCCATACGGCCTTGGCTTTACGGATCGTCATGGATGCTCTCCTTTGTCTGTTTCGCCTGAGGCGAGAATAGCTGTTCGACAACGCCGGGATATGACGATTGGCCGCTCGTTCGCACTCCGTTCTATAATGCTTGTGGGTGATGGCGTATCGTTCCCATCATGCGGCCCGCGATTCTGTTTCCTCTCTTCGGCGAGATCCGTTCGCTGCCCGGCGTTGGCCCGCGCATCGAGAAGCTGATCGCGCGCGTCGCGGGCACGCGGCCGCTCGATCTGATTTTCGATCTGCCCTGCGGGGTGATCGACCGTTCCTACCGCCCGAAGCTGATCGAGGCGGAACCTGGCCGCATCGCGACCGTGACGCTGAACGTGCTCGATCATCTTCCGCCCCGCGACCGCCGTCAGCCTTACAAGGTGCGCTGCTCCGACGACACGGCGACGATCGAGCTCGTGTTCTTTCACGCCCATGCCGACTATCTGCAGAAGACGTTGCCCGAAGGCGAAAAGCGGATCGTCAGCGGACGCATCGACAGGTTCAAAGACAAATTGCAGATGGCGCATCCCGATTTCATCGTGGCGCCAGGACAGGAGAAAGACCTGCCGCAGCACGAGGCGGTCTATGCGCTGACCGAAGGCCTGCCCGCGAAGTCGCTGTCGAAGGCGATCCGCGCGGCGCTGGAGAAAGTGCCTGCGATGCCGGAATGGCAGGACGCGGCATTTCGCAAGTCTCGCGGTTGGGAAGGCTTCACCGCGGCGTTGCGGGCCGCGCACAATCCCGCGCACGAAGCCGATCTTTCGCCGGAGACTGCCACGCGCCAGCGCCTCGCCTATGACGAGCTGCTCGCGAACCAGCTCGCACTCCTGATGATCCGTGAACAGATGAAAGGCCGCAAGGGCCGCGCGATCAAAGGCGACGGACATTTGAGGGCGAAGGCCGTCGCCGCCCTGCCCTTCACGCTCACCGATCCGCAGAAGCAATCGCTTGCCGAGATCGAGGCCGACATGGCCGCACCGTCGCGGATGCTGCGGTTACTGCAGGGCGATGTCGGCGCGGGCAAAACCGTCGTCGCAATGATGGCACTGCTCGATGCCGTCGAAGCCGGCAGTCAAGGCGCGTTGATGGCGCCAACGGAAATCCTCTGCCGTCAGCATATGGCGTCGCTGGAACCGCTGGCGAAGGCGGCCGGCGTGCGCATGGCCATTCTCACCGGACGCGAACGCGGACCCGTGCGCGATCAGACGCTCGCGGCGCTCGCGAACGGCGACATCGATATTCTTGTCGGCACCCATGCCCTGTTCTCCGAAGATGTCGCGTTCAGGGATCTGGCGTTGGCCGTGGTCGATGAGCAGCACCGCTTCGGCGTGCATCAGCGCATGAAGCTCCAGGGCAAAGGCGCGCGGCCTGCCGATGTGCTTGTGATGACGGCGACGCCGATCCCGCGCACGCTCGCGCTCACGGCCTATGGCGATATGGATGTCTCGCGGCTCACCGGCCGTCCGCCGGGCCGCAAGCCGGTCGAGACGCGGCTTGTCGATGACAAGCGTTTGGATGAAGTCGTCGGACATTTGCGCACGGCCCTTCAGAGAGGCGCGCGCGCCTATTGGGTGTGCCCGCTGGTCGAGGAATCCGAATTCATCGATCTCGCCGCCGCGGAGGACCGCGCGCGCGAACTGAAGCAGGCGCTCGGCCCCAAGGTCGGCCTCGTCCACGGCAAGATGAAAGCCGCCGAACGCGATGCCGCGATGGCGCAGTTCAAATCGGGCGAACTCTCCGTGCTTGTCGCCACCACGGTGATCGAAGTTGGCGTCGATGTGCGGGAAGCGACCATCATGGTGGTGGAACATGCGGAGCGCTTCGGCCTCGCGCAGCTTCACCAGTTGCGTGGACGTGTCGGGCGCGGCGCCGCGAAATCGAGCTGCCTGCTCGTCTATCATGGGCCGCTCGGAGAGACCGCGAAGGCACGGCTCAAGATCATGCGCGACACCGACGACGGCTTTGTTATCGCGGAGGAAGATTTGCGCTTGCGTGGCGCGGGCGAATTGCTCGGCAAGCGCCAGAGTGGCATGCCGGAATTCCGCGTCGCCGATCTTGCGGCGCATGCCCATCTGCTCGCCGCCGCACGCGACGACGCAAAGCTTATCCTCGCGCGCGATGGCGAATTGAAATCCGAGCGCGGCGAGGCGTTGCGCGTCTTGCTTTATCTGTTCGAACGGGACGAAGCTGTGCGCCTGTTGCGTACCGGATGACGATGACAAATCCTGATTTTCTTCCCGCGCTCGCACGCGCGCTCGCCATGCGTATCGACACCATCACGCGCCTCTCCGGCGGCGCGAGCCAGGAGACATGGTCGTTCGATGGCGTTGCCGACGGCAAAACGCTTCCGCTGATCCTGCGCCGCGCACCGGGCGGCGAACGCGTCATTCCCGAAGGTTCGACCTCCGTGCCGCTCTCGACCGAAGCGGCCGTGATCGAAGCATCGCGCAAGGAAGGCGTCGCTGCGCCGCGCGTGCATTATGTGCTCCAGGAAAAAGACGGCGCCGGTCAGGGCTATGTGATGGAGCGTCTCACCGGCGAGACCATCGCACGAAAAATTCTCCGCGACGCGTCGTTCGATACCGTGCGGCCCAAGCTCGCCACTCAGTGCGGCGAGATCCTCGCGCGCATCCACAAGGTCGATACGGCGCCGCTGAAACATCTCCTCCCCGTCGTCGATGGGCCAGCGCAGTTGCGCGCCTATCGCGACACGCTCGATCTGTTCAACTATCCGCACCCTGTGTTCGAGATGGCGTTCCAGTGGCTCGAACCGCGCATGGCGGCGAGCAAGCGGCAGACCCTGGTGCACGGCGATTTCCGGCATGGAAACCTGATGATCTCACCCAACGGTGTTGAAGCGGCGCTCGACTGGGAACTGACGCATATCGGCGATCCGCTCGAGGACATCGGCTGGGTCTGCACGAATTCGTGGCGCTTCGGTGTTGCCGATAAAGTTGTCGGCGGCTTCGGCGATCTGCCCGATCTGCTCCGGGGCTACGAAGATGCCGGCGGCGGCCACGTCGATCCCGACGAGGTGCGGACCTGGATCGTCTACGGCTCGCTCAAATGGGGCATCATGTGCATGAAGATGTATCAGGGTTTCCTGAACGACCGCTCCGTCGAGCGCGCGGCCATCGGCCGGCGTTCGTCGGAAACGGAGATCGATCTGATAAATCTGATCATTGGGGGAAAGCTCTAAATGTATCCTCAGTGTCATTCCCGGCCGAGCATTGCGACAGCAATGCAAGGGGAAGGGAACCCAACTTTGTTAGCTTCGATGCGCCAAACAAGCTGGATCCCCTTCCCTCGCGCTCGCCTTAGGCTCGCACTCGCCGGGGATGACAAGAAGGGAGGGCGGCTATGATGGATCAGCCCTCGATGCGCGAACTGGTCGAGGCAGTGCGCGATTTCCTCGAACAGAAGGCGATGCCGGAACTGAAGGGGCATACCGCCTTTCACGCGCGCGTGGCAGCAAATGCGCTTTCCATTGTTGCACGCGAACTGGAACTCGGTCCGCAATCAGAGAAGGACGAACGGGAACGCCTGCGCCGACTACTCGGCCACGACGGCACGCTGGACGAATTGAACCGCGAACTCTGCAAACGCATTCGCGACGGCGCGTTCACGCTCGACACGCCGGGATTGGCCGAACATCTGACGATCACAACGCGGGAGAAAGTCGCGATCGACCAGCCGGGCTATTCCGGCCTCAAGCGGTAACCGGCTTGCGGACAAGTGCGATCTGGCTGAGGGCGAGCACCGCCATCGCAATGCCCTCTGCCCAGGCGGCGACGGGCGCCATCCACACCGGCGAGGTCGAGAAGGGATAGAACAGCATCAGCAGGTTCTTGAGCCCAAGTCCGTTGATGATCGCCGGCGCCAGCACATAGAGCGCGAACAGGATGCCCAGTGCCGCGAAATCGCCGCGCCGCCGTCCCGGCAGACTGCGCATGAAGACGAAGATCGAGACGTCGCGGGTGAGGAAGCCAGCGGTCGCCGCGATCAGCGCGGGCTGCTCCACGATGCCGGGCTGGCTCTGGTGCAGCCAGAACAGGAGCACAATCGTGCAGAAGATGGCCGCAAGATAGGACATCATCCACGCTTGCAATCCATTCCAGAAGGCATCGACCCGGCCGGAGGAAAGCTGCGATCCGAGCCAGCGGAAATGCACGCGGTCCTTCGGCTCCAGAAACACCATCAGGTAGGTGAGCGCCGTGAACGTCACCCCCGCGAGCGCGAGGCGGAGCGACGCCACGTCCCAGCCGGCGACGGTCTTGTCGTTCGTGAGCCATGCGTCGAACCCAGCGACATACAACCCGATGAAGATCAGGAACGAGAGCCAAACCAGCGTTCCGTTCTGCATCTTCAGCTCCAGCCGCATCTCGCGATAGCAGCCAAGCAAGGTCCAGCCCGTGAACACCGCGAGCGACAGCAGCAGGAAGCCGCGGCGGTCGAGAACCCTGCCCCACCACGTCACGGTGTCGCCGGCGACCTTGTGCAGCAGGAACGAACCGGCCGGATCGGCAATGCTCCAGATCGCATAAACCGCGACACCCGCCAGCAGACCGATTGTCTGATAGACAAAGATATCGAGCCGCGAATGCGATTGGCGCCTGCGCACGGCAATCAGGCTCGCGAGAAACGCGGCGGCCTGTGAGATCACGCCGACGGCCAGAAAATAGACCAGATCGATCAGTGCGGTGGGCACACCGTCATGCGTCGCCTTCTGGGTCAACAGGACGGCAAGACAGATCAGCCCGCCAAACCAGTTGTAGATCGTCGATCCGAACAGCTTGCCCCACATCATTTCGCCCGGCTTGATGGAGGACAGCAGTTGCATATCCCAGGTGCGGTCGCGGATTTCGCCGACAACGGCCAGCGCGGCATTGCGCGAGCCCCAGATCACCACGATGGCGTAATAGAGAAGTTGCGCCGTGCTCGCCGGCGTGTAGTCCGTCCCGCCCGCAATGGCCGAGGCGAAGAACGTGAGCGTGAGGAGCGCAATCATGAGGATGAGACGGCGCGGCGTCAGCTCGATCCACACATTGCGCTGGAATTCCGGGTTCATGCCTTGCCCACCTGCGCAAAATAGGTGTCTTCCAGCGCCTTGGTGGATTCACCGAAACTCGACACCTCGAAACCCGCCGTCACCAGATCGCGGATCAGCTTTGCCCGCTGCCCGGGATTGCGCGTGAAGGTAAAGAGCGCGTGATGCTCGTCCACCTCGATCACATCCAGGCCCGCGCGCGCCGAGAGGAAATCGCGCAGGTCGCTGCGTGCCGTGGCGATTTCAAGGATGTAGCGCGGCCGTTCGACATCGCGCACCTTTACCGCCTTGCCGCCGGCAATACGCCCGCCCTCGATGATGATCATCTCGGAGCAATAATCTTCGAGTTCCGCCAGGATGTGCGAGGACACGACCAAGGTCATGCCCGCGTCTTTCAGGCTCACCAGCAACGCCGAGAGATCGCGCCGCGCCTGCGGATCGAGACCGGCAGCGGGCTCATCCAGCAGAAGCACGCGCGGCTCATGCACAATGGTCTGGCCGATGGCGAGGCGCTGGCGCAGGCCGCGCGAGAGTTCGCCCGCCGGTGTATCCATCCTGTCGGCGAGACCGACGCGCCCTGCCGCCGTCTCCACCGCTGCAGCCGTTTTGGCCGCAGCGAGGCCGTGCGCACGCGCTGCATAGGTGAGACAACGACGCACGCTCAGATCGTCATAGAGGCCGTAGAAATCCGGCAGATAGCCCAGCCGCGCATGGATCTCGCGGGGCGAGGTTTCGGTATCGAGGCCGTCGATCAGCACATGGCCCGAATAGGGCGTGTCCAAAGCCGCGAGGCATCGCAAAAGTGTCGTCTTGCCTGCACCGTTCGGTCCGACCAGGGCCGTAATGGTCTGCGGTGCGACGCGCAGGGATACCCCTTTCAAAGCCCGCACCGTCGGATATTCGTAAACGAGATCGGTGACTTCGATCATGCCGGGAAACTTACCCCAAACGCCCAGCCGGGCTAAGCTCGATTCGAGACCTGATTAACGGCCGATATTAGGCAAAAGGACACGTATGAAAATCGCGATGATTGGGACAGGGTATGTGGGGCTGGTGTCCGGCGCCTGCCTGTCCGAATTCGGTCACGATGTCGTCTGCATCGACAAAGACACAGCCAAGGTCGAGGCGTTGCGCGCTGGCCAGATCCCGATTTTTGAGCCGGGGCTGGAGGACGTGGTGGCGGCCAACGTGAAGGCCGGGCGGCTTTCTTTCGCGTCAGACATGGCGGCGGCGGTCAGGGATGCGGAAGCGGTATTCATCGCGGTCGGCACGCCCAGCCGCCGCGGCGATGGTCATGCCGATCTCTCTTATGTCTTTGCAGCCGCAGAGGAGTTGGCGCGTCACCTGTCCGGCTACACCGTCGTCATCACAAAATCGACTGTGCCGGTCGGCACTAGCCATAAAGTGAAAGAGATTGTCGCCGACAAACGTCCCGATGCCGAATTCGACGTCTGCTCCAATCCCGAATTCTTGCGTGAAGGCTCCGCCATCGGCGATTTCCGCAGGCCGGATCGCGTGGTCGTCGGCTGCGACAGCGACCGCGCACGCGATGTGATGCGCGAGATCTATCGTCCGCTCTATCTGCACGAAACGCCGATCGTGTTTACCAGCCCGGAAAGCTCCGAGCTCATCAAATATGCCGCCAATGCGTTCCTCGCGACCAAGATCACCTTCATCAACGAGATGGCGGAGCTGTGCGAAAAGGTCGGCGCCGATGTGCAGGACGTGGCGCGCGGCATCGGGTTGGACGGCCGTATCGGCTCCAAATTCCTGCACGCCGGACCCGGCTTCGGCGGTTCGTGCTTTCCGAAGGACACGCTCGCCCTCCTGAAAACCAGTCAGGACAGCGGCGCGCCGGCGCGGATTGTCGAAGCGGTCGTGTCCGTCAACGAAGCGCGCAAGCACAAAATGGCGGAAAAGGTCGTGCGGGCTTTTGGCGGCGTGAAGGGCAAGACCATCGCGGTGCTCGGCCTCACCTTCAAACCCAATACGGACGACATGCGCGATGCACCGAGTCTTGTCATCGTGCCGGAATTGCAGAAACAGGGCGCAACCATCCGCGCCTACGACCCCGAAGGCGCGAAAGAAGCGGCGAAGCTGCTCGACATCGATCTGCGCAAGAATGCCTATGACGCACTGGAAGACGCGGACGGCGTTGTGATCCTCACCGAATGGAACGAATTCCGCGCGTTGGACACCACGCGCATGAAAGCGCTGCTCAAGCATCCCCTGATGGTCGATCTGCGAAATATTTATCGACCGTCACAGATGGAAGCTGCGGGCTTCACCTATGTCAGCGTCGGACGGGCTACCGTTGGCTAGTTTATGTGCGAGCGACGACAGAGGCGACTAGGAGTAAGACGACTGCGGCAACCCCCAGTCCTCCTACAACTATGCACCAAAGGGCACGCCCCTTCCCGGAGAGTTCGGGGTGTGCGTTTAGAATCTGGCGAGCGCGAAGGCCCTGGACCAACGCGATCAGCGAACCAAGTCCAGCCAACCAGACAATAGAAAAGACGACGCCCCACCGGAGCATAGCGTTGAGTTTGGGCTGAAGGTTCAGTTCGGCCGACGACATGGTTCAGTTTCCAATCAGGCGTTGAAACGGCGCTCCCAATCGAAGGCCGAGCGCACGATCTCCGCGAGATCGTCGTGCACCGGTGTCCAGTGCAGCATTGCCTTGATCTTCGACGGATCAGCAATGAGCATCGGCGGATCGCCGGGACGGCGCGGACTTTCCTTCACCGGCAATTTGCGGTCCAGAACCTTTTCCGCCGTGGCGATGAGCTGACGCACACTGGCGCCGCGGCCATAGCCGCAATTGAACGTCGATGACGCAGCGCCTGCCCTGAGCGCGTCAAGCGCCAGAAGATGCGCGCTGACCAGATCGGTCACATGGATGTAGTCGCGCACGCCGGTGCCGTCCGGCGTTGGATAGTCGGTGCCGAAAATGTCGAGATGCGGAACGCGCCCAAGCGCGACCTGCACCGCGCGCTTGATAAGGTGCGTGGCGCGCGGCGAGGATTGCCCTGTGCGGCCTTTGGGATCGGCGCCCGCGACATTGAAATAGCGCAGCACCATGTGGCGAAAGTCGTAGGCCTTCGACGCGTCCGCCAGCATCCATTCCGTCATCAGCTTGGATTTGGCGTAGGGACTGATCGGAATGGTCGGCTCGGTCTCGGACAGCGGCTGTTTTGCGTCTTCGGCATAGACCGTCGCGGTGGAGGAGAAGAGGAAGTTCTTCACACCGCTCTCAACGCAGGCTTCCATCAGCGCGCGGGAGGCAACGGTGTTGTTGGCGTAGTAGGCGAGCGGCTCCGCGACCGACTCCGGCACGACGATCGAGCCCGCGAAATGGATCACAGCATCGACGGCGCGGTCCTTGATAAGGCGCTTCACCAGCGCCTGGTCGGCAATCTCGCCTTCGACCAGCTTCGCCTTCTCGCTCACGAGCGAACGGTTGCCGGTCGACAGATTGTCGAGCACGACCACGTCTTCGCCACGATCGAGCAGCGCATAGGTCATGTGGCTGCCGATATATCCGGCCCCGCCCGTGACCAGAACGCTCATGCGGGCTTGGATGCTGCGGGCGCGCGGCCATAGACATCCTCGAAGCGGACGATGTCGTCCTCCCCGAGATAGCCGCCGCACTGCACTTCCACGAGCCGCATCGGAACGGTGCCGAGATTTTCGAGGCGATGTTTTTCGCCCAGCGGGATAAACACCGATTCATTCTCTCGCAGGGTCGAAACTTTATCTCCGACCGTCACTTGCGCCACGCCCTCGACCACCACCCAGTGCTCGGCGCGCTTGTGATGCATCTGCAGCGACAGGCGTCCACCAGGCTTCACCATGATGTGCTTCACCTGGTGGCGCGGGCCAAGGTCGATGGTCTCATACGTGCCCCAGGGCCGGGACACGCGCTTGTGGTCGGCGTGCTCGGTGCGATTTTCGTTCTTGAGATGATCGACGATCGCCTTCACATCCTGTGCCCGCGATTTGTCCGCGATCAGCAGCGCGTCGTCGGTATCGATCACCACGAGGTCCTTGATGCCGACCAGCGCGGTGAGCCGCTTGTGACTGTGGACATAGGAGCCCGTGGACTCATGGGCGACAACATCGCCGAGCAGAACGTTGTTCTGTTCATCCTGCTCGCGAATGTCCCAAAGCGCCGACCACGCGCCGACATCGCTCCAGCCGATATTGGCGGGCACGATGGCCGCGCGATCCGTCTTTTCCATCAGCGCGTAATCGATGGAGATGCTGGGGGCCTTGACGAACGCATCCGCGTCGAGGCGCACGAAGTCCGCGTCGCGCTTCGCTTTGACGAGGGCCTCACGCGAAGCCGCCAGAATCTCCGGCGCATGCTTCTCCATCTCGGCGATCAGCGCATCCGCGCGAAACACGAACATGCCGCTATTCCAGAAATAGCCACCATCGGTGGTGTACGACTTCGCGGTCTCGATATCTGGTTTCTCGACAAATCGCTGGACGCGGAACGCGCCATTGATCTTTTCCAGTGCTGCGCCGCGGTGCACATACCCGTAACCCGTCTCAGGTCCGGCCGGCGCCATGCCAAAGGTGACGATATGCTTTTCGCGCGCGGCGTCCGCGGCGATGGCAACGGCTTTTGCAAAACTCGCCGTATCGCGCACCACATGGTCGGATGGCAGAAGGACAATCACGCCTTCCGGATTCGTCTCGGCCGTGATGAGCGCAGCAACAGCCGCCGCGGGTGCGGTGTTGCGGCCCATCGGCTCCAGAACGATGGCGTGCGGTTTGACCCCGATCTCCTGCATCTGCTCGGCAACGAGAAACCGATGCGCCTCGCTGCACAGAAGCAGCGGTGCGGCCGCGTCCGGCAAAGCCGCGCGCAGCACAGTGTCCTGGATCATCGTGCGTTCGCCATGCAGGGCGAGAAGCTGCTTTGGCAGAGACGCGCGCGACAAGGGCCACAGACGCGTGCCCGCGCCACCGGAAAGAATGACCGGATACAGTGCCATACGGAACTTACGCTCCCTGCGCTCCAATGATCGCGACGCTGCACACGTTCATCGACGGCGCGCCACCGAGATTGTGGGTCATGCCGATGCTGGGATTCCGGAGCTGGCGTGCGCCAGCCCGGCCCTGAAGCTGCAGATACATCTCATAGAGCATGCGCAGACCCGACGCGCCGATGGGATGGCCGAAACATTTCAGGCCGCCATCGATCTGGCACGGCACCTGCCCGTCGGCGTCGTAGAAGCCGTTGAGCACATCCTTCCAGCCTTCGCCCTCGCGGGAGATATGCAGGTCTTCCATCGTCACGAGTTCGGTGACGGAGAAGCAGTCATGCACCTCCATCATCGAGACTTCGTCTCGCGGGTTCTTGATGCCGGCTTCGTCATACGCACGCTTCGATGCGATGCGTGCCGTGTGGAAATAGGAGCCGTCCCACGAATTGTGCTGGCTTTCGAGCCCGTTCGAAAGCGCGAGCTGCAGCGCCTTCACGGTGATGAGATCCTTCTTGCCGAGTGACCTGGCGATCTCCGGCGTCGTCACGATCGCGCAAGCAGCACCATCAGACACGCCGCAGCAATCGAACAAGCCCAGAGGCTCCGCAATCATCGGCGCGTTCAGGCACATCTCTTCCGTGATGGCCTTCTGCAAATGCGCTTTTGGATTCTTGGTGCCGTTGGCGTGGCTCTTCACCGAGACATGCGCGATGGCGCGCTTCAGATCGTCCTTCGAGACGCCATGTTTGTTGCGATAGGCCGAGGCGAGCTGCGCGAAATTGCCTGGCGCCGACCCGTTCGCACTCCACAGCGGATTGAGCGTCCCGTTCTCGCGCTGCGGCAGGCCGCCATATCCGGTGTCCTTCAGCTTTTCGACGCCAAGCGCCAACGCGATATCCGCGGCGCCCGCCGCGACCGCATAGACGGCGCCACGGAACGCTTCCGAACCCGAAGCGCAGAAATTCTCGACATGCGTGACGGGAATGTTCGGCAGACGCAGCGCAACGGAGAGCGGCGTGCCGCCCTTGCCGACGTGCTGGTCTTCGATCGCGGTCGAAAACCAGGCGGCATCGATCTGGCTGGTCTCAACGCCCGCGTCCTGCATGCATTCGAGATAGGCCTCGACCATCAATTCTTCGGCGCCCATGTCCCAGCGCTCGCCGAACTTGGAGCAACCCATACCCAGAATCGCGACCTTGTCCTTGATGCCAGTGGCCATGACAAACTCCTGAAATAGCGGTTGGCCGAGTAAATGCCGCCCGGCGCACGGTGTAAAGGCGGCAAAACGGGCCAAATTCCGGAAAAATCTAGGGATTAGGCGCTGATGACGCGCGCGCCGCCGCGATGAACGTTCTTCGTCGCGTTGCGCGTGTCGATCACAAGCTTCGACCACGACACGAGAGAGGCATAGTCGACATTGCTGTGATCCGTGGTGATCAACACGGCGTCGAATTTCGAAACGGTGTTTTTGTCCAGCGGCACGCTTTTCATGCCCTGCAGATCAGCGTGCTCACGGGTGGGCAGGATTTCCGGAATGTAGGGGTCGTGAAATGCGATTTGGCCGCCTGCTGTGCGAACGATCTCCATGATCTCCAGCGCCGGGCTTTCGCGCAGATCGTCCACGTTTTTCTTGTAGGCCACGCCCATGATCAGAACGCTGGCGCCTTTGAGCGGTTTCCCGGCATGGGCCTGCAGCGCTTCGCCGAGCTTGTCCACCACAAGCTGCGGCATGGCGCGGTTTACGACGCCGGCGAGTTCGATGAAATGCGTATCGACGTTGAACTTCTTCGCCCGCCAGGAGAGATAAAACGGATCGATCGGAATACAGTGCCCGCCAAGTCCGGGCCCCGGATAGAACGGCATGAACCCAAACGGCTTGGTTTTGGCAGCGTCGATCACATCCCAGACGTTGATGCCCATCTTGGTGTAGGCGACCTTGAGTTCATTAACGAGGGCGATGTTGACGGCACGAAAAATGTTCTCGGTGATCTTCACCGCTTCGGCCGTCTGCGTGTCGCGCACGCGATGTACCTGTGTAAACGCCAGCGCATAAAGCTGCTCCGCGCAATTGCCGGATCGCTCGTCGATGCCGCCGACAATCTTCGGGATTTTGCGTGTTTCGTAACCACTGCCGGGATCCTCACGCTCCGGTGAGAACCCGAGGAGGAAGTCGGCGCCTGCCTTCAGACCGCTGGTCTCCAGGATCGGCTGCACGATTTCAGTGGTCGTGCCGGGATAGGTTGTCGATTCAAGAACGATCAGCATCTCGCGATGCAGATGTTTTGCGATCATCTCGGTTGTGGAAACAACGTAACTGAGATCGGGTTCGCGTTTGGCGTCGAGAGGTGTCGGAACGCAAATCAGCACCGCATCGACTTCGGAAAGACGCGCAAAATCGGTGGTCGCGGAGAAGCGGCCGGACGCGTTCATGACCCTTACGTTGTCCGACGCGAAATGCTTGATGTAGGTCTCGCCGCGCGTGAGCTTGTCGACCTTGCCGGGATCGACGTCGAAACCGACCGTGTGCAATCCGGCTTGCCAGAACACATGCACCAGCGGAAGGCCGACATAGCCGAGCCCGATCACGCCGACACGCACGGTTTTATCGCCAAGCCTGTTCTCGAATTTTGTCATGCTGTCCTGTAGTGCGAAGACGGCGGCCCGAGTCAATTCCGGATAAACGCGGTTGAGGAACCGGCAACCGATTTCGACGGCTCCTTTAACGACTAGAAGTTGACGGTTACCGCACCCTCGAACGCGCCCGTTGCCCCATGCGCGGGGCGAGGCTGATCGTCCTGGATGCGTGCTGCGAGATCCAGCTTCATGTTCTTGATGAGCGGTATTCCGACCCGCGCTTCCCCCAGATTGACCACGACCGGCGCAGTGGTCACGACATTGCCCGCCTTGTTGTTCGGATCGTCGATCGTCGCGTGATGCAGGCTCACTTCATAGGTCCAATTTTTCTCGTCCACCCAGCTCGCCTGCAGCGACAGCAGCCTCGAATCGCTATCGAGGCTGAAACCGAGCGACTCGCCGCGATAGCGCATACCGTCGATGTAGCCGGAATTGTTGTAGGCAGCACCGTGATCGACCGTGCCGAAGCTGAAGATATCGAGGGTCGGCACCGTATCCGTGTATTCCAGCGTGATGCGCATCGCGTCCTTGACCACGGGCACCCAGATGCTCGCGCCGAACAGATGGCTGGTCACGGAGTGCACGATCGGGTTCGAGTCCTCGTTCATCATCTGCGTGTAGACCTCGAACGGCAGCCCGTTGATCGTGTTCGTGTAGTGCAGGTCGATCAGGCCTTCGTCGTTGGTCTGGTTTACGTTGTTGTTCTGATTGTTGAGATTGAAATACTCCGAGATCGAGCAGGGATGGCCGGTGCCGCACATTTCCGTGGTGCGCGCGAGACCGATCTGAAGACCTGGAAGCGGATTGAACGTTATGCGGGTGCCGACATAGACCGTGTTCATCGCGACGCGATCGTCATCCAGCACTCCGATGAAAGCCTCCGCCTGCCACGGTCCCATCCAACTCAGCAGGGGCGTTCGAAATGGCGACGTATCGATTCGCGAAATGCCGACCTGGGGAAACGAACGCGCGTTGTTGGACAGGGACAGCGCGGAGATCCAGCCTGGCCCCCACCAGTGAGTCAGATAGCCGCCATAGACAACCGCATCGCCGATACGCTGCGCCAGAAAAGTGCCATCGGGATCGTAATGCGTCGTGCGGCCCGTGTAATCGGTCCAGGCGCCGACCGACAATCGCAAAGCCGTGCTGTTGTCCATGTAGTTCAGCGAGAATTGCGTTTCGCCCTTGTTGCGGCCGAGACCGTCGAACCCGCGCACGACATCCGGCTGGTTCGTGAAGTCGGACGTGACCTGGCCGGTGAAGGTGTCACGCCGCATCTGCGATTTGGCGAATGTCTCCACGCGCTGCGCCGCAGCGCGCACATAGGAAGGCTGTTCGGCGAGTGTGACCTCATCGCGGAGCGCGGACAGGAGACCCGCCCACGGGATCGGCCACTGTGTGGTGATATCGTTGATGACGCCGGCATTCGCCAGAATCTGGATGTCCGAGCGCAGCTGGTCATCGCCGACCTCCGCCCAAGGCGACGCATGCGCCGTGACCGTGCCAAGCCAGAGCGCCAGCAGGCAACCCGCCACCACTTGGAAGATGTTGCTTCTCACGCCCGACACACCGCCTCGAAGGGCCGCAACCCTATGCTATTGCTTATGGATTGGAAATGGTTGTCCCGCAACTGGGTCCGACTTATCGACCGTTAAATCGTGCCAGTCCGAACGGCGAAAGGTCGTGACGGCTCTCGCCTTTCAGGATCCAATCCGCCAGCGCCTCTCCGATGGCGGCGGAATGCTTGAACCCGTGACCGGAACACGGAGACGCGATAATCACCCGCTCTGAGTCAGGGTGACGGTCTATCACAAAACCGAAATCGGGCGTGACGGTGTAAAGACAGACCGTCGATTTCACGCACAGGGGACTCAGATCCGGCAAGAACGGCGCAATGTAACGCCCATGCATCTCCGCAATCTCTTCGGATGATACGTCGCGTATGGCGCTTTGCGGATCGGTTGTTTTGGCAAACGATTCCGTGGCCACCTTGATGCCGCCAAGCACACCGTCGATGGCCGGGAAGCCATAGATGCCCTGCGAAACGTTCGGCAATTCCCAGATGAATATCGGGAATCTTTCCGGCCGATACGCAGCAATATCGCTGCGCGGCTGAAACCAGAGAAGAACCTGGCGATGGATTTTGAACAGCGGCGCGAGGGCGGGCCCGAGCAATTCGGGCGCCCAGGCACCCGCGGCGATGATCAGCCTGTCCGCGTCATAGCCGCCTTTATCCGTGACAACATGCACGCCGTCGGAACGAGGCTCATAACGAAGAACAATCTCGCTGGTGTTCAGCACCGCGCCATGTTTCCTAGCAAGTCCGAGTTGCGCTTCGACGCAGGCTTCGGGCCGCACGAATCCCGCGCTCGGTTCGAAATAGCCGAACTCGCCGTCGCGCACCTTGAACATCGGATAGCGGCTGCGAATTTCAGCGGCATCCAGCAATTCGTGTGGAACACCGTGCTTGCGCGCCGCCGAGACGGTATTCTGGAAAAAGCCCTTTACGTGGGTGACGGCGGCATTGTCGTGGCTGGAGATGATTAGCCCGCCATTGGCGCAGAGCAGATCGGCCCCGGTCTCGCGCTCGATCTCGCGCCAGATTTCATGGCTGCGCTTGACCAGCGGCGTGTAGTGCTCGCCTTCGCCGATAGCCAGCCGCGTGATGCGGGTTTCGCCATGCGTGGAACCGAAACTGTGTGGTGGCGCATAGCGGTCGATGCCCAACACATGGGCGCCGCGCTTTGCCAGCTGATAGGCGGCAGCGCTTCCCATGGCGCCAAGACCGAGAACGATGACGTCGTATTTCACTTTGGATCAAGCAGCCGCGCGGGGCACAGGATGCCTTAAGTCGGCTGCCAGCCCCTCGCCCATCAGATCGACGAAGTTGTCGCAATAGAACCGCTCGATCGCGCGCGGAGGCGTGTTGGCGAGGCTGTCATTGAAGCGCTTGAGCGGATTTCGGCCACCTTCGACATGCGGGAAATCGGAAGAAAACAGGCACACTTCCTCGCCGGCATTGGCGATAATCCAGCCTGCATCCTCATGCGGATAGGGAGTCACGCGCAGCTGGCGGCGCACGATTTCCGAGGGCCGCGCGGACAGCCTTTGCAGCCGTTCTTCGTTCTTGATGAAGGCCTGCGCGGCGGAATCCATGTTCCGCATCCAGCCCGGCAGCCAGGACGCGCCAAGTTCAATGGCGCCGAATTTCAGGCGCGGATAGCGGTCGAACACACCATCGAAGATCAACGCAGCCAAGGTCGTCATCACCGAATGCGGGATCGGTATGTAGCTGACCGAGGTGAAGTTCTCCTCGCCGCCATGGAAGTCCTTCACGCGCGGAAGGCCATTTTCGAAATAGCTTGGATTGAGTTTCTCTTCGCCGCCGACATGAAAGACGATGGGGAGCCCCGCTTCCTGCGCCATCGCCCAGAGCGGTTCGAACGCGATGTGGCTCGGCGAATGACCCTTGGGGCATATCGACGGGATCAACAGCGCCTTTAACCCGAGATCGATGGCTTCGCGCGCAATCGCTCTCGTGCGCTCGAAATCGGAGAGCGGAATATAGGCCGTGCCGAGGAAACGGCGGTCCACGGAACAGAAGTCCGCCATCATGCGGTTGTGCGCCTGCGCCGTTGCATAGGCGAGTTCGGGGTTCATATCGTCGAGCCCGAAATTGCCGAGGCACCAGGTGGTAAAGATCAGCTGGCTTGAAAACCCAAGCAGGTCGAGCGCATGCGGCCGGTCCTGTTTGCGGAACGCGCCAAGCGCTTCATAATTCTTGCGCAGCAGAATGTTCGTATCCGACCCCGCGCGGAATTCCGGATCGTCGTGCTGCTTGTTAGCCCACGCCTGCAATTTGCCGTCGCGCGGCCAGGCCTTCAGCTTCGGCAATTCGTCATAGGCGGAGCGATATTTCGGATCGAGGAAGGGATCGAGGCAATCGCTCAATTCCATCAAATGGGAATCGGCATCGTGGACAATGCGGTTTTCGACATAGGACATGGCGGCCTCCCCGAGGCTTTCAGGCGATTATAGCGCCACGATCAGAAACCCCAATCCGGTCCGTCCTCGGCACCGGCCTGATGGCGGATGCGCAGACGGCCGACCCGCAGATCGCCAATCTCCAGCCGCTCGAACCACGCGCGCCGCACCGCCAGCCAGTTTATGGCAAGGAACCCGACCGCCAGAGCGCCGATCGCCAGCGCACCCAGCGCCACGGCACCAACAGCGAGCGCTGCGGGCGGCCTGGACTTTACAAGTTCGAGTGAACGCGACATGGCACCCTCTTCCAGAACTTAGACCGGCACGGCTTTCCAGAAATATCGCACAAAGCCGCGCTTCTCGTCACGGTCCTTGATCCGGAAACTCATGCGAACCTTGGTGCCGCTATCGACCTGACCCTGCTCGACATCGGTGATGTCGGCCATGAAGCGGCCCCCATCGGCGAACGTGATCATGCCGTAGTGGTTGGGGGGATCCATCGAGTAGGTGAGAAAGTCCGCAGACCACGACAGCACCTCGCCCTGCCGTTCGGAGAAGCCGTAATCGTCCTGGCTGTCGACCGCCTTGCAGTTCGGGCTGACGCAGATGCGCGTCTTGGGGTACTGCGCCGTGCCGCACACACGACATTTGCCGCCAGTGAGGCCCAGCAGCATATCATTCTTGCGATAAAGCACGGTCAGCGCGGTACGTTTGTCGACCTCGGCGCGCATGCCCTTTTCGAGTTCGACGAGTCCGTTGAAGCCCAGATATTTGAGATAGTTCGTCTCTTCCTTGCGGCGTGCGAGCGAGCCGGTGACGCCGGCGCGTTTGGGCAGCGAGACAATCACGTCCGTCGCCTCAAACAAGAGCGCGTCGCACCCCTGACCGAACTGAACCACCAGAATTTTGTCACCTGCTTTCGCCTGCTCCAGCGCGTGCACGAGCATCAGCAGCGCGTGTGTCGATCCGCTGTCGCCGACATTGCTCGCGAGATTGTCGCGCGTCTTCGCGGGATCGATCCCGCATTGCTTGGCGATGGCCTGATCGAGCTTCGCAAACGGACAAGGCAGGATGAAATGCGCAATATCGGCGGGTTTGACGCCGGTTTTCTCAAACAGCGATTTCAGCGCCACAGGTACGATCTTCGAGTAGCCCTCGTCGCGAATCCAGCGCTCTTCCCAGCCGTAGTCGAAGTCTTCGCCCTCACCGCGGAAATGATCGACGAAATCCGTCGTCTCGGAATGACCGCCAATAAATTTGGCGATGACCTTGTCCTTACCGAGAGTCAACGCCGCGCCTGCGTCCCCGATGGCGAGTTCCTGCGGCGAAGCGGCGCGCGCTTTGCGTTTTTCGCCGGCAACGACCAGCGGAGACGCCGCGCGTCCCGCCGCGATCGCGTCGAGCGCCATCGTCAACGCGGTCGTTCCTGCCCGCTGTGACGACGACACGTCCGCGGACGAGATGTTCTGCTGCAACTGTAACGCGGCGCTCACGATGCCTGCATTCAGGCGGTCCGCGAATGGCATGGTGGTGGAAGCGAAATAGATCGCGTCCACAAAGGCGCGATCCGTGGTCGCGTCGGACGCCGGCAGGCAATCGCGCCCGGCTTCAACGGCCAGTGTCACCGAATCCTCGTCATAATTCGCCATCGAACGTTCGCCCTTGGCCGCGCCCATCAGGCCCGGCGCGAACCATTTGTTGGCTTCGGCGACAGCTTTGCGCTGAAGCCTGCGGCGCGGGATGTACGCGCCATACGCGGTGATGCCGATCATGCGTGAACTCCGGGAATTGGGAATGGTCTATCGGAGAACAGATAGGCCGCGCGGTCAATCCTGCCCGATCAGATGCTGTGAAAAGTGCGAAACCACTCGACGAAACGGCCAATACCTTCCGTCAACTTGACACGGGGTGCGAAGCCAAAATCGCGGGCGGCGCGCGTGATGTCGGCATAAGTCTCGTTGACGTCGCCCGGCGGACCGTCGGCCATCTCAATGATCGCTTTCTTGCCGCTCGCCTGTTCGATGACGGCTATCAGGCCCGATACGGTCTCCGGATGATGGTTGCCGAGATTGTAAACCCGATGCGGCGCGCCCTCGCCTCTCGCAAACGGAGTCTCCACGATCCGCAGCAAGGCATCCACGATATCGTCGATATACGTGAAGTCGCGGCGGAGTTTGCCGGCGCCGAACACCGGGATCGGTCTGCCGCTCAGAATGGAGTCCGTGAACAACCAATAGGCCATGTCCGGCCTGCCCCACGGACCGTAGACCGTGAAGAAGCGCAGTCCCGTCTGCTTCAATCCGAACAGTTCGGCATAGGAATGCGACAGCAACTCACCGGCGCGCTTGGTCGCGCCATAATAGGAGACGGGCTTGTCGGCACGCGCGTCTTCGCTGAACGGCGCTTTCGTATCGTTGCCGTAAACGGAACTCGATGACGCATAAATCAGGTGCTGCAGACTATCGTGATGTCGTGCGAACTCGAGAATGTTCTGATGTCCGACCAGATTGGAGCGCGTGTAAGCCGCCGGGTCTTTGAGTGCGTGACGCACGCCGGCCTGCGCGGCAAGATGCAGGATGATATCATACCTCTCGGTCCCCGTGGCTCGCTGCAGCGCGTCCGGTTCGGCGATGTCTGCCTTGACGAAGCGATAGTTCGAAGGCGAACCGATCTCTCTCAGCCGCGCCTCTTTCAACGCGGGATCGTAATAGGCGTTCAACTCGTCAACCGCTGTCACAGCATGACCGCGCGCCAGCAGTGCCTTTGTGGCGTGGAAGCCGATGAAACCCACGCCGCCGGTCAACAGAATGTTCATGGCATCGAATCGAAAAGTGGACGGTGACCGCGTCAGTATGCCATGAAGCGACGTGTTTCAGCGAAGCCCCGTCATGGCGAAAATTCGACCTGTCCGCAAAGCTGTTTTTCCCGTCGCCGGCATGGGCACACGCTTCCTGCCCGCGACCAAGGCAGTTCCGAAAGAGATGCTGCCGGTCGTCGACAAACCGGTCATCCAGTATGCGGTCGAGGAAGCCAGGGAGGCCGGCATCGAACAGTTTGTGTTCGTCACCGGTCGCGGCAAACACGTCATCGAGGACCATTTCGATCACGCCTACGAGCTGGAGTCGCTGCTTTCCGCGCGCGACAAGACGGAAGAACTGAATTCGCTTCTCGAAAGCCTGCCCAAGACGGGCTCCGTCAGTTTCACGCGCCAACAGAAACCGCTCGGCCTTGGCCATGCCGTATGGTGTGCGCGCCATCTCATCGGTGACGATCCGTTTGCGGTGCTGCTGCCGGACGATCTTCTGTTCGGCAGGCCCGGCGCGCTCAAACAGATGATCAAGGCCTATGAAAGCGTCGGTGGCGGCGTGATCGTGGCGGCCGAGAACAAGCCGCGTGAGGAAACAAAACGCTACGGCGTTATCAATCCCGGCAGAACGAAGGGCAATGTCACAGAAGTGAAAGGCGTGGTGGAAAAACCAGCACCCGCAAAAGCGCCCTCCACGCTCTGCATCATCGGCCGCTACATTCTGCAGCCCGAAATATTCAAAATCCTCGACAAGCGCGAGAAAGGCGCCGGCGGCGAAATCCAGCTCACCGATGCGATGGAAAAGCTGATTGGCAAGACGCCCTTTCATGCGGTGGAGACAAACTGTGCCCGCTACGATTGCGGCGACAAGGTCGGGTTCCTGCACGCAAACATCGCCGTTGGCTTGTCGCGGCCGGATATCGCGGCCTCGCTGAAGCCGATTCTGAAGGGAATAAAGCTTTAACTCCCGCAGCTTGACGCATTCCGCAACAATTCTTGGGGTTGTCGCCCTGCATCCGGCCCCCTAGAACGCAGGCGCCCCAAATCGCCGGAGTTCCCATGACAGCCCCGATCCAGTTCATCGATCTGCAAGCGCAACGCCGCCGGCTGGGCAGCAAGCTGGAGAAGTCGATCATGGCGGCGGTCGAAGGCGGCCAGTGGATCATGGGCCCGCAGGTCGCCGAACTGGAGAAACGGCTTTCCGAATTCGCCGGCGTGAAGCACACCATCGCCTGCGCCAACGGCACCGACGCGCTGCTAATCGTTCTGCGCGCGTGGGAGATCGGCCCAGGCGATGCGGTGTTCGTTCCGACCTTTACCTTCGCGGCCTCCGCGGAAGTGGTTGCGCTGGTCGGCGCGACTCCGGTGTTCGTCGATGTGCTCGAAGACACATACAATATGGACCCGGCCAGCCTCGAAGCCGCGATCACGATGATCAAACGCGAAGGCAAGTTGAAGGCACGCGCGGTGATGCCGGTCGATCTGTTCGGCCAGACTGCCGACTATCGCGTCCTCGAACCGATCTGCAAACGCGAAGGCCTCAAGATGCTCTGCGACGCGGCGCAGGGTTTTGGCGCGCTGCTCGACGGACGGCGCGCAGGCGGCATCGGCGATGCGGCCTCCACCAGTTTCTTTCCGGCGAAGCCTCTCGGCTGTTACGGCGACGGCGGCGCAACCTTTACGAACGATGACGGTCTCGCGGAAACGCTGCGTTCGATCCGCGTGCATGGCCAGGGCAGCGACAAATATGAGAACGTTCGCATCGGCGTGAATTCGCGCCTCGACACGATCCAGGCGGCGATCCTGATCGAGAAACTCAGCGTGTTCCCGGAAGAGATCGAAATGCGCGAGGCTGTCGCCCAGCGCTACAACACGGCGTTCCGCGCATCGAACCGCATCGTCACCCCGCGCGTGATCGAGGGCGGCCAATCGACCTGGGCGCAATATACGATCCAGGTTCCGGACCGTGACAAGCTTCAGGCGGAGCTAAAGGCGAAGGGAATACCGAGCGCGGTCTATTACCCGATCCCGCTTTCAGCGCAGAAAGGCTACAAGCATTTTCCGGCTGCGCCGACGCCGGTCAGCGACAAGATCTGCAAAGCCGTGATCGCACTTCCGATGCATCCTTATCTGGACGCAACCACGCAGGACCGCATCATCGAAACGGTTCTGGGAGCGGTTTGAACTGTATGGCGCCTCGCCTTTTGCGCCCCGGTGCGAAATACTCTACAAGATTGATAGGAAATAGTGCGACCTAGCATGCCACTCGAATTCGGCACTCCGGAGTTGGTCGGCGCGGCGGCAGCGCTGCTAATCGCGCTTGTGATTCTGCTTAATGCAGAAAAGATCGGGCATGCGCTGGGCGTCATCGATCATCCTGACGATGAACGTAAGACGCATGCGCGTGCGACGCCGCTGGTGGGCGGAATCGCGATGATGGTGCCTATGATCCTGTGGTCGCTGGCGGGATTTGCCGTGCCGGCGGTCACACAAAACGGATATGTGCCGCTTTCCGGCGTGATCTGCGGATCGGCCGCTGCGCTTCTGGGATTTCTCGACGACCGCCATCCGCTCTCGCCGCTTCTAAGGCTGTTCACCCTTCTCGCGCTGACCGTACTGGCGCTCAGAATAGATCCGCGACTCTTGCCGTCGGCATTTCACTGGAACGCCACGGTTTCGACACCCGTGGCACCCTGGCTCTCCTATGCTCTGGTTGCCATCGGGATGGCAGGCTTCGTGAACGCTGTGAATATGGCCGACGGGCAGGACGGCTGTGTCGCGGGCATGTTCGCGATCTGGTCCGGCTGCATGATCCTTGCCAGCGGCGGCGTGACCGCCGGTCTCGCCGGGATGCTGCTTGCGACAAGCATTGTCGTCCTGGCATTCAATCTGCGCGGCAAGGTCTTTCTGGGCGGAACAGGCGCCTATGGCGTGACCTTCGTCCTCGGCCTTCTCATCTTGCGCCTGCACAATCATTGGGGCGTGCTGGCCGAAACGATCATCATCTGGCTGTTCATTCCTATCGTCGATTGCCTGCGTCTCATGATCACGCGCCCACTGCAGGGCCGCTCGCCATTCCACGGGGACCGCAACCACTTTCATCATCGCCTGCAGAGACGCTTCGGCGAGAACGCGGGATTGGCGCTCTATCTCGGCACCGTGGCCGCGACGTCCTTTACGGCGACGCTGGCGCCGAAGTCCGCGGCGGCGATTTTGCTGCTGCTCGCAGGACTCTATATCTGCCTGATGCTGCTAACCGGCGAACCGGCCACACGGCCTTTGCCAGTCAAGATTACACGTCGGGAATGACGCGGCATCCATGCGCGTTGACCAATTCGATTTCGATTTGCCCGAAGAACGGATTGCGTTGCGTCCGGCGAGCCCGCGCGACAGCGCGCGGCTGCTGGTTGTCCGGGCGGATGGCGATCTTGTCCACGCACGGGTGCGAGATTTGCCGCAATTCCTGAAAACCGGGGATGCGCTGGTTCTGAACGATACCAAGGTCATTCCGGCGCGGTTGCGTGGCCTACGGATGGCGCGCGCGGATGCGGTCACGACACCGAAGATCGAGGTCACGCTTCACAGGCGCATCGCGCCGGATCGCTTCCTGGCCTTCGCGAAACCTGCACGGAAGCTGGAAGCCGGAGACCGCCTGCTCCTCGGCAAATCGATCGAAGCCGTGGTCGTCTCGCGCAACGAAGGCGGTGAAATCGAGATGAGATTCGCTCTCGGCGGCGCGGTCCTCGACACCGCCATCGCAACGCAGGGGGAAACTCCCCTGCCGCCCTATATCGCGGGAAAGCGCAAACCGGACGCGCAGGATACACACGACTATCAAACCATTTTTGCGAAAGACGCGGCCTCGGTCGCAGCGCCGACAGCAGGTCTGCATTTTACCACCGAGCTGTTCTCCGCGCTGGGCGCCAGCGGCGTAAGCCGGGAGATGGTCACGCTGCATGTCGGCGCCGGCACATTCCTGCCCGTAAGCGCCGAAGACACCAGCGCGCACAAAATGCACGCCGAATGGGCCCATCTGCCCATTGCGGCCGCCGAAAGTCTCAACCGCGTTCACAACACGGGCGGACGCGTCGTCGCTGTCGGCACGACCTCGTTGCGCACGCTGGAGAGCGCCGCCGATGCCGAGGGCCGCCTGCACGGTTTCACCGGCGAGACCGACATCTTCATCACACCCGGCTATCGCTTCCGCGCCGTGGATATTCTGCTGACGAATTTCCACCTGCCGCGCTCGACCCTGTTCATGCTGGTCTCGGCATTCAGCGGGCTGGAAACGATGCGCGCCGCTTACGCCGAAGCGATCCGGGAGCACTATCGCTTCTATTCCTATGGCGACGCCTGCCTGCTATTCCGGCGCCCATGAGCGGCATTTCTCTGACGATCGACAACACCGACGGCGCTGCACGAACCGGCGTCATCTCCACGCCGCGCGGAGAAATTCGCACGCCCGCGTTCATGACGGTCGGCACGGCGGCAACTGTAAAAGCCATGCTGCCGCAATCGGTCCGCGAGACCGGCGCGGACATCGTTCTCAGCAACACGTATCATTTGATGCTGAGGCCCGGCGCGGAGCGCATCGCGACGCTCGGCGGCCTGCACAGATTCATGGGCTGGGAGCGCCCGATCATCACGGACTCCGGCGGCTTCCAGGTGATGTCGCTCGCCAAGCTGCGCAGGATCACAGAGGAAGGCGTGCGCTTTCGCTCGCATATCGATGGCTCCGAACATTTCCTCTCGCCCGAGCGCGCGATGGAGATTCAGCGTCTGCTCGGCTCCGACATCCAGATGGTCCTTGACGAATGCCCGGCCTATCCCGCGAACAAGACCGACATCGAGAAATCGCTGGCGATGACGACGCGCTGGGCGAAGCGCTCGCGCGAGGCGTTCGGCGATCAGCCGGGCCGCGCCTGCTTCGGCATCGTGCAAGGCGGCGTGTTCGCCGATCTGCGTCAGCGCTCCGCCGAATCGCTGATCGAGATCGGTTTCGATGGCTATGCCTGCGGCGGTCTCGCGGTCGGCGAAGAACAATCCGCGATGTTCGAGACACTGGATGCGACCGTGCCGCTGCTGCCGAAGGACAAGCCGCGCTATCTGATGGGCGTCGGCAAGCCGGACGATATTGCCGGCGCCGTGCTGCGCGGCATCGACATGTTCGATTGCGTACTGCCGACCCGTTCGGGCCGAAACGGACAGGCGTTCACGCGCGGGGGAACCTTGAACCTGCGCAACGCATGTCACGCGGAGGATTCGGGTCCGCTCGATCCCGAATGCCGCTGCCCGGCTTGCCGCCAGTTCAGCCGCGCTTATCTCCATCACACGGTGAAAGCGAACGAGATCATCGCCTCAATGCTGCTGACCTGGCACAACCTGACCTACTATCAGGATTTGATGGCGAGTCTTCGAAAAGCCATATCCGAAGGGCGTTTGCCGCCGCTCGTAAGCGAGATCGCCGAGGCCTACGCACGCGACGAAAAGGCCGAGACGGAGTGAATTGACCTTCTCAGGCGCGGACACTATGGTCCGCGACCTTTTGAGTGGGCCCATAGCTCAGCGGTAGAGCATTTGACTTTTAATCAAAGGGTCGATGGTTCGATCCCATCTGGGCTCACCAAATAACAATAAAGCAAAACCAGTATGATATCCCGCAGTGCCTGAAGGGTGATGGCATCACGCTGGCACGCTGCAACAGTCGTGCAACAGACTATACTCGATAGCCATGCACTTTCTAACTCGTAAGATTACGCGTGCGTTCGACCCATGCGGGGTTGTGCTTAGCGCGAGAACCTCCCCGCTCATACCAACTCATGGAAGCGGCAGCGCGCTCAAGGCGTTAGTCAGCGTTTCGCGCTCACAGTGACTTGATTAGGCCACACAAACGGCCTGACGGATATTTTGTATCAGGTTGATAGAGACTATTGTGATTTTACTGATCTATCTTGCTGTACAGTCCAGGCAGACGGCAAGGCGTGATGGGCATGGGCTCGGATCGGCGTGCTCCTCGTTGTTGCGTCATCAGTAGCCTCCAAGGCTTTGTTCAGCGCGTCTTGCCGCGATTGGAATGCTTGAACTACTGCGGCGCTCTTCGTTAGGGAGCACAAGGCCTTGAAAGACTCGAAATGCTAGCGGCGCCGGACCATTTTCGCATCAGACTATTCTCCGATGCCATGGTGCCGCGGGAGCAAAGCTTTCCTGCATGGAACCGCCTTCTGAACAAGTGGCTTGTCCGTGCCGACGGGCGATCGCTGGAAAAGGATGCGTTTTCCGTGTCTGTGCGTCTGCGCGCTTTGCCCGACCTGCGCTACGGTTGGGGAGCAATAGGCGCGTCGCATTATGAGCGCTCTTTCGCCGTCACGGCGCAGGAAAACGACGACATCATGCTATTCGTAAATCTGGGCGGCGAATGCATCGGCAACCGGACGGGCCGGGAAACAAGACTTGCGCACGGACAGGCCTATATTGTGTCCTGCTGTGAGACTGGTTCGTACACACGGCCGACGGGCGGCGAGCTTCTCTGCGTGCGTACGCGGCGTGAGGATTTGCAACGATTAACTCAACGGCTGGACGACAAGGTCGGTAGCGTCATTCCGGCCGAAAGTGAAAGCCTGCGTCTTCTTTCCGGCTATTTGCGCACCATCGGAGACACCGAACCCCTCAAAGAAGAGCCCGTACGAAAGCTGGTGACACAGCATGTACAGGCACTCCTCGCGATCGCACTTGGCGGTCTCCCGGAGGCCGATGAGTCCGCGCAAGCAGGCAGCGTTCGCGTGGCCAGGCTCAAGACGGCCAAGGCCATCGTTCAGAAACACGCCACAGATCCTGATCTTTCGGTGGACTTCGTCGCGAGACAGACGCGGATATCCCCGAGAAGTCTGCAGCGCCTTTTCGAAAGCGAAGGCGTCACGTTTTCGGGTTTCGTGACGTCACAGCGTTTGGCAATGGCTTATGAAGCTCTTGCCGACACTCAGAACAAAAAAAGAAGCATCGCGAATATCGCGCTCTCGATTGGGTTCGGCGATATCTCGTATTTCAACCGGCAGTTTCGAGCGCGCTACGGAACAACGCCGTCGGAGATACGACGCTACGAACTCGCGTCCAGGCAAAAGTGAACTGCAAACTCTCGGCAGCGATCCAAAGGCCGCCTTCCAGCATAAGAACAAAAAGGCAACAAACATGGACAAGAGTCCATCCACTCTTCATTATGCGGTTCAACTTCGGACACACAAATGCGGAGGCCAAAGCCTGTCTGTCGCTCTGCTCTAAATCTGTCGTCCTGATCCAAGATGCCGCGCTGCGCGCGGTGATATTTGGACTTCACCTGATTGGTGCGCGACTTCGTGAGTTGGTTCATTCCATGAGTAATGCTTCGCGAGAATATTTGTTTACCGTCGGCTATGTCGCCGGTCTTGGTCTCGTCGGCGCTGCAGCTGTGCTAGCCGCCACGTTTCTACTCCAAATACCCACTTGGTGAACTGGTAGGTATCCCTCCGCAAGGCCTCAGACCTGTGACGTGCCTAATTCGGGACGCGGCTGCGGCAGGATCAAGAGCCAATCAATTCTGCGCGGTTTATACGCGGCTTAGAACTGGCCGCGAGACCGCTATGGCGTTCCTCGCATCCACGGACGTAGGATGGGCGCAACGGAGACGAATTCAATGAGAACTGTTTTGGCCGTCGCGATCGCGTCGCTGTCACTTGCCGGTTGCGGAAGCATGGACTTTTTCGGCGACTCGATCACGCCGCCACCACAAACCGCGCCCGCGAGTTCAACGCAAACCATGAGCTCAAATGCTGCGGCTCCGGCGGACCCTGCCGCGATACCGTCCCCGTCTACGTCCTCCCCTGCAACGTCTACGGCCCAAGCCGCTGCTTCTTCCAAAACGCACTGCACCGCGCTCGCGAAGCAGCGCGCCACGGATGTGGCATTCCAGGGCGAGGACAGCGATACGCAGGAATCCGTTTACAACCGGACCTATTCCGATTGCGTGACCTGGGATCTCAAGCACAACGTCTACTAGGCGCTACGCTTTCGCATCGGCTTCGACGCGCATTTTTATGATCTTGTCCGGCGCGCCGGAGATTGCGCCGTTGTTATGCTCGCCGCCTTTTTTTATGGCATCGACGTGCTCCATGCCTTCAACCACCTGTCCCCACACGGAGTATTGACGGTCGAGCCACGATGCATCGTCGAAGCAGATAAAGAACTGGCTGTTGGCGCTATGCGGATCGGAGGTGCGCGCCGCGGAGACCGTTCCGCGTCTGTGCTTCTCGCCGGAAAACTCCGAGCGTAGATCGTCGAGATCGGAACCGCCCGAGCCCGTGCCGGTCGGATCGCCGGTCTGCGCCATGAAACCCGGGATCACGCGATGGAACACGACGCCGTCATAGAATCCTTGCCGGGTCAGTTCCTTGACCCGTGCCACATGATTCGGCGCAACATCCGGTTTAAGCGCGATGACCACCGGCCCCGACTTCAACTCCATGATCAGCGTATTCTCCGGATCGCGCGCCATCAGCTTTTTGCTCCTAACTCTCTGCACCGCTTCACAAGACGTTCAGCGACGTAAGGCGTCGTGAATTGCGAGATGTCGCCGCCATACATCGCGATTTCCTTCACCAGACGCGAGGCAATGGCCTGGTTGCGCGGATCGGCCATGAGGAAGACCGTCTCGATCTCCTTGTCCATACGCTGGTTCATGGCCGCCATCTGGAATTCATACTCGAAATCCGACACCGCACGCAGGCCACGAATGACAACTGTCGCACCCACTTCATGCGCGAATTTCACTTGGAGAATATCGAAAGATCGAACTTCGATAGTCGCACGCCCATCGCCCAGGCTCTGCGCTTCATGGCGCATCATGTCGATACGCTCGGCAAGGGTGAACATCTGTTTCTTGGCATCGTTGGACGAGACGATGCCGATCACGAGATGATCGACGATCTTGATCGCGCGCTTGATGATGTCGGTGTGGCCCAATGTCGCCGGGTCGAACGTACCCGGATAGAGCCCGATCAGCTTCTTGACCATGACGCCCCCTTAGCCAGCGCCTTCGTCGCCGGACACATCCTCGATGCGCTCGACCGAGACGACGCGCTCGCCCTCGTCCACACGAAACACGGTCACGCCCTGGGCAGCGCGGCCCTGGACCGAAACACTGCTCACCGCAACGCGGATCGTCTGGCCCGTATCGCTGATGAGCATCAGATCGTCGGATTCATCGACCGGGAAAGCGGCGATGATCGCGCTGTTCTTGCGGCCCATGCCCATGGCGACGATACCCGAACCGCCGCGGCCCGTGACACGGTATTCGTAAGATGAGGTGCGCTTGCCAAAGCCACCGCCGGACACCGCAAGCACGAACTGCTCCTTCGCGCCTAGTGCCGCGTAACGCTCCGGCGTCAGCGTCGCCTCTTCGCCGGCCGTCTCATCGTCATCGGCAATCTCTTCGACCGGCGCATCCTCGCCGAGCGCAGCCCGGCGTGCCGCGTTGGCCTGTTTGAGATAGGCGCGGGCCTCCGCCGTCTCGGCATCCGTGTGATGCAGAAGGGTCAGACTCACGACCTCGTCGCCCTCGGCCAGTTTGATCCCGCGAACGCCAGTGGAATCGCGGCCCTTGAACACGCGCACATCGGTCAGCGCAAACCGGATGCACTTGCCGAGCTTCGTGGTCAGCAATACGTCGTCCTGATCGGTGCAGGTCGAGACGCCGACGATGCCGTCCCCGGCTTCGAGCTTCATCGCGATCTTGCCGTTGCGATTGATGCTGGCAAAATCGGACAGGAGGTTGCGCCGCACATCGCCGGATTTCGTGGCAAAGACGACATTGAGATTTTCCCACTGCGATTCGTCTTCCGGCAACGGCAGGATCGTCGTGATACGCTCGCCCTCGGACAGCGGCAGCAGGTTGACCATCGCCTTGCCCTTGCCCTGTATGCGGGCTTCGGGGAGGCGCCAGACCTTGAGCTTGTAGGACATGCCGTTCGAGGAAAAGAACACCAGCGGCGCATGCGTCGAAGCCACGAAGAGGTTGGTAACGTAGTCTTCTTCGCGCGTCGCCATGCCCGAGCGGCCTTTGCCGCCGCGGCCCTGCACGCGATACTCACTGATCGGCGTGCGCTTGATGTAACCGGCATGCGTGACCGTGACGGCCACGTCCTCGCGCTCGATCAGCGCTTCGTCCTCGATCTCCACGTCCGCGTCGATGAGTTCAGTCAGACGCGGTGTCGCGAATTCGTCCTTGATCGCTCTCAACTCGTTCCGCGCGATCTCCAATACGCGCGCGCGCGAGCGCAAAATGTCGAGATAGTCGCGGATGGCTTCACCGAGCTTCGTCGCTTCCTCGTTGATCTCATCACGGCCGAGCGCGGTCAGACGCTGCAGACGCAGATCGAGGATGGCTTTCGCCTGCTCTTCCGACATGCGGATCGTACCCTCCGCGCTCAGCGAATGACGCGGATCGGCAATCAATGCGATGAGCGGACCGACATCCTTCGCCGGCCAGTCGCGCGCCATCAACTGCTCGCGTGCAACGGCGGCGTCGGGCGCCGCGCGGATCAGGCGGATAATTTCGTCGATATTCGCAACAGCGACCGCGAGCCCGACCAAAATATGTCCACGGTCGCGGGCCTTGGCGAGATCGAACCGCGTGCGCCGCGTGATCACTTCCTCGCGGAAATGCACGAACGCCGCGATCAGGTCCTTCAGATTCAATAGCTGCGGGCGGCCATTGTTCAGCGCCAGCATGTTCACGCCAAAACTCGTCTGCAGCTCGGAGAAACGATAGAGCTGGTTCAGCACGACATCGGACGAGGCATCGCGCTTTAGCTCTATCACGACACGCATGCCGTGGCGGTCGCTCTCGTCACGGATGTCGGAGATGCCCTCGATGCGCTTGTCGCGCACCATCTCGGCGATCTTTTCCTGCAATCGCGCCTTGTTCACCTGATACGGCAGCTCGGTGACGATGATCGCATCGCGATCCTTGCGGATTTCCTCGACCTTGCAGCGTGCGCGCATCAGGACGGAGCCCCGCCCGCGCGCCAATGCGCCGCGCGCCGCCTGCTTGCCGATGATCATGGCACCAGTCGGGAAATCGGGCCCGGGCACAATCTCCGTCAGCGCATCGAGATTGATCGATGGATCGTCGATATAGGCGAGGCAGGCCTCGATCACTTCGCCCAGATTGTGCGGCGGCACATTGGTGGCCATGCCGACAGCGATGCCGCTGGAGCCGTTGACGAGAAGATTGGGAAACCGCGCCGGGAAAACCGTGGGCTCCTTCTCGGAGCCGTCATAATTGTCGCGGAACTCGACCGTGTCCTTTTCGATATCTTCCGTCAGCGCGTGCGCGATCTTGGCGCGGCGCACCTCGGTGTAGCGCATGGCGGCGGGTTCATCGCCATCGACAGAACCGAAATTGCCCTGGCCGTCGACCAGCGGCACGCGCATGGAGAATTCCTGCGCCATGCGCACCAGCGAGTCGTAGATCGCCTGATCGCCATGCGGATGGTACTTACCCATCGTGTCGCCGACGACGCGGGACGATTTGCGATAGGCTTTGTTCCAGTCGTTCCCTGTCTCGTGCATCGAATAGAGAATGCGGCGATGCACGGGCTTGAGCCCGTCACGCGCATCGGGAAGCGCGCGCGACACGATCACGCTCATCGCATAATCGAGATACGAGCGCTTCAGCTCGTCTTCGATCGCAATGCCGGAAATGCTGCCGCCGGACGGCGGCGCGGGGTGGCCTTCGTCGCTCAAAGGATGGTCCTGACGGGGCCGGATTCGGGGCTAAAAATCATGCCGGATTGGTAGCATTTTAGGGCCGGAGTCACCAGAAAAAGCGACCCTCAAATCCCACACAATATCCGTCATGGCCGCCCTTGAGGCGGCTATCCATCCGGCGCGTGTCGCGCGCCGAAGTGACCTCTTTTTACGCTCGCAGACGCGAGCGCGATGGGTGGCCGGGTCAAGCCCGGCCATGACGAGTTTGAGAGATCAGAACGGAATTTCGTCGTCCATTTCGCTGCGGTCGAAACTGGCCGGAGCCTCGCCGGCACCACCGCCAAAGGAGCGGCCACCACCGCCGCCCTCACCGCCGCCTTTGGTATCGAGCATGGTCAGCTCACCACGGAAGTTCTGGAGCACGACTTCGGTCGAGTATTTCTCGTTGCCGTCCTTGTCGGTCCATTTGCGGGTCTGCAGCGAACCCTCCAGGTAGACCTTGGAGCCCTTGCGCAGGTATTTCTCAGCGACCTCTGCGAGGTTTTTGTTGAAGATGACCACACGGTGCCACTCGGTCTTCTCCTTGCGCTCGCCGGAGGACTTGTCACGCCAGGTCTCGGAGGTGGCCAGGGAGAGGTTCACGACCGCATCCCCGCTCTGCATGCGGCGGACTTCTGGATCCTTGCCCAGATTGCCAACCAGAATGACCTTGTTCACGCTTCCCGCCATCGCTTTCACCTTCCGTAGCCAACCGGCCGGACCCTAAGCCCGGCCTGCGCGCGCCGCTATTGCCCGGCCCGAATGTTCTCTTTATGTTCCGATTGAAATCGAGTCAATCCCCAGCTTCTTGAGGGCCGCGTGTCACGCTGCTGCCAACCCGCTGACAGCTTGCGATTTAGGCTCCCCGTTACCATCTGTAGGGACGGGTCCTGCGCGGCTGCGCGCGCGCACCTCATCCACGGAACCTTCACGCACATGCGGTTGCCGCGACCATCCCGGCTAGCCACACTGCGCGTTTCGACTGACGGAAAGACATGCTGAAACGGTTGGGAATTGCATCGCTCTTTTGCCTGATGGCACTGCCCGCATGGGCAGGAAGGACTCAAATCGTCGTGCAGTGGACCCACGAGATCGATTGGTTCGGTGTTCAAACATTGCTCGATAATCATGCTCAGGAAATGGGTTACGATTCCGATGGCAACGACATCGGCTCAGGAACCGTGAACTTCTACCTCTACGCCTCCGACGCAACTGTTGACGGCGTTGTTCGCCATCTGATTGCGATGGAGGCCCAACACCAGTTGCCTCCAGAAATGCGGATCGGTGTTGCGGTCTACAAAGATGTAGCTCGCAAGGATTGGACCTACCGAGCGGCTTATCCAGCCAGTCTGAAGAACTTCGACATTATGTATCGAAAGAACTGACGCACTCATGCTGAAGAACATCTCCATCCGCGGCGCGCGCGAGCACAATCTGAAGAACATCGACGTGGAGATTCCGCGCGACACGCTGACCGTGCTCACCGGATTGTCCGGTTCGGGCAAATCCTCGCTCGCCTTCGACACGATCTATGCCGAGGGGCAGCGCCGTTATGTCGAGTCATTGTCGGCCTATGCGCGCCAGTTCCTGGAGTTGATGCAGAAGCCCGATGTCGACCATATCGAGGGCCTGTCGCCCGCAATCTCCATCGAGCAGAAGACGACCTCGCGCAATCCGCGCTCGACCGTCGGCACGGTGACCGAGATCTACGACTATCTGCGCCTGCTGTTCGCGCGCGTCGGCGTGCCCTATTCGCCCGCGACCGGGCTGCCGATCGAAAGCCAGACGGTCAGCCAGATGGCGGACCGCATCCTCGCGTTGCCGGAAGGCACGCGCCTGTTCCTGCTCGCGCCCATCGTCCGTGGCCGCAAGGGCGAGTACCGCAAGGAGCTCGCGGAGCTTCAGAAGAAGGGTTTCCAGCGCGCCAAGATCGACGGCAAGTTCTACGATCTCGGCGAGACACCGGTGCTCGACAAGAAGCTCAAGCACGATATCGAGATCGTGGTCGACCGCATCGTGGTGAAACCCGACATCGGCAACCGCCTGCCCGATTCCATCGAGACTGCACTCGGCCTCGCCGACGGATTGCTGTTCGTCGAATTCGTGGACGAGAAGGACAAGAACGGCAAGGCGAAGCAGATGATGCTGTCGTCGAAATTCGCCTGTCCGGTGTCGGGCTTCACCATCACCGAGATCGAGCCGCGCCTGTTCTCCTTCAACAATCCGCATGGGGCGTGCCCGGTCTGCGACGGCCTGGGCACGCAGCTCTATTTCGATCCGGCACTGATCGTGCCCGACGAATCCCTCACCTTGCGCAATGGTGCGATTGCGCCGTGGTCGAAAGGTTCGTCGCCCTACTATCTGCAGACGCTGGAAGCGCTGGCGAAGCACTACAAATTCTCACTCAACGAGCCGTGGGAGGATCTGCCAAAGAAGGCACGCGAGATCATCTTGCATGGCTCCGGCGAGGACGAGATCAAGTTCGTCTATGACGATGGCATGCGCCGGTACGAGACCAAAAAGCCGTTCGAAGGCGTCATCCCCAACATGCAACGCCGTTTCAAGGAAACGGATTCGTCATGGGTGCGCGAGGAGATGGAGCGTTTCCAGGACACGAGCCCGTGCGAGGCGTGCAAGGGCTATCGCCTGAAGCCCGAAGCGCTCGCGGTGAAGATCGGCGGGCTGCATATCGGTCAGATCGGCGAGATGTCGATCAAGAAGTCGGACGAATGGTTCCGCGACATCGAAAAGCAGCTTAATAAGCAGCAGCGCGAGATCGCGACGCGGATTCTGAAGGAAATCCGCGCGCGGCTGAGATTCCTGGTGAATGTGGGCCTGGACTATCTGACCTTGAGCCGCAACTCCGGCACATTGTCGGGCGGCGAGAGCCAGCGCATTCGTCTGGCATCGCAGATCGGTTCGGGACTGACAGGCGTTCTATATGTGCTCGACGAACCGAGCATCGGCCTGCATCAGCGCGACAATGAGAAGCTGTTGGAGTCGCTCAAAGGGCTGCGAGACATGGGCAACACCGTGCTCGTGGTCGAGCACGACGAAGACGCGATCCGCCAGGCCGATCACGTCATCGACATGGGCCCCGGCGCGGGCATCCATGGCGGCCATATCATCGCCGAGGGCACGCCGGAAGACATCATGCGCTCGCCGAAGAGCCTGACGGGCAAATACCTCGTTGGCCTCGAGCAAATCCCGGTGCCTGCGAAACGCCGCCCGGCAGCGCACAATCGTTGGCTAAAAGTTTCCGGCGCGCGGGGCAACAATTTGAAGAACGTGTCGGCACAAATCCCGCTCGGCACCTTCACCTGCATCACCGGCGTCTCGGGCGGCGGCAAGTCCACGCTTGTGATCGAGACGCTCTACAAGGCCGCGGCGCGGAAACTGAACGGCGCGCGCGAACATCCATCACCATACGACAAGATCGAAGGCCTCGAATTCCTCGACAAGGTGATCGACATCGACCAGTCGCCGATCGGGCGCACGCCGCGCTCGAACCCTGCGACCTATACCGGCGCGTTCACGCCGATCCGCGACTGGTACGCGGAACTGCCGGAATCGAAAGCGCGCGGCTATGCGCCGGGGCGCTTCTCATTCAACGTCAAGGGCGGGCGCTGCGAAGCGTGCCAGGGCGACGGCGTCATCCAGATCGAGATGCACTTCCTGCCCGATGTCTATGTCCAGTGCGATGTGTGCAAAGGCAAGCGCTACAACCGCGAAACGCTGGAAGTGAAATTCCGCGACTATTCGATTGCGGACGTTCTCGACATGACGGTGGAAGCCGGCGCCGAGCTTTTCAAGGCGGTGCCGTCGATCTTCGAGAAGCTGGAAACGCTGAAGCGTGTCGGCCTCGGCTACATATCCATCGGCCAGCAGGCGACGACGCTTTCCGGTGGCGAGGCGCAGCGCGTGAAGCTGTCCAAGGAACTGTCGCGCCGCGCAACGGGCCGCACGCTCTACTTCCTCGACGAGCCGACGACCGGCCTGCATTTCCACGACGTGAAAAAGCTGCTCGAAGTGCTCCACGAGCTCGTCCAAAGCGGCAACACGGTTGTGGTGATCGAGCATAATCTCGAAGTCATCAAGACCGCGGACTGGATCGTCGATCTCGGCCCCGAAGGCGGCGATGGCGGCGGCGAGATCGTGGCGCAGGGCACACCGGAGGACGTTGCGAAGGTCGCGCGGTCCTACACGGGTCAGTACCTGAAAACGCTGCTCAAAGGCCGCACACCGGAAAAGATCGGGCCGTCGAAAAAGCTCAGGGCTGCGGAGTAAGAAGGTGACTCTCTACAAGCACCCTCGCTGCTACGCGAATGGTGACGGCAATTGTTCACCGATAATTTCGAAGGAACATTTTATTTCTGCCTCCCTTTTGCGCAGGTTGGAACTGAACAAAACAATAAAAGTGGCTGGGTTAAGTTGGCAAAGGCCAGAAACATTTGATCTGATTTCTATTGCGTCTTTTGGATCGAACATTCTTTGCGACCGCCATAACAGTAACCTCAGTCGACTAGACAATTCGATTTTGCAATTCGTGAACACACTTCACGCCATCGACAAAAAACAATTCAGAAAGGATGTGAGCTTTTCTGGCAGCGATATCGAAAGATGGATGCTCAAATGCGTGGTTGGGTTGGCATTTTCGGGAAATGCGAAGGGCCGAGTAGAGCAGAGTTGGATTGACGTTTTGTTCAGGCGGGCAAATTGGCCTGATCGCGCGGGTTTGTACTTCGCGACGAACAGCGCCAATCCGACTTTTCATACAGACAGCTTCCTCGTGGAAACGCTTTCAGGCCAAGATGGCGTCATTCGGGGGGCGCGCATTTTCTTGCAGGGCTTTCCATTCTCAATTCTGCTCGGAAAGCCCAGTATGCCAAACACATTTGGTCTTTGGCGCCCTAGAGGGATGATCTTTCGTTTTACGAAAACTGAGGCTCGGATCAAATTTAAGTGGAAGTCAGCATTCAGCGACACTGCAGCAATTCTTAGCCGCATTGGAGCGTATGACCGGCCGCCGCCAACCTGGCGCGAGTGGGAGAAAGCCGGTTAGTTGCCAGTCTGATCGCTCGATTTAGTTGCCAACGCCTTATATGCATACGCCGCCGCGCCAGAGGCCAGACCGACGCTGAACGGCGCGATGATTAGCTGCACACCGAGCATGACCGAGATATGAGCGTTCACGATCACATTTATGCGGTCGGCGATGATCTGCTGGCTCAAATGCTCCGTCATTGCCCGGTGAAACAGAGAGATGAGATCGGGTCCGATGAGCGATGCAAAGGCGCTCATGAACACGATAGCCGGCGGCAGGGTCACAAGAAACAGGACACCCGCGATACGCCAGAAATTGCCCTGGGTCAGAACCCAGCCGCGTTCAAAACTGACCTTTTCCTCCACCACCACGACAGGCGCGAGAAGAAATCCCAGCCGCGTGAGCGCATAGAGAAGCCCGCACAATCCGGCAAAAGCAATCAGCACGATCACGCCGCCAACGACCGCCTTGTTGTCTGTCGCACTCACGGCCAGGACGCCGGCGAACATGGCCAGCAGAAATCCGATCATGAGAACGATCATTATCGCAATGAAAAGCAGATAGGCGCCCCACAGGCGCAGCTCCGCGCGGCCAACCGCGATATGGACGAATGCCGGACCGGTCCGCAGTCCGAGCGCCTGGCGGACGACCGGCACGTTGACGCAGGCCGAAAGAAGAACGCTGGCCAGCCAAAGGCCGATGCCCCTGAGCATAATCGCGCCCGCGGCGCTCGGGTTGATGTCCGGCGACGGCGTCGTGTCGCCAAGCGCATAGGGAAGAAAATTGATCACGGCGAGCGCGACCATCGGCACCCAGATCAAACCGATAATTGTGCCGAGCTCACGGAAGGTGAAGGCATAGGCGAAGCGAACGGTTTCGCCAACGGGGAGCTTGTTCATGCCGCGATCTCGGAACGTGTGAGGTTTCTGTAGGCGAATGCGCTGACCGCGGCCGAAAGCCCAAACACGATGGGCATCGTAAGGATCTGAAAGCCAATATAGACCGGAATAATGCTGCGCAGTGCGGGACCGAGTGTCGCCCACATCTCCTGGGGAGGGATGACCCGGTTTTCCAGTGCGGCTTGCTGTATCTTCATCATCGCGGGTCCCAGGAACGGAATCATGATCACCTCACCGACGATAGAGAGCACGATCACCGGCCCCACCACGCAGGCAATCACAATCACTATGATCCGCCAGAAGTTCCCCGCCCCCAGCGCCCAGGATCGTGCGATCCCGAAGCCGCCTTCGGCAACGACAGCGGGCGGGATGAAGAAGAACAGCCTTACACCCGCGTAACAGAACAAACAGATCGCAGCGATTGTGGCCGCGAACTCCACGAGGCCGTAAGCGGCCGTGAGCGTGTAGTGCTCGCCCAGCCAGTACACGCAGGACACCGCGGCAAATATCAAAAATCCTCCGATCACGAACAGGATGACCGCAGCGATCATTCCCCCGAGCAGGCGCCACACCGCGCCACCGAGCGAGAAATACACGAACACCGGCCCTTCGATCAGGCCAAGCGCCTTGCGCTGGAGTCCAACCTGCACCATCGCAAACAGCAGATAGAACAAAAGTTCGATCGGCAGAATGAGCCCCAGCATCTTGAACGCGATCCCGGACAAAATGACCTGGTTGTGCGCCACGTCGGGATTTGCGGACCAATCCAGACCCTGGAAATCGGGGAGCAGCATCCACACCGCACCGCCGACCACGGCGACCATGATCACGACAGGAAGCCACGCAATTCCGAAAATCGACAGGATGTTGGAGAACACGAACTTGTAGGTGTCCCCGATCGTCCGCTCGAGTGGAATCTTCATCGCACGCCCCTGAACCGCCCGCAGTCTATCCTAATCGGCGCCTGCCGCTGCGGCAATGCAAGGAAGTTTCCGTGACATGCGCGCAAGCTGTCGGCTAGGGTTAATGCAGAATATCCCCGGGGTTGGAAATGCGCTTTGCCGAATACGCAAGATATGACGGCCTTGGACTCGCGGCGCTTGTCGCAAAGAAGAAGGTCCAGCCCATCGAACTGCTCGATGAGGCCATCGCGCGCGCGGAGGAGCTGAATCCGAAACTCAACGCCGTCGTCTACAAGGACTATGAGCGCGCGCGGGAAAAGGCCAAAGGCAAACTCCCGAAAGGCCCGTTCACCGGCGTGCCGTTCCTGCTGAAGGATATTTTCGCGCTCGCCGAAGGTGTGCCGACACGTCAGGCGTCCCGGTTCTTCCCGCCCATTCCATGGCCGCACGATTCCGAATTGACGGCGCGGTTCAAGCGTTCGGGCCTCATCCCTTTCGCCAAGACGAACGTACCGGAGTTCGGTCTGGTGCCGACGACGGAGTCGAAGCTCTATGGCGCCGCGCACAATCCGTGGAGTCTCGACCACTCGACGGGCGGTTCTTCCGGCGGATCCGGCGCGGCGGTGGCGGCGGGGATTGTGCCCCTCGCCCATGCCAACGATGGCGGCGGGTCGATCCGCATTCCCGCCTCGTGCTGCGGACTTGTCGGCCTCAAACCGACGCGCGCGCGCATCAGCTACGCGCCGGATTTCGACAGCACCATCGACGGTCTCGGTGCCGAAGGCGTGGTGTCGCGCACGGTGCGCGATACGGCCGCGGCGCTCGATGCGGTTGCGGGATATGTTCCTGGCGATCCTTACTGCGCGACGCCCGAGCCCGCCTCCTATCTCGATGGCATGAAGCGCAAGCCGAAAAAGCTGCGCATCGCGTTCTCCACCAAGAAGCTGGACGGCTCGGCGTTGCATCCCGATTGCGTTGCGGCGGTGAAGCACGCCGCGAAACGCTGCGCCGATCTTGGGCACGAAGTCGAAGAAGCGATGCCGGATCTCGATCAGGCAGCACTGATTCCGATGTTCATGGTACTGTGGGGATCGAACCTCGCAGCCGGCATCGACACGATTGCCGCCCTCACCGGTCAGACCCCGAAACCGGACTTGTTTGAAGGGCTCACCTGGGGCCTCTACGAGTCCGGCAAGAGCGTGACCGCCAGCGATTATCTGCGGGCCAAGCACGGCATCAATGCCGCCGCACGCTCGGCCGCGAAGTTCCACGAAACCTACGACATGTGGCTCAGCGCGACGCTGGGCTCACCGCCCGCGAGGCTCGGCACGTTCGACATGGAGGAACGCGATCCGCAGAAATCGTTCGCGCCGCTGATAGACTATGTGCCGTTCACCGCCATGCAGAACGTGACCGGCCAGCCCGCCATCAACATGCCGCTGCACTGGAACAAGGACGGCTTGCCGATTGGCGTACAATTCGTTGGGCGTTTCGGCGACGAACTGGGTCTGCTGAAGCTGGCCGCACAGATCGAGAGCGCAGCGCCGTGGATCGATCAGTACAAGAAGATAAAGGTGTAAGATGGCCTTTGCGGAATACGATCAATATGACGGTCTCGGTCTCGCGCATCTCGTGCGCCGGGGCGATGTCTCCGCGCTCGAACTCGTCGACGAATGCATCGCGCGCATAGAGCGTCACAATCCGAAGCTCAACGCCGTCGTCTACAAGGCCTATGACGAGGCGCGCGCCACCGCGAAGGGCAGATTGCCCGACGGCCCGTTCAAGGGCGTGCCGTTCCTCATCAAGGACATCAACATGGCCGTCGCGGGCTGGCCGATGACCAATGGCTCGGCCTTCCTGCGCAATCACGTTTCCAACGCCGACGCCGAACTGACGAAGCGCTATCGCGATGCCGGCGTGGTTCTTGTGGGCAAGACCAACACGCCGGAGTTCGGCATTCCGGGAACGACGGAAGGCCGTCATCTTGGCATCTGCCGCAATCCCTGGAACCCGGACCATTCTTCGGGCGGTTCGTCCGGCGGCGCGGCATCGGCCGTGGCAAGCGGCATGGTCGCGCTCGCGCATGGCAGCGACGGTCTCGGCTCCATCCGCATTCCCGCGGCGCAGTGCGGGCTCGTCGGATTGAAGCCGACGCAATATCGCAATCCCGGCGCGCCGGATGACCGCAACCGCGCGCACGGACTCGTCTGCGATCATGTGCTGACGCGCACCGTGCGCGACTGCGCGGCGATGCTAGATGCGACCGGTTATCCTGAAGACGACGCGCCCTACCCACCGCCGCCGAAGGCGCGGCCGTATATGGAAGAAATCCAGACCTCGCCCGGCAAGCTCCGCATCGCGTTCTGCACCGAGACGCCGAGCAAGACCGAGCCGAACGCCGATGTGCAGAACGTCTTCGACGAGACGGTCGAATTGCTCGGCGGACTCGGGCACACGATGATCGAGAAGAGGACGCTGCCTATCGACTGGCGCACGCTCTATCGCGCGCAAGGTTCGGTGTCCGGGGCGATGTTCGCCGCGGCAATAGACGATCTGATCGCCACGCAAGGCCGCGAACCTCTGGATGAGGAGATGGAGCCGCTGGCATGGGCGAGCTACAAGGGCAGCCGCAAGCTCACCGCGTCGCAGGTCGGCTGGGGTCTCGGGCAATTGCGCCTCATGAGCCGCCAGATCCTGTCGCTGTGGCGCGAATTCGATGTGCTGCTGATGCCTGTCACGATCACCCAGGCGCCGCCCATCGGCCATCTCGATCCGGTGAATGTCGAGCCGAAGGAGTTCAACCGCCGCCAGGCGCGCGTCTTCGGTTATACGCCGCCGTTCAACATCACGGGACAACCCTCGCTCTCGCTGCCGCTCGGCATGTCGTCCGACAAATTGCCCATCGGCATGATGTTCACGGCACGATACGGCGACGACGCAACTCTATTCCGTCTGGCCGCGCAGCTCGAGCAGGCGCGCCCCTGGATCGACCGCACGCCGCCTGTGTGGGGGTAAGGTGATTTAGATTTCTCACTCGCTCGCCTCCCGCCGTTTCGTTTCGTTCATCGCATCCATGACAGTGGCGTATTGCCCTGACAAAAGCGTGTCAATTGCGCACAGAACCCGATTATTCCACATGGGCCCCGACTTCACCTCTCGCGGGGGACGCATTGCCGGTCCCAATGAATACACGAAGTGGTCTATCTCTGTCTGAGGCCACTTCGGATTGATCGTGGAAACATCGGCAATTACCTTGTAGGCGTCTATGTGATGCACCGATTGCAACTGGCCAAAATATCGAAATGCAATGTAGTTCGGCGGATCGAGCGGCCAACGATTGCCAACTGGATGAAAATAGCTATTGTCTTGTGTAACTACATCAATCCAGTTGTACGGTTCACCGGAGGCAATTGGTTGCGTGCCGAGAGAAACGACAAAGACCTGATTATCGTGAATTCGATTCATGAATTCGTACTCCCGAAGATGCGAAGCCAGTTGACGCAACCATAATTTTTCGCTGGCAGGTTTGGTTAAACGCTGAGCCTCTTCCACCAACAATCGCGCATCTTTCCACGATCGATGCGTGCAGATGATTCCCGCCAAATCGTACTCCTGGTTTCTCCGGGCATATTCTTCGCTTGCAGCGCTGATGGACACAAAACGTCGCGTTTCCAATACATCGTCCCGAAACCTGTCGATATATCGGTTTAGCTGTTTTCGCTGGGGCAGCGACCACCCCTTTTTTGCTTCGACGATTACATGGCACTTATTCGGGACGCGGACTTCGATATCTGTATAGCCACCATCCTCGGCGTGCCGCTGAAGATCGACGGTGAACTCGTCGCCACGAGAGATCGAGACATCCGCAACGCTCTCGAGCAACATCCATCTGAATTCGTAGCATTGCTCAATGGCCCATCCGATCGCAAAGGTAGCCGAATTCTCGTCGCGTCCCATCAAGTCGAACACAGTAGAGAGCATTAGATTTCTCGCGCGCAGTGACATCGTCGGCTCCTTCAAGTCGCGCGCTTAGGAAATCTAGTCATACTTTTTTCCGCCAGCGGATTCACCCAGCGCAGTTTCTTGAATTGCGCAAAGCCATTGTCGTTCGAGCACAGCGTCAGTCCATGTTCGATGGCGAGCGCTGCGAGGTGAGCGTCCATAACACTGCGGCTTCCGATGCCTGTCGCCGCAAAAAGGGAGTCCAGCACATCGGCGTGGTGTTCCGTCGGCTGCGGAATCCAGACCGTGGGCGCGCCAAGCCAATCGCGAACGATCTGCCAAGCGCTCGCGACGCCAGGACCATCCCGATAGACGCTTCGGTTCGATGCGAGGCGCACAAAACCGAGCAGACTGTGCCAAGGCAATCCCACGCGCATGCCGTTCGAAAGCTGGCCGTCGAGCCAGCGCTGCGCGCGGCTATGTTCCGGCGCGCCCTCGATCGCGGCGTAAAGCAGCAGATTGGTGTCAACGAGGATCACACCGATCCGGACTTGTGCATTTTTTCTAGAAACTCTTCCGCATCGAGCTGTTGGATCAAATCCTTCAGTTCTTCAGGATTGCGAAACAGCGGCTTGCTGCCCTTGAAGACGCGCGTGCGGAACGGCTCATGTTTTCCTTGCGGCGTCTCTGCCGCATCCAGGCCCCGGCGGATCACGTCGTTCACGATTTCCTTGAAGCCAACGTCGCGTTCCTTGCGTAGACGCGCGAGCCGCACGGCATTGTCGTCGTCCAGGGTCAGGGTCGTTCTCATGCATCAAAGCATCACGCATTTGATGCTCTGATGTCAAGTTGTGTTCACGATTTGTTACAAGCCCTTGACCGGCTGGAATTCATTCCTATTTTTCGCGTGTTCCGCTCCAGGAGGGAGCGTTGTCGACCGTCTTCAAGGCGGAGCGGAACCGGCGTTCGCGCGCCCGCGGCCTAACGAACCGCGTGCCTGCGGAGGTCCGACTGCCGGACGCGTCCGACCCGAGGCCAGACGAAGGCCGAAGCCTACCGGATGCGGGAGGTCGCTCCACCCGAAAGGGAAGACCGGCAGAACGAGGCCCAAAATCGCCGTGGTGCGGGAGGCCGGAGCAGGCCATCCACCGTCCGTCGAAAAGCGGACGGGACGAATGACATCGCGCGGCGCTTCGGCCCCCGCACCATCCCTCTGTGGTTTTCGGGACTGACCCGAAGGCCCGGATTCGTGCGCGCTGGGGGTTGCACCGGCAAAAAGCGCGAAAAAAATCGGCAAAATGAAAAACGAATGGAGAGTGTACAATGAGGGAAAACCCGGCGGCGCGGCATACGCTCTATTGCAGCGCGACAGGTCCCCGGAACTGGCGCAGGACAGCGCCGATCCAGCTGCCGTCATGGTCCAAATTCGACTGCCGGAATGCCGCGGGAAGCTCCGACCAATGGCGCTTCGGCGTCTGATGGTGCTCGCCGTGAAAGTTCTGGTTCAGGATCAGCCAGCGCAGCATGACCGGCATGGAGGTGTTGCGTGCTTCCAGCCCCGACGTCAGCGGCATCCCGTAATGCGGCGCGTTGTCGAGCAGCGACAGCACGCACCAGCGCGCGAGGACGCAAGCCGCGAACACCCACCACTGCGCACCCCAGAGATAAATCGCGGCGGCGGCAAACAGCACGATACCGGCGAGATCGGTGCGCAACGCGCTGCGCCGTGCCGGATTGGAGAAGGAACGAAGCGCGGCCGCGCGCATCGGACCCGCGTCATCGGTTTCGTTGGCGCGCGCCGCATAACGCTCGAGCACCGGCATCGGCACGAAGATGAGCAGCGGCAGCAGCGTGTAGATCAACTCGTTGCCGATGACAGTCTTGAAATAGAACGCCGGCGCCGCCGCGAGAAAGGATTGGCCGGGCGCGAGATATTCGGGCCGGTCGAATTTGTGACGGTTGTTGCTGTGATGGGCGAGATGGCCGAAACGCATCGTCTCGAACGGCAGTCCCAGCGTGATGCCGAGCAACCGGCCCGCAAGCCTGTTCCAGCGTTCATCCGCGAACAGGTTGCCATGCATCGTCTCGTGCATCAGCCCGTAATGCAGCGGCGCGGTCAACGCGATGATGGCGATGAAAATTTCAAGACTCCATCCGGCCGATGGAAACAGCCGCGGATAGGCGCCGAATTCCAGCGCCGCAAGCATGCCCGCAAGCGCGAGCAAACCGATATCCAGAAATGTCCTGCGCAAATCAGCCCCCATGCACTTCTTATTAAACGCAGAATTCCTTCCTTCCGTCTCGCGAAACTTTGTCCCGGTGATTCCGGGGTTGAGCTGGCGGGGCTGACCCCTTATGGGACGGCCATGAGCACCATTCACATCATCGGCGGCGGACTGGCCGGCAGCGAAGCAGCCTGGCAGGCGGCCGAAGCTGGAAGCAACGTCGTGCTGCACGAGATGCGGCCGGTGCGCGGCACGGACGCGCACCAGACCGATGGGCTCGCGGAACTGGTGTGTTCGAACTCGTTCCGGTCGGACGATGCGGAGAACAACGCCGTCGGGTTGCTGCATGAAGAGATGCGCCGCGCGGGTTCGCTCATCTTGCGCGCGGCGGATGCACACAGGCTTCCCGCCGGCGGCGCGCTGGCGGTCGACCGCCAGGGGTTCTCTGCAGCCGTGACAAATGTGCTGGAAGGACACCCGCGCATCGCCATCCGGCGCGAAGAGATCGCGGGTATTCCGCCGGAAGACTGGAGCAATGCGATTGTCGCAACAGGTCCGTTGACATCGGATGCGTTGGCGCAATCGATCCGTATACTGACGAATCAGGAAGGTCTCGCATTCTTCGACGCCATCGCGCCGATCGTGCACAGGGAGTCGATCGACTTCGATATCTGCTGGATGCAATCGCGCTACGACAAAGGCGACGGCGCGGACTACATCAACTGCCCCATGGACCAGGCACAGTACGACGCTTTCATCGCGGCGCTGCTGGCCGGAGAGAAGACGGACTTCAAGGAATGGGAAATGTCCACGCCCTACTTCGAAGGCTGCCTTCCGATAGAAGTGATGGCGTTTCGTGGGCCCGAAACCCTGCGCTTCGGTCCCATGAAACCCGTTGGGCTTTGCGATACCCGCACGGGCAAACGGCCCCATGCCGTCGTTCAACTAAGGCAGGACAACAAGCTCGGCACGCTTTGGAACATGGTCGGCTTCCAGACCAAGCTGAAGCACGGCGAACAGACGCGCATCTTCCGCATGATCCCCGGCCTCGAGAACGCGCAGTTCGCGCGGCTGGGCGGATTGCATCGCAACACGTTCCTCAATTCGCCGAAGCTTCTGGATGGACAATTGCGACTGAGAGCGCGGCCGGCGCTGCGTTTTGCGGGGCAAGTGACGGGGGTCGAAGGTTACGTCGAAAGCGCCGCGATCGGCCTTTTGGCGGGGCGGTTCGCTGCAGGACTGGAAACGCCGCCGCCACCGACAACGGCCTTCGGCGCCCTGCTTTCGCACATCACCGGTGGCGCGGACGAGAAAACGTTCCAGCCGATGAATGTGAATTTCGGTCTGTTTCCCGAACTGAAGGGCGCGCGCGGCAGGGATCGCAAGAAAGCTCTCTCGGCGCGCGCGCTGACCGATCTCGCGGTGTGGCTAAACGCGACCGCGCAGCGCGCTGCCTAGCAACGCCCATTGCCTGCGGTGAAGGGAAACATCCCTTGCAGGGTCGCGAAGATAGAGCGGCACAAGCGACGCCGGAAGAAACGCGGCCAGCGACGCACCCGGCCTCTTCATCCGTCTTGCCTTGGCGAAATGGGTCAACGCATCTGCACTCGCAGTTATAACGTCTGGCAGAATCCTGTGCCCGGTGACTGCCTGATTGCGCAGCAGGCCCGCCAGCCCGTAGGCAAGCCCGGCTTCGCGTGCGAGCACGTCATTCTCCGAACCGAGGACGCGCGATGCCAGCCGCATCAGATTGCCGGATGTGGCATCGAGATAAGCATCCCTCGCCGCATCGCCAGCGAATGGCGTCCGCGTGAGATCGAAGGATCGCGCGTCGATGATCGCGTCAATGAGTTCCAGTGGCAGATCGACAGCCGCGAATGTCGCCGCCACCGCGCGCACGACATCGTGCGGGCGCGGATTGCCGACACGCGCGCCTTCCAGCGTTTCGCGCCACCATTGCAGCCGGATTTCGCCGATCATCGGCTCGCGCACGCTTTCAACAACATGTGCGAGTTCGTGGTTCAGCGCATAGAGCGCGAACAGGAACGGCCGCTTCTCTGCAGGCGCGAACAAAGCCGAGAAATAGCGGTCCGGATCGTATTTCCGTATCGCCTTTGCGCAGGCTTCGAAAGATGAGGCAAAATCCGTCATGGATCTTCTCGCCCTTCGACAAGCTCAGGGTGAGGGAGATTGCATTCCCTCATGCTGAGCCTGTCGAAGCATGCCATCTCAGCAAAAGAGCCGCCCGGTCGCCCGGACGGCTCCTTTCATTTCACGCATAAGCCCGATCAATAGATGTTCTGCGCCGCGACCATTGCAAACAGCATCGGGATCGAGAGCATCGTGTTGATGCGGCTGAACATGCCGGCGGTCTTGGCCGAAGCCGCCTTCGCATCCGCCGACAGGTCCGGATATTTGTTGTCGATGTTCAGCGCCTTCTGCTGGTTCGGCCAGATCACGAACCAGACATTGAACCACATGATCGTGCCCAGCCACATACCGATGCCAATGCCGATCGCCTTCGGGTTCACGAAATTCTCGATGGCGTCAAGCGTGTAGGCCTGGGCGAGATAGCCGTTCATATAGGCGAGGACGATGCCGAAAAAGATCGTGCTCATTGCCGCCCAGCGGAACCAGAACAGCGCCGCCGGCGTGATGTATTTGCCGAGCGCGGGACGAAGCTCAGCCGGAATGGACGGCGTCGTCGGCGTCGAGACGAAGTTGAAATAATAGAGCAGACCGATCCACATCACGCCGCTGATCACGTGCAGCCAGCGAACGAGGAACGGCCAGAACGACGTCGGATCGAAACCCTGGATCTTGACGTAAAGCAAAAACATCAGGATCGCGAGAATGACGCCCGCGATCACAGTGTTGCGCAGATTTCCAAAAAACGCGGCCATGGCCGATCACCCCTCACATGAGTCCCTGAAAGGAGTTTACGCCTTTCGACGCGGATTTCAGCCCTATTTCTTATATGGTCAAGGTCTTTGGACGCCGGATTTCGAGCCAGAGCACGACCATCAGGCGCGTCACCATCACCGCCGTGAAGAATGAGGTGATGATACCGAGACCGAGCGTCACGGCGAAACCGCGCACGGGGCCCGAACCCAACTCGAAAAGGATCAGGGACGCGATCAGGTGGGTCGCGTTGGCGTCGATGATGGTCGCACGCGCGCGCTGGAATCCCTGATCGATGGACGCGATCATGCCGCGCCCGTTTCGCTGCTCTTCGCGGATACGCTCGAAGATCAGCACGTTCGCATCGACCGCCATGCCCATGGTGAGCACGATACCGGCGATGCCCGGCAGGGTGAGCGTGGCGCCCAGCAAAGTCAGTGTCCCAACAAGAAGGATCACGTTGAAGATCAACGCCACATCGGCGAACACGCCAAAGAGGCCGTAGCGGCCGATCATGAACAGGATGACGAGCGCCAAGCCGGCCATCGTCGAATAACCACCGGCCTTTACCGAGTCCGCGCCGAGCTCCGCACCTACGGTGCGCTGATCGATCGGCTTCAGCGGCGCGGGGAGCGCGCCCGCGCGTAACAGGACGGCAAGATCCGAGGCGGCCTGGGTTGTGAAATTGCCGGTGATCTGGCTCGTGCCCCCGAGAATGACCATTTCGATGACCGGGTCCGTGATGACTTTCTTGTCGAGCACGATCGCGAATCTGTGACCGACATTGTCTTTCGTCACGTCGCCAAATTCCTTGGCACCGACAGAGTCGAATTTGATCGTCACGTCAGGCTGACCGGATTGCTGGTCGAAATCCTGCCGCGCATCCGTCAAGCGGTCGCCGGCCACCAGCACACGCTTTTGCACGACAAGGGGTCCGCGCCGCTGCGTCTCCTGCGCTGTATATCTCTGGAGAAACTCCGAGCCGATCGGCACAACGCCCTTCTTGGCCTGTTCGATATCCGCCGTCTCGTCGACGAGCTGGAACGTCATCTTGGCTGTGGTCTGCAAGATGCTGATCAGGCGCGATGGATCGGAAAGGCCCGGAACTTGCACCACAATGCGGTCGTCGCCCTGCCGCTCGATGGTGGGTTCGCGCGTGCCAAGCTCATCGATGCGCTTGCGGACGACCTCGATGGATTGATTCACGATGTCCTGCTGCGCCTGTTTGAGATAGGTGTCGGACATGTGCATCACGATGCGGTCGCCGCCCAGTTCGCTGATCTCGTATTGGCGCGCACCGACAGACAGCACCCCGCCATTGGCCAATGGGTTGAGACCGTCAAGAATGGCGCGGGCATCGACCAACTGGTCATGAACTACGTGGACCGAGATGCTGCCGCTGTTCTGGCCCGAGGTGTCGAAGCTGAACGCGATGTGCGCCTTGCGAAGCGCCCGGCGAATGTCGCCGCGAAGAGAATCGACCTTGTCTTTCTGCACTTCGTCCAACTGGACTTCGAGCAACAGATAGGACCCGCCCTGGAGATCGAGGCCGAGGCTGACCGTATGTCCGCCCCACCACGCCGGCAAACGATCGCGTGCCCTTTGCGGCAGCGCATTGGGCAGAGAAACCAGAATGCCGCCAATCAAAATGAGCGCGACGACGATACGTGTGAAAAGCGAGACCTGAACCATGCGCGCCTCAGCTTGCCTTCGTATCGGCGGGCTGCGACTTCGCCCGCACTTCGCTCAGTGTCGCCTTGATCACGCGGATCTGCACATTGTCGGCGATCTCCACGGAGATTTCCGCGTCATCGACTTTGGTCACGCGCCCGACGACGCCGCCGGCCGTCACCACCGTGTCGCCGCGGCGCACATTGTCCACCATCTGCTTGTGCTGCTTCATGCGCTGCTGCTGCGGCCGGATAAGCAGGAAATACATGATCGCAAAGATGAAAATCAGTGGCGCGATTGCGGTGAAACTGTCCATGCCGGGCATATGGGGACTTCCGGGAAACGGTTAAAGGCCCGGCCGAAAATGCCGTCCTTGAGGGCGCGGACTATAGCTTTGCCGCACCTCAATGCAACCGTTACGGAACAAGGACTTAAAGGGTGTGTGGCCGCGAAAGCGGGCTCAATTCGACGCCACCACCACCGATTTGGGCAACAGAGCCTGCGGATTTAAGGGCTGCACGCCGCGGCGGATTTCGAAATGGAGCTGCGGCGCCATCACATCGCCGGTCGAACCCGCATAGGCGATGACCTGGCCAGCAACCACATGGTCGTCGCGGCCGACAAGAAAGCTGTCCACATGGGCGTAGGCGGTGATGTAGCCATTGTCGTGCTTGATCAGAACGAGATTGCCATAGCCTTTGAGTTCATTGCCGCAATAGCTGACCGTTCCCGAAGCAGCAGCGCGAACCGGCGCGCCCTGAAGGGCCGCGATATTGATCCCGTCATTGCGCTCGCCGTTATCGGTCACGCCATAGTTCAGGATGACGCGCCCTCTGAGCGGCCAGAGAAACCTGGCATCGGCGGTTTGAACGGGTTGCGGATCGCTGGCGCGCGACGTGTACGGTGCTGGCGAATAGTTCACCGTATACCAACCGGGCGTCGTGCGCGGTTTGGCTTTCGGCGTGGGATAGGAATTGCTCGCCTGTTGCGTCGCGAGCGGAGCAAGACGGCGCTGCTCGACTGGCGGCAACCTCACGCTGGCGGGACCGTAGTACGTGTGATCCTGCACGTCCCACGACAGCTGGGTACGTGGACTCGTCGTGCAGGCAGACAACGTGACGGCAGCCAGCATCGTCAACAAGAGAGCGCGAAGCAAATCAGACTTTTTTGTCCATGCGGGCATCGGGCCTCTTCACTTCCTGAGGCACGCCCGAAACCATCGGGACGAACACGACGGGAAGGAGCACCTCTTGCTCAACCCCGGCCTCTGTCCTGATGATCCGCGTCAAACGTTGAGAAAAACTTTCCGGCAACCCAAATCCGTTCGATTTCGGTACAGTTCCGACCGGCGCGATCAAGGCGCCGCCTGGCTTTAACTGTTCGATAAGGATTAACGGCACCTCGGCAACGGCGGCCGAAAGAACGATGCGGTCGAACGGCGCCTGCTCCGGCCAGCCCGTCAATCCATCGCCATGTTTGGTGACGACATTGTCGAGCTTGAGTTGCCTGAAGCGCGCTTCGGCCTGCTTCAACAGCGGACGATGCCGTTCGATCGTGTAGACGCGGCGGCAGAGCGGCGCGAGCACCGCGGCCTGATAGCCGGAGCCGGTGCCGAGTTCGAGCACGCGCATGTTCGGCTCGAGCTTCAGTTCCTGCGTGATGTAGGCGACGACAAAAGGCTGGCTGATCGTCTGGCCACAGGCGATTGGAAGCGCCGAGTTGTCCCAGGCCTGATGCGCGAATGGTTCTTCGACAAAAATTTCGCGTGGCGTGCGTTCGACGACAGAGAGAACGCGCTGATCATGAATGCCCTGCCCACGCAGTGTCATGATCAGCTGGACGGCCCGTGGATCCGTCACGTCGCGAACGCCTCACGCAGCGATTGCATGACGTCGCGTTCGGTCAGGTTCAGATGCAGCGGCGTCACCGAGATGCGCTTCTCGTAGATCGCGCGCAGATCGGTGCCCTCTGGTGGGTTGCTGCGCACACGCTTGAAGCCAATCCAGAAATACGGAAAACCCCGCGCATCGACGCGCCGGTCGAGCGCGGCGGTCTGCATATCGCGCTTGCCCTGCATGGTGATCTCGGTGCCTTTGACATCGCCTGGTTCGCAATCCGGGAAGTTGATGTTCATGAGCACATCGGACGGCCAGCCGGTTTCGACCAATCTGCGGATCAGCTTTGGCCCGTGCATCTCGCCACAATTCCATTTGATATCGCCGCGCGGCTCGACACCGTACGACTGCGACAACGCAATCGACGGGATGCCGAGCGCGCACCCCTCCATCGCGCCGGCAATGGTCCCCGAATAGGTCACGTCATCGGCGAGATTGGAGCCGCGGTTGACGCCGGAAAGGATAAGGGTGGGTTGCACATCTTTCATCACATGCGCGCAGGCCATCATCACGCAATCGGTCGGCGTGCCGGTGACGGCGAAGCGGCGCGGATCGATCTCACGCAGGCGGAGCGGCATCGACAGGGTGAGCGAGTGCGAGGCGCCGGATTGCTCGGTTTCGGGCGCCACGATCCAGACATCGTCGGTCAGCGCGCGGGCGATCGTTTCCGCAGCGATCAAGCCCGGCGCGTGGATGCCGTCGTCGTTTGTGACAAGAATGCGCACTTACAGGGCTCCGGAAAGATCGAGCGTTAGATACTCGCTGTCCGTCCAGTTGTCTCCGATTTTGTAGGTGTTCTTCGCCGCACCGGTCTTCTGGAAACCAAGCCTCTCCAGGAACCGGCGCACGCGGGTGTTGCGCGGATCGATGTCGGCCATCATCGAGATCATACCACGGCCCCGCGCGTGTTCTATAAGTGCTTCCGCGGCCTCGCGCGCAATGCCGGTTCCCCAGACGAACGGCGCGAAAATGAGTCCGAGTTCGTTGTTCTGCCAGATACCGATGCGGCCGACGAGCGCGCCGTCCTGGATCACGACGAAATCATCGCCGTCGCCGGATTCGTTCGAGGCAATCACTTTCGTGACCCACGCTTCCGTTTCCGCGATGTCGGCGTGTGGCAGTCGCGACCAATACCGCATCGCCTCTTCATCCGCGAATATCGCGTGCATCGCGGGAACGTCGTCTATCTCGATGCGGCGAAGCGTGAGGCGCGCCGTCATAAGCGTGTCCGTCACGGCTTCGCGATCTTCTCCATCCCGCCCATGTAAGGACGCAGCGCGTCCGGGATGGCGATGGAGCCGTCAGGCTGCTGATAGTTCTCCAGGATTGCGATCAGCGTGCGGCCGACGGCGAGACCAGAGCCGTTCAGTGTGTGGACGAAACGCGGCTGCTTAGAGTCCTTCGGGCGATAGCGCGCGTTCATGCGCCGGGCCTGATAGTCGCCGCAATTGGAGCAGGACGAAATCTCGCGGAACCGGTTCTGGCCAGGCAACCAGACCTCGATGTCATAGGTCTTCTTGGCCGCAAAGCCCATGTCGCCTGTGCATAGCGTCATCACGCGATGATGCAGGCCAAGCCGCTTGAGCACTTCCTGCGCGCAATTCGTCATGCGTTCGTGTTCGGCCTCGGATTGCTCCGGCGTCGTGATCGAAACCAGTTCGACTTTTGAGAACTGATGCTGGCGGATCATGCCGCGCGTGTCCTTTCCCGCCGCACCTGCTTCTGCGCGGAAACACGGCGTCCATGCCGTAAAGCGATATGGCAGATTCTCTTCATCCAGGATTTCATCACGAACGTAGTTCGTGAGCGTGACTTCCGCCGTGGGGATCAGGCCATAACGATGTTCACGGATCGCGTCTGCGTCACCTTCCAGGAGCAGTTCGCCGCTGATCGCCCAGAACTGATCGTTCTCGAATTTCGGGAGCTGCGTCGTGCCGAAGAAGGACTGATTGCGCGCGAGAATCGGCGGCGCCATTTCGGTGTAGCCGAATGTGTCCGTGTGCAGGTCGAGCATGAACATGCCGAGCGCGCGTTCGAGGCGTGCGAGACCGGCCTTGAGATAGACAAACCGCGCGCCGGACACTTTCGCCGCGCGCTCGAAATCCATCATGCTGAGCGCTTCGCCCAGCTCGAAATGCTCCTTCGCGGCGTTCATTGCGGGCCTTGTGCCGAACGCGCGCGCAGGAACCTCGACATTGCCGTTTTCGTCCATGCCGCCTGGCACATCGGAAGCCGGAATGTTCGGATAGGACGCAAGAATGGAATCGAGATCGGCCTTCAGGGTGCGCTCTTCTTCCTCACCCTTCTGAATCTCGCCCTTGAGATCGGTGACCTCGGCCATCAACGCGCTCGCTTGCGCTTCATCCTTCTTGGCCTTCGCCTGCCCGATCAGCTTCGACGCCTCGTTGCGGCGCGCCTGCGCCTGCTGAAGCCGCGTCTGCAGCGCGCGCAAGCCATGATCGCGGTCGAGGATGTCCTCTGCGATGGTCTGCGCACCGGCGATGTTGCGCCGCTTCAGCCCGGCAATGAAGGCGTCCCTGTCGTCGCGAATGGCTTTGATGTCGTGCATGGAATCTCTCCGCTGCGCGCCTCATGGCATGGCGGACGCGGCGGGTAAAGTTCCGTTGAAACAAAGGAACCCTCACCGCGCTTATTCGTTTCCGGACCAAGGAGTTAGGAAACGGCTATGCCTTTCGCGGTCATCATCGGTGTTGGAGCGGTTGCGCTGTTGAGCGGCCCGATTTGTGGTGGCGTTCGCTGGCATGTCTGGAACCGGGAGCACGGCCGCAGCCCGTTCGTCTATCGCCACATCGAGGATGAGCCGCGCCAGATCGATGTGCAGGATGAAGAAGAACGCCTGACGGCTTAGGCAGCTGCGTCTTTCGTCCGACCGCGCTCGATCAGCCACACCAGAACAATCGAAATCTCGTATAGCGCGATCAGCGGCACCGCGAGGCTGATCATGCTGAAGGCATCCGGCGGCGTGAGGATGCCCGCGAGCGCCACAATGCCAACAACCGCGTAGCGCCTGACATCGCGAAGTTGCTTGCTGGTGATAATCCCCACGCGGCCAAGAAGCGTAAGAAGCACCGGCATCTGGAACGTCAGCCCGAACGCGAAGATTAAAGTCATCACGAAGTCGAGATATTCGCTCACCTTCGCCTGAAGTTGTATGCCGAGCCCGCCATTGCTTGCGGGTGTCTCATAGCTCAGGAAGAAATGGATCGCGTAGGGCAGCATCACATAGAGCACGAAGGCTGCGCCTGCGAGGAACAGAACAGGCGTCGCGAACAGGAACGGCAGGAACGCACGGCGTTCGTTGCGGTACAGCCCCGGAGCGACGAACAGCCATACCTGCGCGGCGATGACCGGAAATGCGAGGCACACACCCGCAAACATGCCCACCTTCACATAGGTGAAGAACGTCTCGTACAGCGCGGTATAGATCAGATGATCGTTCGGCTGACCGGCGAGCGCGTGCGCCAGGGGCATCGTTAGAAATGCATAGATCTGCTTGGCGAACACAAAGCAGATCAGAAAGCACAACACGAACGCGGCGACGGAATAAATAAGCCGTTTGCGCAACTCAATCAGATGGTCGAGCAACGGCGCCTTTGAGGCTTCGATCTCGTCTTCTTCGGTTTGCGCGCGCGCGGTCACGACGTCACCGGCGGTTCGGGCTGGCCCGTGACAGGCGCGGGCAATTCGCCTGCAGGCTCTGACGTCAAGTCGGACGGCACAATCGAATGCGGAGTCATCACCGGCGTATCGACACGGGTCTCGCGCAGTGAATTGATCTCTTTCCGCAGCTCGTCGAGTTCTGTCTGCCGTGCCATTTCATCGAAGCTTCTGCGGAACTGGTCGGCCATGCTTCGCGCCTTACCCATCCAGCGTCCGGCCATGTGCATGAAGCGCGGCAAATCCTTCGGCCCGATCACGACCAACGCCACGATCAGGACGATGAGGATGTGGCTCCAGCTGAAAAGGTCGATCATCGCTTATTCGAGCCTGTCTCATGCTTCGACGGGCTCAGCATGAGGGAAATGTCATAACCCTCACCCTGAGCTTGCCGAAGGGTGAGGACAGTGAATCAGGTGGAAGGCGTGTCCTTTTTCGGCGGCTCGGGGTGATCGTCCGGATTGTTCAGGCCCTTGCGGAAGCTGGAAATTCCTTTGCCGAGATCGCCCATCACGTCCGAAATCTTGAAACGGCCGCCGAAGAGCAGCAACGCCACCGCTCCGAAAAGCAGGATGTGCCAGATGCTGAGGCCGCCCATGGAAATCTCCTTATGCAGGCGCCTTATATGGCGCTTGCCGACGCGAGTTTATACCCCCTTTAGGCTTTTTCGGCGTTAACGCCTAGTCACCCCGCGGGTATCAGCCGATCAGGATTTCGCCCTTGCGGTCCAAAGCCGCGGCCAGCGCGCCCAGGCGCTTGAGCACCGGCTCTCCCGCCAGTGCCTCGCGCCGGCGCGGCACGTCGAGCAGGACTTTTCCGGGCGTAAGGCGGAGCTTGGTGTGGCTGAGCTCGCCGACCGCCGACGCCGACATGGCGAAGGCCAAGCGCGCGGCCAGGCCGATGCGCAGTGCGAGCGCCTCGTCATCCTTGTCGAGCAGGTCTTCGATCACCAGCGCCTTGGGAACTTCCTCGTCACCCGAGTAGCGGTGGAACACGGCGGTCGCGATCAGCGCGCGGGCGCGATGATCGGCGCCGGCGAACGGCGCATGGATGACCTGATTGTATGCACCGACGGAGCGATCGTCAGGATGCAGGCGCCAACCGATATCGGAGAACAGGAACGCCGCCTGACGGACGCGGCGCAATTCCGCGTTCTCGTCCGGGAAGAGCGGCGAGGCCCATTGAAACATTTCCTGCGCATGGGCGGGCGAACGGCTCATGCGGTCGTTGGCGGAGGCTGCGAATTCGATCAGCGGATCCTTGTCGCGCTCTTCGGGGCCGAGCTGCGCATGAAGGATTCCCTCGCGCAATCCGTACGCCGACACCACAATCCGATCCACTTTGGTCGCCACAAGCAGGCGCTCGAGAACGATCGCGCCATAGGGAAGCAATTCCGCGCGGCGCTTCGACACCGACTTCATCATGTCGAGCGATTTGCGCGATTGCACCGACAGCACGTCGCAAAGGCGAAGCGCGCGTGCGCGCGGAATTTTGTAGTGCTGCAGGACGTGGAGCGGATACTCGCACACTTCCATGTCGACACGCGCGACCGAACGCCAGATGCCGCCAACCGCGTAGAGCGAACGCTTCTCCAGCGATTTGAGATGGGGAATTTTGGCGAGCCCTTCGTCCACGAGGTCACGCGCCTTGTTGGCATTACCCTTGGCAAGATCCATCAGACGTAGAGGGCCGAACGGCTGCGTGACCGCATCCGTCATCTTTCCGCCTTTCACGGTGACCATATCGAGGCTGCCGCCGCCCAGATCCGCCACCAGGCCATCGGCATCCGGAATACCGGCGAGCACGCCTTCCGCCGCGAGCCGCGCCTCTTCTTCGCCAGACAGCACGCGGATCGGCGCGCCCCAGGCGGCCTCGGCCTTGCGGATGAAATCCTGCCCGTTCTCGGCGTCGCGGGCTGCGGCAGTCGCACCCGCCTCGCGGACCGATGCGCCCAGACCATCCGCGAGCAGCTTGAAGCGCGCGAGAACCTCAAGCGCCATCTTCATGCCCTCGGTATTCAAGCGCCCGGTCGTGACCATGTCCCGGCCGATGCTGCAGATCGCTTTCTCGTTGTGCACGGTCGCGGGCGCGCGCGACTGGTTCTCGTATACGACCAGGCGCACGGAGTTCGAGCCGATGTCGAGAATTGCGACAGGACCTTTCACGCTCTTGCGCGGACGCAAGACCGCGCCCAGTCCTGCGTCAGCGGCCATGGAAGATGTTCCTGCCATGCTCAGTCGTGCCGGGTGACTATGGCGACGGGCCTCGGCTGGCTGATCTTGAGCGCTTTGCCGCGGCCGGAGAGCGAGGGATTCGTCATGAAGTAAGTATGCGCCGAAAATGCGTCTGGCAAAGCTGCGGCAGGATCGCGCTCATAGCTGCCAGCTGGGTTCATGATCCAGCTTTGCGCCTGATCCTTCAGCAGCGCCACCATGATCTGGTCCTGAACCTGTTGATGCACGGTCGGGTTCTCGATCGGCACCAGCGCCTCCACGCGGCGGTCAAGGTTGCGGGGCATCCAGTCCGCCGAAGAGATGTAAACGCGCGACTTGGCCGAAGGGAGCCCGTGTCCATTGCCGAAACAGACGATGCGGCCATGTTCCAGGAAACGGCCGACGATGCTCTTCACCCGGATGTTGTCCGAAAGCCCTGGAACGCCGGCGCGCAGACAACAGATGCCGCGCACAACGAGATCGATCTGCACGCCGGCCTGGCTGGCGAGATAGAGCGCATCGATGATGCCGGGATCGACCAGCGAGTTCAGTTTGATCCAGATCGCGGCCGGCTTACCGGACCGCGCGTGAATCATCTCTTCCTGAATACAATCGACCAGCCGGCCGCGCAGCGTGAGCGGAGAGATCGCGATCTTCTCCAGCGCCACCGGTTCGGCGTAGCCCGTGATGTAATTGAAAAGCTGTGCGGCATCGCGACCAAGCGCTCGGTCGGCGCTGAACAGCGACAGATCGGTATAAACCTTGGCTGTTGTCGGATGATAATTGCCCGTGCCGAAATGCACATAAGTGTGCAGCGAGCCGCTCTCACGCCGCACGACGAGACTGACCTTGGCGTGTGTCTTCAATTCTATGAAGCCATAGACGACCTGGACGCCCGCACGCTCCAGATCGCGTGCCCATTTGATATTGGCCGCCTCGTCGAAGCGCGCTTTCAGCTCGACCAGCGCCGTGACGGACTTGCCCGCGTCGGCCGCCTCGATCAGCGCGCTGACAATCGGGCTGTCATGGCTGGTGCGATAAAGCGTCTGTTTGATTGCCACGACGTCGGGATCGGCCGCCGCCTGGCGCAGGAACTGCACCACCACATCGAAGCTCTCGAACGGGTGATGGACGAGAATGTCCTTGGCGCGGATCGCGGCGAAGCAGTCGCCGCCGTGATCGCGGATGCGTTCCGGGAACCGCGCCAGATAAGGCTTGAACTGAAGGTCGGCGCGTTCATCGAGGATGAGCTTGCGCAGGTCTGAGAGACCCAGCAGATGCTCGATCAGCACCAATTCGCTGTCCTCAAGTTTAAGATGATCGCAGATAAACTCTCGCAGGTCGTCGGGCATCGACTTGCTGCATTTCATGTGAATGACGTCGCCGCGGCGGCGGCGTTTGAGCAGCGTCTCGAACTGACGCGCGAGATCTTCAGCCTCTTCCTCAAGTTCTACGTCGCTGTCGCGCAAGATCCGGAACAGGCCACTGCCGTTGACGGCATGCCCGGGAAAAAGCTTGTCGAGGTAAAGGCCGATGACATCTTCCAACGGCAGGAAGCGCACGGTCTTGTCCGCGCTCGGGAGCCTCCAGAATCTCTGCAACTGCGGCGGCACCGGAAGCAGCGCCATGACGTGCTTGCCGTCCTTGCGCGTCAGTTTCAGCGCCAGCGTGAAGCCGAGATTCGGGATGAAAGGAAAAGGATGCGCCGGGTCGATCGCGAGCGGCGTCAAAACAGGGAATATCTGATTGCGAAATTGCTTATCGAGCCATTCGTGATCGGTTACCGTCAGCTCCTTTGGCCCAATGACCGAAATTCCGGCGTCCCGCAGCTCAGTGTTGAGCACAGCCCAAACAGATTGCTGATCGGCGATCAACTGTCCGGCCGCCGCATCGACTTCCGCAAGTTGTTCTGCCGGCGACAGCCCGTCATCGCTCGGCGTCGTGACATTCGCCTCGACCATGCCCTTCAGACCGGCAACGCGAACCATGTAAAACTCGTCAAGGTTCGATGCCGAGATCGACAAGAAACGCAGCCGCTCCAGGAGCGGATGGCGGACATTCTGAGCCTCTTCCAGAACACGCCGGTTGAACGCGAGCCAAGAGAGTTCGCGGTTGATGAAGCGCTCGGGGGACGCCGGATCGATAGCGGGGGGGAGCGCTGATTGCTGGGTTGTAAAAACCTCCACAAGCACCTCTTCGGCCCCCGGTCCCAGCGGGCTAAGATCTTCTGTGGTAATGGTTTTCTGCTTTGGCGGGGTCATCCGGCGTGATCGCGAAATTTTCGCCTGATTCTTAGAGGAAAGAGTTGAATCTGTCATGACACAGATTCATTTCTTCGGCCTTGCCGCAGAAAAAGCCGAATCCTGTTGAGACTGTACCGACTAGTCGGTATAACTCAGGCATGGACAATCCGCCGACCCAAATCCGTGTGGCGCCGGCTCGCCAGAAGCTGCTGGATGCGGCCCTGTCTGTTATTCGCGAGAAAGGGTATTCCGCCACCACAGTCGATGAGCTGTGCGCGCGCGCCGGCGTCGCAAAGGGTTCTTTCTTCCATCATTTCAATGACAAGGAAGCGCTCGCGGTCGCTGCCGCGAATTATTGGTCTGAGACGACCAGCGAGCTCTTCGCATCAGCGCCCTATCATACGCCGGGGAATCCGCTCGACCGCGTGTTCGGCTACATCGATTTCCGCCGCGCGTTGATCAAAGGCGGGGTGCAGGACTTCAGTTGTCTGGTCGGAACGATGGTGCAGGAAACCTACGAAACCCATCCCGCCATTCGCGGCGCCTGCGATGCCAGCATCAGCGGCCACGCCGCAAAGCTTGAAAACGATATCGCCCAGGCGATGAATCTCCATGGCGTCAAGGGTGGCTTCACGCCACAGAGCCTCGCGCTGCACACGCAAGCTGTGCTGCAGGGCGCGTTCATCCTCGCGAAAGCCAAAGGCGGTGCCGCGATCGCGATCTCGAGCGTCGATCATTTGCGCCGCTACATCGAACTTTTGTTCAACGCCCAACAGAACAAGGGCAAAACCAAGAGAGGGACATCATCATGACCAACTATCTCGCAGTCTTCACCGGCAACATGAATTCTCCGCGCTTCAAGGAATGGATGGCGATGCCGGAAGTCGAACGCAAAGCGAAGGAAATGGATGGCATTGCTGCGTGGGGCGCGTGGATGGAAAAACACAAGGACGTTGTCGTCGGCGAAGGCGGCCCGCTGGGCAAGACCAAGAAAGTGTCGGCCAGCGGCATTGCGGATATCTCCAACAATCTCGGTGGGTTCGTGGTCGTGCGCGCGGATTCGCATGAAGCCGCGGCCAAGCTGTTCGAGAAGCATCCGCAGTTCACGATCTTCCCCGGCGAAGGCGTCGAAGTCATGCCGGTGATGCCGATACCCGGCCGCTGAATGCCCTTCAAGAATAGGAAAGAACAATGCCCGGCACCGTCCGCCTGCATCGCGTCATCGCGACCACGCCCGACAAGGTCTATCGCGCCTTTCTCGAGCCCGACGCCCTGACGAAGTGGCTTCCGCCCCATGGCTTCGCGGCGACCTCGCATCATCAGGAGGTCAGGGTGGGCGGAACGTTCCGCATGTCGTTCCGCAACTTCACGACCGGGAACAGTCATTCCTTCGGCGGCGAGTATCGCGAACTCGTGCCCGACAAGAAGCTTCGTTACACGGACAAATTTGACGACCCCAACCTGCCCGGCGAGATGGAAGTGACCGTGATCCTGAAAAAGGTCGCGGTCGGCACGGACGTCTCGATCGTGCAGGACGGCATACCGGATATGATCCCGGTGGAAGCTTGTTACCTCGGCTGGCAGCAATCGCTGGAAAATCTCGTGAAGCTAGTGGAGCCGCACATTCCGAATTGAAACTCAGAACACTTGGCGGCTGCGCGTGTACGCCAACAGCATGCACGCGCCCGTCACGACCATCGACGCGAGCGGGACCGCTCCCGGCAGTGGCGGCGACACGCTCAAGGCCGAAAGCTCCGGCGCGATGGCCGCCATGCATCCCGCGGCCAACATCCCGCCCGCAACCACCGATCCCGAATATAGATAGAACCGCCGTCGTGCCCGGCGCTCGAGCACCGCAAGGCGAAACGCGGCATCCGGCACCCGGGGACGATCTTCGCGCCAGAACGCGGCGAGTTTTGCTTCGGCCTCGCTCATGATTTTTCTCCGAGAACCGCGAGCAGTTTGGCACGGCCACGCGCAACATGCGACTTCACCGTTCCGAGCGGAAGTCCCAGAGCCTGTGCAGCGTCCGCATGCGAAAAATCCTCCGACAGACACAGCACAACTGCTGCGCGCTGTTCGAGAGGCAAGGATTTCAGTGCTGTTTTCAGAGCCATCGATTCTTCCGCAGCGATTTCGCCCGGCCGTTCAAGCTCCGCCTGGTCGGCATACTGGGTGTCCCGCGCCCGCGCACGAAAGAACGAACGCCGCGCACTCTTCGCCTTGCGCCACGCGATCGCACACAGCCATGTCCGCACACTGGCATCGCCGCGATAGCGCGCGAGTTGAGAGCACATGGTGAGGAACGTTTCCTGCGCAAGGTCCTCTGCCTCGTCGCGATTGCCGGTGATGCGTGCGAGAAACGCGCGCACGACCTGCTGATGCCGGTCGACAAGCCGCGACAGATCGGCCACCGACCCAGCCCGTGCCCCGGCAACAAGCGCGGCATCGCTGTCATGCGTCATGCGCGGAGTTTTTGCTCAACGCCTGAACGAGATTGGACACTGCCAGCGCGGCCATGACGAACGAGGTGATGGCGAAGCCGAGCACAAATGGCCAACCGCCGCCGGTAGCGTTGAACCAGCCCGCTGTGAAGATGAACCCCAAAGCCATGATCGTGAAAAACGCGAAGCTCGCCTTCGGATTCTTCTTCTTCTCGGAACTCGCGCGGCTGAGCACCGCCAGAACGCTCGCCGGAGGTTCGACACCTTTCTCGGCGTAGGTGCGCAGCACCTCCAGTGCCTTCTTTTGCCGCCCGAACTCGCCGGCCACAGCCATGAACGCGATCCCCATGCCCAGAATCGGGAAAATCAACCAGAAAAACTCTCGGAAAAGCTCAATCATCGTCGCATCCCTTCGTTGGTGGGGCCAATCCTCGCCCAGTTCGATACTTGGTAGCCGCCGGTGGGCCAATTGGATGCAGACAACTCAGGGACGGAACAACGCCGCAGCGCCAATAATCAACTCGGCAAGGATGAGCAAAACAATCAGCAGTTCCAGCCGGGCGGAGCGCGCGGTATCCATCATGTCGGTGAAGGTCTCGGCCGCGCTGCCCACCACCGTCACTTTACCGTTGAGCAGGGTGCCGCGCTCTATGATCTCATATTCGTCCTCGAGCCGCGCGTAGAGCCGCCCGAGTTCGGGATGTTCCCACAACACGTCGGGTTTCTCGGCGAAGGCGATGCGGCCAGAGACGCGATGTTGCGCGAGTAAGGCGCTGCCGATCAGCTGCAACAGCGCCTTGCGCGACTTTGGCAGCCGGCCGCTGACCGCGAGCCTGCTCGCTTCCGGCTCGATGGTGTCGAAGACCGATGCGATCTCGCGTTCATAGCGCGCGAGCGCCACGCTTTTGGCGAGAATGTCGCCGAGCACCAGAACGTGTGCGACGCTCAGCTCGCGGATGTGGAAAATGCCATTGGCGGTCGCACCCTCCTCATCGCCGGCATGAATCTCGAGGCCGACCCGCTCTTCCTCGACGGGAAGAGCAGCCGTCGCTTCGGCGAGAAATTGCGAGAGCGCTTTCTTTTCTTCCTCGTCGGTCAACCCGACGAATACGACGACGCCATAGCGGAACACGACAACATAACCGTCGCCCTCGCGGTAACAGAACGGCGCGGTGGAGACGACGCCGCTATAGCGCGAACGATCGACGACCAGGCGGTCGCTGATCATGACCGCGCGCACCGACAGAGCGCGGGCCTGAACGGCCAGAGCTGCCGAGGCGGTCATGGCGAGAGGTTGATCCTGGACTGACATCGATGACGAAAATACGCTCATCGCAAGGCCGCGGCCAGCAATTCCCGTACGATATTTGAAGCGCTATTTATGACCGTTCACGATCAGGAACAGCGGGTTCGGAGTCGGCTCTCCGATTTTCGTCAGCGTGTTCACGTCGCGATGCCGAAACGGCTCCTTCTGCCCCCGAACGGTCAGCATGGTGTCGGAGACATAGCTCCAACTGCCGTCGGCGTTGAAAGTGATTTCGAGACGATAAGAATCCGTGCGGAATGCGTATTCGAGAAAATCGGTCGAGCAGATGCCGTAATTCATCTGGCCGCGCGCCGCACTCACAACCAGCGTCGTGTCATCTGGTTTGGCGTGACCGGACGCGAGCACGATCTGACCGCGCGGAATGGTGAGTGATTGCAGCACCAGGCCTGTCTCCCGCTCCCACAGCCAGTAGCCGACCTGATCGTGAAACGTGATCTCTTCTTCCGGTGTGTTGATATGGATGTGATAGCGCAATCCATAGAGCAACTGCGGCCCGTTCGCCTGCGGGTCGATGGGCTGCATCTCAATGCGCTCGATGTAATTGCGCCGCTCCGGTCCGGCGGCCTTTGGATTCAGATCGACGCCCTTGCTGCTCTGCCAGATGCCAGCAAGCCTGCGCAGCGGACCGAGATTGGCGAGGGTGTCGGGATCGACATCTTCCTGTTCGGTGAAGATGTCTTCTGGAAAAGGATTCACGGTTTTGCCCTTTGATGCGAGTCACTTCTCATAGAAATAATAACAGCCTATCAACGTTTGACGACTTTTGGGGCTATCGTCGGCCATCAACGTGACCGTGCGCTGCGGCGCGACCTCAAGCTCGCAACTCTTCATGTTGTCGCTATTCTCACAATGGACGAGCTTCTTGGCCAAAGCCTTTTCGATCGCGTCGCGCGCCTTGTCGAACGGCACATCGACGGTGAGCGAAAACCCGACGCCCATGCCGACGCTATCTGGAAATCCCTGCGCCACCTGAATTCCCAGTATGGACACATTTGTCTTGGGGAGCATGTAGGGGTCGTTGTAGTGGCGCGCGAACTCACCGAGGAAATGCGCACGGAAAGCCTCGAATGCCTTCGTGTCTTTCTTGGTCCATTCCACCCATGAATCCTGGCACAGCGCCATGCGCGTGAGCGGGGCGTCGTCGGCCGCGAAGGCTGGTGCCACAATCCCGACCAACAAGGCGGCGCCTACAAGTATATGCAGTTTCAAAATGTCCCCCAACAAGGAATACATGAGACTATCACGAAACCCGACGAGCTGCGCGGTGTTATGATGGTGCGATCACATAGGGATCCGACGATGTCAGATTACACACTGTATTACTGGTCCGCACCCTTTCGCGGGCAATTCGTGCGCGCGGTGCTCGCCCATGCCGGAAAGACCTGGGACGAAGCCGGAGACGAAGCAATATCAAGGCAGATGAGCGCGCCGGTGAAGAAGATGCCGGTGCCGTTCATGGGCCCGCCACTGCTGATCGATCACAAGGCGAATTTCGCGATCGCCGAAATGCCGGCAATCATTCTCTACCTCGGTGAGACTTTAGACCTCCTCCCGGAGACCCCTGGGCTGCGCGCTTTGACGATGAAGATCGTATGCGACGCCAACGATGTAATCGACGAGATCACACTCGATGGCGGGCGACAGATGTGGACCGACAAGCACTGGGAGGAATTCGTTCCGCGTCTGAAGCGCTGGATGTCGTTCTGGGAAGAGACCGGACGCCGACATGGATTGAAAGCCGGCAGCGGGTTTCTCCTCGGCGGCGGCGAGCCGGGCATCGCGGATGTCATAACAGCAACGCTGTGGTCGACCATGATGGAACGTTTCAAGAGGATCGGTACGATCTTAAGGCGCACGGCGCCGATGACCGCCGGATTAGCAGAGCGTGTTGCCGCGTTACCGCCGCTGGCCGACCTCGCCCGGAAAGCGCGCGAAGACTATGGCGACTTCTACTGCCGCGGCCAGATCGAGAAGTCGCTTCGAAAAGTCCTTCAGACCTGAGCGTGACGCTAGGTTCTCAACATTGTGACGTTTCGCCAGAAGCGCTCCAAACTGTCGATACCGCCTGCGGTCGAACTGAAGATCGTCGTATCGCAGATCAGCACACAACCGGGAACCACCCCGGCCTTCGATTGCAGCAGAGCATCGAAGTCACGCCGTCCCTCTATCGTGAACGGGTGTGGCGGCGCGTTGAGATCGATCTGCTGGCGCGCGAGCACATCCAGATTTTCCGCGCTGTCGCCCAGTCTCTCGAAATGCGGCAGGTGCGCATGGAGATTGAAAGTCGCAACCCCATCCATCAATCCGAACCGGTCGAACTCGGCGGCGATTTCCAGTGGAGCCGGCGAACCGTCCGGCAACTTCAGGGGGCGCAATCCGAAGCGGTTTCTCACAGCAAATCCGAGCCCGCCCAGAAGTGAAATCCCGAAATCCCCGAAGCATTGCCGCGCCGGAATGGCGTGATCGCCATGATGATGGAATTCGAGTTCCTGCCGCGTCAGCCATTCGCTCTCGGGCAGGCCATCCACATCGCCTATGTCGTGATGAGGGCAAACGAACAGCGTGTGGTTGGGGTGGTCGAGAAACGCGCGCACGGCAGCGATTTCCGTATCGCTCGCGTGTTGTCCGGTCCGCGACGAGTCGAAGCTGATGACGATGAGCGTATCGACGCCGGCGAGAAACGCGGCATCGAGTGACTGCACCGCGCCATTCTTCCTGCGCTCGGCGATGCGGACGGGATTTCCGGTCCACGACGATGCCAGTTCCGCAAAATGCGTGAAATTCGCGAGCTGAATATGGTCAAGAAAGCCGCCGATGCCCTGATCGAATTTCTCCGGATCGGCGAATTGCTCATAGCGCGGCCAGAACATCCGGCGTAGTTCGAACAGGGCCGGAAAGCGGTTATCCAACACGCCGAGCGGCGCCGCGACCTCATCGGGCCGGCTCCAGGCGAAATACAATGCGACGTGCCTGCCTGCCATGTTCAAACACCTGATGCGGCGGTGAAGACCGCCAGCGGCGCCGCGAACCCGCGCTGGAACGCGGTGATGGTGGGCTTCATAGCCTGTCTCCGATCCATGCCATCCGGAGCGGAGCGTCGCCGCGCAGCGGATGGAATTCAAGACCTTGATGGCGCGAAGAGCAAAACCGCTACCGCTTGAGATTTAATATCGCGTTCTCAACAATTTTCTCTCACGCGATATTCGAACCTCAATTTTCCGGAAAGGGGGGTACCCCATCCGCTTATGCAACAGGGCACAAGATGTTGCGGTTTCGGCAAAGGGTGAGCAGTCGTTTTTCATTTCGGCGACATCCCCCTCCCCCTTCCCCCCTCATTCGAACCAGGATTCTTTCGGGAGGGGTATCCGTTCCGCTGATGCAACACCTCATATCCGTTCACGCCAAACCAGCTCCCGGATATGGGTTCGCGGCGACAGCGTTTCAAGCCTGCGGACGATCACAAATTGCATAAAGCGGCGGTCGTCTCCCGGTTGGAAATTCAATTCTCGCGCGTCGCCTCGACGCCGTATCGTATGGCCGCCACAAGCGTATCGATGTCGATATCCTTTAATGCTTTGAACTTGATGCAATACCCGGTCACGCTCGCCTTGCCGAGTTTCTTTCCGAATGCCTTGGCGAGATATGTCTTGTCTTCAAGGCCGAGGATGTAGACCGAGATACCCGTCGTGTTCGCGCTGAGCCCGATCCGATAGAACTCCCGCGCCTTGCCATTTGCGTATTCTATGGTGCGAAGGCCGTATCCGATATTCGGGTTGGAGACAATTTTACCGTCTTCGTTTTTGCCGTCCAGGAACCACAATTTACATCGCGGCATCGTCTTCAGAATGAGACGGTGCAGCGCCCGCATGTCGCTGCGCTTCTGCTCAGGCTGGCTCACAATATATTTTTCGATTTGTTTTTGCGTGGTCATTTTCGCCCATCAGGCCGGAGCGTAGGTCAGCCGGACCACATCTTCGCCGATCTGTTCGCTGGCGACGAGGCGGAGCGGCGGGCGCGGGCCGGCGAAGAACGGCTTGCCGGAGCCCAGCACGACGGGGCGGAGGTACAGCCGGTATTCATCGATCAGGCCGGCATCGCCCAGGCTCCGCGCCAGGTCAGGCCCGGCGACTTCGATCTCGCCGCCGTGCCGCGCCTTCAGATCGCGCACCGCCGCGACGCCATCCGTGAAGAGCGTGGCGTTGGGGCCGGTCGATTTCAGCGCGCGCGACATCACCCATTTCGGCTTGCTCCGCCACGCGATTGCGAATTCGCGATCGTCCGCGTCCCAATCGGGCTGCTCTTCATCCCAATAGCGCATCACCTCATACATGCGGCGGCCATACACGCTGCCGGTCACGCCGCGCATATGCTCGATGAAGTACCGAAAGAGCGCCGGCGCCGGCGGCCCCATCGCCATGTGGTCGACATAGCCATCCAGCGACACATGCAGTCCGTAAACGATTTTGGCCATGCCTTTATCCTTCCAGCGCCGCGATCATCTCCACCCGCGTCGCGTGGCGGCCGCCTTCGAACTCAGCGGTGAGGAACGCATCCACGATCTCGAACGCGAGGCCCTCGCCCACCACGCGCGCGCCGAGCGCCAGCATGTTGGCGTCGTTGTGCTGGCGGATCATGCGCGCAGAGAACGGATCGGCGCACACGCCGCAGCGGATGCCCCTGATCTTGTTCGCCGCCATCATGATCCCCTGCCCGGTGCCGCACAGCACGATGCCGAACCGGCAATCGCCCGACGCCACGCGCCGCGCCGCCGCCTCGCCATGCGCCGGATAATGCGTGCTCTCTGTTGTGGTCGGCCCGATATCCACCGCCACCCACCCGCGCGCGGAGACATGCGCGGCGATCGCCTGCCGCAGCGCGATGGCGGCATGATCGCTGGAGAGAACGATGCGGTTGGAGGGGATCATGGAGAGAGAGCGCTCTTCACATCTGTCTTCGCGAAGTCACGCCCGACATAGAGTAGCGGGCAGCGGTTTTGCTTTGCCACGTCATAGGCGAAGCAGTCACCGAAATTGAGTCCTGCCGTTTTCGCGCCCCTGCCCCAGCGCGCATGGGCGGTCGCCGCGCGGCGCGCCGCATCGGCAGTCACGGGAATAATCTCACATCCAACCCGGTTGATCAGATCGTCCATCTCGGCGTGCAAGCCGCGCGCGCCAGCCACGATCAAAGCTTCAGTCAACGTCCCGGCCGAGATCAGCGGATGGTCGTCAGCGCCGAGAGCCGCTTTGCATTCGTCGGCAAACGGTTCGCGCAGAAGGATCGCCATAAGCGCCGACGTATCGACGGCGATCACTTGGGCAGTCCGTACTCGTCGTAGAGGAAATCCTGGCTGCGCGCCGCGCTCGGGCCTGGTTTTGCCTTTTTCGCCGCGCGCTTCTGAATGGCCTCCATCGCGGCCATCTTTTCAGCCGCTGTCGGCTTGCCGGCGGCGGGAACGATCCGTGCCGCCGCCTGCCCATGACGCGTGAGCACCACCTCCTCGCCCCGCTCCGCGCGGCGGACGAGTTCGGTGAGCTGGCCTTTGGCCTCTGTGACGGTCACGCGCATGGAAGGAATATGGACCAATTAATGGTCCAAATCAAGACGGCAATAATAACGCACGGGTGCCGCACAGCACGATGCCGAACCGGCAATCGCCCGATGCCACACGCCGCGCCGCCGCCTCGCCATGTGCCGGATAATGCGTGCTCTCTGTTGTGGTGGGCCCGATATCCACCGCCACCCACCCGCGCGTAGCGACATGCGCCGCAATCGCCTGACGCAGCGCGATGGCGGCATGGTCGCTTGAGAGAACGATGCGGGTGTTGGTGGTCATGGTTCCGTCCTGCTTGAGTGGCTCAGTGGATTATATTTCGAAGGACCGCCCGCCGCTTCGAGGCTCTAAGAGCACAACTTTCTTGAATTCACGTTTTTCAACATGGACGAATTCACGAAATTGTTTTCTATCCAAGTCATCGAGTCCATAACCAACTAAGTCGATAAGAACGAGCCACCATTCCGGGTAGTCAGCCTTCGCTTTTTTTATTTTTCTGGACTTTTCGGCAATGCAGTAGTCCAGGTTTCGCTCAATCTCCTGAAGAACAAAACCGCCAGCTTCACTGTCACTACTTCCTGCTGGAACAAAAAAGGATGACCATTTAATCGAGGACGGAAATATCTCGACCTCGAATCCGCCGCCAAAAGACTTTCGAACCATTTGAGAATGTGGCTCCTGCATGAATTCACGCAGATGTTTTTCCAAACCCAATTTCAAATACTTCCAGCGCTGAATCGGCCTTTGAAAGCGGTAAAACACAAACCAACACTTATCGGCTGTGGGCGGCCCTAACGAAATCAAAAGATTACGGATCTTCTTGTCGAGCGGGATCGAGGTCTCCTCAAGCCCTCTTAAGCCATCACCATCATCATAATTTTGATTTAACCGACGCACCTCAACCGCTACACGTCCGTCACAGAGAAAATCCGGTGGGATATTTCCATCGGGTTCGTATTTCACAACGCCGAAGTATTTTCTTAAGTACTCTTCTGCGAGTGCTTCAGTGATGTCCAATTCAGCTGCCCCCTATGGAAAAACTCACTCCACTTAGTCCTGCCCGCGGGCACTGTCGGCTCCCGATTTCGCACCATTCTGAGTCGATTTGTCAGCTCTTTTAGCTCTTTCTTTTTCCCGAACCGAATTCCAATAGGCTTCGTGCCTTCTCATCCAGAAAACCTGAGGAATCGCAAGAATCGCGCTGATGAAGAACACGGAAATATTGAGCCAGTGGTTGGCGAAATCGCGAAGGTAGTATGGACTACAAGGGATAGAGACAAGAAAACGACCCCAGGCCGCAGCGCGACCATGTTCGTCGAGCGGCCTGCCAATGCATTGTTGAAAGATCTGATCGTCAGTGCTCATCACGATGACGGCAATCAACATCAACACAAACGGCAAAACTCGAAATATGGAAATGCCCCGCGAGCGCCCAATCGATCTCTCGTCGTCTGTTAGACGGCGCTTCGGCATTTCTTTAGCCCCTCACTCCCACTCAATCGTGCCCGGCGGTTTGCTCGTGATGTCGTACACCACGCGGTTGACGCCGCGGACTTCGTTCACGATTCTTGTGCTGACACGCGCCAGGAACGAATGTTCGAACGGGTAGTAGTCGGCGGTCATGCCGTCGCTGCTCGTGACGGCGCGCAGTGCCAACACATAATCATACGTGCGGCCGTCGCCCATCACGCCCACGGTGCGCACGGGAAGAAGAACCGCGAACGCCTGCCAGATCTTGTCGTACAAGCCCGCTTTGCGGATTTCGTCGAGATAGACGGTGTCGGCCTTGCGCAGGATTTCGAGCTTGTCGCGCGTGATCTCGCCCGGCACGCGGATCGCAAGCCCCGGCCCCGGAAACGGATGGCGGCCGACGAAGGTCTCGGGCAGGCCAAGCTCGCGGCCGAGCGCGCGCACCTCGTCCTTGAACAATTCGCGCAACGGCTCGACCAGCTTGAGCTTCATGGCGGCAGGCAAGCCGCCGACATTGTGGTGCGACTTGATCGTGACCGAGGGGCCGCCGGTCGCGCTCACGCTTTCGATCACGTCGGGATAGAGCGTGCCTTGCGCGAGAAACTCCGCGCCGCCGATCTTCGCGGCCTCGCCGTCGAACACCTCGATGAACGCGGCGCCGATGATCTTGCGCTTCTGCTCCGGATCGGTGACGCCGGCGAGCCGGCTTAAGAACATCTCCGACGCATCGGCGTGGATCAGCGGGATGTTGTAATGCCCCTTGAACAGGGAGACGACCTCGTCCGCCTCGCCCGCGCGCATCAAGCCGGTGTCGACGAAGATGCAGGTGAGCTGATCGCCGATCGCTTCGTGGATCAGCACCGCGGCGACGGAGGAATCCACGCCGCCCGACAACCCGCAGATGACTTTGCCATTGCCCACCTGCGCGCGGATTTTTTTGATCTCCGCGTCACGGAACGCGTGCATGTTCCATTCGGGGCGGATGCCGGCGATGTTGATGACGAAGTTCCTGTACATCTCCGCGCCGCGCGGCGTGTGCGCGACTTCGGGATGGAACTGGATTCCGTAGAGCTTGCGCTTTTCGTCGGCGATCACGGCATAGGGCGAATGTTCGCTGGTGGCGACAACCGCGAAGCCCGGCGGCATCGCAACGATTTTATCGCCATGGTTCATCCACACCGGCTCTGTGTCGCCGATGTTTCCGAGGCCGGCGAGCAGCGGCGACTCTTTCTCTATTCTGATATCGCTGCGGCCGAATTCGCGGGCATGCCCGCCCTCGACCTTGCCGCCGAGCTGCTGCGCCATCGCCATCTCGCCATAGCAGATGCCGAGTACGGGCACGCCCGCGTCGAACACCGCCTGCGGCGCGCGCGGCGCACCCTCTTCCATCACGCTCGCCGGACCGCCGGAGAGGATGATGGCCTCAGGCTTGTGCGCGGATAGCGCGGCCTCGGCTTTCTGGAATGGGACAATCTCGCAGTAGACGCCCGCTTCGCGCACGCGGCGCGCGATCAGCTGGGTCACCTGCGAGCCGAAATCGATCACGAGGACGGGGGCTGCCATGGCGGGATTTACCCATGGCGTGGCGCGCTGTCCAGCGAAAGACCGCCGCAGCAGATATGCGCCTGCTGCGGCGGCTTCCCGATTTGGGTTTTCGCTAGTTTTCGCCGTCCAGTTTTTTCAGGCGCACGGTCGCGCCTTTGGCGTATTGCTGACCGACTTTTGCCGGTCCGACATAGTACAGGTTCAACGGCTGCCAGTCCGAATCGCAGCGTGCCGCTTTGACCGGACGCGCGGCGCCGTTGGGAACGAGCTCGGCGAGGCGCGTGCTGATGTTGCCGGTAAACGAGTTGGTGAAGCTGTGGAATTTCAGGTTGGCGATGATGCTCTCTTCGCTGTCGGTAAGGGTCATCTGACCGGTGCCGCCGGAAATCTCCGTTCCCGGATCCCATCCGGTTCCCTGGTACACGGACGTGCCCGCGCCGTTGCCGGTGCAGATCGCATTGTACCAGACAGTCGCGCTGTTGATTTCATAAAAACCCGTGCCGGTATCCAAGGCCACGGTAATGCTGATGCCCTGGCCGTCCAGGCTCGTGCCGCTATACACGCCGGCCGTCTGCGCCGACGCGGCACCGCTTCCCAAAAGTCCGCAGGAAAGGCCGAACGCCAGCAAGACACCCACTTTGTTACGCATTTTGTTTCCCCTTCATTATTGACCCGGAGGTCTCCCAAACGGGGAAACCGTATACGCAAATCCGGGGTTGAGTCCCGCCGGAACTCCGATTTTCCGCGAATTTGTTCGAAGATCAGCCGGGCGGCCTTTGCAGCACGGCGGCGAAAAAGCCATCGGTGCCGGTCGAAAACGGCGAGGCGCGGAAGAACCGGTCCACGCCCGGCGGCGGCGCAGGGCTTACCGCTGCACGCCAGACATCGGCCGCGGGAACGACAGTGAAATCGCTATGCGACGCCAGGAAGGCGCCGATCCGGTCCTCGTTTTCCGACGGCAGGATCGAGCACGTCGCGTAGACGAGACGTCCTCCGGGCTTCACATATTGGGCCGCCTGTTTCAGCAGCGCGCCCTGCGTCGTTTTCAGTTCCTCCAACCGCTCCGAAGTAAGCCGCCAGCGCAGCTCAGGCTGCCTCCGCCATGTGCCGGTGCCGCTGCACGGCGCGTCGAGCAGGACGATGTCGAACACACCATCCGGCGCGCGCGTGTCTATGATCGTGGCCCCGGCGCGTGCGGCGCGGCGTTCCAGTTCTTGCAACGCTGCGGCACGCATATCGGTCGCGACGATGCGACCTTCGTTCCGCATCAGCGCGGCCAGCGCCAGCGACTTGCCGCCGGCCCCCGCCGCGAGGTCGAGCACGCGCTTGCCGGGCTTTGCGCCACACAAAAGCGCCGCGATCTGCGCCGCCTCATCCTGAAATTCGAACGCGCCCGAGAGAAACAGGCTCTCGCGCCCGAGCCTGGCCTCGCCCTCCGCCAACCGAATGCCGGCGGGAGAGAACGGCGTTGGCTGCGCGTCATAGCCTTCGCTGCGCAAAGCGTGCAGAAGATCGTCGCGCGTTGTCTTCAGTGTGTTCGCACGGAGATCGGCCGGCGCACGCGATTGCAGCGCGGTCATTTCATCAAGCAGTGCATCGCCGAACGCGCGCTGAAATTCGCTTCCCAGGAATTGCGGATACTCGCCGCGCGCGTACAGCGGCGGTTCACCGGAAGGCGGTGACGCAATGGCCGCGCGCTCCGGATCGGTCAGCGGTTCGGGTCCATAGCCACCGCCGCTGAACAAACCATCGAGATTGCCGTCGCCCAGCAGCGATCCGATCACGAGCGCACGCGGCGCGTCGCTGCCCATCCGCCAGGCGAGCCACCCGCGGCGGCGCTGGATCGTGTAAATGCGCTCGGCAATCGACGCGCGGTCCTTCGAGCCCGCGAATCTATGCGCCCGGCCCCAATCGCGCAAATGCCTGTCGATTGGCTGGTTTGTGCGCTCCAGTTCGCCGAGTATGTCGATCACGGCTTGAATTCGCGCGGCAGGTGTCATGACGGAAGACCTAACAGATCGTGTCCGGATGCGCGACGAACATGTGTTGTCGCACAAGCGCTATAGACTGAGCGAATACGAATTCGACTACCGCCGAAACGACGGCACATGGCAGCGCCAGAACCGCGAGGTGTTTGACCGAAAACACGCCGCCGCGGTGCTTCCCATCGATCCCAAGCGCGGCACGGTGATCCTGGTCAAACAGTTCCGCCTGCCCGCGTTTCTCACCGGCCACAAGAAGCCGCTTGTCGAAGTGATCGCCGGCGCGCTCGACGGCGACGCGCCCGATGTGTGCGCGCGGCGCGAGGCGATGGAGGAAGCCGGCGTCGAAGTCAGCGACCTGAAAGAAGTGTTCCACTGCTTCATGTCACCCGGCGCGATCACAGAGCGGATACATCTGTTCGTTGGCACTTATAATGGGCGCACAGGCAAAGGCGGCGGATTGCACGATGAAGGTGAAGATATCGAAGTGCTGGAGATGTCGCTCGATGACGCGATGACGATGGTCAGCAACGGCGAGATTGCCGATGCCAAGACCATCGCGCTTTTGCAGCACGCAAAGCTAGAAGGACTCGCGTGACGACCCAGGTTGTTGTCATTGGCGCAGGTTTGCAAAGAGGGAAAGAAAATGCAGCGGGTCATTGCTCCGGTGGTCTTTCTAATCGGCGTTTGTTGCGTTCTCCTGATATATGACTATGCCATCTTGTGTTTTATAAAGTATGTTTTGAGGTACGGCTGGATAACGAGCTGGCCGCCGTTTCCGAACTCTCGAAAACTAGCCGAAGCAAGCGCAATTTTTCTTTTGGGGGGCGCGCCGACCTTAGTTGTGATGGGTTCGGGCTTTTTTATGTCTAGGTATCAAAAGATGGGGATGCTGCTTACAATTGCGCTCACTCTGATTGCACTCGTATTTTTCGCTATTCCTAATGCGTTTTTCCTCGGATGCCATCCCATATGGATCAGTCCAGGAGCATGTTCTTAACGTCCGTTGCTATTTCAAGTCTTCACTTAAAGAAGACGCGGCTGTAGCGCCGATGCTTGCCGGGGATGACAGCTGTGGCTGAGCAACCAAAGAAAGTTGTGATTATCGGCGCGGGGTTCGCGGGTATCGAGGTCGCACGGGCGCTTGGCCGCGCGAATATTCCCGTCACGTTGATTGACCGACAGAACCATCATCTGTTTCAGCCCTTGCTCTATCAGGTCGCGACTGCGGCGCTTTCGCCCGCCGACATCGCCGAGCCGATCCGAAAGGTTCTGCGCGGTCATGCAAGTGTGGAGGTGATGCTCGCGGAAGTCATCGACATCGATACCGCGACTCGCGCCGTCACGCTGAACCACGGCGGCAATATTTCATACGACATCCTCGTGATCGCGACGGGCGCGAGACACAGTTATTTCGGTCACGACGAATGGGAGCGCTTCGCACCGGGCCTCAAGACCATCGAGGACGCACGAAAGATCCGCTCGCATCTGTTGCTTGCCTTCGAGCAGGCGGAGATGAGCCGCGATCGCGCCGAACAAAAACGTCTGATGACCATCGCGGTGATCGGCGGCGGCCCAACCGGCGTCGAGCTTGCAGGCTCCATCGCCGAACTCGCGCGCTATACGCTGGCTAAAGACTTTCACCGCATTCGGGCGGAGACCGCGACTGTTCTGCTTCTCGAAGCTGGACCGCGTCTCCTGACCGCGTTCCCCGAAGACCTCGCGGCCTATGCGGTACGAAAACTCTCGACTCTTGGCGTTACGGTGCGGACCTCATCGCCCGTCGAGCGGATTACCGATCGCAGCATCACCGTCGCGGGCGAAACCATCGGTGTCGGCTTCGCGATCTGGGCGGCGGGCGTGATGGCATCAAGACTCGGACAATTCCTTGGCGTCGAATTGGATCGCGCGGGGCGCGTGCGCGTGAACGCCGATCTTTCAGTTCCCGGCAAAGATAATATCTTTGTGCTCGGCGATCTCGCGCTGGCGACAGACGAGCACGGCAAACCGCTTCCCGGTCTCGCGCAGGTGGCAAAGCAACAAGGCGAATATCTTGGCCGCTCGCTGGCGCGGAAGTTTCAGCGCAACGAGACGCCGAAGCCCTTCGTCTTCCACAACCGCGGCAACACCGCGATCATCGGCCGTCACGCGGCCGTGTTCGATTTCGGCTGGTCGCGGATGAAGGGCTGGCTTGCATGGTGCCTGTGGGCGCTGATCCACGTCTATCTGCTGGTTGGATTCCAGCACCGCCTGATGGTCGCGATCCAATGGCTGTGGCGATATGTGACCTACGAACGCGGATCGCGGTTGATCGCAGAGCAATCCGACCGGAACTGACTATTCCCCGCCAGGATGATAGTTCGGCGCTTCGCGGGTCACGATCACGTCGTGGACGTGACTCTCGCGCAATCCCGCGCCAGTGATGCGCACGAATGCGGCGCGCTTGTGGAATTCGGCGATGGATTTCGACCCCGTCAGCCCCATCGCGGCGCGCAGGCCGCCGATGGTCTGATGCACGACGGCGCTGACCGGTCCCTTATACGGCACCTGCCCTTCGACGCCTTCAGGCACGAGCTTGAGCGAGTCCTGCACTTCCGACTGGAAATAGCGATCGGCCGAACCGCGTGCCATCGCGCCGACGGAGCCCATGCCGCGATAGCCTTTGTAGGAACGGCCTTGATAGAGAAACACTTCGCCGGGTGCCTCATCGGTGCCGGCAAGCATCGAACCCACCATGGCGACACTCGCGCCAGCGGCAATCGCCTTCGCGAGATCGCCGGAATATTTGATGCCGCCATCGGCGATCACCGGCGTATCGGTTTTGCGCGCCTCATCCACCGCATCCATTACGGCGGTGAGCTGCGGCACGCCGACGCCGGCGACGATGCGCGTTGTGCAGATCGATCCCGGCCCGATACCGACCTTGATGCAATCCGCGCCGGCATCGATCAGCGCCTTGGCGCCGTCCGACGTCGCGACGTTGCCGGCGACGACCTGGACATAGTTGGAAATCTTCTTGATGCGTGTGACGCTGTCGAGCACGCCTCTGGAATGGCCGTGCGAGCTATCGACCACGATCACATCGCATTCCGCATCGACCAATGCGCTGGCGCGCGCATAGCCGTCGTCGCCGACGCCGGTCGCGGCAGCGACACGCAGACGTCCCCGATCGTCCTTGCAGGCGTTGGGGTGTTTCTGCGCCTTTTCGATGTCTTTCACGGTGATCAGGCCGACACAGCGATAGGCATCGTCCACAACCAGAATCTTTTCGATGCGGCGCTGATGCAGAAGACGCTTGGCCTCTTCCGCGCCGACACCCTCGCGCACGGTGACGAGATTGTCCTTCGTCATCAGCTCGCGCACCGGCTGGCGCATGTCGATTGCGAAACGCACATCGCGATTGGTGAGAATGCCGACAAGCTTTCCGGCGCCCTTGCCGTTCGCGCCTTCGACCACCGGGATGCCCGAGATGCGATAGCGCTCCATCAATGCGAAGGCGTCAGCAAGCGTCGCATCGGGGCCGATAGTGACCGGGTTCACGACCATGCCGCTTTCGAATTTCTTGACGCGGCGGACCTGTTCGGCCTGCTCTTGAATGGAGAGGTTCTTGTGGATCACGCCCATTCCCCCGGCCTGCGCCATTGCGATGGCGAGACCGGCTTCGGTCACCGTGTCCATGGCGGCGGAGATCAGCGGGATGCCAAGTTCGACGGTCTTGGTCAGACGGGTGTGTGTATCGACCTGGGCGGGGAGAATTTCGGAAGCGGCGGGCACAAGCAGCACATCGTCGAAGGTCAGGGCTTCGCGGATGGGGGTACGCTGTTCCATGCGGGCGTCTATCAGCCGTTCTCCCGATTCGCAAGCCCAAACCGCAGGATTTCGAGCGATTCGGTTCCGGAACAGGAAGACAAGCCGGGCCAAGACACTGTAGTTAAGTTAGCGACGTGATTCGCGGGCGGCCACCCGCATCTACCGGAGAAACCGATGCGCAAAATCCTTCTCCTCGGAATATCGGCATTTTTCGCCACGGCGGGCGCGGCGTCCGCCGCCACGACGCTGACGCTCGACGGCTTCTGCAACGCCTACAAGATTCGCAAGAACGGCGGCGGCTTCGCGCTGCTGGATACCGGATGTACCTCCGCCTATGGCGGCGGCGTGCTCTCCAATATCAGGGGCCTCGGCAAGAACGCCATCATCGCCCTCCACGATCCCGCCATGGCGACTGTCCAGTACGAGATCACGTTCTCCTATCCGTTCACTGAAGGGGGCACCTGGAACCTCTATTCGACGGACGACGGGGTGACTTTCGCCCTAGTAGAGAACGGGACCTATTCGACCGGCACACAGGCCTCCAGGGGAAGTAAATCGGTCACCGGGAATTAGGACGAGATTCCCTCTTCCCTTGTGCTGCCTGACCAGACATTAACGAAGCCATAGGGAACCCGGCGGCGGCAGGCGCGTTTTGTTGCTGCGAACGGCTGGCGGGCGTTTGCAACCACTTCACAGGAGACTTTCGATATGACCAAGAACATTCGTTTGATGATGAGCGCTGTCGCGCTCGGCGCGTTTGCGCTTGCTGCCCCCGCCCAGGCGGCTCCCCATGGCATCAAGGTCGGTACGCTGACCTGCAACGTCGCCAGCGGATGGGGTTTCGTGTTCGGTTCGTCCAAGGATTTGCGTTGCGTATTCCGCGGCAACTCGCATCACGATCATTACTCGGGCTCGATCTCAAAATTCGGCGTTGATATCGGCTACACCGAAGGCGGCGTGTTGGTTTGGGGCGTGTTCGCGCCGACGTCCGACGTCCGCGCCGGCGCGCTGGAAGGCGACTATGCCGGTGCGACCGCAAGCGCCACGGTTGGCGTCGGCCTAGGTGCCAATGTGCTGGTCGGCGGTCTCGACAAGTCGATCGCGCTGCAGCCGCTCAGCGTCGAAGGCAACAAGGGTCTGAACGTCGCGGCCGGTATCGGCTCGATCAGCCTGAAAGCCGCGCCGTAGTTCACGGAGTAGCTCCTCTGAACGTGAAAAGCCCCGCTGGAAACAGCGGGGCTTATTTTCATCCGCGAAACCCCATGGCGACGAGATAAAGCTCGACGGACTCGGCGCGTGAGGCCGGCGGCTTCACATGCTTCACGTCGCGAAACATCTTCTTCACGCGCGCGAGCAGTTCGCCGCTGGCGCCGCCCTGAAACACCTTGCCGACAAACACGCCGCCCGGCTTGAGCGTGTCACGCGCGACATCCAGCGCAGCCTCGAACAGCGCCACCGTGCGCAGATGGTCGGTCGCGCGATGGCCGGTTGTCGGCGCGGCCATGTCGGTCAACACCACATCGGCGGGTCCGCCAAGCGCGTCTTTGAGAAGATCTGGTGTCTCGGGATCAAGAAGGTCGCATTGGAAGAGCGTGGCGCCCGGCATCGGCTCCATTTCGAGGATGTCCGCGCCGACGACCTTGCCCGTGTCGCCGACTTTCTTGACGGCAACCTGCGTCCATCCGCCGGGCGCGGCACCGAGGTCCAAAATGCGGGCGCCCTTTTTTAGGAACCGGAACCTGGTATCGAGTTCGATGAGCTTGTACGCGGCGCGCGAACGCCAGCCTTCCTGCTTGGCCGCGCGGACATAGGGATCGTTGAGCTGGCGTTCGAGCCAGCTGCGCGAAGACGGCTTCAACGACTTTCGCGTCTTCAGTTTCGCGCGCACTTCGCCGCGGCCGGATTTGTCTGGGGCGCGCGCTGTCATGAACGGGCTTGTATCATCAATTCGCGCAGCATGCCCTCGCGCAATCCGCGGTCGGCGACACGCAGCCTTTCGCACGGCCACAGCGCGTGGATCGCGGCGAAGATCGCGCAGCCTGGCAGCACGAGATCGGCGCGGTCGGGGCCCACAGGGCCGATGGCCGCGCGTCCCGCCTGATCGAGAGCGATCAACCGGTTCACGACCGCGAGGATATCGCTGCTGTTGTGCCAGCTCGCATCGACGCGCGAACGCGCATAGCGCTCGAGCCCCATCGCGATCGCCGCCAGGGTCGTCACCGTGCCGGAGGTCCCCAGCAGATGATGCGCTTCCCGCGAGAACGCGCGCACCGCGTCCATCTTCTCGCGCACCAGCGCGAAACGCGCGATCATGCGCGCGCGCATGGCATCGAACGACGCGCTATCCATCGCGACATGGGCGATGTCTTCCGCCAGGGTGACCACACCAACCGGCGTGGAAGAAGAGTAAACCGTTCTCAGCTCACCGCGTTCCCGCCGGATCCAGATCAGTTCGGTCGAGCCGCCGCCGATGTCGAATACCAGCGCGCCCTGATAGCCGCGCCCGATCAGCGGCCCGCAGCCGAGCGCCGCGAGACGCGCCTCCTCTTCCTCGCTCACGACCTCGAGCGCGATACCGGCTTCCGCCTTCGCGCGGGCGATCAGCACATCGGCGTTGCTCGCGGCGCGCGCCGCGGCGGTGACGATGGCGCGCATATGCGTGACGGCGTTCTTCTCGATATGCGCGGCGCAGATCTGCAGCGCCGCAACGGTGCGGGTGATGGCCGCGTCGGACAAACGGCCGGTTGCCGCCACACCCTCGGCCAGCCGCACGATGCGCGAGAACGAATCCATGATGCGGAATTCGTTGTCGTTCGTGGGCTGCGCGATCAGGAGCCGGCAGTTGTTGCTGCCGAGATCCAAAACCGCAAGCACCGGCGGCGGACCCGACCCGGGCCGCGGCCGCGCGCGTCTATATCGCGTGCTTGACAAGCGCTTCCTTCCCCGTGGCTCCCCCGCGCCGCGACATAAACCGGCGTTGCTCCCAGATGCATACATATTTATGCGGGATTTCGCATTCCTTGCGCCGCGCGCGTCAAGTTCAGCCCCTGACGGGCAAAGGTATGGGCGGAAGGCCAAGAGATACAGGCGGGAAGCACAAAGGCGGCCGCTTTGGCGGACGCGGCTGCCACCCCGCCGGTGCCCCACCTTATGTCCTTGAAAAGGACGGCTTCCTTGCGTAGAGAAGCGGCCCGCCTTTTGGGGGATCGTCTAACGGTAGGACTGCAGACTCTGACTCTGCCTATCTAGGTTCGAATCCTAGTCCCCCAGCCAACCAGCCCGATATTAGGGCGCAAGCGGTGGAGGAAGTCCATCGGGCTCGGCACTAAATTGGTTGCATGAGCGAACACGTTATTCCCGTCCTCCGCGCCAAGCGCGCAGAGATCGGCGGCCAGATTGTAGACCTTGAGCAACGGATAGGACGCCTTCGGGCAGACCTAGCAAACCTAGACGCTGCAATCCGGTTGCTGACACCGGGCGCAGAACCGGGGCTGATACCGCCTAAGCGGGCCTACAAGCGCACCAAGTATTTCGCTCGCAATGAATTGTCTCGGTTGGCGCTGGATATCATGCGCAAGGCACAGGGACCGTTGGCAGCGCGAGAGATTGCCGTTGCCGCCATGCGCGCCAAAAACCTCCCAATGGGCAGCGATGCTCTATGCGCGACGGTAACAGATATGTTGCTGGTTGCGTTGCGCAGCCTGACTAAGCGCGGATCAGTGGTCAAAACCGGCGTGAGCCGTGACGCCCGTTGGGCAGTCTCAAGCTAGGTCAGGCCTTGGGGTCCATTAGGCATGGGGCTATTGTCTCATAGGCGCTGGATTGAAGGCAGGGGCATGGAACTACAGCTAACGTGGGGACGGCTGATCCGTTTCTGGTGGGCCGCAGCATGGAGAAGCGTGATATTCGCCAACCTATTCGGCGGGGCTCTCGCTGGTATTATGGGCATCACGTTGTCACTACTCGGCCACAAGAACTTAGAAGGTGATCTCGCCAACCTGTTTTTGGATGCGATGCTGTTGGCGTGGATACCGGGATTTCTCTTCGCGATCCGTTCCGCGTTACGATTACCCTATAGGGATTTCAGGATTGTGCTTATTCCCCCGGCATCCAAGCTGTAACAGTGCCGAATTTCACGCCGCCTTGATATGGCGCTGCCAATAGCCGGAGAAATCGACGCTAGGACCGCGTTTCATCGCCAGCGCCGCGACATTGCGGGTCTGTTCGCCATTGGTGACGCGGCGATTGTCTTCGCGCCATGCCGCTTCCTGCGCATAGCGGAGAAGATACGCACCGGAGATATGGTGATGGTGTCCAGCCTCGCCGCGACGGAGCCGTGCAAAATAGCTTTCGGCCCAATTGGTGCAGGCACCGTCGAGTGAATAGGCCTCTTGGTGATTGATGCGCTTGACCTCAAAACGATCATGCAATCCGTTCCAAGAGGATGCTTCATCGGCGTTTAACGTGGTGCCTTTGACAACGCGCGACTTGATCCAGTTGACCGCTGCACCTTCGGAAGCGAACACGCCGGGAAGCGTCTCGCCGCCATGTTCGCGGATCACGACAACGACCTTGCGCTTGCCGTTCTGGTTATAAGCGCGGCGACGGTCAACGCGGTTCTCTTTCAGGTTTGCGGGCTTCACATACCCACCGAAATACGCGCCATCAACGCTCGCTTCGGAATGATCGTCGCCTATAACGCGGCCCTTCAATTCCTCCGACATGGCCTCTCTCAGCTTGTGGCAGAGAACGAACGCGCTCTTGTATGCGAGCCCCAGATCGCGTGACAGCGCCAGCGCCGATTTGCCTTTGACCTCATTGCAGAAGATCGCGATGGCCGCGAGGTAATCGCGCAACGGACGCTTGCGGCTTGCAAACATCGTCCCGCTTGTGATGCTGAAATGCGCCTTGCAGTCGCGGCACTCGAAAGCGAGCGCGCCGGTTTCGCGGCGATACTCATACGGCTCCAAAGCGCCGCACTTCGGGCAAGACGCCTCGCCATTGGTCGAGGCCCAGCGAATTTTACGGAAGGCGGTTTCGGCTTCCTGATCCGACATGCGCATCACATCCAAGAGGGTAAGGGTCTTTGCGGCTGAGGAGAGGAGGAAGTGCTGGGCCATCGGTGTCGCTTTCGGTCTACAGGTGTTATATGTGACACCTATAGACTGGTTGCAACACCAAGAGAGGTTATATATACTCCCTAGGTGTCATATCTGACCTGCGAGGAATGCATGGCTGCTTTTGCGAAGAATGAGGCTGAGATCGCGGATCGCGTATCCAGGTATCTCAAGGCCGAACTGAAACGGGCTGATGTAACATATGCTGGTCTCGCCGAACGCCTCGCCAAGCACGGCTTAAAAGCTGAGACAGCGGACTCCATCAAGGCCAAGCTAATGCGCGGGACGTTTGCCGCGACATTCCTCCTAGCTACCTTAGCTGCTTTGGAGGCAGACGGCGTGAGATTGGAAGATGTTTAAGGGGTTACTAACGCTCTTTGTCTGACACGATATTAGGTGCCCCCACTCCAACGCCAGAAGTCGGTGTTGAATGCACTATCGGTGCCGACAGAACGCGCTCTGAGACTCTCCGGCCTGTCGGAGGGATCGTGTCATACTCGACTACTGTAGATAGTCGCATTTCCTTGTTGTCGTTAGTCAATATGATTGGCTGCCCAACGGGTTCGCAGTTAATTTGAACTGATTGCTCTTTGCCGATGTAGATGAAATTCTGTGCCTTACAAACCATACCGACTTTCCCATCAACTGAAATCGATCCCCCTCTAAATCTTATGTTCAGTGGGTCATCACCTGAATTCTTGATAGTAAACGAAACGGCTTTTTCACACTGCGTCACACTCGTGCCGGGACAAAAATCAAACGACATTGAGTTCTCGTATGAAATTAAACGCTTCATAGGCTTTTGCAGGATGGTGGTTGCCGCCTGATCCGACTTTGATGGCCCAACCTCACGCGGGAGATCAACTCGTACCGCGTGTCCCGGCATTTCCATGATTCTCGGCGGAGGCTTAATCCGACCAGATTGAATATTGTCCCACACCGCCATCAAATACTGTTTACTTCTGAATTCTGGATTCGCGCCACTATCTCTGAATGCCTTGTCCAACTGACTTAGCTCCGCGAGCGACAAATCTCTCTCATGGTAGATGAATATGCGGCCTGTAAACACTAGCTCAGATGAACTAGTGCCAGAGGTTTCGCCCTGATTTGTCGCCGTCGCCTGAAGTGGAAGGTTGAGATAATCGTGATAGCTGGCTGCAAGGTTCAGAAGCGCAGACAACGTGTAGGGAGATTGCGGAACATACAGACTTAAGAATTGTGATCGGCTACCGAAATCACGTGTGACAATATAGAAAACGTGAGCTTTCCCGCCATCGTGGAAATTAATTTCGGTGAAGCCGCCGATAGACATCACGAGGCCACCGCCAGACCCCTTATTGAGAAAATCCGTGAGAAAAAGCTGCTGTAGTGTCGGCAATTGTCGTGCGCCGGCTTTTGACACCGCTGTCGCTGGCTTTTCATTTTTTTCGTGGGAAGAAATCACCGCCGCGACAACAGCGACGGCGCACAACAGCATGGGCGGTGATCCCCATTTGAGAAGACTTCCCCACTTTCCCGGTAGTAACGCCGTTCCGTGGTCAAAAGACAGGAGTGCCAGTAAAACCGCGATACCGGAAATTATCAGCATCCAAGGCGATAGAAGTCCGATCAACCACAGCACTCCTGCGGCAATCGCTTCTGTGGCGAGAAAAATGATCCACCAACGGGGACTGGAAATATCGTCCATATTCGAGTCCTGCCACGAGTCCCGGCTGGGTTGCGAATCCCCTGATTACATTGGGCTATTTTACCCATGGCGATCACTTAAGATCGCTCGGCGGGATTTCTTTCCACCGTCTGCGCCATGAGTTCGAAAATTCCCTGTTTATTCCCTGCTAAACAGGGAATTCCAACGGAGCAGGGTTCGCAGGAAACTGCGTCCACAGCCAACCAGCCTCGGTATTATGGCGATATGGCTTCCTGGGCATATTTGCTGTCGAACTCGATTTTGGACTGACAGTTATCCGTTGGCCACAGGCCCAATAGGATCGAGAAAGCACACGGGTATGATCGGGGCGAGAGCCCAAATCCGCATACGGCCTCGCCATCTGAGGTTTTCAAGCACCATAATTACCAGAGAGGAGAAAGCCAAGGCACTCAACAAAATGCTGGCGCAAGGCTCTCCTATCAAGAACCAGAAACTGGATTCTGTTTGTCCGACTCTATTTTTTTGCCGGCGCGTACACCGAGATGCCGTATCCACCAGGGATGACCAGCACGCCATCCGCAGCTGCTATCGCCGTCCAAGGCTGGGTGCAACAGCCCTGCTGCACTCCAGAGATGCCTGCTGCCACTGTCTGTGACCAGAGTTTATTTCCATTTGCCGCGTCGAGCAGATAGAGCGTCCCAGCGCCTGAGCCTACTGCAACCATATCGTTGATCACGACTGGCTGCGTGACAAACTGCGCGTCCCCCGCGAAGGTCCAAGCAGTATTTCCATTTAGCGCGTTGACGGAAGTGAGTGTCCCGTCGCTCACACCGAGCCGGTAGTCATTTTGACTCGCATCGGTCCAAAACGCTGCAGGAAAGGCGACTGCACTTAGATTGGCGATAACTTCGCCCTTCTTGCCGTCCAATACGGCGCCCCCGGGGCTATATATCTTGCCGTTATAATACCCCGCTGCAACGCCGTTATTTCCCGTTTGTTGGCTCCAAACAATCTTGCCCTTCCCGGAATACCTGTAGTGATACGGTTCATGGGACGTGAAAACCTCATGGCCCCCCACAATCGGAAAACCCCAATCAGTTCCCGTTTGTTCCCAGGATTCGACACCCGTTGCCTCGTCTATTGCATAAAACGCGTATAATTCGTCGGCGTAGACCTTTCCACGAGATGCAACAGGGGCACTTTGATCGTCGTACTCGCTTCCAAGGTGGAGGCTCACGCCCGGCGCGCCGGTCTTAGCGTCAAAGGCGCTCAACTGGCCGTCAAAGTTTAGCACCCATATCTGACCATTGTCGTAAGTTGCATTGGAAATGTAATACGTTCCCTCGATTGCCCGCTGCCAAACGACGTTCCCGGTGTTTCTGTCCAGCGCATACAGCGAAGTGCCATAGCCGCCATTCGGATTTGTCGAAGTCGTAACATAAATTTTGCCGTTGGCGATCAACGGGTATGAAACAATGCCGTTGAGTTGTTTCGACCACTTCAGCTTTAGCGGTGTCGCAAAATTCTGAATTTTGACGTTGCCGTCATGGGCCGCATCGATCTGAAACGCAGTTGCGTAGCTGCTCGCGAAAGCTGACGGTTGTGTTGCCAAAAACGCAAGCATCGCAGCTAACAGGCTCACACGCCAAAAGCTTTCACCTCTCATGTCACGCTACTCCCCTGAGCCTGATGGCATCGCAACGACGAATTGAAGGACTATCGCGGCAAAAGTCAAAATACAAGCGACGCGAGAATAACCACGGCATAGGTGCGATCATAGAGCATCCGCAGAACACCTGCCTTGGCGGCGTGCGCGAGATGGCGATATCGACTCCAGATGGACACCGGCTGGTGGCCAATCAGATTTTGGATCACCGTGAACCTGACTAACCGAGCCCGGACAGTTTGGGATTCTGATCGCTAGCCGGAGCGATCAGCGAATAATAGCAACATCTTCTTATCGCGAGGCCTGTTTGCGCAGACCCGCGACATTTCCCGCCGTGATCGTTGAGCCTTTCGAACCGAACCGCGCAGTAACATAGTTTGCGACCGCAGCGATTTCCTCGTCCGAGAAGGTTCGTCCGAACGCAGGCATGAACACCGTGCCGTTGGCTGTCTTATGTTTCGCGCCTTCGATCACGATCTGCGCCACGTTGATCGCGGTCGGGTCGTTCACGGCGCGCGCACCGGTCAAGGTCGCCTGAGACCAGATCGGGCTTTTGCCCGTCCAACCGTGACAACTCGCGCACGCACCGGCGAACAGCATCTTTCCCTTCGTGTTCTGACCGGGCGGCTCGCGTGGCGTCGCCGGCGCCGGCCCCGCAAGTGTGGCAGGAAGATCGCTGGACACCGGGGACACCGAACGCAGATAAGTGACGACGGCGTGGATATCGCTTTGCGCCAGATACTGGAAGCTCGCATCCACCGCCTCGCCCATCGGGCCCGACGCCGTGCCGCGTCCTTCCGAATGGCCCGTCGCGATATAGCGTTCGAGTTCGGCTTCGCTCCAACTGCCAACGCCTGTGGCGGCATCGCTGGAGATATTGTAAGCGCGCCAGCCGGCGGTGACCGCGCCGCCGAATTTGCGGCGGTTGTCGAGCGCGAAAGCGGCATTGCGCGGCGTGTGGCATTCGCCGCAATGCGCCAGCGCTTCGGACAGATAAGCACCCCGATTCCATTCGGCGCTTCTTTCCGCGTTCGGCTTGAATCGCTCGCCGGCATTGAAGAACGTATCCCAGATGCCCATCAGCCAGCGCTGATTGAACGGGAATTTGAGCGTGTTTTCCCTGTTCTCCTGCTTCACCGGCGCGAGGCTGAGCAGATAGGCCTTGATCGCCAATCCGTCCGCATCGGTCATGTAGGTGTAGCTGGCGTAAGGCATGGCGGGATAAAGCCTGTAGCCTTCGTCGTCGATACCTTTGCGCAGCGCATCGAGGAATTGCGCGTCGCTCCAGCCGCCGATGCCGGTGTCCTTATCGCCCGTGATATTAGGTGTGTAGATCGCGCCGAACGGCAGATTGATCGCGAGGCCGCCGACAAACGGTACGCCGCCTTTCGCGGTGTGGCAGGCCTGACAATCGGCAGCGCGGGTCAAATACTCGCCGCGTTTGACCAGACTGGTGTGCGCGAGTTCTGCCGGAACACCCGTCGGATCAGCGCCACGATAGTCGGCGAGCGCAACGGCGCCACCGCCGGCGAAACGCATTGGTCCGGGGCCGGTGATCAGCCAAATTCCGAAAACGGCAATCGCAAAACCAACAATGGCGACGGCACCGATGACATAGCGTAGCGTCGGGCTGAGACGGTTGAACCAGGTCATGCCGGTTTCCTCCCCGCCAGAACTTCGCGATCGATCGGCAAGCGGCGCAACGCGATGCCGGTGGCGGCATAGATGGCGTTGCGGATCGCGGGTGGTGCTGTGGTTACGCCGGTCTCGCCGATGCCCCCCGGCGCTTCGCCGCTTTTGATCAGATGCACGTCAATGGCCGGCGCCTGATTGATACGCAGCATGCGATAGTCATGGAAGTTCGATTGCTGCACGCGGCCTTTGTCGATCGTGATCTCGCCATAAAGCGCAGCGGTCGATCCGAAGATCATGCCGCCTTGCAGCTGCGCGATCACAGTGTCCGGATTGATCGCGATGCCGGTATCGACCGCCGTCGTCAGACGGTGCAACCGCACTTCGCCTTCTTTGTCCACTTCGACATGCGCAACGGTGGCAATGAAGCTCGCGAAGGAAATCTGGCAGGAAACGCCACGCCCGTGGCGTGGTGGTAGCGGATTCCCCCAACCGGATTTCTCCGCCGCGAGGTTCAAAGCGGCCAAAAGGCGCGGTGTTTTCGTCAGCATCGAATGCCGGAATTCGACCGGATCCTTTCCGGCTTTCTTGGCCAGCTCGTCGATGAAGCTTTCTATGGCGAAGACGTTGTTGTTCGGCCCCACACCGCGCCAGAACCCGGTCGGCACAGCGGGCGGTTCGCAGCGCACGGCTTCGACGCGAAGATTGGGAATGGCATAGGGAATGTCGATCGCACTATCCACGGTGTCGAAATCGATGTTGTGATTGCCCGCGAAAGCCGGCGGCAGCCAGCGCGCGACGATAGAAGAGCCAGTGATGCGGTGATGCCAGCCGTCGATCTTGCCGTCTTTCAGGGTCGCCGTCAGTCTATCGTAATAGACCGGGCGATAGAGATCGTGCTGGATGTCCTCCTCGCGCGTCCACACGACCTTGATGGGCCCATCGACATGTTGGGCGACACGGACCGCTTTCACGACCATGTCCGGTTCGAGCCTGCGGCCGAATCCGCCGCCGATCAGCTGATTGTGCACGATCACTTTGTCGGCGGGGATTCCCGCGACCTGCGCCGCGGTCGCCTGTACCCGCGCCGCGATTTGCGTCCCGAGCCACAGCTCGCACGCGCCCGGAGTCAAGTGCACGGTACAGTTCATCGGCTCCATCGTGGCGTGCGCGAGGAACGGCAATTCGAAGTGCGCCTCGATCTTGTCGCCACCGGCGAGCGCCTTGTCCGCGTCGCCGGCTTTCTTCGCGACAAGACCCGGCTTCTCGCTGGCGGCCCTGATATCCTTCCAGATCAGCGCCGAATCTACGTGCCCATTCGGTCCGGTATCCCAGGTGATATCGAGCGCGTTGAGTCCCTGCGTCGCGGCCCACATATGATCGCCAATGACCGCGACCATATCGTCGAGCACAACGATCTGATGAACGCCCGGTATCGCCTTGGCGGCACGGTCGTCGACGCGACCGACCTTGCCGCCGAAGGTGGGCGACGCCGCGATGGTCGCAAACTTTAGCCCCGGCAGCATCACATCGATGCCATAGACCTCTTTGCCATTCACCTTGGACGGTGTATCGAGCCGCTTCAGCGGTTTTCCGATCAGTTTGAATTCCGTGGGTGTCTTGAGCCGCGGATTTGCCGGAGGTACGCCATTGGCGCTGCCGGCAATCTCACCGTAGGTGAGTGTGCGATGGGTCGCTGTGTGTGTCACAGCGCCATTGGCAGTCGTGCATGTGGCCGGATCGACGTTCCATTTCTTCGCCGCGGCCGCGACCAGCAGCGCGCGCGCGCCTGCGGCCGCTTTGCGCAGCGGCATCCAGAACGCGCGAATGGAATTGGAATTGCCGGTCGCTTGCACGCCGAACATCGGGTTGGCGTACAGCTTTTCGTTCGGCGGCGCCGCTTCGAGCGACACCCTGCCCCAATCGGCATCGAGTTCTTCCGCCAGGATCATCGCGATGGAGGTGTAGACGCCCTGTCCCATCTCTACCTGCGGCATGACAAGCGTTGTGTTGCCCTTTGGATCGATACGAATAAACGCGTTGGGTGCAAAACCCGGACCTTGCGAGGCATTTGGGGCGGCGCCCGCGAACGGCATGTGAAACGCGAGGACAAAGCCGCCGCCGGCCGCCGATTTCAGAAGCGTGCGACGGTTCACCCCAGGTTCGAGAACATCGCTCATGGCCTAACTCCGCGCCGCGCGCTTGATCGCGTCGCGGATACGGACGTAGGTCCCGCAGCGGCAGATGTTCCCCGCCATGGCCGCGTCGATATCCGCATCGTCGGGATTGGGTGTCGAAGCAAGCAGAGCCGCGGCCGACATGATCTGACCAGACTGACAATAGCCGCATTGCACGACTTCCAGATCAAGCCACGCCTTTTGCACTTTTGCCCCAGACGGTGTCGCGCCGACGCCTTCGACGGTGGTGATCGCGCGGTCGCCGACGGCCGAGAGAGGAAGCAGGCAGGAACGCACCGGTTTGCCATCGATATGCACCGTGCAGGCTCCGCATTGCGCGATGCCGCAGCCGAACTTCGTCCCCGTCATTCCAAGCAAATCGCGCAACGCCCAAAGAAGGGGCATGTCGGCGGGGGCATCGACGGTTTTGTTCTCACCGTTTATCGCGAGTGTGACCATGGCGCGTCCCCGTCGGTTGCGCGACGGAGTATAGTGCCAACAACGGAAAGATTCATCCCTGTTGAGAATAGGGTCTAGCCCGTCTTTGCTTCATATGATCGGTAGACGCTGGGGATTCACGGGAAGGCTCATCATGGAACGCAAGCATCGAGAGCCAAACCCAAGCGTGAATGCCCCGACTCGAAAGCGGGCCGCAAAAACTTCGGCTGGAGTCGTGCTTTGTCCTTGTGTTTGCGGGCGCGTGCAGCTGGAGGTGGGAACGCCCGTGTTCTGGGCATGGCACGATCATTCGCGCGCGAGCCAGCGCGCACACGGCGCGGCCTGCGCGACCTATGTGGGATGCTGGAAGAGCAAGGTGCGCATCGTAAAGGGCGAGAGCGTCATCACACGTTTTGAGGACAAGCAGACAAAGACCACGCGCAGCTTCTGCTCCCATTGCGGAACACCGCTTCTCTACGAGCGTCCGCATGCGCCGAAGATGGTCAACATTCCGCGCGCGCTGTTTGAAACGCGCACGGGACGCGAACCACGCTACCACATCGCCATCGATCAGGCGCCGGAATGGGCCTATCGCGGAGAGCCCCTTGTCCCGCTGAAAGGCTTTCCCGGCGTGGTCTGGGAGCGTCCAGGAAAGAAGAAACTCCCCGCAGGCCTCGCAGAACTCGGGCTCTGACGCCGCGCCGCCGATGCAAACGGCGCGGCGCAATAGAGCTTGCTAAGCGCGCCGCATCGGTAGGAAACGGCTATTGCGCAGCAGTGCGGCGGTGATGAGAGAAACGAGCACGCCGACCGGAAAGATCTCCGCAAACGTCATGGGCCACCGGTAGAACGGGTTGGCATAGTTCTTTTTGAACTCGTCCATCGAGGCGACGAACTTCTTCAGCTCCTCGCCGTGCACGCCAGCCGCCTTCTGCTGCTCGATCATGGTGTGCGCATAGCTTGACGCGAAATCGAGATGCGCAATGGCGACCGCGGTCTCCCAGGAGACCACATAGATCACGCCTGCGACGACGCTGATCCCGAGCCCGAGGCCCAACGCGGGCCAGAACCGGATGACGCCGCCCAGATCCTCGTCGCGGTGCCGTTTCACAGCCACGAACACGGTGCTGAGCGCAATCAGCATCATCGTGTAGCCGATGGCCATGCCCCAGGCCCCAGGGTCGCAGCCCTTCACCGTTGTCATGATCGACAAAGGAACACCGACGATCAGACCGCCGATCACCCCGTAGATGAGAATTTTGCGAAACATGAAACTCCCCGCTTCAACAGATTGCGCCGCCATCAACCCCGCCGACAGGGCACAAAACAATCGCCCAAAAGGGTGATTGGGACAAAATCACCCAAAATTCCGCTGCCCTTACGGCACCAAACCGAGCTCGCGGGCCCTGTTGATCGCGTCGGTGCGCCGTTTGGCCTCCAGCTTTTCGAACAGCCGCGCCAGATGGGTCTTCACGGTATTGGGAGAAAGGTTCAGCCGGGCGGCGATCTCCTTGGTCGAATGACCAGCCGCGAGTTCATGCAGGACAGTCAACTCGCGTGCGCTGATGCCCAGCGTCGCCTGCGCCTTGGGATTACCGTCGAACGGAACCGTACCCGGCGCACCCAGCACGCGAGCGCCGATATAAACACCAATGGCCAGAAAGGCGGCGGCGACGAGGGAGACATAAATGTCTCCCATATGGGTCCAGGCAAAACGCTGGTAGTCGAGCCACTGGAGCGCGAACGTTCCGGCCGCCAGCAACACGCCATAGAAAACCACTCGCTTCCACATTGCCCAAACCGAGATGTGCCCGCCTATCCTAGTGGCCGCGCTTCAGCCCGACAATTTCAGTGCCCCAAGCAAAGGAAAACCCCGCCGGCATTGCCAGCGGGGCTAGGAACTTGGCTTTGGCGGATCTCAGCGATTGCCGGACGGGGCCGCGCGGCGCGCCGGCTGTCCACGCTCTGCCGCGGATGCGGCAGTCGCTTCCTTGGCAGCCTTGCGCGCCTTGGCATGGCGGCGGCGCCTCTCTTTCTTTTTCGCATTCATTCCCATAGCGCCCATGTCGTCCTGCTCCTTTTGGCGTGTCGAATTGTGGGGCGGGAAACTAGCCGTTGCCGTCGGCGCTGGCTAGCGGCGGGTGGGCCGGATAGCGCAACGATTTTCGGAAGGCTTTGTCGCGCTTGAGATGCCATTCGCGGCTCATCGCGTCGCTGCGCGAGCCGTGCCGTTCCGCGTAGAGAAGCGACCAGCGTTGCCCGCGGGTCGATTTGGCGCCCTGGCCGGCATTGTGCCGCTTCAAGCGTGCGTCCAGATCGGTTGTCCAGCCGACATAAGTTCGGCTGCCATTCTCGGAACCCAAAACGTAAACATAGCAAGCCACGGGCATCCCAATCCTGCTCAGTCCCGGGTTAACGGCTTCGGACGCCGCTAAACAACCTGGAAAGGATGGCTGGAATACAATTCGCCATACTCACGTTTAACAGGTTGTTAATCGTAACGGCTGCGTGGGTGGCGAGCGGTCACGGTGTTCAAGGAAAAACTTGTCACGACGCTTTGGTGGTCTGTGCTCTGCATCGCCGGCGCGATGCTCACGGACTATCTCGTCACCGTCATCGTCCTTAACGATCGCGGCAACTATACGCCACTGACAACGCTGATTGTCGCCACGATCGTCACGCTACCCACCTCTTATGCGCTTGTGAGCGGCAAGATCAACCTTCGCAAGACCCGCGATGATCTCGCCGCCGCCCGCGACGCGGCCGTTCAGGCCGACCGCGCGAAGACGCAATTCTTCGCCAACATGAGTCACGAGCTGCGTACGCCGTTGAACGCCATTCTCGGTTTTTCAGAGATGCTTGCGCTCGAGGTTTTCGCGCCAAAGCGGCAGGAATACGCCCATCTCATCCACAATGCCGGCTCCCATCTGCTCAGCCTGGTCAACGATCTGCTCGATCTTTCGCGCATCGAGGCGGGCAAACTGGAACTGCGGATCGAGCCGATCGACCTCGCGGCGTTGATCGCGGAATGCGCAGAGACCGTTGCCGTACGTGGCCGTGAGCGAGATCTGCGGCTGATCCGGAATGTGGCGGAGCCTTTGCCGCATGTGAACGCAGACCGCCGCGCCCTCACCCAGATACTTCTCAATCTGATGACCAACGCGATCAAATTCAGCCTGCCGGGGGGCATGGTGGAGATATTCGCCCATGCCGATCCTTCCGGCGACCTGGTCTTTGGCGTCCGCGACGAAGGCGTCGGCATCGCCGAGGACGAACAGGCCCATGTCTTCGAGCGTTTCGGGCAGGCCCGCCAGAACACGGCGGCGGAAAAAGGCAGCGGACTCGGCTTGCCGATTGTGCGCGGGCTGGCGGAAGCCCATGGCGGTCGCGTGACACTTGAAAGCCGCCTGAAACACGGCACGCGCGTCACTGTCACATTGCCTTCGGACTGCACCGTGTCGGCGCCATCCATTGCAATGGCCTCTTGAATACACACTCTCTCTGACGGAAATTCCCGTTCGGTCCGTTGAACGTCGAAAATGAGCGACCTGACACTTGAAATCCTGATGGGGGTGGTGCTTGTGGGCGTTGTCCTGCGCATGAGCTTGCGTGGCAACACGCGCCCCGGCCTGTTCGTCGCTGTTGGCTGCGTGCTGATTTCCGTGGCCGGCATGATCCGTCACCTTGAACTGAGCGACATCATCATCCCACTGGTCGTCGCGGCGATCTCCGGCGCAATCGCCGCCATGGCGGCCAGAGGACGGTCGAAGGCGCAGGCGGATTAGACCATCGCTGCGCGAGCGCCTATGATTCCGCAGCAGCAGCGCGGAGCCGGCGGAGTGCAGCAATTCTATGAAATGATCGGCGGCGCGGCGGCGACATTGCTCGGCCTTCTGTTCGTATCGGTCTCGATGAATGCCGAAGTGATACTCAGCGAGGCCCATACACATTCTCGAAGGCTCGCTGAACAGGCCTTCCAAAACTACCTCGCCGTACTGGTCGTTTCGCTGTTCATATTCTTTCCCGAGATCACACGGGAAGCGCGCGGCTATACGTTGTTGTCGATCTCAGGGGTGTGGGCGGGATGGGCGGCTGTTCGTCTTGCGCAGACCTTGTGGCGGCGCGTGCCATCCGACTCGATCAGGACCGTCCTGCGGCGTTACCTCGCGACGCTGATTGGCTTTGGCATGGTCGGCTGGTCATCCTTCCGTTCGGCCACGAGCGCCGCCGACACCGCAACCGTGAGCGCGATGGGAACGATGTTGCTGCTGATCTCTGCGACTATCGCGTCCTGGGAACTGCTCATCAATGTCGCCGAGGAAAAGTATCGCTCTCACAAGGAGTGATTGAGCGCGCTCCAGCCACCCCACAGGATCTGCAGGCCGATGCAGAGCATGATGAAAGCCGAAAGCCGCACCACGACATTCGTGCCGGTCTTGCCGAGCCGGGCCACCGTACTTTCGGCAAAGCGGTAGCAGAAGAAAACCGTGAGAACGATCGCGACGATACCCAGAATCGCGGCGCCGCTCGATTGCATGAGAGCGGCGAGGCCGATGTCACGATCGCGCTGGCTGCCCAGCGTGATCGCAACCGAGATCGACCCTGGACCCACGGTTAGCGGCATGGTCAGCGGATAGAAGGGATCCGGTATGGGTGAGGTGTTTTTGGTCGCGTCGCGATCACCGTCGGGGCGTTCGTCTGAATTGAGCAGCTTCCAGCCGAACGCAGTGACCACGGCGCCGCCCCCGATGCGCACCACCGGCAGACTGATGCCGAAGAACTCGAGAACATAGGAACCGAAGAACAACGACCCGATCAGCAGGAAGAGACTGTTGACGGACACGCGCAACGCGAGCGAATTGCGCTCCTTGTCCGTGCAGAATTGGGTGAGCCCGAGAAACAACGGCGCACTACCGATCGGATTGACGATCGGAAACAGCGCACCGTAGGTGAGAAGGAACGTATCGACAAAGAGATTCATGTTGGCCAAGGTACGAGCCTGCCGCCCTTCGCGCAAACGCCTCCTTAGCTGAGCGTTAGTCTACGCACTTCTTCTACAGTCTCGCGTACGCCCTGATGCTTTTTGTCCACAGTGATCACCGCCTGAACACTGTCGGCATATTCGCCGGGAAGAGGCGCACGGACGGAGCGCACCATAGCGAGATCAATCGTCACCGGCGCGCCGTCGGGTTGCGTCAGCTTGACCCTGCCACCGGCATACATCGCACCGTTGCTTGCAATCTTGCCGACATAGGCAACGGTTTCGGCCGGCAAAGAACGCCCGCGATAAAGATGATCTTCCCAATTGCCGGGACCGTCATTGTAGGCCGCGAACATGCCCGGATAACCGTACTTCCTATGCAGTTCGGCGAGATAAGCCGCGCCGGCATAGATGTTGTCATGCGGATTGTAGGGATCGGTGCCAAGCCGATAAGCGGCGCGCATGTCGCGATAGGTCTGCGGCATCACTTGCATCAATCCCATGGCGCCTGCATCCGAGGTGATCGGGAATCTCTCATCAAGCATCGTGCGGCCGCCGCTCTCGCGGCGCATCACAGCGCGGATCCAGTCCTTCGAGACGTGAAATTCACGCGAGGCGGCGACGATAATCGGCTCCCAGCGCGCCATCAGCGCCGCGGGCGTCATCGCCGTTTCCTGCGCAAACACCCTGGATATGTCCGGCATCACGGAGAGCTTCTTTGGCACCGCGGACGTCTGCGGCGTGATGGCCGCGGTCTGCACCAGAGGCGCTTGAAACCTCGGCATGGAAAGGTGCGATGTGCGCAAACCGGCAAGCACGCCAGCGCCAAGCACGAGCGCGGACAGAACGCGCGTGACGTTGGAGGTCGAATACGACGTGACGGACGCTTCCACGCGCGAATTCTTCATCGGAGGGTGTGCGGTCATGACCTATTTGCTCTGAGGTGAAGCCGCCCGCGTGCGGCGAATTTCCAAGAAAAGGCTTGGTTTTAAAGAGCCCAGCCAGGCGCGGCACCTTCCACTGTGCAGAAGGTGGGAGGCCTATAGGGGCGGTTCAAGGCCAAAACAAGACAAAGACCGACGGAACCCCGACGCTGCGATGTTGCGCAAGAAATTTGCAAACTTGCACGATTCGAAAAATCGCGGCAGCGCAAAATGAATCTTGTTGCGCGGACGGAACACAAGTTCCGAGAAATCACGTCCCGCAGAATGTCCGCTGCACGATCTGATCTGGTTCGGGCGATGTCGCATAAAGTGCGTGCTCCGGCTGATCGTCAAACGGCGTCGCGAGCACAGAGACCATCGTCTCGAATTGCGAGAAATCTCCGGCTTCCGCAGCAGCAAGCGCATATTCGATGCGATGATTGCGCGGAATGAACATCGGATTGACGGCGCGCAATGACTTCACGCGCGCTAGTGGATCGCGCCCTTCTTCGACGACGCGCTGTTTCCAGCGTGCGGCCCAGTCATCGAATTCAAGCGGATTGACAAACAGATCGCGCGGTCCTTCGCCACCTTCAAGAAGGTCGGCGAGCTTGCGGAACGTCAGTGTAAAGTCGGCAAGCCCCTCCGCCATGCGCTTGAGCAAATCCTGTGCGAGTTCATGATCGCCCTCGCGCTGCTCCTGCAAACCGAGTTTCGCACGCAATCCAGACTGATAGGCGTCGTTGAATTGCGGCGCGAACGCATCGAGCGCGGCCTGCGCTTCGGCGAGCGCTAATTCCTCCGTATCGGCGAGCAAGGGCAACAGCGTCTCCGCCAGCCTTGCGAGATTCCACTGCGCAATGGCGGGCTGGTTGCCATAGGCATAACGCCCCATCTCGTCGATGGACGAATAAACCTGACGCGGATTGTAGGTGTCCATAAACGCGCACGGGCCGTAGTCGATCGTTTCGCCGGAAACGGCCATGTTGTCCGTATTCATCACGCCGTGAATGAACCCGACAAGTAGCCATTTGGCGATAAGCTGTGCCTGCCTCGCGACGATGCCATCGAGCATTGCACGTGCCTTGTTCGGTGCGGAGACAGCTTCGGGATAGTGCCGCGCGATGACGTAATCAGTCAGAATGCGCAGCGCCTCGACATCTTCACGCACCGCGAAATACTGGAACGTACCGATGCGGATATGGCTTGCTGCCACGCGTGTCAGCACCGCGCCGGGCAGCGGCGTCTCGCGCCATACCGTCTCACCTGTCGCCATTGCTGCAAGCGAGCGTGTTGTCGGGATACCGAGCGCCGCCATTGCCTCGCTCACGATATATTCGCGCAGCACGGGTCCGAGCGCGGCACGTCCATCGCCGCGCCGCGAAAAAGGAGTCGGCCCTGAACCCTTGAGCTGGATGTCACGGCGCCTGCCATGCGCATCGATGACTTCGCCCAACAGCACGGCGCGGCCATCGCCAAGCTGCGGCACGAAATTCCCGAACTGATGTCCCGCATAAGCGAGCGCGAGCGGTTTAGCGCCCATCGGCACAACATTGCCGGCGAGCACAGCGACTCCCTCGTCCGACGCCAATCGCGCAGGATCGATATCCAATTCACGCGCCAAACCCTCATTCACCTTGATAAGACGCGGCGCGAGAACCGGCTTCGGCGGCAGGCTTGCATAGAAACGCCCGGGCAACAGCGCATAGGCGTTGTCGAAGGCGAGCATCGGCGTGGTTTGAGCGTCCATCGTGACTCCTATATAAGTCCGCACGCTGAAAACCCCAAAGCGAGCTTCCGTGCCCCCTTTCCGCATCGGTGACGTCACCATCAGCGGCCGCGTACTGACCGCGCCTATGACGGGCGTAAGCGATCTGCCGTTCCGCCGTGCGGCGTCGCGGCTGGGCGCGGCCTATGTCGCGACCGAGATGGTGGCGTGCGACAGCTTCGCGCGAGGGCGTCCCGATGTCGTACGGCGCGCCGCCGTGGGCGATGGCTTGCCGCTCACTGTGATCCAGCTTGTGGGCCGCGAGGCGCAATGGCTTGCCAAAGGTGCTGCGATGGCGGAATCCGCTGGCGCCGACATCATCGATATCAATATGGGCTGTCCGGCCAAGGAAGTGACGGGCGCACTATCGGGCTCCGCGCTGATGCGCGATCTGGATCTCGCAGAGCGCTTGATTGCCGCAGCGGTGAACGCGACGACGCGACCGGTCACGTTGAAGATGCGTCTCGGCTGGTGCGATGCCAGCAAGAATGCTCCCGAACTCGCGGCGCGCGCCGAGCAGGTCGGTATCAAGGCGATCACGGTGCATGGCCGCACACGGATGCAATTCTATAAGGGTGTCGCGAACTGGCGCGCAGTCGTCGAGGTAAAGGCAGCGACCAGCCTTCCCGTCATCGTCAATGGCGATATCGTCGACGATGTGACCGCACGCATGGCGCTCGAACAATCCGGCGCAGATGCCGTGATGGTCGCGCGCGGCGCTTACGGCCGCCCATGGATCGCAAACGCCATCGAAAGCGCGCTGGATACCGGCAGAGCGATGGTCGAGCCTGATCTGAACGAACGTCTCGCCATCGCGCTCGATCATTTCCACGACACGCTGAGCTTCTACGGCGACAGTCTTGGCATTCGAGTCTTCCGCAAGCATCTCGGCTGGTATGTCGAGAACGCGCCACGGCCCAGAAATAGTGAGGCCCGCCGTGCCGCGAAATCGGCGCTCTGCCGCCTGACCTCACCGCGGGAGGTGGAAACGGCGCTCACCGCGCATTGGAAAGGCAATTCCAAATCTGCGCCCATCCAGAGTGCTCGAACCCCAAACAAGACTTTGGACATGATGCTCCAGAAGACCGGCTTTTTGCCGAAACTCTCACCTATATCTATCGCTCCGGAGACCTGTTAGAAGCCCCCATCGCCGATAAGCACTTTCGAGCATCGGCGGCTGAGAGACATTTGAAGACGCTCCCGCTCTACGAGGCCGGGAGAGCCATATGTCCAGCACAGAACGTATCGCGTGGCCATTTTCTTACACGCGCACACTTCTGATCGTAGCATTAGACATTGCAGTCTTGGCGGCTGTCGGCGTTGTCATCGCCTGCAGTTGGCCACTCCTGTAGCCGAACCTCGAACGTGGCACGAGAGACAGTCTTTGTCGTCCAGAGTTTTTGCGCGGGTCGCGGCAGGAGCCTGAAGGCCGAACAGGCCATTCCCTGCAAATCGGCTGAAGCCGCGCGTCGGATGGCGGAGCGTTTATCGACCACCAAGCTGGGCGTCGTCGCTTTCTCCACCTCTGGCGATGCGGAGCTTGGCGATTTTGACGACCAGCCAGTCATTCTCTTCAAGGCGGGCCAATTACCCGCAACCTTTGACGATTGAAAGGAGCTTTTTTGGACCGGATCCCGAGCGCACGCGAACTGACGCCAGACGAGATGAAGGCTTTGCGCGGTATCGTGGGGAGCAGCTTCACATCGAGCAGTCACGTCAATCCAGTTCAGCAGAAACGATTGATCGCGCTTGGGCTCGTTCAGTATGCCATGGGCGGCCTGATGCCGACCCCCGCTGGGCGCATCGTCGCACGAGCAGCGTCATAGCGCCCTGCGCGCGACAACAAAAACTGTCACACTTCAACGGCCATTTGTTCCGGAACGCTTTGCGGAACTACTTCCTGCTAGCGCCTGTCGCGCGGACACCGAACGGCGTTCCCCGATGCCATGCATCAAGCTCCAATGCGCAATGGCGCGCAGGATCAAAGTTCCTAGACAGCCAAGCCCTACGCAAGAGTTCGGCTTGACCGCGCTCACTCAGCTTTTCGGTAGCGCCGCCAGGATCGCGGCGAAGTGCCTATCGCGGTTGAAGCCGCCATCCGTTACTGTCCAACCCAGCCGCACGATCACGGCCTTGTGCGACGGGAAGATTGCCGTGAACTCGTCATTGTGCCCCTCCGCGGCGCACATATCCGTTGGCAAATGCGGGAATTCGCGCACTTTCGGATCTTTCAGGCTGAAGCCGTTGAGCCAGAACTGTCCGCCATACCATTTGAACTTTCCAGCGGGCGCGGGCGTGCAGACGAAATCAACATAGCTCTCCGGAACAATGCGCTGGCCGTTGATCGTACCGCGGTTGAGATAGATCAGCCCGAACCGCGCCCAATCACGCGCGTTCATGTAGAGATACGAACTGCCGACAAAATTGCCGCTCTCGTCCGGCTCGAATACGGCGCTGGTGATGCCGGCGGGATCGAACACATGCGCGCGTGCGTAGGCGATATAGGACGCTAGTGTGCCGCCAGACGCCTGGAAAGCGATGCGCGACAGAATGTTCGCTGTGCCAGACGAATAGTCCCAGAACGTCCCCGGCGGATGAATCAGCGGTTTCGACGCCGCATAGGCCGCCATGTCGTGTTCCTGAAACAGCATCTGCGTGCTGTCGGAGCCAGGATCGTAGGGCTCTTTGAACGCCAGACCGCTCGACATGTTGAGCAGGTTGCGCAGCGTGATCTTGCCGCGCGGATCGTCTTTGCCGTTCCACTCCGCGACCGGCGCCGGCGCATCGAGCGCGAGCTTTCCCGAAGCGACTAGCGTACCAATGAACGTCGCAGTCATGCTCTTGCTCTCGGACCAGCCGAGGAAGCGCGTGTTCTTGTCGTAGCCAGATGCGTAACGCTCCGCGACGATCTGACCATCATACACGACCACAATGGCGCGCGTGTCGATCTCCTTTGCCGGGGTTTCGTCGGCCATCGCGTCAGCAACAGCCTTATCGAGGGCCGCGCGATCCACGCCGGCGGGTAAATCTTTGAGATCGACATTGTCGCCTTTTGGCCAGGCTTCCGGACTGTCGCCCGTTGCGGCTTCCGGAATGCCCTCCGCCTGCTCGCGCAATTGCTCGGGGGTGCTGCTGACCAGCAGCGTGCAGCCGATCCCAGGCCGGTAAACAGAGGTGCGCTTGCTCAAGCCGAATGCCGTCACGGTCACCGATTTGCCGGCCATGTCCAAATCGTAGTGATTCCATTTCGTGAGAGGCGACAGCCGCACGACATCATTGTTGACGACGTCGTCGAGCTTGCGGCCGGAAACGAATACTCCCGCACACGCGATCTGCGCGGAAACTCCGGCACCGACCGTGGGCCCGTTGAGCGCGAATCCGCCATAGGGCGTGAAATACCCCGCCGCCAGAACGACAAGCAAAATACCGCCCAGCCAAAGACTCGCCTTCGCCAATGTTCTCACGCTCCGCCCCATGTCCGCCCGACGACACCGTAATATTCGCGCCCTCGCCGGGCAATATCGCGAAGCGTAAGCTTTTACTGCGGAATCGGGGACAAACAATGTCGGTATCAAACATGCACAGCGACCTGCGCGACACGGAACAAGCGCTGCTGAACGATCTGCGTGCGCTCAGGCGCCGCATACGCGAAGACATCGCGGGAGGACCCGACAAGCTTTCCGTCGGTCAGAGGATCGCGGACCAGGTGGCCGCGACGATGGGATCGTGGAGCTTCATCATCATCCAGTCGACGATCCTGTTCTTCTGGATCGTGCTCAACATCACGGCTTACATCGAACATTGGGATCCCTACCCATTCATCCTCCTCAATCTCGCGCTGTCGTTTCAGGCGGCCTATGCGGCGCCATTCATCATGATGAGTCAAAACCGCCAGCAGGACATCGACCGCAAGCAGGCGGAGAGCGATTACCAGATCAATATCAAAGCCGAACTGGAGATCGAACTGCTCCATCAGAAGTTCGATCAGCTCCGCGAGAAGGAAGTCCTCGCACTGACGCAAGCGATCGAGAATCTGACCGCCAAGCTTCGCGGCCAAGGCGCGACCGACTAGGGAATTTCGGCGCGGGCGCGTTCCCGCTAGCCTCGGCGGCACTCGCCCCGGCGACGAAAGACAGTGCCTCCAGCGGCCGAATTGCGAGCGGCAGCAAGGAAGCCATTCTCATCGCGGAAGTGGCATTGCTGCTACTCGTTGAGCGTGGCGGTTTTTGGTTGCGAGTTGAGTTTCCAAACGGATGCGCGCGTGCATAATCGCGTCTATGAAAATCGATCTCCTCTCGCCCGAAAGCTTCGCGACCGGTCATCCTTTTGCGCAGTACGCATGGCTCCGTGAAAACGCGCCCGTGTTCTGGCACGAGGAGCCCGATGGAAAGGGATTCTGGGCCGTCACGCGCTACAAGGATGTCTGGGATGTCGATCGCGATTTCCAGAGCTTCTCTTCCGAGCCCACGATCATGATCTCCGATCCCGCAGCCGAGGCGGCGCAGGGCTTTGGCGGATACAAAATGATGCTGATGATGGATCCGCCGCAGCACACGGCATATCGCAAGCTCATCCGCGGCGAGTTCACGCAGCCAATATCGGCGGATCGCACCCCGCGCATGAATGCGCTCGCCAAACAGATCGTCGATGCGGTGATCGAGCATGGCGAATGCGATTTCGTCAGCCAGATCGCCGGCGAGATGCCGTCCTATGTGATCGCCGAGCTGCTCGGCATCCCATTGGACGATGGACGCGAACTCTACAAATTGACAGAAATGATCCACGCCGCCCCGGAATCGCAGGCGCCGGGCGCCGGCGGCATGGCTGTGCTGAAGATGTTCGAGTACGGCCGCAACGTGATCGACGAAAAGCGCGCGCGGCCCAAGGATGATCTTGCGACCAAGCTTCTGCAGGCCGAAGTAGACGGCAAAAAACTGGAAGATATCGAATTTCTTCTGTTCTTCCTGCTGCTCGTGGATGCCGGAGGCGATACGACGCGCAACCTTCTGTCTTCGGGATTGATTGCGCTGCTCGACAACCCGGATCAACTTGCATGGCTCAAGGCCGATCTGCCAGCGCGGCTACCGTTGGCGCGCGAGGAACTGCTGCGCTTCACAACACCCGTTATCTACATGCGGCGTACCGCCAGGCACGACACGGTGTTGGCTGGCCAGCAGATCAAGGAAGGCAGCAAGGTCGTGATGTATTTCGGCTCCGCCAATCGCGATCCGGATAAGTTCGACCAGCCCGATGCTCTCGATCTTTCGCGCACGCCTAACGAACACATCGCCTTTGGCACGGGTCCGCATGGCTGTCTGGGCCAGCACATCGCGCGGATCGAAATCGACGCGATCCTCACCGAAGTTCTGACGCGCATGGCCGACCTACAGATCGTTGGCGCGCCAAAGTGGTTCGCCTCCAATTTCATTTCCGGCCCTACGCATTTGCCGGTGCGGTTCAAAAGCCGGGCGCGCGGATAACTTCCAGCGATTCCGCGCCTCTGGCGTGGAACTTTCTCCGCTACATGGCGTTCTAACATTGGCTCGGGGCGCCAGATACCGCTGCCGGGATGGTTGCGGCCGTCCGGCGCGCAGCCATATCGCGTTTGGCACATGGGGCTGCAGCTTTGGATTTCTCGGGTTCACCGGCACTGAAAACCACAGAGCCGCCGATCCGCTCGGAGCTTTTCAGCATCGAGCGTCTCGAACAACATGCTGAAAGCCTTGCCAAGGCACAGCACATCGTCACCGGACGACGCAAGAGCCGGGGCCGCCCTATCGCGCCACGGCTCCACGAAAATACGAAGGTTCTGCGCGAATGTTATCGTGCCATCGTGCAGGCGGCACAGGCCGGACAGCCGGTATCGCCGGCCGCGGAATGGCTGCTCGATAATTTTCATGTGGTGGACGAGCAGACGCGCGAGATCGTAAACGATCTCCCGCCCGGCTTCTACCGCCTCTTGCCCAAGCTCGCGGAAGGACCGTTGGCCGGCTACCCGCGTGTGTTCGGCATTGCGTGGGCGGTGGTCGCGCATTCGGACAGCGCGTTCGACATCGAGAAGCTGACGCACTTTGTCGAGGCCTATCAGCGCGTGCAGCCGCTGACCATCGGCGAGCTTTGGGCGCTGGCGATCACGCTGCGCATCACGCTTGTGGAAAATCTGCGCCGTCTGGCGGAGTCGATCGTCGCGCGACTTAAAGCAACCGAACAAGCAGACGCGATCGCCGATGGCGTGCTGAACCCTGAGACGAATGAACCGGCGGCGAGCCAGGTACAAAAGCTCCATCAGGCGCCCTGGTCGATCTCTTTCGCGGTGCAACTTTCGCAGCGCCTACGCGATCGCGATCCACAAAACACGCCGGCGCTGCGCTGGCTGAACGAAAAAATCGCCAGCGAAAACACCACCACCGATCGGATGGTGCGCGATGAAGTGCAGCGCCAGAGCGCCACCAACGTCACTGTGCGCAATGTCATCACGAGCATGCGGCTGGTTTCGATGGTGAACTGGCCGGACTTTTTTGAGAATGTCAGTGCCGTCGATCGCATCCTGCGCGCGGAGAGCAATTTCGAGGCGATGGACTTCCAGACGCGCGATCTCTACCGCCGCGCCATCGAGGAACTCTCCCGCGGCAGCGCAGTCGATGAGGGCGAAATCGCCAGGCGCGCCTTGGCGGCGGCCCGCCGTCCACAAAATCTGACCCAGGACAAGGACGGCAAACAGAAGCGCGAAAGCGATCCCGGCTATTACCTGATCGGTCATGGGCGTCCCGATTTCGAAAAACAGCTTGGCGCGCGGATACCGTTCAAGCTCCGGATTCTCCGTTCGCATTCTCGTGCGGGCGTCAAGAGTTACGTTGGACTCGTTTTCCTGGCGACGCTGGTGGCGCTGGCGTTTCCACTCGCCGTTGTCTGGCACGCCGGCATCCATGACTGGCGATTGATCGTGCTGGCCTTCGTCGGATTGGTGCCGGCGTCCGACGTGGGTGTTGCGCTCATCAACCGCGTCCTCACCGCACAGGGCCAGACGAGACCTCTACCCGCGATGGCGCTTGAGAACGGCGTTCCGGCCGATATGCGCACCATCGTCGTCATGCCCACGCTCCTGACAAGCCTTGCCGATATCCGTGAGCAGGTCGAGCGTCTGGAAGTCCATCATCTTTCGAACCCGGATGAAAACTTTGTTTTTGCATTGCTGTCCGACTGGCAGGATTCGCAGACTGAACATGCACCGGATGACGATCTGTTGCTCGAAGAGGCGCGCGCCGGGATCGCAAAGCTCAACACTCGCTATGGACCGGCGAGCAACAGCGCGCGTTTTTTCTTGCTGCATCGCCGAAGGTTGTGGAACGAGGGCGAAGGCGCATGGATCGGTTGGGAGCGCAAGCGCGGCAAGCTGCACGAGCTGAACCGATTGCTGCGCGGCGCGACCGACACGAGCTTCATCACGGTCGATGCGCAGACGCCCGGTCCGCCGGCCGACATCGTCTATGTGATCACTCTGGACGCCGACACGCGCATGCCGATTGGCGCTGCGCGACGTCTTGTCGGAAAAATGGCGCATCCGCTGAACCGTCCCTCGTTCAACCCGGAGTGCGGCCTCGTCACGCGAGGTCATGCGATCCTGCAACCGCGCGTGACCCCATCCCTTCCAGTCGGCAGCGAAGGATCGCTGTTTCAGCGCGTCTTTTCCGGGCCCAATGGACTCGATCCCTATGCGCTCGCCGTGTCCGATGTTTATCAGGACATGTTCGAGGAAGGCTCCTATGTCGGCAAAGGCATCTATCACGTCGATATTTTCGAGGCCGCGCTGGAAGAGCAGATCCCGGAGAGCACGGTTCTCAGTCATGACCTGATCGAAGGTATATTCTCGCGCGCGGGCCTGGCAACCGATATCGAAGTGGTGGAGGAGTTCCCGTCGCGTTACGACGTGGCTGCCGCGCGCCAACACCGCTGGACCCGCGGCGATTGGCAACTCTTGCCATGGCTATTCGGCTTTGGACCCCGCAGAAAAGATGGCGTCCGCAGAACCAAAGTCCCGTCGATCGGGCGCTGGAAGCTGTTCGACAATTTGCGCCGCTCGCTCTCCGCACCGTCCGCGCTTCTGGCGATGCTGATCGCGTGGATGCTGCCCCTGCACGCGGGCACGGTCTGGACAGCTTATATTGTTTCAACGATCGCGTTCCCGCCGCTGCTACCTGCGATCGCGGGGCTGACACCGCCCAAGGTTGGCGTGTCGTGGGGCAATCACTTCCGGGCCATCGGGCGCGATTTTGCGCTGGGACTCATGCAGGCCGCGTTCCTCATCACCTTCCTCGCGCACCAGGCGTGGCTGATGGCGGATGCTGTCGGACGCACCCTGATGCGCGTGTTTGTGCATCGCAAGCGGCTGCTCGAATGGGTGACGGCTGCACAGGCGCGGCGCAACGCGACGTTCGACAGGCGCGACCTCCTCACGCAAATCCTGGCAAGCATGGCATTTGCCGTCGCCGTTGCGGGAATAATCGCGCTTACGGGTCACAAGAGCTGGCCGCTCGGAATGCCTTTTGCAGCGCTTTGGATCCTGTCTCCTGTCATCGCGCGCTGGGCGAGCATGCCACCGTTTCGCGACGGCCATCTATCCATCGCGCCAGACGACGTTCAGTCGTTGCGTCTCATCGCGCGGAGGACCTGGGGCTTCTTCGAGAAATTCGTCACCGCAGACGACAACAACCTTCCGCCCGACAATTTTCAGGAAACGCCGGAACCGGTTGTGGCGCACCGTACCTCCCCGACCAATATAGGACTTTATTTGTTGTCTGTTATTTCCGCGCGCGATTTCGGGTGGCTCGACACGCTTGGTGCGCTGGAACGTCTCGAAGCAACCTTCGCCACGCTGGAAAAACTGGATCGTCATCGCGGACATTTCTACAACTGGTACAGCACCACCGATCTTCATGTGCTCGAGCCGCGATATATTTCATCGGTCGACAGCGGCAATCTCGCGGGCCATCTCATCGCGCTCGGCAATGCTTGTAGAGAGATCGCGGCTTCGCCAGTCATCGGTCCGCGCTGGTACAGAGGGTTCCTAGACGAAGTCGCGCTTGCCGCTGAAGCCATGCGGACGGGATCAAACCGCAAGCAAAATGCGGCGTTGAGCGCAGCGCTCAGTGCTTTTGTCGAGATGCTGAACGCTCCGCCCGAAGACACTTCTGGTATCGACCATCTCTTGTCTGAACTGTCCCGGCAGGCAAGTGCGACGTTGCAGATCGCGCTTGACGGCAATGCTTCTCCCGGCGCTGTTGTGCATCTACAAACCCTGCACGCGTCGATCGACGGACAACGTCGCAGGCTCCAGACTTTATTGCCATGGCTGACCCTCGCTGCCTGTGAGGATCGGGATGCGACTGAGCATCTCAATCGGATCCCGAGTCTGGACCGTCTCGCCGAGCATTGCGAAGCCGCATTCGACAAGATTTCCCACCTAGACGACAGAGGCGATCTCAAAACCGCGATCGAGCAATCGCGCGGCGAAGCGGAACGTCTGCGCCATCGCCTGTCCTCGCTCGGCGAACGCGCGAAGCAGATGGCGATGGAGATGGAATTCGGCTTTCTGTTCGACGCCGACCGCCAGATGCTCTCCATCGGTTATCGCTGTAACGATGGAACGCTGGATCCGAACTTTTACGACCTTCTAGCCTCGGAAGCGCGACTCGCAAGCTTTTTTGCCATCGCCAAAGGGGACATACCCGCGAAGCACTGGTTCAGACTTGGCCGCACGCTCACACCCATCGACGGCAGTTCCGGCCTCATCTCCTGGTCGGGATCGATGTTCGAATATCTGATGCCATCGCTTGTGATGCGCGCGCCATCGGGTAGCTTGCTGGAGCAGACCAACCGTCTCGTCGTGCGCCGCCAGGAGGAATACGGCGACAAGCTGGGAGTGCCGTGGGGCATTTCGGAGTCGGCGTTCAATGCACGCAACATCGAGCAGACCTATCAATACTCAAGTTTCGGCGTTCCCGACCTTGGCTATAAGCGCGGTCTGAGCAACGATACAGTGATCGCCCCTTACGCCACCGGGCTCGCCACCATGGTCGATCCGGCGGCTGCGGTGCGAAACTACGAGCGCATGCGGCGTTTGGGCGGATGCGGTGACTATGGCTGGTACGAAGCCTTAGATTACACGCGTTCGCGTTTGCCCGAGGGGATGAAGTTCGCCGTGGTTCGCGCTTACATGGCGCATCACCAGGCCATGACCCTTGTCGCCATCGACAACGCACTGAACGACGGCGCCATGCGCGCGCGCTTTCATGCGGAGCCAATGGTGCAGGCTGCCGAGCTTCTGTTGCAGGAACGCATGCCGCGCGACATCGCGCTCGCACGCCCGGCGCCGGAACAGGTTGCGACCGTCGTGCAAGACACAATGCTCATTGCCGAAACAGAGCGGCGCTACCATTCGGCACATTCGCGCGTGCCGCGGACGCAAGTCTTGTCCAACGGTCGCTATTCCGCGATGGTCACGGCGTCAGGGTCGGGCTACAGCCGCTGGCACGATATTTCCCTCACCCGATGGCGCGAAGACGTCACACGAGACCAGTGGGGCGCCTACATCTTCCTGCGCGATGTGCGCAGCGGCGACGTATGGTCGGCCGGTTATCAGCCCACCGGCGTCGAGCCCGACAGCTACGAAGTCGTGTTCAGTGAGGATCGTGCTGAAATCACGCGCAACGACGGTTCACTGACGACGGTGACGGAAGTGATCGTGTCGTCCGAAGACGACGCTGAAGTGCGTCGCGTTTCCATAACCAACCACGGTCCGCGGATCCGGGAAATCGAGATAACGTCGTTCGCGGAGGTTGCCCTCGCCCGTCAGGCCGATGACGTTTCGCATCCGGCTTTTGCGAAGCTGTTCGTGGAAACCGAATTTGCCGCGAATGAAGGCGCGATCATCGCGACGCGGCGCAAACGCTCTTCCGGCGATCCCGATATCTGGGCTGCGCATCTGGCTGTGGTTGAAGGCGAAAGTTCGGGCGACATTCAGTTTGAAACCGATCGGGGACGATTTCTCGGACGCGGGCAGACAGCACGATCGCCGGCAGCGATAGCCGATGGCTGGCCGCTGTCGAACACCGCGGGTCCGGTTCTCGACCCCATCTTCAGTCTGCGCCGCCGCGTGAAAATTCCTCGCGGCGCGACCGTGCGCATTGCGTTCTGGACGATGGCGGCGGATTCACGCGAAGGTATCGTCGATCTGATCGACAAACACCGCGACCAGCATGCATTCGACCGCGCGTCCACTTTGGCCTGGACCCAGGCGCAGATGCAGCTTCGTCATCTCGGTATCACGGCCGACGAAGCCAATCTGTTTCAGCGCCTTGCCAACCACATTCTCTATTCCGATCCGACTCTGCGTCCATCCGCCGATGTGACAAAGCGGGGATTGCGGAAAGCGTCTACTCTATGGGCGCATGGGATCTCGGGCGATCTCCCCATCGTTCTGGTGCGAATCCAGGATGACGATGGGCTAAAACTGGTGCGCCAAATTCTGCGCGCGCATGAGTACTGGCGATTGAAACTGCTCTCAGTCGATCTTGTGATCCTGAACGAGCGCGCCGTTTCCTACGCGCAGGATTTTCAGGCGACGATCGAGGCACTCCTGCGCATGAACCAATCGATGCCCAAACTTACGGGCGACAACGCGCGCGGTTCGGTATACGTCTTGCGCGCCGATACGATCCCACCGGAATCCAAGGCGCTTCTGCAGGCGGCGGCGCGCGCCATTCTTCTCGGCGAGGGCGGGACGCTAGCGGAGCAGATCAATCGCGCGCGCGAACGCAAGCCTGGAAGCGCCCCACCCGCGCGGCGGTTCTATCCCGTAGAGTCACCGGATGCGGCGCTTCCCAATCCACCGATGGAATATTTCAACGGGCTCGGCGGCTTCACGAAGGATGGCCGCGAATATCTCACGGTGCTCGAAAGCAATCAGTGTACGCCAGCGCCATGGGTCAATGTGATCGCCAATCCTTCGTTCGGATTTGTCGTTTCCGCCGACGGAAGCGGTTTCACATGGTCTGTCAACAGCCAGCAGAACAAGATTACGCCCTGGTCGAACGATCCTGTCGGCGATCCGCCGAGCGAAATTATCTACATCCGTGACGAGGACACCGGCGAAATCTGGGGGCCAACCGCGCTACCGATCCGCGAACGTAACGCGCCCTATTCCATCGCGCACGGACACGGGTATACGCGCTTTGAACATATATCCCACGGGATCGCGCTCGAACTCACCCAGTTCGTGGCGAAGGACGATCCCATCAAGATCTCGCGGCTCAAGATTTCCAATCGTTCGGGACGCGCGCGGCGCCTGTCGGTTACCGCTTATGTTGAATGGGTGCTGGGCGCCAATCGCAGCGCCACGCAATCCACAATCGTGACGGATGCCGACGCGCAGACTGGCGCGATCTTCGCACACAATCCATGGCACGAACAGTTCGGGGAGCGCGTCGCATTTTGCGACCTCGGCGGCAAACAAACCGCATGGACCTGCGATCGCGCGGAATTTCTCGGTCGAGATGGAGCCCTCGATACACCTCTCGCGCTCGCGCCCGGCGCGATCCTGTCCAACAAAAGCGGCGCAGCCCTTGATCCCTGCGGCGTGTTGCAAACGCCCATCCGCCTGAGTGCTACTGGCAGCACCGAAGTCGTGTTCACGATCGGTCAGACCGGATCGCGCACAGATTCGCGGGCTCTGGTCGCCAAATATCGCCAGGCCGATCTCGATATCGTGTTCGCGGATGTCATCCGAAACTGGGACGAGACGCTGACGGCGGTGCAAATCAAGACCCCGGATCGCGCGCTCGATATCCTTGTGAACCGCTGGCTGCCTTATCAGGTCCTTTCCTGCCGCGTCTGGGCGCGGACGGGGTTTTATCAAGCGAGCGGTGCTTATGGATTTCGAGACCAGTTGCAGGATGTCATGGCCTTGTGCTTGTCACGGCCCGAGGTCGCGCGCGAACACATCCTGCGCGCAACGGGACGTCAATTCCCGGAAGGTGACGTACAGCATTGGTGGTTGCCGGAATCCGGCCGAGGCATTCGCACACGAATGTCGGATGACCGGGCCTGGCTCGCCTATGTGACCGCGCATTATGTCAACACGACGGGCGATTTCGCCATACTTGACGAGATGGTGCCGTTCATCGAGGGGCCCATTCTCCACGAGGACGAACACGACGCATTCTTCGAGCCCACCACATCAAAGAAGCACGCCAGCCTGTTCGACCATTGCGCACTCGCGCTCGACAAAAGCCTCATCATGGGCAGACACGGCCTTCCGCTGATGGGAACCGGCGACTGGAACGATGGCATGGATCGCGTCGGCGAAGGTGGCAAAGGCGAAAGCGTATGGCTTGGGTGGTTCCTCCATTCCGCGCTCACATCCTTCGCGAGCATTGCGGAAAAGCGCGAGGAGCCCGAACATGCGGCGGAATGGCGGCTCGCGGCCGCCGCACTCAAAGCGTCCATAGAACAAGAAGCCTGGGACGGCGATTGGTACAGACGCGCCTATTTCGACGATGGCTCGCCGCTGGGTTCGGTCGTGAACAGCGAATGCCGCCTCGACTCCATTGCACAATCGTGGGCGGTCATTAGCCGCGCAGCCGAGCCTGCGCGTGCCGCGCGCGCAATGGAAGCCGTCGACAGATACCTCGTTCGCCGCGACGAGAAGTTGTCGATGCTGTTCACGCCGCCCTTCGATCATCCTGCGAAGGATCCCGGCTACATCAAAGGCTACCCACCAGGTATCCGCGAGAATGGCGGGCAGTACACGCATGCATCTGCCTGGGCCGCACTAGCGTTCGCGATGCAGGGCGACGGCGATAAAGCCGCTGAGATTCTGTCGATGCTCAACCCGATCAACCATGCAAGCGATCCAACCGGCATGCATCGCTATCGAGTCGAGCCCTACGCAATCTGCGCTGATATATATTCGATGCCGCCGCATGTCGGGCGTGGCGGATGGACGTGGTACACCGGCTCAGCCGCGTGGGTTTATCGCATCGCACTGGAATGGGTGCTGGGTTTCCGGCTTCAGGGCAGCACCCTTATGCTCGACCCCTGTATCCCGCATGGTTGGCCGGGGTTTGAGATCGGTTTTCGCTATCGCTCCACGCGCTACGAGATTTCGGTGGAGAATCCACTCGGCGTCTGTCGCGGAATTCTGGCCGCAAAGCTTGACGGCAAAATGGTGGATGGCACTGCAAAATCACTGATCCCCCTCATGGATGACGGCGCAACGCATCAGGTCCAGATCATTCTGGGATAGAAAAGAAAAAGGCCGGGCGAAACACCCGGCCTTTCTCAGCTTTCAAAGCGCCTAGTAGTAGCGCCAGCGCCAAACGCGGCAATAGCGGACATGATGACGCCAGCCCCAAGTGCGGCAAACGTGGCGGCGATGATGATGCCCACCGATCTTCACGATCACCGCCGCGGCGTTCGCTGGGGCGGGTGCCGTCACCATCGCGGCAGAGCCGAGAAGACCGAGCGCAAGAACCGGAATCAGCAATTTCTTCATGGCTATTCCCTCTTTGAGTTGATGCCCCCGCCGGGAAACGCCTGTGAAGGGTCAGCCGTTCCGGAGAGGATTCGTGTCCGCCAACAATCCGCGCCATGGTATGAAAAGACAAGCAGGACGGCCCGCAATGACCCAAAACGCAGCCGAAGCGTCAAAAGCCGGCATCCGTCGCGAATTCGTTGGTCTCGCGTCGCCCACCCTGTCCCATGCTGGAGCAGGTGGACATCCCTGTCAGGGTTTGTACTGGACGCCAGAAGGCAAACGGCCGCGCACAGCGCTGATTGCGACGCACTACAATGTCGATTTCGCAGAGCACTACTCCGCGCCGTATTTTGCCGCGCGCGGATTTGGGTTTCTCGGCTGGAACACACGGTATCGTGGCGCGGAGGATCTGTTTCATCTCGAGCATGCGCTCAACGACATCGGCGTCGGCGTGAGATGGCTTCGCGAGCAGGGTGTGGAGAGGATTATCCTGCTGGGCAATTCCGGTGGCGGCTCGTTGATGGCCGCGTATCAGGCCGGGGCAAAAGACGACGCGAAGGGCGATCTTTATATCTCGCTGAACGCCCATCCTGGCCGGCCCGAAGTGCTCACCAACTGGATGGACGGATCGGTGATCGATGAGAACGACCCAACAAAATCCGATGAGACGCTCAATCCCTTCAATGAGAGCAATGGTCCGCCATTCAGCCAAGATTTTGTTGCCCGGTATCGCGCCGCGCAGCGCGCGCGCAACCAGCGAATCACCGATTGGGCGAAGACGGAACTCGCGCGACTGAACGCTGCCGGAATCCCAGATCGGATTTTCCCGCTATTCCGCACCTGGGCCGACTTGCGCTTTATCGATCCTGCGATAGAGCCGACAGATCGCCCCTCTCCGGGCTGCTATGCCGGACATCCCAAAATCGCCAACAGAGGGCCTTTCGGCATCGGGCGGACCAGCACATTGCGCGCATGGCTGTCGATGTGGAGTCTGGAGACATCAAAATGCCAAGGACCGCCACAACTCGCCAAGCTCGTCGTGCCGGCGCTGGTCGTGCAAAGCACAGCAGACATGGGCGTGTTCCCGAGCGATGCGCGCAAGATCTTCGACAGCATCGCGGCGACAGACAAAACAGTGGAAATGATCCCCGGCGCGCATTATTTCGAGGACAGCGGGGCCCACCGCGAACGCGCCGTCGATCTGATGGCATCCTGGATCAACGAGCGAACATGAGCACCGTCACCGATAACGAAGCCGCCCGCCGCTTCGAACTGGAAGAAGACGGATACACATCCTTCGCGACCTATCGGCGCGCGGACGACATCGTCACCATTCCGCACGTGGAGGCGCCGTTGGAATTGCGCGGCAAAGGGACTGCTAGCCGTCTGATGGACGGCATAACGGCGCTCGCGCGCGCGAATGGCTTCAAAATAGTACCCTCTTGCCCCTACGCCGTCGCGTGGTTCCGTCGCCACCCGGAAGCGGCGGATATCCTGATCTGACAAGGCTGTGAGTTGCCCCTGCCGGGCAGAGCGCCTAGATTGCGCTTCGCATCCGGGTGAGCAGCAGAGGCGTGTTTCTTCGCAAGAGGGCAAATTCGAAAGCAAAAGCACAACGCACCAGCGTTGCTCGCCTCGCCGTCACCCTATTCGCGCTGTTTACGTTCACGTTCCAGTCTTTCGTCGTACAAGTTCATGTTCATGAAGCGTCCCGAAGCGCCTCCTCGACGCTCGACATCGGCAAAGTCTCGCAACCCGGCAAGCTTCCCGCGAACGGCGATCAATCGGACTGCCCGATCTGTCAGGCGATGCTGCATGCCGGGCAGTTCGTAACGCCATCGGCGGTCGCCTTCGGGCTACCTTCTTTCGCGCTCTTTTTCGTCATCGCAGTCGCAAGCGGCGGGCAAGGCACGCAATCGGGCTCGCATAACTGGCAAAGTCGCGCGCCGCCGCGCGCCTGATCTCACGCCTCTGGCGAACATTGCGCGGCTTCAACTGCGCCAACTGTTCAATCCGGCGCACAAACGTGCGTCCAATCTCAATTCACTCCCCGGAGTTCGATCATGAACCGGCTCATCCCGATTTCAGCAGCTCTATTGCTGTTCGCGTCGCCTGCGTGTGCCGATGAGGCATCTGACCTCGCAGCGATCAAGGCGCAACTCAAAATCATGCAGCATGACTACGACACCAAGATTCATTCACTGGAGGTCCGGCTCGCGAAAGCCGAAGCCAATGCGAAGGCCGCGCGCTCGGCGACTGCAAAACCTGCCAGAGCTGCACCACCTGTCGCGGTCGCGTCCAACAATGCACCACCTTCGACGGGACAGACTTTCGATCAGCCTCAAACCCAGATCGCAACACCCGCGCCCGATGCCATGCCACAGGACGTGACTGTGGCAGATAACGCGCCGCCTCCGCCGCCCGCCGTGCCGGCTTCGAACAACGCATTCAATCCGGGAATCGCGGCGGTGCTGAACGGCTTCTACCTCGCCTCTTCGCGCGATACGCAGAAACAGGCGATCCGCGGCGTCGCGCACGGTGACGAATCCGGCTTGCCGTTGCGCGGCTTCTCGCTTGGCGAATCGGAAGTTTCTCTGGCGGCCAACATCGACCCACACCTGTCCGGCTTCCTCGACTTCTCGATGGAAGACGACAATTCCCTTTCCGTTGAAGAAGCCTATATTCAGACCAAGGATTTGCCCGATGGCTTCACGATCAAGGCCGGCCGTTTCCTTTCCGGCATCGGCTATCTGAACGAGCGTCATGCGCATGACTGGTCGTTTTCCGATGCGCCGCTGCCCTATCGCGCGTTCCTGAACTCGCAATATGGCGATGATGGTCTGCAGGTTCGCTGGCTGGCGCCGACCGACCAGTTTCTGGAATTCGGCGCGGAGGCTTTCCGCGGCGATGCCTATCCGGCATCAGGCGCGGCGCATGACGGCGTTGGCACATACACCGCCTTCGTTCACACCGGCAACGACATCAACGAGAGCAGTTCTTATCTAGCTGCGCTCTCTTATCTGCACACTCGCGCGGAAAACCGCGACACGGACGGCAATCTTTTTACCGGAAATGACGATCTTGGTATCGGCAGCTTCGTCTACAAATGGGCGCCGGGCGGCAATCCGACCGTGAACAACCTCACGCTGTCGAGCGAACTGTTCTACGGCCGCGAGGCCGGTCTCTACAATGGCGACAAGTTCGGGCAGACCCGCTTCGGCTGGTATGCGCAGGGCGTTTATCAGTTCATGCCGCAGTGGAGCGTAGGTCTGCGCTATTCGGGTCTCACGACCTCCGATCCCGGACCGCTATTGACCGGCACAGCGCTGGACGATTTCGGTCACTCGCCCAGCGCGGAAACGGCACTCCTCGAATACGACACATCGGAGTTCGGCCGATTTCGCGTGCAATACACCCACGATCAGAGCGATCTGAAACCCAACGACGAGATCCTCTTCCAATACACCGTCATCTATGGGCCGCACGGCGCCCATCGCTACTAGGGAGAAAACACATGCGTAGAATCCTGATCGGTGCCGCGCTCTCGGCGTTCGCACTTTCCACGCCGGCCCACGCCAACTTAAACGTCTTCGCCTGTGAACCCGAATGGGGCGCTTTATCGACGGAAATCGGCGGAGACAAGGTTTCCGTCTACACCGCCACGACCGGCGCACAAGACCCCCACCAGATCCAGGCGCGGCCGAGCCTGATCGCCAAGGCGCGTACCGCCGATATCACCGTGTGCGACGGTGCAGAGCTGGAGATTGGCTGGCTACCGATGATCCTGCAGCAGTCCGGCAACACGAAGATCGCGGTCGGTCAACCCGGTGCATTCGATGCGACCAACTATGTGCATCTTCTGGAGCAGCCATCACGTCTGGATCGCGCCGAAGGCGATATCCACGCAGCCGGTAACCCGCATATCCAAACCGATCCGCGCATGATGCCACCGATCGCGAAAGCGCTCGCCGCGCGGTTCTCGCAACTCGATGGCGCGAACGCAGCTTATTATACAGGCCGTCTTGCCGATTTCGACAAGCGTTGGAACGCAGCGCTCGCGAAATGGACGGCGGAAGCCGCGCCGCTCAAAGGCGTGAACATCGCGGTTCAACACCACGCGTGGATTTATATGGAGAACTGGCTTGGCCTGCATGAAGTGGTGCCGCTGGAGCCGAAGCCCGGCGTTCCACCATCCAGCGGCTATCTCGCGGAGGTTTTACAGAAACTTCAGGCGACGCCGGCGAAGTTCACGATCCGCGCCGCCTACGAAGACGATCGTCCGTCCGCGTTTATCTCCGAGCACGCGAACATTCCCGCTGTCACGCTGCCCTTCACCGTTGGCGGCACGGATGGCGCGAGAGACCTGTTCGGTCTGTATGACGACACCGTCAACCGCCTCCTCGCAGGACTGAAGAAATGACCATTGGCAATCTCGAACTTTCCATTCTGTGGCCGGCATTCCTCGCCGGCCTGTTGGTGCTGGCCACGCATGTGCCACTGGGCCAGCAGGTGCTGAATCGCGGCATTGTGTTCATCGATCTCGCCATCGCGCAGGTGGCGGGGCTCGGCGTGACGGCCGCAGATGCGCTTGGCTTCGAGCCGGAGGGTTGGCGTGTTCAGGTCGCGGCAGTGAGTGCGGCGTTGATCGGCGCACTTCTGCTTACCTGGACAGAGAAGAAATGGCCCGAGGTGCAGGAAGCCTTGATCGGCGTTCTGTTCGTCGTTGCCGCCTGCATCGAGCTTTTGATCCTCGCCAACAATCCGCATGGCGGCGAGCATCTGAAAGACTTGCTGGTCGGGCAGATCCTCTGGGTCTCGGTGAAAAACCTGATTCCAATCGCCATTCTCTATGCCGTCGCGTTGCTCGTGTGGTTCACGCTGCGCGCACGCATCGGGCAAGCGGGCTTCTATCTTCTGTTCGCGCTTGTCGTCACGCAATCCGTGCAACTCGTCGGCATATATCTCGTCTTCGCAAGCCTGATCGTTCCAGCACTCGCCGCGAAACGCTTTGCGGAGCGAGCCCGTCTCGGCATCGGTTATACTGTCGGCCTCGTTGGGTATGTCGCGGGATTGATCGCATCGTCGCTCTTCGACCTGCCAACCGGCGCCGTGATTGTGGTCAGTCTGCTTGTCACTTTCATTCTCGCGATTGTGATTTCACTCGCCGTTCCTGAAAGACTGCGGGCTGTGACGACGTAAAAAGAAATATACTGCGTAAGAAAAGCGCTGATCGCCTTTTGCGGTCATCGCTTCACTTGCAATTCGAAATTTCGATGCCACGCTCCCCGTCGTTGTACCAACGATGACTTGGGGAGAACTCGATGAAAACGAGACTCGGAATCGCCATTGCTCTTCTTCTGACAACGACGTCCGCCATTGCGGCGGGCTACAAGATCGCACCACTCGTCTCCGATCAGGCGGGCGTTGCGCCCGTTCAGGACGCGGACCTTGTGAACCCATGGGGCCTCGCGCAGGTCGGCGACACTCAGCCTGTCTGGACCTCCGACAACGGCACCAGCAAATCGACCTTTTATGATCGTTCGACGGGCGTTAAGCAGTCTCCCGTTGTGGCGGTGCCGACGTTGCCGACCGGCATCGTTTACACTCCCTCCAGCTTCGCATTCAACGTCACCGAAGGCGCCAACACTGGACCTTGCGCCTTCGCCTTTGCCACGATCTCGGGCGTGGTTTCTTGCTGGGCGCCGTCTGTCGACAACCTAAACGCCATCACGGGTTATGACGGCTCTGCGCAGCACTCGGTCTATACCGGACTGGCGATCGACGGAACCAACAAGCATCTCCTGACGGCGGACATCGCCAACAACCAGGTTCAGATTCTGGACAAAACGTGGAACGTGATCGGGAGCTTTACCGATCCCGAACTTCCAAAAAAATACGCGCCATTTAACGTGCAAGTGTTGAAAGGCAAGGTTTATGTCGCCTTCACCAGAGTGCGCAAAAACCGCTTTAAGCACAAAAAGGGCGAAGGTTATGTCGATGTGTTCGATCTGAGCGGCAACCTTCAGACGCGGCTGATCGCAAACGGCAATCTGGACCACCCTTGGGGACTTGCGATCGCGCCAGCCAGCTTCGGGCAGTTCGCCGGCGATCTGCTTGTCGGAAATTTCGGAGACGGCAAGATCAACGTCTATGACCCCACGACCGGAAGCTTCCTCGGCACAATGCAGGATGCAAACGGCAAGGCGCTGAAGATCGACGGTCTATGGGCGCTCGATTCCGGCCCGGGGGCTTCCAGCGTGCAGTTTTCGTCGGGGCCGGACAAAGAGACACACGGCCTGATCGGCACCATCACGCCGAACTGAGGCATTGAGACAACAGGGCAGATGACGCATTCGCTTGTGTCATCTGCCTCGTGACGCAAACGTCTCAGAGACGGACAGACAAAAAAGCCGCCGAGGCATTTGGCCTTCGGCGGCTTTGATTTGCAGACGCTGGACTACCGGGCAGCCAATTGCACAGGTTGCGGTTCTGGTGATGCGCTATCTTCTGGCGCGTTCACCGCGGCCTGCGCCCCTTTTGGCTTTTCCGGCGGCAACACGCGGATAATCGCCATCATGCCACCGTCCTCATGATCGAGGATATGACAGTGATAGACGAAATCGCCGATATCCGGTCCGCGGAAGTCGAGCTTTACGGTAATGCTCGGGTACGCATGCGAATAATCGCCATCCCAATAGCCAACCTGATGGACATCATACAATTGCTGCTGCTTCTTCGGAATCCGTACGTCGTTTATCGCAGTAACCAGGAAGTGGATCTGGTGCATATGGAATTCATGCACTTCCTCCGTCTGATTTTCGATTCTCCATTCCTCGACCGCACCCTGGTTGGTGATGATCGCGGGAGGGTTGTTGGGATCGAACAGTATCGGCTGCTGCCCCTGCACCGTGATGAAGAAGGCTACGGCTTCCTGCTCCGGCGGTTTGACGTTCTTGGAGCGATGCGGAACCTGCTGGGCGAAGGTCTCGGAGAAATAGAGATCGCGATGGGCCGTTACCTTCGCGTCGGCAAGATCGTTGAACCGCATTTTCCACGCGGGTCCGGTCTGCTGAATCCGGTGCAGACGCGTGGGAGCCGCTGACGTTACGATATTCGCGAATGGCCGGCTCGGATTGTTATCGGCGGCCGCGCCTCCATCGATCCCCAGCGTGACCAGCTGTGCGGTCTGCACATTGTCGCCGGGGGGCGCGACGATGAATTCCGCGCGTGCCGAAGGCGCCAGCAGGATGTCGGTCTGCGTGACGATTGTGCCCTGCTGCTTGCCGTCCTTCGATCCTGTGGGAACGCCATCGAACGCGACGATCTGCAGAGGTTGAGGAACACCATCATAGAGAACCTCCAGGTCCATGATCGTGTTCGCGCCCGCGTTCACAACGCGCCAGAACTCGGAGGCCCCTTTCTGCATCGTGATGACAGCAGGCGTATATGCGGGGAAATTGACCGGAACGTAGTTCACGGAAATGTCCCAGTTGGGCGGGGCGTGCAAAGCGGGTTTCGAGTAGGCCATCTGCTGGTCACGCAGGACGAGATAACGCTCGGCGAGACCGGCGACGGCCGGCTGAATATTTGCAATACCTTCCACTTCGATCGCGCCGGTCGCTCCGCCCTGCAGCATCATGGACGACGTCCCGTGGACATGCGGGTGATACCAATAGAGTCCGGGCGGCTCGTCCTTCGGGATTTTGAGGACGTATTGGAACGTCTCGCCGGAATTGATGAGAGTGTGGATCACTTCGTCGCTATGGCAGGTCGGCGACGTGTTGGTACCGTGGAAATGCATGTTGACCGAACTTACGGTCATCTCGGGATTTCCGCAGGCTGTCGTCGGCGTAAACATATTCTCCGCTGGTGCGCCCGGAGTGGCCGGCACCATATTGGTCAGATTGATGACGATCTTGTCGCCCGGATTGACGTGCAGCGTCGGCGATTCGATGCCGTCGGAGGTCACGAAGCAAAAGAGCGTCCGGCCCAGATCGTCGACAGCGGTATAGTAGTTCATGCTGATGTTGATCTGGCCGTTCACACTATAGATGTCCGGTGGCGGCATGACCTGGCTTTGGGCGGCCGGGCGCGGGCAAATCCCGCCATCAGCCCAAGCCTGCGCCGGAGCGAACACTGCAAAGCACAGCATGAGCAACATGCCGCGAAAGATGGCTTTCATGACGTCCCTCTTCGTTTGCCGAACGGGTCGCAAAACCCGTATCGACAATCCACACCTCTAGCCTTTGAGAATGACATACAATCTCTCGTGAGGTGAAGACGGAAACGACTCCGGCGGCTTCGCTATGTCAGTCGCGGCTCTGATTTCTTCAGAGCCGATGGATTTGCGCGGGACCGGTGGAAACAGGCAGCGGCGCGATATTGATTCCCCGCGAGCATTAGTTGAGACTGATTCGCATTCGAAACAAGTACCTGCCGTTGACGGCAGAACCAAGGGGATTCTCACATGCATCGACAGTTTCGACAGGGGCTCTTAGCAGCCGTGGGCGCATTTGCAGCGCTCGTTTGCGCGCAACCCGCATCGGCCGCGACGCCGCAGATCACATCGCCGGTCAACGAGAGCGTCCTCGCCACGCTCGCTCCCGACATGCATCCAAACGCGGTCGCCGCGAACGATCGCGGACGTGTGGCGGACAATATGCGTATCGAAGATATGATGCTCTTGCTTCATCGCGGCGACGCGCAGGAAAAGGCGCTATAGAAGCTCAATCACGATCAGTTGGACCGCAACTCCTCCCACTATCACAAATGGCTCACGGCGAAGGAATTCGGTAAGCGCTTCGGGCTCGCGCAGGGCGATATCGATGCGCTTGTCGCGTGGCTCGCCTCACACGGCTTTGAAGTAAAGGGCATGCCCGCCGGCGGCCGCACGATCAATTTCTCCGGAACAGCGGGACAGGTGCGAGAGGCCTTCCACACCGAAATTCACCGGTTGGCCGACGGCCACTATGCCAATATGGGCAATCCGCAAATGCCGGCTGCGCTGGCGCCGGCAGTATTCGGCATTCCAAAGCTCAATGACTACATGCCGCACACGAACATCATACACAAAGACTTTACCTTCACGAGCGGCACGAAGACCTATCACGCGATTGTCCCGGAGGATTTGGCGACAATCTATAACCTCAACCCCGTCTTCACCTCCGGCAATGTGGGCCAGGGGCAGACGGTCGTGGTGATCGAAGACAGCGATGTTGGAACCACTGCGGACTGGACCACCTTCCGCAACAAGTTCGGCCTGAGCGGCTATACCACGGCGAGCTTCACGCAGGTGCATCCCAGCGGCAGTGTGACCTGTACCGATCCGGGAGCGAGCGGTGCGGAGGACGAGGCAAACCTCGACGCACAATGGGCAAGCGCCGGTGCGCCGGGCGCAGCCATCGTTCTCGCCAGTTGCCGGGACACTTCGCAATTTGGCGGCTTTCTGGCGCTGGAGAACCTGATCAATGGCAACTCCATACCGCCGGTCGTCAGCATCAGCTATGGCACCGGCGAAGAAGGCGACGGTGAGACCGAGAACGAGTTCATCTACTCTCTCTACCAGCAGGCATCGACCGAAGGCGTTTCCGTGTTCGTGTCTTCGGGCGACGAAGGCTCTGCCGAAAACGACCACCGCGGCGCTAACCCTACCCATGGCATCAGCATCAGCGGGTGGATGTCCACCCCTTACGACGTTTCCGTCGGTGGCACCGACTTCGCCGATACCTATCTTGGAACTTCCAAGAAGTACTGGAAGAAGAAGAACACGCAGTACTACGGGTCGGCAAAATCCTATATGCCGGAATTCCCGTGGGACGACTCGTGTGCAAACGTCCCGCTGTCGACCTCAAAAGGCTTTCCAACGCCTTACGGCTCTGACGGCTATTGCAACAACGGCGGCCCTCACACGTCCGTCGCCGGTTCCGGCGGTCCGAGCAGTTGTGCGACAGGCCAGGGCACTGGCGGCGTCGTGAATGGAAGCTGTGCGGGCTGGCCGAAACCCGACTGGCAGGTGCTCTACGGCGTGCCGAATGACGGCGTGCGCGATACCCCGGACGTCTCGCTAATGGCAGCTAATGGCCTATGGGGGCACTACTACGTGTTTTGTGACACCGACGGCGGTACTTGCGGCAGCGATCCCAGCACATGGCCGGGTGCCGGCGGAACGTCTTTCGCCTCGCCGATCTGGGCCGGGTTCATGGCGTTGATCGTCAACAAGGCAGGCGGCCCGCAAGGCCTCCCCAACCCCGTTCTCTATCAGTTGGCCAACGAAGAATACGGCAACAAGGGCAGCAAGGCCTGCGACTCGTCCGGCAAGAAGGCCTCAAAAGCCGGCAATTCCTGCATCTTCTATGACGTGACACTGGGCGACAACGACGTGAATTGCGGCGGCACCAACAATTGCTATATCCCGTCCGGCACCGTTGGCGTTCTCTCCACATCCGACAGCGAATACCAGCCTGCCTTTGCAACTCAGAAGGGCTATGACTTCGCGACGGGTATCGGCACGGTCAACGTGGCGAACCTCGTCAACGCATGGCCTGAGTAGTATCGTTCTTCGCGAAAGCCCGGCGGCATCGACTGCCGGGCTCCAGCGATTCAATCGACAGAACTGCCTCAACCATTGGCAGGCGCGCTGGAATCTTGGAGCGTCGCCTGCCAATGATTTTGCGTTTCACGCCAGAAGTGCTTTTTGTCGTTCTGGGCTCGGTTCCGGTTGGCATCGGCGGCACGTTCGCCGTGCGGAAGTTAAGCCGCACTGAGCACCCGCGAATGGTGGGTATGATTGCCGCCACCTTGGCGATCGGGACATGGGCTTTCACTGCAATGCCCGATGTCTTTCTCCTTGCGCTGGCCTGCGCGCTGGGCTGGACCTTGCTGGTACTGGCGATGGTCGATGCATTCGCCTTCAGGCTGCCCGATGTCCTCACGTTACCGCTCATCGCTGCGGGGCTCGCAGTCTCCTGGTGGCTTCCCGAACGCGATATTCTCGGTCATGTCGTGGCGACCTTGCTCGCCCTGACGATCTTCTATGCGATCGCGGCGGCTTATCAGCGTACCCGTGGCCGGGAAGGGCTGGGACTGGGCGACGTGAAACTCGCGGGGGCCGCCGGCGCGTGGCTTGGCTGGCAGGCCCTACCCTATGTCGTCCTGCTTGCCTGCGCGATTGGATTTCTGTGGGTGGGTATCGCCATGATCCGGCGCGGCAGGAGTGCGCTTAACGAGCGCATTCCGTTTGGCGTTGCGCTGTGTTTCGCGATCTGGATCGTGTGGCTTTATGGACCACCGGACTTGTCCGGCGTGCTCTCATGATCAGTCGAGATAGCGAAGCCAGTACGGTGTGACTGCGTTTCCGGTCAGTTCAATGATAGCTGTTCGCTTGAGATAGGTCGCGCCACGGTGAGCTTCCACTCTCACCGTCAGCGTGCGTCCGATCAAACTCACTTTTGTCAGCGACCCCGGTATGGGCACCTGACCTGCGAGTTCGCGTTGGCGCTCGATCAACTCCGGTGAGCCAGGTTCGAGTTCTCCCAACACCTGCAGAGCCAGCGGCTGCGCCGTGGACTCACTGAAGCCGCCGCTCTCGCCGAAGAAAGTCGTCAGGGATGGTTCGATCCGGGCATACAGATCGCTTGTCATGCCCTTGATCATGCGCAACTCGCCGACTGTACGAAAACCGGCGTTGCGTGGCTTGTAACCGAGGCTCGCATAGGCCGGCGCTTCGGCGCCCGATGGCCGCGGAGAATTGTCGGAGTCTTCCCAGTCCTCAAAGCTGTCGGCGAGCGTGTTGAGTTGCTGCGGGTCTGTCACGCCCGCACCGGCGAACAGATCGCGGACTTCTTCCTCTATGATGCCGTTCAGCGGGATCTTGCCGCGCTCGTCTTCCACGGTGACGACAAGGGAGGTGGCACCGAACTGAACCACGCGGGCGCGACCGTCGATACCCCAGCGCTGCGTAAGGTCGCTGGTCGCCAGCCCCGAAATGGCCATATAGAGTCCGGCGTTACAGGCGGCGATGAGTTGCGCCTGCTCTTCCTCCCCCCGGACTTCCGCGAGCACGCCGCGGTCCTGCGCGAGCAGTTCAAACGCGATGAAGCCGAAAGCGGCGACGCCGATGACCGCAGCGATCATCGCATAGCCGCGCTCCCGGCTCCCATTCAATGGATCATGCCTCTCGGCGGACCCGGCGGTGCGACGGTGCCGATCTTTTCCCGGAGTTCATCGGTGATCGACTTTGCATCGAGCGCGTTGCGGATGACGCGGGGCGTCAGCAACACCAGAAGTTCCGTGCGGTTGTCGATATTGTCCGTAGAACCGAACAGGGCACCGAGATAGGGGATTTGCGAGAGATACGGGATACCGTCGCGACCATGGCTGTTGTTGTCGCGGATCAGGCCACCCAACGCGATCGTCTGACCGTCGTGCACGGCGATCGAGCTGTTGAATTTGCGATCCTCGATCGTTGGCGTGTTGGTGGTACCCGCCGATCCAGGCTTTACGTCGCTGACTTCCTGCGCGATGTCGAGCAGCACGAGACCGCTGTCGTTCACGCGCGGCGTAACGGTCAGAATAACGCCCGTCGGCAGATATTGGATCGAATCGGCGACGCTCGGCTGATCCACGCCGGTTGTCGTCAAACTTCCGGTCGAAATCGGCACCTGGTCACCCACCTGGAGCGATGCCGTATGATTGTTCAGCACCAATACCTTCGGCGCCGAGATGACGTGGACCGTGGTGATCGTCTGCAGCGCGTTCAACGTCGCCTGTATTTCGTTGTTGCCTGTCACCGAGTAGGTGAAACCGGGCAGTACCGGCACCGGAACGTTGGTGGTACCTTCCGAGAATCCGATCGAGCCAACACCGGTGGTCAACAGCCACTGAACGCCGAACTGCAGTTCCTTGGTCAGAGATACCTCAGTGATTGCCGCTTCGATGACGACCTGCAACGGCGCGGCATCAAGCTGCCGCAGCGCATCGGAGACGATCGCATATTGGCGCTGTGTTGCGTAGACCACGATCGCGTTGTTGGTTTCGTCGGAACTCACGCTGATCGGCGTCGAGCTGCCCTGAAGCTGCAGTACCTGCGAGACATTCTGCGGCTGTTGCGTGCCGGTGCTGCCCAAAGCCGAGCTGTCAGAGCTTGATGAGCTGGTCTGCGACGTCTGACCGAAACCTCCGCCTTGGAATCCGCTGCCGCCCTGGAATCCTCCGCCACTTTGAAAACCGCTGCCTCCAAGCCCGCCGCTGCCAAAGCCGCCGGTTCCGCCCGTGCCACCCTGTTGCATTCCCGTGAATCCCGACGAGGTGCTGCCGATCTGGGACGGCTGACCGGTCGCAGCGAGATTGGGTGCCGTCGGGTGCGGTGCGGTACTACCCGATCCTCCACCAAAGGCGGCGATGAGGACGCTAGCCACATCCGCGGCGCGGCCGTTCTGCACATGATAGACGAAAAGCTTCCGGTCGTTGTCGCCGCCCGCGCGGTCGAGAACTTCCATCCACTTCTTGAGGTCCTTCAGGTATTGCGGTTGCGGTGAAATCGCGAGAATACCGTTGAGACGGTCGATAACGACGAGCTTCACCAATCCCAGTGTCGGCGAGTTTGGCGTGTTCACGATCGCGTCGAGCTCGGGCAGCAGCATGTGCGCATCCGTGCGCTCCGGCACGAGAAGCGCGAACGACATACCATGCAGCCAGTTCACGTCGAATTGCTTGATCAACTCACGCATGGCTTTGCGCTGATCCGCAGTGCCGGTAATGAGCATGATGTTGCGCCCGGGATCTGCTTGGGCGATCGAGTTCTCCGGCACCAGCGGATCGAGTAGTTTCTTGAGTTCTGTGGCGTTGACGTAGCTAAGCGTGATGGACTCGCTGCCATAGCCCGGCTCACTGGCGTTCAGCAGCTGTGGCTGACGCTTGGCCTTGTCGATCGGAATGATGGTATACACTGCGCCTTTCTTGATGAGCCCGAGCTTTGCGGCGCTCAGTGACTCTTCCAGAATCGGCAGAACATCGACCTTCGCGACCGGTTCCGCGGTTTGCACCGTCACGGTTCCTGTCGCGGACGGGTCGACGGCGTAGTTCAATCCAAGAATGTCACCGAGGATCGACTTCGCCACTTCGTGCACATCCGCATTGGGGAAGTTCAGCGTGACATCATTCGGCTGCCCCGAATTATGCGTTGCCTTGTGCGGCAGGCTGAAAGATTCGGTGCCGGGATAGACGGCTGTGCCGTTCGGCGTGGTCTCGGGCGGACCGTCTGCAGCGGCGGCGCCGGAGAGCAGAAGCACGCAGAGCGTGACTATCGTATAGCGTTTCATCGTTCTCTCAATCGTCGCTGTCGTCGTCGTCATCGTCGCTGCTGCTGGTCGAAGCCGCCGCTCCAGTCATGCTCCCGGCTACGCCCATCTTAGTCGTCATACCCGATCTCGCCGGGGCAGTCGCACTGATTTGCACGGAGCGCCGCTCGCCATTGCGGTCGAAAACCAGTTGCTTGGGTTCGATGGACACGAGTTTCCAGCCGTCCATCTCTTCGCCGATTTTCAAGCGGGAAAAATCTCCGTCGGCATCGCGCACCAATGCAGTCGAGGTCTTGCCGGCGATCGCCGTCCCCACAACCTCGACGCCACTGAGGTTTCCGGAGTTGTCGGCTTCGGCCGCCGGCGGGGCACGATCAGGCGCAAAGATGGGGTGCGCCATGATCGCATTATAAGTGTTAAGCGCTGCGCGCATGGGTTCTATCGTCGGCACAGGCGGAGGAGCCTGATGCGAAACTGCGGGCAGGCTGGCAGACGAAGGCAGCGCCAATTGCAGGCCTGCCGCGAGCAGCAGCACGATCGAAGCCATTGCGGGCATCAACTCCGGATTACGACGGCTGACTAATTCGGACGGGAGCCGAGATTTCAAGCCGGACATCCATTGTTGCAAGGTGTCCCGTTTGAACTGCCCGGTCGGCCGCGACCGAAACGTATCCAACAACGACATAAGGCGCCTCATTTTCGAGCCGGGTCAGGCTCTTGTAAAGTTGACTCATTGTAAGCTGCATATCGACCCGCACGCGGACGAAATTGTCCCCTTCGGCGGGTAGTTCCGAAACCGTCTGCACGCTGCCGCCAACAGCGTTGGCCAGCCGCGTCAAGCGCTGCTTGAGATTCTCCGCCGCCAGGACCTTGGTCGGTGCGACGATCGTAAATTGCGACTGTGTCGCCTCCTGCTGGTCCGCCTCTTCGCGCCATGTGGAGATACCGGCGAGAACATGCGCATTTCGGGCGTAGGTGTCATTCAGCTCACTGCGCTCCTCGGCGCGGCCGATAAAGCCGCCGATCACCGGCTGGATGAATCCGAACCAGAAGACCACGATCACAAGAAAAAGGATTCCCAGCGCAACAACCTGACGCTCGCGCGGCTCCAGCGGTCTCATTTCGAGCCTCCGAACTCACGGTCGGCCGACATATCGAACGGCTGAACGGCACCGGGGTCGCCCGAAGCGCGCGTCTCACCGGAAAGCGAGCGCGCATTGCGAAGAACCGGCGAAGCTTCGAGGCGCGCCAGAATATCGTTTGACGTTTTTCTCTGGCCCCGAACATGAACCGTGCGGCCATTCCATTCGAAGCGGCTGACCCACGCATCTTGAGGCAGTGCTTTGGTGACAGCATCGAGCACGGGCAAAGGCGACATGCGCTCCTTGCTCTGAAGAAGCACGGTCCGGCGAGCGGTTTCGCGGCTTACCTTGTCGCGCGTGCGCAGCGCGACGTTAACACGTACCTGCTGCGCTTCCACGGTCTGACGCAGTTCGTCCAGATTGCTGCTGTCGCGATAGGCCAGGAACCCGACATTGGCGATCAACAGTATCGCCGCCGCTATCCACCAATAGAGCGACCGGCGGTGCGCGGCGTCGCCGCCTTGCGCATCGCGCATCGCTGACAGGAAATCGAAATCGGGAGCAGCAGTGCCGTTAAGGGCCGTTACGCCGACGGCGGCAGGCACGAGACCGTTCTCCCGCATGAACCCGAACACTTGCTCCGCGGTGGTGCGTTTCAGAACGCCGAGCGCGACTTGCTGGCGTCCGTTTTCGGGATCGCGCGAAACCACGTCCGCGTCGAAATAAATCTGATCCGCCTGAAAAGGCGTCAACCGGTCGATATCGAGCGCCACCATGCGCTTGACGTCGCTCAATGGCAGCAGCGGCAGATCGAGTTCACGCACCAGAACCTGATTGGATGGAACCAGGAATTTGATCGGCCCGCGCGGTTTTGCGGGCAGCACCGCACCGCTTTCCGCGTTGCTATAGACGATGGAACCGCCTCGAACTTGCGCCACGACACCACTGCGCCGTGTCAACCGCTCGCGCCATTCAGGCGGCAACATTCCCAGCAACTCGTCGGTCCACCAGCGCCAGAACTGCAGCAGGAGCTGCGCGGCCGATGCCATGTCCAGATTGAGGATGTCTTTGAAGTTCACTGCCGCCCCCGGCATTTACCAGTCATGACCGTGAGAACGCACATCGAGTCGACCGTTGCAAAGGGTTTGATCAAAAGGTCCGGCCAAGAACGGGCGTCTTCCGGCGGAAACTGTACCCGCACGCGCATTAACAATGGTAAAGCCGGGAGAAGCTGCCATTGATCGTGCCAGGCGGGCCCTTTGTCCGGCGGGACCGTGCCGAAATAGGCGATATCGAGTTGTTGCACATTGTGCAACAGGACCAAGGGTTCCCCTGGCGCGGTAGGATCGATGGCCAAGTCGCTGAGGCTGGACAGCACCAGATCCCCATTCGGGGACAGCATCAGCGTGTAGCGGAACAACCCCCACGGCCCGCGGATATCGCGCGCGGGGGCCAAAAAGCTGACGCCATTGGCCGAACCGAAGAAGTCCGCGTATGTCGGAATTTTGTCATACCGTGTCGCCGGATAGGCCCGCTCGACCCTGGAACGTAACAGCAGCTGCGCACCCGAAATCGTCTCGCCCCGCGCGTTGGCGATATCGACGCTCTCCCACACGCGGCGGCCGGTGCTGATGCCCTGAAACATCATAACGCTCACCATTGCCAGAATGATGAGGCTCGCGAGCAATTCGATCAGCGTGTAACCGGCTTCGCGCGACTGCATGGCTCAAGTCGTCTTCACAAGGGTCAGCGTCGTCAGATTGGCGAGCGGTCTGCGGTAGGCGTCACCTACCATCACTTGCACCGTGCACAGAACACCGACGACGTTCGGCGGCGCCCCAAATCCCGGTTGCTGCTGTTGTTGCGCAGGACCGTATGGCGTTATGTCCACGCGCCAATAGAAATCGCCCTGACTGCCCTCCGTTGTGCCGACGGCGACCGGGATGATGGGCCCAACTGCAGCCAGTTCCGACTGCGCGATCATGAACGCGACACGACGCTGCTCGATCATGTGGTTGTGCGCGGCGCTCTCGCGGATCGCGGTGAACATGCCCGCAAGCGTCCCGGCGACGATCGCAGCGCCGACCATCGCCTCGACAAGCGCCGATCCGGACTCGCGCCGTTTCATTGACCGTCCACCGTCACGCCACCGGTTACCGGGTCCACCGACAGTGTGTGACTACGGCGCTCGGATGACATCACCATGGAAGGTGCATCCACCGAACCGTCGGGATAGACGACGAATGGCCGCGACATGGTGAGTGTGATTCCGGCGGGAAGGAACCGCGATCCGCCAATCCAGTCATATTCGCGGCCATGATCGGTTGCTTCCATATCGACACTCTTGCCGGTGCGCAGAGCCGTCGCCCGCGCCACCCGCAAATCGGCCTGCAGCAGCCGTACATTCTGCTGCAGCGATAGCGCGTCGAGCGAGCGTTCCATGTTCGCCGCGACAATGGTCGAGATCATCGCCGTGATCGCGACCACGACGAGCATTTCGAGCAGCGTGAAACCGTTGCTACCAGCTCCCGACATCCTGTGCCTCGCCAGTCCCCCCCGGCGCCTTGTCGCTTCCGAGCGAATAGACATCGACTTCGCCGTGCTGACCCGGAATTTGATAGAGATACGGATTGCCCCAGGGATCCTGGAGCGCACTTTCCTTTTTGAGATAGGGGCCGTTCCAATTCGGTGCGCTTGGCGTCGGGTTGACGAGCGCAACCAGACCTTCCTGCTGCGTGGGATAGCGGCCGACATCGACGCGGAACAGTTCGAGCCCTTGCATAACGTACTGGATTTGGACCTTCGCGGTCTGAGTACGCGAGGTGCCCAAATAGCGGATGACCTGCGGCGCAATGATCGCCGCCAACATGCCCATGATCGCGAGCACGACGAGAAGTTCGAGAAGCGTGAAGCCGCTTTCTCTGCGGCGCTGACGGAAGTTGCACATGGTCATGGTCCTATCGCGATGTCGTTGAAGCCCAGAATTGCAGACATGATGGAAGCGATCACGGTTGCGACGATGGCGCCCATTGCGACCGTGATTGCGGGGGTAAGTACCGCAATGATGCGCTGGATGGAATTGCGGACTTCGCGGTCCAGAACATCAGCCAGACGGCCAAGCATCAAGCCCAGTTGCGCCGTCTCCTCACCCGTGCGCAGGAAGCTCAACGCCATCGGCGGAAACAGACCAGTCGCGGCGAGCGGGCTCGAAAGTCCACCGCCCTGACGCAAGCCCAGCGATACTTTGTTGACGGCTTCCGACATGTGCATGTTTGCGATTGACCGCTGCGCGATGGCGAGTGCAGATGCCAGCGGTACACCGCCATCCAAAAGGCTGCCCAGCGTGCGCGCAAAGCGGGCGGTTTCGGCATTGCGGATCACATGCCCGACAACAGGCATGTTCAACAGTTGTCGATCGATGACGCGCTTTACGGAGGGCTGTCTGGCCCAGCGCAGCAGAAGAAAGACGGCAATGGCCGCCAGGCCAGCCCCGACGAGGCCGTAATCCTTCACTCCGTGGCTCGCGGCCATGACGACCTGCGTCATGAAGGGAAGCTTGGCACCGGCGTCAGAGAACAGGTTCTCAAACTGTGGCACCACAAACAGCAGCATCATCAGGATGACGCTCGTGGCGATTACGATCAGCATGATCGGATAGACCATGGACGATACGATGGTCTGGCGGAGTGTTTCAGCGCGCTCCATAGTCTCAGCGAGGCGGCCAAGGCTCTCGTCGAGCTTACCGCTTGCCTCGCCGGCTTCCGCCATTGCCGACGCCATGGGAGAGAACGCACCGCCGCTGTCCTGCATCGCACGGGCGAGCGAAGCGCCCTGGCGCACACGGTCGCGCAGTTTGGCAAACGTTGCCTTTACGGCAGGGCGCGTCAGATTTTCGACGCACACGCCAAGCGCTCGATCCAAAGGCAATCCGGCATTCAGAAGAACCGCTAGCTCGCTTACGGCATTGACGATGCCACGCCGCGTTTGGGTATTTAGACGCAGTTTCGGTTCCGCCGAAGCCTTGGATGACGCCTCGACGGTCTCGATCGGCATAAGACCAAGACGTTTCACGCGTTCGATGGCATCGGCGCGTGAACTTCCCTCAAGCATGCCGGTTCGCAACTGACCCGCTGGCGTCGCCGCGCGATATTTGAACGTCGCCATCCTTTAGACTTCCCGCGTCGCCCGAAGGACTTCTTCGATGGTGGTGAGCCCCTTTTGCGACTTCAGAAGTCCATCGGCCAGCATCGTGCGCATACCGTGATTGACGGCGGAGCGTTGAACTTCGCGCGCTTCGCCACGCGACAGGATCAGTTGCGCGATCTCTTCATCGACCGGCAGCAATTCCATGACGGAAAGACGCCCGCGGAAACCGGTGTGACCGCACGCTTCGCAGCCTTTCGGTTTGTAGAGCTGCTTTACGCTGCTCGTATCGGTTCCCGGCAACAGACCTTGCAAGAATGCCTGCGTCGGCTGGTAGGCTTCGCGGCATTTGGGACACAGGCGGCGAACCAGACGCTGGGCGAGAACCGCGTTCAGCGTCGACGTAATCAGGAACGGCTCCACGCGCATGTCGATCAGACGCGTCACCGATGCCGCGGCGCTGTTGGTATGCAACGTCGAGAGAATGGTGTGGCCTGTAAGCGCGGACTGGATGGCGACCTCGGCAGTTTCCAGATCGCGGATTTCGCCGACCATCATCACGTCGGGGTCCTGGCGCAGGAAGGAACGCAACGCGGCCGCGAAGGTCAGTCCGATCTGTGGCTTCACCTGCGTCTGGTTGATTCCGGCAAGGCGATATTCGATCGGATCTTCGATGGTGAGAATCTTGCGGTCGGGCGAATTGATTGCGGCAAGCGATGCGTAGAGCGTTGTGGTCTTACCGCTGCCAGTTGGTCCCGTCACAAGCACGATGCCGTGCGGCTGTTTGAGAACGTGCAGGAATTGTTCGAGTACGTCGTCCTCGAAACCAAGCGTCTTGAAATCGAGCGACAGGCTGGAGCGGTCCAGAATACGCATCACCACACTCTCGCCGTGGATCGTGGGCGAGGTCGCGATACGGAGATCGATCTCGTGGCCGCGTACCGCGACACGCAGGCGTCCGTCCTGCGGCAGACGGCGTTCGGCAATATCGAGCGACGCCATGACTTTGATGCGCGACACCAGCGGAAGCTTCATTTGCGCCGGCAATGTCTCGACGTCGATCAGAGCGCCATCGACGCGATAGCGGACGCGGACGCAGTCCTCCGCCGGCTCGATATGGATGTCGGAGGCGCGCGCTTCCGACGCGCGCGCAATAAGATTGTTCACCGTGCGCACGACCGGCGCATCGCTCGCCAAGTCTTTCAGTCGCTCGACATCGGACTCATCGACGGTTTCATCGTCGGATTGGGCCTGCGCAGCCGCGCCGTAAAGCCGATCAAGCGCCATCTCGACATCGTTCGCCTTCGCAACAATGGGGCGGACTTTCCTGTCCAAAGCAAAAGAAAGAGCCTGCAGAGGATAGGGATCGAGGGGGTTGATCAGCGCCACATCGACGGCTTCGTCGGTCGCCGAGATCGGAACTGCCTTTACGTCGCGCAGGAACCGCGGGGAAAGCGCATCGCCCAGAACCGGCTCGGCCGGAAAATCGCCCGTAGAGGCGATGGGGAGCCCGGTCTCGTCGGAAATGGCCGTGGCAAGGACCTGTTCCGCAATCATGCCAAGCCGGGTCATCACCGAATCGAGACGTTCGCCGGTTTCGACCTGAACCAGTCGCGCGCGCGACAAGGTCTCAGGGGAAACAAGTCCACGATCCAGAACGAGCTGCTCCAGCTTCATGCGGTAAGGTTTCTTCTCAAGGGGTTCCCAAGGGCTTAGCCTATGACGCGGCGCAAAAAAACACCACGTTCGAGGAATGAGCCGGAACCACGCAGGATTGCAATTCCGCAACGAAATATAGCATCGGAGGCTGCGCAAAATTATTAATGGCGGGCAATGTGTCGCGAATTTTCCGCCGCATACGGACCTTTCGAATACATGCAAGGGGCTTTATGACCGTCGCGCAACCTCCACCAAAGCAACCATCGGGCAGCGAACAATGAACTTACGGACATATTCTGCCATTAAATTTTCGTCAAAGCCGTCTGCCGATCAAAAACTGAAGACACGCGCAGCGATCCACGAAGTTCGCGATACGCAGGTTTGAACGGCAGTGCGCTAAGACTAGCCCAGCGTCCACCATCCTACCGATCAACTTGTTTTCCGGAGCTTCGATATGCGCAATTCGATCGTCGGCGGCGCCCTTGCGTTGCTTTTGATCGGAGCGCTTTTCGCGGCCGTACATTTTGGCGGCCGTCAAACCCGACAAGTCTACGGCGAATACGCGCCTGACCCTTCCCGACAGGCAGCCCAGATCAAAGAGAATTTTCAGGGCGAACGCCGTATCGGCGATTGGAAATTGAATTGCGGACCAGCACAAGATTTGCCGAAAACACCCCGCGTGGGCGGCCGACCTGCCAGAAATCCGAATGAAGCTTCTCAGAAGAGCGCGCAGCCGTCATCCGAATGGAAAATTCCGCGATGCCGCGTCTACCGCGAGCCCGACAGTTCCCGCGATAAAGATAGCGATGTTCGCGTTACATTCCGTCAGGTCGGCTTTAAGCGCGTCCTGTCCCTCTTTCTACGCCTTCCGCACAACAAAGTTGAAGTGAATGACAAGGTCACCCTGCGGTTGGATAAGGATGTCATGGTCGTGCCTGTGCACAATTGCGAACCTACATTCTGTCTGGTGATAGCACCGCTCAAGAAAGCCGACGCGTCGCCTCTCATGACCGCGAAGTCGGTGATCCTTTCCTTTACAGCGCGCGATTCGGGCAAACAGGTTACGGCATCTGTGCCGACAGGAGGCCTGGCCGCCGCAATCAACGCCATGTGCCGGATCGATAAATAGGCCTGCGTGCAAAAGTCGCCCGCTGCGTATGCCAGTTTATCAAACTGTCGCAATCTCCGGTTCTAAGCCCGCGAGAGTGCCGTGCCCACCCCGCGTCTCGCGGTTGCAGCAATCGCCTCGCCCGGTGCTTGCCTTGCTTTAGCCATCTGCCCTAACCTGCGTGTAATCCTTCACGTCGCGTGAATCACACGCGGCGAGCATCTACTTGCCGTCAACCGGGCCAATCCGAAAGGGAATTCTCCATGCGTTCCAGCCGTTTCACTGTACTCACCGCGATTGCGACAGCACTGCTGTCGACAAGCGCGCTCGCCATGCATCACCAAACGCCCGCGCCAAAAAATCCGGGCACCTGGCGCTACGATCCGTCCAAGCCTGTCTATCACGCGCCAAAAGGTATCCAGTCCGGCACCTGGAGCGGGCTTACGAACACATTTCCCGGCACCGGTGACACAGCTTTGCTGCTGACGGACGGTACCGTGATGATGCACGATCTGTGCACGGCCAATTGGTACCGGCTCACGCCTGACAACACGGGCAGCTACCAGAACGGCACCTGGTCGAAAATGGGCGCGATGCCGTCCGGCTACACCCCCCTGTATTTCGGATCGCAAGTCCTGCCCGACGGCAAGCACGTCACGGTCGAAGGCGGCGAATATTTGAATTGCAATGCGGTCTGGACCAACAAAGGCGCGATATACGATAGATCGACGGACACGTGGACCAGCGTCACTCCTCCGTCTGGCTGGAGCCAAATCGGTGACGCACAGAGCGTCGTACGGACGGACGGCCTCCTCATGCAGGCCGATTGCTGCACCACACACAGTGCAATCGCGACGATCAGCGGATCGAACGTGACATGGAGCGATACTGGCGGCACTGGAAAAGCCGACGAGAATGACGAGGAAGGCTGGACGCAGCTTCCCGATGGCACGATCATCGCTGTCGATGCCAATCGCGATCTGGGTACTAACAACGATTACGAGATTTATTCCGAGGTCAGCGGTTCCTGGACATCGCCCGGCAAGATCGGATTCTCGTGCACAGATCCCAGCACACATGAAATCGGCCCGATGCCGCTGCTGCCGAACGGATTGGTGTTTCAGCTCTGCGGCACCACCCACACGGGCGTCTACGACCCTCTGACCACCAAATGGACCCAAGGTCCGGATATGCCTAATATCGGCGGCGCATTGTCCGTCGGCGACGGCCCGGCAGCGGTGCTTCCTGATGGCAATGTTCTCGTGGCCGCCAGCCCCGGCGTGTTCGCAAATCCCACGCACTTCCTCGAAGTGAGCGTGAAGAGCGCCAAAAAGGTCAAGATCGTCCAGGTCGATGAACCCGCCAGTGCCGCGAACCAGTCCTCCTGGGAAAGCCGCATGCTGGTTCTTCCGACCGGTCAGGTTTTGTGGAGCAGCGATGTGGGCGACGTGGAAATCTACACGCCCGTGGGCAAGCCAGCGAAGCAGGCCATTCCGACGATCAGCTCGGTAAGCAAGACGCTCACGCATGGCAGCACCAATAACGCCATCAGCGGTGTAGGCTTCAACGGCGTTAGCTACGGCGGATATTATGGCGATGACGTGCAGGTGTCGTCGAACTATCCGATCGTGCGCATCACCAACAACGGCTCCGGCCATGTCTGCTTCGGCAGCTCGCACGATTATGCGACCGGCATTTCCGACGGATCCGTGACCAACGCGCAATTCGACATCCCGGCCTCATGCGAAACGGGCAAGAGCAAGCTCGTCGTCGTCGTCAACGGCGTTGCGTCCAAGGCAGCCAAAGTGACGCTTAACTAGTTCGTAAAATCATCCAAGCGACGCGGGCCGGAGGAAACTCCGGCCCGTTTCTTTTTTTGCCAGGACTGACGACTATTCTCCGCGTTTGGACGCGAGCCAACGATCGACTTCCGGCAGACGCTTCGCGCGAATATCGGCGTTGAAGCCTATAGCGCTCGTGGCTTTCAGCGTATCGCCACGCGCTGTCGCCGGAATATGGGTATTGGCATATGCGTTCAGCTTCGCGATCATTTTCGGGTCGTTCGAGCTTGTTGCAACGCGCGGAGCGAACTGGTTCTGACTATTGCCCTCCAGCCAGGACATCACAAGCTGCTGGTGCGTATTCACGAAATCGAATGCCATGTCCGGATGGAGAATACCGACGGCGTGGACGATTGAAGGCCGCGTCGTAATTGCCGCTTCGTTGCCAAGCGTGAGCGCAAGAGCCCTGGCGGCCAGCGAGTTGTCGCGGGCCGTTCCGAGACGGGCGTACAACTCTTCCTTGATCACGGCCGATTGCCCGTTCTTCGCCAGCGTATGCAGTTGCTCCCAGATTGCAGCATCGGCGTGAAGTGCCACGATCCCGAGCATGCTGCGGCGCGTGTCCGGCGCTATGTGAGATGGATCCTTGAGATACGCGGCAAAGCGCTTGCGCGATTCGGCGATCACACCGGGATCGTCAAATTGGCTGAGCGCATCGAGCAGCGCTTCGCGCAACGGCGCTGTGTTGTCGCTCTCCCCCGGCTTTGCATCCCAACCGACCTTGGCGAAAAGGGGCTCCAGCAAAGTCCTGCCAAACGACCGGAACGCCGGTTGACCGGGCAATCCCTCGTAGAGCGCGTCTATTCCCTGAAGTCTCGCCGCCACCGCCGCCTGGACCTTCGGATCCATCGTCGATTTCGTTCGTTCCGCGAGAGACATGAACGCCGTCAAAGGCGCGTAGCCGGAATAACCGAGCGCTCTTGTATCGTTGAGGAGGCCAAACTGGTTTTCGGGCGACAAACCATCGAAACGGCTCGCCAACGGCGCGAGCAGCGCCGGATCGTAGACCGTTCGGAAGTACCCGGCCTGTCCATCGTTCACCACCAAGCCAGGCTTTGCTGCGATCTGGACTGGCGCGCCGCTGGCTACGACGCCGCGCCACGGCGCCCTGTCGCCCGGCGATTGTGCGAGAGCGGGAACGTGCCAAATGAGCTGTGTCTTCGCCGTCGAATCCATCGCAAAGCGTTCCTGCGTCAGTCGAGCGCCGCCGGCCACCGGGGTCACGCGAATGAGCGGCAAGCCCGGTTGCAGCGTGAAGTCATGGGCGATCTGCGTGACCGGGCGCGGCGATGTCTTGTCGAGTTCTCGCCAGAGATCGTCGGTGACTGTGTTTCCATAGGCATGAGCCTTGATGTAGTTGCGCACACCCGCCCGGAAATTATCGGCGCCGACGTAGTTCTCCAGCATGCGGATGACGGCCTGTCCCTTGGAGTAAGTAATTGTGTCGAACGCCTGATTGGCCTGAAGCACATCCAGAATCGGCGTTACGATCGGATGCGTGCCCGCGCGCGCATCGACGCGCATCGCCCCTTCCTTGGCGTCTATGGAGTCCATCCACATATGCCATTCCGGATGGAAATGATCGGTTGCCTTTAGCTCCATCCACGAGGCGAAACCTTCGTTGAGCCAGAGATCGTCCCACCAATCCATGGTGACGAGATCGCCGAACCACTGATGCGCCATCTCATGCGCGACGACGGTGTAGATGTTGCGTTTGTCGGTTTCGGTCGAAGTCTTGGAATCGATCTCGAGATCGCGTTCAAAATAGAAGATTGCGCCCCAATTCTCCATCGCGCCGAAGAACTGGCTAGAACCTGGGCCACCGATCAGATCGAGTTTGGGAAGCGGGTATTTCACGCCGAAATAGTCTTCGTAGTAGGGAAGTATTTTCGACGCGGCGTCCAACGCATAGCTAGCCTTATCAGCATCGCCTCGCTTAACGACAACTCCGATATCGACGCCGTTCACTTTGCGCGACACACGCTCGAAATCGCCGAGGCCGAAGAACAACAGATAGGACGACATCTTCGGCGACTTCGCGAAATGGATGCGCTTCAGACCGCCCGCGAGAGAATCCGTTGTGACGATCGGCGTATTGGCGATCGCCATCTCATTTGCCGGAACGGTCGCGGTCAGCGTGAATGTCGCCTTTTTGTTGGGCTCGTCCCAGGAGGGCACGAACCTGCGCGCATCGGAATTCTCGAACTGCGTGAACAGCGCGCGGGCTTTGCCTTTCGGCGTGTCGTAGTCGAGCGCGAACAACCCCGCCGCTTGCTCATAAATCTTTCCCTTGTAGTCGATGCTCAGCACATGTTGTCCTGCCGCGATCTGGGACGGAAACGTGAGCGTGGCAGTTTGCTGCTTTTCATCGAACGCGATCTTCGGCGCGCCGGTCACGCCTGAGAGGCTGACACGGCTGAACGTCATATCTGCTGCGTTCAGCGTGACGGTTTTCGCCGGCTGCCTGACCGCCACATCGATCTTGACAGTCCCGGTGAAGGTCAAGTGCGTGGCGTCGGCTACGATCGCTATGTCGTAGTTCGAGGGAACGACGTTCGACGGCAGGACGATCCGGTTTGCGGCGAACGCACTCGTCGCGGAGAGGAGCAGAACGGATGCGGCGGTCAGGGACTTCATGCGATTTCCTCGTAGAACGCGAGATGGGAGCGAAGCAGTTAAAGCTATACGATGGGTCTTCACGTGGGAATCGCCAAACCGTATCAAGACATGCCCGTTCAAAAGACCGTCATTGGCGCACGGACACATATCCATGCCGTGAGGCGTCTATGGTACGAGAACGGCTGTCCGCCACGGTTTCCGGCACCTCTGACAAAGGCGCGGTATCCTGAGCATGCGCGTAGTCCATTCCGTATCCGAGCGGGAAGAGCGGAGTTTTCGCAGCGTTCGGCCTCACAGGATTGCCTGGCCAGGAAAAGGAGAGGCGGCCGCGAAAGTCAAACGCCACTGCTCCGTCCGGTCTGCGTAGCAGCATGTCGGCGATGCCGGCACCCTCCGAACCCGGCAGCCACGCGGCCACGAATGCGTTCGAGGCATTTATCTCTCGCGTCACATACATGGGGCGGCCGGAGAGAAACACCGACACGACCGGTATTCCTCGTGCCCGCAGCCTGCGGATCAGATGCAGATTGTCCGATGGAAAAGAGAGATCGCTCCGGTCGCCCGCAGTTTCGGCATAGGGATTCTCGCCGAACACGACAACCGCCACGTCGGGTTTTTCGGCAAAGCTTCCGTCTGAACTGAATGTCGCGGCACCTCCGGCAGCGACGATCTGGTCCTGGAGTCCCTCGAAGATTGTCTGCCCGTGGGGGAAATCTGTTCGCGAATTGCCTGTACCCTGCCAGGAAATCGTCCAGCCGCCACACTGCTTCCCGAGATCGTTTGCGCCATCTCCAGCTACAAGTATGTGCAGTTTCGGGTTCAACGGCAGGATGGCGTTATCGTTCTTCAGCAGCACAAGAGATTCCCGCACGGCCTGCCGCGCGACCGCGCGATGCTCGGGCGCACCCAGCAACTCCCATCTTCCCGCATAAGGTCTTGTCGATGGCGGGCCAGCACTCAGGACGCCGGCGCGAAGCTTGACACGCAGAACGCGCGATACAGCCTCGTCTAACCGCGCCATCGGGATTTCGCCAGAACCTACCTGCTCGAGCATGTGCGTATAGAGGCCACGCCACGTGTCGGGCGCCATAATCACGTCCACGCCCGCGTTGAAGACCGGCGCGCAGTTCGTGCCCGTGCACCCTGGAACCTCAAGGTGCCCGTTCCAATCTCCGACAACCAGTCCATCGAAACCGAGGCGCCCCACCAGAACATCGCTCAGCAGCGCCTTGTTGCCGTGCATTTTGTAGCCATGCCAGCTCGAATAGGACGCCATCACGGATTGAACGCCTGCAGCGATAGCGGCGCGATAGGGCGCCGCAAACACATCGCGCAACTCCTCTTCCGGCGCAGTGTTGTCGCCACGGTCCCGGCCCTCATCCGTCCCGCCGTCGCCAAGAAAATGTTTGGCCGTCGCGATCATATGGCCACCACGCAGAAAATCAGCATCGCCGGGCTTGCCTTGAAGCCCCTCAATCAATGCGGCCGCAGCCTCGCTGACGATCGCTGGATCTTCGGAATAACTTTCATAACTTCGGCCCCAGCGCACGTCGCGCACCACGGCAACGGTCGGCGCGAAGGTCCAGTCGGCGCCTGTGACGCGCGTTTCGATGGCGGTAACTTTACCGATTTCGCGCATCAGATTCGGATCGCACGCAGCTCCCAGACCGATGTTGTGCGGAAAAATCGTGGCGCCAATGATGTTCGAATTGCCGTGTACGGAATCGGTGCCCCACAGGATCGGTATCCGCGGACGGTCTGGCGATGCCGGCAGCGATGCATAGAAATACTCGTCCGCCGCCTTCAACCATTCCGGCGCGAGTGCGCGATCGTTGCGGCGCGGCCCGGAATCGCCACCGTTCAGGATCGAGCCGAGATGATATTTGCGCACATCATCCGGAGTGATGGAGGCGATATCGGCCTGAATGGTCTGGCCCACCTTCTCTTCAACCGTCATGCGCGAAAGCAGGCGGGCAATTTCCGCCTCGATGGCGGGATCGCGCGCCATGCCGCTTTGCCCCTTCGGCCACGCATCCGGATGGATCACGCCGGGCTCCAGATTCAGGTGGACTGGTTGCGGTTGCGCTTCCATCTTTGTTTCTCGCGCTTCTTTGTCCTGCAACAGCGAACAAGCGCCAAGCGTGACCGCGCCGACTGCCATCAAGAGCGCTCTTTTGAAGAGCATGCTCTAACCGCCCACCAGAGAGCGGGCCAAAGCCGCCGCGCCCATCAGACCGGCATTGTCGTTGACAATCAGCCGCGTAGGAATGGATTTCATGTAGGTCTCAAATCGTCCCTTGGCTTCGAACCGGATGCGAAATTCGCTGTGCTCAAAAAAATCCGAAATTGCCGGAAGAATTCCGCCAGCGAGCATCACACCATCGCGTGCCCCCAGGGTCAGTGCGACATCGCCCGCCGCCGAGCCCAGGATTGCGCAGAACCGCGACAGCACCCTGCCGCACAAGGAATTCGAATTCGCGAGTGCTTCCGCCGTGATATCGTGCGGATCAAGCCGTTGCGACGGCGCGCCTTCGATAACCGACAGCGCCTCGTGCAGATTGACAAGACCTGGGCCTGAAAGGACGCGTTCGTTGGAAACGTGGCCAAGCTTCTTGCGCAGAAATTTCAGTATCTCAATTTCGATATTGTCGGCCGGTGCGAAGTCGGCATGTCCGCCTTCGGTCACGAGCGGGATCATCTCATGCTGCTCGCGGACGTGACCGCCAACGCCGAGACCAGTACCGGGGCCGACAATGGCGACTGTCTGCCGGTCGCCATACTTCAAGTCGATACGAGGTCCGATATCGCGCAGGTCGTCTTTAGCCAAAGCAGGTATCGCCCGCGCAATCGCCTCATAATCATTGATAAGGCGAACCTGTGCTATGCCCAGCGCCCCGCCCACCGTCTCGCCCGAAAAATTCCAGCCGAGATTGGTCATGCTGATGGCGTTATCGCGAACCGGGCCAGCAACGGAAAAAACGGCGAGCGTTGGCGGCGCCCTCCGCCCTTGATCCGCCAGATAAGTTTTGGCTGCGTCTTCGATGTTGCGAAAATTTTTGGAACCGTATTTGTGAATCGTTTGAAGAACGATGCCCGCTTCATCTTCAAGATCGATCAGCGCGAAGCGGATGTTTGTTCCGCCGGCGTCCGCGACCAGAGCGTGTCTGTTCATGGCATCCGCATAGCGCAAGATCGAAACCGCCGCTAGGACGTTGCGACCGCGGCCTCAAATTTGTAAGCGCCGTTCAGCCAGCGAACGACTTCCCGCGCCGCGGGATGGTCGATCTCGCCATAGCGTTTGCACAACCGGTCCGCTGTGCCTTCGAGCCGATCCACCCCGGTATCGTTCAGAAGCAGAATGTCATCCCGCAGCATTCGCGCCAGTCTGGGCCCCACAACTTTCGCCGCAGCAGCGTCGAATGCTGCTCCATATTCGTAGGCGTCGCCCTTGGCATAACTTTCCGCAAGCGACAACGCGGGTATGCGCGACAACACCGGCTGCGATGCCGGATTGATGGCATGGGCAGAGATGTGGTGAGCCATCGCCGCCGGCCTTCCCGTGAAAGCGCGTAGATGCAGATATTGCGACATGCGTTTGCCGTCGTTGACGGGGTAGTTGTCCCACAAAACAGGTTTGCGCCCGAGGAGGCCACAAATTCTTTCCAGATGCCCTGGCGTGAATGCTTGCGCGCAAACCTCCTCGCCGGTCCAGAAGATGTCGATGCTGGGATCGAGCCTCGCGCCGAATTCCTCCAGATAATTCGAAGGCCGCCGCCCGAAAATGCGATCCAGAACAGGATCGTCAGAATAGTATGTCGGACAGACAATCAATCGCTTCACGCTCATACGCTCGGCAGCCCAATGGGCGATATCCGCCTGCTTTTCCGCAAGCCCGGAAACATCGCCTTTCATATCGTCGAACAGGATCGCCAGATCGTCGATACCGATGGCAGCAAAATTGTTGAGCCTGCGTGCCAGCGCGGCGCGAGCGCCGCGATCAAAATCACGATAGATTTCAAACGGGCTGAGGCCGATACCAAAGCGCACGCCAAACTCACGGCAGTGCGCTGCGAACATCTGCAAATGTTCCGTGTCTTCGCGCGAGTGCTCTTCCTGCCAGCGTTCGCGTAGGAAAGCATCGGCTTTGGGCGCATAGATGTAGAAGCGATAGCCATGTGGCGCCAGAAACGTGACAGTCTCGGCACGTGCGGCCCACGACCACGGCTTGCCATAGAAGCCTTCGATGATGCCCAGTGCGACCTGCATGCTTCCTCTATAGGGAAAAGTGCCACGGTATCGAATCGAGTCGTGTTCTATTCTTGGGGATGATGTCTAACAATCTCACGTGCAATCTATACTAAGTTGATTGTACCGAAGCACCCTTAACCAAAGATGTTCTGGTTTTAGATAACGCTGTACACGGGCACTGGGCGAACAGGACTAGACCTTCCATGAACAACACAGCGGGATACTGGGCGGTCGCGAAGCTGTACAACGCGCTGATGACCGGCCTCGTGCTGACATTGGTGAGCCGAAAGGGCGCCGCTGCCGCGACAAAGTTCGTATTCGGGCATTTTCGCCGCCAGCATTTGGAGAAGTTTCTTCCGGGCCTGGAAAAGCTCAGCCTGACTGCGCTGCCAGATGCCATCGCCTGCGCGCAATACCATTACTTTTCCAACGCCCTCGGCGGCGTAAAAACGGAATACATGGCTGAGTCTGATCGCAAAGCCTGGGTGCGCTATCCGCCACCGCGCTGGATCTGGCAGGGCACGGCGATCTGCGCGATTCCCCACGAAGTCAACGAAGCGATGCTGCATGGCTGGCACGGTCACAACGGAGTGACTCTCAACAATCCGCGACTGGGTTTTGTTTGCACGGGACAGACGGTGGAAGGCGACCCGGGCCTCGAGGGCTACTATTTCGAATACGATTACGAGATCGGGCCGGAGCAGCGCGTTCGCTTTGCACCGGACGAGCGTATGCCGAAATTCGATCCGGCAAAAACGCCGAAACTCGATACCGCCGATTGGCCGGAAGAACGATTACGCAAGGTCGAGCGCTCCTACGCAATGGAATATGTGCGCTCTCTTCTGCCAACCATGCAAGAATTGTTCGGCGCCGAGGAGGGCTCCGCGCTTGTCGCGCGAACGGCGCGGTTGATCGGCCTGCAATTCTTCGAAGAGACGTTCATGATGACCGGCGCGGAGTCGTTCGCCGTATATCTTGAAGGGATCCAGCGCGCGCAAGGCGAACGGGTGGCGCGCGACGGCGACGCGATCATTCAGCAGGGCTGGCGTCTGATGGAAGGTGTCGTGCTCGCAGACACCGCTTTGGCCTTTCAGGCCTGGAACGCGCTATGGGAAGGCGCCCTTGCCGCACATGATCGCGACAGCACACTCTTGACCGAACGCAGCGGCGATACGGTCAGCTGGCGCGTAACCTGAACGGCAGAAGTTTCTCGTAGTGCGGCCGCGCGGCGTCTGCGATCCGCTGCAGATGCGATGGCAAGTCCTCGTAGCGCGATGGCGCACGAGGTGATGCGAAACCGGTCGACCTCTCGACCGAGCCGTACCAGATCGGCGCCCACACGCCATCAGTGTCGCGGCGTCCGGCGGGCCACGCAAGCATCGCGTTATTGAATGGGATTTCCAGCGCCGAACAAAGCACACTGAGTATCTCGCGTGGATCGGCGAGCACATCTTCGCCATGTACTACCGGCGGCGCATGTCCAAGGCGTTGCGCCTCCCGATCGAACAACTCGGTTTGGCTCACAAAACCGATATCGTCGAGCGTGATGTCCTCGCGCTTCTGGACATAGGAAGCGAGCACGTCTTCCGGCGCGCGGATCAGGAAAGCGTTTCGCATACGGGCGATCCAGTCTTGCGGGAAACTCGCCACCATATGGTGGGTCATGTGCTTTTGATACCAGATTGGCCGGTGGCCGGGCACCGGACCCAGGACCTGTTCGACCACGGCATCCGGATTCATCGGTTGCGACGCCATCGACTCTTCGCGCATTGGATGATCGATGCCAGTGGCTTTAAGAAACGCGGCATAGAACGGCTCGTCGATCACCGCAGTATCGGGACGATTCCCGAACGAACGCATCATAGCGGTTGAAATGTTGCGCGGTCCCGACCACATCGCGATCCGTACCGGCTCGCTCATCGCGCTGCGTCCACATCCTTGAGCTGGGCGTAGAGGGTGCGCAGCCGCGTCGTCACGGGGCCGGGAAGTGTCTGTGGCATGGTGTAGCCGTCGATTTCGCGCACCGGCGTGATTCCACCGAAGGTACCGGTGACGAACGCCTCGTCCGATGCGTGAATGTCGTCGAGCGTGAAGTTCGCGATCTTGAGCGGGATGCCGTTGTCGCGCGCAAGCGCGATGACATTGGCGCGTGTGACACCGTTGAAGCAGAACTCTCCCGTCGAGGTTCTCAGCACACCATTCTTCACTGTGAAGAAATTCGTCGCGTTGCAGCTCGACACGAAACTGTCGGGATCGAGCATCAGGGCCTCATCCGCGCCTTTATCCATCACATCGAGAAACGCGCGGATCAGCGACAGGCGGCTATGCGAATTGAGCCGCATGTCGAACATTTCCTTCGGCGTGCAACGGATCGACGATGTCATGAGATTCAGACCGCGCGTGACGATCTCTTCGCTCGGCTCTTTGTGTTCGGCGACAATGACGATGGTGGGCTCGCCCAACGCGTTTCGTGGATCCTGGTTGGGCGCCTTTTTCGGTCCGCGAGTCACCATCAGCCGTATGTGGACGCCGCTCTCCATCGCGTTGGCTTCCACAGTCCGGCGCAGCGCGACCGCCATCTCGTTGCGTGACAACCCGATATCGAGCGCGATCGCCCTTGCCCCCTCATAGAGCCTGCCCAGATGGGCATCGAGGAACAGCAGCGCACCCCTGTGCAGGCGTAACCCTTCCCAAACGCCGTCGCCGAGCACAAACCCGGCGTCGAAGACGGAAACCTTCGCTTCATTGCGTGGAATCAGGTTTCCGTTTAGGTAGATCAGAACCTTTTCATTGCGGGGATCGGGTGCAAAATCCTGACTTCCGGGCATTTTTCACCTGGGGTATGGCCTAAATACGATCCTGACATATACGCCAAAATCTGCGCCGGAAGACGCCTGCCCCGTTGCGAGGGACCAGGCTTTTTGCGCATGATAGGAGTTAACGTAGCTGCCCGTTGCCGGAATGGGTGGGTGCGGTTGTGAGAAATTGTCCGGCGGGCGCGGCATCGGCAGATATGGCGAATTTCGACAACGGTTCGGGTCCTCTCGCGAGAGCTTCCGCGAAAGGCACAGTAAAGTGGTTCAACGCAACGAAAGGTTTTGGCTTTGTGACCATGGAGGACGGCACCGATGCCTTCTGCCATGCATCGGCGCTTCAATCGCTGGGCACGCCAAGCCTTCTTCAAGGATCCACCATCATCTGCGATCTGCAGAACTCGCAGCGCGGTCTTCAGGTGGTGACGGTCCACAGCATCGACACCAGCACGGCGGAAGCCCCGGCGGCACGTAAGCCTCGCAGGGATTTTGGCGATGACGGCGGCTTCGGCGGCGGAGATCGTTTCGGTGGCGGCGGTCGCGGAGGACATCGCAGTGGTGACCGCTTCGGTGGGGGCGATCGTTTCGGCGGCGGGGATCGCTTTGGCGGTGGCGACCGGTTTGGCGGCGGGGATCGGTTCGGCGGGGGTGGTTATCGCGACCGCGACTCCGGTCCCAGCGGGCCGATGGTCGAGGGCAAGGTTAAATTCTTCAACGACCAGAAGGGCTTTGGCTTTGTCATGCCCGATGGCGGTGGCGGCGATGTCTATTGCCATGCCAGCGCGCTCCGCCGGTCGGGGGTCCAAGTGTTGGAACCTGAGCAGCGCATCCGCTTCTCGACGCGCCAAGGCAACAAGGGCGTGGAGGTCGATCGGGTCGAACTCCTCTGATTGAACCGGACGAGCGGGCGGTACTCTCTCCTCGAAATCTGAAGTTCAAATAGAGGTATGAGCCGGGCCGGGTGACCTACCAAATCTGGTGTGCCTCGCTAGTGGGCGTGCTCCGCAGGGCGCGCAGCCGGGGATTGCGTATTCTACACGCCGGCGTGACTTGAATTCTCAATGCTCGAACATATATAGACCCGATCTATATCAGACCAATATAGATAGGGGCGAGGACCGTGGACGTACGCACGATCTGCTTGGGGATTCTCACCCGCGGCGACGCCACGGGCTATGAGATCAAGAACCTTTTCCAGAATGACGGCTATCAGCATTTCGTTGAGGCGAGCTTCGGCTCGATCTATCCGGCGCTGAACCGGCTCTGCGAAGAAGGCCTCGTTTCGGTCCGCGCCGAGGCGCAGGAGAAACGTCCTGACCGTAAGGTCTATTCGGTCACGTCCGCCGGTCGCAACGCGTTCATTGCGTCCCTGCTCAAGCCTTTGCCCGAGGACCGGCACCGTTCCCCGTTCGTGTTCGCGATGCTGTTCAGCGACCTGCTCCCGGCGGGCCGCGTCAGTACCCTGCTGGAAGACTACATCAACCAGACCGAGGCCAAACTGGCGCAGTTGAACGCCGGCAACACCGATCCGAAGAATACTGGGGAAGAGTTTGCGAACGGCTTCGGACGCGCCATCTACGAAGCAGCACTCGATTTTCTGAAGAAACAACGTCCGCGCTTCGAAACGCCCGAAGCCGTCGCCGCCGAATAACGAGAGCACAGAGACATGTTCAAGCGCCTGATGAATGGTATCGACGGTTTCTATGAACGGATCATGCCGGGCTTCTGGCTCGCGCTGAAGCCGCGTTACCAGTGGGCATTCGGCATTCTGGCTCTGGCGGTTATCTGGATCGGTTCAAGTCTCTTCATCCATCCCAAAACCGAGATCAGCACCGAGAGTGCGGATGCGAAGCCCACCTCCGCGGCGACACCGTTGGTGCGCGTAGCAGCGCTGACAGCGACCGACCGCGCGGCGACGGTAACCGTTCGCGGCCGCACCCAGGCGCTGCACGCCGTCGATGTCCGCGCCGAGGTAGACGGCACGGTCAAGGCTATCCATTTCGACAAGGGCCAGAAGGTCAAGACCGGCGACGTGCTCTGCGAAATCGACCTCAACGATCGCGGCGCCAAGGTCGCACAGATGCAGGCGATGGTCGCGCAGACCAGCAAGGAACTCGACGTTGCCAAGGAGCTATATGCCCAGGGGTTCCGTTCCAAGACCCAGCTAGCTCAGGCACAGGCTTCCTATGAAGCAGCCAGGGCCGGTGAGAGCACCATGGGGATCCAGCTTGCCAACACCAGGATCCGCGCGCCGTTCGACGGCTATGTCGACGACCGCTATGTCGATGTCGGCGACTACATGCGCGCCGGCGACAAGTGCGAGATGGTCTATGCGCCGGAGCCGTTTCTTGCGGTCGGCGCCGTCTCCGAACACGAGGTCGGACAAATCAAGATCGGCGATCACGCCAGTGCAACGCTGGTCACCGGCGAGACGGTCAACGGCAAGGTCCGGTTCGTCGCCGACCGCGCCGACGCGACCACGCGCACGTTCCGCGTCGAGGTCGAACTGCCTAACGCCGACAACAAGCTGCGCGACGGCGTCAGCGCCGACATCCACATTCCCGTGAAGCAGGTTGCTTCCGTCCACATCTCGCCGGGCATTCTGGTGCTGAACGATGCCGGCGCGGTCGGCGTGCGCGTGGTGCAGGACGGCGTCGTCAGGTTCCTGCCGATCCAGATCGTCTCCGACGGACCCGATGGCATGTGGATCGCCGGTATTCCGGAGCACGTGGACATCATCACCGTCGGTCAGGAATTCGTGACCGAGGGTGAAAAAGTGAAGGCCGTGGTCGATAAGAGCGGAGTGCCGTCATGACCAGAATTGTCGATTGGGCGGTCAACAACACGCGCGTCGTCATCGCGCTGATCCTGGTCGTGCTCATCGCCGGCGTCTACGCCTTCATCAACATTCCGAAGGAAGCGCAGCCCGACATTCCGATCCCATATCTGATCGTGCAGGTGACCTATCCGGGCATCAGTCCGGAAGACAGCGAACGCCTGCTGGTCAAGCCGCTTGAGACCAGCCTGCGCTCGGTTGAAGGCCTGAAGACGATCACCGCGCGCGCCTATTCCGGCGTCGGCGTGGTCATTCTCGAATTCGACGTGAACTTCAAGAAAGAGAAAGCACTCAACGACGTCCGCGCGAAGGTCGATGAGACGCGCTCGTTGCTGCCTGCCGATGCCGATCCTCCCACGGTCGAGGAAATCAACACGGCGTTGCAGCCGGTCATTTCGGCGGCGCTTTACGGCGACGTGCCGGACCGCACGCTGCTCAAGCTCGCGCGCGAGCTGAAAGACGAAATGAAGGTCATTCCGACCGTGCTCGATGTCGATATCGACGGCGAGCGCAAGGAAATGCTCGAGATCGTCATAGATCCCGCGAAGCTCGAAAGCTTCGGTATCTCCCAGCAGGAGATGTTCAACGCCGTTTCCAACAACAATCGCCTGATCGCGGCCGGTCTGATCGATACCGGTCACGGAAGCTTTGCGGTCAAGGTGCCGGGCGTGATCGAGACGGCGAACGATCTGCTGACGCTGCCCGTCCGTTCGACCGCGAATTCGACCATCACCTTGGGCGATGTGGCGCAGGTCCATCGCACTTTCTACGATCCGACGACCTATGCGCGCGTGAACGGCCAGCCGACGATCTCACTCGATGTTACGAAGCGCATCGGCGCGAACATCATCGCCAACAACGCGGCGGTGAAAGCGGCTGTCGAAAAGGCGCAAAAGTCCTGGCCGGCCGGCGTTCACGTGACCTATCTGTTCGACGAATCCACCGACATCCACGACATGCTCAGCTCGCTGTCGGATTCGATCATCCTGGCCATCATCCTGGTCATGATCATCATCGTGGCCGCGCTCGGTGTCCGCGCCGGCCTTCTCGTGGGTGTCGCGATCCCGACCTCGTTCCTGATGGCATTCATGGTGCTGAACGGGCTCGGCATGTCGCTGAACGAGATGATTATGTTCGGCATGCTGCTGGCCGTTGGTATTCTCGTCGATGGCGCGATCATCGTGGTCGAATACGCCGACCGAAAGATGACAGAAGGCTTCCCCCCGAAGGAGGCATTCGCGCAGGCCGCGACCCGCATGTTCTGGCCGGTGGTCAGCGCGACGGCAACCATGATCGGCGCGTTCCTGCCGATGCTGCTGTGGCCGGGCATTCCCGGCAAGTTCATGAGCTACTTCCCCATCACATTGATCATCGTGCTGTCGGCGTCGATGGTCGTGGCCCTGATCTTCCTGCCGGTGCTTGGTGGCTTCTTCGGCAAGGCGCCGCCGCATGACGAAGCCCATGAGAAAGCTATCGAGGCGTCCGAGACCGGCGACTGGCACGATATTCCGGGCATAACGGGCTGGTATGCGCATCTCGCGGAGAGACTGACCCGGCATCCCGGCCGCGTGATCTGGGGCGCGTTTGGGACGGTGGCTGCTGTGATCGCGCTGTTCGTTTTGTTCAACAAAGGAACGATCTTTTTCGCCGACCAGGATGGCGGCTATGCGCGGATCTACGTCTCCGCGCGCGGCAACCTCTCCGCCAACGAAAAGCGCGACATCGTCATGAATGTCTCGCGTATCGCCCAGACCGTGCCCGGTATCCGCGCCGTCTATGCGACATCCGGCGGCCAGGGCAATTCGATGAACAATCAGGGCGGCGAGCCGGTCGACAACATCGGTCACGTCAGTCTTGAGATGAAGGATTATCGCCTGCGCCGCCCCGGCAAGGAAATCGAAGAGGAAATCCGCAAGAAGACCTCGAACATTCCCGGTGTGAACATCGAGATTCGCGAACCCGGCAATGGTCCGCAGAGCGGCAAAGACATCATGATCGATGTCTCGTCCGACGATTATTTATCCCTTGCGCAGGTCACGACCGCAATACGCGAACACATGAACAAGATGCCCGGCCTGCGGGACGTCGAGGACACGCGTCCTTTGCCGGGTATCGAATGGGATCTGGATATCAATCGCGAAATGGCGAGCCGGTTCGGCGCCAACGCGCAGTCTATCGGCACAGCCGTCCAACTTGTCACCAACGGCATCATGGTCGGCAAGTATCGCCCTGACGACAGCCAGGATGAGGTCGATATCCGGGTGCGCTATCCGAGCGAGTCACGTGGCATCGCGGCGCTCGACAATCTGCGCGTGGCCGCCAACGACGGCAGCATGGTGCCGATCAGCAACTTCGTGACGCGCAAACCGGCACAGCAAGTCAATTCGATCGAGCGTGTGGACGGCCATCGCGTCTATCACGTCCGCGCGAATGTGAAGCTCGGAGTCAACGCAAACGCGGAGACGGCGAAGATCCAATCCTGGCTCGCGACGCAAAATTTCACCCACGATGTCCGCGTGTCGTTCAAGGGCGGCGCTGAAGAGCAGAACGAATCCGGCAACTTCCTTGTTATCGCGGCTTTGCTGGCGCTATTCCTGATCGCGATGGTGCTGTTGATGCTGTTCAACAGCTTCTATCACGCAACGCTCATCCTGATCGCCGTGATCCTCGCCATGATCGGCAGCTTGCTCGGCATGGTCGTGATGCGCGAACCGTTCTCCATCATCATGTCCGGCACCGGTATGCTGGCGCTGGCCGGAATCGTGGTGAACCACAACATCGTGCTCATCGACACGTTCCACCGGTTGCGCGATGCCGGCATGGACCCGATCGAAGCGGTGATCCGTTCGAGCGCGCAACGCCTGCGGCCTGTGTTCCTGACCACGATCACCGCCATCGGCGGATTGCTGCCGATGATGTTCGCCATCGAGATCGATTTCTCGACTCGCGAGGTCACGGTCGGCGGCCCCAACGGAATGATGTGGGTCGGTCTTTCGACGGCCATCGTGTTCGGCCTGGCTTTCTCCAAGCTGATCACGCTCGGCCTCGTTCCGTCGATGCTCGCGCTTCCCTACAAGATGCGCGAGAAGCGGGAGGCTCGGCGCGCGGCACGCGAACGGCAACACGACACTGGCTTCATGCCGAAGGCGAAGCCGGTGGCGCTGGGGCAGGCCGCGGAGTAGCTATCCGGCATCCGCCGGCGCGGCGCGCGCGATGCCGGGCGCCACGTCCGGGTCGTTCTCGACCTCTTTGAGTTTCTCGCGCGCGGCGGCGGCTTCTTTCTGCTTGTTCCACATCGCGGCGTAGTGGCCACCTGCGGCGACGAGTTCGCCGTGGCGTCCGCGCTCGATGATTTCGCCGTGATCGAGCACGAGGATTTCATCTGCATCGACAACAGTTGAGAGCCGGTGCGCTATGACGAGCGCCGTGCGGTTGCGCGAGATTTCGTTGAGCGCGCTCTGGATCTCGCGTTCGGTGCCGGTGTCGAGAGCGGAAGTCGCTTCGTCCAGCAACAGGATCGGCGGGTTCTTGAGGATGGTACGCGCGATGGCGACGCGCTGCTTCTCGCCGCCGGAAAGCTTCAGCCCGCGCTCGCCGACCATGGCGTCATAGCCGAGCGGCAATTCGACGATGAACTTGTCGATCTGCGCATAGCGCGCGGCATCCTTGATCTCGGCCTCGGTCGCGCCGATCCGGCCATAGGCGATGTTGTAACGGACGGTATCGTTGAACAGCACCGTGTCCTGCGGAACGATGCCGATGACGGCGCGCAGGCTTTCCTGCGTCACGTCGCGGATATCCTGGCCGTCGATAGTGACGCTGCCGGACTTGATGTCGTAGAAGCGATAGAGAATTCGGCTGATGGTCGACTTGCCCGCACCCGAGGGCCCAACCACGGCCACCGTCTTTCCAGCAGGCACCGTGAAGCTGATGCCCTTCAGAACTGTGCGTGCCGGTTCATACGAGAACACGACATTCTCGAACTTGATCTCGCCACGCGTCACGACCAATGGCGGCGCATTCGGCTTGTCCTTCACCTCGCGCGGCTGGTTGAGCAGGCGGAACATCGCCTCCATATCGACCAGCGCCTGCGTGATCTCGCGATAGACCGTGCCGAGCAGATTGAGCGGGATATAGAGTTGCACCAGGATCGCATTGGCGGCGACCAGCGTGCCAACGGTGAATTGCCCCGCTTTGATGCCCATGGCCGCCAACGCCATCACCGCGCCGAGACCCAGCGCCATGATCAGCGCCTGCCCCGTGTTCAGCACCGAGAGCGAAATCTGCGCCTGGATTGAGGCGCGGGAATACTTCTCCATCGACTTGTCGAAGCGGCGCGTCTCATGCTTCTCGTTGTTGAAGTATTTTACGGTCTCGTAATTGAGCAGGCTGTCGACGGCCTTGGTGTTGGCGTCCTGGTCGCTCTGGTTCATGTCGCGGCGGAACTGGATACGCCAGCGTGTGACCGCGAAGGTGAACCACACATAGGCGACGACCATCGCCACCGTGACCAGCGCAATCGTCAGGTCCAATTTGATGAACAGGATGATGGCATAGAAGACCAGCAGCACGATGGTCGGGAAGATGCTGAACAGGGCGAACGACAGCAGCGTGTCGATACCCTTTGTGCCGCGTTCGATCACGCGCGAGAGGCCGCCGGTCTTGCGCTCCAGATGAAAGCGCAGCGACAGTGTGTGAACGTGCGCGAAGGTCGAGACCGCGACCTCGCGCATGGCGTGGTATTGCACTTTCGCGAACACGCCATCGCGCAGCTGCGCAAACGCCTGCATCAGAATGCGCGAGAGCGTATAGGCCGCGATCCAGGATAGCGCAGCGCCGAGCACGATCTCCGCAGGCGTCTTGGCCAGCAAATCCACAGCCCAGCCGTAAAACAGCGGTGAGACGCTGGTCGATGCGGTGGCCAGCACCAGGAAGAAGATCGAGGCGAAAACGCGGACACGCAGCTCCCGCTGACCTTTCGGCCAGAGATACGGCATCAGCATCCATAGCGGACGGAACGAAGGTGCGCCGTCGCCTTCTTCGACCACCGAGTGCGCCATCTAGTGCCCCATATTCGCGCCGCCGAAGACCAGAAATCCCGCAACCATGGCTACCACTGCAATGCATCCGATAATGATGAGCCAACGCGGCACGCGATCCTCCGATTGGGGCTTTGTGTTGTCTTTCGAACCTGTTTAGGAAGAAGCGCAGCCCACCGCAACCCTGCCCGGACCATGGACAAGCGACGCCTGAAGATCTGTGTTTTCTGTGCGTCGTCGCACGGGACCGATCCTGCTTATGCGGCTGCTGCGAAGCGGTTCGGTACACTGCTCGGCGAACGCGGTTACGATCTCGTCTTCGGTGGCGGCTATGTCGGGTTGATGGGCGATGTCGCGCATGCGGCAAACCTCGCCGGCGCGGATGTGACGGGAATCCTTCCCGAATTCCTGCGTTATCTCGAACCGCCATCTGACGAGGAGAGAATTCTTTTTACCGAAGGGCTTCCGGAGCGAAAAAAGCTGATGATGGAGATGGCCGATGCGTTTGCCGTTCTCCCCGGCGGGATAGGAACGCTGGACGAGTTCTTTGAGGTGATGGTTGCCACGCAGTTGCGGGTCATCGCAAAACCCATCGTGTTGCTCAACACCGAGGACTATTTTGCGCCCCTGCAGATGCTGGTCGAGCAAACAATCTCGCAGGGCTTTGCCGGCGCCTCGGCCTCGACCTTCTTTCACGTTGCAATGACGCCGGAAGCTGCGCTGGAAGCCGTGGGAGAAGCCTTAGGCCATACTGCGAGCGCGAGCGCGTAGCACCGGACCTTCCAGCGCGACCAGCGCAAGCGCGCTCCACACAAAGGCAAACGTCACCGCGTCGGTACGCGTGAACGGCTCGCCCATCAGCAAGGTGGCCACCAATAAGGTGATCGACGGCGTGACGTATTGCAGGAATCCGAGTGTCGTCATGCGCACGCGGCGCGCACCCGCGGCGAACATGGTCAGCGGCACGGCCGTGATGGGTCCACCGCCGATCAGCAACGCATCGCGCCACGGCGTGGCCGGTGTAAATGCGCCGATGCCCTTCATTGCCAGATAGCCGAGGACAACGGCCACGACCGGGAACAGCAGTATCGTCTCGACCGTCAGTCCGTCCAGCGCATCGACCGGCGTACGCTTGCGCACGAAGCCGTAGAAACCGAATGACAAGGCCAGTGCGGGCGCGGGCCATGGCAGGGTGCCGAGTTCGAACGCCTGCACGATCACCGCCAGCGTGGCGAGCCCGATGGCGGCGAGACGCAGGCGCGAGACCTTTTCGCCCAGCAAAATCAGGCCCAAAGCCATCGATACCAGCGGCGTCAGATAATAGCCGAGACTGGATTCCACCAGATGATGTGTCGCCACGCACCAGATGAAGATCGTCCAGTTCGCCGCGATCAGGATGCTCGACGCGGTGAGCGCCAGGATCGTTTCGCGCCTCGCGAAGATCGCCGCGATTTCGCGCCAGCGTCCACGGACCAAGGTCACAGCGGCGGCGAACAGCGCACCCCAGAAGATGCGGTGCAGCGTGATCTCATAAGGCGATACGCCTGCGAGCATCGCCCAATACAGCGGCACAAATCCCCAAAGCAGATAAGCGCCGCCGGCATAGAGGATGCCAAGCGCCTCGTCGGGATGATCGTGTATACCTTGGGGCTCACTCATGGACGCAATGTAGTCGGCGCTTTGACAATGTCGTCACTGCATTTCGCAATGCCGTCACCTATCTTCGTCATGGTCGGGTCAAGCGCGCCCGTGGCGAACATATCTAGCGCTTGACCTCCCATGTCGTACCGGAAGGTCCGTCCTTCAGCACGATGCCCTTGGCGAGAAGTTCATCGCGAATGCGATCCGACTCCGCGAAGTTCTTCGCCTTGCGCGCGGCGTTGCGGGCCTCGATGGCGTCGGCAATCGCGACGTCATCGACCTGCGTTTTCGCCGCAATGCGCAGCTGCACATTGGAGAAACCGAGCAACCCCAATCCGCCGGCGAGTTCGTGGTCGCTGCCCTTGTGCAGTTCGGCGATTGCCTGGGGCGTGTTGAGGTCATCACACAGAGCAGCCATGAACGCCTCGCCCACCGGGGGATCGGCCAGCGGCTCGGTCACCGCATACCATTTCTCCAGCGTCTTCCAGCTTTCGTTCATGCCGGCGACGGTCCAGTCCATCGGCTGCCGATAGTGGCTCCGCAGCATGTTGAAGCGCAGCACCTCGCCGGGCCAGTCCTGCAGCAGCTCATTGATCGTGACGAAATTGCCCAGGCTCTTCGACATCTTCTCGCCTTCGACATTCAGGAAACCGTTGTGCATCCAGAAGCGCGCGAGCGAGTGGCCATGATGCGCACCTTCGCTCTGCGCGATCTCGTTCTCGTGATGCGGAAAGACCAGATCGATGCCGCCGCCATGGATATCGATGGTCTCTCCCATAGTCGCTTCGATCATCGCGGAGCATTCGAGATGCCAGCCGGGCCGTCCGCGGCCCCAGGGCGAATCCCACCCCGGCGTGCGGTCGTCCGACGGCTTCCACAGCACGAAGTCCATGGGGCCTTCCTTGTACGGAGCAATGTCAACGCGCGCGCCGGCCAGCATGTCGTCCACGCTGCGGCGCGCGAGCTTTCCATAATCGGCCTTCTTCTTGACGCGGAAGAGCACATGGCCTTCCGCCGCATAGGCATAGCCCGCGTCGATCAGAGCGCTCGTCATCGCGATCATCTGCGGAACGTTCTCGGTCGCGCGCGGCATAATGGTCGGGGCCAGGCATCCCAACGCCATGACGTCCTGCTGATAGATTCCGTAGGTCTTTTCGGTCAGCTCGCGTAGCGCCACGAACACATCGCCACCATTGGCTCGTTCCTGCGCGCGCGCGTTGATCTTGTCGTCGATGTCCGTGATGTTGCGGACATAAGTGACGCGCCCTTGCCCATAGATGTGACGCAGCAGCCGGAACAGGACATCGAACACGATCGCCGGCCGCGCATTGCCGATATGCGCATAGTCGTAGACCGTCGGCCCGCACACATACATGCGCACATTGGCGGGATCGAGCGGCACGAAATCTTCCTTCGTGCGCGAGAGCGTGTTGTAGAGGCGAAGCTGGGTCATCGTTTGCGTCTGCGTTTTCTCGTCCGGTCGCGGACACCAGTGAGCGTTTCCGCCCGGTCCAGTGCATCATCGACATAGATATAAAAGGCCCGGATGCGGCGTTTCAGATCCTTGAGCCGCCCGTTATGCCTCCCGGTCTTCCATGCGTTGGTATTTCCGGGCTGTCCACCGCGCTTTCTGGGTTCATTCATTTCCACACCCGGTATTCGTTTTTAATTTTGGCAGCGTTTTGCACACCACAGATAATTATGAGACTGAATTCCATATGTTTTTCCCGGTTTTGAGGCACTCGCCGCATATATAGGTATATAAACCTATCTTTCAAGTGGGGTGGCGGGAAATTTGGGGGGCGGTCCGGCGAAGGCGGACCAGCCAGGCCTCAGCCGTTACAGCGCCTACAGCAAATGTCGCAGAGCGCCATCACGCGACTTCCCCCTTGAGCCGGGCCAGAGCCTTCGCGCGGCCGATCAGCGGAAGTAATTTTTTTAGCTCCGGCCCATGTTCGCGGCCGGTGAGCGCGAGGCGCAACGGATGGAACAGCGCCCTTCCCTTCGCGCCCGTCGCAGCGCCGACGGATTTGGTCCACGCACCCCAGGTTTCTTCGCTCCAGGGTTCGGCGGGAAGAAACTCGGCTGCCTTGGCGATGAACGCAACGTCTTCGATTACCGGCGTTACGGGGCCCGTGACGAGGGTCGCGAGATCGGCCGCATCGGACAGTCGCGTGAGATTCGGTTTCACCGCATCCCAGAACGGCGCGCCGCCCTCGATACCCATTGCCTGAAGACGCGGCGCGACCGCTTCATAGGCAAGGCCGTGCAGCAGTTTCGCGTTCAGGCCCTCCAGTTCCTTGGGATCGAAATGCGCGGGCGCGCGGCCGATCTTCGCGAAATCGAATTCCTGCGCCAGCGCGTCCAGCGAACCGCGCAACTCGACCGGATCGGACGTGCCGGTCTTGGCCAGATAGGAATCGAGTGCGAGCGGCTCGATGCCGCCCTCGCGGATTTCGCGCAACGACAGCGAGCCGATGCGTTTCGATAGCGCCTCGCCGCCGCTTCCGATCAGAAGCGGGAAATGCACGAACTCCGGCACGCGCGCGCCGAGCGCCTCGAAAATCTCGATCTGCGCCGCGGTGTTGGTGACATGATCCTCGCCGCGCACGATATGCGTGACTGCAAAGTCGATGTCGTCGGCGACAGAGGGCAGCGTGTAGAGAAAGCGCCCATCTTCGCGGATCAGAACGGGATCGGAGAGATGGGCGGTGTCGATCTCGACCTCGCCACGGATCAGGTCGCGCCATTTCACTTTGGCCTGACTGAGCTTGAAGCGCCAATGCGGCGTGCGACCCTCGGCCTCCAGCTTCGCGCGGTCGGCATCGGTCAGCGCGAGCGCGGCGCGGTCATAAACCGGCGGCCTGTGCATCGCGATCTGGCGCTTGCGACGGCGGTCGAGTTCTGCCGCGGTTTCGTAGCAGGGATAAAGCCGCCCGCTCGCTTTCAGTTTGTCGGCGGCTGCCTGATGCGCGTCCACGCGCTCCATCTGCCGCGCAAAGAGATCGTGGCTCAGACCAAGCCACGCGAGATCCTCGATAATCGCCGCCTCGTATTCCGGTTTGGAGCGCTCAGTATCGGTGTCGTCGATGCGCAGAAAGAACTTGCCGCCGGTCTTGTGCGCGAACAGCCAGTTGACGACAGCCGTGCGCGCGTTGCCGACATGCAGCAATCCCGTGGGCGACGGTGCGAAACGGACGAGCGTGGTCATAGATCGCGCGCGTCCCGGAACGCATTGGTGATCGGATAGCGGCGGTCGCGGCCGAAGTTCTTGCGGGTGATCTTCACGCCGGGCGGGGCCTGGCGGCGCTTGTATTCGGAGACGTACAATAACTGTTCGATGCGTTTCACCGTTGCGGGGTGATAGCCTTTGGCACAGGTCGCCTCGAACGTCATCTCGTTCTCGACCAGGCATTCGAGAATGCCGTCGAGGATGTCGTAGGGCGGCAGCGAATCCTGATCCTTCTGGTTCTCGCGCAACTCGGCGCTCGGCGGCTTGGTGATGATGCGTTCCGGGATCACGCGGCCCTTGGGCCCGAGGCCGCCATGCGGATGATAGGCATTGCGCCAGTGCGAAAGCCGGAACACCTCCGTCTTGTAGACATCCTTCAGCACATTGTAGCCGCCGCACATGTCGCCATAGAGCGTGGCGTAGCCGACGCTCATCTCACTCTTGTTGCCGGTGGTCAGGACCATCGGCCCGAACTTGTTGGAGATCGCCATCAGGATCACGGCGCGGGCGCGGGACTGGATATTCTCCTCGGTCGTGTCGGCGTTCTTGCCAGTGAAGGTATCTTTCAGCGCCGCGCCGAATGCCTCCACCGCGCCCTCAATGGGCACGTTTTCATATTTGCAGCCGAGCAGCTTCGCGCATTCTTCCGCATCGTCGAGGCTTTCGCGCGAGGTATAGCGCGACGGCAGCATGACGCAGCGCACGCGCTCCGCGCCCAGCGCATCGACCGCGACCGCTGCCGAGATCGCACTGTCGATGCCGCCGGACAGACCCAGCACCACGCCGGGAAAGCGGTTCTTGTTCACATAGTCGCGCAGGCCGAGCATCATCGCGTGATAGATCGAGGTCTCGCGATCCTCTTCTTTCGCAATCTCACCCTTCGCGCAGATCCAGCCGTTCTCCGTGCGCGACCAGTCGATGAGGACGATCTTCTCTTCCCACGCCGGAAGCGCATGGGCGAGCGTGCCATCGGCATTGCACACCAGCGAGGCACCATCGAACACAACCTCGTCCTGCCCGCCGATCTGGTTCAGATAGACCAGCGGCAATCCGCTTTCCTTCACGCGCGACTTGATAAGCCCGAGCCGCACGCCTTCCTTGCCGGCCTCGAACGGCGATCCGTTCGGCACCAGCAGGATCTCGCCGCCGGTCTCGCTCAGGCATTCGACGACATCCGGCGTCCAGATGTCCTCGCACACCGGCACGCCGATGCGGATGCCACGGATGTTGAACGGACCGGGCAACGGCCCCGCCGCGAACACGCGCTTCTCGTCGAACACACCATAGTTCGGCAGATCGACCTTGAACGTCTTGCCGGCAATCTTGCCGCCATCGAGATAGAGACAGGCATTGTAGAGCTTGCCCTCTTCCACCCATGGCGTGCCGATCAAAACGGCTGGGCCGCTATCGGCGGTGTCAGTCGCGAATTTCTCGATCGCCTCGCGCGCGTCGTCCTGCAGCGCGGGCTTGAGCACCAGATCCTCCGGTGGATAGCCGACGATGAACAACTCGGTGAACAGGATCAGGTCAGCGCCCGCCTTCGCGGCCTCGGCGCGGGCACTGCGGGCTTTACGCAGATTGCCGGCGATGTCGCCCATCAGCGGATTGAGCTGCGCGAGCGCGATACGGAAGCGGTCGGTCATGGCGAGGTTCTAAAGCGAATACGTGTTGGATACCAAACTTTCGTCATGGCCGGGCTTGACCCGGCCATCCAACTGCAATCGTGATCGAAGAAGCTGGATGGCCGCCTCGAGGGCGGCCATGACGAACATAACTGAAAGGCTTATGCGTACGCCGCGTAGCGTGCCTGCTGCCGGACGTCGCCGCCGAACTCGGTCGCTTCGTCGATCATCAGCGCTGTTTGCAGCGCCTGGCGCGCCTCTTCCGGACGGACCAACGCAGGCGTGCCCTGCTGCACCGCCTTGACGAAAGCCGCCACGCTCTCGCCCAGCGGGTCGCCAAGCTCCAGCGCATTCAGGCGGCGATGCGTCGTGTTGCGCATCTTGCGGGTGAGGAAATCGATTTCCACCACGCCGTCGGCATAGACCGCGCGCATGCCGCGGCGGCGGTTGGCGGCGATGCGGCTGGTCTCCAGATGCGCGACCGAGCCGTTTTTGAATGTCACCGTCGCGTGGACTTCATCGGCCAGGCGGCCCATCTCGGCGTGGCTGCGCGCCGAGACGCCGGCAACGCCGCCGGGGATCATCTGATGCATCAGGTCGAGATCGTGGATCATGAGATCAAGCACCGCGCTGACATCGGCGCCGCGGCCTGTCCACGGACCCATGCGCCAGCAGGACACTTCCTTCGGCGCATCGGGGAAATCGAGAAGCCCCGTGCGGGCGAAAACGAAACGCTCCTGATGGCCAACGGTCAGGACGCGGCCGGTTTCCTCGGCGAGCGCGATCAAGGCGTCCGCTTCTTCGAGGCTGGTGGCAATCGGCTTTTCGACGAGCACGTTCGCACCGGAATTCAAAAACGCGCGCACGATGGTGGAATGCGTCACCGCTGGCGTGCAGATACTGACAAGATCGACGCGGCCGAGAAGATCGCGCCAGTCGGCGACGGCCTCCACACCGTGCGCGGCAAGCGAACCCTTGCGCACTTCAGGATTGGCATCGGCAATGGCCGTGAGTTCGACACCTTCAAGGCCACGATACTTCGAAGCATGATGACGGCCGAACGCGCCGGCGCCGATGACGGCCGCCTTCAACAGTCCATGCTCTGTCGTGCGACGATGGGGCAAAGGCTGAATCCCTTGTCAGATCAGGGACATAAGGCCTTTTCCCGAGTCCAGAGGCGACTCATAAAATGTTTCGCCTTGTTACACCGGGGCCCGCTGTTAGGCTTTGGGAACCACGCCATTGCAAACACCAACATTGAGGAAACGTCATGTCCAATCGCAAAAGCCGGGAAATCCGCCTGAAATCCTATCCCACCGGGATGCCGACAGAGGCCAATTTCGAAATGGTCACGGTCGATGTCCCCGATCCAGGTCGCGGCCAGGTTCTCGTCCGCAACGCTTACATGACAGTTGATCCATATATGCGCGGGCGCATGGTGCCGAATCGGCAGAGCTACGTTCCGCCCTTCGCGCTCGGCGAAGCGATGACCGGGGGCGCCGTCGGCCAGGTGATTGCGGCAGGCGATGGCGCATCGTTCAAGATCGGCGACTACGTGCAGAGCATGGCCGGCTGGCGCGAGATGTATGTCTCCACCGGCATGGAGATGATGCAGAAGGTCGATCCGATTCCCGGCGTCGGCATCCAGAGTTTCCTCGGCACGTTCGGCATGCCCGGTCTCACCGCCTATGTCGGCCTGCTCAAGATCGCCGAGTTCAAGCCCGAAGATTCCGTGTTCGTATCGGCGGCATCGGGCGCGGTCGGCCAGGTCGTCGTGCAGATCGCAAAGGCGAAAGGCTGCAAACACATCGTCGGCTCCGCGGGATCGGACGACAAATGCGGATACTTGAAATCGATCGGCTGCGATGAGGTCATCAACTACAAGACCTGCGGCGATCTGCATGCCGCGGTCGCCAACGCGTTTCCGGACGGCATCGGCGTGTACTTCGACAATGTCGGCGGCACGCATCTCGAAGCGGCGATCGCAAAGATGCGTCCGTTCGGCCGTCTCGCCGAATGCGGCATGATCGAGCAGTACAACGCAACCGAGATGCCGCCGGGCCCGCGCAACACGATCATGATCGTGGGTCTGAGGCTCACCGTTCGTGGTTTCATCGTCTCCGATCACTTCAACATGCTTCCCGAGTTCATCCGCGACATGGCGGCGTGGGCGAAGGAAGGAAAGATGAAAGTGCGCGAGACCATCGTTGACGGACTGGAAAGCGCGCCGCAGGCCTTCATGGGCCTCTTCAAGGGCGAAAACTTCGGCAAGATGCTCGTCCGCGTCGGGCCCGACAGCGCAGTGTGATTTGAGGGAACTTTCCTCTCGGGCCGGGCGTTTTAGGTCCGGTTCCGAGAGGATATTTCCATGCCGCTGCTCACAATCGTCCTTGTTCTGATTGTCGTTGGCGTATTGCTCTGGCTCATCAACACCTACATCCCGATGCAGGGCACGATCAAAAGCCTGCTCAACGCCGTGGTCGTGATCGCAGTCGTGATCTGGTTGCTGCAGGTGTTCGGATTGCTGGGTTCGCTAACCAGCATTCACGTGGGACGGTAAAGCTGTAGGCTCCGCAATTGTCCCGAATTGTCGTGAGCGACATGGGGGAACCGCCGCACCATTGCGCCCCGAAGGCTCGGGTCTAATATCCCTCGCTTTTGTCAGCGAGGGACGTCCATGAAGCGCACCCACATGATCGCAACCTCCGTCGTTGCGGCGGGCTTGCTCGCTATCGGTTTGATGGCCGCAGCACCCGCAGAGAACGATAAGGACAAGGACGCGAAGCCGGGCGACTACTATTCCGGCAAATTCTTCAAGGCGGAAGAGTCGCGCACCGAAGGATCGGTGAATGGCATCTCCTATTCCGCGATCACCGGCACGCTGATCGTGCATCCCGAAGGCTGGAACGATTCCGCGCAGAATGGCGGTGCGAAGAATCCCGATGCAAAAGGCGACGAATCTTCTCCCGAAGCGTCCATCTTCTTCGTCTACTACGCCAAGAAAGGCGCCGACGTCGAAAAGCGCCCCATAACGTTCATCTATAACGGCGGGCCCGGTTCGGCGACGGTGTGGCTGCACATGGGCGCGTGGGGACCCAAGCGCGTCGTCACCGCCGAGGACACGCACAATCCCGCGGCGCCCTATCAGATCATCGACAACGACCAGACCTTGCTCGACGCGAGCGATCTCGTCTTCATCGACGCGCCCGCAACAGGCTTCAGCCGCATCGCCGGCAAGGACAAGGAGAAGGCGTTCTTCGGCGTCGATCCCGACGGTCAGGCGTTCGCGAATTTCATCCAGGAGTTCCTCGCGAAGTACAACCGCTTCAATTCGCCGAAATATCTCTTCGGCGAAAGCTACGGCACGCCGCGTTCCGCCGTTCTGGTGAACGATCTCGAAACCGAATACGACATCGACTTCAACGGCGTGATCCTGCTGTCGCAGATCCTGAACTTCGATCTCTCAGTGGATCGGCCAGAGTACAACCCCGGAGTCAACCTGCCCTATCAGATCGCGCTGCCGACCTATGCGGCGACGGCGTGGTATCACAACAAACTTCCCGGCAAAAAGCCGGACGATCTCGTGGCGTTCGTGCAATCTGTCGAGCGTTTTGCCATGGGCGAATATGCACAGGCGCTCCAGATGGGCGCGAGTCTGAACCCGAAGCGCAAACTGGATATCGCCAACAAGCTTCACAACGTCACCGGTCTGCCGGTCTGGTACATCATGAAAGCCAATCTGCGCATCGATGGCGGCGAGTTCGAGAAGACGCTACAGGACGATGCGGGGCTGTCGACCGGCCGTCTCGATACGCGCTTCTCAGGCGTGACGCTCGATCCGCTCAGTCAGCGTTCCGACTACGATCCGCAATCGGCGTCGATCAGCTCGGCCTATGTGTCGGCGTTCAATGCCTATGTGCGCGGCCAGCTGAACTATGGACAGGGCAAGATCTACGTGCCGTCGGCACGCGTGTTCCGCGATTGGGATATGCGGCACAAGCCGCCGGGACAGCAATTCCCCGGACGCGGCGCCGCCAACGTGATGCCCGATCTCGCCAACGCGATGAAGCAGAATCCGACGCTGAAGATTCTGCTGATGGGCGGCTATTACGATCTCGCGACACCCTATTACGAAGGCTGGTACGAGATGCATCAACTGCAGATTCCGGACAGCCTGCAGAAGAATATCCAGTACCACTACTTCGCGTCAGGCCACATGGTGTATGCGCACCAGCAATCGCTGGCGGAGATGCACAGCGCGACGGCGGATTTCATCCGCGCCACGAGCAACGTGAAGTAAGAGCTGCGCTCCCCCACCCTTCGACAAGCTCAGGGTGAGGGATGAGTTGAATGCCCCTTCATCCTGAGCTTGTCGAAGGATGAAGGGCCGGCTCGACCTCGAAATAAAGATGATAGTGCGAACGGCAGCCGGGGTTGAACCCGGCACCGCACGCCGGGCATATGTTGTCGCAATCGAGATACTGACGGATGCGCAGCTCAGTGCCGCACGCGCCGCAGAGAACAGCTTCAGAGTCGAAGTCTGACTTCGGCCACACCGCGATGGCGTGATCCGCGAGCGCGTCGTGGCAATCCTTGCAGGCGTAGTATTCCCCGCAGCACTTCATCCTGATCGCGACGATATCGAGCGGCGAATGCCAATGCGCGCAGCGCGTCTGCGCATCCAGATCGACGCCGCGAACAACTGGCCGCGTCACTCCGGCCCCGTGGCAAGCAGATTGGCGAGTGCGGCGAAGGTCAGATAAGCGAGGAACAGGGGCGCCAGACCGGTCAGGATCTCGCCGTCCAGCCCGGTAAAGGTGCTGCAGGGCAAAAGCCTGTAGGCCGAACCCACAAACAAAAGCTGGATGCCGACGACGGCGAGCGCGCCTTGCAGGAAGGCAAGCAGCGACGCGCCCATCGCTTCGGGCCGCTGCACGCGTTCCAGCCGGATCAACCCCGCGGCCAGCCTGAGCCGCGAAGCGGCGGACGCGAAATACACGATCGCGAGAAACCAGACAAAGGCCGACGTGAATATCCGCCCGCCGTCGAGGCCGCAGGGCAGAAGATCGTCCTGGATCACGCGCTGCCCCGGCACCACGAAGGAAATCGCGTCGCGAATCGCGCCGGCCGCCGGCGACTGCATGATCTGCGGCGCAAGCCACACCTGCACGGCAAAACTCAGCACGGCGAAGACGACGAAGGTCATCTCGTTGAATCCCGGTAAAAGATGATGCGGCTTGAAACGCTGCAGCAATGAACCGCCGTGGTCCGTCGCCACCGCATAGCCGCCGACGAACAGCAAACCCATCGCGGCGAACAGCAGCGTGCAGACCGCGATCATGCGGAATGCCTCCAGCTCCGGCGTTCCGCCCAGGAGCGCGAAGTTCAACGCATGCGCGCCTGCAAACAGGCAGAACACGACCCAGCCTTTCGCGAAAAGGCGCGCCATTCCCATCGCGGCAGGTCCCCTCTTGCTCTCTAGGCTGACGCCGCGAATGCCGCGCCTTTGCCTCGCGCGGCACTCAGATTTTCCGAAAGCAGGAATGCAAGCTCCAGCGCCTGGCTGGCGTTGAGGCGCGGGTCGCAGCGCGTCTCGTAACGGTCACGCAGATTGAAATCGGTGATGTCCTGCGCGCCGCCGGTGCATTCGGTGACGTTCTGGCCGGTCATCTCCAGATGGACACCGCCCGCATGCGTGCCTTCGGCGCGATGCACCTCGAAGAAGGTTTTCAGCTCCTTGATGACGCGCTCGAACGGCCGCGTCTTGATGCCGGCGGCGGACTTGATCGTGTTGCCATGCATCGGGTCGCAGGACCACACGACATTCGCGCCGCTCTTCTTCACCGCGCGGATCAGCTTCGGCAGCTTTTCCGCGACCTGATCGGCGCCGAACCGCGCGATCAGCGTCAGGCGGCCCGGCCTGTTCTCCGGATTGAGCAGCGCCGCGAGCTTGACGAGATCGTCTTCGCTCATGCTCGGTCCGCATTTGAGGCCGATGGGATTCTTGATGCCACGGCAATATTCGACATGCGCGCCATCGGGCTGGCGCGTGCGGTCCCCGATCCAGATCATATGCGCGGAGGTGTCGTACCAATCGCCGGTGATCGAATCCTGCCGCGTCAGCGCCTCTTCATAAGGCAGCAACAGCGCCTCATGGCTGAAATAGAAATCGACCTTCGAGGTCCGCGCCGCGACCGCGTCCGCGAGCGAAAACGTGCGCAGAAAGCCAACGCCTTCGGTGATGCGGTCCACCACTTCGAGATAGCGCTTCAACAGATCGGGGTGATGGTGATCGTCGAGATACCAGTGCCGCGCGCGGTTGAGATCGGCATAGCCTCCGGTCGCGAACGCGCGCACAAGGTTCGCCGTCGCCGCCGCCTGGAAATAGGCGCGCAGCATCCGGCCGGGATCGGGGACGCGATCGGCCTCCGTAAACTCTTCGCCGTTGATGATGTCGCCGCGATAGGACGCAAGTGTCTTGCCGTCGCGCGTCTCGTTGTCATCGGAGCGCGGCTTGGCGAACTGCCCCGCGATGCGGCCGACCTTCACCACCGGCACATCGGCCGCGAAGGTCAGCACCGTCGCCATGCTCAGGAAAACACAGAACGTATCGCGGATATTGTTGGCGCTGAACTCGGCGAAGCTCTCGGCGCAATCGCCGCCCTGCAGCAGGAAAGCCTTGCCCTCGGCGACCGCGCTCAGACTGGAGGTCAGATTGCGCGCTTCTCCGGCGAACACCAGCGGCGGATAGGTCCGAAGCTGCCGCTCGACAGCCGACAGCGCCGCCGGATCCGGGTATTCCGGAACCTGACGGATCGGCTTCTGACGCCAGCTTTGCGGGCTCCAGGGCACGGGAGCGGTCTCCTTTTCAGCCTGTGGATATAAGGGGCTGGCCCGACTTTGGCCAGAACCGCCTGAACCCGTGGTGAATTGTGCGCTTACCCCGGTTTCGGCACGATCCGGATTTCGATGCGGCGGTTTCGCGGCTCGGCCTTGCCGTCGCCAGTCGCGATTTTCAGATGCGCGGAGCCGTAACCGGTCGCGGTCAGCCTGCCGCCGGCAATACCATCCGTGCGCAATTCGGCAGCGACAGTATCTGCGCGCTTCTGCGTCGTCGCGACCGCCTTGTCGGGATCGGCGCGCGTATCGGTGTAGCCGTTCACTTGCACCTGCGTATGGTCATAGTGCTTGAGCGCCGACGACAGATTGCGCAAAAGATCGCGGCCGTCATCGGTCAGGTTTCCCTTCTCGAACATGTCGTCGCTTTTAAGATTGAGCACGACCACATCGCCGGGCCGCGCGACCGGAATACCGCGCAGGTAATGACGCAGGTCGCGCTCCAGCCCGTCCATATAGGCGCCGGCGTTCTTTGCCGTCAGAGGACCGGCGCTGCTGCCGTAGTTCGGCATCGACGGCCTGGCGCGCGGCGGAGGCGGTGGCGCCTGATGGGGCTGTATGTCCGCCGGATTGGGCGGCGGGGGCGGCGGTGTCACATAGGAATAGTGCTGCGAGGTCTGGCATGCTGCCAGAACCAGCAGAGCGACGGGAGCGAGCTTTCTCATACGCGGAGTGTCGCTTGGCCTCTGGGCAAAATCTAGGCAACCGTGTTGCCAGCGCCAAGTGGCCGGTCAATGATCGCCGCCAACAGCTATCCGGCAGGGGAAATTTTCCATGAATCTGTTCGATCTCACGGGCAAGATCGCGCTCGTCACCGGCTCCACCAAGGGCATCGGCGAAGCCATCGTGCATCGCTTCGCCGAGCATGGCGCCAATGTCGTCGTCTCCAGCCGCAAGGCCGATGCCTGCGAGAAAGTCGCCGGAGACATCAACAAGGCGCAGGGACGCGAGGCCGCGATCCCGATCCCCGCAAACATCAACTACAAAGAGCAGCTCGAGCAGCTTGTTGCCAAGACGCGGGCAAAATGGGGCCGCGTCGATGTGCTTGTCTGCAACGCCGCGCTCAATCCCTACTACGGGCCGCAAATGGGAATCCCCGACGAGGCGTTCGACAAGATCATGGGCGCGAACATCCGCTCCAATCACTGGCTGGCGCAGCTCGTGCTGCCCGAGATGGTCGAGCGCAAGGACGGCTCCATCATCATCGTGTCGTCGATCGGCGGACTGCGCGGTTCGCCCGTTCTCGGCGCCTACTGCATCTCCAAGGCGGCGGACATGCAGCTCGCCCGCAACATCGCGGTCGAATACGGCCCGCACAACATCCGCGCCAATTGCATCGCACCGGGTCTCATCAAGACCGATTTTGCGAAAGCGCTGTGGGACAATCCCGAGACGTTGAAGCGCTCGACGGCCGGCGCGCCGCTGCGCCGCATCGGCGAACCGGACGAGATCGCGGGTGCAGCGGTTTTCCTCGCCTCGCGCGCGGGATCGTTCACCACCGGCCAGACCATTGTCTGCGACGGCGGGGCAACCATTTGATTGCCTTTATCGGCCTTAACGCGTTGATCTCCGCCGCATGCTTCGTGGCGCTGTGGCTGATCGCGCTCCGTCTGAAAGACGTCAGCTTCATAGACAGCTGGTGGGCGTTCGGTCTCGGCCTTCTCGGACTTCTCGCCTTCTTTGAAAGTCTGCCCGCAGGGCCTCGCGACTGGTTGCTGCTGGGTTGCTGCGAAGCATGGGCGTTGCGCCTGGGCTTCTATCTTCTGTTGCGCTGGCGCAGGAACGGTCGCGATCCGCGCTATGACAGAATGCTCGGCGGCATCGAGTCCAAGCGTGGCATGGGTTTCGCGAGAGCCTCGCTCCTCTATGTATTTGCGCTGCAGTACGCTCTGCAATTCGTCATTTCGCTGCCGGTCCAGCTCGGCCAATGGAGCGGCACCGGCGCCATCGGCATTCTGAGCGAGATGGGCTTCGGCCTGTTCCTGTTCGGCTTTCTTTTCGAGGCCATTGCCGACTGGCAGCTCGCGCGATTCAAGAGCAGGCCGGAAAACAAGGGCAAAATCATGGACGGCGGATTGTGGAAATACACGCGCCATCCGAACCATTTCGGCGACGCCTGTGTGTGGTGGGGCCTGTTCCTGATCGCTTCGGAATCCGGCTACGTGATCGTGATCCTGTTCTCACCCGCGCTGATGAGCTTCCTGCTTACAAGTTTCAGCGGCGCGCCAACTGTCGAAAGCCGCATGGGCAAGCGGCCCGAATACGCTGAATATATCCGGCGCACCCACGGTTTCGTTCCCTGGTTTCCGAAGCACTAGGCGCGGAGCTGTTCGCGATCCGCCCAGCAGGCATGTGTGCCGCTACAGATTTTGTGGGGTAGCGCAATGCGCGCGACCGGGCCATCCTCGATATGCGCGGCATCGAGCAGGATGCATTCCGAAGTGCCCGTGTTCTCGTCGGTGACAAAGCTGACGAGATAACCGTCGTCTTCGCGTGTTGCGCCGATGCGCGGCGCGAATGGCGCCTCGCTCGCGAAGCGGTTGGACGACAGGCGATATTCCGTGCGCTCGCCGGTCTTGAGATCGTTGCGCGCGAAGCCGTTGAACAGGAACCAGCCGGGCTCCGCGAGCGTCGAATAGGCGTAGCGATACGGCCGTCCGCCCACACGCTGATTGACCGTCCCGAATTCCAGGATCGCGTCGTCCAGACGTTCTTCCTTGGTCGTTCCGTCGCGAAGATTAAAGCGCCAGCGGTGCAGCTTCGGCTTGAAACTGTATTCGTCCAGGTAAGCCATCATATGCGCGTATCCCGGCGATGCGTCGTCGCGCGGTTTGGGTTCCGGCTCCTCCTGGAAGTAGCCGTCGAGAATGACCTCGTCGCCCTGCTCATACGCATTCACCCAATGCAGCACATAGGTCGGCTGCGCCTCGAACCAGCGCACCTCGCCGCCATGACGCGGCACGATCGCGAACCGCGACGGCAGGCCCTTGTGCAGGCGCGCCGCGTGAACGTTCTTTTTCAGCAGCTCCGCATCCCAGAACAGCGGCATATCGTTCAGGATCGAATAATGCTCGGTGAAGGCCATGTCATGCGGCAGGCGCGGACCGGCGAGCGGGATCGGCTGATAGGTCGTGAGCCGGTTGTCGCGGTCCACGACGCCGTAGTGCAGATGCGGCGCGTGCTTCGAGTAGTTGAAGAACATCAGCTCGCCGGTTGCCTCATCCAGCTTCGGATGCGCGGAGATTCCGTCGAGCGGCACCCAAGGCTCGGGCCCCTGCGTCTCGAGCGTTTGGGGGTCGAGGCGATAGCCCTCCCCACATTGATACATCGTCGCCAGCGCGCGTCCGTTATGCACGACGATGTCAGTCGAGGCGTTGTCTTTCAACGAACCATGGGCGCCAAAGCCTGGCCGCTTCGAAAGGGACGGCGGATCGGCAAGACCGCCCCAGAGAGATTCATTCGCTTCCTGCTCCGCCTCGAAACACCGCGTGCGCACGAAGCGGTTGCGATAGTTCGCACGCCCATCTTCAAAGCTGATCTGGTGGATCATCCCGTCGCCATCGAAGGGATGATAGCGGCCGAGCGGCTGATGCACCTGGTTTTCGGTGTTGCGCAGATAGATGCCGTCGATATCGCGCGGGATCGCACCTTCGATCACGTCGAGGTCGAACGCGTTCACCTCTTCCATCAGCGGCGTCCATGCGCCGTTGAGATAAGGATGGTTGCTCGGCTTCAGCGATGAGCGAATGGGTGGCAAGCGTTCGAGCTTCATGCCCGAAGCTTGCCACCGATCGGTTTGACCTCAAAGGCCCAGAACGGCTTCCGCGCTCTTGAACGGCAGATGCTGGGCCTCGGCGACCGCGCCATAGGTCAGTGTGCCCTTGTAGACATTGAGGCCGGCGCGCAGATGCGCATTTTCTTTCATCGCCCGCTCCGCGCCCTTCTCGGCCAGCTGGATCGTGAACGGCATCGTCGCGTTGTTGAGCGCGAAGGTCGACGTGCGCGCCACACCGCCCGGCATGTTCGCGACCGCGTAGTGCACCACGCCGTCAACGACATAGGTCGGGTCGGCATGCGTAGTGGCATGGCTGGTTTCGGCGCAGCCGCCCTGGTCGATGGCGACATCGACGATGACCGAGCCCTTCTTCATCTGGCTCACCATCTTGCGCGTGATGAGCTTCGGCGCCGCGGCGCCCGGCAACAGCACACCGCCGATCACGAGATCGGCACCGGTGACATGCTCTTCCACCGCATCGATGGTCGAATAGATCGTGTTCAGCATCGCGCCGAACTGAAGATCGAGTTCGTTCAGGCGATGCAGCGAGACATCGAGGATCGTGACATGCGCCTCAAGGCCCATCGCCATGCGCGCAGCATTGGTGCCGACGACGCCGCCGCCGAGCACGACGACCTTCGCGGCAGGCACGCCGGGCACGCCACCAAGCAGCACGCCACGCCCGCCCTGCGCCTTCTCGAGCGAGTGCGCACCGGCCTGGATCGACATGCGGCCCGCAACTTCGCTCATCGGCGCGAGCAGCGGAAGACCGCCGCGCGCATCGGTTACGGTTTCGTAGGCAATGCACACCGCGCCGGAATCGAGCAGGCCCTTGGTCTGCTCCGGATCGGGTGCCAGATGAAGATAGGTGAACAGCGTGTGCTTGGGCGTCAACCGCTTGATCTCGACGGCCTGCGGCTCCTTTACCTTCACGATCATGTCCGCGTTGGCGAATACTTCATCGGCGTTCGGAAGAATTTTGGCGCCGACGCGGGTGTACATGTCGTCGTGCAAACCGATGCCGTCGCCGGCCATCGTCTCCACGAACACTTCGTGGCCGCGCGACGTCAACTCGCGCACGGCGGCGGGGATCATGCCAACGCGGTATTCGTGGTTCTTGATTTCCTTCGGCACACCGACGCGCATGGGATTTTCCTTCTCTCTAGTTGAGCCGCGCGAGAACGGCGCGCACGCCATCCACCATGCGGGTTATATCGGATTCTGAAGCGATCAGCGCGGGCGCCAACGCAATCGTGTCGCCCGATACGCGCACGACCATATTCTCATCGTGATACAGATGCTGCATCGCTCTATAGCCACGCAGACCGATGGCCTGGGTGTCCGGCTCGATGTCTATGCCAGCCGCGAGACCGCAGTTGCGGATGTCCACGACGCGCGCAGCACCTTTCAGGCTGTGTACCGCTTCTTCGAAGAAACTTTCGAGCTTACGAGCGCGCGTAAACAGGTTTTCGTCGCGATAGAGATCGAGCGATGCGATGCCCGCGGCACAGGCGAGCGGATGACCCGAATAGGTGTTGCCATGGAAGAGTTCAATGGCATGCGCGGGGCCTTGCATGAAGGCTTCGTGCACATCGTTGCGCACGATCATGCCACCCATCGGCACCGCGCCGTTGGTCACGCCCTTGGCAAAGGTGATGATGTCCGGCGTCGCACCATAACGCTCGGCGGCAAACGCCGCGCCGACACGGCCAAATCCGGTAATGACCTCATCGAAGATCAGAAGGGTGTTGTGGCGGTCGCAGGCCGCGCGAAGGCGCTCTAAATAATCCTTCGGCGGTGCGAACACGCCGGCGGAGCCAGACATCGGCTCCACGATCACGGCGGCAATCGTCTCCGCGCCATGCAGCGCGACCAGACCGTCGAGCGCATCGGCATAGTCCGCGCCCTTCTCGGGCTGCCCACGCGTGAACGCCATCGTCGTGCGGTCATAAGGCAGCGGTAGATGATCGTCCGTACCCGGAAGAAGTGGGCCGTAAGGTTTGCGGTTGTTGGCGAGGCCGCCGACGGAAATGCCGCCGAAATTCACGCCGTGATAGCCCTTGTCGCGGCCGATCAGGCGAAAACGACCACCCTGCCCCTTCTTCTGCCAATACGCACGCGCGAGTTTCAGCGCGCCGTCGGTGGCTTCCGATCCGGAATTGACGAAGAAGACATGATCCATTCCCTCAGGCGCGAGCGACGCGATGCGATTGGCGAGTTCGAACGCCGGCGGATGCGAGAACTGGAACGTCGGCGCGAAGTCGAGCTGATGCGCCGCCTTCGAAATCGCCTCGGCAATCTCCTTGCGGCCGTGACCGAGGTTCGAACACCACAGCCCGGAACACGCATCGAGCAACGCGCGGCCGTCTTCGTCGTAGAAATACATGCCCTCGGCACGCGCGAGCATGCGCGGCCGCGATTTGAAATCGCGATTGGGTGTGAAAGGCATCCAGAATGCGCCGAGATCGTTGGGCCGTTCGCGGCTCATTAGACAAGGCCTGCTCGAAAATCGCGCGGAAGCTATCAGGGCAAACCATGGGGTCAAGCCAAGGCCGTGCATTGCGCGAAGCCACGCACAAACAGGCCGAAAATTTCAGGGTTTGCGCCGTTTCTTACGAAAGAAAACGGCCCCGATGATCGCTCACCGGGGCCGCCAAATCTTGCAGCGGATCGCGGCCTAGTTGCCGCCGTTACCCGAACTGCTGCTGTCGTGGTTCTTGTGCTTCGGCTTGTCGCCGGATCCACCACTGCCGCTGCTGGGACCAGTCATCGATCCGCCACCGCTTCCGCCGGGGCCGGTCATGCTGCCGCCACTTGGCTTGCCACCACCGGTCATAGAACCACCGCCAGCCGGGCCGCCCATGCTGCCACCGCCGGGGCCGGTCATGCTTCCGCCACCGCTCGGCTTGCCGCCACCAGCAGGTCCGGTCATGGATCCGCCGCCGGGGCCAGCCGTAGTGCCACCGCCCGGCTTGCCAGGACCGGTCATGGAGCCACCGCCGCCAGGTCCAGTCATGCTTCCGCCGCCGCTTGGCCGTTCACTGCCGGGACCGCCCATATTTCCACCACTAGGCCGGCCATCGCCGGGTCTGCCTATGTCACCAGGCCGGCCGCCCGGACCGCCCATACCCGGACGGTCGCCGGGATGCATCCATGGGCCGCGACCATCGCGCCAGCGGTCGCGATCCCAATTGCGCCCGGGACGCCAGTCATTGCCGCGCCACCAGCGGTCGCGGTCGTGACGGAATCCGTTGCGAAGATAGAAGTCGTATCCGAGCGCCGGACCTATCCGGTAATTGCCCTTCCACCAGCGCGGACGGGGACCGCGCCATTCGTCGCGACGCCAACCGCCGCGTACCCAAAACCAGCGCTCGCCATGCCAGTCGCGATAGTAGAGCGGGCCGTTGAACCAGCGTCCGTCATAGAAGACCGGGCCGTAAAAGACCGGCATGTCCCAATATTCGTCGGGACATCCCCAGTCGTCGCAATATCCGCCGCTATCGTAAGTGAAGCCGACCGCGCCCGGCAGACCGAAGGAAAGACCGATACTGATGCCGGCCTGCGCTGGTTGAGCGCATAACGCCGTTGCGGAGAGAAGCCCCGCCGCAAAAGCCGTTTTCAGAAATCCATTCATGAAACCTCCTCGTTACCGGGACACAGCGTCCCTCGCGTTCCCAAAGAAAACGTCCCATTCGCCGTCAACGATCCCATCCTGGATCGCGCAGGTTCCCACTATGCCCGTTTTGAGGGCGAGTAGCTTGCGTTTTCATCAAACAAAAGCGGCGCGACTGAGACAGCCGCGCCGCCATGTTCATGCCCGCATTTGGCACGATCTGCGGTCGTTAGCGGTGACCGCCGAAGTGACTGATCGAGCCGTGGCCGCCCCCGAAGCCACCGGGGTGACCAACCATGCCGTGACCACTGAAACCGCTGTGGCTGCCGAAGCCGGGATGACCAATATCCTCGCCATGTCCGCCAAAGCCATGTCCGCCGAAGCCGCCGGGATGACCGAGGTCCCCGCCATGTCCTCCGTTCCAGCCGTGACCACCCCAGCCACCGCCGTGGAAGCCATTGGTGTGCCAGCCGGTGCCGGTGTGCCAGCCACCGTGCCACCAGAACTGACGGCCGCCGCCCCATGAACGCCAGCGCAGCGGTCCGTTGAACCACACGCCATCGATAAAGACCGGACCGGTATAATAGGAATCGTCATAGTACGGGTCGCCATAGTAGCCGTAGTATCCGGCGCAGCGGTTCGGGTGCCAGCGGCACCATCCGCCATAACCGTAATACGGGCCCGGCACGCCGACGCCGATACCGACCGAGACACCGGCGTTGGCCGGGGTGGATGCCACCGTTGCCGCCGTACCGGCCAGCATCAGCGCACCCAGTGCAAGTTTCGCGATTTTCTTCATGGTCTACTCCGTTTGAATTTCATGCCCTCACCTTCGGAACGCATAATCGCGTTTCCCGGCTGAACCCTGCATGAACGGAGTTGTCAGGTTCCGCCTTCAAATAAGGCGGGAATCAGGCGGATTTGCCCCGCCCATCGACCGGCCAGATAGTCTCCAGCGTGTCGCCACGCACCGCATGGTAGCAGTCATAAAGGTTCACGGTCGGATCGCAATGCGGGACCACGCAGGCGAGCGCGTCACCCCAACGAAGTTTCCCCGTCTCTTCGGAATAGATCACACCGCCCTGCTCGTCGCCGAAGAAGAAATAGGCGGCACCCGGGGGCGCACCATGCGCGATCACCGGGACGCCGTCGTCGGTCGCAAAGGATTTGAGACCGGCATCAGTGGTCACAAGGCCGGTGCGATTGGCGCTGATGACCGTGGTCTGCACGAACAGCGATGTCTCGAACGGCGGACGGTCGCCCGGCTTGGTCCAAACGTCATTGTACTGACGATCCATGAAAACGTAGGAGCCGACCTGCAATTCGGTCAGCGTGCGCGCGTCCGGATCGATGTCGAAAGTCCCCGTACCGCCGCCGGAGAGGATCTGCGGTGCGAGACCCGTGGCCTTGAGAGCATCGCGTAACCCTGCCAATTCCTTGAGCGCAGAAAGCGAAGCGTCGCGCCGTTCGTTGGGCGGCTCCATGTGCTGCACCTGACCCGCGTAGCATTGCAGGCCCGCATATTCGAGATTCGGTGCGGCAGCGACGTATTCCACCAGCGGCAACGCCTTGTCGGGCCGAATGCCAGTGCGACCCATGCCGGGATCGATGTCGACAAATATCCTGAGTTTCTTCCCGCTTTCGCCTGACGCCGCATTCAGCCGTGTCGCGATCTCGATGTTGTCGCATGTTGCAATCAACTCCTTCATGCGCGCGTTCAACGCCATCAACCGCGCGATGCCGCCCACGGTGACAACCGGCGATGTGATCAGGATGGATTCGACGCCGGCGTTCGCGAGCGATTCCGCTTCACCGAGCTTTGCGCAGCACACACCAAGCGCGCCAGCCGCTATCTGGCGTTTCGCAATCTCGGCGGATTTGTGAGTCTTGGCGTGAGGACGCAAAGCGATGCCGTGACGCTTCGCATGGTCCGCCATGCGGGCGATATTGCGTTCGAGAGCGTCAAGATCGACGACAAGGGCGGGCGTCTGAAGTTTCCAGCGGCCGCCAGGGATTCCGATCAGATTTTCGTTGAGCAAGACTTATCCCCGCGCTTTGCCTTTTCAGTTTGCGCGGAAACCGGCCCTGCAATCCAGTGGGTTCAGCCCGATGTCGTCAAACCTTCCCTCAAATCCTGCTTCGGTTCGTTCTTCGCGGTGGTTTTACCCTGTTAAAAGCGCCTTCCTGTGATAACGAAGTTGCGATGCAATCGTTTCGTTCCCGTTCGTGACCACAGCGCTTTTCCTGATCCTGCTCTCCGCCGTCGTGCACGCCATCGTCAACATCCTGACGAAGCGCGCGGAGAACAAATATGCGATGCGCCTTCTGATCGGCGTGTTTTCCGCGCTCTTCGTCACGCCGGCTTTGTTCTTCGTACCGCTCCCCCACGGGCGTGCGATCTGGTTTCTGTGCGGGACCGCTTTGGTGCACGCGATATACGAACTGCTGCTGGTGAAATCCTACGAGAGCGCGGCGTTCTCCGCCGTCTATCCGGTTGCGCGCGGGACTGGTCCCTTGTTCACGGCGCTTGGCGCGATTCTGCTGCTGCATGAGCAGCCGCCACCGATCGAATTGGCCGGAATTGTCTTGGTGTGTGTCGGTGTGATTGCAATCGGGATCTCACATCGCGCAAGCGCCGGCGCAAAGGAGGGATTGCTCTACGCCCTCGGCACGGGCCTCACCATCGGCTGCTACACGCTGATCGACGCCAGCGGCGTGCGCGCCGTTCCGGAGCCCTTCACATATGTTCTTTGGTTCTTCGTGGCGCACGGATTATGCGTGCTCATCACCGCGCCCGGCATCCGCGGCCGCGCGGTGGTGATCGAAGCGCGGCGGCAGTGGAAACTCGGAATCGTACTCGGCATGTTGTCGATAACGACCTATGGTTCCGCGATGCTCGCCTATCGCTTCGGCGCGACGGCGCAGCTTGCGGCCTTGCGCGAGACCAGCGTGCTGTTCGGAACCGTGCTGGCGATGAGCTTCCTCGGCGAACACATGACCGCGCGGCGATGGCTCGCCGCCATCGCGATTGCGGCAGGCGCGATCATGCTTCAAGCTGGCTGAATGAAATCATTCTATTCGCCCGCGCATCTGGGTCATGTGCCGACGGAGGAATTCGAAGCCGGACGGCTGACGCCCGCGGTCGAGATGCCGGCACGTGCCGAAGCGGTGCGCGCGCGGCTGGAGGAACGCAAGCTCGGCCCCATCCTCGCGCCGTCCGAGTTCGGCATAGAGCCTGTGCTGCGCGTCCACGATCCGGCGATGGTGGGTTTCCTGGGCGAAGCCTTCGCCGAGTGGCAGAAAGCGTATGGCAAAGACGCACATGCGGCGCTTCCATCCCGCTGGCCTGCGCCCGGAATGCAGGCGCGCCGCGCGCCGGATATCGAAAGTCGCCTCGGCACATTTGTCTTCGATGCGGGCACGCCGATCCTGAACGGCACCTGGGAAGCTTCGCGCGCGGCTGTGAACGTGGCGCTATCGGCAGCACAAGCAATCCGCGACGGCGACAGGAGCGCATTCGCGCTAACGCGGCCGCCAGGCCATCACGCGGCAGCCGATGTGTTCGGCGGGTTCTGCTATCTCAACAACATCGCCATTGCGGCGCAATCATTCGCCGACGCTGGAATGCGGCCCGCAATCCTCGACGTCGACTATCATCACGGCAACGGCACGCAGGCGATCTTCTACAATCGCGCCGATGTGTTCTTCTGTTCGATACACGCCGACCCGAACTATGCGTTTCCGCACTTCCTGGGTTTTGCCGATGAACATGGTGCTGGCGCGGGTGAGGAGAGAAATCTGAACCTGCCGCTACCCGCAGGCACCGATTGGCCGCACTATTCCGTCGCGTTCGACGCCGCGCGCAGGAAGATCGAGGGATTCGGTCCGGATGTGCTTCTGGTCTCGCTCGGCCTCGACACCTTCATCGACGATCCGATCGCGCGCTTCCGCCTGCGCAGCGACGATTATCTGCATCTCGGCCACGCGATCGCGCAGTTCAAACTGCCAACACTGTTCGTGTTCGAAGGCGGCTACAACGTCGAGAAGCTCGGTCTGAACACGGTCAACGTGCTCGAAGGCTTCCTGAACGCTTAAGTCGATGGCGGCGGCTCGTCATTGCCGCTGCCTGTCTTCGAACGAAACCTCTCGGCGGCTTCGCGCACCGCTTCTGCTGCCTTATCCGCGGCTTCGGCCGCTTTCTTCGACGCCGGCGCGGTGCGGGACTGCATGTCGTCGAAGATGCGGTCGATCGCGTTCTTGACGCTCGCCGCGGTGCCGCCCTTCTCGTACTCGCGCACGATTACGTCCTCGACACGCTTGAGAACGGAATCGACGGTGAAGTCCTTGTTCAGTCCGCGCTCGCGGTGCTCGATGATGCTGTAGATGTCGATGTGATCGTCGATCGTCCGCCCCTGCTCCACCAGCCAGTAGAAGCGCGAGCCTTCCTCGCCATGCTTGAAGATCAGATCGAACAGCGCGACCCCGAGGGTCAGCGGCACCTGGAAGAAATTGTGGATGTTGTTGATCGTGAGCTTGAGTTCGAACACCGCTACGTCGCGAATGAATTTCCAGCGGGGATCCTGGGCCGGCATCGTGCCCGGCGGCAGGATTTCACCCTCCACTTTCTTCGGTTCTTCCGGGATCGCGGGCAGATCGGACATCGCGTCAGTCCTTGAAATCGAACAGCGACTTTACCGAAAAATCCGGCAGGCCGGAATTCGGCGGCACCTGCGTGATCCTGAAGATTCCATTGGCACGCAGGCATGTCTCACCATCGGCGGCCGCGGTTCCCTGGGCGAACAGCAGATTGCGTGTCATGCGCACGACCTCTGCACGGCCTTCGACCCAGGCGCCGAGCTTGGCGGGCGCCAGAAAATCGCAGGAGAGATTGATGGTCGGAAGAAATCCCATATCCGTCTTGCTCTGCAGACGCGAAGCCAGCGGGAGCAGCATATCGGCGAAGGTCGCCATCATTCCGCCATGCGCCACCATGCCGGGATTGCAATGACGCTGCTCGACTCGAAAGCCGAGCAGCAGGTGTGTCTCCGCCCACTTCCCATAGAGCGGGCCGTTGGTGGCGACAAAACCCATATTGAGCTTGAGCGGCGCAAAGCCTTCGGGAATGGACATGAAGAACCTTTGAATAGCGGGAGCCCAAGGCTCTAACCGCGCGTCCGGCCCCACACAAGTCAAGAATCGAACCGCGCCGCCATCGCACGCATTGCTGCGCGCGTTTCTTCCCATAGCGTTGCGACAAGATCGGCGGCCGGCATCTCGCGGATCGCGCCGACGCCCTGGCCTGCCCACAATGACAGCACATCCGCCGAACCAGCCTTGGCTGCGGCGGCGCGCAGTTCCTGAGTCAATGCGTTCTGGATCGGATAAGCGGGAATATCTTTCTCTTCCGCGCGCAGTTCGCGAAGGAACCGGTTCTCGATGCCGCGTGCGTAGCGTCCGGAATAGACACGCGTCAGTCGCGTGGCATCGTCACCGGCGTTTTTGAGCGACCGGCGCCACGGCGCGGAGGTCGTCGCCTCTGGCGTCAGGAGAAAAGCCGTTCCCATCTGCACCGCATCGGCGCCCAGCATCAGGGCAGCCGCAATGCCTGCGCCATCCATGATCCCGCCAGCCGCGATTACCGGCAGACCGACCGCCGACTTGATGGCCGGCACAAGCGCGAAGGTGCCGATTGCCGCCTCGTTACCATCAGAGAGAAATGCGCCGTGATGACCACCGGCCTCGTAGCCCTGCGCGATGATCGCATCGGCGCCGGCCTCCGCCCAGGCGCGCGCTTCGCGCACATCGGTCGCCGTTCCCATGACGAAGACGCCGCGTTCCTTGAAGGCAGCAATGTCGTCACGCGGGATCAGATCGAAGGCGAATGAGACGACCGGCGGCGCCGAAGGGATCAGCGCATCGAGCTGCGAGCGGAAGTCTTCGCTCCAGCGATTGGGCCGGAAGTCTTCCGGCAGCCCGTAGTGCCGCCGCCAGGATGCAAGACGCGCCACTGCGCGTTCGACCGTTTGCGGATCCGGTTCAGCCTTCGGAACAACCAACAAATTTGCGCCGAACGGTTTTCCCTCTTTCTTTAGGTTTGCGGTTTCTCGCGCGATGACGTCCGGTGGCAAAGCACCTGCGGCGAGAGTCCCGAGCGCGCCGGCAGCACCCGCCGCGCGCACCAATGCCGCGTCGCTGGCGCCCAGCATCGGTGCCTGAATGATCGGGACCGAAATCCCAAGCCGTTCCATAAGCGCGTTGGTGAATGCCATCCGCGCTGTCTAGCACAGACGGAGCGGACTAAACGATGCGCACCGTCACGCTGAGCGTCGCCTTATCGCCGCCAAAGCTGACCGTGCCCGTGAGCGTCGCAAGCCCGGGCGAATTCGGAATCGCTTTCCCGTTCAGAAGCCACGCGTAGTACTGGCCCGGTGTGCAGGCATGGCTTTTTTCAAGCGTCCCGGAGTCGAGAGTCTTTTTCCCCTGCTTCAGCGTGAACGACCAGCTGCAGGTGCCATTGTATGTCGTGTTCTGGGTGCCAAATACGTAGGTGTAGAACTGGCCGTGCACCAAAACCACCTGCGGGAAGGCGATATCGAGATTGTCGATTCCTGAACCCGGAACGCCGTTGATCGCGGGCACCTTGCCATTGGGATCGATAACGCCCGCCGCGATGACGGTCGGCAATACGCCGAGATCCTTGGGTTTACCCGGCGCTTCGGCCAACGATCCATTCGTGATCAGAATTGCCGCGAACCCAACCGATGCCTTCAAAATGGCTTTCATCTACATTCCTCTCAATTACTTTGCCCGACGGGCGAGACTATAGCGGCGCTCGCGAAAATCCTGAACGGCAATCGCACGAAAGCCATCGACATCAGAATTTGACCGGCTCGCGCTCCGTCCAGGTCTGTTCGAGGATTTTCCAGTCGCCGCGTTTCTGGCGCTGGAAGAGGAAGAGGTAACTTCCCCGCGCTTTGATCGGCGCACCGCCCTTTACCCGCGCGATCGTCTCATCATAGGTGCCGCTATCATAGGCGAGCGTGCCGGAAGTCTCGCTGCGCACACTGTGCAGCGTGATATTGGGTTCGAAATCTTTCAATAGGCCTGCAAAGCTTTTGCGGATCGCGATGGCGCCTTCCCAAGTCGGTCCGACGGTGGGGTGAAAGACCGGCTCCGGCGCGTAGAGCATCATCACCGCGTTCAGATTCTTTGCGTTCCAATACCCGGCCCATTGCTGGCTGAGATCCATCACGGGCGTCACATGCACCGGCTCGGCGTGAGGCCCGGCCGCGAGCAGACAGGCAAGCCCGACAACGACTGCGGTGACTTTCGACATCGCTATTGAATCAGCATCTTCGCTTTGATGGCCGATTTGGCTCTGCCGTAATGAAGCGTCGCGCTGAGCGTCACCGGCCCGGGCGCATTGGGCATCGCGCCGAAATCCGTCGATACCATGTAGATGTCCGGCACGCACTGGCCGCTGTAACCGATGACATCGCGCAGCAGCACGGTCTTCCCGTCCTGCTTCTGCGTCATGCGAACGTCCACATCGCACGATCCGGTATACCCCGCGTCTTCAAAGGAAAGCGTGAGCTTGTAGGAATTGCCTTGCTGCAGGACTGCCGACGGAAGCGCGATATCCCAGTTCGCCGTCCCCGCGTTGGGAACGCCGTTCACGGTTGGCACCACACCGTTCGGATCGACGGCACCCAGTGTCACGCTGGTCATGTACACACCGGTCTGAGTTCCAGGCGTTTGAACCGCCGCATTCGGCAGAACGGCGAGGCTGCTGAAAGCAGCAGCCATTAGATTGGCAAGCATGGTGGTCCCTCCCGAGTTTCGCGGGATACTATCCGTCCATTCCATTGCGACAATGAAGCCGCCAGCCCTTGACGATCCCAAGCCTCGGCACTATGTCCGGGCCAGCGTCTGGCACTCGCCTGCGGGGAGTGCTGCCGCGTATGTCCAACCCGTTGGAACCAATAGACTTTTCCAGGAGAAGTTTCGCATGAAATTCCGTCCCCTCGGCGACCGTGTGGTCGTCCGCCGCGTCAAAGAGGATCAGAAGACCCCCGGCGGCATCATTATCCCCGACACCGCCCAGGAGAAGCCGCAGGAAGGCGAGATCGTCTCCGTCGGCCCCGGCGCCCTCGACGACAACGGCAAGCGCGTCACCCCGGAAGTGAAAGCCGGCGACTTCGTGCTGTTCGGCAAATGGTCGGGCACAGAAGTGAAAGTAGACGGTGAAGAACTCCTGATCATGAAGGAGTCCGACATCATGGGCGTTCTCGAAGGCCGCAAGGCTTCGAAGAAATAAGCCTCACGCTAGATACACAGGAGATTTAGGAACATGGCAGCCAAAGACGTGAAATTCGGCGCCGACGCGCGTGAGAAGCTTCTCCGCGGCGTCGATATCCTCGCCGATGCAGTGCAGGTGACCCTGGGCCCGAAGGGCCGCAACGTCGTCATCGAGAAGAGCTTCGGCGCCCCGCGCACGACCAAGGACGGCGTGACGGTGGCGAAGGAGATCGAACTCGGCGACAAGTTCGAGAACATGGGCGCACAGATGGTGCGCGAAGTGGCGTCGAAGACCAACGACGCGGCCGGTGACGGCACGACGACCGCGACGGTTCTGGCGCGCGCGATCGTGCGCGAAGGTTCGAAGTCGGTTGCGGCCGGCATGAACCCGATGGACCTGAAGCGCGGCATCGAGAAGGCGGTCGAGCACGTCGTCGCCGATCTCAAGAAGCGCTCCAAGAAGGTCAAGTCGAACGAGGAAATCGGCCAGGTCGGCACGATCTCCGCGAACGGCGACCGCGAAGTCGGCAAGATGATCGCGGAAGCGATGGCGAAGGTCGGCAATGAAGGCGTGATCACGGTCGAAGAGGCCAAGAGCCTGGACACCGAGCTCGACGTCGTCGAAGGCATGCAGTTCGACCGCGGCTATATCTCGCCCTACTTCATCACCAACGCCGACAAGATGATCGCCGAACTCAGCGATCCCTACATCCTGATCCACGAGAAGAAGCTCTCCTCGCTCAAGGATCTCCTCCCGCTGCTCGAGTCGGTCGTCCAGTCCGGCCGTCCGCTGCTCATCATCGCGGAAGAGGTCGAGGGTGAGGCGCTGGCCACGCTCGTCGTCAACAAGCTGCGCGGCGGCCTCAAGGTTGCGGCCGTGAAGGCGCCGGGCTTCGGCGATCGCCGCAAGGCCATGCTGGAAGACATCGCCATCGTGACCGGCGGTCAGGTGATCAGCGAAGATCTCGGCATCAAGCTCGAGAACGTCAAGGTCAACATGCTCGGCACCGCCAAGACGGTGAAGATCGACAAGGACAACACCACGATCATCGACGGATCGGGCAAGAAGGGCGACATCGCGTCGCGCGTCAGCCAGATCAAGGCGCAGATCGAAGAGACCACGTCGGACTACGACAAGGAGAAGCTGCAGGAACGTCTCGCCAAGCTCGCGGGCGGCGTTGCGGTCATCCGCGTCGGCGGCGCGACGGAAGTCGAAGTGAAGGAGAAGAAGGACCGCGTCGACGACGCGCTCAACGCCACCAAGGCGGCGGTCGAGGAAGGCATTCTTCCCGGCGGCGGCACGGCGCTTCTCTATGCGACCAAGGCGCTCAACGGCCTCACCGGCGACAACGAAGACCAGACGCAAGGCATTGCGATCGTGCGCCGCGCGATCCAGTACCCGATCCGTCAGATCGTCGAGAACTCCGGCACGGAAGCCTCGATCGTCGTCGGCAAGCTGCTGGAGCAGAAGTCCTCGACTTTCGGCTGGGACGCCCAGGGCGAGAAATATGTCGACTTCATCGACGCCGGCATCGTGGACCCGACCAAGGTCGTGCGTATCGCGCTGCAGAACGCGTCGTCGGTCGCCTCGCTCCTGATCACGACGGAAGCGATGGTCGCCGACCGTCCGAAGAAGGACTCGCCCGCGATGCCGGGCGGCGGCGGCATGGGCGGCATGGGCGATATGGATTTCTAATCCAGTCGTTCGCTGCGCAACGCAGAGAATGCGAAAGGCCCGGGAGCAATCCCGGGCCTTTTTGTTTGAGTGCGCCGCGCCGGCCTTGACAGCGAAGATCACCGAGTTTAACTTTATTGAAGTCAGTTGAATATTATTGAAGTGGCCAGACCGGAAGAGAACTGGACCGAATTGCTGGAGGCCGACGAACTCACCTTCGTCCGCCGCTTCATGCTCGCGTCCGGATCGCTGAAGGAAATGGCGGAGGAATATGGCGTTTCCTATCCCACCATCCGGCAAAGGCTGGATGAGCTGATCGGAAAGATACGCAGCGGTACGAAGGAAAAGCCGGTGAGTGAGTTGCGCCGCGTCGTCCGGCGCATGGTGGAGAACGGCGAACTCGATCTGCCGGAAGCGCGAAAGATTCTCACGGCCGGCGCCAGGGACTTGAAAGACGCTGGATCATAAAGCGAAGGAGAGCGGTTATGACTGACTGGATTGTGTTTCTGACGAGCTCGAAAGTGATCCTGATGGCGATTTTCTTTCTCTGCGCGTTGGTGAGCGTGACGGGACTTGAGGCGATCCGTATGCGCATGGCGCGTCTGCAGCGCGAAAGCGATGGAGCTTCCCTTGCCTCCATGAACGGCATCATTGCGGCGGCGGCGATCTTGTCCGCTGCGTTGCTCGCCACCGGCGGCAGCGGCCTTTTCCTCACAGGCCGCACGTTCTTCAACATGACGCTGACGATGTTCGGGTTTGCCGACCTTCTCGTTCTTTCGCTTCTGACCTGGCAGTTCCGAAGCGGCGCGCCGCTGGACGCCGAGGCAGAACTCCGGCGCATCGCTGCCCGCGATCTCTAGGCCTATTGCCCAAACACTGCACAACGGCCCGGTGGAAACACCGGGCCTTTTGTTGTCACCCTCTTTGGTGTCATCGCTGGCAAGCTACTGCGTGGCGCCGTCGACCTTCTTGTTGGTGTCGCCAGCTTTCTTGTCGTCGTCATCGTCGAGCTTCCACGTCACCTTCACGGTCATTGGCGCATCGACGATCTGGTTGTCCTTGATCGCGGGGCGATAATGCCAGCGGCGCACGCAATCCTTCGCCGCATCGTCCAACCCGTCATAGCCGCTCGACTTCGCGACCGTGATGCCGCTCACCCGGCCGTCGGCCAACACCTGGAACGCAAGTTCGCTCACGCCTTCGTGGCCCATGAGGCGCGCGAAGAAGGGATAGTCATCGGCGCAGTTCTGGGGCTTCGGCAGGGAGGGCGGTTGCGAGACGCGCTGCACGACGGGCACGCGCACCGTCTGTTTGACGACCTTCACCGGCGCCTCGGTGTGCACCAGCATCCGCTCGGCGAAGTCATACATGAACAGCAGCGACGAGCCGGTGGCGACCGCGCCCGCGACGATCACCGCCCACAGCCGGTGGCGGAAATTCTCGCTGCAGAACAGCCCCGACGAGATGACGAAAACCAGAAACTCAATGACGATCACTACCGCGGACTCCTGACGCTTTGGGGCGCGCACTCTAGCCAAAACAGCGAGGCGAGAAAGTGGCGACAAGCTTGGCCTAGCTTGCGCAGTGGAATACTCAAGAGCAGAGTTCCCGTTGGTGACCTTAAAGGTATCCCAGGCCACAAAATGCCAATACGTAGGACCAACTGAGTATTCCCAAATGAACGACAAAAGTGATTATGAATTCTTCAAATTAAGAAAGCAGTCAAAGACTTACATTTCGAGAGTCTTCACCTTCGACGCGCGCTCCACTGACCGAGTTAGGCAAGTGCGCATGGTGTTAGAAGGATCGGACAGCCTACAACTTGGAGAAGTTGAAGGGGCAATGTGCCTTCGATTGACTGGCGAGAAGCGCAAAACGCAGGTTACGGCTCTGGTCACCCAAGACGATAAGCAGGTACGACGCATCACGTTGCAGACCTTCAAGTCACAATCAGAAGGTATGCGGGGTTACAACGAGTCCGAGTTTACTTTTCGGCGCAATGAATTCGCGCGGCTGATGGCGTTTTCATCGCAAATCAAATTCATCGACTTGTCGAACGAAGAAAACTTTCAGATCGAAGACATATCAACACAAGCCGGCCCCAAAGCCATTATTGACGCCTCCGACAGAGGAATCGTCGAACGCTTCAAGAAGATGGACGATAGTCATCGCGAGTCCGTGCTTCTCGCTTTGAAAGGTTCGCTAAGTGGAGAAGAGATCAATGTCCTGCTGGGAAGACGGCAGGGGCTCGAAGAGTTTGAAGCGCATATAAATGCGGTTGATTGGTCCGAAACCGAATGGCAAAAATTCTTTGACAAACATCAATGGGTATTCGGTTACGGGCTAGATTATCGCGTCATGCGCCAATTCGATCGTGAAATGGTGGTGGGCGGCGCAGGGACCGACAACCAAAATAAACCCACCGTAGATTTTCTAATGACGTTCACGGACTATACCGTCCTTGTTGAGATTAAGCGTCCAGATACACCTATATTTAAAGTCGCAAAGGGCGGCCGGGCTGGAACCTGGGGGTTCAGCCCAGAATTCACGACTGCTATTTCACAGATACTCGAACAGAAAGCCGAGTGGCTGGCGTTTGCCCAGGGTGGAGAGCACTACAACAAAGCAGGCACCGAGAAATTGGAGGCGCGAACACGCAACGCGAAAACGATACTAGTGATCGGATCGCGCAGCGAGTTCGAGGGCGCGGACAGTCAGAGATCGGCTCAAATCATGCGCGACACGTTTGAGCTTTTTCGTCGTGAAAACAGAACTATCGATATACTCACGTTCGATGAGTTGTTGGAGCGCGCGAAATTCATAACGCGCAGCGAATAGCAGCTTCCTCTAGTATTCTTCCTTGAGCTTTTCCCATTGCTTTATCACCCCGCTGTAGAGGGAAAGAAAAATTCGCTGCTCATCACCCAATATTGGAACATCGACAGTCGAAAAGGACTTACTCCTAAGTACATCTAACACTCGGATATTCTCGATCCGATGAGGCCGTAATGCTTCGCCCAGCAACCACAAGCCAACGCGCGCGCCTTCATCGGGTAGGGATGGCTCCTCGCTGAAGTACGGATAAATCACCCGCTCGGATCGGTCGCCAACTTTAAACGCCAACGTGTTATCCACCTTAACGACGCTATCAAGTTCGGGCACGGGGTATTGCGCCTTGATGCTGCTTAGCACTTGCTCAAACGGCTCATTCTTCCAACGGCGTTTTTCGTTCCACCAAATCAAAAATCCGTCCTGGAGACGTGGGTATAGTCGACCACGCCTTGGATTCTTTTTGATCCTAAATTGTGTTTGATTGATTAGGTCCGAGCGACCTGCAACGTGAGCTTTCGCGTCTGCCCAGAACGGCACGTGGAAATTGCCGCCTCCCTCGTCATCCGAAATCTCTCGATTAATATCGTTCCGGATATCTTCACGAAGCAAAGACACTCGCTTCTTATCTGGCGCATACATAATTTGAAGAAGTTTGCGCAGGTGAATTTTTTGCAGGGACATCTGATGCCTAATGCTGAGATTAATTGGAATCGAAATCTCAGGACCATAATACGATCAAAGGTAGCATAGGAAGATTATTCTCCTCCCCGCATCGCCTGCGTGAGCTTGCGTAGCAGCCGCACCAGCTCCGCGCGTTCGCTTTCGCTCAGGCCCGAGACCATGCGGTTTTCGATGTCCGTGCCGGCGCGGAAGGCGGCTTCGATTTTTTTGCGGCCGTCGCGCGTCAGCTCCACGATCACGCTGCGCGCGTCGTCGTCGGCGGCGCGGCGGCGGATGAGGCCTGCTGCCTCCAGCCGGTCGAGCCGCGCGGTCAGGCCGCCGGATGAGATCATCAGCGAGCGGTAAAGCTCCGTCGGGCGGAGCGCATAGGGCTCGCCCGCGCGGCGTAGCGCCGCCAGCACGTCGAACTCGCCGGTGTCGAGGCCATGGGCCTTGAAGTTCTCCTCGATCGCGGCGCGCGACTCGAGCACCACGCGGCGCGCGCGGTTCAGCACATCGGCGCCCCTGATCTCGACATCGGGCATCTCGCGCGCCCACCCCGCGAGCGCGCGATCGACGTGATCGGCGGCGTCCACGACCCGCCCGGCGGCCGCGTGGTAGCGAGCGCGGGGGTCCGACGCGGCGCGGCCGCCCCCTCCACCGCCTTCGGCGGTCCCCCTCCCCCGCTTCGCAGGGGAGGATTTGGCGGAATCCCTGGATTTCATAGTTCCCAACCTCGTCATGGCCGCCCTGATGGCGGCCATCCATACGCACCGTCTCGCAAGGAGATCCTGGATAGCCGGGACAGGCGCGGCCATGACGATAAAGAGAAATATCTTGATGGCAAGTATCTTGACATCGAGATATATGGCACTTATCTTGATGTCGAGATAAGGGAGACTGCCGTGACATTCGCCACCTTCCGAAGATAACGCGGGCCCATACAGAGCGAGGATGCGAGCTCGCGCGCATCCGCGAGGGAAGGACACGCCGTCCGTGGTCGACCACGGAAGACGTCGCATGTCCGGCCCTCACGCTCGAGGCGAAGCAAAGGTGCCTGTGGTTGTCCTTCCGACGTGGGGACTTCGCCTGGCCGGCCGTAGCTTTGAACCGATTGGCAGGTTCGCCCGTGGCGCCGCGTTGCAAAGCGCGCCCGCGCGGCCTGCTTTCGTGCGTCCTCTACCCATCGCTCTTGGACGCGAGGGGCTAAGCGCCGCTCTCCTCGCCGCCATCGTTGCGCAGATAGGGTTCGACCGTTCCGTTCAGCCGTATCGTCATGGGATTGCCGTGACGGTCGAGGCTTTTGCCGGCCGCGACGCGGATCCAGCCCTCGCTCACGCAATACTCCTCGACGTTGGTTTTCTCCGCGCCGTTGAACTTGATGCCGACGCCGCGCGCGAGCAGCGCCTCATCGTAGTGCGGGCTCTTCGGATTGGCGCTCAAACGGTCGGGAAGACTCTCCGGCGAAGACATGGACAAACCTCATTAACAGCGCCGTTTCTCTACACCATCGAGAGCGGTTAACAAATGCCTACCCGGATCGGCGACGCACGCCGGCGCGCACTTTTTTGCCATCGCCTCGCGGCTGTGCGCCCGATGTATTACCAACTCGTATTCAAATTGATGCAACAGTTCTTGGGTCTCCTAAGCACCACTTCACGTTCGCACTGACATTCAGTCGACTTCCGCATGGCGCGGCGCATCATCGCTCACGTTCGAAAAGTTATGGCGTGGGGCAAAAAGATGATCGGAAAAGCGATAGGCGTAAGTCTGGCACTCCTCTGTCTGGGCCACACGGCCATTGCGCAAGATGCAAAGGTTGCGAAGCACGCGACGGTACGCGTCGCCGCGGCGAACCACGAAACCTTCGACGCCAGCATGGCGCGTCTCGCGACAAAGGCTGCGTTCCAGCCCTCGTCACAACCCACGCGGCAGGAACTGCTGGCCGTGATCCTGCTCATGTCGCTGCGCGGACAGCAGGCCACTCATACATGAACCCTCTCTCCCGCCTGTTGCTGGTCACCGCTTCGCTCGCCATCCCCCTCGCGACGCAAAGCGCGGTTGCCGGAGAACCTGGTCCGGCACAGACCGTCAGCCTTCCGTCGCTCGCGGCGGACGGCCCGGCCTGGCTCGGCAGCATGGCGGGAGAGAAACTTGTTGCCATCGATGGATCGACGCTCACGCTCGCACCGACGGAAGGCGGGCTGTCGCTCGCGCTGATCTCGCAGAACGGAACCGCGCAAAAATCGTCGTTTGCTTTTCTGAGCGACAAGCTCGGAACCATCACCGACGACGCGGACGCAGGGCATGTCACCGGCTTCTTCCGTGAAACCGACACCGGACTGGAGGCACAGTTCGCCGACGGACGCACCGAATCCCTGACCGCCAATATCGCCGGCGGCATCTCGGTGACGATCCACGCGAACGCAGGCGAGTCGGCTTGCGCGTCCTGGTACCCGGCGGACCACGTCTTCAGCGCGGCCGAGCGCAAGGCCGCCGTCGATGCCTATGCGGCGAAACTCGGTGTCGGGCAGCACGCGAAAAAGACCGCTCCCGCGTCGGCGGTCTGTGTTCCCGCCATCAAGGTCGTCAAGAACAAGATCGCACCCAGCGCGGCGCAATCGATCATCGTGACAACGCATCCGGACGCCCCGCGGCCGCCCCTGGCGACAGAGATATCCGCGAAGCCATCGAGCGCGCCCGCGCTGGTCTCCGTTGTCGTGCGCGCCTCGGACGTGCATCTCATCGACGGCCCTGCCCCAGCGGCGATCGCGGCAAAGCTGGTTATGCCCGCGACAAATGCCGGCGCACTTCTCGCGCAACCTCAGCCAGCTGCGCTTCAAACTGCGCAACCGGTTCCGGCCGCACTGCAAGCCAGCGCGGCACCACAGACGAACACAGCGCAAATCGCCGCCGTGTCTCCGGTGCCGGCAGGAAGCGGCGCTTCTGATTGCCTCAGCGTCGAATCCGACGGCGCGAATATCGGCTTCCGCAATCACTGCAGTTACGGCGTGCAGTTCGCCTATTGCCTGCAACGCGCGAGCGACCCGAACGCCGCCTGCGACGCGGGCACCAAGACAGGCACGGTCACGGCGAATGGGTTCGAGCCTGTTCTTCTGAACGCGAACATCAAGACATCCGACGCGGAACACGATTTCCGCTGGGTCGCATGTAGCGGGAACGCCAGCGATGTCGTCGCGCATCTCGATCATGCCGAACCGCCAGCAGGGCGCTGCGTTCGGACTGGGACTTTGTAGGACTGACAAAAACCACGGGACAACAACAAGGAGTATGGGGCATGACAATGTTGAAGGGTGCAGCGACCGCTCTGGCGCTGATGGGAATGACGGGACAAGCTTTGGCAGGCGGAGCCTGCGCGCGCGGCGGCGAAGCGATCGCGCTGAAGACGGCTGCGATACAGCAGGAATTGATGGTGGCGGCGCTCTATTGCAACGACGTCCAGCCATACAACCGCTTTGTCGTGTCCTATCAGCACGATCTGCAGAAATCGGACGCGGCGCTGCTCAAGTTCTTTGTGCACGGTCACGGCGGCGCGGCCGCATATCATACCTACAAGACCAATCTCGCGAACGATTTTTCGCTGAGCGGGCTTCACGAGATGACAACGTACTGTCACACCGCTCAAGTGGCGTTCGACGCGGCGCTCGGCACAGACAGCAGAGCGACGTTGGCGTCTTTTGTCGCCACCCAGGATGTTGGCACGGAAGGCTATCGTGCGTGCGAAACAACGGCCACTAACGAAACAGTTTCCGGTGCATCCTCGCGCCTCGCATCCAACAAACGTGACTGACACGCCGTTCCGCCAAGCGGCGATTGTAGAAAGGGCCGGAGTTCGCTCCGGCCCTTTTCATTTCAAAAGCAAAATCGCCTTACATCGGTTTGGAGGGCGGTACGTAGGGCGTGAACTCGCCCAGCAGGCAGACCTCACCGCTGTCGATGACCCTGATGCTCTGCTGATTGGAGCAAACCGTGTCGTCGCCGCCCCGCACGTTCATGATGAAGCCGTGGAAGTTGAGCGCAGGGCAGGAATTCTTCAGCGCATTGTGCCAGACCTTCCCGTCCTTCATGTGAAACAGGATATTCTTCGAATCTACCACGCTGGTGTGATCGATCCGGTACGTCTGCAGGCAAACCGGCGCTGCGCTCGCCGGAGCGGCCGCGACAACCGCGAACGCGGCGGCGGCAAGTAACAGTGTGATCGTCTTCATGGCAGTCTCCGAAAGTCGCGACCCCTCGCGTCGAAGATAATGATCCTGATGCTCCTTCAGTTCAACGGCCGCGCGAGAATGTGACCGCTATCCTTGACTTTATGGGGGGGCATGGGGATGGTCCGGCCTGTTTTACGCCTCAAAAGGGAGAAAAGCCGTGTCTGCGCCCGCCTCTGTTGCCAACGTGAACATTACCTTGCCGGACGGCAAGGTTCTGACGTTTGCGCGCGGTGTGACGGGCACGGAGATCGCCTCCTCCATCGGTCCCGGCCTCGCCAAAGCGGCCCTCATTCTCGAAGTCGACGGCAAGCAGTGGGATCTTTTCCGCCCGATCGAGCACGACGCCAAAATCCGGATCATCACCAAGAGGGATCCGGAGGCGTTGGAGCTAATCCGCCATGACGCCGCGCACGTGCTCGCGATGGCTGTGCAGGAGCTTTTCCCCGGCACACAGGTGACCATCGGCCCTGCGATCGAAGACGGCTTCTATTACGACTTCGCGCGCGACACCCCGTTCACGCCGGAAGACCTGCCCAAAATCGAAGAGAAGATGCGCGAGATCGTGAAGCGCGATCTGCCCACTCGCCGCGAGGTATGGCAGCGCGATAAAGCCGTTGCACACTTCAAAGGCATGGGCGAGAGCTACAAGGCCGAACTCATCGAGAGCATCCCGTCCGGCGAAGACGTGTCGATCTACTGGCACGGTGACTGGCACGATCTCTGCCGCGGTCCGCATTTCGCCTCCACCGGAAAACTCGGCGACGCGTTCAAGCTGACCAAGATAGCGGGCGCCTATTGGCGCGGCGATGCCAAGAACGCACAACTTCAACGTATTTACGGCACCGCCTGGCGCGACCAGAAGGAGCTCGATGCTTATCTGCTCAAGATCGAGGAGCAGGAGAAGCGCGACCACAGGAAGCTCGGCCGCGAACTCGAGCTTTTCACCTTCTCGCCCGACGTCGGCGCGGGTCTTCCGCTCTGGATGCCAAATGGCATGGTGATCCGCCAGGAGCTGGAATTCCTCGCGCTGCAGGAAGAACGTAAGGAAGGCTATCGCCGCGTTGCCACGCCGCACATCGCGAAGGAGGCGCTCTACTATCGTTCCCGCCATTTGCCCTACTACAACGAGGGCATGTACTCGCCGCTCGATATCGACGGCGAGAACTACTACCTGCGCCCGATGAATTGCCCGCACCACCACCTCGTGTATGGCGCGACCCGGCATTCCTATCGCGAACTGCCGATTCGCATCGCAGAGTATGGCCAGGACTATCGGTACGAAGCCTCGGGCGGACTTTCCGGCCTGATGCGCGTGCGCGGGTTCTGCATGAACGACGCGCACATCTATTGCCGCTACGACCAGGCGAAGGATGAGTTCATCCGCGTCCTGCACCTTCATGCCCGTTACTACGAACTGATGGGCATCAAGGAATATTATATGCGCCTGTCGCTGCCCGACATGAACAAGCTCGACAAATATGTCGACGAGCCCGAGAAGTGGGTGACCGCGCTCGACATCATCAAGAAGGCAATGGACGAGTCCGGCTACAAATACATCGAAGGCAACGGTGAGGCTGCGTTCTACGGGCCGAAGATCGACTTCATGATCCGCTCGGCCATCGGCACTGAATATACCATCTCGACCAACCAGCTCGACTTCCTCGCGACCCAGACCTTCGATTTGAAGTACATCGGCGAAGATGGCGCAGAGCATCCGGTCTATGTCATCCATCGCGCGCCGCTCGGCACCCATGAGCGCTTCACCGCGTTCCTGATCGAGCATTACGCCGGGGCGTTTCCCACATGGCTGGCGCCGATCCAGGCGCGCGTCATACCGATCAGCGAAAAGGCCAATGCTTACGCGGAACAGATTCGTCAGAAACTGTTCGATGTTCCGGTCACCAACGGGACGGCCGGTCTGCGCGTGGACATCGACCTGACATCCGAGCGCATGCAGAAGAAAATTCGCGACGCCCAGTTGCAGAAAATTCCCTACATGCTGGTGGTCGGCGAGCGCGAAGCGGCAGAAGGAAAAGTCGCCGTTCGCCTCAGGTCCGGAAAGGATTTGGGCGCGATGCCACTGGAAAGCTTCACAAGACGCATCAAGGACGAGGCCGAATCCCGCAAGGATGTGGCCGAATAACCCTTGCGGATTGTGGATTTGCGCCTATTCTGCGGATCCTTAAGCAGTCCCGCGCGGATTGCGCCAGCGAGGAAATACGCCCCTGCCCATGAACCGTCACGACGTTTCGCGAGGCCGGATATGAACCTCGCGAGGCGGTTGCATATGCGTGCGGGCCAACACAGGAGAGAGTCATAGTCCCCAGACGTTTTGCACCCGGTAACACGCCGCCGCCCGCAAAGGACGGCCCGCGCGTCAACGAAGAAATCTTTTCCCGCACCATCCTCCTGATCGGAGACGACGGTCACAAATATGGCGAGATCGGCCTCGACGAGGGCCGCGCCATCGCGGAAGAAAAAGGGTTCGATCTGGTCGAGGTCTCGCCGGAGGCCAAGCCGCCCGTCGTCAAGCTGATGGACTACGGGAAATACAAATACGAACAGCAAAAAAAGGCCAACGAGGCCCGCAAGAAGCAGAAGGTCATCGAGATCAAGGAGATCAAGATGCGCCCAACCATCGACGACCACGACTACGATACGAAGATGAAGGCTATGCAGCGCTTCTTCGGCGAAGGCGACAAGGTCAAGGTGACGCTGCGCTTCCGCGGCCGCGAGATGGCGCACCAACATCTGGGCATGCAGCTTCTTACCCGCATCCAGAAGGATACCGAGACCTTCGCGAAGCTGGAGCAGTATCCCAAGATGGAAGGCCGTCAGATGATGATGGTGCTGGCGCCTCGCTAAAACGCCAGAGTCCGCGATGAACGACTTCTTCCGCGAGCATTTTGTCGTTCACACCCATATCGAGAAGACCGCGGGTTCGTCCCTGACCCGCGGCTTCATCGAAGCCTTTGGCGAAGATCGCGTCTGGGATATCCGCGGGAAGAAACATCCCAAGCCGGAATCCATCTCACCCGAAGAGCGCGCACGCATCTTCGTTCTGACCGGGCACTTTCTTTATGGTGCCCATGACAGGTTTTTCGATCGCGCCCCTGTCTATGTCGCGTGCGTGCGGCCGCCGCTCGAAAGATTTCGCTCCCACTACGATTTCGTGCGCGTTCGGCCAGGTCATCCCACGCACGCCCGCATTGCGGGCAAGTCTTTGCGCGAAGTCGTCGAGGATCTCAGGAAACCGAAGGCCGTCTTGAATGTCATGACGCGCGCCCTGACGGGTCAGGCACATATCGGCGAAGACAAACTTCTCAAGCATGTCGAGGACAGCTATCTCATCGTGACGCCCTCGCACCGTGTCAACGATACGATGCATGCGTTGATCCCACTCCTCGGCGGCGGCGTCAAAACTGAACAGCATCGCAAGAAGACGGCGGAGCCGACGAGCGAAGAGATTGGCGATCTGAGACAATGGTTCGAGGACGCCAACTATCTCGACGTCAGGCTGGTACAGTTCGTTGAAGAAAACTATGAACGCTGGCTCGCAGAACTCCCCGAGCGTTTGGCAAGACTCAAGCGAAACCGCGCGTCTTAGAGAAACCGGGCGGAGACGTGCACGGCCTGGTCGCCCAGATCCTGCAGGGGGCCGAGCGGCTGGATGTCGTCGTGATAGCCTTCGATGTTCGGCTTGCCCGACATTACCTTATAAGCCACGCGGCCGTCCTGCATGAGAAGCACGACTTCCGCGGCCCAGCCATGGTCGATCGTCGTACGCTCGAACCCCAGAAGGTCGAGAAAAATGCTCCCGGTGCGTTGCTGCACAAGGCGAGAAGGACGGAATACGTAGGCAGAGCAGCGTTCCTGGGCCTCGATACACGCTTTCACCGGCAACGCGAGGTGATCGAAGCGAATGGAGTCGCGCGGCATGAAGCGTTCGATGACGCCGAGATAGGAAATCACTTCCGCGTTGGGTTGAATCGCGGCATTGAAACCAATCTTGGACAAGTCGCCTTCGCGGGTCTCACCCGGAACGATACTTGCATAAGCGGCCTGAACCTGATTGTAGGTCTGGAAATTCTGGTCTTCGGACAAATCGGTTCGTCGCGGAAGAAGAGATAGACCGCCGCAGCCGACCAGCGACAACGTAATGGCCATAACGACCGCCAGCTTCGCGTAACGACGCGAACCGTATCCCCCGTCAACCATGTCACCCCTGCCACGTTGAGCAAATTTTTTTAAAATGTAGCTAAAACAAGGCGTACTGAAAAGAACGTGGTTGAACATGGTTACCGCGGGAGAGCGGTCATCAAACCTTCAACGAAGTTTCGCATTTGCGACGCACGAGATGACGGTTTCGAGGTCGCAATTTCCTCCTGTAAGGACCACTGCGACGCTCTTTCCGTGTACGTCGTATCGACCCGACAGGAGTGCCGCGAGCCCAGCGCTTCCGCCGGGTTCTATGATTAATTTCAGCCGCTCGGCGGCATAGGCAACGGCGGTTGCGAGGTCATCGTCCGTTACGGCCAACCCCGGCTCCATGAGACGCAGTGCAAGGGCGAAGGGCACCATTCCGGGCGTGGGCGCCATCAGGGCATCGGCTATGGACAGCTTTCCGCCGGGGGCCGAAATGCGATTTTTCGACCGAAGCGATAGGCGCATGCCGTCGAAATTCTCGGGTTCGACGCTGATCGCGCGCGTGCCAGGGCTCGCGCCCGACAACGCCAAAGCAATTCCGCTGACAACACCGCCGCCGCTGCAGGGGACGAGAACAGCATCGAGTTTGACGCCATGATCAGCGGCTTGGTGCGCGATCTCCAGGCCGATGGTGCCCTGCCCGGCCACGACGCCCGCGTCGTCGAACGGCCGCACAAGCGTCGCACCGCGCTCCCGCATGATCTTCGTGGCGATAACCTCGCGGTCGTCGGTCACGCGATCGTAGAATACGACCTCCGCGCCAAGCGCTTTCGTGCCTTCGATCTTCGCGCGCGGCGCATCCTTCGGCATGACGATGATCGCGCGCATGGCATAGAGTGCTGCCGCGGCGGCCACCCCCTGCGCGTGATTGCCGGATGAGAACGCGACCACACCACCCGCGCGCCGGTCTTCCGGGATCAAACCGATGCGGTTGTAGGCGCCGCGGAATTTGAACGAACCTGTTCGCTGCAACGACTCCGGCTTGAGGAAAACGCGGCCGCCAAGTCTTTCGTTCAGAGCCGCATTCTCAAAGAGAGGCGTCTGGATGGCGTAAGGCCTAATGCGCGCGGCCGCGGCTTCAACGTCGGCGAATTCGGGCGGCTTTGTGCTATCAAACATGGATGCACACTAGCTCGCGCATCGCCGCCGCCACAGCCCTGTTCTTCGGACTTTCAGTTCTGTCCGACGCGCATGCCTCGCCCCGGGTGCTGGTGACGATCAAGCCCCTCCACTCGCTGGTTGCAGCCGTGATGAAAGGCATGGGAACGCCCCAGCTGCTGATTCAGGGCGCGCAGTCGGAACATTCCTACGCGCTCAAGCCCACAGACGCCGCCAAGATCGGGCAGGCTCAGATCGTATTCGAGGTCGGGCCCGATCTGGAGACTTATCTTGTCCGTCCTCTGGCCACGCTGGCACCGAAAGCGAAGGTAGTCGCGCTGGAACAAAGCCCCGGCATTCGCCTGCTGCCGGCGCGGCGGGGCGGTCTTTGGGAGAACGGCGAGGATCCGGACGAAGGCCCGACCGACCCTCATATCTGGCTTGATCCTGAAAACGCGATCGCAATGACCCGTGCGATCGCCGCAACGCTTGTGCGGATCGATCCCGCTCATGCGGCGTCCTACGACGCCAATGGCGACCGCGAAGTCGCGACTATCGCAGCCGAGGAGGGCAAATTGCGCGACGCACTCGCGCCTTTGCGTGGCCGCCCTTACCTCGTCTTCCACGATGCCTATCGCTATTTCGAGCGGCGTTTCGGCCTCACTCCGGTCGGAGCCGTGACGGTCGCGCCGGAGCGGCCAGTCGGACCCCGCCGCATCGAGATGCTCCGCGCCGAAATCCTGAAAGGAAACATCGCGTGCGTCTTCCGTGAGCCGCAATTCTCGCCGCGCTTGATCGACACGTTGGTGGAGGGCAGTTCCGCCAAAACCGGAATACTGGATCCGCTCGGCGCGGCGCTTGTGCCCGGCCCCAACCTCTATCAGAAACTGCTGCAGGGGCTGTCGGATTCACTCAGTTCATGCCTTCGTTGAAGCACAATTCTCTCGGCATCGCACTCAAGCTCGCCTCGGTCTTCGTCTTCTCGCTGATGTATGTGACCATCCGGCTCGCACAGCCGGCGCCCATCGGCGAGGTCATGTTCTTCCGTGGCTCCTTCGCCCTCGTTCCGCTTGTGGCGATCTCGTTTTTTACGCAGGGACCCAGTCTGGCGTGAGAGACTGCATCATTTGCCCGTCGCGGAAACGCCGGGCCTATAGGCTGGATTTCAACGCGTCCAATTCTTCAACCAGATCCTGCCCGAAATAATAGGCAAGTTCGCCACGGCCACCCGCATAGACCGATGGTCCGTCGCCGGCACAGATAAGACTTTTGTCGACGACTTCCGACGAAGGTTCGAGGCGGCCATAGTTGAAGGTCAGGGGAAATAGGATACTCACCATGGGCTTATAAAGGTGATAGTCGAGTCCTCTCTCGATGCAGAAGGCATGGATCAGACAGCCGCGGCCCTCCTGTTTGTGAAAGACACAATGCGTTCCGCGCGTCTGTGTGCGGCGATAGCGGCCCGAGGGAAATTCCACGTCCTCGATGGTTTCATCGGTGAACCACTGGCTGCGCGGCACTCCGACGAACCCGTCAAAATCTTCGCCCAGCGCTAGCAGCTTTTCAGCGTTCCCGGCATCGATGTCCACCCCGTAGGAGCAGCATTGATCGTTGCAGAAGCCGCACTGCATGCAATGTGTGAAATAGCTGAGCGTAAAGATGCGCGTATCGATTTCACGAAGGATTGGAGCCTCGAAGATAGAAGCGTGCTCGCGCTTCAGCGCGACGACACTCATGCGTGCAAGGCGGCGAGCGTCACGCGCTTGATCAGCTCGTCGTAGGGAATACCGGCCTGCTCGGCCGCGGCCGCGAACCCGGCATCGGTGGAAATGCAGCAATTCGGATTGATCTCAAGCACCCAGGGCTTGTTGTTCTTATCGACCCGGAAATCGACTCGCGCATAACCGCGCAGCGAAAACAGGCGCCAGACCTTCTTGGTCGTTTCGATGAGCTGACGGGCAAGTTCCGGCTCCTCATCTTCGCAGCCGAAACGGCGCTGGCTGCCGTTGTAGTCGAAGGTGTCCTCTTCCCATTTCGCCGCGAAACTGACCAGCTTCGGCTTGCCGTGCGGCCATTCATCGTTGAACCGCATTTCAGCCAGCGGGAATACGAGTGGGCCATTGTCGCTCGCCATCACGGCAATATTGAACTCGCGGCCGTCGACATACTGCTCCGCGAACCAACGGCCGCCATATTTCTTGCGGCAATGCTCCGCGCGCGCCTTCACCTCGGAGCCCCGCACGACAGACGCGTCATCGATACCCACGGAGGAGTCTTCGTCCGCCGCCTTCACGATATAGAGCGCACCGGGATCGATCCCATCCCAATCCGGCCCAACTGCCCATTGCGGCGTTACAACGCCACCAACCTTGAGAACGTTCTTGCCGAACGGCTTGTCGGTCGTGGCTGCAAAATGCGCGGCCGTCGCGCCGGTGTAGGGAATGTTCAGCCTGTCCAGCATCGCGGGCGCGATCGATGAGTAGATACCGGCGCCAAACACCGACTCCACCACATTGAACACTACATCGGGCCGGTGCGTGTCCAGCAGGCCTTTGAGGAATGCCATATCCGGTGCAAAGGCCGCTTTCGGCGCGTGATGGCCATGCTTCTCCAGCGCTTCGGCTACGGCGGCCGCAGAATCGAGCGTGTCGAGTTCGTCGGGCGGCGCGTCGGGCGCGACATCGGAATGAAGAACCAGAACCCGCATGCAGATCAGGCAGCCACGACCCGCGGACGCGGTTTCACTTTCAGCTCCGGATGGCGCTTGAAAAATGCAGCCATGATCTTGCCGATGAGTTGCGGATGGCTGATGCCCCTGCGGTTCGCGATCAGGCACAGGTCCGAATAATCCGGACGCAATCCGGCAAGCGGGTTCACTTCGATAAAATGCGGCTTGCCGTTGGCATCGCAGCGCACATCGATACGCCCGCCATCGCGGCAACGCAGCGCGCGCCAGGCAGCGAGCGCTACCTCGCCCGCGACTTTCGAATTTTCCTCATCGGCTTCGACAATGGACACCTTGTCGTCGGAGTACTCCTTGTTCTCATAGCCGTAGCCGTCACCGACCCAATTGCCGATCGGCACAATCTCCGATACGCCCAGAACTGCCGCATCGTCGCCGGTGCCAACAATGCCGACCGTGAACTCGCGGCCGGGCAGGAACTCCTCGACCAGAACCGGCTGGTTGAACTTGGCGAGCAGGTTGCCAGCCACACGGCGCAGGTCGCGCGCATTTTCGACCTTCGAATCCGCGCCGACGCCCTTGCCCGAGCCTTCCCGGACGGGCTTCAGGAACAGCGGGAACGGCAAATCCACTTTCTTCACATCGGCGAGCTTTTCGATGACGCGGAAATCGACCGTTGGAACGCCTGCATCGCGCGCCACGCGCTTGCACATGCCCTTGTCGAGCGCGAGCACCAGGGTCAACGGATCCGAAAAAACATAGGGAATGTCATAGATATCGAGGATCGCGGGGACCTGGGCCTCACGTGCGATACCTTTCAGTCCTTCGCAGAAATTGAACACCGCATCGAACCGCTCGCCTTTGGCGAGCCTGGCGATCAGGTTCTTGACCGTGCCGATCCGAACCGGGGTCAGGCCGAGGCCGCTGAGCGCGGAACAGATCGCGGCGATCGTGACTTCGCTGTCGAATTCCGCTGTGTCCTCCTCGCTCATCCCCATGGCGAGATAGTCGGCCCTCAGGTCATATGTGACGCCTATCCGCATCATGCCCCCTTATTCAGTCCCAACTCCCCACCGGGATCGGGATAACGGTAGACTTTGCCCTCAAAATTCCTGAGCAGCAGATCATCGCCGTCGCGGCCCACGACGGGATCCGGCGCGAGTTGAATCTTGCCGCCGCCGCCCGGCGCATCGACCGCGAAGATCGGGGTCGCGTAGCCGGTGGTATGGCCGCGCAAAGCCTGGATGATCTCAAGACCCTTGCTGACGTTGGTGCGGAAGTGGCCCGAGCCGCGGATCGGGTCGCATTGATACAGGTAGTAAGGCTTCACCCGGCGCTTCAGCAGGCCATGCATCAACGGCTTGATGATTTCGGCATCGTCGTTGATGCCCTTGAGCAGCACGGTCTGGCTGCCCAGCGGGATACCGGCATCGGCCAAGCGGGCCGTCGCTTCGGTCGTCTCAGGCGTAAGTTCTGCCGGATGCGTAAAATGCAGGCTCATCCATAGCGGATGATGCTTCCTCAGGATGGCAACCAGATTCTTCGTGATGCGCTGGGGCGTGACCGTCGGCATTTTGGTGCCGATGCGGATGAACTCTATGTGCTTGATCGCACGCAGCCGGCCCAGGAGCCAGTCCAGCTTGTCGTCGCCCAGTGTCAGCGGGTCGCCGCCGGATAGAAGAACATCCCGGACCTCGGCGTGGGCTTCCAGATAGGCCAGCGCCTGCTCCCACTGCCGCGTCGAGAACTGATATTCGCCACCCGGATTTCCGACGACCCGCGCGCGCGTGCAATAGCGGCAATAGGTCGAACATGTCCCGGTTGTCAGGAACAGAACCCTGTCCGGATAGCGGTGCACGAGACCCGGCGCAACGGTGTCGTGGTCCTCCCCCAAAGGGTCGTCATCCTCGCCGGGGAGTTTGATATATTCGTCGCCGGTCATGATGTGGGTCCGGCGCAATGGTTCGCTTGCGTCTTCAAGCCCCATCAGGCTCGCATAATAAGGTGTGATGCCGACCGGGAGCGCGCCTTCATGGCGCTCGACGGCACTGCGCTCATCCTCGGAAAGCTTGAAAATCCTGGACAATTCGGCGAGCGACCGGATGCGGACACGCATCTGCCAGCGCCAGTCGTTCCACTCCGCGGTCGATGTGTTGGGATAGAAGCGGCGATAGAACGCTTTCGTCTCGGCACCGACCGGGAATCGCAGCGCCGTTGGACGCTGAACTCCGGCCCCTGCTTTGAGGCTGGCTTTGTCCCTGATGTGGTCTTGCGCCTGCGTGTCCGGCTGCGGGCGGACGGTCCGTAGCGACGGCTTACCCTCTTGCCGCCGCAGTGCATGGAGACTCATCGATGTCTCGCGACCACTCCCGTTGTCCGTCGAACGCCCCAATGGCGCTTCAGCAAACGATACAACAACACAATTCGATAATTAGAAGCTTAACGCGGTTCGTCAAGTGAAGGGCCGCGAGTACTGGAACAGATGGTCGTTTCCTCAAGCAAAACGCATTCAAAAATCACGGAATTATTGAAGAGCATCGAAATGAATACAAGTATTCGTACCCGCTGACGAAACGATCATGTTAACGAATACGCGAATGCTTTTTCAGAACAGCCGCTTGCCAGCCTTCAACACAACATGCACAAGCCTTCGCGCTTCCACCGGGATCATGTGCATCATGATGGTTGGGCAGTATTCGCACTGCTTATGACTTAGCGCGAGACGACTCGGATGAGTCTGTGAATCATTGCCAATGAAAAGTGAGCAGTGCGCGGTGCACTGGACTCGATTGTGCAGATCGCGCGACTCACTCCGGCGGCGGAGTGGTCACTTCATGGGGCGGCGTGATCCGGTAGAGCGTGATATGCACCGGACGGCCCCGCGAATAATTGAACCCGTCCAGGGAATCGATGGGTGCGGCGTCCGCCTCGAGCTCGGCAAGATGCGCGAGGAAGCGCGACCGCTGCCCGTCCTCCACCGCAGCCAATCCCCCTTGCGCGGCCCCGATCTCCGCCGCGCCATAGCCATTGGTTAGATGCGTCTGCGTTCCCAGAAGGAACATCGCGCTCGGCTCGGTATAGCCAGCGAGCACGGCCGGTGGGTCGTTGGCGCGCAAATGAGCCCGGATCATCGCGGTCTCGCGCGGACTGACCCAGATCCGTTCGATTTTTCGTCCGGCATCGAGCGTCAACAAAGGATAGGCAACCAGCGCCGTAACAGTCGCGAGACCCGCGGCCATCGCTTTCGATCCGCGCAGCATGAAAACCGCCGCCGCGAGGGCCAGCACTGAAATAGCCAGCGCGGCGGCAACCAGATCCCAGCCGATCCCCTGCCCATAGAGTTTCGGGACGACGACAATGGCAGCCACCAGCAAGGCTGCACCGAGAAGGAACTGGACGGACGACACGACCGGCAGAATTCGCCGCCACCGCGGAAGCCCACCCTCATGGGGGGCCATCACGAAAGCCGCCGTCATGATCGCCAGCGCCGGATAAGCCGGCATGATGTAGTGCGGAAGCTTCGTTGGCACGATTTCGAACATCAACCAGGAGGCGCCTGCCCAGGCCAGCAGAAAGCGCGCGGCCGGCTCGCGATGGCGCAGGATGGTCGCGGCGACGGCCGGTATCGCGAAGAGGGTCGCCGGCCAGAGCGTTGCGATGGTCATGAGCAGGTAGTAGCCCGGTGGCTCTCCGTGGCTCTCCTGTCCACCGGCCAGTTTTGCGCCGAAATCATGGCCGAGCGATTGCTGATAGAACTCGCCATGGCTTTGAAGCGCGATGGCGATCAGCCAAGGCGCTACGATCAAGACCGTCAGCGGAATGCCCCACAGCGGCTTCAGCTTGCCAAGCCAGCGCCATTCCCGATCCCAGACCAGGAGGGCCGCGAGGGTTACGCCGCAGACACCCAGAATGACGGGCCCCTTGATCAGAACGCCAAGGGCAAAGGAAAGCCAGCCCAGCATTGCAGTGCGAAACGTAAGTTGTGCGTGTTCCGGGTCGCGCGCGAGATAGGCGCGTAACACGACAGCTTGTGCACCCACGATCGTCGCCAGCAGCACCGCATCGGTTTTGGCGATCTTGGCTTCCGACGACAATAGCAGCGTCAATCCCATCAGAAGCGCGCTCAGGAATGCCCCCTCCACGCCCAGGAACGCGCCCGCGCACCAATAGACCAGCGCTACGGCGGCCAGTGCACCCAGCAGCGACGGGATGCGATAGGTCCATATCTGATCCCGTGCACCGCGCGTGATTGGAGCGGCGATTTCGGTCGACGCGGCCTGCAGCCAATAAATGCCGACCGGCTTCTTGTAGCGCGGTTCCTCTCCGAAGCGGATGTCGATGAAATTGCCGGTCTCGAGCATCTGCTTGCTTGCTTGCGCAAAGCGGCTTTCGTCCCTGTCGAGGGGCGGTATGGTGAACAGCCCTGGCACCCATCCAAGCAGGCAAAGCAGACACAGCAGAACCAAAGGCCTGCGGCGTATCAAGGCAATGACCCGGTTGGGTGCTGCTGATTCACTCATATCCCGCCCGGGTCTGTTGCTTGTTTGGCCTGCCCTGTATAAGGCCCGCGCATTGGCCAGAAAAGGCGCGAAAACGCATGTCGAATGAAGGTGTTGCATTTTCCCTGATCGTCGCCGTCAAGGACGAACGGGAAAATATGGCGCCCCTGATCGCCGAGATCGCCGCCACGATGCAAGGCAGAGATCCATCCACTTACGAAGCTATTTTCATCGACGATGGCTCGAACGACGGCACTCCCGATGAACTCGCCCGCCTCAAATCTATCCTGCCGGCTTTGCGGGTGCTCGTGCACGGACGCAATCTCGGCAAGAGTGCGGCACTGCGCACCGGCATCCGGGCTGCCAGGCATCCCGTTGTCGTGACGATGGATGGCGACGGGCAGAACGATCCGGCCGACGTCCACATCATGATTGCACCGTTTGCGGAAGGAAATCCGAGACTTGGTATCGTGGCGGGACAGCGCATCAAACGCGAAGATACATTCTCCAAGCGCTGGGCATCGAAGATCGCCAATCCGGTCCGGCGCTGGCTGTTGAACGACGGCACGCGGGATTCGGTTTGCGGCTGGAAGGCCATGCCGCGGGATGTGTTCCTCGCGTTACCCTATTTCGACAGCATGCACCGTTTCCTGATCGCGCTAACCCTGCGCGAGGGCTACGAGGTCAAACTTATCGATGTGCGTGACCGGCCCCGCGCGCATGGAACGTCGAAATACACGAACTGGGGACGGCTGATGGTCGGCATACCGGATCTTTTTGGCGTGGCGTGGCTGATGCGGCGATTTCGCGGAAACGCACAAGCGAGAGAATTGTGATGGAAACCATCGCGCACTGGCTGGCGGCAGCCGTCAACCATCCCTACGACATGTGGGACGCCATAGGTTTCTTGGGCGCGGCCGTGTTTGGAAGCCGCTTCATCATTCAATGGCTGAAAAGCGAGATGGAGGGCCGCAGCGTCATTCCGATCGCGTTCTGGTACTGCAGCCTGGCGGGAGCGCTGATCAACCTCGTTTATGTCATCCATCTGAAGAGCATGCCGCTGGTGCTGGGGAACGCATTGCCGCTCTTTATCTATGCACGGAACCTGTACCTGACTTATCGCGAGCGTGCCGCTTTGGCCCGCGCGGCTCAGGCTTAACCATAACTTCACAGGGAAGCCGCGCCTAAGCCCCTATTTCGCCCCATTGTGATACACTACTTTGTTGTGACGGGGTCCATTTCGCGGGGAGAACTTCATGCTGCGTCTTATTCCACTGCTTATCCTTCCGGTCGGTTTGTATAATCTGTTCGCGCTGGGCGGATCGCTCGCCGGGCGCAATGACGTTCAGGACGGCCACAACAAGATCCAGGCGCTACTGAGCGACAAGCTGAGCTTTACATTCAAGATGTTTTCCGGCGACCCGTGGCAGTTCAGTTTTAGTGATTTTCTGTTGCTGTTCGGGGTGGCGATGCTGTTCATCGAGGTGGTGAAGGCGACGCGCACGACGTCCAAGGAAATCATCAACCATGGCCTATCAATGCTGCTGTTCGTGGTCGCGCTGATCGAGTTCATCACGCTCAGGGGTTTTGCGACCTCGACGTTCTTCTTCCTGCTTCTGTTCACGCTGTTCGACGTGGTTGCTGGCTATACAATCTCCATCGTCGCGGCCGAGCACGATCTGGGACTGGGCAAGGCCGGGACTGACTAAGGTTCAAACGGCTTCCGGGGCACCGGACGGTCCGAAAGGGCCGTTCGGTGTTGTTTTGCCCCCAACGCTTGCTTTGGCGGCGGATTTCGTTAAATCCCTGCGCCCTACGGCACGGACAGATGGCCGAGTGGTTGAAGGCGCACGCCTGGAAAGTGTGTAACGGTTAACAGCCGTTCGAGGGTTCGAATCCCTCTCTGTCCGCCAGACTGTCGAAAAACGCCCAATTTACTGCGGCTTTTCCTCAGCTACCATTTCCAACCCACACTCCTACCCACGCGGCTATTCGGCGAGATCGGCCACACAGCTGGCCCAGCAGCGACGATCTGGCGCCCTGGCATGGGTCGCGGCTTAAAATCAAAACGTCGCTGTGCGAGCTTCTCTGAGCGCCGTCTCGAAACGGTGATTCCGATGATGCATACTCAACCGCTGCAAGAAGGGGGCTTATATGTCGAAGATATTTTGGCTTGTCGCGAGCATGTTAGTCGGCATCGGCCTATCTGCTGCCACTGCTGCCGATTTTAGTGGTTGGCAGTTCACATCGGGCGTTGGCTCTCGGGGCACAGCATTCTGCGGGATGATGAGCATCCTAAAGAACAAGAACGTCGGCCAAAACGTCATCATCAAGGGTAGCGCGAAAGGGCTCGTCGTCGATCTTTACAAGGACAAGTGGGTTCGCCCGCAAGGCGGCAGCGTTCGGGTGGCATTTGATTTTGTCGACAATCATCCTCTTGTCATCGCGGCTTATGCCGATGCCCATATCCTCGACGCCGAAATTCCGACTGAAGATACATCGACGTTCCTGCTCGATCTCGCGGGCCGGCCAGCTCTCCAGGTGATACTTCCCGACGAAGAGAGCGAGCCGACCTGGGTGATCGACGGACGCGGTTCGAAGCCGGTCATCGAGCAGATGGTCTCGTGCATGATGAAGCTCGTGAGAAAAGAAAGACCGTAGGATGACAACGCCGGGGGATTGGGACGACTGGGACGCTGCCTGCGCGATCCTCGGCGATCTGGACTATGAGGCCCAGTATGTGGCTATCCGCGGTTTGCTACGCCGACAACGAGACGTGGATGCAGCGCTCGAGAAAGAGTTGGCTGAGCTGGTCGAATTCGCGAAGCGGACGTCGGGCTCGCGCAACGAACAGGCTGTCGAAGAGTATGGTGTCGGTTTCTACACATCAGTTTTTCAGGATGCGGCGCACAGTATGGCGGCCGCCGGCATGCTCGCTCCGTTTGTAGAGTCTTTGTTCACTCAAGCATTTCGAGGGATTCGGGAGCAACGCGGTCTGCGCGGTATTCGGGACGAGGGGCACCCCCGATGGTCAATGGATGCCGAGCAGCGCTGGGACTGTCACTGCGTTGTGAACAGCCCCAAGTCTGATATCGCACGTGGAATAATTCAGCTCTCAGAAGCGAGCGGACTGATCACCTACTTGCCGACAGACCTGAAGCTGACGCTGGAAGCACTCTTCGGCTATCGCAACAAGATGTTTCATGGCGGGTTCGAGTGGCAGCCCGAAATAAGAGAGAAGTTTGCGGCGCGGATCGCCAACGACAAATGGCCATCGAACTGGTTCGACAAGGCGTGTTCAGGCGGCCAGCCCTGGATCTTCTATCTCACAGACGCATTCGTGGATCACTGCTTGGAAATGATCGAAGCGGTATTGCGGGGCTTTGGAGCCTTTACTAAGGCGCTAATCGTCAGCGCTCCGTTGGTGAAGTCAGATGCACCACAATGGGTACGTGATCGTCTCAAAGAATGATGCCGCTGCATGTTAGAAAAGCAGAAGGGCGGCCATTGGGGCGGCCGCCCTTCCTTCACCAGCGTATGATCGCCGAACCAACGGCCAGTGAATCTCGCTCAGACGCCCGACGGGTAAGACCCGAACACCATCGCCTGCGGACGCTTCACGGCCAGCGCGAGCCGCTCTTCGCCGCGGACGGTCAGCATGTTTTTGATGAAGTTGTCGCGATCCTCGCTCGAGATCAAAACTTCGGTCTCGAGACGGTCGAAGATCTGCGCCGCAGCCTTGAAGCCGCCGACCAGGAACTCGCCCTGCTCGAGCGACGGTGTTGCGACCACCGGCAGCTGCCACGCGGCAGACGGGGCGATCGAGAACGGTCCGCCGCCGATGTAGCGCCCCTGGCTGTCTTTCAGCGCCTGCATTTTGCGCCAATCCAAGCTGTTCACCACAACGCCGTCGCACGGGACGTTTGAGAGCTCGGCCTGCGCGATCGCGAGCAGCAAGACGTCGAGCATCTGCATGTTCTCGACCTCGAACGGCGGCGAATACTCCGTCGCCTGCGGGATAAGGCCCAGCAGATTGTCTCCGGAGCCGTCGCCGAGCAGCAGCTGATGCTCCTCCGCCAGCGCAACGCCGAATCGCAGCTCGCTGTCGATAAGCGACTCGAGCGCAGGCACGTCTTCCATTGTTTGCCGGCTGACCGGGATCCAATGCGCAATCGTGGCGACCTTCGCGTCGGCCGCCTCGAACACCAAATCGGATTCCGGCTTGGTCTGGCCTTCAGGAACGACGGCCGCATTCAGGCTGCGGTCGATCTGACGGACAAACTTCACCAGCGCCGCGTTGGTGCGGCCAGGCGCCAGCAAACTGCGCACGGTGAGACGCTGCTGCGGAAGCTGCACGATGCCCGGCTGGAAGTCCGGAGCGGCAATGCTGTCGGTGCCGCTGACTGTGTCGATCGCGTTCTTGATCGTGATCTTGACCGTTCCACGGCCGCCCATCGCGCCGGTGAATTGCTTGTAGCCGTCGCTGCCGGAGATCTGGTTGCCCCAGCTCGCGTTCACGCGCCGGCCTGTGAACCCATTGGCGCCTGTGACGGCCTGTTCGAGATGCTGCAGCCGAGAGCTGACGCCGTCGAGCGTGTCCTTGTTTTTCTGGTGGTGCGCAACGACAGCGAGGTGCTGCTCGTTCAGGCGCTCGACCAATTGTTCGGTTGTAAGCATTGCCGGTTTCCTTTCAGGCGTAGGGCTTCATCGCGCTCAGGTGAGCAGAGATCGTGGATGCGACGCGGTCGAGATCGATCTCGTCGCCTTCGCCTTCGGTGCTGCGCGCCGCCCACGCGGCGTTGGTCATCTTCGCGGCGATCGAGCGGGTGAACCCGAGACCGCGCAGCTGCTCCTCGAGCTCGCGCTTAGACTGGGGCGTGGCGCTGGCGAGCACGCGTGGCTTCGGTTGCGCAGCGGCGTCGAGCAAACTGTCTGCGAACCCGAACCGGACCGCCTCGTCGGAGCTCATGAAGGTTTCCGCGGCCATCATCGCGGTGACCTGCTCGAGCGGCAGATCGGTTCGCGCGGCATAGATCCCGGCCAGGGCAGCATCGACGCGGTCGAGCGCGGCCGCCATCGTGCGCATGTCATCGCCGGTGCCGATCGCGCCGGCGCTGGCGCGGTGAATCATAATCTGCGCGCCGCTCGCGATCTTGATCGTGTTGCCCGCCATCGCGATCACAGACGCCGCGCTCGCGACGATCCCCAGGACCTCGACCGTTACGTCGCCATGCGCAGCGAGCAGGTTGTAGGCGCTCATGCCGGCGAACGGGTCGCCACCGAGCGAATTCATGCGCACGGTGAGCGGGCGATTGCCGATCTGACGCCGCGCGTCCGCGATCTGTGAAGGCGTGTCGGGCGTGATCGAGTCGAAAATATCGATCGTCGCCGCCTGCGCGTCCGCCTCGAACCGCGCGTGATCGACCGCGAGCGCCTCGAATTTCAGGCCCTTCGGCCGTTGCGGGATCCGTACCGGAGAGATTTTCACGCAAGTCACCTTCAAAAACGAAAAGCATCGGCGCGGTGAGCGCTCTGGGTTCTGCTCTTCGCGGCCGACATCCGTCAGGCCTGGAAGGTGGTGCGACCGCCGGCCATCCGGCATCGGCGATCGCGGCGAACCTATGGGCGACTCGGTATTGCCGTCAATGGCCCGGTGGATCTGCGGACACCTGCCGCTCCAGCTCGAGCGCCCGTCGCGTGAGCTCGTTCAGCTCGTCCACCTGCGCGTCCGTCAGCTGAAAACCGCGCGCGCTCACCGCTCTGTCGAGCTTCATTCCAGCCGCGAGATGTTTCGTCATTGCGGCCATGCCTGCATTAGGCGCCATCGATGTTCCTCCGGGTTGCGAGCGCCACGACGTTCTGCACCGAGCGCGGCTGGTCGTAGCGCGGGACATGCCGCTCGCTCGTCTGGTTTCGATCACGCGCGCCGAACAGCGCCTCGTGGACGGCGAGAAAAGTTCTGAGGCCGAGCACAACGCTGACCTCCCGGTCGATCCCGAGCTCGTCCGTGTCGCCGTGAGGCAACGGCACGAACGCCATCTCGAACAGCTTCTCACGCACCGCCTTGCGCCGGCGAAATGGATCGAGGCGCGCCATGAACGTATCGACGCGAAGGGCGCCGGCTGTGCGGTGCGGTCCGCCCGAGTGGAGCTGCACGTGCAACGCGATGCACTTACCCAGATCCAGGATCCCGACCGAGCCCAGAACCGCGGCCGGGTCTTCGGCCATCTGCGCGGCCACGAATTCTCGAAACGATCGCTCGAGCGCCGGCGCATCAGCGATCAGCGCCTCGATCACCTCGCCCAGGTCGTGGGCGTCGTTCACGCTGTCGGGCACGAATCTCTCGCTGTCCAGCGTCGAGACCAAGCGCGGTGTGAGCGACCGAAAGGTCGCGGTCGTTTCCGCGATGCCGTCGATGGCGACGCCGGCGTTGATGCCGATCATGATATTTGCCGCGTCACGCGGTGTGGCGGCCTTCGTGCCGACAAGACCGGCCGCGCGCAGGCGCACCACATGCGCATCGATAACCGCTGGTGACCGGCCATCCACCGCGGCAATCGCGTGGGTCACGGATTCGAGTTCGGCCATAGCGGTTCTCCCATCGGTCAAAGCAGGTTGTATTTCGCGCTGAGTTCATCGACGCCGGATTTTTCGACGTCGATGGACGATCGTGCGCTGGGCGAAAGGCCGAGCTCTGCGCCCAGACGCGCAAGGTCGCGGCGCAGGACGACGATCGCCCGAAACAGCGGGTTCAAAATCAGCGACCCCGTTGGACTCCGGGCCACGATGCCGTGCGAGCCGTTGTCGACGTTGGCGATGCGCGCGAAGTCTTCCTCCGCGGTGCGCAGCTGACCGGCGCACGCGCAAAACACTGCGAGAATATCGACATCGACCGAGGTCAGCACGCCGGTGAGGTGCAAAATGGGCGCGAGCTCTGCCCATTTCTGGCGAGCGTATGCGTTAAGCCAAGCCGGCGCGATTGGCACGTTCGGCAGCTCCGGAATCTGCGGTTCGTTTTTCGGAATCGGCCTCCCGCCGCCCGTTTGACCAGTGATCAGACGCAGCTTTGTCGGCATTGGCTTTGGTCCGCGTTTTCCCATCAGGTCGAATCCCGATATCTGAATTTGAAAACTTTTTGGGCTAATCCCGGTTTCCGCACTGTCGGGCCGAGACTTCCATGCCCCCTATGGGTTGAAGCCGCCCCGTCAATTCCCACGCGTTCAAACGCTGAGCGTTGCCACCGCTGAGCGAGTTCGCGCACCATCAACGCCAATCCTCGCCGCGTTCAATGGCGCAAAGTGCTCGCTCCTGCTCCGTCGGCGTCAGCCGGTCAAAGGCTTCGCACTCAGCCTTCATCGCGGCCAATTGCTCGGCATGCTGCAAAGCCAGCGCTTGACGTTCGGCTTTCTCGCGCGCCGGTCGGGCCCGTTCTTCGGCTTTCTGACGCGCAAAGCGTTCTTCATGTTCGGCGGTTTCTCGTGCGAACTGCACTCTCCAACGAGCGTGTGCATCCTGCTGATGTCGTTCGAGCGCCGCCACGTGACCGTGCCAATCCACCAACAGCGCCTTGCATTGACGCGCTATCGCAGCGCGCCGGCCATAGCCATCCAGCGTTGAGCGATTCCACTGCTGAGCTAACCGGATGATCTCATCGAACCTTCCTGGCATCGGCCGGAACGTGAAGACCTCGAGATCATGTGGGCGACCTTCAGCGCCGGATCCCGACGTCACCCAGTAGTTCACTCTTGCGAAGTCTGCCGCCGACGCGCCGTTGCGCGCGGCGACCTCGGTGCATGCGCGCAGGCCGAGCTCTAGCGAGGTTTCACCAGATTGCGACGGCAGGTAGCCGATTGTCACCGTGACGGCTTTGAACGCCTGCGCGGGCGGCAGCGGCTCAAACTGCGCAACAAATGCGGGATCGAGTGGTGCGGATGGCCATTTCGCAATGCGTTGCACCAGTTCTTTTGAGGTCTCCGGAAAACCTGACTGCGCGGCATCGCGATAGGCGATGGAGTCGTCGAGCCATTCCCCCGGCGGATACATCTGGTCGAGCGCGGCAACGATTGCCACGGGGTCCCCGTAATCCGCCGTGCGCGTACTGAGCGATTTTTTTTCAGTTTGCAAAGTCAGCTCCGATTTTCGCCACAACGGCTGCGAGGGCATCGCGGGGCTTACCGTGGCCGTTGCGCCGCGGCAGGTCCGTCAAATCGTCTTTCCAGCATCCATCTCGCAGCCAGCGGTCCGGTGCCTTCACGTATTGCAGCTGCGTTTCTGCGGCTGAGACGTACTCGGCATAGCGCCTCGCACCTTGGACCAACTGGTCCGCCGTCGCCCGATGTTCTTCGATCGCCTTGCAGAACTCGCGGCGCGCGGCATCGATGCTGGTTTTTCTGGGGAACGACTCCCAGAACAAGCCGTCGAAGATTCGATCGCTCTCAGAGCGAGTCGATCTTCCTTTCGTCCCAGATTTTTTTCTTTCCCCACCTGCAGAAAAATTCTTAGAGGACTCCCTCTTATGATTCTGGGTTCTCTTTCTGGGTTCAGTACTGGGTTCATCCTTATATGCAGATGACAAATTGCCCGGTTGTCCCTGACAATTTGCCCGGTTGTCGCTGTCAAAATGCCCGGTAGGCCCTGCGCGAGAAGCGGACAATTTGCCCGGTTGCCTAGCGGGCGAAATGCCCGCCTGCTGGATGGCGGCTTGGCCGACCAAGAAGCCGTCGGTCAGTCGGCGGCCTTTGTCTCTTCCATGCTCCACATGCCGGCGCGCGCGCAGCATCAATCCCAGCGCCTCGAGCTCGGCTGTATGACGGCGGAGCGTTCGTTCATTGATGTTGAGGTCGCGAGCGGCCGTTGCCACGCCGGGGCAGGCAAACCCGTCCTTGTTCGCACGCCAGCTGTAGTAGGCGAGGACCGCCGTTGAGCCGCCGGACAGCAACCCATGCAGGTCATACGCGGACGCGATCAAAGCCATGCTCATCCGCGGCGATCAGTTCTTTGTGCGATAGCTCTGCGCCGCGTGAAGCAGCACCGCCTCCAACTGGGCGAACATCTCGTTTGCGAGCGTGCGGTTCTCGGGAAGCTGCGCGATCGGCTTCAGCCTGGCGCGGGCGCGCTGGTGGAGCTCGATAATCCAGGCGTCGCCATCGTCGCGGCCAGCGGCGATCGAGCCCACCAGCTGCTCGGTGAGCACCTGGGACACTGTCGCGTAAGCCTGCGCTTGGAGCAGGAGCGCCGCATCCGCCAACTGCTTTTGTTCGAGCGCGGCGATGCGGGTTTCGAGATCTCGCTCCGTCATGAGCGCGCCTCCGCTGCCGGCGCGCCGCGACGCTGTCCGCCATCGCGTTCAGCGATGCGGGCGTGCTGCCAATCCATGATCTCGGATTCCAACCACCCAACGGCACGAGGCGAAAGGCGGACCTGCTTTGGAAACTGGCCCTTGCCTGCCATTTCGTAGATCGTCGCGCGTGGCAGTCCAGTCACGCGGACAACATCGAGAATGCGAAGAAAAACTTGCGTCATGTCGAACCTCCGAACGGGTCCATCCCGAACGGTTCGGACGCTAGTCGGACTGAACCGGATCGCCGAAAGGAGCGATGCCTGTTTCTTTTGCCCACCGCTCTTCGCACACGAGGCGGGCGTAGTGCGCGGGAGCGCGGTTTAGGCCGAGCACGGCGAAAACGTCTGTCAGGAACGGAAGAAAACTGCCCTGCGCTATGTTCGTCTTCTGATCGACGACCAGGGTCGGACGAACTCCTGCAATCGCTTCGAACGCCCTGCCGGCCTCTCGCGCGACATGCATTGGTCCTTCCTGACGAGTCTTTTTTGGCGCAGGCCGAGGTGCTCGATCCATCTTGGCCATAGCGGATTCAGCAGCTTTTGAAAGCGTTTCGAGATCCGCGCCGATCTCCATCTCGAACTTCGCCAGCTTGTCGGTCAACACAAATGGAAAAGTGGCGCGGCCGCCAAATTCAATCAGGCCAGCAATCGATTCGAGATGCATAGACAAAATGTGGTCCCGCAGTTCCTTCCAGCTTTTGGCGAGTTTGATAAAGCGCTCCAGCTCTTTCGTCGCGACTTTGGTGCCCACCTGCTTTGCGCGCGGCAGATCGGCAAATTCCATCATACTCGCGAAGGCTATCCTCCAAGCCCACCTCTCAACGTCATGATCTAGGATTGAATCGGCAGCTAGGTTCTGGATAGCTGCTATCAGCGCGGCTGGTGGCGGCAACGGAAATACCTTGCGATTACCGAGCGTGAGCGAGCCAGCGCTCATGTCCTGGTCTTTCCGTGACCAATCGACAAGATTTTGGCGTCAGACGATTGGGTCCGAGCGCAGTATCCAGCCCACGCCTCCATCAGACGCCGGCGCTTTTCGAGCGCATCGCCTCGCCGATATGCAGCCTCGGTTTTATCGCCGAGAACATGGCCCAGCGCCGCTTCAGCAACCTCTCGCGGGTAGTTCGTCTGTTCACCCGCCCAATCGCGGAACGACGAACGGAATCCGTGGACGGTTAGATCTTCGCATCCGGGCATGCCGCGGAGGAGCTCGAGCATCGCCATGTTCGAGAGGGGCTTGCGCGTGCGGCCGCCGGGGAAAAGAAACGGCGAGTTCTTTTCGCGCGGCAAAGCTTTCACAATCGACTGGGCGCGTTCGCACAAGGGAACGCGATGTTCGCGGCCCGATTTTGTTCGTTCAGGCGGCACTGTCCACGTCGTGCCTTTGGCGTCGAGCTCTTCCTCCTTCGACCCAATCACCTCGCCGGTTCGGCAAGCTGTCAGGATCAGGAATTCGAGAGCCCGGGCCGATACGCTGTCGCGGCCGCGCAGCTTAGCCATAAACGCCGGGATATCCGTGAAAGGCATGGCCGGCTGATGGCGGACTTTGGCAACTTTCCCCTTTGCGGGAAAAAGGTTCTCGAGGTGACCTTTCCATCGCGCAGGATTGTCGCCGTCGCGATAGTGGCGGCTCTTTGCCCAATCGAGCACGGCTTCTATGCGCCCCCGGAGTCGACTCGCCGTCTCCGTTTTCGTTGTCCAAATCGGCTCGAGGACTTTGACGACATGTGCAGTGTCAATCGTCGCCACGGACAGGGAGCCGAGCGTCGGAAATGCGTAGGTCTCAAAGGAGGCGGGCCATTGCGCGGCGTGCTTATCGTTTTTCCAGCCCGGCCGATGCGAGGCGATGTATTTGTCGGCGGCCTCGCGGAACGTGATGCGCTTCGCAGCTACGGCGCTTGTGACAGCCCTCTTCGCTCGCTTCAGCTCAATCGGATCGTCGCCGTCGAGCAGCTTGCCCCGCGCCACTCGCGCGCGAGTCCGTGCCTCAGCTAGCGAAACGGAACCGGCCGACCCGAGACCCATCTGCCGTTCGCGGCCAGCGATCTTGAATCGAAATATCCATGCCTTCGTGCCCTGCTTGGAGACCTGCAGCCACAGGCCGCCGCCATCGCCGTAGCGACCCGGTTCCTTCATCTTTGCCGCTTGTATTGCGGTCAGCTTTCCTGTCTCGCGCAAAGGCCTACCCACGCTGCTACCCACACTTCATTCGTGGATTGTGCTGGACAGCGCCGGAACGGTCTAGACGAAAAAGCGGTGTTTACCCTATGATTGTCCTAAGCTTTTCGGACTTAGTCGGCGGGGTCCGGATTGAAAGCAAATAGCCTCTCTGTCCGCCAGTATCCTGCTTGCCTACGCAAACGTGAACGCCTCCCATGCTATCTCACCCTGACAGATCGGCATGACATCGCCCCTCAAAACTCTTCTGTTCGGCGGCTGCATGATCCACTGGCCGCTGACGCGCACATCCTGTGCGGACGGCAAGCTGGTGTTGGATGCTTACGGGCCGGTCAGGGAAATCCATACTTTCGGAGAGATGTTCCAGATCATCGATGTTCTCAAGGGCAAGAAAGTCGTTCCTTTGGAATATCGCGATCTTGCTCATATGCGCAAAAAGCTCATACCTGTGCCGGGAGCGGATAATTTCGGCGATCTCGACGTCGCGCTGCTCGAGCCGGCCACATCGGTCGAACTGGAGTTTCGCGGAATCGCGGTCAATAGATTTGCCGTCAATAGGCTGGTGAGCGCGGAAACGGGTGAAAGTCCGTTGGCAAAGAAGCTTTCTGCGAAATGGATCCGTCAAGGATTGATCGGACTTGATGAACCCGCGCGGGCGAGCACGGCGGCCGCGCTCCACATCCATGTGACGGGAGATTCGGAAGATGCCGATTTGGCGCGTGCGGTGATCCTCGAAACGCGCGCCTTCCCCAGTGATATCCCCGACGGCTTCCGCAGAATGCAGGCGCTCCTTGGCCGCCCCATCGGCGTGGCGCTGTATGTTTTCCGGTACATGCCCGACGGGAGAGCTATCAGCTGGCCCGCCGGATTCCGCGAAGCCGTCCTGAAAGCGGCGCAAGATTTGAATTTGCCGATCTTTGATCCCACGCCGCTGGTTTTGAAATACGGCGTGGAAGCCGCAATGTCGCCGCGGCTCGCGCATTACAGCGACGAATTCCTTCCCGTCGCCGGCAACGCCTTGGTGAATTTCATTCAATCGGTAAAGGAACGTTCGTAAGCGAGCACACCGTAGCCGCAGCGATATCAGCGATAACGTTTTTCAAGCGACATGACGGTTTGTCTGAATTCGGCAACCGTTTCATCGATGATCTCCTTCACGGTCTTGGCCCCCTGGATACGGCCAGCGACCTGACCCGATAGCGCGATCGAGGCTTCCATGTCGCCACCGAAATAAAGCGCGAGCGCGTTGCGGAACTCGCCCATGACGTTTTCCGGCGGCTCTTTTTCAAACAGTGTTGTCTTTTCGGTGCGCAGCGCACGCAAAGCTGGCCCCGGACCGAACCGGTTCAGAAAAACAGTGTCGGTTTCCTGCGCTGCAAAAATGGCATTCTTCCAGTTCTCGTAGACGGGCGATTCCACCGCCGACACCATGCGCGTACCCATCTGGATGCCCTCGGCGCCAAGCGCGAAGGCCGCCGTCATCGTGCGGCCATCGACCATGCCGCCCGCGGCGATCACCGGCACATTGACCTTTTCGCAGACGAGCGGTAGCAGAACCATCGAGGCGACGTCCCGCGGGTTCTTGAATCCGCCGCCCTCGCCGCCTTCCACGACAAGACCATCCACGCCGCAATCGACGGCGCGCAATGCCGCTTTCAGCGAAGGCACGACATGAAAGACCGACCGTCAGGCCCGCATCCTTCAGCGGCCCCACGATCTTCTGCGGATCTCCGGCGGAGGTGGTGACGAATTTCACACCCTGATCGATGATGAAATTGACGATGCCGGCGTCGCGGACGAACGCCAGCGCGACGTTCACGCCGAAGGGCTTTGTCGTGAGCACGCGCATCTTCTCGATCTCTCCCTTCACGGCGTCGAGTTCGCCGGAGGATGTTTCGATAATGCCCATGCCACCGGCGTTCGATACCGCCGAGGCAAGCTGTGACCGGGCTATCCAGCCCATGGGGGCCTGAACAATCGGATATTCGATACCGAGCAATTCGGTAATGCGGTTTCTGATCTGCATATGAGTTGCTATTCCAAGGGCTGCGAACACTTGTCCGCAGCGCGCACAGGATTGCAAGCCGCGATCACACCCGGCGGCATCCGGGCCGTATAGGCGCTGAAACGGGTGTTGGGCTGCATGTAATCGGTAGAGACGTATTGGGCGCCCGACGCCAACGCGGCATCGCGCCGGCGTGTATCGTCGCTGCGGGCCTCGACCGTATCCGCATCGGCGCGGGTACGGACAAGGAATCCTTTTCTCACCGCCTGGGTGATATGCGCGGTGTCCGTCAGCGCTTCGTTCAAGGTGAGGTAGGCAGCCGCAGGCGAATCTTCCGGCGCGTTCACGAACATCGCGCGGCCCTCAAGCGATTTGCGACTGCCGCGATAAAGGGCGATCTTCGCGCCTTCCTCGTCAAGCGCCAGGATGAACTTTCCGCGCGACTCTGCAAGCGTCGGCCAGCCATGCTGGAGGACGGCCTCGCGCAATGTGGGATAGTTTCCCTGCACATCGTCGGGCGTGATAATATCCTTCGGATTTAGAACAGAGCGTATTTCCGCATCCATCGCGTCGAAAGCCGCGGCATCGAATTTCAAAGCCTGAGTCTGCTGCGGCAGCGAATCGTCCTTCGCATTGAAGGTCACGAGAATAGGCACGTGATTAGGATGTGCGCGCGACCAGCCCTTCAAGATCGCGAGGCAATCATGCAGATTCACGCAGCTTGAGAGGAAGTCGAAGTCCTGCACATGCAGAACTTTGAACCCGGGCTTGGACATGTAGTCGGCAAAGCCGTCCGGAAGCGGGAGTCCAAACAGGGCAGGCCCCAATGGATGCGCAAATAGGCCGCCTTTCGGATCGTAGGCGACGTCGATCTCGATGGCGCGGGCACCGTCATCGAGTTGCTCCGTGAAAGTTGTGTGCGAATAGTCGAGCGCCGGCGCGAGTTTCGGCGCCTTCGACATCAAAAGCGCGAATAGTTTCGGATCAATCGCCTGCTTGTAGCTGTTGTGCGTGCCGACGCTGACGATGTCGTTGAGATGAAGCTCCTTGGAATCGCACCCGCTGCAATTCGGGGATTCGGTGACACAGCCAAAAAGGCCAAACGCCATCGCAACAAGCCCAGCCGTTCGAAAGCGCATTGGATCTCTCCCGCCTGCTCATGACTCTAGCAAGCGGGAGAAGCGCACGCTATCCGGCTAGTCCCCGCCTATGCGCCGCGCCACAGTCAATCCCGCAACCAGCAGAACGACGAAGATCACCATGAATATGAAGAAAAGGATTTTCGCGATGGCGATCGACGCGCCGGCGACATTGGTGAAACCCAGCACGGCGGCGATCAGACCGATCACCAGAAAGATGAATGCCCATCTGAGCATAAGAAACTCCCAAGACTGCAAATCGTCTTGAGAACGCATCGGAGGCGCGAAAAGTTCCGCTTATTCCGGCGGAGCCGGCTGAGAAAGTGCCCAATTTACGATATCGGAAACAACGGCCCCCATCGCATCGTTGAACGCCTGAACAACGCCAGGCACCGAATTCGCCGTGGCTTGAACCTGATGGACCGAGTTCAGGCTGGCGACAATTTCGCGCCCCTTCGAAGGCGCCATCTTGGATTCCACACGAATCCACACCGTCGGTATGCCGTCCGGCTGGCTATAGTGAGCCTCAAAGTCCCGAATCTGCGCCTGAAGAATGTAGTCGGCGTGAAATCCTTCGCTGTCAGCGGACACGGCAGCGATGCGTGTGCTGTTTTCGAATGCCTCGACCAACGCGTCCTGCACAAGCTTAGGCAGATGGTCTGTCCACGCCGAGTTCGCGTAGTAGTCGACCGAATTGTCCGGTTGTGTGAGGGCAATGCGCGAACTTTCGAGATGATCGGAGATCGTCGTCGTCGTGATTGCAAGACTCCAGCTTACTTTCGCTCCACTTTCCGGCGCACCGCCGGTCGGGCGCAGCACATAAAGCTGTTGGGGCGTGGAGCTGGGTCCGATCAGATCGCTACAACCCGCAAGCAAGAGAGCGCCACTGCCGATCAACACGCCACGACGGTTCAAATCGAGAAGGTTCTGGTTCATTTGGGTGTGTATCCCTTGTGACGGTCGCCGAAGAGAAGCTTGGTTGGCTGGCGGTCAAGTTCGTTCGACAGGCGCGTCAGACTTGCGACAAGCCCGCGCGCCTCATGAAGCAGATCGGTCAGCTGGTTCAGGCCCTCGCCGTTGACGAAAGCGTCGGCGTCGCCGGACAGCTTGCCGAGTTTCTTAACGCTGATATCGGCGTCCACGAGTGTGGGGCCGAGTTGCGCCGAAGCTTTCGCGACATTCTTGAGTGTCGTATCGATCTCCGGCATGTCCTTCGCCAAAGGCGTTGTGATCTTTTTCAGATCCCCGGTAACGTCATTCAGATTGCCGAGAATGCCGGAGAAGTTTTTTATATTGTCCGGCGACAGCAGGGCATTGAGCTTGTCCGCCGCGTGATTGAGCTTGTCGAACAATTCCGGCGCGCTCTGCTCCAGCTGCTGCAGCGTCGAAGGCTTGGATTTGATGAACGGGATCTGCCCCCGAAAGGTTGGGGTCAGCACCGTCGATTTCTTCGTGCCACCGCTGATTTCCACATAAGACCCACCTGTTAGGCCCTGACTTTCAATGGACGCTTCCGAATCCTGACGAATGCCCAGCTGCGGCTTGACCTGCAGCATGGCGATGACCTTTTGCGGATCGCTGGGATCGAATTTCAATTCGGTCACGCGCCCCACGTCGATGCCATTGTAGCGCACTGTGGTCCCGTTCCCGAGACCGGTCACGGGGCCGTTGAAGGACGTCTGAAAATATTCGTACTCCTGGCTGTACTGGACGCCCGCGAGCCAGAGGAGGGTCACCACAACGCCGAACATGCATATCAGCACGAAGGCGCCGACCGCCACGTAATTTGCTTTTGTCTCCATCGCCTAGAACCTTCTCATGAGGCGAGCGCCGCGCGTCCGCGAACGCCTGAAAAATATTCCTGGATCCAGGGATCTGGATCTTTACGCAATTCGTCGATCGTTCCGATCTTGATCTTCTTGTTAACCAGCACCGCGATGCGGTCGGTGGTGGCCTTCAGCGTATCGAGATCGTGCGTCACCATGAACACCGTCAGATTCAGGCTCTTCTGCAAATCCTTCACGAGCTCGTCGAACTGGTTGGCGGAAATCGGGTCGAGACCGGCGGTCGGCTCGTCCAGAAATACGAGCTCGGGATCGGCCGCCAGCGCGCGTGCGAGACCCGCGCGCTTTTTCATGCCGCCCGAGAGCTCGGAGGGATATTTGCGCGCAGAATCTTCCGGAAGTCCAACCATCGAGAGCTTCATCGACGTGACTTCGTTCATCAGATCCTGGCTCATTCTTGTGTATTCACGCAGCGGCACCTGGATGTTCTCCGCGACCGTTTGCGAACTGAAAAGCGCGCCCTCCTGAAACAAAACGCCCCATCGCATCTGCACGGAATTCTTCGGCCGCTCGCGGTGCGGGGTTGGGTCCTCGCCGAACACCTCTATATGACCCTCGCGCGGCTTGTTGAGCCCTACGATGGAGTGAAGCAGCACGGACTTGCCTGCACCCGAGCCGCCGACGACGCCCAGCACCTCACCGCGATAGACATCGAGGTCGATGTGATCGTGGATCAGGTTGCCGCCCATGATATTCACGAGCCCACGAACCTTGATGACAACTTCCTTTTCCTGTCGCGCCATCTAAATCCCCAGGATCGAGAACAAGATGGAAAAGCCGGCATCGATCACGATGACCAGAAAGACAGATTCGACGACGGATCGGGTTGTCAGCGCTCCGACACTGGCAGCGTTGCGCTCGACCTGCAGGCCCTCGAAGCAACCCACAAGTCCGATGGTCGCGGCAAAGATCGGCGCCTTGATCATACCGACCAGGAAGGTCTTCATCTGTACCGCCTCGTGCAGCTGCCGCATGAACGCCGGAACGGTGATTCCGAGATCGAAGTAGCACATCACGGCGCCACCGATCATCGCCATGATGTCGGCGTAAAATGTCAGAAACGGCAATGCGATGATGAGCCCCATGACGCGTGGCAGCACCAGCACGTCGAATGTGTTGATGCCGATGGTCTGTAGCGCATCGATCTCCTCGTTCACCTTCATGGTGCCAATCTGCGCGGTGAACGCCGAACCTGAGCGGCCCGCGATAATGATCGCCGTGACCAGGCCACCCAACTCGCGCAGCACACCCACACCGAGCAGATTGATCGTGAAAATCTCCGCGCCAAAGCGGCGAAGCTGGTCCGCGCCTTGATAGGCAAGCACGATGCCAATCAAGAATGCGAGCAGTCCGACAATGGGCAGCGCGTTGATCCCGATTTCTTCAACCTGCGTGAACAGAGCCGCCACACGCAGATTCCCGCGCGGCTGAAAGATCGCTTCCATCAACTCGATGGTGAAGCGGCCAAGGTAACCGAGCATCCGGTAGCCCTGTCGCCCCGTTTCCACCGTGGCCTTGCCGAGGCGGTAAAGAAACGCGTTCAGCCCGTGGCGTTTTTCCATCACCACGGGCGGCGCGCTGTGCTCCATCTCGATGGTGTGAAGAAGCGGTGCATAGACCTCCGGCAGCTGAAATTGCGTGACGCGCGCACCGGCGGTTTCAATGTCCCGTTTTGCCCGGACAAGCAGCCACGTCCCGGCGCTGTCCAGCCGCGCGATGCCGGTGCCGTCGATAGCCACCTCAACCGCACCCCCAAGATCGATCCTGTGCAGTTCCAGATCCAGACGCGCAGCCTCCTGGATCGTCCAGTCGCCCGCCGCGATCAGGCGCGCCGCCCGCCCCTGCCGCTCGACGCGGACCGAGGCGCGCGTTTCGGTTCGCGCGGAATCATGTGTGCCGATCATCCCGAAAGCACTGTATCTGGACCGGGCCCGCGGTAATAGACGGGGACCGCTTGACCCTCCCGCCAAGAGCGGCAAGCTGGGAAACAGGGAACTTTGGGAGAAACGCATGAAACGTCTTGATGGCCGCGTCACACTTATTACGGGAGCCGCCAGCGGAATTGGACGCGCCAGCGCTATCCTGTTCGCGCAAGAGGGGGCAAAGGTTGTGGCCGTCGACCGCGCCAAAGAAGTCGAAGAAACAGCCGCTTTGATCCAGAAAACAGGCGGCACGGCTTTGGCCATAAGTGCCGATGCGTCGTCCGAAGCCGACGTGGCGGCGGCGGTCGATCGCGCGGTGTCGGAATACGGCACGCTCGATGCACTCTACGCCAATGCCGGCGTCAGCGGCGGGTTCCGCAATTTTCTCGAGTTGTCGGCACAGGATTGGATGGATGTCCTGGCCGTCAACCTGGTTGGTGTCTATCTGGCGATCAAACACGCCGCACGGATCATGGTGCCCAGGGGCAAAGGTGCCATCGTCTGTACCGCTTCAGTCGCCGGATTGCGGTCCGGCGCCGGCGGCGCGCCCTACAGCGCCAGTAAGGCTGGTGTCATCTCGCTCACGCAACTGAGCGCGAATCTGCTCGGCGGCACAGGCGTGCGCATAAACGCCATCTGCCCCGGCATCATCGAGACCGGGATGACGAAGCCGATCTTCGACCGCGCGAAGGAACGCGGCACGGAAGGCAAAATCGGCCAGCTCAATCCGTTGCGCCGTTACGGCCATCCCGAGGAGATTGCGCGTATGGCGCTATTCCTCGCCTCCGATGAATCATCCTATGTCAACGGGCAGGCTTTCCCGGTGGATGGCGGCTTGTCCACATCTCATCCTGTCGCCGGACGTTGGGGCTAGATTTCGCCGGAGGGAAAATGATTTTCGGCCTGACGCTTTTCACATTCGTGCATGTCGTCATCACGTTGATCGCGATGGCCGCCGGTCTGGTCGCGATCTTCGGCATGATCGGCAACAACCGCAGGGATGCAACGACCGCCATCTTTTTGCTGTTCACGGTGTTGACAAGCGTCACCGGATTCCTCTTCCCGATCACCAAACTCACGCCGGCGCTGATCCTGGGCGTCCTCTCGATGATCGTGCTCGCTGTTGCTTTGGCGGCACGCTACTTGTTCGCGATGCGGGGCGCCTGGCGATGGATATTTGTCGTGACCGCCGTCATTGCGCAGTACTTCAATAGCTTCGTGCTGGTGGTGCAGTCGTTTCAGAAGATTCCTATACTTCATGTTCTGGCACCGCAGGGCAACGAACCGCCGTTTGCCATCGCGCAAGGTGCGGTACTGATCTTCTATGTCGTGATGGGATATCTGGCGGTGAAGCGCTTTCGGCCTTAGTCGAAGGGCCCAAGCGCCATCAGCGCGTAGGTCGCGAGCCAGTGCTCACCCATGTAATCGCCAGCGACATGCGGCAGCGCCACCGCGATATGGCGTTCTGCCGCTTCCTGTAAAACCGCCTTGATCGCTCCAATCTCCGTCGCGCTCGCCAACCGTTTCATGCACCACGCACGACTGAGATTGAGGCCGTCGAGATGCGCGATCTTTCCGTCGCTGCGGTCGCTGACGCTCGCGGGGACGAATAGGGTCTTCGGCTCCATTGCCGCGAGTTGCGGAAGGAATGTCTCGAACCACGTCCGAAATTCCATCCCAGGCAGCAGGACACGCATGCATTCCGCTTCTACCAGCGTGCTGGACAAAAAATCGTCACCGCTAGGCTCCCAGGCCGGCGCTTTCCCGTCCATGCCGAACCAGTCGCGTGCACGGGACGTCATCAGGTCTTTCAAAGCTGTATCACCGACGGATCGCGCATATTCCTCCGCCAGGATCAGGGCGAATGCCGTGTTGCCATGCGTACCCGCACGGATCGGATAGGTCAGCTTCGGTAGAAATTGTACAAAGCGCGAGACGAACGCTTTCTCCAGAGGCTCGTATTGCTTGGCAAAGCGCGTGTCGCGCGCGCGGCGCAGTTCTGCCCCCAGCATCAACGCCCAGGCCCACCCATAAGGACGCTCGAACCCCGCGCTCGAAGGACGCGCGAGATAGGCGGCTTCATCGGCAATATTGGCCTCGGTGAAAGCGCTTTCGAATAGAAAGGAAATATCGCTTGCGCGCGCATTCTGCGGAAACAGGCGCAGCAGGCGCGCCAGCAGCCAGTAGGAATGCACGCAGCTGTGCCAATCGAAACTGCCATAGAAGATCGGGTGCAGGTCACGCGGCGTGCGCGCGTCGCCATCCTCCATCATCACGTGATCGAGCTTGTTGGGATACTCCTTTGTGACATGGCCGAGCGCGATCGTAGCAAAGCGCTCCGCGAGTTCCTGAGTCAGCCTGGCATCCATCGTTCGAGTCACCGGTGAAATGCGAACAGGGCCATGATGGCGGTGTTCGCGATTAGCAGAAGAAACGCCGTCGGCGCCTGGACCTTGATCACGGCATTGCGGTCCTTCAATTCAAGGATTGCTGCTGGAACGACGTTGAAATTGGCCGCCATCGGCGTGAGCAATGTGCCGCAAAACCCCGACAGCATACCGACTGCCGAAACGATCACCGGATCGCCGCCGAACTTGCCGACAATCAACGGCAGCCCGATACCCGCCATCATCACCGGAAATGCTGCAAAGGCATTGCCCATGACGATCGTAAACAGCGCCATGCCAGTGGTGAAGACCGCGACGGCAATCAGCGGCGCGCTCATGGGGATATAGCTGGTCGCGAGCGAGGCCACGACTTTTCCAACACCGGCGGCCGCAAAAATCCCACCCAGAGCAGCCAGCATCTGCGGCAACACTGCGGCCCACCCGATGGCATCGACGAGGCGTCGGCCCTCCTTCACCACGGTCGGGAACCGAGCACGCAGCAGACATATTGCCCAGACAAGGCCAACAACCGCGCCCAACGCGAGCGATACGAGCGTTATCTGCTTTGGTTCGACCAATGGGCCGCCGCGGACCTTGATCACCGGCAGAAGAAATGTCCCGAGCAAAGTGACGGCGGGGACGATCAGGGCCGGGGCGAATATCCAGTTGCCGACACAAAGCCCTGGAGCGGCCGATAACGCGGAAGGCCTTGCGCCCAGACCCATCGTCGCCAGAAGCGCGAGCGCCAGAACAATCGCGCCATTGGCGAAATCCGGCAGCCATGAACCGCCGATCATCAGCGCCGCGAAACACCCCCAGAACAGAGCGCTGCGCCATGAGCGATCCAGGGCGTGGCTTATCGCAAACGCTGCGAACATGGCACCGACCAGCAGATAGATCGCTTCAAGTCCGATCACCCTTTCACGCGCCTCGCCAGTTTCCTGTCCAACAGCCAAAGCCGCGTCGCGTGAATGAGGAATGCCAGGACCGCTGTGGGAATGGCCCACACAGCAAGCTGCTGCGGCATCACCAAAATGCCGTTCTGCTCGAGAAAACCCTTTATCAGCAGAACGGAGCCGATGGCTATGAAAACATCTTCACCGAAAAACACGCCGATATTGTCAGCGGCGGCGGCATTGGCACGAATCGTATCGCGCGTCGCAGGATCGAGTGGCGCGACCGCTTCCGCCGCGCCTTCTGCCATTGGGGCCACGACCGGGCGTACCATCTGGACATGCCCGCCGAGCGCGGTCAGCCCCAACATCGCAGTCAATTGGCGCATCAGCAGATAGACCGTCAGCACCCGGCCGGTTGTCGCACCTTGCAGCTTAAGGATCAGGGCACGCGCAAGTTCCCGGATGCCGCCGCGCTCCAGCAATCCGATCATCGGAAGCACCAGCCACGCAATCGCAATGAAGCGGTTGGCTACAAACGCGTGACCGAGCATTGCGATCACACTGAGCAGGTCGATACGTGCGGCCAGTCCGGTGACGATCGCGGCCAAAGCAACCACCAACAGCGGATTGAAGCGAAGGGCGAAGCCGAGAACGACGACCGCTATACCCGACAGAACCAGCATCTTCCTCCCCGCGCTGAAGAAGCCTACGTCGAATAGATTGCAAAACAAAAGGCCCGGAAGTCGCCTCCGGGCCTGTGTTCCGTCTTTCAATCAAATCAGTAGAAGACGTCGTACTCGACTTCCACGACTTCGCCGGTGTAGCGGTCCACAAGCACAGCGTCGTCGCCATCCCGCACCCAGACATAGCTGCCGTCGGGAGCATCCAAGCCATACAGCGCATAGTTAGTCAGGAAGAAGTCCGCCACAAGAAGCGCTGCGGGAATGCGTTCGCCGATTCCGAACCGCCGATAAGTGAAGCCGCGTGGTCCATGCCAGACGCCGATATGGTAGCGGTGCGGAGCGCGGAACACATGATGGAAATGCGCGCCACCGCCAAGCGTCATGTGAACTGCATGGCTGGGGTGAACGCTATGGTGCACCGTGACATGGACGTTGTTGCGATGCGCGCTGAAGTGGCGATGAACGACGGAGTGGGAAGCCCTGTGCTGAGAACTTATATGCACCGAGCTGTGGGACACGTGCCCGCCGCCGCTGGAATGATGAGATGCGTGGCTTCCGCCACTGCCGTGGTGAGGCTGATCCCCCCAAGCGGACGGGGCCAGTATGGTGGCTCCCAAACTCAGAATACCGAGAAATATGGCTCTCAAGAATTATCTCCTCTCTGGAAATGAATCGCGATCAACGGCTGTCTGGCCGCCAAACGGAAACTTCCGAGAACCATGAAAGTTTCTGTAATTTCTGTAACCAAATGTCCCGGCTTGCCTACCAGACCTGCACGCGGTCCTTAGGCTCGAGATAGAGCTTCTGTCCCGGCTTTACATTGAATGCCGGATACCAGGCATCGAGATTGCGTACCGTGTCGCCGCGATATTCCGCCGGCGCGTGACCGTCGGTCGTGACCTGGCGGCGCAGTGCTTCTTCACGCTCTTTCTCACGCCAGCTTTGCGTATACGCAAGGAAAAACCTCTGGTCGCCGGTAAGCCCCTCAATTACGGGCGCCGGCTTGCCCTTCAGACTTAGCAGATAGGCGTCATGCGCCGCCGACAGGCCCGCGACATCGGCGATGTTCTCGCTCAATGTCTGCTTGCCGTGCACATGCAAATCCGGAAACGGCTTGTAGGCATCGAACTGCGCAGCGAGTTTCGCTCCCGAAGCCTGGAAATGCGCAAGGTCTTCTGGCGTCCACCAATTCTCGAAACGGCCTTGGGCGTCGAACTGACTGCCCGAATCATCGAAGCTGTGGCTGATCTCATGGCCGATCGTCGCTCCGGTCGCACCATAGTTAAGTGCCGCATCCGCGTCCGGATCGAAATACGGGGCCTGCAGGATTGCCGCCGGGAAGTTGAGAGCGTTGGCGAGCGGCAGGTTCACGGCATTCACCTCTTGCGGAACCATCGCCCATTCGCCGCGATCCACCGGCTCATGCAGCTTGGCGAGATTACGCCGGTATTCGAACATCTCCGCGCGGCGCAGATTGCCGAAGGCGTCGCCGCGCAAGACCTGAAGCGCGGAATAGTCTTTCCATTTGTCGGGGTATCCCACACCGACGCGCAAGGTCGCGAGTTTGGCGAGCGCCTTTTCTTTCGTTTTCGGCGACATCCAGGCGAGCCGCGAGATGCGTGCGCGATAGGCGGTGAGAAGGTCCTTCACCATCGCCTCGATCTTCGCCTTGGCGGATGGCGGAAAATATTTCGCGACATAGAGCTTGCCTACGACCTCACCGAGACTGGCATTGGTCGAGTCGATGGCGCGCTTCCAGCGATCGCGGATTTTGGGGGTTCCGCTCAACGTGGTTCCGTAGAACGCAAAGCTCTCGTTTACAAAGGCCTTAGGCAAGACGCCCGAATAATGGCCGACCAGATGATAGGCCAGATAGTCTTTCCAGACATCCGGTGGTTTGCTCGCGACCAGCGCAGAGATGCCGACCACGGCAGTTGGATGCCAGACGATGTAGCCCTGCTGATCCTTCAAACCGGCAGTAGTGAAATAGGCGTTCCAATCGAGCCCCGGTGCTTTGGTCGCGAAATCACCGCGTTTCCAGGGATTGTTGGCCTTTTTCACATCCTCGGAATCTTCGCGCGATGCGTGGGTCCTGGCGATCTTGGTTTCGAGATCGAAGATCGCGAGCGCTCTTTTGTCCGCATCCGCGATGCCCGCAAGCTTGAGCATCGCCGCGATATACGTTCGATACTTCGCCCGGATTGCATCCATTTTCGGGGATTGCTGGATATAGTAATCGCGGTCGGGCATCCCAAGGCCGCCCTGGAGAATATAGGGAACGTTGTGCGCGGGGTCTTCGAAACCCTGACTGATCCACAAGCCGAAGACGTTATCCGTGTAGAAATTTGTCGAATTGAGCGCATCGACATCGGCGCGCAATGTGGTGCCGAGATACGCTGACAGCGACGCCTTATCCTTGATCGCGGCGATCTGCGCGAAACCATCTTTCAGCGGAGCGACACCCTTCGCTTCAATCGCCACCTCGTCCAGATAGCTCGCATAGTAGTCACCGACCTTCTGCGCATCAGACCCTGCCGGCGGACTGCCTTTCGCCGCGTCCTGGATCAGTCCGCGGACCTGTTCGCGAGTTTTCTCGACCAGGATCTCGCCCGGTCCGTAGCTCGCTTTGTCGGCTGGGATTTCCGTCTTTTTGATCCACGCGCCGTTCGCATAAGCGAAGAAATCATCGCCTGGGGCAACGCTGTGATCTATTCCGGCGAGGTCAATTCCGTGGCTCATGGGTGCACTTTGCACTGCGAACACCGTCAGTAAAGTCGTCGCCGTAAATGCCATAGTGGAAGCTCTGAGAAATCTGGACATGATATTCCGCACCGGGTTACTGGCCGGCACCCTAGCGCCGGCTGCCAATTCCACAAAGTCTGCCACGATCACGGCTTGGCGAGCGCGCTATCGCAATTTTCGGGTAGCGAGACGCTCAATATCCCGTGAAATGGCGGCGCACAGCGGTACATGATGTGCCACACTGATCTTGAACAAAGCGGGGTTGAAGATGTCGGTCATCAAAAAGTTGAGTGCGTCGCTGCTGATCTCCGTCGGCATATTGATGTGCGCAGTGGGCGCGACCGCGGAACCGATCTATGGCGCGTGGGGGCTCGACACCACCGGGATGGATGCGAACACAAGCCCAGGCGATGACTTCTTTCGCTACGCGAACGGGACGTGGCTCGCTCACGCGCAAATTCCGGCCGACAAACCTGCAGTGTCGTTCCGCCTTCAGATGACCGACCGCACCGAGGCGCGGCTGCACGACATGATGGAGGCCTCGGCCCAAACCGCGGCGCATCAGCCGTCCGATCTCGAAGGTAAGGTTGGCGCCTTCTACAAAGCGTTCATGGACGAAGCGCATGTCGAAGCACTGGGCACAACGCCGCTTGATCCCTTGCTCGCCGACGTGCGCGCCGCCAACACGCGGGACGCCCTCTCCGCTTTGATGGGCCGTAACAACGCCGATCTTGAAGCATCGCTGTTCAGCGTCTTCATCGACGTCGATCTGAAGGATCCGAAGCATTATGCGGTGTATGTGAGCCAGAGCGGCCTCGGCCTGCCCGACCGCGACTACTATCTCAAACCGGATTTCGCCAAGGCAAAGTCTCAATATGAAATCTATGTCGCGCGGCTTCTGCATTTGCTGGACTGGCCCGACGCGGACGCGCGCGCGAAGGACGTCGTCGCGTTCGAAACGAAGATCGCCGACGCGAGTTGGACCAAGACACAGCAGCGTGACCCCGTCGCCACCTACAATCCAACCACGGTCGCCGATCTTGCAAATACGGCGTCTGGCTTCGCGTGGAAGGACTTTTTCGCACAGGCCAATCTGGCCAAAGTCGATCGCGTGGTCGTCGCGGAAAACACGGCATTCCCGAAGCTGACGGCCATATTCGCGGCAGCGCCGGTCGATGTGCTTCAGGCGTGGCAAGCCTTCCACATTGCCGATAACGCATCGCCCTATCTCTCCAGGCCCTTCGCCGATGCCTATTTCGAGATGCGCAACAAGACACTGTCCGGTCAGCAAGAACAGCAGGTGCGCTGGAAGCGTGGCGTGTTCGCCGTCAGCGGCGGCGATTTCGGCGTTGGCGAGCGCTTCGGCACCTATGGCACGCTGGGCTGGGGCGTCGGCCAACTCTACGCAGCGAAGTATTTCCCGCCGGAAGCCAAGGCAAAGATCGAGGCGCTGGTCGACAACCTGAAAGCCGCCTATCGCATTCGCCTGCAAAAGCTCAGTTGGATGGGCGCCGTCACGAAGGTGCAGGCACTCAAGAAGCTCGACACCTATACGATCAAGGTCGGCTATCCAGATCATCCCCGAGACTATTCGAAACTCGTCATCGCCGATGACGATCTCCTCGGCGATGTGCGCCGCGCGGGTGCCGCAGACTGGGCGTTCTACTCCGATCGCGTGTTCGAGCCTGTCGACAAGAGCGACTGGCTGATGACGCCACAAACCAACGATGCCTACAACGGCTCGCTGCGCGACATCGTGTTCCCGGCCGGCATCCTGCAAGCGCCGGTGTTCGATCCCGACGCCGATGCTGCGATCAACTACGGCGCGGTCGGCGGCATTATCGGCCACGAACTCACACATGGCTTCGACGACCAGGGCCGCAAGATCGACGCCGACGGCACGCTGCGCGACTGGTGGACGAAGGCAGACGCCAAGAAGTTCGAGGCCCGCGCGAAGATGCTGGGCGCGCAATATTCCGCATTCGAGCCGCTGCCGGGCATACACGTAAAGGGAGAACTCACCATGGGCGAGAACATCGCCGACCTTGGCGGATTGACGCTCGCGCTCGACGCCTATCACGCCTCGCTGCACGGCAAGCCCGCGCCGGTGATCGACGGGCTTACGGGTGACCAGCGTGTGTTTCTCGGCTGGGCGCAGGCGTGGCGCGGCAAGGTCACCGACGATTACGTGAGGAAGCAGGTGGTGAGCGATCCGCATTCCCCGCGCCAGTTCCGCGTCAACGGCCCGGTCCGCAACATCGACGCCTGGTACGCGGCGTTCCATGTAAAGCCGGGTGACAAGCTCTATGTCGCGCCGAAAAAGCGGGCGAAGATTTGGTAGCTCTTGAAGAACGTGTCGCGGTTCCTAAGTCCTGAAGACCGGACAAGGGAGCAGATCATGAAACAAACTTCATTGCGGATCGGCGCGGCTGTTGTGCTGGCAGCCACGGTCGTGACATCGGCAGAGGCTGGATGCGTGAAAGGCGCGGTCGTCGGCGCCATCGCCGGTCACTACGCCCATCACCACGCCGTCCTCGGCGCCATGGCAGGATGCGCGGTCGGCCACCACATGGCGGTCGAGGCCCGCAAGCAGAAAGCGGCGCAACAGGCGCAGAAACCGTCAGCCCAGCAATCTCAGCCGGCGCACAACTGACGCCGAACGGTTAGCCTTCCAAATATTCGTACTCATGCTGGCCGTCGCGTATGGTCAGCGTGCGCTTGCCGGCTTTCGTTCCGATCACGAACTCGAACCCATCGACCGAGGGATCGACGGTGATGAGCGAGATCGTGCCGTCGTCGTTCCTGCGCGTGGCGGCGCGGCTGTTCCAGCTTCCGAAATCCAGCAGCACGCCATCCTTGTCCTGGCTGATCTTGATGAAGCCGAGGTCCCGGTTGGTGTAATGCGCCGCAAGCCCCTTCGCGATATCGGGCGCCGCGGGTACGACAAGATGTTTGCGCTCTTCCGCGAGCTGCGCCTTGAACCGCACCGCCTGCGCCGCGACATCGCCCGCGGCTTCCGGTTTTCCGTCATAGAGAATTTCGAGCACCCGGCGCATGAACGGCCTGAGCATGAATTGGCCGAGATCAGCGTTGGTCAGCAGCACCGCGCCGACATCGGCATCCGGAATCGCGATCCAGTCGCTCTTGAAACCGCCGAGGCTCCCGCCGTGATGGACAACTTCCACGCCCCAGGTCTTGTCAGTCTCCAATCCCATTCCATAGAACGCGTCTTCTCCCACCGGCACGTTAGGCTTGCGGCGCTCCAGCAGGTTCTTCTCGGATACGAACGGCTTGCCGTTCGGGAGTTTGCCGAGCGCGAGTTCGTCCTGAACGTATTTGATCATGTCATGCGGCGATGACCATGCGCCGCCCGCCGGACGATAGGGCACGATGGTGTAATTCAAATCCATGCTCGCCACTCGTGGCTTGCCGTCGATATCGTCGGCATGCGGGCTCGCGTGATCGCCACCCAGCGCGCGCGCATAGTCGAACGTCGTCTCGTGCATATCGAGCGGATCGAAGATCATGCTCTGCATCGCCGCGTTATAGGCAGCGCCGAGTTCCATGTTCGGATTGACGACGTGGCCGCCGATATAGCCCGCCGCCGTCGCCATCAGATTGTTGTACTGGAACACTTCGCCGAAGCCGCTGGTCGGCTCGGTGGCGGCGAGCTGATCGAAGGTCGTGGTCGCGGGTGTGCTGCGCGGCGTGTTGAAGATCCAGTCGAAATCCTTACGCGGCAAACCGGTGCAGGCGCAGACAAGGTTCTTCATCACCACTTTGCGCGTCGTGTCGGCGCTGCCGAGGCGGAACGACGAATAAACATCCGTCACCTTTTGCTCCCAGCCGAGCTTACCCGCGTCCACGAGCCGCGCGAGCAGAAGGGTCGACATGCCTTTGGTGTTCGAGGCGATCATGAACAGCGTATGCGCATCGACGGGCTCGGGCTTGCCGAGCTCGCGCACGCCGATGCCGCCCTCGTACACGACCTTGCCGTGATCGACGATCGCGACACCCGCGCCCGGAACATCGAGCTGCTGCATCGAGTTCTGCACGAAGGCCTTGAGCGCCTCGATCCGCGCGGCATCGAACGGATGCGCGGTCTTTCCCGTGAACATCTCGCGCGTGTAACCGGCGGGACGAAGGCTCGCGAGCATGAGGCCGAGTGCCGCGCCGCGTTTCTCGACCGTCGCTTCCGAGCCATCGAGTATGATCACCGTCCACTTCGCTCCCGCGCGCGAGGCGATGGCCTGGATCTCGACCTTTTCGTTCGGCGAGGTTTCGTAATCGACGACCTGCCGCTCCTCCCAACCGTTGCGGCCGGGGCGCGCGGTGATGGTCTTCACCTTGCGGTGCGCATCGGGGCGATACATCGCCCAGGCCTGCAACACCGCATCGGCGGCATCCTTCGCCTGAACGATATCGGCGAGAACGAAGAACGTGTCGTTCTCCGCCGACGAGGCCACGACATAGTGGTCATGCCGCGCGAGCGCCCAATCCTTTGCCAGCGTGAAGGTCACGCCCGCCGGTGTCTTGTCCGGCGTGTCGGCGGCGACGGGTTGCGCGGTTCCGGCCGCGAAAACGGAACCAGAGAATGCAGCGGCACAGACGGCCGCGATCAGCCACGCGCGCATGAGAACCCTTCCCCATCGATCGACGCGCCGAAGCTAACCCTTGCGGCGCGCAAGCCAAAGTCCGGACCTGCCGGACTCAATATCCAGATGCTCACGCGCAGAAACCCCAAGCGCTTGAGACTTGAAATCGCGTTCTCAACAAATTCCCGTGCGGCCGGGGATACTTGTGTATTCGAACCTCGATTTCTGGAGGGGCACCCCGCGACGGCGCATACAAACTTGCCGGAAGACTTTTTCTTCGAATTCGCAATTCGAATACCCGACGGTGCAGCCAAGCCTTTGATATGAAAACACAAACGCCTTTCTAGCGGACTCCAGGAACCTGACCCGCCTATTTGAACCTCACTTTTCTGGAGGGGGTACCCCCTCCCGTCTCCAACGCCGGATCGGCAATATTCATCCACCGAAGCCATACGGCGAAGGCGGAAAATTGTTCGTCAAAACGCGCGCCCCTCCCCTCATGGAGATCGCGATCGTTCGACTTCTCCATGTGGCCCAATCCAAGGCGCAATTTTTTGCGTGACACATGCGGACTCCTCCTGACTTGAAGAGATATGTAGGACGGTAAAAGATTAAAGTCTTTGTATAGGATTTAATACTTTACACAGAGAGCGGCAACCTAGCGAATTGACTGAATTCTATATTCCATAGAATATTGAAATATGGATTTGAACGACGCGATCAAAGGTCTGTCAGCGCTGGCGCAGGATGCGCGGCTGAAGCTGTTTCGGTTGCTGGTGAAAGCCGGTCCCGAAGGCATGGCGGCGGGCGACATCGCGCGCGAACTCGACGTGGCCGCCAACACCGCGTCCGCGCAGTTGCTCATTCTCGCGAACGCGGGCCTCATCAAGGCGAGGCGCGCCGGCCGTTCGATCATCTATGCCGTGAACTTCGAAGCGATGACGCGCCTTCTGGTTTTCCTCACCGAAGATTGCTGCGGCGGACGATCCGAAGTCTGTGCACCGCTTATGGCCGTCGCCTCGCAGTGCTGCGAGATGCCGGGGAGAAAAACATGAGACGGCCGCACGTCAGCGCCGACAAGACGAAATGACCGTCACGATCTATCACAACCCGGATTGCGGCACGTCGCGCAACACACTGGGCCTCATTCGCAATTCCGGCGACGAGCCCACCGTCATCGAATATCTCAAGACGCCGCCGGCCAAGGAGATATTGCGCGCGCTGATAGACAGGATGGGCATTGGTGTGCGCGGTCTGCTGCGCGAGAAGGACACGCCGTTTCGCGAACTCGGTCTCGACGATCCGAAATGGAGCGATGAAGAGCTGCTGGACTTCATGGTTGCGCATCCGATCCTCATCAACAGGCCCGTGGTGGTGACGCCGCTGGGCGTGAAGCTCTGCCGGCCGTCGGAGGTCGTGCTGGATATCCTTCCCAGTCCCCAGCGTGGGGCATTTACGAAGGAAGATGGCGAGCCTGTCGTTGACGCCCAGGGCAAGCGGATCGCGTGATAGCGCGCCGCCTCGTCGCCGAAGGATTGGGAACGGCGCTGCTGCTCGCCGCGGTCGTCGGCTCCGGCATCATGGCCGAGCGGCTTGCTGGCGGGAATGTTGCGATCGCCCTTCTCGGCAACACGCTCTCGACCGGCGCGGTTCTCGTTGTGCTGATATCGGTACTCGGTCCGGTTTCCGGCGCGCATTTCAATCCGGCCGTCAGCCTCTACTTCGCGATGCGCAGAGAGATGCGCTGGCACGACGCGGCGTTTTACATGCTGATGCAGGTTCTGGGCGCGGTTGCAGGCGTCTTCCTCGCGCACGCGATGTTCGCGATGCCGCTCGGCGAAATCTCGACAAGGATGCGCGACGGACCGGCACAGTGGCTTTCCGAATTCGTCGCCACATACGGATTGCTTCTGACAATCGCTGGCGCACAGCGCTTCAGGCCCGCCGCCACACCGGCGCTTGTGGGGCTCTACATCGCGTCGGCGTACTGGTTCACGGCATCCACATCGTTCGCCAATCCCGCGGTCACCATCGCGCGCAGCTTGACGGAAAGCTTTTCGGGGATCGCGCCGGCTTCCGTTCCGGGCTTTATCGGGGCTCAGCTTGCGGCAACTCTTGCTGGCGTCCTCACGCTGCGACCGCTGTTCGCGGCTTAAGAAGACGATCAGCGTTCAGAGATGTCCACCACCTCTGCAATCCGTAATGCGCGACGCGTCTCAATCTGCGCTAGCATCCCGGCACATTTCTAACGGGGGGTTTTCATGCGCGTTCCGTCCGCCATTGCGGCGACACTTCTACTTTGCGGCTCCGCTATCGCGGCGCCGCCGCCGAAGGCCATTCCGGCGCTTTCGGGGAGTTACACCTACACCTGGATCGAGAGCTGTTTTGATACCAACGGCATGCTCGCTGGCGTTTCCCATACCACGGGCACGCTGTCGTTCGATCCCGGATCGGGCATGGCGACGCTGAACGGATTCACGGCGCAGGGCGAGCCGCCGGTGCTGGCGCCGATTTCGGGAACCGCGGCCTATTCGAACACCAAGACGACCGTGACCATCAACGGCCAGTCCTACGACGTGTTCTACGGCAAGGTCAGCAAGGGCGTCGCAACATCCTTCACCTATATCAATGTGGTGGACGGCGACGACGGCGCCAAATGCTCCGATCAGGCGCAATTGTTCCTGCAGTAGCGCTTCCGGCGCCGGCAACAATTTAAGACTCTTAATGAGGACTTGAGGGCCCGGCTGCGGCGATACTCGCCGCAGCGTGGCTACAACCGCCGCGCTCCGGGCCTCACGGTCCGGGGCAGGAGGCGTGGCCTTAACCGATTCAACGCCGGCGTTTCCACCGGCAGAGGGGAATTCCATGAACAATCTCAGCAAAACCCTGCTCGCCGGTGCTGCGCTCTGCGCGCTGGCCGCTGCTCCCGCCTTCGCGGACAGCGGATTCGCACCGCATGTCACGGCGCTGAATGGCGGCCGCGTGGTCAACAAGACGAAGCTCCACAATCACGGCGCAACGCACGTCACCTACACGTTCGGCCTTTACGACTATGTCCCGGCTTCGACTCCGGTGGGTACGAAGTGGACGCTTGTCAGCCAGTCCTTTTGCCCCGGCCCGGTCAAAATCAAAGCGCCGAAGAAGACCACGTACGGGAAGATCAGTATCCACCACCAGACTTATTCGAACGGCTGCGAACTCGTCAGCGCCACCTACAAGCTCGTCAAGCAGCCGAGCGTGGGCGCAACCGACCAGTTCGTCTTGAGCGCCATCTACAAGTTCGAGCAGAACGGCACGAAGTACAAAGGCACACTGAACCTGGATACCACCGTAGAGTTCGATTAGTTCGCGAGTGGATAAGCCCGCCTTCAGGAATCGTAGCTCACCGCGACGTCGTCACTCGTGGGCACGGACTGGCAGGTGAGCACATAACCCTGCGCCACTTCCTCGTCGGTGAGGCCGTAGTTCTTCTTCATCGCGACGGTGCCGCTCAACACCTTTGCGCGGCACGTCGAACACACGCCGCCTTTGCACGCATACGGCGCGGGCAATCCCGCCGCCTGCACGCTCTCGAGGATGTTGCCCTTCTCCGCATCGAAGCGGATTTTCGAACGGCGCCCGTCGAGCGTGACGGTGATCTGTGTTCCTTGCGCCTTCTGCTGCAGCGCTTCGTTGCGCGCGAGCTGCTCGGCGGAAACGGTGCCGGTGGTGAAGCGTTCGATGAAGATGCGCCGTGGCTCCACGCCGCGCGCGAGCAGCGCCTGCTCCGCCGCGTCCATCATCGGGCCCGGCCCGCAGATGAAGAACGCATCCGCCGCGTTCGGATCGACCAGCGCGGAAAAAACCTCCGCGCATTTCGCGGCATCGAGACGGCCGTTGAACAGCTCGATCTCCTCAGCCTCGTTCTCGAGGAAATGATAGACTTCGAGCCGGTCGAGATAGCGGTTCTTGAGCCCCGCCAGTTCCTCCAGAAACATGATCGAGGCGCTGTCGCGATTGCCGTAGAGAAGCGTCACATGCGCGCGCGGATTTTCGGCGAGCACCGTCTTCAGGATCGACAGCACCGGCGTGATCCCCGATCCGCCCGCGAGCGCGACGTAATAGGGCGCGGCACTGTCCGTCACCGGCACGACGAAGCGGCCGAGCGGCGGCAGCACGTCGATCTCATGTCCGGTTTGCAGCGCGCTGTTCGCCCAGGTGGAGAAGCGTCCGCCCGGCGTCTGCTTCACCGCGATGCGGATCTCGTGTTCATGCGGCGCGACACAGACCGAATAGTTGCGGCGCAGATCCTCGCCGTCCATCGTCGTGCGCAAGGTCAGGTGCTGTCCCGCTTTGAAGGCGAACGCATCCTTTAGCGCCACCGGAATTTCGAAGCGGATCGACACCGCATCCGGCGTCTCGCGCCGAACCTCGGCGATCTTCAGTTTGTGGAAGCGTTCGTTGACGGACATCTAGATCACGCTGCCCTGTTCGTGAAACCAAACCTCGTCATTGCCCGGCCCTTCGCCTTTTTGCGAAGGGTCCGGGCAACCCAATTCTCTTTTCGACCGTAAAAATGGGTCACCCGGATCGCCCGCAAAAAGCGAGCGACCGGGTGATGACAAGAATGGGTTGAAGTATTTTGCTTCAATGACATTTGAATTTGTCGAACGGTTCTTTGCAGTCGAGACAGCGCCACAACGATTTGCACGGCGTCGAGCCGAAGCGGCTGATCTCTTCGGTGTTGGCAGAATTGCAGCGCGGGCATTCGGTCGCGCGCACCGTCGGCGGCGCGATGCCATAGGCGCGGAGCTTCGCGTGGCCTTCTTCGCTGATCCAGTCCGTCGTCCATGGCGGCGCAAGCACGGTTTCGATTTTGAGTTTCGACAACCCCGCGCGATCCAATGCGGCGCGGATGTCCTCTTCGATCGCCAAGGTCGCGGGGCAGCCGGTATAGGTGGGCGTGATGACAACGGCGTCGTCCGTCACATCGCGCACGATGCCGAGATCGACCACCGACACGCACGGAATCTCCGGATCGGGAACGTGGGCGAGAATCTCGAACACGCGATCCCTGAACGACGGCGCTGTCGCGGCGGCCGCTACCATCGCGAATCCGGATAGGCACGTTGCAGGAACTGCATCTCGCTCAGCAGATGGCCGAGGTGTTCGGAGTGATGCCCCTTGCGTCCGCCCATCGTGCCGCGGCGCGGCTTCGGCGCTTCGAGACCGGCTTCGGCCAAGATCTTTGCGATGCGTTCATCCCATTCGGGACGGAGCGACGCGGCGCCGTCCTTCGCGTCGAACAGCTCATCGACGAAGCGCCACATCCAGTCGAGACCGTCTATCATGCGCTTGCGGCTTTCGCCGGTGCCGTCGCCCAGGCGCACGACCCACTCATTCGCGAAGCGGCAGTGATAGGTGACTTCCTTGACCGCCTTGCGCGCGATGTCGGCAAGCGCCGTGTCCGGCGCGGCGGCGACTTCGGCGAGCAGCAATTCCTGCCAGTTGGAGAACAGGAACTGGCGCGCGATGGTCTGCGCGAAATCCCCGTTCGGCTGTTCGACCAGAAGACAATTGCGGAAATCGAGCACATCGCGATGGAACGCAAGCCTGTCGGCATCGCGCCCCTTGCCTTCCACCTCGCCCGCGACACCCAGGAAATGCGTCGCCTGTCCCAGCAGATCGAGCCCGATATTGGCGAGCGACAGATCGACCTCCAGCATCGGCGCATGCCCGCACCATTCCGACAGACGCTGCCCCAGGATCAGCGCATCGTCGCCGAGGCGAATGGCGTGGTCGTATCGTTCATTCCCCATATTCGTCATGGCCGGGCCTGACCCGGCCATGACGAGCGTGGGTTGGTGGGAAAACCACTCATATGTTCTTGATCCCTTCGGGGATCGAATAGAATGTCGGATGGCGATAGACCTTGTCGGCCGCTGGCTCGAACAATTCCGCCGCGTCGCCCGGGTCGCTGGCGACAATCGTCGCCGACGGCACGATCCACAGGCTCACGCCTTCCATGCGCCGCGTGTAGGTATCGCGCGCGGCTTCTAGCGCCATCTTCGCGTCTGCGGCATGCACGCTGCCGGCATGACGATGCGAGAGCCCATTTTTCGCGCGGATGAACACTTCCCACAAAGGCCAGACTTTTGTTTGGCCTACCGCTTCGCTACTTGAGGCCTTGGTCATTCCGCAGCCTCTCTCACAGAACGCTTCTCGGCATGGACCGCAGCCGCATCACGCACCCACTTGCCGTCTTCCCACGCCTTCACGCGCGCCTGCATGCGTTCCTTCGCGACCGCGCCTTCGCCGCGCACGACCGCATAGAACTCATCCCAGTCGATGGCGCCGTAGTCATACGATCCACGCGCGTCGTTCCACTTCAGATCAGCATCGGGAATCGTGAGGCCGATGGCATCAGCCTGCGGCACCGTCACGTCGATGAATTTCTGGCGCAGCTCGTCATTCGTCTCGCGCTTGATGCGCCAGCGGATCGATTGCGCGGTGTTGGGCGAGTTCTCGTCCGGCGGTCCGAACATCATGATCGACGGCCACCACCAGCGGTTCAGCGCATCCTGCGCCATGCGCTTCTGCGCTTCCGTGCCGGCGGCCAGCGCCATCATGATCTCGTAGCCCTGACGCTGATGGAAACTCTCTTCCTTGCAGACGCGCACCATCGCGCGCGCGTAAGGGCCATAGGACGTACGCTGCAACGGCACCTGGTTCATGATCGCAGCACCATCGACCAGCCATCCGATCGCGCCGATGTCGGCCCAGGTCAGCGTGGGATAATTGAAGATCGTCGAATATTTCGCGCGCCCGGAATGCAGCGCCTCGATCAACTCCTCGCGCGAGGTGCCGAGCGTCTCCGCCGCGCTGTAGAGATAGAGTCCGTGTCCGCCCTCGTCCTGCACTTTCGCAAGCAGCACAGCCTTGCGGCGCAGCGACGGCGCGCGCGTGATCCAGTTTCCTTCCGGCAGCATGCCGACGATTTCGGAATGCGCGTGCTGCGAGATCTGGCGCACCAGAGTCTTGCGATAGGCGTCCGGCATCCAGTCCTTGGGCTCGATGAAATCGTCCGCCGCGACGCGCGCCTCGAACGCGGCCAGACGCTCCGGGTCTTCGGGTGCGGCGACGGTCGCCACCGGTTTCTGGTTCTTGTCCTTGAGCTCGGTCGTGTACACGGCGGCACCTCGATCCAGACTTGAATACTATAATAAACCGACCGGACGGTCAATTAATTGTCGAGCAGAACCTTCCCCCCAAGTGACCGGGAAAGACCCTGGAAAACCGCGATTTTCTCTCCCTTCTGGTTGCGAACCTCGATGGCATAAACGCCGGAGCGGCCGGAAAGCGCCTGCTCCCGCGCCTCGGCCACCAGCCGGTCACCCAGCCTGCCCGGCGCCAGGAACGCGATGGTCGCGTTCTGCGCCACCGTCTCCACATTGCGCGAGTTGCAGGCATAGGCGAACGCCGTGTCGGCGAGCGCGAAGATCATGCCGCCATGCAGGGTGGAATGGCCGTTGATCATGTCTTCGCGCACGATCATGGCGATGCGCGAATAGCCTTCGCGCACCTCCTCGATCTCGACATTCCAGGCGCGGCTCGTGCCTTCCTGCGCGTGCAGACGATCCGCCACGCGGCGCGCGAGGTTGTCCGCTTCATTCATGGCAACTCCAAAAATTGACCGGCTGGTTGTTGTACCCTAATTCTCACCCCAATCGTCATGGCTGGGCTTGACCCGGCCATCCATCACTACAAAAAAGTTGGATGGCCGCCTCAAAAGCGGCCATGACGGAAACAGGACGGAGGGAACATGGCGTACGAAACGATCCTTTTCGACGTCGCCGATGGCGCAGCAAGGCTGACGCTGAACCGGCCTGACCGTCTCAATTCCTTCACGGTCCAGATGCACGGCGAAGTCGCCGACGCGATCTCCAAAGTCGAGAAAGATCCGGGCGCGCGTATCCTGCTGATCACGGGCGCGGGACGCGGCTTCTGCGCGGGACAGGATCTCTCCGATCCCGCGACAAAACCCGGTGGCGATCTCGGCGACGCCCTGGAGACAAGCTACAACCCACTTATCCGCCGCCTCATAGGCATGGAAAAACCCGTTGTGTGCGCGGTGAACGGCGTCGCCGCCGGCGCGGGTGCGAACATCGCGTTCGCCTGCGATGTCGTGCTCGCGGCCAAGAGCGCGAAGTTCATCCAGTCATTTTCAAACATCGGCCTTGTGCCGGATTCCGGTGGCACATGGATATTGCCGCGCCTCGCGGGCCACGCGCGCGCGATGGGATTGGCGCTGACCGGCGAAGCGCTAAGCGCTGAGAAGGCCGAACAATGGGGCCTGATCTGGCGCGCCATCGACGACGAACAGCTGATGGCGGAAACGGAGAAGCTCGTCTCGCGTCTCGCCCACGGCCCGACCAAGGGCCTCGCCGCGATCAAGCTCGCGATGCGCAAGGGCTGGCAGACCGATCTGCACGCGCAACTCGACATCGAGCGCGACCTGCAGCGCGAGCTTGGCCGTTCCGCCGACTATAAGGAAGGCGTCACAGCCTTCGCAGAAAAACGCGCGCCAAAGTTCACGGGGCGCTAGCCCACATCAGGAGGCAGACATGAGGCGCATCTGCTGGGCCGCTGTCGGCGCTCTTCTCGCGACGCTTCAGCAAGCACATTGCGAAGCCGTACCTGTGGCGGAAGGACATTGCGCGGACAGGCCCGAATTGAAAACTGACCCGGTCGTCAGAAACGGTGACGATGCAATCCGGATCGCGTTTGCCCTATGGCGTGCAGAGAACCCAAATTTCAAGGAAGATAACGAGAAAAAATGGGCAAAGAATTTCACGGCAACTCTGCATGAGTGCGTATGGCGGGTTGCTGAAAAGCCAGAACCACCGCGCAATTATAGCACTTTCATTATCAGTATCGGCGCTGTAGATGGCCGACTAATCGAAGTGGGTGTTGGAGATTAGATCGATGCCAAAGCTTCAGAGCTATGCAAAAGACTCATGGATCGCGCCGGAAGGAAATCTCACACCGATTCCCTCCGCCGTGACGGGCGAGACCGTCGCCAAAACCGGAACGACGGTGCGCGATTACGCTGCCATGCTCGATCACGCGCGCAAGGTCGGCGGTCCGGCGCTCCGCGCGATGACGTTTCATCAGCGCGCGAAGATGCTGAAGGCGCTCGCCGACGCGGTGATGGCAAAGAAGGACGCGCTTTACGAACTCTCCTATGAGACGGGCGCCACCAAATCCGACAGCTGGATCGACATCGAGGGCGGCGCGGGCACGCTCTATGCCTATTCGTCCAAAGGCCGCCGCGAACTCCCCAACGACACGATCCTGATCGAAGGCGCGGTCGAAGGCCTTTCCAAGCGCGGCACGTTCGTCGGCCAGCATGTGCTGACCTCGCGCCAGGGCGCGGCGGTGCACATCAATGCGTTCAACTTTCCGGTCTGGGGCATGTTGGAGAAGCTTGGCCCCACACTGCTCGCCGGCGTGCCCGCGATCGTGAAACCCGCGACCGCGACGGCCTATCTCGCCGAAGCCGCGTTCCGCGTGATGATCGAGGCGAACGTGCTGCCCAAGGGCGCGCTGCAGCTCATCATCGGCCCGACCGGCGATCTGTTCGATCACTTAAGCGGACAGGATGTCGTCTCCTTCACCGGCTCCGCCGACACGGCCGAGAAATTGCAACGCCATCCTGTGATCGCGCGAGAGAGCGTGCGCTTCATCGCCGAGCGGGACTCGCTGAACGCCGCGGTGCTCGGGCCAGATGCCGCGCCGGGTACGCCGGAATTCGATCTCTTCATCAAGGAAGTCGTGCGCGAGATGACGGTGAAAGCCGGGCAGAAATGCACCGCCATCCGCCGCGCCTTCGTGCCTGCCGCCGTGATCGACGCCGCCGAAGCCGCGCTCAAGACCGCGCTCGCCGAGATCACCGTCGGCGATCCGCGCAACGAGGCCACGAAGATGGGCGCGCTGGTCTCGACCGCGCAACGCGACGATGTGCGCGCGAAGATCAAGACGCTCTCCGCCGAAGCACGCATCGTCTTTGGCGATCCGGACAAGGCGGATGGCAAAGGCGCGTTCCTATCGCCGGTTCTCCTGCGCTGCGATGCACCGGGAAAGGCAAACCGCGTGCACGACACCGAACCGTTCGGACCTGTCGCGACCTTGATGCCCTATTCCGACATCAACGACGCCGTCGCGCTCGTTAATCGCGGACAAGGCTCATTGGTGATGTCGCTCTATACCTACGATCCGAACATCGCGCGCACGGTGCTGACGGGATCTGGCGCGTTCCACGGACGACTGTTCATTCTCGACCGCGACTGCGCGAAGGAGAGCACCGGCCACGGTTCTCCCCTGCCCGCGCTGATCCATGGCGGCCCCGGACGCGCCGGCGGCGGCGAGGAGATGGGCGGACTGCATGGGGTGATGCATTACATGCAGCGCACCGCGCTACAAGGAAGCCCGCGCATGCTGAGCGGCGTGACGCATGACTGGATGCGTGGCGCGCCGGAAGACCGCACGCCGCCGCATCCGTTCCGCCTGAAGCTCGGCGAACTCGAACCCGGCAAGACGCTGATCACGGCGTCGCGCACCATCACGCTCGACGACATCGAGCACTTCGCGCATTTCACCGGCGATACGTTCTATGCTCACATGGACGAGGAGGCCGCGAAGGCCAATCCGCTGTTCGGCGGGCGCGTGGCGCATGGCTATCTGCTGCTGTCGTTCGCGGCGGGTCTGTTCGTCGATCCCGCACCCGGGCCGGTGCTCGCAAACTACGGCCTCGACAATCTGCGATTCACCAAGCCCGTGAAACCAGGCGACACGATCACCGTGCAGCTCACGGCAAAGTCGAAGTCACAGCGCAACGAGACCTATGGCGAGGTGCGCTGGCAGGTCGTTATCACCAACCAGAACAACGAGCTTTGCGCGACGTATGAACTACTGACGATGAATGCAGTTTAGAACGAGAACTCAGTTGCTAGCAGAAATTCCAATCATAACTTGTCATGGCCCGCGAATGCGGGCCACCCAGTTGGGTTCTGCACATTGCTGTTCCTCCGTGTTCTCCGCGGCTCCGCGTGAGAAAAAGGTGTGCACGCGGAGACGCGGAGGTGCGGAAAATGAAAAGAGTTCTGCCGGAGCGCAGTTCGGGTCATCTGGGTGGCCCGCATTCGCGGGCCATGACATTGTTTTTCTAAACGAGTGCAGGCTTTAGATGCTGCCCGCTTTCACCTCGCGCGCCGAGCTGGAAGCCGAACAGCTCCGGCGGCTGAAATGGTCGATCGCGCATACCTACAACAACGTGCCGCACTATCGCGCGAAGTGTGACGCGGCGGGGGTGACGCCCGACGATGTGCGTTCGCTCGCCGATCTCGCGCGCTTTCCATTCACGCTGAAGAGCGATTTTCGCGAGACCTATCCGTTCGGCATGTTCGCCGTGCCGCGCGAACAGTGCGTGCGGCTGCATGCCTCGTCGGGCACTAGCGGCACGCCGACCATCGTCGGCTACACGCGCGCCGACATCGATCTCTGGAACATGCTGGTCGCGCGTTGCATTCTGGCCGCCAGTGGAAAGCAAGGCGATCTGCTGCACAACGCTTATGGCTATGGCCTGTTCACCGGCGGGCTTGGCCTGCACGGCGGTGCCGAGAAACTCGGCTGCACCGTCGTGCCCGCGAGCGGCGGACAAACAGAACGCCAGGTCCAGCTTATCCGCGATCTGAAACCGCGCATCATCTGTTCCACGCCGTCTTATATGCTGGCGCTGGCCGAAGCCCTGGAACGCGCCGGCATCGATCCGCGCGAGACATCGCTGGAGATCGGCATTCACGGCGCCGAACCATGGAGCGAGGAGATGCGCGGCGAGATCGAACGCCGCTTCGGCATCGTGGCGCTCGATATTTATGGATTGTCCGAAGTCCTCGGTCCTGGCGTCGCACAGGAACGCGCCGATGCGCGCGGCGCGCTGACCGTGTGGGAGGACGCGTTTTATCCCGAGATCATAGATCCCGAGACCGGCGCACCGTTACCCGATGGCGAGGAGGGCGAACTCGTCTTCACCTCGCTGTCGAAGGAAGCCCTGCCCATCATCCGTTACCGCACCGGCGATCTGTCGCGGCTGAGCGCGCCGGTGGGCGGCGTTCCGATGCGGCGCATGGACCGCATCATGGGCCGCAGCGACGACATGCTGATTATCCGCGGCGTGAACATCTTCCCGCGCCAGATCGAGGAGTTGATAGTCTCCGAACCCGGCCTCACCGCGCATTACCGCATCGACGTCCGCCGCGACGGTACAATGGATGTGTTGCTCGTAACCTGCGAAGCCGCATCCGATGACGCGGCGTCGCACGGCGCGGCACGCGCACAGCTTTCGACCCGCATGAAATCGAAATATGGGCTGACCGCGGATATCGCCATCGCCGCACCGGGTTCGCTGCCGCGCTCCGAGGGCAAGGCGAAACGCGTGTTCGATCATCGCAAGGACAAGCCATGACACTCGCTACCGATCACGGCGGCGAAGGCGAGCGGTTGCTGGTGCTGCTCCACGGCCTCGGCGCAACGCGGCATGTGTGGAAGAAGATGCTGGCGCAGAACCGCTGGCAGGGCCGCTGGGTCGCGCCCGACCTGCGCGGCCATGGCGCCTCGCCTCATGCCAGCGACTACAGCCTCGCGGCCCACGCGGATGACATCGGCGAACTCGTCAACGCGCACGCGCCGTCGAACGAGATCGTCGTGCTTGGTGATTCTATGGGGGGTGCGGTGGCGCTCAGGCTTGCATCAGGCGCACACGGCTTCACGCCGAAACAAGTGTTCGGCGTCGGTATCAAGGTCTCGTGGAACGATGAAGAACGCGCCGGCATGCGCAAGATGGCGACGATGGCGGTGAAGTTCTTTCCCACAAAGGAAGAAGCAGTTGCGCGCTATCTGAAGGTTTCTGGTTTGCACGGCCACGTCGCCCCGGAGTCTGAGGATGCAAGCGCGGGCGTCGTCCAAACCGCCGAAGGCTGGCGTCTCGCCTACGATCCCGCGACGGCCTCCATCGGCGCACCTCCGATGGAGGCCCTGCTTTCCGCAGCCCGCGCGCCGATCCATCTCGCACGTGGTGTAACCGATCCCATGGTCTCGTGCGAACAGCTTGCGATCTATGATCCGAATGCGCGCGACCTGCCCGGCGGCCACAATGTCATGGTCGAGAATCCGTCTGCGGTCTGGGACTGGATGAAACTCTGAGATGACGCGCGAACTGGCGGAGAGTTTAAACCTGCGGAATCTGCCGCCGGATTTCATTGACGACTTCCATTTAAACGTGTGACGTGTTAGGTGCTCAATCAATGCCAGCAGATTTTCAAGCGGGGTAGAAGTTGTCAAAACAATCAGACATCCCCATGATCAGCTTAAGCAGCGCCTTGAGGGGCGGAGCAAGTTGTCTCGCAGTAATGCTTCTTACTCTGAACTGCGCGGCTGCCGCTTCAAAGATCACGGTCATTGATCCGCCGGGATCAATTTCAACAAGCGTTTTTGGTATCAACGACGCCGGTTCAGTTACCGGAACTTACTCAATCGATGAGACCGCTGGGCATGGATTTGTCCGTTCGCCTGACGGGACGTTTACGACTTTTGATCTACCCGGTTCGTTGGAGACCCAGGGCATTGCCATAAACAGCAAAGGAGAAATTAGCGGCAACTCGTTCTACGATGGGTTCAATCATGGATTTCTTCGCAGCCCAAATGGAAAGTTCAAAATCTTTAATCCGAAAGGGTCCGTTCAAACAAATCCCTGGGCGCTTACGGATAGAGGTGTGATAGGCGGCTACTTTCTCAACAGGAAGCGGGTATGGCACGGATTTTTTCGCGACGCGAAGGGTGACATCGTTTCGTTTGATCCAGGTAGATCAAACTCTGTGTATGTAAACGGTATCAATTCTTCAGGCACAATTGCTGGAGATTATATTGCGAATGATCAGTCTTATGGCTTCACGCGCGCATCGGATGGTGCCATTTCGAGCTTTCAAGTGATTGGAGGCCATACCACTAGCGCCGAAGACATTAATGACGATGGAGAAGTGATAGGATATTATTTTGATAGCAGCGATATCGCGCATGGATATGTTCGCGACGCTCAGGGCACTTACACGCCATTCGACGCAGCCAGCGGCGATACTTCTACCGCACCCCAAGTGATCAATGCTAACGGACAGATAGCTGGTACCTTCACCGATAGTCAGTTTGTACCGCACGGATTCTTTCGGTCCGCGGACGGCAAAATTGCTACATTCGATCCGCCAAACTCTACATATACGATGGTGTGGAGGATCAATAGTAGCGGAGCTGTAGTAGGGTGGTTCGTCGATAGCAACAATGTCTGGCACGGATATCTGCGCACTCCCTGAAGAGTTGAGCAGAGTCAGATTCTCTTTGCTTCTTCCACGTCACCTTCTGAGTTCCGCGGCTTCACAGCGATGCCGCTCAGGCTCCGCTAGACCAATTTTCCAAAGTCTCAACGAATTTCGTCAGCCAGGCATTGGTCTGAAAAGCGTCGATCACACGGTGATCGATGGTGAGCGTCACATAGGCCATCGGTCGGATGACGATTTCGTCGTCGCGCACCACAGCGCGGCTCTCGAGCTTGCCGACGCCGAGGATCGCCGATTGCGGCTGGTTGATAATGATCGGCGCAGCAACCAGCGAGCCCGACACGCCATGGTTGGAGATCGAGAACGTGCCGCCACGCACATCGTCCTGCGCGAGTTTGCCGTTACGCGCGCGCTCCGTGACATCGGTCAGCGCTTTTGCGATCTCAAGCAATGACAACGTCTGTGCGCGGTGGATCACCGGCACGATCAGGCCTTTCTCGCCCAGCGCGGTGCCTATGCCGATGTTCACGTCGTCATAGATGTCGATGCGGTCGTCGTACCAGCGGCCGTTGACCGCTGGTGCCGCCTTCATCGCGGCGACCGACGCCATCACAAAATACGGTGTGTAGGTCAGGTTCGCACCCTCGCGCGCAAAGCCAACCTTGTTCGCGGCACGGTGCGCGGCGATGGCGCTGAAATCGGCTTCGAACACCGCGGTCACATGCGGCGCGACGGTCACGGAATGAGTCAGATGCTCCGCGATGCGCTTGCGCATCGTGTCGTGGGGCACGCGCGCGACGCCGGCGACAGGCGCTTTGGCGCGACGGTCCAGTTCGGCCTGGATATCCTCGCGCGTCAGCCGCGCGCCGCCCACCGGCACGTCACGCGCATCGAGATTGTTGTCGTTGAGCATCTTGCGGATGCCCGGCGGCAACGACGCGACATCGCTCACAGGTTTTGCGCTCGGCGTTGCAGCCTTTGGTGCGGCAACACCAGCACTCTGCGTTGCCGTTTTCTCCGCAGATGTCGTGGCGCCAGCAACGGACACACGGCCAAGCACGGTGCCGGGTTCGACTTCGGCACCTTCCTCGATCAGGATTTCTGAGAGCGTGCCCGCCGATGTCGCCGCGATCTCGACGGCGACCTTGTCCGTTTCAAGCTCCACTACCGGATCGTCAATGCGCACGACATCGCCGATCTTTTTCAGCCAGGTCTTTACGACGGCCTTGGTGCCTTCCTGTTCGGTGGGGACGATGATGTCGCTCATTAGAATCCGATGAGTTCGTTGATCTTGGCGCGGATGCCATCGACCGACGGCAGCGCCCATTCCATCAGCGCGGGATTGTGCGGGCTCGGAATATCCGGCATCGCAAGGCGCGACACCGGCGCGTCGAGATCGAGGAAGCACTCCTGTGCCACGACGGCGGCGATCTCCGCGCCGAAACCCGCGCTCATCAGATCCTCATGCACGATCAGACAGCGCCGTGTGCGCTTGACGGAAGAGAGAACCGCCGCGCGATCCCATGGCATCAGCGTGCGCAGATCGATGATCTCGACGGAGGCGTCCTCCGCCGCCTGCTCGGCGCGCTCGACCATCGCGCCCCAGGTGACGATGGTGAGATCGCTGCCCTCGCGCACGATGCGCGCTCTTCCGAACGGCAGAACGAAATCGTCGCCGGGATAGGGCCGCCGCGCCGAGGTCGCGTCTAGCATCGCGCGATGCTCGAAGAAGATCACCGGGTCGTTGCCGCGCAGGCTCGCGCGCAACAGGCCGACAGCGTCTTCGGCATTCGAGGGCACCGCGACCTTCCAGCCCGGCGAATGCACGAACTGAACCTCGTTCGTCTGGCTGTGCCACGGATCGCCGCATTTGAAGAAACCGATCGGCATGCGCACGACCATGGGCGCTGCGAAGCGGTTGTTGGTGCGCCAGCGCATCGTGCCGCAATCGTTGAGCTGCTCCGTTGCAGGATCGGCGTATTTGCGGAACTGAATCTCCGGCACCGGCATCAGGCCCGACATCGCCATGCCGACGGCGCGGCCGATAATGCCCTCCTCCGACAGCGAGGTATCGAACACGCGGTCGATGCCGAATTTTTCCTGAAGACCCAGCGTCACCGCATGCACGCCACCCTTGGGGCCTATATCCTCGCCGAAGATCAGCACGCGCGGATTGACGGTAAGCTCATTATCGAGCGTGCGGCGGATCGCCGTGACCATGTTGATGCGCTGACCCTCGGGCGAAGGCTCTTCCCTCGATGCCGGCGCTGTGTAGCCCGCGTTCCACAAGCCGCCCTTCACCTGCATCTCGTCTTCATAGAAGACGTTGATGGTCGTGCGGTCGACATCGGTGACCGGCCGCGCTTCGGCTTCGGTACGCGCGATGTCGGCGGCACGCCGGGCATCGGCCCCGATACGATCCCATTCAGCTTCGCCAATCTGCGAAGCGATATGCGCGCGCAGCTTCGGCAGTGGATCGCGCGCCCATTCCGATTTCACAAAGTCTTCGGATTTATAAGTCTGTGTGTCCTGGAAGGAATGGCCTTCGAGACGCGGCACGGTCAGACGCAGGAGAACCGGCGCGCGCTGGTTGCGGGCGAACGAGACGGCTTCGTCGATCAGCGCCGCAGCCTCAATCGGATCGGTGCCGTCGCCGGACAGGACCTTCAATCCTTTGAAGCCGGACAGGTTGGCCGCAATGTTCGCGCCGGGCGTCTGATAGGTCGATGGCACGGAGATTCCGTAGCCATTGTCCTCGATATAGAAGAGCATCGGCAGCTTCAGCGTCGTGGCCATCGTCAGCGCCGACCAGAAGCCGTTGGTCGCGACCGATCCGTCGCCGCCGAGTGCGACCGCGATCGCGTCGCCGCAGTCTTTCTCCTTCAGAACCTTCGCGCGATATTCCAGCGCCTGCGCCCAACCGGCCGTCGGTGTGTATTGCGCGCCGACGCCGCCGCACATCGGCAGCGCGGAACATCCGTTCGGATTGGGATAATTGAACACCGCGCCGATATCGCGCCCGTCGGAATAACCGCCGGCGCGCGCCATCGAGGAACCAAGCGCGTCCGCCGGATCGACGCCAAGCGCGAGCAGGATCGGCCGCGAACGGTAATAGCCGCAGATCGCATCCTGCGGATGGGTGAGATGCAGGCCCAGAAGGATCTGCGCCATGTCGTGGCCGCGCGCCGAGAACTGGTAGAAAATCTTGCGCTCGGGCACGAGCGTCTTTTCTTCCATCTCGTCCAGCGCACGCGACAGATGCAGCAGATGCGCAACGCGCGCCCAATCCACATCGGGCTTTGCCGAATTGGCTGGCACAACGGACTGCTCTGGATGGGCCGACATCGTCGCTTTGGCGGTTGGATCGCGGGTTGATTAACCGCAGGATAGCCGAATTATCAACCGCGATCTGCCCCGGCCCGGCGAAGCGCCGAAACAGGCGCTATGATCGGGAGATTCGCGACCCTCCAGACGGATATTCATGGCACGACCCCAGGCAGCCGACTATGAGGACCGACGCGCGGCGATCGTGGAGAAGGCGGCTAAGCTCTATGCCGAGCGCGGGTTCCTCGGCGCGTCGATCTCAGATCTCGCCAAGGCCTGCAAAACGTCCAAATCGCTGATCTATCACTACTACGCTTCGAAGGAGGACATCCTCTTCGAGGTCATGCATTCCCATGTCGCGGTTCTGAAGAAGACCGCTGACGCGATCATGGCACGGCCGGTTTCGCCGCAAGAGAAACTCCGCGCCATCACGCGCGAGTTCATGAAACACTATGTCGGCGCGGCTGCGCGGCAAAAGGTTCTGCTGAACGAGTTGGTGCATCTTCCCGCCAACCGCCGCGTGGTCATTATCGGCATCCAGGATGACCTGATCAGCAACATTCAGACGTTGCTTGCGGATATCCGGCCCGAACTTTCCAAGACGGTGCTCAAGCTGCCGGCGGCGATGCTGTATTTCGGCATGATCAACTGGACGCACACCTGGATGGACCCGGGCGGCGCGGCCAGGCCGCCCATGATCGCGGAACTTGCGGCCAATATCTTTCTGGACGGCCTGCTGACTGCTGACATCCCCCGCTGAAAGCCCATGCGACCGCAAAGCCTTTCGCACAAGCACTTGCGTGCTTGGCAGAGCAGAAAGCGCGATGGCAGAATGATCGCGGAAGCCGGTGGGGAGCCGGAACACAAACCAACAAGGATTTTCCAATGACCAGTAACAGCAGCTTCCGGCGCTTCGCGGCCACTGCCCTAGCGCTCGCAGGGGTGGCACTTTTTTCGGGCGCCGCAACAGCCCAGACCGGCTATGTCGGCATCCTGGGCGGCGGTCCGGTTTACATGCACGACCCGGAACACGTCAAAGAGCTTAAAAGTGCCGGTTACAACGAACTCATCGTATGGAGCGTCGAGGTCAAATCCAATGGCGATCTGAACCTGAACGGTGAATTTCCACTAACCTCGGGCGGAAAATATGTCGGCGATCAGACCTGGCCCGAATTTGCGAAAGACCTCAAGAAGATCAAATCAGGCAAGGTCACGCGCATCACGCTCAGCATCGGTTCGTCGAATTTCGGCGATTTTCAGGACATCAAGTCGCTGATCGATTCCCAGGGCACGGGCAAGAAGAGCATCCTGTACAAGGATTTCGCCGCGATCGCGAAGGTCTTGCCGGTCGACGCAATCGATTTCGATGATGAGAACAGTTACGACAGCGAATCCACGATCAAGTTCGCGGTGATGCTCGGCGGGCTCGGCTATCACGTGACGATGAATCCGTACACGAACAGCAGTTACTGGACATCTGTCGTGTCCCAGATCAACACCCAGACGCCGGGTCTCGTGGACGGCATCCATCTGCAGACCTTTGCGGGTGGCCAGGGCAACACGCCGTGCTCAGGCTGGGATTTCGGCGGCGTGCCGGTCTATCCGGGCCTGTCCGACCAGCCTTCCGCCCCACCCTATAAGTCACCCTCGGCCGCAGAAGCTCAGCTGCAAACCTGGCATAGCCAGTGCGGGATTACGGGCGCGTGGCTGTGGATCTACGACCAGATCAAGGACACCAAACAGGTCAAACAATACGCCAGAGACATGATCAAAGGCGTCACGGACACCGAGGCCCCCTAAGTAACAACGCGCGCATCAGGCAAAAGGGCGGCCGCAACGCGACCGCCCTTTTTCACGTCTACGGCACGATGGAGACTTTGGGCTTTGTCTTGAGTTTTCCAGAGATCGTGCAACCGCCCGCAAGCTCGGCGTTCTTGAAGCTGATCTTACCCTTCTTTATCTTCACGGTCAGATTGCTCGGCCCGCAATCGCCGATGGGCGAACTGAAGGACACATTCTGGATGACGGCGGTCGTCGCTTTCGTGGCCGTCGCCGTCCATGGCAGGCCCGTCAGTCCGACGGACGAGCACCCCAACTCCCCGCTGAACGATCCGCCAGTGATGGAGCCGACGCCGTTGCCGTCTACGCTTCCCTGCAAATCTGCGCTGCAGGCCAGCGTAATGCCCGACTTCGTCGCCGATGTCTTGCCGGTGCCGTTGAATGTCGTGTTTTCGGGATTAAGATGATAGGCGGCCGCTGGGGTCGTGCCGACGATGCCCAACGACATGAGGCCCGCAGCGGTGATGGCGATGGCTTTGTTCATGACGTTTCTTCCTTGGTTTTTTGGCGATCTTCGCGCCAGTTGGCGGAGCGGCCGTTCCCCAGGCCACGATGCCGCTCCAGATGGGCGACCGGGGGAAGAGAGTGATAGGGATTCACGGATGTCATGCGCCGGTTCCCTCACAGCGTTTTCGTGATCCGGATTCCGAAAAGGCGCGGATCGGTCACGAACACATTGGTGGTGAGCGCGGTATCGTCGCTGTTCAGATACGCGCCGGTGATCGCCGTCGTATCGAACAGATTCTTCGCATAGAGCATGACGTCCCAGCCATCGGCGTCCGCGAATGTCAGCGAGACATTGACGTTGGAATATCCGCGCAATTGGTCATACGGCCTGTCGTTGAACACGCGCGCGTATGAGTTCGACTGGTAATAGACATCACCGCGCAGCGTTGCCGCCCAATCCTTGCCAAGCTGGTGGGTATATTGCGCGCCGAATGAGAGCGTGAGATTCGGCGTATTCGGGAGTTCGTTGCCGCTCAGGTCCTTGAAGAAGCCCTCGCCGCCATTCGGCGCCGTTGTCTGGTCGAAGCCAATATAACCCGGAAGCTTGGAGGGATCGGGGTTCGGCACATAGGGCTGGCCGGTAACCGGATCGAGGTTCTCGCTATAGGCCTGGGTACACGCGATGGTCAGTCCGCCATGCGCGAGTAACTCGTTGACGACATAGGTTGGCAGGATGCAGTTGGACGTCGCCGTTATGAACGGCCTTACCACCATCCAGTCGGAATGGCCTGCGGTGCGGTCCATAAGGTCAATGGCTTCCGACCCGTTCGCGATCGTGCCCTGCTGGTAACCGGCGGACAGATTGAAGACCAGTCCGCTCATCGGTTCCCACGTGGATTCGAGCTCCGCGCCCTTGACGGTGGCATTGATGTTGAGATTGACCGATGTCCGGTCGACGATCTGCGAGATCTGGTAGTTGCTGTAGTCATACCAGAACACCGCGCCGTTCAACGTCATATCGCCATCGAGGAGCGTGTTCTTCGATCCGGCCTCATAAGCGTTCACGAATTCGGGCTTGAACGTCAGCGGATGCGTGGCCGGCGACGAGTATTCGATGCCGCCGCTGAAAACCGGAACGACCCCCGGCGGATTGGCGCCGCCTGCTTTATAGCCGCGGGAATACGACGCGTAGAAAAGCGACTGATCGGTGAAATCGAGCTTGGGCGTCCAGGTCGCGACCGCGCGGCCCGTAAGCTCCTGCCAGCGCTGCGTGAGAACGCCTGCGGACGGAATGCCTTTGAATGCGAGGCCGGCCCAGCTCGGGAATTCCGTGAATGCCTTTTCGTCGTCGGTGAAGCGCAGGCCTCCGGTCAGTTTCAGGTCCTGTGTGATCTGGTCGTAGGCTTCACCGAACATTGCCCAGGAATTGATCTTGGCGGGGTTCTTGCTCAGAAAATAATTGTGCCCCTGCCCATCGACGTCGGCGAGCGCGTTGGGATCGATATAGGCACATCCCAATCCCAACAAAGTATTCTTGAGATTGTTGGGATCGGCCGGAATCGGACCGCAACTGTTGGCGAGATCGGGATCGAACGCGATGTGCGCCGCATCCTTGGGATTCTTGTCGCCGCCGTTGATCGAGTTGACGTACTCGCTGAACAGGCTCAGCGCATTGAAGAAGACGTAATAGTCTTCCTGTGTCTGGTAATGCAGGTAGTTGCCGCCAAAACGAAATTGAATGGCCCTTCGTAGTTCGAGGTCAGCCGAAGCTCCTGATAGAATTGCTGCGAACTTTCCTGCGAGACGTCCTGCCCGACCATGGTGCTGGAGCAGCCGAGCTGCGGATCGCAATATTGATTGTCCTGACCGACCAGCGTGCGGCCGCCGGGATCGTTGAAGATCGGCGCGGTGTTGAAGCGGTTATAGTCCTCGGTCGAGTGGAGAAAGTCGTTGTTGTACCCGGTCTGCGAACTGATCGTCAGCGCGGGGCTGACCGTGTAATCGACGTTCAATTCCAGCGTATCGTTTTTCGCCTTGTATTTCGGGTCCAGAAGCGAGTCGATCGAGCGCAGATCGTGTGACTGTGTAACACCGGCGTAGGGGTCCGTTCCGGCTTTGACGTAAGGCGTGAACAGCTCCAGCGCATCGACAAACGGTATGCCGGCGCCATTGGGGGTCTCGAAAGCGCTCTTGCTGTACGATGAGCCCGGGAGACATCCCTGTGTCAGCCAGGCGGAGCCGAAATTGTCGGCGTCGGGAATTTGCGGACCGGCCGGACCATCGACCACCGACGGACCGGGATCTTTTTCGCAGAGCTGCTTGGTGGAGCGCGCGCGATTGTCGTTTTCCTGGAAATGCTCCCAGACAAGATCCGCCTTCAACGCCTCGATGGGCTGGAAATGCAGTGTCGCGCGGCCCGACCAGAGATTGCGGCCGTCGATCTTGTCGCCCGTCAACTCATTGAGCTCATAGCCATCGCGGCTGGTCCATTCGCCCGCGATGCGCAGCGCAAGCTTGTCGCCGTCGATCGGGAGATTCGCCATCCCCTCCAGCCGGCGCTCGTTGTAATTGCCGACATCGACGGATGCGCTGGCCTGATACTGATCCGTCGGCAGCGCCGACATGATGTTCACCACGCCTGCCGGCGCATTGCGGCCATAGAGCGTGCCCTGCGGTCCGCGCAGCACCTCGACATGATCGACGTCGAAGAATTCCTGCTCGAAGAAATGATTACGGATGAACGGGATGTTGTTGAAGGCGATGGCGACGGCAGGATCCGTCGTCACCGAGATGGCCTGCGTTCCGATACCGCGGATCTGGATGTTGTAGCCGGTGAAATTCGTCTTTGAGAAGGTGAGGTTCGGGATTTCCTTGATGAGGTCCGGGCCACTGGCGATCTGCTCGGCTTTCAGCTCTTTCGGGGTAAATGCGGAGATCGCGATCGGCACGTTCTGGATATTTTCCGACCGCTTCTGCGCGGTGACGACGACCGTCTCGACGCCGCCATTGGCTGGCGGTGTTGATGTCGCGGTTTGGGCAGACGCCATTGACCCGCCCGCCAACGCGGCAGCCGCAACACCGCTGGCAAGCCTCCGCAACCATGCCACTTTCCGCATCGAACTCCCCTCTCTGCGGCTGGGTTTACGCAGGCCCCCCAGCTTTTCCGCGGATCTTTGGCTCTTGACCGAAGAGTTCCGCGAAGTTTCCTCGTCGTGGCAACGCACACAAATGTCAATAGTTCCACAGCGGCGTTTGGGGACGAATAAAAATATGGATCTTTGTCGAACGCCATCGTGCGGCGCAGCGATTTCGTTGCGCCGCAACAACGCAAACCGGAACGTGCGATTGAGAATTGCTACAGAAAGAATTTCGGCAAGAGAAAAGCCGCGACTTTGCGCGGGGCCGTGCGCTCACGATCGACCATATCCTTCAGAGGGTCACCGATCACAGAATCCCCGAACGCCATCAAGGCGATGAAGAGAACGGCAGACGTGACGCCAAGATGAGGATCGCCTTTTTCCAAGGAAAATTTTTCTTCCAGAGCGCGGACCAATTCGGCGACAGCCTCGCGCACAGGCTCCAAATAGCCGATATTTCCTGACAAAACGATCCACGCCGCGAGCCTGCCCGCCCCGCCCTTATCGAAGGCATCGAACACCATATCGACCAGCGCGCGCGGCGCGCCGATGTCCGATCGCAGATGGGTCGCGACATCCATGAGCGCAGAGGCTAGGTCGCGAACCATGAGGCTCATCAACGAAGACTCCAATTCGCCGGCGGTGCCGAAATGATGCAGGATATTGGTGTGCGAGACCCCCACGGCATCGGCAACAGCCTTGAGCGTCACAGCCTCGGGACCGTGCTCGATCAACAGCTTGCGGGCGCAGGCCAGCGCCTCGGTTCGGGCCTCGCTGGCTGACCGTCGGCGCCGCGCCATGAGTTGCGGTTTACGTTTGCGCGACTTCTTTATTGACATATTTGTCAGTTGTGTGCTAATGTCCATTTTGGCTGCCGGAGGATGGTGCTTTGCCGGCACAAACGCAAACACCCGGGGATTTGCTCATTCGCCCGCGAGACATTTCGTTCGCGCACGAACTGCCGCGCCAGCGCTGGTGGCTGAACGGCGATCCGATCGCGACGACCTTCTTTAACGCATTGTCAGCATCGTTCCCGCAGGGCGAGCGATTCTTTATGGATGCGGTGCGGCCTTATCGCGACACTGTGGAGCCGGAGCTTCGCGAGCAAATCCGCGCCTTTACGACCCAGGAGGCCGTTCACAGCCGGGAGCACCGCATCTTCAACAACACGCTGGCGGCGCAGGGCTACAATCTCGATCGCATCGACGCCTATCTAAAGCGGCGCTTCGATTTCGGCCGCAAGCTTCCGCGTCTCAACTGGCTTGGCGCGACGATCGCGCTTGAGCATTTCACGGCGATTCTGGCGCATGCGATCTTGTCCGATCCAGCCTACCTTGCCGGTGCGCCGCCGGAACTGAGGCGCTTTTGGCAATGGCACGCGATCGAGGAGATCGAGCACAAGGGCGTGGCGTTCGACACCTATCTCGCGGCAACCGCGCGCTTCACGCCGTTCAGGCGCTGGTGGATGCGCTGCATGTCGATGGTGCTGACCTCGATGATGTTTTTTCAGTTCATCGCCTATGGCATGCGCGAACTCTTTCGCCAGGACGGCATCAACACTTTCCAAAGCTGGCGCGCGTTGTTTCGCTATCTCTGGAGAGAGCCCGGACTGATGCGGCGCGTCATGCGGGCATACTTCGCCTACTTCAAACCGGGTTTCCACCCGTGGCGCATCGATGATCGCGCGCTGATCGCGAAGACGGAGAACTCGCTGCGCACATTGGCCGCGGCAGCCTGACGGTTTTCTTGAAAATCCAAATCGTCTGGTTTTCGCGACTTTCAATTCGCGAAACAATACACGCATCCATGTGAGGATGGTGGGCGCGACAGGGATCGAACCTGTGACCCCTACCATGTCAAGGTAGTGCTCTCCCGCTGAGCTACGCGCCCTCAAGGGGACGGCCTCTATACCGTCCCCCCAAGGCGACTTGCAAGCCGCGCTTTATCCGGCGTTTCTCAGGTTAAAAACGACCACCGCCTGGGTCTGGCTGGGCACCGCGATGCCGCCCTGGGTCGCGGGCGCGTACTTCCAATGCGCCATCACCCAATCCACCGCCGTCTGGTCGAGATCGGGAAAGCCGCTCGACTGCACGACATTCGCGCCGGTGACATCGCCGGTCGCCGAAATCGTCAGGCTGAGCCGCACATTACCCTGCTCGCCAAGCCGCCGCGCAAGCGCGGGATAGTCCGGAATGCTGTGCGTGCCGGAGATGCTCGCCACGGACGTGTCGGGCACAGGCGGCTGCATCTGTGTCGGCGTACCGGTGTTCGACGCAGGAATGGTTTTGGTGTCGTCCTGTGCGATCTTGAAGACGGGTTCCGGCACCGTCACCGCATCTCTCAACTTTGGAAGATCTTTATCGGCCAGCGGTGTCGGCTTTATCGGCACAATCACTTCGGTTTGCCTCGGCGGCACGAGATCGAGCGGCTTCTGCACGATGCGGATGATCGTCGGCGCCAGTCCCGTCAGGATGGCTGTGATGGCGATCACATGGAGCGCGCCGACAAAACCGACACCGGCGACGCGTTCGGTTGTCCAGCGTGCGCCGGGTTGCATGATGGCATGGATGGGCTGTTGCATGATTTTCCTCCCGTGATGTTCGGCCAAGCAAAGGGCCTGTCCGGCGAGAGGTGCTTCGCGGGATGCGAAGCCGAAACCGGCTATCGCCGGATGAAGAATACGATGCGCTTCGATTTCGGCGGCACGAGGACGCGATTGTGGTGATGCTGCCGCAAATGACGGCTTGTCAGGCGGCGATCATGCGGTCCACTTCCGCCACGATCTCGCGCAGATGGAAGGGCTTGGACAAGACCTTGGCCTGCTTCGGCGCCTGCGAAGAAGGGTGGAGCGCCACGGCCGCGAAGCCGGTGATGAACATGATCTTCAGCGCCGCGTTCATTTCGGCCGCACGCTTGGCGAGTTCGATGCCATCCATGCCGGGCATCACGATATCCGTCAGCAACAGATCGAAGCGGAATCCCTTGAGGCATTCCCACGCCTCACTGCCGTCGCCGAAATCGGTCACGTCGTGCCCGGCGCGCACAAGCGCCTGCGCCAGGAACTTACGCAGGGATTCGTCGTCTTCCGCCAGAAGGATATGCGCCATCGCCCGCTCCGCCCGCCATAAGAGCGTATAATCTCCGAATCGTAAATGTGCGTTAACGCGCAGACCCGGCGAAATACTTGATGCAACCGTGCGCGGGTGATCCACTGGCAAAAGCGAAACGCGAATCGGACAGGAAATGACAGGGCAGCCAGGATCGGGCCGGATGGTCGATGCAGTGTTGGCCGCGCTTTATGCGCACCCGTTCAAGATCCACCGCCCCGACGAACAGCGGGTTCCTTTCGTCTTTGCCTCACCGCATTCCGGCCGTCTCTATCCCGCGGGCTTCGTCGCTGAAAGCCGTCTCGACCCCCTCTCCCTGCGCCGCTCGGAAGACGCCTATGCCGATGTGTTGTTCGGCCATGCCGTGGCGCTCGGCGCGCCAATGATCGCGGCACGATTTCCGCGCGCGTTTCTGGACGTGAATCGTGCTGCTTCAGAGTTGGACCCCGCGATGTTCGAGGGCACGCTGAACGTGCGAATCGACGCTTCCAATGCGCGTGTGAATGCGGGACTGGGGGTCATTCCACGCATCGTGCGGGATGGGGCGGATATCTACAGAAGAAAACTCGCGTCATCCGAAGCCGAGGAAAGAATAGCGCGGCTGCACGCGCCCTATCACGCGGCACTCGCGCGTCTCATCGATGACACACGCCGCCGCTTCGGTATCGCGATCCTGATCGACTGTCATTCCATGCCGTCCGCCGCGACCGTGCCGGATATTGTGCTTGGCGACCGGTTCGGAGCATCGGCGCTGCCATTGGTCACGCGTCTTGCGGAGAGCGCGTTTGAAAATACCGGGTTCACGGTCGCGCGCAACGCGCCCTATGCCGGCGGACACACCACGCATCTTTATGGACTGCCCGAGAGCGGCGTCCATGCGCTGCAGATCGAGGTCAACCGTGCGCTCTATCTCGACGAACGAACGATTGAATTGAATTCCGATTTTCCGCGGATTCAGGCCCGTGTCGATGCGGCGTTGGCAGAATTTACGGGCAGCAAACTCGACAGGCTTGGGCTTGGCGATGTACCGCCACTGGCGGCTGAATAAAGAAAAGCCGCCCTCGAAAGGGCGGCCAAGTTCAGGGAGGAAACGCCCGAGAAGGGCGGCGATACCGCAAGTGCGAACTCGCAATATCGCGCTGCAACAATATGCGCTTCGAGGATGGTCGGCGCAAGAGATTTTTGACGTTTTGTCGGCTTGGAAAGCGCAATAAACTCTTGAGAAAGCTTGTTTTCCGGGCAATTGCGTCCGAAAATGCCCGCTTGTTGTGCAGCGCAAAATCAGTGCCTGCGGTAACCTAAATGACTCGGAGTCACAAGACTGTCGTTGCGCCGCAATAAAAGATTCTTGCGCGTCGTCTACGCAAGACCCATGCAGGCCGCGAGCGTGATTCGCGGGCACGATGGGAGCCTTGTATGGCCGAAACCGCCTGGAGCGTCAGCGCCTATGTCGGCGCGGCCGCATTGCGTAGCGATAGACGGAAGCGCCCTTCCCACCACCGTCCTCTCGCCCCCCGCGCCCGAGCATCCCGACATCACCGCACCATCTTCATCTCCGACACACATCTGGGCACGCGCGGCTGCAAGGCCGACATGCTCGCTGATTTCTTGGCGCACAATTCCTGCGACACGCTTTATCTCGTCGGCGATATCGTCGATGGCTGGCAGCTGAAGCGCTGGTACTGGAGCGAGGCGCAAGACCGCGTCGTGCGCGAGATCCTAAAGAAGGTCGATGACGGCACACGGGTCGTTTATGTGCCCGGCAATCACGACGAATTCCTGCGCGACTATTGCGGCCGCAGCGTGGCCGGAATCGAGGTCGTGCGCGAGACCATCCACGAGACCGCCGCCGGCTTGCGCCTTCTGGTGATCCATGGCGATCAGTTCGATGGCGTGATCGGCTGTGCGAAGTGGCTCGCCCATGTCGGCGACCGGGCCTACACGCTGGCGCTCAAACTCAACGACGGCCTGCACGCGATTCGCCGTGCGCTCGGCCTGCAGTACTGGTCGCTTTCCGCGTACCTCAAGCGCGTGGTCAAGAACGCGGTCGAATATGTCTCGCGTTACGAGGAAATCGTGGCCCGCGCCGCCGCCCAACGCGGCGTCGATGGCGTGATGTGCGGCCACATCCACCAGGCCGAGATTCGACGGATTGGAAACATCCTCTACCTTAACGACGGAGACTGGGTTGAAAGCTGTTCTGCCCTTGTCGAAGATGCCAGCGGAAATCTGGAGATTCTGCGCTGGGCCCACGCTGCTCCTCAGGGCGCCGCAGCCTTGGCTCCCGCCCGCAGCGAAGCCGCGCTTATACAAGCGTAGGATTCGCCGCGTGAGGCCGGGCGGCGCCATGCCGGCCGGCATCGGGATGCTGTCTGGCGAAGATCGCATCAAAGTCCTGATTATTACGGATGCCTGGGCGCCTCAGGTCAACGGTGTCGTTCGGACGCTGGAAATGCTCGGCCACGATTTGCGCGCTCTCGGCCACGAGGTCCGTTACGCGACGCCGGAGGGACGCTTCACGCTGCCGATGCCGACCTATCCGGAAATCCGCCTGTCGCTGTTTCCGCGTGCTTCCTTGGAAAGGGAAATCCGGGACTACGCACCGGACGCCATTCATATCGCCACAGAAGGGACGCTTGGTCTGTCGGCGCGCGCAATCTGCCTCAAATACGGACTTCCCTTCACGACGTCTTTCCACACGCGCTTTCCCGAATATGTGCATGCGCGGTTCTCATTTATTTCGGAGGAGCGTGTCTATCGCTTCCTGCGCTGGTTTCACGGCCCAGCCACCGCGATGATGGTGGCAACGCAGTCGTTGAAACGCGAGCTGGAAGGCTACGGCTTCAAGAACCTGCGCATCTGGTCGCGCGGCGTGGACATCGAGCGCTTCAAGCCGATGGACGACGCACGCCTTCCCTATGAGGGCCCGATCTTTCTCTATGTTGGCCGTGTGGCGGTCGAGAAGAACATCGAAGCATTCCTGAGCCTCGATCTTCCCGGCACCAAGGTCGTCGTTGGCGACGGCCCCGCCCGCGCCGTGTTGGAGCGCAAATACCCGCAGGTGAAATTTGTCGGCCCCAAGACGGGCGACGAACTCACGCGCGCCTATGCCGGCAGCGATGTGTTCGTGTTTCCGAGCCGGACCGACACGTTCGGCCTGGTGACGCTGGAGGCACTGGCCTGCGGGACGCCGGTTGCGGCCTATCCGGTGCAGGGCCCGCAGGATGTGATCGGAGACGCACCGGTCGGTACGCTGAACCAGGATCTCGGGGAGGCCTGCCAGAAGGCGTTAACGATTGATCGCGCGGCGTGCCGGGCGTTCGCCCTCAGCCGCTCGTGGCGCGCCTGCACGCTGCAATTCCTGTCCAATCTGGCCGTCGAGCCGCCGGTCGAGGGGTGAGGCAACGCGCCCTTCGACAGGGCGGTGATTTGCTCTAGGTTGCGGCCAAACACCCCTTCCGGCCCGTGATGTCCCTGCCTTCCGTCCCCGCGCGCGACCTGCGCCTGACGCCCCGCGAGTGGCTGTTCCTGGCTGCGACCATCGCGTTCTGGGCTGGCTTCGTCGTCTTTCTGGGTAAGGACACGTCGTGGGATTTCCGCAACTACCATTGGTACATCCCCTATGCGTTCCTGAACCACCGCATGGGAATGGACATCGCGGTCGCCCATCTCGCGAGTTACTACAACCCCTTCCTCGATATCCCGTTCTTTCTTCTGGCGACTCACACGCCGTCATGGGTTTCGCTGGCGGTGCTGGGCGCGGTGCAGGGCGCGAACGTCGTGCCGCTCTACATCATGGGCCGGCAGAGCCTGCGCATCGACGACTACAAGCTCGGCGCCGCCACCATCGCCCTTCTGGGGCAAACCGGCGGCCTCGGCATCAATCTCTACGGCACGCATTACTACGACAATGTGATGAGCCTGTTCGTGTTCACGAGCCTCGCCATCATCGTCGTGAATTTCGCGACATTGCGGAACGGCCCGCTTTGGAAAGTAGCGGCGCTTTCCACTCTTGCAGCCTTCATCACCGGCATGACCGTGGGATTGAAGCTGCCGGAAGCACCGTTCGCGCTCGGCATTGCCGCAGCGCTGATCGCGATCGGGGGCAGCTGGAAGCATCTCGGTACACGCGTGGTCGCGGGCGCGGTTGGCGGCGCGGCGGGCGCCGCGTTGTTCGCGGCCTATTGGATGCTGCAAATGCAGCATCTGACCGGTAATCCGCTGTTCCCCTATTTCAACGAACACTTCCATTCTGCGCTCGCGGTCGGACGCAACTACCGCGATCTGCGTTTCGTGCCCACCCATTTCTGGCGCGAGGTCCTGTTCCCCATCTACTTCTCCTACGATTGGTCGATCGCCGACGACATTCCGTTCAAGGATATCCGCGTCGCGACGGCATATTTCGCCGTCATCGTGGCGGGGATATTCTGGCTTTTCGGGAAACGCTCGAAAGAGCCACTGGTGGGGCCGGAAGTTTCCCGCGTTCTCTTTGCCTTTGCCGTTGTATCCTATCTGGCGTGGCTCAAGGTCTTTGGCATCTATCGCTACATCCTGGCGCTGGAGATGCTGGCCCCAATCCTGATTGTGGCGAGTATCGGCCTTTTGCCTTTGCCGCGTCGCACGCAGCTGGTCGCGCTGGCATGTTTGTTCTTCGCCGCGCTGGTCTTTACGCGGCCGGACTACCTTGAACGCGCGCCGCTGGGCGATCCTTATGTCGATGTGGCGGTACCGAAAATCGCCGATCCACGGCACACCATGATCCTGATGACGGGCAACGAGCCTTTGGGCTTCATCGTGCCGTCCTTGCCGCATGAAATTCCGATTCTGCGAATCGATGGGTGGATGCTGCAGCCCAAGGATGGCTCAGGTCTCACCAGAATCATGCGCAAGCGGGTCGCGGCTTTCCGCGGCGATCTCTATCTGATCGCCGATACCAACGCGATGACGCGCGCCCATGACGCGCTGAAAGACTACGGGCTGGCCATCGTCTGGACCAAGTGCAATCTGTTCGACACCAATCTGATTGGAGCCTATCAATTGTGCCCACTTGCTCCGTGGCGGGGATGAGGATGCCGGACGCCAGAATCGCCGTGCTTGTGCCGTGTTACAATGAAGAGGCCGCCATCGGCACGGTGGTGCGCGACTTCCGCGCCGCGCTGCCATCCGCGACGATTTACGTCTACGACAACAACTCGAAAGACGAAACGATCGCGAAGGCGCGCGAAGCAGGCGCCGTCGTGCGCAACGAGCCGCGCCAGGGCAAGGGCAATGTCGTCCGCCGCATGTTCGCGGACATCGAAGCGGACATTTACATTCTCGTCGACGGCGATGACACGTACGACGCGTCGGCGTCGCCGGCGCTGGTCCACAAACTGGTCGACGAAAATCTCGATATCGTCTCCGGTCAGCGCGTCGCGACCGGCCATGCCGCATATCGCGCTGGCCACGTTCTCGGCAACCGGTTGCTGACTGGCCTGACCTCGATGATGTTTCGCGTGAAGCTTAACGACATGCTGAGCGGTTATCGCATCATGTCGCGGAGATTCGTGAAGTCCTTTCCGTTCACCGCCGAAGGCTTCGGCATCGAGACCGAACTCACCGTTCATGCCGTGCGGCTGCTAATGCCGATGGTGGAGATCGAGACGCGCTACAAGGAGCGCCCGGAGGGTTCGGTCAGCAAACTCAACACCTATCGCGACGGCTTTCGCATCCTCTTCACCATCGCGGCGCTGGTGCGCGAGGAACGGCCCTTGGTGTTCTTCACATCGATCTTCGCGCTGCTGGCCGCGTTCTCACTGTTGATCGGAACGCCCGTGGTGCTGGAATACTTTAGGACCGGATTGGTGCCGCGTCTTCCGACAGCGCTGGTCGCGGTCGGTGCGATGGTGTTGGCGTTCCTGTCGCTCGCGAGCGGTTTGATTCTCGACACGGTCACGCGCGGGCGTTGGGAAGACAAGCGCATGGCCTATCTTGCGATCCCCGGACCGCAGGACCTGAAGCTTCCGTGAGCGCGTTCCTGCGCTTCGCTATGGTCGGCGCGGCGGGCTTCGTGGTGAACGAGGCTGCGCTCTGGGCGGCGCTGCATCTTTTATACCTGGGCAAGGACGTGGCGTGGTTCGCCGCCTTTGTGCCGTCTGTCACCTTCACCTGGTGGGGCAATCGCACCTTCACGTTCCGCGAACACGCCAGCATCGGCGCGAAGGCGATGTTTCGGGAGTGGGCGCACTTCGTCCTAACAAACAGCCTCGGTGCGCTGATAAACCTGGCGGTGTACGAACTGCTGATCCATTTCACGGTGATCGGCCCACTGCTGGCGCTCGCCTGCGGCGTGCTTGCCGGCATGATGTTCAATTTCACGCTGTCGAAGCGGCTCGTGTTCCGGCCTAAGTGACCTTGTGCCATGTCGGCACCGCGACACCTGGCGGCGCATCGACATCCACGCGCGCCGTTTCTGTAAGCCGGGCCATCGTCATGTAGAAGCCGCAGGTGAGGATGATCTCCACGATCTCCTGCGGCGAGAATTGCGCCTTGGCGGTCTCGACGATGGCCTCGTCCGCCTTCACCTTTTGTACGACTTCGCGCACGAGCCTGAGCATCGCCTTGGCGCGATCGTCGAACACCGGCGCGTCGAAATCCAGAACTTCCAGCGCCGCGATCTGCTCCTTGGTACAGCCGGCGCGCTCACCGATCGGCACATGCTGGACCCATTCATAGACGCCGCCTTCCAGCCGCGCGACGGCGAGAATGATCATCTCGCGCAATGCTTTGTGCAGCTTCTGCTTGGACAGGATCGCGTTGCCAAGCCCCAAGGCAGGGCCGAAATTCGTCTCGGCGTTGGCCATCATGCGGAAGATATTGAGCTTGTATTTCAGGCCATCGAAGACGGCGCGCGCGTCCGGCGGAAGCGCATCGACATTGACATAGGGAATAAGCGGCATGGGCACCTCTTCAGTTCGATGAATCGACAATGACGGATTTGATGATGGCGAACACGGCCAGATCCGGCGCCAAGGCAAGCCGCGCGACCGAGGCCCGCGTGATCCGCGCGACCAGTCGCGACGCGCCGCAGGCGAGCTGGACTTCCGCCTGCGGGCCATCGTCCTTACGGATCGCGATCACGCGCGCGGGAAGCACGTTGTTGGCGCTGATGGCGCGCGGCTCCTCAAGCCCAAGCATGATGTCCTCCGCGCGCACCCGCACGCGCACCCGCGCACCCACCGGCCGCGCAATCCGGGACACGATCAGCTGTCCGCCGGCAAACGACAAGGCACTTAATCCATCGCTCGGGCGATGCGATACGACACGCGTGTCCAATACCGCGCCGACGGGATCGACGTCGGAGTTCAGCCGGGTGAGCAGATCGAACACGCTGCCTTGTTCCACCGAGCGGCCGTCGCGCAGCACGACGATGTCATCCGCCAGGCGCGCCACTTCATCGACGGCGTGGCTGACATAGATCATCGGCAATTTCGCTTCGTCACGCAGGCGTTCGAGATAGGGCAGGATTTCGCTGCGCCGCGCGGCGTCGAGTGCTGCGAGCGGCTCATCAAGCAAAAGAATATCCGGCGATGCGAGCAGCGCGCGGCCGAGCGCCACACGGCTTTTTTCACCTCCCGACAACGCCTTTGGAGACCGTGCGAGGAGGTGCGAGAGCCCAAGCAGCTCAACCACGCGCCCGACTTCGTCCTTGCCCGCCGGATTCTCCGCGCGACGCCACCCGAAGCGCAGATTGTTCTTCACGCTCATATGCGGAAACAGGCGCGCATCCTGAAACACATACCCCGTCCGGCGATCGCGCACCGGAACGAAGACACCCTTCTTCGTGTCGAGCACGACACGTCCATCGATTGCGATCCGGCCCTGGTCGGGACCAAGCAGGCCGGCAACGGCGTTGATGACACTCGTCTTGCCCGCGCCGGACGGCCCGAACAGCGCGGTCACACCGCCATGTTCGATATGGAAAGCGACCTCCAACTTGAACGCGCCGAAGCTGTGGCGAAGCTCGACCTCCACGCTCATCGGCGTATGCGCCTCTGTGCGAACTCGGCGAACACCATGAAGATGAGCGCCAGAAGAATGGAAAGCAGCGAAAGCCTCGCGGCCTCAGCTTCGCCGCCCGGCGTCTGCAACGCGGTGTAGATCGCGAGCGGCAATGTCCGCGTCTCGCCGGGGATGTTGGAGACAAACGTGATGATCGCCCCGAACTCGCCGAGGCAGGCTGCAAAAGCCGTGACCAGCCCGGCGACAATCCCGGGAAACGCAAGCGGCAGGGTGATATTCAGAAGCCGGTCGAGCCAGCCGGCGCCCAAAGTCTCGGCAGCGGCGTCCAGACCAAGGTCCGCGCCTTCGAGCGCAATCCGGATCGCGCGGACCTGAAACGGAAACGTGATGATCGCGGAGGCCAGCGCAGCACCAGTCCAGCTGAACACGAAGCGGATGCCGAAGGTCTGAAACAGCCAGCCGCCCAAACCTGCCCGCGTGCCAAAGATCGTGAGCAGCAGAAAACCCACCGCGACGGGCGGAAGCACCAGCGGCAGATGGACGAAACTGTCCACAACCACCTTGCCTGGAAACCGCGTCCTGGCCAATGCCAGCGCCCCTGCCAGGGCGAAGGGGAGTGCGGAGAACACCGCCACGGCCGCCACGCGCAGGCTGAGCAGAAGAGCCTCGCTCTCGGCCGGGGTCAGAAGGTCCGTCATCCCGGCCACTATCGGCAGCCACCAGCAGCCATGGCAAGGCAGATACGCCAACAGATTTCCGGCCCCATCCTGCTTGACCCTTCACGGGCGCCCCGTACCGTTCGCCCATGGGCCGAGGGACGATGCTTGCGTGGGGTGTGACCGCCGCTCTGGCCGTGCCGCTGGCGGGCTTTGCAGCTGCCGAAATACTCTCGTCCCCGACATACCCGGCCATCTACGTCGTTCGCCACGACCATTGGAGTGAAAACGACGAGCGCGATTACAGCCGCTTCGTGGCCGAAATCGGCGATTCAGGGTGCAACACGGTCGATTCCTGCCTGCACAGCGCGCGCAACCCTTTTCGCGGCACCGATCCAGACGGCGTTCAGTTTGAATCCGACTGCGCGGACCTCGCCTACAATCTGCGTTTCTATTTCGCGTGGAAGCGCGGATTGCCATTCGGATATGTGAGCGCCGTGAGCGCGCAAGGCTCGGATCGCGACATCCGTTACACATTTCGCGGCAATACGGTGACGGAACGAACGACCGTGCCGAGCGGGGGCGAAAGCGGCTACGCGATCTGGGACGAGATCCGCGACGCGGTCTCTTCGGCCACGTTCCGCATTCATCCCGATCTCGAAGAGCCCATGGATTCCGATCTCTATTCACCGGCCATTGACGCAAAGTCGATCCGGCCCGGCACGATGATCTACGACCCCAATGGTCATGTCGCGACAATCTACAAGGTCGAACCCGACGGCCGCATCCGCTACATCGACGCCCATCCCGATTCCTCCATCACGCACGGGTTCTTCGATCTGCGGTTTGTGCGGGCCTATCCCGGCATGGGCGCCGGATTCAAGAACTGGCGGCCGGTCCGGCTTATCGGCGCACGGCAGCGCGGGGACGGTGTCTTTGTCGGCGGGCGCGTCGTGCCGCTCCGCAACAGGGAGATCGCCGATTTCTCGGATGAGCAATTCTACGGCAACGGAGCGCGCCCGGACAGCGATCGCGACTGGCAGGACGGCCGCTTCATGCTGAACAACGCAACGATGGACTGGTACGACTATGTGCGCGCGAAACTGGCGGGCGGGAGACTGACGTTCGATCCGTTGCGCGAGGTCGCCGACATGGTCGATTCCAACTGCGCCGATCTGCACGACCGCGTCGACTCCGTGAATCTCGCGCTTCGCGCGGGAATGGCGGACAGACCCGAACCTGACCGCCTGCCGGAAAACATCTACGGCGCCGACGGTGATTGGGAGACGTATTCGTCACCCTCACGGGATGCACGGCTCAAGACCGCGTTCAAGGAGCTGCGCGACTATGTCGAGCGGTTCATGGACATGTACGCAGCGCGCGATCCGAAGCTCGCTTACAGAGGCAGCAATCTCGCCGCCGACATACTGACTATTTACGACCGCCGGGCGGCGCAATGCACGATCACCTATACGCGCAGCGACGGCTCGCCTTTCTCGGTCAGCTATGAAGATATGCGCAGACGGCTGTTCGCGTTGTCGTTCGATCCCTATCAATGCGCGGAACGCCGATGGGGCGCGGCGGCGGACGAGTTCGCGACTTGCAACGAGCCGACACTGAAAGCCGCCTGGTATGACGCCGAACAGAACCTGCGCAATCAGATCGACCGGACCTACGAAGCCGAGATGGATTTCACGCTCCAGGAGCTGAAGACGCCGGGGCCCGGGAAGGGCGTTCCGGTGCCGCCCGATATCGACGTTCGCTTGTATCTTTTGGGTCTGCGCGGCGCACCGCCAGTCAGACCGCAGACACCCACGGCGCCGTAAAGAAGAAAGGGCCGCGCACCTTCCGGCGCGCAGCCCATCCCCTCAATCGTATGCGCTTATTTGCGCGCGTAGAGCGCCCAGAGCCGTGCGATCATGGCCTGGTTGGCGTTGTCGCCTTTTGCCGCCTTCCCAAAGGCGCGAATGGCCGCGTCCTTCTGGCCGGCACCCAGATAAGCCATGCCGAGCCGCGTGTTCGCGAGATCGACATCCGTCTTGTCCTTGGCGATGCCGGCCTGGATGGCGCTGATCGCATCCTGGAATTTGCCCATGCCCCAGAGATCCTCACCCAGCTTGACGAGCGCGTCGCCTGACGGCGCCTTTTGCGCTGTTGCCAAAGCCTCCGGCGTGGCGGCCTTGTCGCCGGCCATCTGGGTCTTGGTCATGGCCATAAGACGATTGACGCTGTCACCCGAGAGAATCTTCGCGTCGATGCCCTTCTGTTCGACAGCCTGTGCTTCGGCGGCAAAACCACCGGCAAGCGCGAGCTTCGCGAGCGTGAGGTATTCATCGCCTGTCGTCAGCGTTCCCGTGCGCAGTTTCAGACGATAGATGTCGAGGGTTTGCGGATCCCGGAGACCACGCGTGCGCTGCGCCGATTTCAGCAGCTGGCCCCAATATTCCGGGGTCTGCGAACGGGCCACGAGTTGTTCGAGCGCTTCGGTCTGCGAGACATCATCGCCTGCGCCGAAGGCGCAGGCCATCTGGATCTTCAGCACGATATCGCTGGCGCCATTGCCGAAGTGGCTCTTGATGTAGTGCACGCATTCCGTGTTGCGGCCAAGCTTGTAATACGCGGTTGCGACAGCCGCCATGTCGTTGGCGTTGAGGCCGCCCTCGCCCGCATCGGCGATCACCGCGGCCCAATGACCGGCGCGATAATCGTTCGCCAGCTTTCCGCCGGACGCGCCGGATTTGGACGCGATATAGGCCTTCATCTGGGCGATCACATGGCTTTCCTCGCCGGTCAGCCCGCCGACGCCCGCGGCCTCGTTCACCTTTGCCATCGCCGCGCTATAGTTGCCGGAGGCCGCAAGTCTTTGCGCTTCCTGTAGCGGCTTGCCGACCTGAGGACGCACGGCGGCCACGGCGGGGGTTGCGGCGACCATCGCGAAGGCGCTCACGCCTGCCAAACCCAGCATGACAGCAGCGATCCGCGAACGGAAAGATTTCGAGTTCATCGTCAAAGACCTCATTTCACAAGCAAGCGCTCCCGGAACATGCGTCTGCACGTTCCGCAAGCGCCGTTACCCCTCACATTATTGACCGTACTGAGCCGTGTTCTCGAAACCGATCTTCGTCACGCCCAGGCGCTGTGCATCCGCAAGCACCATCGCAACCGTATCGTATTTCGCGAGTTTGTCCGGATTGAGATGGATTTCGGGCTGAAGCGGCAACTCCTGCTGCGCTTGGGACACAAAGTAGGAATCCATCGTATCGCGGCTGATCGGCGAACCGTTCCACAGGATCGAACCGTCGAAATCCACCACCAGGTTCACGGGCTGCGTCAGCGGCGGCGGCGGGTTCGCCACGGGCTTCGGCATATCCAGCTTCACGGCATGCGTCTGGATGGGAAGCGTGATGATGAGAAGGGTGAGAAGAACGAGCATCACGTCGATAAGCGGCGTGGTGTTCATTTCCACCATCACTTCGCCTTCGCCACTTGCCGGACCGACACTGCCTGCCATTTCAAACTACCTTCCAGATAACGCGATAAGGACTACTCGCCGTTGTGCGGCTCGGTAAGGAAGCCGACTTTCAGGATGCCGGCCTGCTGGGCCGCAAACACCACGCGACCAACCGCCTCGAAGCGGACACGCGCATCGCCGCGAATGTGCACCTCAGGCATGTTCGCGGCCGACATTCCGCGCGCCTGCGCACGGCGAAGCGCGTCCTCGAAATGGCCTTTCAACTCGGACACGTCGATAGGGGCGTTGTTGTAATAGATGTTCTCGTCCTTATCGACCGCGACCACGATGTTTTCCGGCTTCGTGACCGTCACGATGTTGCGAGCGTTCGGCAGATGCACCGGCACAGTCCGGATGAACACCGGAATGGTCACGAGGAAGACCACAAGAAGCACCAGCATCACGTCCACCAAAGGTGTGGTGTTGATGGTCGTGTTCAGTTCTGGCTCTTCCTCGAGCACATCGGTTGCGACGTCCAATGCCATACCGGTCACTCTCCTGCGCTAAAAACCCAGATCTCGCGGCTTATTTGCTCTTCGAGATCAGGTAGGTCTGCAGGTCGCCGGCGAAGCCGCGCAGCTTTTCCTGGATGACCTTGTTGCGGCGGACGAGGAAGTTGTAGCAAAGCACCGCGGGAACGGCCACGAACAGACCGATGGCGGTCATGATCAGCGCTTCACCGACCGGGCCGGCAACCTTGTCGATCGACATCTGACCGGCGACACCGATCGCGATAAGGGCCTGCAAGATACCCCACACCGTACCGAACAGACCGACGAACGGCGCTGTCGAACCGACAGAAGCGAGGAACGCGATACCGCCCTGAAGGCGCGCATTGGCGTCATCGAGCTGGCGGGTCAGCGACATGGCGATCCAGTCGTTGAGGCCGACAAGGGATGTTCCGCCCTGGCTGGCGCGAACGCCACTTTCCGCGATCAGGCGGAACATGGAGTTCTTCGGCAGTTTGTCGATGCCTTCGTTCAGGGTGCCCGACGACCAGAAACGGCGCTCGACCGTGCGTGCCTGACCGAGGATGCGGCCCTGCTCGAAATATTTGACGAAGAAAATGTACCAGCTACCGATCGACATGATGGCGAGCAGGATCAGCACACCCAGAGACACCGGGTTGCCTTTGTGGATGATGTCCATGAGGCCGTACGGGTTCTCGGCAGGAGCAGATGAAGGCGACGGCGCCTTCACCGCAGGAGCGGCGGGTGCGCTTGCATCCGGAGCAGCCGATGAAGCGGCAGCAGGCGGACTGCCTGCCGGCGGCGTCGCGTTATTGTCTTGCGCGAGCGCGGCGCCAGAAAAGAGGACGACCGCAGCGACGATCGTCAAAAATTTCGAGTTCATTTAGCGTACTCCGTATCTTTAGAAACCTATGAAAACCGGCCCTGACGACCGGTCTTTACACCCACACCCAAATTCTCAGTGCAGCTTCCACTGCACGGCTGCTTGCCAGCTCATCTCGACGGGATTGCCGTCCTGCGTCGCTGGCTTGTAACGCCAATGCGACACGCAAGTAATGGTCGCGGCATCGAGGCGGTCAAAGCCACTCGATTTGGAAACTGTCACATCCGATACACTCCCGTCGGGTTGGACCTTGAAGGACGCAGTAGCAGTACCCTCTTCATTCAACCGAACGGAAACTTCAGGATAAAAGTTACCGCCACAAACGTGCGGCTTGCCGACCGAAACTGGCGTTGAAGCGATAGCATGCACGACCGGCGGAGCCGGCGGCGGTGGCTTGTTCGTCACCGTGATCGGGCTCGCCGTCACAGGAGCCTCGATGTTGATCTCCGGCGGAGGCGCCACGGGCGGCGGCGGAAGCTCGACCTGCGGCGGCGGCGGCGGAGGCGGCTTCGGGGCGATCTTCTCCTGTTCGACGGCGACCTTCAGTTCTTCCGGCAGCTTCGAAATGATCTGTCCGGCGAGACCGGAAATAATTGCATATACAAATCCGGCCTGAAGAAGCAGCGACGCCCCAAGGCCGGCCATCCTGGCCGGTGTAAAGCGGCTTTGCGGAACTGCGCGTTGACTGTGGAATGGTTGTTCCATGGCTCTACTTTGACCTGACAAAACTACACACGGCGCAAAGGCGCCGTGCCTTGCGACAAAGACTGAAACTGACCCATCCCCCACGGGTGCCCGTTGCGTCCGGGCGCTCCGTAAAACTTGTTCCAATGGTAATCATGGTTTTTTGTTCGGTCCAGTCTTTCGATTGGTTAACTCTGTCTCATTAGTACTTTGGTGGAAAGCGCGGCGCGTTCGCCTTTTGCCCTTCATGCCCGGAGCGAAAACGGCAAGGTTCCTCCGCTATAACAAACGCGTGGCTCCCTACAAAGGTGCAGCCAAATTCGCGTCATTTCTGTGTCATGTCGCGACGCGCTCAAACGCGACGAATCGTATCACCTCGTGGATTCAAGGCTTTAGGCCGCAGGTCATCCACAGCTGAAAATTGAGAATTGCGCAGGACGGCCGGGAAGGCCTGCGAAATCGGGGCCGACTCCCACGAATCTTCGGCGCGCAATTGCGCTGCCGACGCGCGGTGTTACGGTCAGATAGCGGCGATCCAATCGATGACGCTCAGCAAAATGTGAAGGCCTTTCCATGCGATATCTCCACACGATGGTGCGCGTCGCCGATCTGGACGCAGCGCTCGACTTCTATTGCGCCAAACTCGGGCTTCAGGAGATTCGCCGGATCGAAAACGACAAGGGCCGTTTCACGCTCGTCTTCCTGGCGGCGCCGGACGATGCCGGCCGCGCGGCGCAGGACCAGGCACCAATGGTCGAACTCACCTACAACTGGGACAAGGAAAGCTACACCGGCGGCCGCAACTTCGGGCATCTCGCGTATCGCGTGAAGGACATCTACGCGACCTGCCAGAGACTGATGGACGGCGGCGTGACCATCAACCGGCCGCCGCGCGACGGACACATGGCGTTCGTGCGCTCGCCCGACGGGATTTCGATCGAATTGCTTCAGGACGGCGCGCATCTGGCTCCCGCTGAGCCGTGGGCTTCGATGCCCAACACCGGAGCGTGGTAGCGACGGGGCATGAATTTCACCAGCGACAATTGCACCGGCGCGTCGCCGGAAATGTTCGATGCCCTCGCGCGCGCCAACGACGGCACCGCGAGTTCTTACGGCAAAGACGCCATCACAGCCGGGCTGCAGGCGAGGTTCTCGGAATTGTTCGAACGCGATGTCGCGGTCTTTCCGGTTGTCACCGGAACCGCAGCCAACGCGCTTTCATTGTCGGCTCTGGTTCCTCCGCACGGATTGGTCCTCTGTCATGCGCAGAGCCATATCGCCGTGGACGAGTGCGGCGCAGTGGAACAGGCGACGCACGGCGCGCGGCTGGTCGGACTGGCCGGTGAACACGGCAAGCTGGAAAAAGCCACGCTGGAAGACGCGCTCCGCCCCATCCACAAAGGCGATGTGCATCACGCACAGCCCGCCGCCATCAGCATCACCCAATCGACCGAGTTCGGGACGGCCTATCGACCGGCCGAAATCGCTTCTATCGCCGAGACCGCGCATCGCCACGGCATGAAACTCCATATGGACGGCGCACGCTTTGCCAACGCCATCGCATTTCTCGGATGCGCGCCGGCCGATGTGACATGGCGCGCCGGTGTCGATGTTCTGTCGTTCGGCGCGACGAAGAACGGCGCGCTCGGCGCAGAGGCCGTTGTCTTTTTCAATCGGACGGACATTCGCGACTTTGAATACCGGCGGAAGAAAGCCGGGCACCTGATGTCCAAGATGCGATTTGTCTCGGCACAACTCGAGGCTTATCTGTCGGACGGCCTGTGGCGGAGAAATGCCACGCGCGCGAACGCGTTGGCCGTCCGGCTGGCAGACGGTCTTCGCGCCATTGACGGTATCGAGATCGGCCATGCCGTCGAAGCCAATGCCGTTTTCGCGCGCGTCCCTGAGGCGCTCGGCGCGCGGCTGCGGGCGGCCGGAGCACAATTCTATGACTGGATGCCGCCGAAAGACGGAAAGACTCTGATCCGGCTGGTGACGTCGTTCGCCACACCCGATGAGGATGTGGCGAACTTCATCCGTATTGCTGCGCGGCGTTAAATCCTGCCGAGCAGGTGGACCGTGCCGACCTGGGTGGTCGCGCCGTTCGTCCCGCGAACGAAATCGTAGTTCAGACCGATCGTCCAGGAATCGGTCGTCGCGGACAGCGATCCGCCGACGACGAAGTTGCCCTGACTCGGATCCGGTCCCTCGATGTTGAAGTTCGGTCCGGGGATTGTGCCCGATGCATCGGGCGAGATGTTGGCAAAGTGCGCCTTCACGTTCGTGGGATCGTTTATGAAGTCGTAGCGATAGCCGGCCCGGACGTCGGGCTGAATGAAGAAATCGCCGAAGTCGAGATCATGCCGGACGTCCGCGCCGAGGAACACGCGCAGCGAGTTGGCGTAATACGAACTCACCGACAGATCGAAGCCCTTGCCATTGCCGGGTGACGCGGTGGGATGAGATTCGGTGTAGCCTTCCTCGCGCATCGTCATGCCATCCACGCTGAGCTGCGGCGTGAAGGTCGTTGCGCCGTAGGCCAGGATCACGCCCGTCGTGAAACCCGCAGAACCCGTGAGGCCTGGACGGCGGCTATCCGCTTCGTCCAGGAAGGCACTCGGATCGCCGCCGGCCGTGGCAGGCGGGATCGTCAGAGACAAAAACCGCTTCTGCTCGACCGTCATATAGGCGACGTCCACTTTGGTATCGAGAAACAGGCCTTTTCCGCGCCAGTCGGTATAGCCTGTGAGCATGTACCAGAGCGTATTGCTGTGACTGTCGCGCGGCAAAGCTTCGACGACATCGCCGGAATAGAAGCTGAAAGCGCCGCCATACCAGCCTGCCTTCGGATCGCCGCCGTCGATACCGAGAACAAAGCCGAAGCCATGATCCTTGAAGCCGGACTTGCCGGCGGAGGGATCGCCAGGATCGCTAGAAAATTCGGCAAACTCCTGACCCCACAAGGTCACGTCGCCCGAATCCTTGCCGTACATGCGCAGCATGCGCTGGCGCGCGGCGACAGGGCCCGTGCCCTGATCGGTGAGGGACATCGCGATCGCGCGCACGCCACCCGTAACGTCCGGCGCCATCTCCCCGTAAGCGCGCTGGGCGGTTTGCTGATCTGTGATGCCATTCACGAACGCGGCGCCAAGCGGATTGTCATTGACGAGCGCCTGATTGGCGTACGGCACCATTTGCGCGGCGTATCCCGTCAGACCGAGTTGAGACGGATCCTTCAGAACGACATAGAGGTCCAACTGCTGCGATCTCTGGTCGGCGCTCGGGTCGATCTGCAGGATGGCGCTGCTGAACAGGAACGGCAGCTGTTCCTTTAGTTGGGCATTGAAGGCGATCATGTCCGATTGGGGAATATTCAAGCCCGCAGTCGGATTGTTGGGGTCCAGCGGCGCCTTGAATAGAACAAACTCAGCATTCGCAGGTATCCAGCTTCCGTAAGTGATGTGAAGATTCGCATCGGTATCGAACACTACACTGCCGCTCGGGTTGAACGACGCATCGACGACGCCAGTGTTGAAGTTCGAAAGAACCGTAATGTTGAGCGTGCCGCCGGTTTCGATGTGGAAGCCTGCTGCATTCAGGGCCTCAGTGTCATTCGTGATCGTCAAGACACCCAGATTCTTGACGTCCACGGTCGCGCCAACACTCGAGTCAGCCGTGATCGCGCCGGTTACCGTTGCATAGCTGCCGATATTCAGTTCATCGGTACCGTAATCGCCACCGCCCCCAAACTTGATGTCGCCGATGATCTGGGCGGTGCTTTCACTCGAAAAGCCGAGCACGTTCACGATCTGATGACCGCCCTGGCCAAAATCGATGTCGCCCAAGATGGTCGCACTCTTTCCATCCTGCGCCTGATTGAGGATTTCCACCGCGGGGGAGGTCGAGAGTGTCAGATTGATCGCGACCGCGGACTGCAACTTGTTATCGAGCTGAGTGGCAAGAGCCTCGATCGTTCCGTTGTTCTGGATGTACGCCAATGTGCCCGAAGAATCCTCGATGGCGGTGGCGAACAGGCTGGCTATCGTCGTATCGCTCGACGACGCAACGGCCTCAATGAGCCCACTATTGATGATTGAAGGCAGCGTAGCGCCGACACTGATATCGATGGCAATCGCACTGTTGCCGTTTGTCGGACCCGTCGTTATCGCACTGATTGTGCCGCCATTGGCTGCATTTGAATTCACCAATGCAGCCAAGTCGGTCGGTAGCTTAAGGCCGAACGAGCCGGAGTACTTCATACAGTCGCAACCGCTGCTGTAGGAATATGTATCGTTCTTGCCGACGATCGCATTGGCGCCGATCGTGATTGCGTTGGAGCTTTCCGCCGTCGAACTGGATGTTGTATTTGCGGTCGCCGAGATTGTTCCGGAGTTAAACAGACCGCCGGTGAGCGTCGCCGTCGCCGATGGACCATCGCCCACGATATCCAGAGCTTCCGAACTTTGGTTGTAGTTCGACGGCGAAGCGATGATCGAACCACGATTGTATACGCTGAAACCCGGATCAACGAGGTCGCCGGTGTAAACACCAATCACCGCAGCCGTCGGCGTCAACGCAGCCTGAAGAGACGGCGAGATTTCGAACACTGGCGCGAAGCTCTGTCCTACAATGGAGGCTCCCGCAGTCCCATCGGTCGATGATGTCGGACCGGCGTTGTAAATGCCGCCGATAACGCTTCCACCGATGGCGAGCGCCGAGCCGGAAACCGGATTGCCGGTGGCGTTGGAGCCCGGCGAGTTCGTGCCGACGGTTCTGATCGCCCCGCGGTTGATGAAGCTTCCGAGATCCGTGCATCCCGGATCGACGGACTGGCTGCAAGGATTGATGCTGCCTGTAATCAGAACGCCTTGCGCGCCGGTGCCTGCCGCAAGCACGCTGGAGCCGGTATCGATCACGACATTGCCATTGATCGTTCCGCCCAGATCCAGTCCGATCACGCCCGTGGCCGTACTGGACGTAGAGCCGGTGACGGAGATGGCGCCGATTTGATCGATGTCGTTCACACTATCCACGAAGCCAACGCGGACATCGCCGTTGATGACGCCGTTGTTCTCGAAACCGATGACGCCGGTGGACGTACCTGTGAGACTGGTCGTCTGCATGCTCAGAGTGCCGAACGTGATGTTCCCGTCCATGATGACCGAGCTGTCGACAAGAACGCCGATGCCGCCGTCGCCCGTAATGGTGATCGTGCCGTCACCCAGATCGACGTTGCCCGTATAGGTATTCGGAGGGGGTATCGAGCCGTCATCGGTTGTCGGCCCCTCGAACCAGAGGCCGCGCTTGTTTGTGCCCGTACCCGACAGATCAATCGTGCCCTGTTCGAGAATGCCTTCCACCACATGCGCGCAGGTATTCGTTACAGCGCAGCCCGCCGCGTTCGTCGCGTTGATACTTTGCGTGGTGAGATCGGTCAGAATGCCGACCGCACCGTTCGTGTTCTTGAAAGATAGAGTCGTACCCTCGACTTGGGCGAAGCTATTGTCGGAATTGATCGTGACGGCCGGCGTGGTGCCGCCTGAGATCGTGATGGCGCCGCCAGTGTCGAGTTTGATGTCGGCAGGAGTTAGGCTTCCATCCGGGTTCGCCGTCGCTGTCGCGATCGGCGTCGTGATTTCGGTCGTGATGTCGTCCAGGGGATCCTGCTGGGCGAACGCCGGCATTCCAGCGGACGCAGCCAGCACCACAGACAGCACCAGGATCTGCTTTTTCAAGTCGAACCCCTTGTTTTCTCAGGCCGTTCAGTATCTTGGGCGGCACAAGCCCCTAAGACGCTGCTGGCGTCAATCCAAAAAACGTCCCGGCGCGCCTTTGTCCCAGCCAGCCTGGCGCCGCCGGGGTCGGACGATACACAAAACCGGCACTGTCACCTAGCCTTGCTGCCATCTAAACGCAAATTGCCCCTTTTTAATCAGGTATTAGCGGGTGGGGGCAAGAATGGGCGGGGTGTCATCCTTAATGACCGGACCACCCGTTCATGCAGCACATCCGGCGCACCAGCTTTGCCAAGCTGACCCAAGAGGATCTAACCGCAGCCATCGCGCGGCACGAGATGCTTTATTCCGGGCGTATGGGTGGGGCGCGCGCCGTGTTCGCATTCTGCGACCTCAGCGGCCTCGACCTGTCGGGGCATAATCTCGCAGACGCCGATTTTACGGGCGCGGCTCTCGAAGAGACCAACCTCGCCGGAACGCGCCTGGATTCAGCGAATTTCTTCGGTGCCGATCTGCGCAGGGCCAACCTAGCCGCAGCGAGTCTCAAACGCGCCGATCTGCGTGGCGCAAGCCTGCGTGGCGCCAATCTGAGCGGCGCCAATCTCTATGAAGCGGACATGCGCGAAGGCACGATCGCGGAGAAGGACAGATACGGCAATCTGCGCATCCTGCAACACGATATCGGTCCATCGGAGATGCCGGGCGCCTTGCTCAACTCAGCCAATCTGGAACGCGCCAAGATGAGCGGCGCAATGGCGGCGCAGGCGGATTTCACCGATGCGATCATGAAAGGTTGCTGGCTCGTGCGCGCCAACCTCAGACAGGCGACACTTTCCGGCGCCAATCTGGAGAACGCCGATCTTTCGAACTGCGATCTTTCCGGCGCCAATCTCAGCGGTGCAATTCTCATTGGCGCGCAGATGACCAACGCCCTGACGCAGGGCACCGATATGACCGATGCTCTGACAGACGCCACGTCGGGCCGGAGCATTGACGATCTGCCAATGCCCATCGAAGAGTTGTTGGCGGTGCATTCACGCTGGGTGGAAACGGACGGTCGCGAGGGCCAGCCCGCCGATCTCAGCCGTCTGGATTTGCGCACGTTCGGGTCGTTCGCACATCGCATGCTGACCGCGCTGATCGCGCCGGGCGCCAATTTCTACAGGCAATGTCTCGAAGGCGTGTCGCTGCAAGGCAGCAATTTGCAGGGCGCCGATCTGCGCTCGGCCAGGCTGGTCGGCGCCGATCTGCGCGGCGTGAACCTTACCGGCGCCAAACTCGGCAACGCCGATCTGCGCGACTGCAAGATCGGCCCACTGATGATTTCGGATTCGCGTCTCTTGCCCGCGCGTCTGGACAAGGCGACCGCGCGTTATGCGGATTTCCGCGGCGCCGATCTTCGTGGCGTCAATTTCACCGGCACCGATCTCGCCTACGCCAACCTCCATGACGCCGATCTTCGTGGCGCCAATATCGATGCCGCCGATACAGCCGGTGCAAAGCTCATGCACGAAATGGCGCAGACAACAGCGGCCTCCGCCTGAAACGTCTGGCTATAAGGCGAAGATCAGAGAAAGATTGTTGGCCGGCATTTCGACCGTTTTCCGCAAGGAAAATCCAAACCGTCCGGCTTCGCGCTCAACGTCGCCAATATCCCGCACCCCAAAAGCCGGATCGCGTTCCTTGAGCCACATATCGAAAGCCTCATTGGAGGGCGCGGTATGCCGGCCGTCGCGCTTGTAAGGCCCATAGAGAAAAACAACCCCGCCATGATGCAGCGATCGCGATGCGCCTTTGAACAGCCCCGGCGTCGATGTCCAAGGCGAATAGTGAACCATATTGATAGCCACGATCGCGTCGAACGATCCCGAGACACCCCAATCCTCGGCGTTCACGTCGATGGCAAGCGGAAGGGCCACATTGCCCAGCCCCTCATGCGCAATCCAAGCCGCTATGCTCGCGCGAGATTCCGGATCGGGATCGCTCGTCTGCCATGAAATGCCCGGCATTGCGCGCGCGAATATCACCGCGTGCTCGCCGCTGCCGGATGCGATTTCGAGCACGCGGCCCTGATCCGGTAACATCTCTTTCAATACCGCGAGGATCGGTGTCGCATTGCGCGCTGTGGAAGGTGAGAAGCGGCGCGCGTCCATCAGGCACGCGGCGACGTTTTGCTTCTGATGAACTGGCCGAGCCGTTGAAGACTGACGCGTGCCTCCGGCACACGGGAATTTGCCTGAAAGACGTGTTGCATACCGTCGTAAATCTCGACGCTGACGGGCGTGCCCGCTTCCGCCGCGCGGTCGCCGATGCGGCCTGCGTCGTCCTTGAGGATTTCCGAGCCTCCGGCGTGCACCATGATCGGCGGAAAGTCGCGAAAATTCGCAAAAACCGGACTGGCATAGGCATCGCAGGGGTTGTTCTTGCGCAGATAGTTCCGCGCACTCAGGAACAGCAGTTCCCAATTCAGAGCCGCGTCGTCGCGCGCTTTGGTCATCATGCTCATGCCGGACAGCGAAAGGTCGGCCCAGGGCGACATCGCGACACCGGCCGCCGGCATCGCCAGTCCCGCATTGCGCGCGGCAAGCAGGATAGCGAACGCAAGTCCGCCGCCCGATCCATCCCCCGCGATGATGATGGATTTTGGATCGGTGCCCTTTGACAGCAGATGCCGATAGGCGTCGATGCCGTCACGGACGGCCGCGGGAAAAGCGAATTCCGGCGCTAAGCGATAGACCGGCGTGAAGGCCTCCGCCTCCGCGGCCTGGCACAGGCGCCCGATAAGAGGGCGATGCGTCTCCGGCGATCCCGTAATGTAGCCGCCGCCGTGAAAATAGAGGACGGTCCGTTTGGCCGAAGCGGCAGGCCGTGCCCATTCGCCCTTGATCGGTCCCACCTGACCCGACTCGAACGCCACATCATTCGGCGCGGCGCCATAACGTTCGAAGAGATTGATGTATTGACCGCGCAGTTCCGCGATATCCGTATTCGCATCGCTGCGCGAGCGCGAAAGGCGCGCGAAACGGCGAAACGGGTTGCTTTGCCAGGTGGGCATTTGCGGTGCTCGGGATGCGCGCGGAGGATAGTGCCAGCGATACGAGCATGTCACGCCGGTAGGCGAAAACATCCGATATATGGTTAGCACGCAAACGAAGAGGCCGGGAGCTTTCGCCGCCCGGCCTTTCGCGAACCAACCTCAGAGGGGGAGCCGAGGGGTCTTGATCAGGCCGCCGCTCTGGAGCCTTCGATCGTCTTCAGTTCCGGCGCATTGATCTGGATGCGGCGGGGCTTCTTCTCTTCCGGAACGAGGCGCTCCAGATCGACGTGAAGCAGTCCGTTTTCGAGCTTCGCGCCCTTCACCTCGACATGCTCGGCAAGCTGGAAGCGGCGCTCGAACGCACGCCCTGCGATGCCGTGATGGAGATAGGACTGCTTTTCGGTATCGTCACGCTTGCCGGTTACCGACAATACGCCGTCGCGGACCTCGACGTTCAGATCCTTGTCACCGAAGCCGGCGACCGCAACCGTGATGCGATAGGTGTTATCGGCTGTACGCTCGATGTTGTACGGGGGATAGCCCTGGCTGGAATCCGCGACCTGATCGAGCATGTCGAACATACGGTCGAAGCCGACGGTCGAGCGGAACAGCGGGGAAAAATCAAAACTACGCATGGTCAAACCTCCTGAAAGCGTCTGGTTGAGACCCTTCCCGATCCCGGGCAAAGGCCGTTTTCTGTTTCCGGTCGCCATTTGGCCGCCCGGACAAGTCTCAGATGGGGAGCAGGTTTTTGTGTTTCAAGGCCTCGGAACAGGCCCGATCAGCTGAAATTAGGGCTGCTCGATCGCGAGCCCCTCGGCCTTGAGCCGGTCGAGGATTCCGTCCTTTTTCAGGAGGGCGCCGAAAGAGACCAGCATCACCGTCTTGCCGGGCTTGGTGAGAGCGGCATCGACGGCCGCAACGGAATCGTGGACCGCGCGCTGGAACAGAACCGAGACGCCCGGCACCGCCTCGATGCAGCTTTGAAACCGCTGCTCCGACCAGTTTGCCTTGAGCGCGTCGAGATCGCCGACAGCCCATGCTTCCGCGGCAGCCTTTGCATGCGCCGCAATGTCGTCGAGATCATCGAGCGCATCCTTCACGCAGGCCTCATTCGCGGCCGGGGACATCTGCGGCAGCGCTTTGAGCATGGGAAGCGCTTCGTAATCGGCGACGGGCTTTGTCTTGACGTCAAGGCGCCGCGCGATTCTTTCGATGCTGCTGGAGGGCTCTTTGCCGGTCAGTCCTTCGGCATCGATCACATCGCCCTCCAGACGCAGGAGAGCCAGCGGTGGGCGCAGCGAGGAATAGCGATCGGCGCCGTGACCGCTTTTGGGGAGCGCGGCGAGGTATCGCTTGCGCAGCGGCTCGGGCAGGGTCGTTTCCACCGTCGTGCCGTCAGGCAGATACACATCGCCCGAATGCCAGGCGAGATACCAGAGCCCCTCCACCAAACCGACGGAGGCCCTCGCATTCAACAGCAATTGGCGCGCACCGGTCAGCGCATCGGTCACGCCATCCTGGTTCCACGCAAGATCTTTCGGTACCGGCCCCACGAAGCCGATCAGCACGACGGATGAATCGCCCTTGGTCACGCGCCACATCACGGGACCGGGCTTGCGCGCGGTGACGACCACGGTCTCGATGTTCGACCAGTCCGATGGCGGCGTGGGCGTGTCCGCGCGTGCAAGGCCGCAAACCAGCACGATCAGCAGGAACAGAACGATCCGGACTACCACCATTTCAGGTGACTAAACCCTGCGAACCACAACAATCCCATGACGCCGTAGGTGATGCCATCGACTTGCCAGGGCCTGAGCTGGATGCCGGTGACGTTCTTGATGAGCGTCATCAGCCAAGCACCCTCTTCCACGTTCTGCTCCGAGCGCCAGGTGCCGTAGCGGATGTAGGATTCGATGTTGTTCAGGATGCAGGAGTTCTTGTTGAACTGCCAGCCAAGAACCACCAGCGGCAGGAATGCGAGATAGACATAGAGTACTGCGGGCACAGGGACCGCCCAGCCGCCGACGATGAAAATCAGCACCGCAAAATGGAGATAGAAACAGAGGTTGCCGAGTGCGTCGCGCTTCTCCACCGGCGACGGCGCCGTCGTGGCCAATGCGGGGATGTCGTCGTCCTGTGACAGACTCATGGCGCTCCCTTCCTGTCCGCGACCTTAGCAGGGTCGCCGTCCCGCTCCTACGACTATGACAGTATCATGAAGCCCGTTGGTTCCGCCTCCGGAGCCCGATATAAGAAGCACCACAACAACACGGGAAGGAATCGCCATGGCCTCGCCGCAAATCCAGCAGATCGTCGACCAGATGGGCCCCGCCATCGGCGAGAATTCGGGCCTTGGCGGGACACTCAAATTCGATTTCGGTGCGGACGGTTCGGTGCTGATCGACGGCAAGTCCACGCCCAATACGGTGGCGGACGGCGAAGGCAAGAGCGCTGACTGCACGCTTTCGGTCAGCCTCGCGGACTTCGAAAAGATGGTCAAAGGCGAGCTCGACGGCACGTCCGCGTTCATGCAGGGCAAGCTGCGTGTGGCCGGGGACATGGGCCTTGCGATGAAGCTCGGCCCGATCCTGCAAAAGGCGCGCGGCTGATTTCTTTCGATCCTCGATACTTCGGCGCGCACGATGGCGTGCGCTTGCGCGCGGGCCTGTTCGAGGCGAAGCCCGCCACACGCGGCGTGTGCGTGCTGCTGCACGGGCAGACCGAGTTCATCGAGAAATACGCGGAAGTCATCGGCGAACTGAACGCGCGCGGTTACACCGTCGCGACCTTCGACTGGCGCGGACAGGGCGGATCTGAGCGCCCGCTCGCCGATCCGCTCAAATCCTATGTGAAGGACTTCGCGCAGTTCGACGACGATCTCGCGAGTTTTCTCGAGCAGATCGTCACGCCGATCGGCGGCGCACCGCCGATCGCACTGGCGCATTCGATGGGCGCGCATATCCTTCTTCGCACCTTGCACGATAAGCCGTCGGCGTTTCGCGCAGCGGCGCTTTCGGCGCCGATGATCGCGGTGTCGGCGCGCGGTTATCCCGCCTGGCTCGCGCACGTGGTGACACAGCTTTACGACGGCTTCGGGCAAGGCGGCGGATTCGCGTGGGGGATGGCGGCGCGCGACCCGTTCAACATCACGTTCGATACGCAGCTCGTCACCTCGGATCGCACCCGGTTTCAGGCGACGCAGGACTTTCTGAAAGGCCATCCCGATCTGCGCCTCGCCGGCCCGACCTGGGGCTGGTTGGAAGCGGCGTACGCATCGATGGCGCGCGTGAGTGCGCCGGGTTTTGCCGAAGCGATCCCGATGCCGGTTTTGATCGCGGGGCCGGGCCGGGACCGTATCTGCCTCACATCCGCGACAAAGGCTTTCACGGAGCGCCTGCCGAAGGGCGAATATCTCGATCTTCCCGACAGCGAGCACGAGATCCTGATGGAAAACGATTCCATCCGCGCGCGGTTCTGGACCGCGTTCGACGCATTCACCGCGAAGCTCTAAAAACAAAAGGCGGATATCGACAGCGCTGGCCTAGCGCACGATCCGCCTTGAGCGTCGAAGCTACGGCAGGCGGGCAACATCCGTTTCGAGGCGGATCAGACACGCACCTTTGCTTGTCCCTCCGGCTCCGCTGGCCGGAACGACACCGCTGTGCCGCTCGAGACGGTATAGATGTCCTTCCAGTTCGCACGTCTGCGCGCGAGCGCGCATCTTCTGCCCTGTATGTCTCTCGCGATGATCGGATGGCGGGCCTTAAGGCCGCGCGATCCGGAAAACCAGGCTGAGCATGGCTTCTCCTTCTCTACACAGGGCAGAAATGGGAATGCCGATAATAGGTTTCAAGTCCTATAGAGGGATTTATTTCTGACAATTTGTCAGAAAAACCTCAAGACACCTCAAATGTTGTCAGGGCCCGCTAACCGGGTGGCCCGGTCAAGCCGGGCCATGACAATTTTTATTAGCCAGCCCCGTTTTCCCTCAACCGGCTATCAATTGTCGAAGCGACAGCTTCAGCTTCGAGACGCGAGCCATAGCGATGTCCGATCCAGACGATGTTGTCATCGTCCGGCCCCTTCATACTGATCTTGGCGCTGTCCAGACTGTCAAAGCCCACCGTGAAGATCGTGCGCGTCTCGAAAAATTTCGCGCCGATGAAAAGAACGATACCGAGAAACATGCCTTCGTCAGCGACCTGGCGCAGGTCATAGCTCCATGTTCCGAGCATGCTCAGCAGGCCGGCGTTGTGCAGATCGCCCATGCCGTATTTTATGCTCAGAGGGCCTTTGAAAACGCCGTCTGCCAGTCCCAAAAATACTGCGACGATCGTCGCCCATATCGTCAGCGACAGTCCGCGCTCGCTCCACTTTTCTTTCTTGTCTAATACAAATGCCATTTTTCTCTCCCCTGAGTCCGAAAAGGCTAGTCAACTCATAGGCGTTCCGCCATCAATTTCCCGCCAACAGCTTCAACACCGCGTCGTGCACGCTCGCATCGCCGCTGGCGACGCACTGACCGCCAGCGCCTGGGTCGCCGCCCTGCCAGTCGGTGATGATGCCGCCCGCGCCTTCGATCACGGGGATCAACGCCGCGACATCCCAGCGCTTGAACGTCGACTCCACGATCACGTCGCAGAAACCCATCGCGAGCAGGCCGAAGATGTAGCAGTCGCCGCCGAAGCGGCTCATCTTCACCGCGTTCGACACACGGCGGAACGCGGCGCGCTCCTCCGCGCCGAAATACGCGTACGGATGCGTGCAGCACAGGATCGCGTCCGCGACGCGCGCGCACGGCCGGACATGCAATTCCTCCTCGATCCCGCGCGCCACGAAATGCGTCCTGCCGTTCGCACCGACAAAGCGCTCGCCGAGCACCGGCTGGTCGATGATGCCGAGCGTGGCGCGCCCGTCCTTCTCCAGCGCGATGAGAGAGCCCCATTCGTGCCGCCCGTTGATAAAAGCGCGCGTGCCGTCCACGGGATCGAGCACCCAGCGAAGGCCGCTGGTGCCCGGCTTCTCGCCGTATTCCTCGCCCAGGATCGCGTCCTCGGGCCGTTCGCGCTCGATCATCGCGCGGATCGCGCGCTCGGCGCCCTTGTCGGCTTCCGTCACGGGATCGAAGACCGCGCCCGACGCCGCGCCCTTGTCGTCGATGTCGATGCGGCGGCGGAAATAGGGGCGGATCACCTCCCCAGCCGTGTCGGCAAGGCGGTGCGCGAAGGCGATTGTCGCGGCGTCGATGGTCATTTTTCAAAGCTCCCCCTCGCCCCCACGCAGTGGGGGAGAGGGTCGGCGTGAGGGGGCGGCAAATACAGAATTCAATCGGACTGCCCCTCACCCTACCCTCTCCCCCTAAAAGGGGGAGAGAGAAAAACTATGTATAGTGAGAACATCGCTATCGAGGAGGCATCATGAAATCCGTCGTCGTCACAGGGTCGTCCACCGGCATCGGCTGGGGCGCCACAAAAATTCTGATCCAGAACGGCTTTCGCGTCTTCGGCAGCGTGCGCAAGGACGCCGACGGCGAGCGCCTTCAGAAAGAATTCGGCGCGAACTTCGTGCCGCTGAAATTCGATGTCACCGATGCGGCGGCGGTGAACGCGGCGGCTGAGCAGGTATCGGCGGCGCTCGGCGGCGAGACGCTGGCCGGTCTGGTCAACAATGCCGGCATCGCGGTGGCGGGGCCCCTGCTCTATCTCAAGATCGACGAGCTACGCCATCAGCTTGAAGTGAACGTCACCGGGCAGGTGATCGTGACACAGGCGTTCGCGCCGCTCCTCGGCGCGGATCGTTCACGCAAGGGCGGTCCGGGCAGGATCGTGATGATCTCTTCAGTGGGCGGAAAAAACGCGAACCCGTTCATGGGGCCGTACTGCGCATCGAAATTCGCCATGGAGGGTCTGTCGGAATCTTTGCGCCGCGAGCTTTTGATGTTCGGCATCGACGTGATCGTCGTGGCGCCCGGCGCGGTGGCCACGCCGATCTGGGACAAGGCAGAGGAAGTCGACGTCACCCAATACGCCAACACGCCCTATCTCGAACCGCTCAAGAAGATCCGCGCCTACATGCTCGACCGCGGGCCGAAGGGCCTGAAGCCGGAGAAGCTCGGCCAGGCGATCTACCACGCGCTCACCACGCCCCGCCCGAAGGTGCGCTACACGGTGACGCCGGATCGGTTCGCGGAGATCATGCAGGCCGTCCTGCCGAAACGCACAATGGACAAACTCATCGGCGGCCAGCTCGGCCTCACACAGAAATAGGATCGCGATGTCAGACGGATTCACTTTGGACCGCTTCGCGGCGGCGCGCACGGCGTTCGACGCCAATCTCGCCAGCGGCGCCGATGTCGGCGCCTCGTTCTGCGCCACGCACAATGGCGAGATCGTCGCCGATCTGTGGGGCGGCTATGCCGATGGCGGGAAAACGCGACCGTGGCTGAAGGACACGATCGTCAACGTCTATTCGACGACCAAGACGATGACGGCCTTGACCGCGCTGTTGCTCGCCGATCGCGGCGCGCTCGATTTCGACAAGCCGGTCGCGCATTACTGGCCGGAATTCGCGGCCAGCGGAAAGGCGGACGTGAAAGTCAGCCATCTGATGAGCCACTCCGCCGGGCTTTCCGGTTGGAAGGAAAAGATCACCTATGACGATCTCTACGATTGGGAAAAGGCGACCTCGCTGCTCGCGGCGCAAGCGCCCTATTGGGAGCCCGGCACCGCGCCCGGCTATCATGCGCTGACGCAGGGCTATCTCGTCGGCGAAGTCATCCGCCGCATCGCGGGCAAGACCGTGGGCACGGTTTTCCGCGAGGAGATCGCCGGACCGCTCGGCGCCGATTTCCATATCGGATTGCCCGCGTCGGAGGATTCGCGTGTCGCCGATCTGATCCCGATCCCGCCGGGCGCGACGATGCAGGACGCCGCGCGGACCGAGCTTCAGAAGAACATGGCGCTCAATCCGGGCGTCGATGTCGGCGCAACGCGCACGCGCGCGTGGCGCGGCGCAGAGATTCCGGCGGCCGGCGGTACGGGCAATGCGCGCTCCGTCGCAACGATTCACGCGATCCTCGCCAATGGCGGCGTGGCGAACGGCAAGCGTTTTCTCTCGGAGGCCGGTTGCCGCAAGGCGCTGGAGCCGCAGATCGAAGGCACCGATCTCATCCTCGGCCAGCCCGTGAAATACGGCATGGGCTTTGGGCTTCCGAGCCCGATGGTGCCGCTGCCCAATCCCAACACGATCTTCTGGGGCGGTTATGGCGGCTCGCTCGTCATCATCGACATGGATGCGCGCGCGACCATTGCCTACGCGATGAATCGCATGGAAGGCACGACGACCGGCGACATGCGCGCGCTCGGCCTCGCCATGGCCGTGTGGCAGGGACTGGCGGGGAATTGAGATCGCTTCAGCGGTAGGGAGGCCCGTCATGCAGGGATCGAGAATGATCTTCGCCGCAACGTTTCTTGCGGCGTTCGTATCTGCCGCATCGGCCGCCACGCTTCTGCCGCTCGACCCTTCGGTGCGCGCCGAACGCGTGCGTTACGAGAAGCTGCACATCAACGAGCGCTTCGGCGTTCCGTTCCGTCCGTTCGCATCCGCCTGCAATGACGTGAAGCCAGGCGTGGCGAACTGCACGCTGAAGATCGTCACCGACGAACGCGGTGAGCCCCGCGCATTCCATGCCAGTGCTATTGCGGGCTTTACACCTCTACAACTCGCCAAAGCCTACAATCTGCCTGCGGTCGCAGGGGGACTTCCAATCATCGCGGTCGTGGCCGCGTTCGGCGACCCGAACGTCGCGAGCGATCTGAAGATTTACAGCAGGCAATTCGGTCTGACCCTCCTGCCGAATTGCCATGGTCCGGTCGCGCAATCGGGTGTGCCATGCCTGCAGGCGGTGAACGGAAATGGCGGGAAGAAACTTCCCTCGGGCACGAGCTGGGCGGCGGTGTATGCGCTTGATGCCGAACTCGCACATGGCCTCTGCCCCAATTGCAGTCTTCTTCTTGTCGAGGCGAAATCGAATGCGCAGAAGAATCTGTACAAGGCCGTGAACACGGCCGCAGCGCTCGGCGCGAACACGATCGCGCTGTCGTGGGCGGTGCAGGAATACAAAAAAGAGGCGAGTGACGACGCGAAGTATTTCACCCATCCCGGCGTCGCCATCGTCGCCACCAGCGGGTCTGGCACGTATCAATCCTGCACGCCCTTCACGACGACGCTTTGCTTCCCCGCGTCGTCGCCGCATGTGACGGCCGTCGGCGGAACGTCGCTGTTCCTGAACGAAGACGGCACCTACAACAGCGAGATCGCCGATATCGCCGACAGCAATGGCTGTGCCGCGTATGAACCGAAGCCTGATTGGCAGCCCGATCTTGGCGGCTGCTCGCGCCGCACCACGGCCGATGTCGCGTTCGACGCCGATCCGAACACCGGCGTCGCCATCTTCAACAGCGCCGGCTGCAACAAGGGCAAGGATTGCTGGTTTGAGGTTGGCGGCACCGCGGTGGGCGCTCCGGCCATCGCGGCGGTCTATGCGCTCGCCGGCCTCGTCCCGGGCGACACATTCGGCAGCGAGATCCCGTACGAAAGCGGCAACGCGTCCAACCTGCACGACATCACCAGCGGCTCGGACGGGACGTGCGATCCTTCTTATCTCTGCACCGCAGAGCCTGGCTATGACGGGCCGAGCGGCCTGGGCACGCCGAATGGCACCGGCGCGTTTGCCGCCAAAGCGACCAGACGATGACGACAAAGGAATGCTTTCGCGAGCCCATTCCTGAAATCGCAGATGCCGCAAGATATTTAGATGCCGCAGTCTCTGCACACCTTTCGGGACGCCCAAAACTCACCCAAGAGCTGATTGTGCTCGCAGATATGCCGCCAATACGGAAGTGGACAGAGTCCATATGGGGCAGCAAAAGCCCCTATGTGCGATTCAGTCCATTGCCCGGCTCACCACCGACGCTTTCACAAGAACACCGGATCGAGTGGCGAATGCCGGATTCTGCAACGAAGCAGCTGCTACACCGTCGCGACGGGTATTGTTGCCGGTTTTGCGGCATACCGGTGATCAGAAGCGAAACGCGACGTCGTATTGTCCGTGCTTATCCAAACGAAGCTCCGTGGGGCAGAAAAAATAGCCAGCAGCACGCGGCGCTTCAGGCGATGTGGGCGCAATACGATCATGTCCTACCCCATTCGAGGGGCGGTACAAACGAGTTGGACAACATGATCGTTACTTGCGCGCCCTGCAATTTCGGCCGCATGGAGTTCACAGTTCAGGAGGTTGGGCTAGCCGACCCAAGAGATCGCGAGCCAATTCGTTCGACGTGGGATGGCCTCGAACGGTTCTGTTGAGTCCTATGCGTCCGCTTCCGCCCGCATGGCGCGTTTGCGGTCGTGCGGCGAGAGTTCGCGCTTGCGGATGCGGATCGACTGCGGCGTCACTTCGACCAGCTCGTCATCCTCGATATAGGCGATGGCCTGTTCGAGCGTCATCGGCGTGATCGGCGTCAGGCGCACGGCCTCGTCCTTCGAGGTGGTGCGGATGTTGGTGAGCTGCTTGGCCTTGAGCGGATTGACCTCGAGGTCGTTGTCCTTCGCGTTCTGGCCGATGATCATGCCCTGATAGACCTTCGTGCCGGGCGTGACGAACAGCTTGCCGCGTTCTTCCAGGTACCAGAGCGCATAGGCCACCGCCTCGCCGTCGCCAGTCGAGATCAGGACGCCGTTGGTGCGGCCGACAATGGGCCCCTTGTGCGGCGCGTAGCCCGAGAACATGCGGTTCATCACGCCGGTGCCGCGCGTGTCGGTGAGGAATTCGCCGTGATAGCCGATGAGGCCCCGCGCGGGGGCCTGGAACACGATGCGCGTTTTGCCCGCGCCGGTCGGGCGCATGTCGGTCATCTCGCCCTTGCGGGTCGAGATTTTCTCGATCACCACGCCCGTATAGGGATCGTCGACATCGATGGTGACTTCCTCCATCGGCTCCAGACGCTCGCCGTTTTCGCCGGTCTGAAACAGCACGCGCGGGCGGCTGATAGACACCTCAAATCCCTCGCGCCGCATCGTTTCGATCAGCACGCCGAGCTGGAGTTCACCGCGGCCAGCGACTTCGAACGCGCCATCGCCGGTCTCTTTCACCTTGATCGCGACATTGCCTTCGGCCTCGCGCAGCAATCGCTCGCGGATGACACGGCTTTGCACCTTGTCGCCTTCGCGGCCGGCGAGCGGCGAGTCGTTCACCGACACCGTCATCGCCAAAGTCGGCGGATCGATCGGATTGGCATGGATCGCCTCTGTCACGGCCATGTCGCAAAGCGTGTCGGCGACGGTGGCGATCTGAAGGCCCGCGATGGCAATGATGTCGCCCGCTTCGGCGCGCGCCACCGGCACGCGCGCAAGGCCCCGGAAGGCCAGCAGCTTGGTCACGCGCGCGCGCTCGAGTTCTTTTCCGTCGCGGCCCAGCACCTTGATCACGCGGTTCACCGTCATCGCGCCGGATTCAATGCGGCCGGTGAGAATGCGCCCCAGGAAGTTGTCGGCTTCGAGTGTCGTCACCAGCATCTTGAACGGATGATCGTCGCCGGCGAGCGCAACCGGCTTGGGCGGCGGCACGTCTTCGACAACGCGCTTGAACAGCGGATCGAGATTCTTGCGCTCGTCCTCCAGCTCGTTCACTGCCCAGCCATTACGGCCCGAGGCATAGAGATGATGGAAATCGAGCTGATAATCGTTGGCTTCGAGCGCCAGAAACAGGTCGAATACGCTTTCCAGCGTTTCCTTCGGCTGCGCGTCGTGGCGGTCGATCTTGTTGATGACGACGATGGGCTTGAGACCGAGCTTCAGCGCCTTGGACAGCACGAATTTGGTCTGCGGCATGACCGATTCCGCCGCATCGACCAGCAAGACCACGCCATCGACCATCGAGAGGATGCGTTCCACCTCGCCGCCGAAATCGGCGTGGCCCGGCGTATCGACGATGTTGATGCGCGTCCCGTTCCATTCGACGCTGGTGCACTTGGCCAGAATGGTGATGCCGCGCTCGCGCTCCAGATCGTTGGAGTCCATGGCGCGCTCTTCCATGTGCTGGTTCTCGCGCACCGACCCGGACTGCTTGAGCAGCTGGTCCACAAGCGTGGTCTTGCCATGGTCGACATGGGCGATGATCGCGATGTTGCGGAGATTCATAAATACGGGCTCGGGGCTTGGGTCCGGGGCTTATATAGAGGCGATTCCGGTGCGGCAACCGCGCCGGCGCCGTCGGAAAAACGTCAAAAAGCCTGACACTTCCGGCCTTTGGCTGCGGGCCGCCGGCGGATGCGCGATGCCGCCGGGTATGGCGGTTCGCGCCGCCGCCCCGCATCGCCATTCGTTAACGTGTTGGAATCTGGCGTTTCTTCGTCGCGGACGCTGAAAAACCGCGTATTTCGTTACAAAATAACAGGATGGACAGAAACATACTGGAAAAGCCGTGCTAGGAACCCGGTTGTCCGGCACCCCGCAGCGGCAGAGATAGAGTGTCGCGCGTTGTAGTCTTCAGCCGAGCGAAGCAACCGCCGGCCTCAAGGATTGGTTGATGAATATCCGCATCCCGAGCGCGCTCGAGTCGTTTCCCGACAGTGTTCAAAAGCTGCCGGACGCGCTTCGTACGAACACGCGCGCACGGCTGATCGCAGGCATCATCGGCGTCGTCCTCGTTGCGGCGATTGCGTGGTGGTGGTTCACGCCGGCGGCGAAACCGAAAGGACCGCCGCCCGCGCCGGTCAGGATCGCCCATGTCGGCCGCAAGACGGTGATGGTCACGGAGCGCACGGTCGGCACCATTGTCGCCAACGCCACGGTCCAGGTCACCGCGCAAGTCGGCGGACAGATGATGACCGCGGCCTTCAAGGAAGGCGATGTCGTCCATGCCGGACAGTTGATCTTCCGCCTCGATCCCCGTCCGTTCCAGGCCGCTCTTGAGCAGGCGCAGGGAACGCTCGCCAAGGATCAGGCTTCGCTCGTCAGCGCCCGCAACGACCAGACTCGCTACGATACTTTGTTCAAGCAGAACGCCGCGTCGCAACAGCAACGCGACCAGGCCGACGCGACAGCCAAGGGATTTGCGGCGACCGTGCAATCCGACAAGGCCGCCGTCGACATGGCGAGGCTGAACCTCGGCTATTCCATGGTGCGCTCGCCGATCGACGGCAAGACGGGACCGATCCTCGTGCAGCCCGGCAATCTCGTGACGGCGAATGCGGCCAGCCCACTTGTCACCATCACGCAGCTCCAGCCCGTGAAGATTTCTTTCTTCCTGCCGCAGACCGATCTGCCGCAGATTCAGGCGCGCATGGCCAAACAGGCGATGACTGTGACGATCCAGGTCCACGGCGCCGGCGGAAAGACGCTCACCGCGCCCGTCGATTTCGTCAGCAACGCGGTCAGTGCGCAGACGGGCACCATCGAACTGCGCGCGACGTTCCCGAATCTCGACAACACACTGGTGCCGGGCCAGCTCGCCGATACGAGCGTGACCGTCAACCAGATCGATAACGCCATGGTGGTGCCGCAAGATGCCGTCAATCCGGGCCCGGCGGGAAGCTATGTCTGGTTCGTGGATCAGCAGTCCAAGGCGAAGCTGGTCGATGTTCAGGTCTTGAACGATGACGGTACGATTGCGGCCATCAAAGGCAACGTGAAACCCGGCGACCGCGTCATCACCGATGGCCAGTTGCGTGTCATTCCCGGCGGCAAGGTAACGATCAAGAGCGGCGGACCGTCCGGCAAGAGCAACCCAGGTCAGGCCCCCGCGGGCGCGCAATGAACATCTCGCGGCCGTTCATCGAAAAACCGATCATGACGACGCTGCTGATGGCGGCGGTCATGATCTTCGGCGCCTTCGGCTATTCGACGCTGCCGGTGAGCGAATTGCCCAACGTCGATTTTCCGACGATCCAGGTTTCCGCAAGCCTGCCCGGCGCCGATCCACAAACGATGGCATCGTCGGTGGCGACGCCGCTGGAGAGCCAGTTCTCGACCATCGCCGGTATTTCGTCGATGACATCGACGAGCGGCCAGGGTTCGACCAGCATCACGATCCAATTCAACCTCGACCGCGATATCGACGGTGCCGCGGGCGACGTCCAGACCGCGATCCAGGCGGCGGCGCGCCAGCTCCCCAGCAACCTGCCGAGCCCGCCAACGCTGCGCAAGGTCAACCCGTCGGATTCGCCGATCATCTATCTGGCGATGCAGTCGCCGACCATGCCGCTCTACCAGCTCGACAAATATGCCGAGAACCTGCTGGCGCGGCAGCTTTCGACCCTGGCCGGCGTGGCACAGGTCAACATCTATGGCTCGCAGATCTACGCGGCGCGCGTTCAGCTGGATCCCTTCGCGCTGGCGGCGCGCGGCATCGGCATCAACCAGGTGGCAAGCGCGATCCAGTCCGCGAACGTCAACCAGGCGACCGGCCAGCTCAACGGCCAGACCCAGGCGACGTTGATCCACACCAACGGCCAGCTTGAAGACGCGGCTGCCTATAACCAGCAGATCATCGCCTATCAGAACGGCGCGCCGGTGCGCATCAAGGACGTGGGCCGCGCCGTCGACAGCGTCGAGAACAACCTCGTCGGCTCCTGGTACAACGGCAAGCAGGCCATCGTGCTCGCGATCCAGCGCCAGCCGGGATCGAACACGATCCAGATCGTCGATTCGATCAACCGCGTGATCCCGAAATTCCTGAACACGCTGCCCAAGTCCGTGACGCTGAACGTGATCTACGACCGCAGCCAGTCGATCCGCGCGTCTGTGTCCGATGTGCAGACCACATTGCTGATCGCCGCGGTACTCGTCGTCATGGTGATCTTCCTGTTCCTGCGCACGCTCTCGGCGACGATCATTCCGTCCATCGCGCTGCCTCTCGCCGTCGTCGGCACCTTCGCCGGCATGGCGTTCCTGGGTTACAGCCTGGACAATCTTTCGCTGATGGCGCTGACCCTGTCGGTCGGCTTTGTCGTCGATGATGCGATCGTGATGCTCGAGAACATCATGCGCCACGTCGAGGAAGGCGAGAAGCCGTACGAGGCCGCGCTGAAAGGCTCGTCCGAAATCGGCTTCACCATCCTGTCGATGACGGTCTCGCTGGCCGCGGTGTTCATTCCCATCGTGTTCATGGGCGGCATCGTCGGCAGGTTGCTGCACGAATTCGCCGTGACCATCATTCTGGCCATCGTCGTATCGGGAATCGTCTCGGTGACGCTGACGCCGATGCTGTGCTCGCGCTTCATCAAGCCGGGCAAATCGAGCCACCACGGCAAGTTTTATGAATGGTCTGAGCGCACCTTCAAGCGCGTGGAATCGGGCTACGAGCGCTCGCTGCAATGGAGCCTGCATCACCGCGGCATCATCTTCGCCAGCTTCCTCGCAAGCCTCGTGCTCACGGTCGTGATGTTCATGGTGTCGAAGACCGACTTTATTCCGAGCACCGACACCGGCCAGATTCGCACCCAGACCGAAGCGTCGGACCGCACGTCCTTCACCAAGATGACGCAATACCAGATGCAGGCCGCCAATATCGCCGCGCAGGACAAGAACATCGACGGCGTGATGTCGTTCGTCGGCGGCGGCGGTTCACGCTCGGGCACCAACACGGGTACGCTGCTCTTCAAGCTGAAGCCGCGATCGCACCGCGCGCTGTCCGCCGACCAGATCATCAACGAGCTGAGGCCGAAGCTCTCCGGGATTCCCGGGCTGAAGCTTTACATGACCAATCCGCCGGCGATCCCGATCGGTGGCCAGCAGTCGAAGGCGCAGTATCAGTATACGCTGCAGGATCTCGACCAGAACGAACTGCAGAGCTATGCGATCCAGCTTCAGGCCGCGCTCGGCAACACGGCGGGCTTCCAGGACGTGAACAGCGATCTCGACATTTCCGCGCCGTCCGTGAACGTCGACATCAATCGCGACGCGGCAGCGGCGTTCGGGGTAACGCCTGCGGCAATCGAGTCCGCGCTCGGCGCCGCGTTCGGCGGCCAGCAGATTTCGACGATCTACGGCACGTCCAATCAGTACTGGGTGATGCTGGAGCTGCTTCCGCAGTATCAGCAGCAGGCGCTCGATCTGTCGCGGCTTTATGTGACAGGCACCAACAACACGCTGGTGCCGCTGTCCGCCGTGACCAGGATGCGCTCCGGCACCCAGGCCCTGAGCGTGAACCATCTGGGCCAGCTTCCGGCGGTGACAATCTCCTTCAACCTCTCTGCGGGCACATCGCTCAGCGACGCCGTTACTTCTCTGGGCAATGTGCAGCAACAGCTGGGCTCGCCGCCGGGCATCACCGGCAGCTTCCAGGGCACGGCGCAGGCGTTCCAGAGTTCGATGAGCAACATGGGCATGCTGCTGCTCATCGCGATCATCACGGTCTACATCATCCTGGGCATTCTCTATGAGAGCTTCATCCACCCACTGACGATCCTGTCAGGCCTGCCGTCGGCGGCGGTGGGCGCGCTTGTCACGATCTTTCTTTTCCACCTGCTCTTTCTTGTGCAGATCGGAGATTGGCATCTCATATCGCATGACACGTCGCTCAGCCTCTATGCCTTCGTCGGCATGATCATGCTGATCGGTATCGTGAAGAAGAATGCGATCATGATGATCGACTTCGCGCTTTCGCGCGAGCGCGGCGAGAACATCCCGCCGGAGAAGGCGATCTTCGAGGCGGCGGTGATCCGCTTTCGCCCGATCATGATGACGACGATGGCGGCACTGATGGGCACGCTCCCGATCGCCATCGGCTGGGGCCAGGGCGGCGAGGCGCGGCAGCCGCTGGGCCTTGCGGTCGTCGGCGGATTGATGGTCTCGCAGCTTCTGACGCTCTACATCACACCGGTGATCTACATCTATCTCGACGAGCTCGGCGCGCGCTTTTTCGGCGGCGGCCATGCTTCAAAGCAGGCTCCGGCGCCGGCCGAGTAACTCACGCCTTCGCGCTGAGACGATTGACTTCAGCGACCTCCTCCGGAGTCAGCTCCCATGCCGCGGCGTTGACGTTCGCCTCGATCTGCTCGGGTCTGGTCGCGCCAGCGATCACACTGGCGAGGCAATCGTGAGAGAGCAACCACGCGAAGGCCAGCTCCAGAAGCGTACGGCCACGCGCCCCGCAGAAAGCCTGGAGACGCTCGACGATGACCCAGTTTTCCGCGTTCATATAGCGGTCGCTGAAGCGTGAGCCGCGAGCATAGCGCGTGCCCGCCGGAATTTCCGCATCGCGCTTGTATTTGCCGGTCAACAGACCGCTCGCGAGCGGGAAGTACGGCAGCAGCGACATTCTTTGTGCTTCGAGCGCCGGGATGAGTTCGCGTTCCGCATCCCGCATCACAAGACTGTATTCATCCTGTGCGGTGACGAACGCGGCAAGGCCTTCGCGCGCGGAGATCGCGGCCGCGTCGTTTATGCTCACGGCCGGGAGGTTCGAGCAGCCAATGGCGCGGACCTTGCCCTGTTTCACCAGATCGTCAAGCGCGCACAGCGTTTCTTCCATCGGTGTTTTCGGATCGGGCGTGTGGAGCTGATAGAGATCGATGTAATCCGTGCGCAGACGTTTGAGGCTCGCCTCGGCGGCCGCCATGATGTAGCCGCGCGAGCCACGCGTCTTGTCCGCGTCGTCGTCCATCGCCCTGCCGAATTTGGTCGCGAGCACGATGGTCTTGCGACGAGGCCCAAGAATTTCCCCTAGCTGCGCTTCAGAGCCGCCGCGGTTGCCGTAGATATCGGCGGTATCGAACAGGGTGATGCCCTGCGCCAGCGCGCGGTCGATGACCGCACGGGAGGCGTCGATATCTAGAATGCCGAAATTGTTGCAGCCGAGACCGACAACCGAGACTTCGATATCGGATGTTCCAAGGTGACGCTTTTCATGGGGTTTCGTCCTCTGCCGCGCGGCACTGTAGCGCGTGTGCAGAGGAAACGTCCCGCAAAGAAAAAGGGCGCCGGTTTCCCGGCGCCAGATTTTCCAGATGCGGCGCTTTCTAGAAGCGTGCACCCACTGTGATGCCGACGATACGGGGATCGCCGTAGAACATGCCGGTCCACAGACCCGACGAAGAGCTCGTCAGGTATTCGCCGGTGATATGCGAGCCACCCAGAAGGTTCTTCGCATAACCCTGGACGTACCAGCGATTGTCAGGCGCATTCAACGTGATCAACGCATTCATCACGCCATAAGACGGGATGGCATCCGCTGGACCGTTGAAGATGCGGCCCCACATCGCGGCCTGCCAGAAGTAATCGACGCGCGTCACGAGGTTGTAGCCCTGACCAACGGGAGCCGAGTACTGCGCACCGATGGTGATCGAGTAGGGCGGCGTGTTGGCGAGCTGGTTACCCTGGATGTTGACTGGGACGCCTGTGAGCGTACCGCCGGTCGTAGCGTCTGCCGTCGTGAAGTCGCCCGGCAAGTGATAGACGCCGTTCGAGTCCTTCGTGGCTATACCGTCAGTGACCAGCACGTCGAATGTCGTCGTGCTGCAAGTGCCGTAGGCCGCGTTCGGCACGCCGTACTTAGAGAGACCGTTCACGCCACCAGGCGGCGCGAAGAACAATCCACCGGTATCTGCGCTGAGCGTAGCAAAATCTGTAAGGAAATTACCTGCGCCGACCCCGTTGTGATACAGGACACAGTTCTGTGCGTTGGTTGACGATAACGTGCCGTCCTTCACGACCAGCGCGTAATTGAGACCACCGCCGGGATTGCGCGTATCGATCTGTGCGGTGTTGCCAATGCGCGACTGGGTCCAGTCAGCATTCAGGTTGAACTGCCAGTGGTCGCTCGGCGCCCACAGGAACTCGCCTTCCAGACCACCGAGGAACGCGGTGATGTTTGTGTTCACCGAGGTGTTGTCGATGATCGACGAGATCTGATAGCCGCCGTAGTTGTAGTACCACGCCGTCAGGTTGGCCTGGAGGCGGCCGTCGAGCAGCGTGTTCTTAGCGCCGATTTCGTAAGCGTCAATCGTTTCCGGCTCGTAGAACGCAGGGATGCCGCCGCCGCCATTGTTGCCCTGCTGAACGCCGGGGTTCGAACCACCCGCCTTATAACCGCGAGAGTAGGATGCATAGAGATAAGTCTGATCGGTCAGATCCCAATGCGGGTTGTAATCGACGACCAACCGCCCTGTGATCTTGTCGAAGGTACGGTTCGTATTTTCAAAAAGCTGGGGTCCGGGCGTGCCGGGATCAAAGTCGCAACCGGGTTGACCCTCTTTATTGCACAGCGCTAGCCCCTCAGTGTCATTCTTCTGTCCAACGGGCTCGAAACCATTGAAGATCGTGATGCGGTCTTCGCTGGTCTTGATGTCTTCCGTTCCGCGAAGACCGAGGGTTACTTTTAGCGAATCCGGAATTGCATCCCAGTAGGCTTCTCCGTAGATCGCCTTGGATTCGACTGTCGTCTTCTGTGTCCGGTTGTCATAGTACGTGGAGCCATAAATACAGCCGTTGAGGCAATCGACCGGGTCAGCACCAAGTCCGGCAATCGCGCCCAACACCGTCTGACCATAGTCGAGCGTGTTCGCGCCGACATAGTAGTCGCCCCAAGCCATTTCGTTCAGATAGTAGCCCGCCACCATGAAGTTGAACGGACCGTCGAAATTGGTGTTGAAGCGAAGATCGATCGATTCCTGCTTAGAGGAGCCGTTAGACTGGTCATAGGCGAACGGATTGTTGGTATAGCGATTGATCGAACCGCCGATGATGCCGTTGTTGGTGAAATTAGATGTAGGAAGAGTTCCCGCATAGAGAGGGTTGAGAATGAATGCGTAAGGTCCGTTGATCGGATCCGCATAATTCGAACCGGGAGGCGCGATCGCCTGAAGAACACCCAGCAGCACGCCTTCGGAGCAGTCCAGCGTATATCCGGTCCCGCCACCGCAATAACCCGCACCTCTGGCAAACGGCGTGCCCGGTGAGTTTGTGTAGGCTTCTTGCGAAAGCACTTCGCCATCCGCATACCCGCCAACCAAGGTTGCGTCGAGCCAGCTGTTGATCTTCTGCTTGACTTCACCCGTGATCGAGTTGCTGCGAGAATTCAGGGTTGGCGTGAAATCCGAATTAATGACACGAGGATTGGCCGGAACAGCATTTGCCACCGGATTATAGGGTTGAGACAGATCGAAAAGACCGAGCAACCCTGCTGACGGACCGAGCGCTGCACCGAAGAGCTCCGTCATCGCCTGCGTGCTGACCGGAATGTTGAAGAAAGTCGCATTCGGGTTTACCGAACCGGCGCCAAGCGCATCCGGCAAGCAGCCCAATACACCGCTCGGGTCCGTGTGGCAGAGTTGCTTCTCCGCGCGCATGCGCGTGTCGTCTTCACTGGCGTGCGAGAAGGTCAGATCGACCGTGGTGTCCTGTGTCGGCTGCCAACGCACCGAACCGCGCCCCGACCACTGGTCGCGCGAGTCCGGATGACGGTCGCCGCCGGCCGGATCGACATTGGTCGCGTAACCATCATGACGGACCCAGTCGCCGGCAAGACGAACGGCGAGTTCGTCGTCGATGATCGGCATGTTGACCATGCCCTTGATTTCCGCCGAGTCGTAACTGCCATAGCTGGCATCCACGCTCGCCGAGAACTCATCCAGCTTCGGCTTGGCCGAGAAGATATTCACCGCACCGCCGGTCGCGCCGCGTCCATACAAGGTGCTCTGCGGGCCGCGAAGAACTTCGACGCGGTCGATATCGTAAAACTGGCCGGAGTCGACCGGAGCATTCAGGTAGTAGACGTCGTCGATGTTGAAGGCGATACCGGATTCCGCGTCGCCCGAAATGACCTGCGTACCGATACCGCGAATCTGGAAGTTCGTGCCGGTGAAATTCGCCTTCGTGTAGGAGACGTTCGGCGTCGAGAACTGAATGTCCTTGAACCCGTTCACCTGATGCGCGGCGAGATCCTGCGATGAATACGCGGTCACCGCGATCGGAACGGATTGGATGTCTTCCGCCTTCTTTTCGGCGGTCACAACCACGGTTTCGATCTGCGCGAAGGCAGGAACCGTGAAAGCGCTCGTTACAAGCAGCGCACCAATGAATGTAAGGGACTGTGCCGTCCCCAGCGAACGCTTCGCAAGCATTTCGAACTCCCCGTTGGACCTCAATGACTTGAGGTCGTTCTTGTGCCGACGCATCTCACTCGCATCCCGAGTGAACCCAGAACGACGCATTACGGCGGATCAAGATTGATGGAATGTCAGTAGACCGGCAAGCAGATATCCCGGCGCGAAACTACGGGGACGCAATTTCGGGAAAGCTTTGTACCCAATATGCCACAGTGAAAATTCCTAATAGCGCGCGCTGCGCAAGATTAGATGCCGCTGCGTCGTATACCTAAATAACTATCTGATTTTATTATAAAAATACTCAATGCATTCAGGGATGATCGTGCATTTTACAACTTTAGGCCGTTAATGGCTCGGAAAAGGGCCAAACGGAAACGGCGTTTCATCGCGGACGAAGGTCACGTAGCCCAGCAACTCCCAGAGATAACGCACGAGATTCTGAGAAAAGCCTTTCAGCTCCTCATTGGCGCGGCCGTTGAGCACGAAGACAACGAACTGAACGACGCCCACCACGATCGCCACCCACAATACGACCCAGGCCAGAATCGCAAATCCCACGGAATAGAGCAGCCGCGCGATCGGAAATGGCCTGTGGGCGGGAGTCGGAAGGGCTTGGGCGCCCGGAGGAACATCGGTCATGGAACATCTCCAATCGCAGGGCGGAAAAGCCGCCCACCTTTAGCTAAGCCCCCCCGAGAAGGATTCAAGCCGGAGACGGTGGATTTGGGTCGATCCTCCGCGCCCAGAGATCGAACGGCCCCGCCAGCAATAGCCCGGCAAAATAGCCGCCCAGATGGGCCTGCCACGCGATGGCGTGGGTCTCGCCGGCGATGCTCAGCCCCGTCAACCCGAACAGCAGGTTAACGACGACCCAGAGCGCCGAAAACATCAACACTTGCGACGAGCGCAACGGCAGCAATTCCGGCAACGGACTGGCTGCGCGCAACGACTGCGCGTCCAGCATCCTGATACCGGCGCCCATCAATCCCGAAACCGCGCCAGAGGCGCCGATGACGCCTTCGGGAGAATTCCAGTTGAACGCCAGATGCACCGCCGCCGCTGCTACGCCGCAGATCGCAAAGAACAGAAAGAACAATGCAGGCCGGAAACGCCGCGCGACCACCGCGCCAAACGCAAGCAGCCAAAGGCAATTGAATATCAGATGCGTCCAGTCGGCATGCAGAAACATGTAGCTGAAGACATCGATCGCGCGATCGAACACGCTTGCCGGATCGGGCGTGTGCGGCGTATAGCGAAGGGGCACGAACGCGAACTTGTCCAGTATGCGTTCCGAAAGGTTCTGTGGCGCGAGCAACCGGCCGATATGCGCCGCGACCATGAGCCCGATCAGCGTCACCACGGCGGCAGGCGCTTTCAGAAACGGTTCGCGCGGGGGCGTGGATTGAAGGAATGCCATATCTGCTCTCTTAACGCTTCAACGCCGCTTCGACCAAAGGCAGTCTGTCATTGCCGAAATACATGTCATCGCCGTCCACGAACATGGTCGGAGACCCGAAACCGCCGCGGGCAATCACCTCCTCGGTGTTGAGGCGCAGGCGATCCTTGATGTCGGGCGCATCGGCACGGGCGAAGATCGTGTCCGGATCGAGCCCCACTGACCTGCAGATCTCGCTTAATACGTCGCGATGGCTGATGTCCTTAAGATCACGCCAATAGGCTTCAAAGGTCGCGCGCGCGAAGGGAACTAGCGCGCCCTGTTCGTCCGCCGCCAGCACGCAGCGCATGGCCTCGACGGCGCGCACGGGAAACACCGGCGGCTTGCCGATCGCGATGCCCGCCAGTCGCGCCCAGTCTTGCAAGTCTTTCGCGGAATAGGCCGCCTTGCGCGGATCGGGGTTCGCGCGGCGCTCATAGACATCCTTGTTGACCGCATTGAACACACCGCCAACGAGGATAGGGCGCCACACCATCTCCGCGCCTGTCCGCACAAGGATGTCCTGAATGCGGGTGAACGCCAGATAGGTCCAGGGCGAAGAGCAATCGAAAAAGAACTCCAGCCTGGCCATGCGTGCCTCCCGTTTGAGATAGTCTAACGTTCCCGCGAGCCGCTTTGAAACAAGCCGGTCCGCGAAGGCGTCTTGGCGGCACGCTCGAGGCAAATCCTCCCTCTTTTTTTGCGCGCATGGACAGGCGATGCTCGCGCCCGCAAACCGGGGGTCGCGTTCATGTCCAGCCCATCCAAGCCTGTGGTCGAACTCACGCTTCGCGGCGTGATCCTGGGCATCCTGATCACGCTCGTGTTCACGGCCGCGAATGTCTATCTGGGCCTGCGCGTCGGCCTCACCTTCGCGACCTCGATCCCCGCCGCCGTGATCTCGATGGCGTTCCTGTCGCTGTTCAAGGATTCCACGATCCTTGAGAACAACATCGTGCAGACCGTCGCCTCGGCAGCAGGAACCCTGTCTGCGATCATCTTTGTGTTGCCCGGCCTTCTGATCGTCGGCTGGTGGACGGATTTCCCGTTCTGGCAATCGTTCCTGATCTGCGCATCGGGCGGTATTCTCGGCGTGCTGTTCACGATCCCGCTGCGCCGCGCGATGGTGGTGAACACCGATCTGCCCTATCCCGAAGGCGTCGCTGCCGCCGAAGTGCTCGAAGTCGGCGATGCGGCGCGGACGCAGGCCGGCGCTGAATCGCGCGAAGGCCTGCTCGCCGTCGTCTATGGTGCGCTCGCTTCCGCAGGGCTCGCGATCGTGGCTGCGACCGGATACGCGACGGCAGAGGTCACGGGTTTCTTCCGCCTCGATCGTATCGGATATCCCAATGCCGCGAGCGGTTACGACATGGGGTTTAGCCTGGCGCTGATCGGCGCGGGATATCTCGTCGGTCTCTCGGTCGGACTGGCAATCCTGCTCGGCGTGATTATCGCCTGGGGCGTCGCGGTACCATGGCTGACGATGCATCCTTTCCCGGTGCCGCATGACCCTTTCACCATCGCGAGCGTCGGCGACTACGCCGATTTCGTGTGGCGCAAGCAGGTGCGCTTTGTCGGCGCCGGCGCGATTGCTGTCGCATCGGTATGGACACTTATCAAGCTGATCGGGCCCGTTGTCGGCGGCGTCGTATCGACACTGTCGTCGTCTCGCGCGAACAAGGGCGGCGCCGGCGACCGCACCGATACCGACATGTCGCCAGGCTGGATCGGCCTTGTGGCGCTGGCCTGCCTCGGCGTCATCGCCTATCTGCTGTTCGAATTCCTGCAGCCGACACCGCTCGCCGGCGAGACGCTGACGCTCGTGCTCATCGCCGTGCCGTTCGTCTTCATCGGCGGATTCCTGATTGCCGCGATCTGCGGCTACATGGCGGGCTTGATCGGCGCGTCGAACTCGCCGATCTCGGGCGTTGGCATCCTCGCCATCGTGTCGTGCGCGACGATCTTCGTCGCCGTCGAACACCCTGCAGCCGAAGCGCAAAAATCGCTGATCGCGTTCGCGCTGTTCGCGACGGCCATCGTGTTCGCGATCGCCACGATCTCGAACAACAACCTTCAGGATCTGAAGACCGGCCAGCTCGTCAAAGCCACGCCGCGCGCGCAGCAATGGGCGCTGATCATCGGCGTGATCGCGGGTGCGGCAGTCATTCCCCCGGTGCTGAACGTGCTCGCGCATGCGTTCGGATTCGCGGGCGCGCCGAATATCGGCACGGTGACGCATCAGCCGCTGCCTGCGCCCCAGGCGACACTGATCTCGGCGCTCGCGCAGGGCGTGATCGGCGGCGACCTGAATTGGGCGATGATCGAAGCCGGTGCTGTACTGGGTGTGGGCCTCGTACTGCTGGATGAGATTCTTAGTTTTGCGAAAGTGATGCGCCTGTCGCCTCTGGCCGTCGGCATTGGCATCTATCTGCCGATGAGCGCGTCGCTCGCCGTCGTGATCGGCGCCGTGATCGGTCATCTCTACGACAACTGGACGAAGAAGACGCCGAGCCCGGATTATTCCCAGCGCCTCGCGGTGCTAATCGCATCCGGCATGATCGTGGGCGAGAGCCTGTGGGGCGTGATCAATGCCGGCGTGATTTCCGCGACCGGCAACGCTACACCGTTCCAGCTCGCGCCGACAGATTTCGCATGGATCAACTGGGTGGCCACGGGACTCTTCATCCTGCTGATTGCGGTGCTCTATGGCTGGATCATGACGCGCGCGCGCATGCACAAACCGGTGCCGATACCTTAGGCCCGGTTTCGGATCGCCTCGTCCATCGCGAGCACGTTCTTCGCCTGCTTGAGATGCGGCTGATCGAGCATCTTGCCGTCGAGCGAGGCGACGCCCGCGCCGGACGCGAACGCGGCGACGACGCGCTTGGCGTACTCAACATCGGATGCGGAAGGCGTGAAAGCGTCGTTGATGATCGCGACCTGATCGGGATGGATCGCGAGCATGCCGGCAAATCCTTCGCGCTGTGCCGCACGGGCCGCGCGCTCCAAACCCTTTGAGTCACGAAAATCGGCGTGCAGTGTCTCGATAGCGGGCACGTCCGCTGCTTTCGCCGCGATCAGGCACAGCGAACGCACGATCTTGTAGGTGAGCAGGAACTCCCCGCTCTCGTCGCGATTGCCCGCGGCGCCCAGCGCGGCCGACAGATCCTCTGCACCCCATGTCATCGCGGCCAGACGCGGCGGCGGTGAGCGATAGTCCTGCAACGACATCGCGGCGATCGGTGTCTCGGTCGCGACGGGCAGGAGCCTTATCGCGCCATGCGGCAAACCCGCCGCCGTTTCGCGCGTGATCAGGTGCGCGTTGATCACGTTCAGCGCGTGCGGCCCGTCCGGCTTCGGCACGACGAAGCCCGCAGGCTTCGACGCTGTCACCGCTTCGATGTCGCGGATGAAATCCTCGCTGCCCAGCGGATTGATGCGCACCCAGATCGCCTGCGTGTGCTGTTCTTGCAGATACTCCTTCACCAGCGCGCGCGCCACCGGGCGGTTCTCCGCCGCGACCGAATCCTCCAGATCGAGGATCAGCGCATCCGCCGACGACGATTTGCTCTTGGCGAGCTTCTTTTCGCTGTCGGCGGGAACGAAGAGAAGAGAACGAAGGATCATGTGCATTCCTGCTCCCCATGCTTCGACAAGCTCAGCATGAGGGTTATTGTTACCCTCACCCTGAGCTTGTCGAAGGGCGAGGCCTCCCGAGCATCAACGCGGAACGCTTGCATTGCGCGACCACTTCGCCGCGCTGGTTGATCGCCTTGTGCTGAAACACGACGATGCCCTGACCGGGACGCGACTTGCTGGGCCGCAACTCCAGCACTTCGGTTTCCACATGCAGCGTGTCGCCATGGAACACGGGCTTTGGGAACCGCACCTCGTCCATGCCCAGATTGGCGACGGTGGTGCCGAGCGTCGTGTCGCCCACCGAAATCCCGATCATCAGACCGAGGGTGAACAGCGAATTGACGATGCGGGTGCCGAACTCGGTGCCCTTGGCATATTCCTCGTCGAGATGAAGCTGCGCCGGATTGTGGGTCATCGCGGTGAAGAAGACATTGTCGGCCTCCGTCACCGTGCGCCGGATCGGGTGCGCAAAGGTCTGGCCGACCGAAAATTCCTCGAAATACAAACCGGGCATGGGACAAACCGCGAAACTTCGCGCTAGTGTTTAGCCTTCAAAATTCGAGGAGACCAGACGTGACATTCCCCGCAGGCGCCAAGACCACCTGTTTCATCTTCACCCGCGATCGCGCGGCCGCCGCCAAGTTCTACACCGATATCCTCGGCTTCAAGCAGACGGCGACGGACGAACATGCCGACACCTATGACCTTGGCGACGTCGAGATGCGCATTGTGCCGATGAAGGATCACAAGCCTTCGATGCATACGGTGCTGGGCTGGGAAGTGAAGGATATCGTCGCCGACGTAAAGGCGCTCGCTGCGAAGGGCGTAAAGTTCCAGGTCTACGAAGGCTTCGGCCAGGACGAACTCGGCATCTGGAACGAGCCGAGTGGGCGGGTGAAGCTCGCCTGGTTCCTCGACGCGGACGGCAACAACCTCAGCCTCGCGCAGCATTAAAGCATTCGTTCGAACACGCGGCGGCCGAGATGCTGCCGGCGCGACGTCGCGAATTGTTTGAAGCCGTGCTTCTCGGCAAGGCGCACCGAAGCGTCATTGCCGTCGCCAATGACGCAAACGACGCGTGCGGGTCCGAAGAATTCGCGGCCCCACGCAAGCGCCGCACGCAGTGCCTCGCTCGCAAACCCTTTGCCGTGCGCGGACGATGCCAGCGACCACCCCATCTCCGGCGCGCCGCTTGCGGGATGCGAAGACGGCCGCTTCTTGTCCGCGTAACCGATGCTGCCGATCAATGTGCTGCCGGCTTTTTCCTCGATCGCCCACACGCCGAAGTTCACATAGGCCCAATGGCCCGCTATGCTTCGGAAATTCGTCCAGGCTTCTTCTTCGTCGAGCGTATCGCCCATCCCGATGAATTTCATCACCACGGGATCGGCGCGCATCGCGGCGAAAGCCGGAAAGTCTTCGAGCGTGTGACCGCGCAAAATCAACCGCTCGGTATGGAGGACGGGAATGCTCATGGCAGGCGTTCGAGAAGGACCGTGGGCTCGCCCTTGTAAATCGAACGCGCATATTCCTTGAACCCGCAGCGCGCCGCGACGCGCAGCGACGGCGCGTTCTCCGGATCGATGATGCAGACCATGCGCACCTTGCCGAAATGGTTTTCGGCCCAGCCAAGGATCGCCTGCACCGCCTCGGTCGCATAGCCCTTGCCATGCATTTCGGGGAGCAATCCCCAGCCGATCTCCGGTACACCGTGGAAGGACGGCGCGATATCGCGCTTCACGTCGAGGATACCGGCCTCCCCGATGCGCCGCCCGCTTTCGCGTTCGAAGATTCCCCAGAAACCGAAACCGAGCAGCGCCCAATGCCCGGCGATGCGCATGAACTTCGCCCAGGCGTCTTCCTCCGTAAGGGGCGCGCCGCCGATGTAGCGTGTGACGACCGGATCGGCCCACATCGCCGCGAAGGCCGGGAAGTCTTCCTTGGTCTGCACGCGCAGGAAGAGCCGTTCGGTTTCGATAACGGGAACAGCAGTCATCACAACGTCATACCGTCATTCCGGCTCATTCACCAAGCGTCATTGGGCCGAAAAGAGAGATCATGTAAGCGGCCATTGCCAGAAGGATGATCGCCTGCACCCACGCCCTGCGCGCAAATATCGCCACGAGGCTCAATGAAGCCTCCACAAAATTTCCCAGGATGGGATGCCAGTATTGCAGGACATATTGAGCGGCATTTCCGTGTTCCGCAGCAGCGATCGTCCAGCTCGTCAGATTGAACACGTGCAGCGCTATGGAAAATCCCCAGAACCGCTTCCGGTTGGAGAAATAATAATCCTTCAGATCGAGCCCGTCTTCCGAGACCTCGTCAGGCAACGATGCCGCGCAGAACAGAAACAGGATCGAAAACGCGACCGCCAGCGGCAGCCACGTCAGAAAGACGCGGTGGCTCATGTCGTTCTGGCGCACCCAGACGCTCCAGAACTCGCCCAGCGTCAGCACCGAGGCGTAGACCGCCGCCGTCGGCGCCAGCCAATGCCAGCGTACGCGCGGCCCTGCCTCGATCAACTTGTGAAAACTGGTCAGGACGTTGGCGAGCGCGAGGCCGACAATGATGCCGAAATAAACGGCGGCGTATTCGAAATAGGTCATGGACGCCCGGCAAGAGTTCAAGAGCAGTTCGGAAGATCGAGGATATTATTCAATAAGCTACAGGATCAATCGCGCCGGCGCTCGACGACACGTTCGCTTAGAGCGAGGCAGGCGGCGATCCCACAACCGCAGACGATCCCGGTCGTCAGATCGAATACCGCCGTAAGGCCGAACGTCGCGAGAAGGACAATTGCCGTGCGCCAGGTCTTGAGCAGGCGGGCAAACTCCGCCCGCTCGGCCATGTTCCAGCAGACGACAACAAGAACCGCCGCCAGAGCGCATAGCGGGACATAGCTCGCCAGCGGCGCCGCCACCATCATGAAGGCGAGCACGAGAGCGGAGTGCATGATGCCCGCCATCGGCGTACGTGCGCCGGCGCGGATGTTGGTCGCCGTACGCGCGATCGTGCCGGTCACGCTGATGCCGCCGAACAGCGCGGAGGCGATGTTTGCGATCCCCTGCGCCACGAGCTCCATGTTCGAGCGATGATGCCGCGTGGTCATCGCGTCGGCGACCTTGGCGGACAGCAAACTCTCGATGCCGCCCAGCAGCGTAAACGAGAGCGCGCTCGGCAGGACGGCGGCCACCAGAGCCCACGAGATCGCAGGCAATTGCGGTGCGAGCAATCCGTGCGGAATGCCGCCGAAGCGGCTGCCGATGGTTGCGATGGGCAGATGCAGAATTGCTGCGGCGCCCGAGGCGAGCACAACTGCGATCAGCTTGCGCGGCCACAACGGCCGGACACGGCGAAGCGTAAAGATGAGCGCCGCGGTCGCAAGGCCGAGCAGCAAGGCTGCCGGCGTGATCGTGTCCGCGGCTCTCGCGAGCGCCTGCAACTTCGCGAATAGCGGTCCCGGTTCCGGTGCGGTGAGCTTCAGCCCGCCGAGATCCTTCAGCTGACTTGCGAAGATCGTAAGCGCAATCCCGCTGGTGAAGCCGACGGTGACGGCGTGCGGGATGTAGCGGATGAGCGAGCCGATCCGCAGCGCGCCCAGCACAATGAGCATCGCGCCGGACAGAATAACCGTCAGAAGCAATCCTTCGACGCCGAAACGCGCCACGGTCGCGGCGACAAGCGTGATGAAGGCGCCCGCCGGACCGCCGATCTGAAACCGGCTGCCGCCCAGTGCGGAAACAAGCGCGCCGCCGATGATCGCGGCATACAGGCCGCGCTCGGGCCCGACGCCCGACGCCACTGCAATCGCCATCGACAGCGGCAGGGCAACGATGGCGACCGTGATTGCGGCGATCAGATCGGCGCGAAACGCCGCAACACCGTAGCCCTCGCCCAGCGCGGTCAGGAGCTTCGGACGATAGAGATGTGCGGTGGAAGAACCGTCTGGCATGGGATAATCGGGGCAATCTATCGAAGGAGATACCGCTACGCCTTAAGCTTCCGTCACCATCGGCTGCGACATGTCGCTGCGGTTCGGCAAGTCCGAGTTCAACTTCAATACACCAAACTTGTCATTCCCGGCGAGGTCCGCAAAGCGGGCCGAGAGAAGGGAAACCAACTTCTTCATCTCATTTTTCAGGCAGCGCAGCGTTCTTGTTCAAAAAGGTGAAACTGCCGCCCTTTGTGAAGCGCGCGACGTTGAACTCTACCGCGCGAGTCCAGAATGGAATACTTTTGAAGGGCGCCTTCGGCTCGTTGTCGGGGAACGAAGCGTTTTCGCGCCGAACATAGTCGGCGAGATTGCCGCCATAGTGGATGACGTCCATCTGCCAAACGGAAAAAACCGGATTTCCGGCTTCGTCAGGTTCGGCCGGTAGATACCGATGGCCGCAGACTGGGATCAGTTTGGGCGCCTTGGAGAATATTTCTCCTAGCCGCTCCGCGCGCGCCGGAATGTCCACAGGCATGTCACCCCATTCCGGCCACCACAAACCATTGCCCACATCGAACAGGAACCCTTCCAAAGGCCAGTCGAGCGCGCTTCGAATTCTTGCATCATCGTCCTTGAGCCAGTCGAAAGAACCAAAACGCGGATCGTCGATCACGCGACGGCGTTCACGATAAATCGCAACGAGATCCGGCGGGAAGCGCAATTCCCACTTCGCCTGGATGTCATCCAACTCGATCTGGGTGTAGCCGCTCATGCTCAATACGACTTCGGTAGATCGAGAACGTTCTCGCCGATGAAGCTCAGGATCAACTGCTCCGTCACCGGCGCGAGCATCGGGAGCATGCTTTCGCGGAACAGGCGTTCGACCTGATATTCCTTCGCGTAGCCCATGCCGCCGTGGGTCATCACCGCTTTCTTGCAGGCCTCGAACGCGGCGCGCGCGCCCAACAACTTCGCGGCGTTCGCTTCGGCGCCGCAGGATTGTTTTGAATCGTAGAGCGACGCCGCGCGCAGGCACATCCACCACGCGCTTTCCAGATAGGCCCAGCATTCTGCGAGCGGATGCTGGATGCCCTGGTTCTGACCGATGGCGCGGCCGAACACTTTACGCTCACGCGCGTAACCCGCAGCGCGATTAAGCGCATCGCGACCGAGGCCGATTGCTTCCGATCCGATCAGGATGCGTTCGGGGTTAAGGCTGTCGAGCAGATAGCGGAAGCCCTTGCCCTCCTCGCCGATGCGGTCTTCGTCCGGCACGAACAGATCGTCGATGAACACAGCGTTCGAATCCACCGCGGCACGGCCCATCTTCGGGATACGGCGCACCTCGACCTTCGCGCGGTCGAGCGTGGTGTAGAACAGCGTCATGCCGTCGGTCGGCTTGCGCCCATCTTCCTTCTTCGCCGTGCGCGTGAGCAGAAGAATCTTGTCTGCTTCCTGTGCCGTCGTGGTCCAGATCTTCCGGCCACGGACGATGTAACCGTCGTTGGTATGCCGCGCGAAGGTTTCGATGCTCGTCGTATCCAGACCCGCATTCGGTTCGGTGACGCCGAAGCATGCCTTCTGCTCGCCCTTGATGAGCGGCGCGAGCATCCTCTTCTTCTGCTCCTCGGTGCCGTGCACGACGATGGCATGCGGCCCGAAGATGTTGAGATGGATCGAAGACGCCGCCGCATATCCGCCGCCGCCCTTCCCCACTTCGTGCATCATGATCGCGGCTTCGACGACGCCAAGCCCCGCGCCGCCCAATTCCTGCGGCATGCAGATGCCGAGAAACCCCGCATCGGCGATGGCGCGATAGAACTCTTCGGGGAACCGCGAATCGCTATCGCACCCAGTCCAATAGTCGTCGCCGAAGCCAGAGCAAATCTTCGCGATAGCGTCGGCGATGGCCTTTTGGTCCGGCGAGAGCGTCAGGTCCATAATTCTTTTTAATCTCAAAGTGTTAGCCTGAAAACGCCGCGCAAAACCCTGTTCCGGTCGCGGTTGCGCCCTCTATCTCCCTGCTTAATATCAGAAAAAGAGGGAAAAGCCTGCGATTCGCCGTTATAAGAGCGCCACGACAAGCGCATGACGGGCTGTCAGCCGGGCAACAGGCGCTGTCTGGGAGTTGAACAGAAAGAATGAGTTCAGTCATCGCTGAGGGCCGCCCGCAACCCGCGCGCCGCCCGGGTATGAAGCCGACCGACGTTTCCAATCCGGATTACTTCCACAAGGTTGTCGATTGCCAGTGGGCCTGTCCCGCGCACACGCCGGTGCCGGAATACATCCGGCTGATCGCGGCGGGGCGCTACTCCGACGCCTACATGATCAACTGGAAGTCCAATGTGTTTCCGGGCGTGCTCGGCCGCACCTGCGACCGCCCCTGTGAGCCGGCGTGCCGGCGCGGACGTGTCGAGGAACAGCCCGTCGCGATCTGCCGCCTGAAGCGCGTCGCCGCGGACTCGAAGGACGACATCCGCGACCGTCTACCGAAACCCGCCGCGACGAAGAACGGCAAGCGCATCGCGCTGATCGGCGCTGGGCCCGCGTCACTCACCGTCGCGCGCGATCTGCTGCCGCTCGGCTATCACGTCACGATCTACGATCAGGACAAGAATGCGGGCGGCATGATGCGCACGCAGATTCCGAAATTCCGCCTTCCCGAAACCGTGCTCGACGAAGAGTGCGGTTACATTCTGGGTCTCGAACCCGAAACCAGGTTCGGCGTGAAGATCGACTCGCTGAAGAAAGTTCTCGCCGCGAACTACGATGCGATCTTCGTCGGCTGCGGCGCGCCGCGCGGACGTGAGCTGGAAATCCCCGGCCGTAAGGAAGGCGCCGCCAACATCCATATCGGTATCGACTGGCTGTCGTCGGTCTCATTCGGTCACACGACGAGCATCGGCAAGCGTGTGATCGTGCTCGGTGGCGGCAACACTGCGATGGATTGCTGCCGCACCTCGCGCCGTCTCGGCGGCGACGATGTGAAAGTCGTCGTCCGCTCCGGTTTCGAGGAGATGAAAGCCTCGCCGTGGGAAAAAGACGACGCGATGGGCGAAGGCATCCCGATCCTGAATTTCATGGTGCCGAAGGAATTCACCCACAAGGACGGCAAGCTCACCGGCGTGCTGTTCGAGAAGGTGAAGGCCGAGCGCGACGCCAAGGGCCGGCGCAACCTGGTGCCGACCGGCGAGCCGGATGTGCATATCGAATGCGATGACGTGCTGGTCGCGGTCGGCCAGGAGAATGCCTTCCCGTGGATCGAACGCGACATCGGCCTCGATTTCGACAAATGGGACATGCCGGTTGTTGATGCCGTCACCTATCAGTCGACCAACCCGAAGGTCTTTTTCGGCGGCGACGCGGCATTCGGCCCGAAGAACATCATCTGGGCAGTGGCGCATGGCCACGCGGCCGCGGTCTCCATCGATCTGATGTGCAACGGCCATGAGGTGAAGGATCGCCCAGCCGATCCGCACACGCTCGCCAGCCAGAAGATGGGCATCCACGAATGGTCCTATGACAACGACGTATCCATGGACCTTCGCTTCAAGGTTCCGCATGCGCCACATGAACTGACGCTGCACAATGTGAACATGGAAGTCGAACTCGGCTTCACCAAGGAGCTGGGCTTCAAGGAAGCGCAGCGCTGTCTGAACTGCGATATCGAAACGGTGTTCGAGAAGAACCTCTGTATCGAATGCGATGCCTGCGTCGATATCTGCCCGGTGGATTGCATCACCTTCACGCCGAACGACCCCGAAGATGTGCTGCGCACGCATCTGACCGCGCCGACCAACAATCCGAAGACGCAGGAGCTCTACATCTCGGATTATCTGAAGACTGGTCGCATCATGGCGAAGGACGAAGACGTCTGCCTGCATTGCGGGCTGTGCGCCGAGCGCTGCCCGACCGGCGCGTGGGACATGCAGAAATTCTATCTGGAGACGGCGCAAGCCTGCGGACGATGAAGCAACTCACCGCCACCAACGACTTCGTCGTCAAATTCGCCAACGTCAACGGTTCCGGCTCCGCCTCCGCGAACGAACTCTTCGCCCGCGCGGTGATGCGCATGGGTGTGCCGGTCGCCACCCGCAACATTTTCCCGTCGAACATCCAGGGCCTTCCGACCTGGTACGAAGTTCGCGTGTCGGGGCAAGGTTGGCTCGGACGCCGCGGCGGTGTCGATCTGGTCGTGCTGATGAACCCGCAGACCTGGAACAAGGATATCGCCGAGGTCGAAAGCGGCGGGTACGTGCTCTACGACTCGACCAAGCCGCTCACGGGGCAGAAGCTTCGCAGCGATGTCACCGTGCTCGGCGTGCCGTTCACGCAACTCGCCAATTCGATGGAAGGCACGATCCCGCGCGAGCGCCAGCTGCTCAAGAACATCGTCTATGTCGGCGCACTCGCCTCGCTGATCGGTCTCGATCTCAAGGCCATCGACGAATTGCTGGTCAAGCAATTCAAGGGCAAGACCAAGCTCATCACCATGAACGGCACCGCGCTGCGCCTCGGTTACGATTATGCCGAGAAGAATCTGAAAGGCGCATGCGGGCTCAAGGTCACGCATTCCGACAAGGTCGGCGAGCGCATTTTCATCGCGGGCAACGATGCGGCCGGTCTCGGCGCCGTCTATGGCGGCGCCACGGTGTGCGCATGGTACCCGATCACGCCGTCCACCTCGCTCGCCGAAGCGTTCACCGCGCATTGCAGGAAATTCCGTGTCGATCCGGTGACCGGCCAGAACAAATTCGCGATCGTGCAGGCCGAGGACGAGATCGCGGCCATCGGCATGGTGCTGGGCGCGGGCTGGAACGGCGCGCGCAGCTTTACCGCAACCTCGGGCCCCGGCATTTCACTGATGCAGGAATTCTTCGGCTTCGCCTACTACGCCGAAATCCCCGCCGTGGTGTTCGACATCCAGCGCGGCGGTCCGTCCACCGGCATGCCGACGCGCACGCAGCAATCCGACATCCTGCTCGCGGCTTACGCCAGCCATGGCGACACCAAGCACGTGATGATCTTCCCCGAAGATCCGCGCGAGGCGTTCGAATTTGCCGCGCAGGCCTTCGATCTCGCCGAGCGCCTGCAGACGCCGATCTTCGTGATGATGGATCTCGACATCGGCATGAACGACTGGCTGTGCGAACCGCTCGCGTGGGACGACAAGCGCCAATACGACCGCGGCAAGATCATCACCGCCGAGGAACTCGAGGCCGGGAAATCCTTCGGCCGTTACGTCGATGTCGATGGCGACGCGGTGCCCTATCGCACGCTTCCCGGCACGCATCCGACCAAAGGCGCCTATTTCACGCGCGGCTCCAGCCACAACGCGATGGCGGCCTACAGCGAAGAGGGCAAGGACTATACCGATGTGATGCAGCGCCTGCTGCGCAAGTTCGAGACCGCGAAGCAGATGGTTCCGGCGCCGGTCGAGCGCAAGGCGAAAGAGAAGGCCAAATACGGCGTGCTCTATTACGGCTCGACTTCGGTCGCGATGGACGAAGCGCTGGCGAGCCTCGCGACCGAAGGGCTGCATCTGGATGCGATGCGCATTCGCGCCTTCCCGTTCGCCGACAGCGTGCTCGACTTCATCAACGCCCATGAGCAGGTATTCCTGGTCGAGCAGAACCGCGACGCACAGCTGATGAAGCTCATCGTCAATGAATGTGCGGTCGATCCGGCGCGGTTCATCTCCCTTCTGCACTATGACGGTGCGCCGATCACGGCGCGGTTCATCCATGGCGCCATCGTCGACCGTCTCAACGTCACCCGCAAGGAAGCGGCCGAATGACAAACTCGGTTGTCATGGCCCGCCTTAGTGCGGGCCACCCAGCTGACATCTGCGCGACGCCGGAAGGTTCGCGGAATCCATCCTTTCGAAACCTGAGAAGACTTCACCTGGGTGGCCCGCATTCGCGGGCCATGACAGTTGAGGGATTGGAAGCAGCATGACTTACATTGCAAAACCGAAGCTCCATCATCCCGGCCTCGCCAAGAACGCGCTCGGCTTCACGCACCGCGACTACGAAGGCCGCATCTCCACGCTTTGCGCCGGTTGCGGGCATGACTCGATCAGCGCCGCGCTGATCCAGGCGTGTTTCGAACTCGATCTCGAGCCGCATCGCGTGGCGAAGCTCTCGGGTATCGGATGCTCGTCCAAAACGCCGGATTATTTCCTCGGCCAGAGCCATGGCTTCAATTCCGTGCATGGCCGCATGCCGAGCGTGCTCACCGGCGCGAACCTCGCCAACCGCGATCTCATCTATCTCGGCGTCTCGGGCGACGGCGACAGCGCGAGCATCGGGCTCGGCCAGTTCGCGCATTGCGTCCGCCGCGGCGTGAACATGACCTATATCTGCGAGAACAATGGCGTCTACGGCCTGACCAAGGGCCAGTTCTCCGCCACCGCCGACAAGGGTTCGAAATCCAAGGCCGGCGGCACCAATGCGGATTCGCCGATCGATCTCGTCAGCCTCGCGCTCGTGCTCGGCTGCACCTTCGTGGCGCGGAGCTTCTCCGGCGACAAGCATCAGCTCGTTCCGCTGATGAAGGCCGCGCTCGCGCATCAGGGCTCCGCCGTGATCGACGTCATCAGCCCCTGCGTGCAGTTCAACAACCACGCCGGCTCGACCAAGAGCTTCGATTATGTGCGCGACCACAACGACGCGATGAACCGCATCGATGTGATCCCGGCGCGGAGCGAGATCAGGGTCGATTTCGAACCCGGCACGACCGAAGTCGTGAAACAGCACGACGGCTCCTATATCAAGCTCGCCAAGCTGCACCCGACCTACGATCCGACCGATCGCGCGGCCGCGATGGCGCATCTTCAGGAACGCCAGGCCGCGGGCGAAATTGTCACCGGCCTGCTCTTTGTCGATCCGGAGCCGCAGGACCTGCACACGCATCTGAATACTGTGACGCAGCCGCTCAATCGCATGAACGCGAAGGATCTCTGCCCCGGTTCGGCCGCGCTTTCGGACGTGAACGCGGGTTATCGCTGACCTCACTCAAGGAGGCGCCATGTCTGTCGCCGATCTTTTCTCCCTCAAGGGCAAGACCGCGCTCGTCACCGGCGGGTCGCGCGGCATCGGACTGATGATCGCGCGCGGCTTCGTCGAGGCCGGCGTGAAGACCTATATCTCGTCGCGTGACGCGAAAGCCTGCGCGGACGCCGAAGCCGCATTGAACAAGACCGGCACCTGCATCGCACTGCCGCACGACCTTGGCCATACCGCAGAGGTCAAGAAACTCGCCGATAAGATCAAGGCACGCGAGAAGAAGCTCGACATCCTCATCAACAACGCCGGCGCGGCCTGGGCCGAACCGTTCGAGTCCTACTCCGAAAAAGGCTGGGACAAGCTGATGGCCGTGAACCTCAAGGCCATCTTCACGCTGACGCAGGCGCTGTTGCCCGTGCTACGCGCCGCCGCGACCGAGGACGATCCGGCGCGCGTCGTGAACATTGGCTCCATCGACGGCATCCTGCAGCCGAGCCTCGAATCCTATGCCTATTCCGCCAGCAAGGCGGCCGTGCATCATCTCACCCGCAACCTCGCCAAGCATCTCGCGCGGGACAACATCAACGTCAACGCCATCGCGCCGGGACCGTTCGAGACCAAGATGCTCGCCCCCGTGCTCGCCGTCGCGCGCAAGCAGATGGAAGCGTCCGTGCCGCGCAAACGCATCGGCCGCGACGACGACATGATCGGCGCCGCGATCTTCTATTGCTCGCGCGCGTCGTCCTATGTCACCGGCACGGTGCTGCCCGTCGATGGCGGCATCGTCACCGCCGCCTATACCGCGATGGACGTCGCGTTATGACCCTGCCCATCAATGTCGAGGCCGTTCGCAAGGCGACGGTCGCGAGCGATCCGTTCCCCTATCTGATGGTGCCGGGCTTCGTGAAGACCGAAGCCATCGACGGTATCGAGCACGACTTCCCGCAGGTGACGCACGCCGGAAGTTTCCCACTGCCGACGCTGGCCTTCGGTCCGAAGTTCCAGGAATTCATGGACGCGATCCGCGGACCGGAATTCACCGCAGCGGTCGCCGATAAATTCAATATCGATCTCTCGCACCGCCCGACGATGGTGACGGTGCGCGGGCAATCGAGCGCGCACGACGGCCAGATCCACACCGACAGCGTCACAAAGCTCATCACCGTGCTGATCTACATGAACGGCAAGTGGGAAAGCCCGAAGGGCCGCCTGCGCCTGCTGCGCTCCCCCGACAATCTCAACGACGTTGTCGCCGAGGTGCCGCCCGACGAAGGCACGCTGCTCGTCTTCAAGAACCAGCCGAATGCGTGGCATGGCTTCGAGGCCTTCGAAGGCCCGCGCAAGGTGATCCAGCTCAACTGGGTCACCAATGGCCGCGTCGTGTGGTGGGAACAGACCCGTCACAAGATCAGCGCGTTCTTCAAGGGCAAGCACCAGACACAAGCGCGGATGTGAGACCATGATCCCGAGCGGCACCGAAGCAGCACGCCCGTTCCTGCCGTCGCAGGATTTCGCATTGTCGAAACGCTTTTACGAGGCGCTGGGCTTCGAGAAGATTCTCGACAGCGAAGTCGCGATCTTCCGCATCGGCGCGACCGCGTTCATCCTCGGTCAGCACTATCAGAAAGACTGGGCCGGCAATTTCATGATGCAGCTCATGGTCGACGATCTCGACGCCTGGTGGACGCATATCCAGAGCCTTGACCTGCCGGCCAAGTTCGGCGTACGCGCCCCCACCGCTCCCGAAACGCAGCCGTGGGGCATCCGGATCGCCTATGTTGTCGATCCTTGCGGCGTGCTCTGGCACATCGCCCAACGGCGGCCGGGCAAGCCGCACGATTAAGGCAGGAAACGCCCTTCTTTGTCATTCCCGGCGAACATTGGTGCGCCAGCACCAACGTGAGGGAAGGGAACCCAACTTGTCTTGTTTCTCTGCGCGAAGAAAAAGTTGGGTCCCCTTCCCTAGCATCGCGATGCGATGCTCGCCGGGGATGACAAGGGAGTTTAAGGCGCGGGGGTCCAGAGAACGTCGTCGATCTTGCGCGCGCCGGTGGCGAGCATCACCAGACGGTCGAAGCCCAGCGCGACGCCACTCGCCGGCGGCATCTGCGTCAAGGCGGCGAGGAAGTCCTCGTCGATCGGATAACGCTCGCCATAGATGCGCTGCTTCTCCGCCATCTCGGATTCGAAGCGCGCGCGCTGCTCGACAGGATCGGTGAGCTCGCCGAAGCCATTGGCGAGTTCGACGCCGCAGACATAAAGCTCGAAGCGTTCGGCGACGCGCGGATCGCGCGCCGAGGCTCGCGCCAGCGCGGCTTCACAGCGCGGATATTCGCAGAGCACGGTAGGGCGTTCGATGCCGAGTTGCGGCTCGACGCGCGCGACCAATATTTTCGAGAAGATGTCGGCCCAATTGTCGTTCTCCGCGACATCGAAACCGCCGCGCCGCGCCTTGGTGGCGAGGATGTCGCGCTGGCCTTCGCCCTTCTCGTTCAAAGTGGCGAGCAGGTCGATCCCGGCGTGATGCGTGAACGCATCGGCCACGGTGAGACGCTCGGCGTTCGCGCGCGGATCGCACGCACGACCGCGATGTTCGAACTGCGCAACGCCCGTCGTCTCAGCCGCGCGCCGCACCAGCGCCACGCTGTCGGCGACAACTGTGTCGTAGTCTTCATTCGCGCGATACCATTCCAGCATCGTGAATTCCGGCGCGTGCGACGGCCCGCGCTCGCGATTACGGAACACGCGTGCGAAATCGAAGATGCGCGTCTCACCCGCGGCCAGCAGCTTCTTGGACGCGAACTCCGGCGAGGTGTGCAGATAAAGCGTGCGCCGCGCACCGCCGGTCTCGATCAGATCGGTGGCAAAGGCATGCAGATGCGCCTCGTTCCCCGGCGACACCGCGAGCGCGCCGCATTCGACTTCGGTGAAGCCCTGCCCTTCGAACCACGCGCGCGCAGCGGCCTTGATTCTCCCACGCTGGATCAGCGCCGGACGGCGGTCGGCATGGCGATCCCTGTCCCACCAGGGTGACGGATTCATGGGGAACTCCCGGACTTGGCCGTTTGCCGCGCCCCTGCTACAAGCGCGCCCTCAAGATTGACGAGGTTCAACGTGGTTTCGGTTATCGCCAGCAATGTCCGCAAAGGCAATGTCATCGAGAAGGACGGCAAGCTCTATATCGTGCTGACGGCCGAGAACATCCATCCCGGCAAGGGCACGCCGGTGACGCAGCTCGAAATGCGCCGCATCAGCGACGGCGTGAAGATCAACGAGCGCTACAAGACCACCGACAGCCTCGAAAAGGCGTTCATCGAATACCAGACCTACTCGTACCTCTATCAGGACGGCGAGCATTACGTGTTCATGCAGCCGGAGACATTCGACCAGGTCCATGTCGGTCCGGATATCCTCGGCGACTATTCGGCGTATCTGCAGGAAGGCATGGAAGTCCGCCTCGCGACCTTCAACACGGTACCGGTGTCGATCGAACTTCCCGCGCGCGTGACGCTCGAAATCTCCGAGACCGAACCGGTGGTGAAGGGCCAGACCGCGTCCGGCTCGTTCAAGCCCGCGATGCTCTCCAACGGCGTGCGCACCATGGTGCCAACCCACATCGTCCCCGGCGTGCGGGTCGTGGTGCTGACGGAAGACGGATCGTACGTGGAGCGCGCGAAGGATTGACCTCCGCGGATTGGCTTGCCACTTTGATCTGCAGCCACATTCGAGCGTAGTCTCCTCTCGTCGGGAGAGACCATGCCGCAAAGTCGCGAGAGGATCGGCGCTACGATCGCGGATGTTCAGCCGGACCTGCGCCGCAACTTCCCTTTGAAAACGACGAGCGCGGGCCGGTCATGGGAGGGTGTTCAGGTCAACGAATTCGAGGGAGTCTTCATCGAAGACCTGCGCTCTCCGCAGCGCGATCACGTGAAAATTTCCCTGAACGTGGGAACAGGCGCTTCGATCCGGCGGGAAACCTGCGGTAGAGCGTTTATCAGCCCTTCGTGCATTGGAGAGATCGCGATCCTGCCCGCGGCGCGCAAGTCGCGGTGGCACGGCTATGCACCGGCGCATCTCGATATTCGTCTCGATCCCGATAGAATGGACGAGATGGCCACGGAATTGCGCAAGGCCGGCGAAAGCCGGTTCGAATTCGTCGATGTTCCGCGCATGCGCGATCCGGTCGTCGAGCATCTCGGCGCGATATTCCGGATCGAGTTGAACCGCGCCTCGCACCCCGCACAGAACATCCTTATCGAGTCACTCGCGCTGGCTCTGTCGGCCCATATGCTGCGCAGCTATACAAACGCCACCGGTGTCGAGGACCGTTCGACGGGTTCGGTCGATGTCGCCGCTATTCGCCGGGCGATCAACTACATCGAGGATAACCCCGACCGGGCGATCTCGCTGCAGGAATTGGCGGCGGCGGCCGGGTTGAGCCGCTTTCATTTCGGCCGCGTGTTCAAACGCCAGCTCGGCGTTTCGCCCGCCAAATATGTCGAACAGATGCGGATCGAACAGGCGAAGCTGATGATCGTGGAGGCGCAGATGTCGCTTGCCAGCATCGCACAGGTGGTAGGATTTGCCGATCAGAGTCATTTCACGCGCCGCTTCCGCGCCCATGAAGGCTGCACGCCAGCGCAGTTCGCGCGTGAGCGGGCCAAAGGCATTCTGCCGTCCTGATCCTCGCCGCGTCGCAGCACAAATAAACCCTCGTAAACAGCACAAAGCGTCCAACGGCAGCACAAACCGGCGAGACGCAGCCCAGACCTGCCCTTTCAATGTGCCCACACATTCGGGGCGCGGCGATGGCTACGGACCAGAACAATCCTCCAACAACGTCTCGCCGACAGGTGCTCGCAGCAGGCGTCGGCGGCGTCGCGGCGCTGAGCCTGCCGCTGCAATCCGCCATCGCCGATGCGTCAACGCTATCCAACCAGGAGATAAAATCTATGGGCACAGTCACGACCAAAGACGGCACGGAAATCTTCTACAAAGACTGGGGCTCAGGGCAGCCGTTGTTCTTCCACCATGGCTGGCCGCTGAGCGCCGACGACTGGGACAGCCAGATGATGTTCTTTCTGGCGCAAGGCTATCGCGTGGTCGCGCATGACCGCCGTGGCCATGGCCGCTCGACGCAGACCGCGAACGGGCACGACATGGATACCTATGCCGATGACGCGTTCGAGGTGGTCAAGGCGCTCGACTTGAAAAATGCCATCCATATCGGCCACTCGACTGGTGGTGGTGAAGTCACCCGCTATGTCGCGCGCCATGGCAAAGGCCGCGTGGCCAAAGCGGTGCTAATTAGCTCGATTCCGCCGACCTTCATGAAATCGGAACGAAACCCCGACGGCGTTCCCAGGGAGGTCGTCGACGGTATCCGCGACGGCACGGCGAAACACCGTTCACAATTCTATCAGGACATCACGATTCCGTTTTACGGTTTTAATCGCGCGGGTGCCGTTGTCTCGCAGGGCATTCGCGACAATTGGTGGCGACAGGGCATGATGGGCGCGGCTGTCGCGCACTATGAATGTGTGAGAGTCCTTTCCGAAACCGAGTTCTACGACGACCTGAAAGCCATCGATGTGCCCGTGCTCGTGATGCACGGCGAGGACGATCAGATCTGCCCGTTCCTGACCACCGGTGCGCGGTCGGTGAAACTGCTAAAACACGGCACGTTGAAATCCTATCCCGGATTGCCACACGGGATGCCGACGACGCATGCCGATATCATCAACGCGGATCTGCTCGCGTTTATCAAAGCTTAGTCACAACAAGCGAAGGCGGGCTTGAGAAACGCTACGGCCCGCCTTGCAGCATCATTTCATCCTTCCATAAAGCGCGAACAACCGCTCCCAGTGCCGCTCGGCCGCGTCGCGGTTATAGGCGGGGCGTTCCGGGAAGGCGAAGCCGTGCTCGGCGCCTTTGTAGAGTTCGATCTCCACGTTCACGCTACCCAATGACTGCTTGAAAGGCTCGAGTTCTTCGAGCGGTGCGTAGTGGTCGATCTCGGCCCAGGCGACATAGAACTCTGCCTTCGCCTTGCGCATGGCGAGGTGCGGGCTGTCGGGCGCATCGGTCTTGAGGCGCACGCCGTAGATCGAGGCGGCGGCGCGCACGCGGCCGGGATGGCGCGCGGCCGCGCTGATCGCGTATTGCCCGCTCATGCAATAGCCAAGCGTTCCCATCGCGCCATTGGACGCAGCCGGATCGGCGTCGGCGTAAGCGACCAGCGCGTCACTGTCTTCCATCACCTTCGGAATATCGAGCGAGCCCATCAGCGCGAACATCTTCTTGCGCGTTTCCGCCGCCGCGTCGCCGATGAAGGTCCCGATCTCTTCGACGTTGGAGCGGTGATAGAGATTGGGGAGCATGACGTAGTAGCCCACGGTCGCGAGACGCCGCGCCATCATGCGCAGTTCCTCGCGGATACCCGGCGCGTCCATGAAGAACAGAATGACGGGATGCGGCCCGTCGCGCTCCGGATGGACGATAAACGTGCTCATCGGGCCGGACGGCGTGGCGATGGCAATGTGCTTTTCGATCATGGGTGCCCCTCAAAGCAAAAGAGCCGCCAGATCGCTCCGGCGGCTCCCTTTATTCACTGGCCGATCAGGCCGCTTTCTCGACGAAGCCGAGGACGGCTTTGACTTCGAGGAATTCCTCGAAGCCGAACTCGCCCCATTCGCGGCCCGTGCCGGATTGCTTGTAGCCGCCAAACGGCGCGTTCATGTCGCCGCCTGCACCATTGATATGCACATTGCCGGCGCGGATCTGGGCCGCCACCTTGCGGGCATGATCGATATTGCCCGACTGCACATAGCCCGACAGGCCATACGGCGTGTCGTTTGCCTGGCGAATGGCGTCAGCTTCGGTCTCATAGGGGATCATCGCCAGCACCGGCCCGAAGATCTCCTCGCGCGCGATGGTCATGTCGTTGGTAACGTTGGCGAAGATCGTCGGACGCACGAAATAGCCGCGGTTCAGGCCATCGGGACGGCCGAGACCGCCGGTGACGAGTGTTGCGCCTTCGTCGATGCCCTTTTTGATCAGCGCCTGGATTTTGTTGTACTGCACTTCGCTGACGACCGGACCCATGGTGACGCCTTCGGCGAACGCGTCGCCGACCTTCACTTTTTCCGCAGCCGCTTTCGCGATCTGGGCGGCTTCGTCGTGCTTGGCCTTCGGCACAAACATGCGCGAGGGCGCGTTACACGACTGACCCGTGTTCTGCATCATGTGGGCCACGCCGCGCGCGACGGCTTTCGACAGGTCGGCGTCGTCGAGCACGATGTTCGGCGACTTGCCACCCAGTTCCTGCGCCACGCGCTTGACCGTATCGGCAGATGCCTTCGCGACCGCGATGCCGGCGCGGGTCGAACCCGTGAACGACATCATGTCGATGCCCGGATGCGCGCTCATCGCCTCGCCCACCGTCGGGCCGTCGCCATTGATGAGGTTGAACACGCCCGGCGGCACGCCGGCTTCGTCCATCACTTCCGCCCAAAGCAGCGCGTTCATCGGCGCGATCTCCGACGGCTTCAGCACCATCGTGCAGCCGGCGGCAAGCGCGGGCGCGACCTTGCAAGCGATCTGGTTGATCGGCCAGTTCCACGGCGTGATCATGCCGACGACGCCGATGGGCTCACGGCGGATGGCGTAGGAGCCCTTCACCGTTTCGAATTCATACTCTTTGAGAATCTTGAGCGCCTGCGAGAGGTGCCCGATGCCGATCGCGGCCTGCGCGTTCTGCGACAGGGAGAGCGGGGCGCCCATCTCCATCGAGATCGCTTTCACGATATCGGCATAGCGCTTCTGATAGACCGCGATAATCTTCTCGAGCAGCGCCACGCGCTCCTCGCGCGTCGTCTGCGAGAAGGTCTCGAAGGCACGGCGCGCGGCGGCGACCGCCTTGTCGACGTCTGCCTTGGATCCCATGGAGATGCGCGCAAACGGCTCTTCGTTCGACGGATTGATGACGTCTTCGGTCTTTGGCGTGACCGGATCGACCCATTTGCCGTCGATGTAGAATTTCAGATGGTCTTCCATATGCGTTCTCCCATGGTTTTGCTTGGCTTACAGCGCCGCGCGGCTGGCCGGATAAAATCACACTTTGAACAACGGCTCAAAGCACCGTGGAATCCACACTTGCCGCTGGGTCAAATTCGCCTTCAAACACAAACGGCCGCCGTGTTGTACGGCAGCCGTCGTTATAAATCGGATGTCCAGCGGGATATTCAATCCTCGTCGTCGTGGTCTTTCCCGGCTTTCGCTTTTACGCCGGGGCCTTTGGCCGCCGCGCCGACTTTCTCCTTCAGCTCTTCCATCTCTTTCCGGACGGCCTGAAGCTCTTCACGGACTTCCCGAAAGCGGATCTTCAGATAGGCCAGCCGCTTCCTGTCGGCGCCCGCCTTCTTGGCTCCGCCCGGCGACGCGGGCGCTTTGGTTCCAGCTGCCATTTTCCGTTTCCTTCAGTTGCGGTGTGACTCGTGAAATCTACTTCTCGCCTTCGCCAGCGGAAGACGCTTCGGCCTTGTCTTTGTGCTTTTCCTTTTTCGCGCCTTTTTCCTTGCCCTCTTTGTTGGGCTTGTCCTCGCCGCTCTTGGCGCGGAATTTGATCATCTTCCTGGCCGGCGTGTCACCCTCCGCCGGGATATCGCGCACGATGAACTGTCCGAATTGCGGGACGATGACTTTGTCACCCTTGTCGAGCGCCGCGCGCAGCTGTTTGAACGTCTCGGCCTGAACGGACGACACGACATTCGGACGCACATTGCAGGCGGTGGCGATGGCTTCGTTGAGTTCCTTGAGTTTCATGCGTGCCTTCTCTGCTGAAAGACCGGGGGTCTCTTGGGGCCGGGACTATGGCCCGTGCCATGGGGCTATTCAAGCGAAGCTTGGCGCGGCGGGCGCTTTTCCGGCGCCGGATATATCATCATATTCAACGGCTTGCCGGAAATTCCCGGTCTGCGACAGCCCGGAGCCGCGCGATTTGCACCCCTCCCGACTTTCTGGAATGTTGCCCGCGCAAAAGCCGCCCCCGAAGCAAGGATCCGTGCGTGTGGAATTCGCTGCGCAACAGCGCCAAAAAGGGCGCGGATACGCTTAAGTCCGCCGGCGCGGCGACACAAATCCTTCGCAAGTTCACCGGCGCCGATCAGTTCACGCAGAGCGAATTCCGCACCTTTACCGCCGCCTTGAAGGATGCCGGGATCGCGTTCCATCTGATCGATGCCTTTGTCGATCACTATGCGGCGTATTACGACGCCAATCCCCAGCCCGCGAACCGGACCGACGCCAAATTCGGGCATCTGAAATTCGACATCCATGGCGACATCGTCCGTCCGGTCGAAATGGCGCGCATCCTGAATGCGCTGGATATGCGCGGCATGTTCCTTGTCATGCACCGCCATGCCCTGAACGACTCCTGGTACGGCACGCAGAAAATGTGGGACGCGCTGAAGGAGATCCGCGACCTCGGCCATGAGATCGGCCTGCACGCCGATCCGTTCCACCTCATCACAACGCATAACGATCTCTATGCCGGTCTCGAAGCGGCGATCGAGGACCTCACCAAACACGGCTTTGCGATCCGCGCGATGACCCTGCATGGCGATTCAAGACCGCACATCAAGGCGCGCAAGCTTCAGGCCAACGATTTCTTCGCCGACGGCTTCCGCAGATCGAAATGGGACGGGCTGCCGCCGGAAGGTCAGGAGACGCTCGCCGAGCATGTGCGCCGCTACAAGCACCGCAGGCTCTATCGCAAGTGCGGCATCGAATACGTCGCCGACGGCAATCTCGTGCGCCACGGCGAACTGATCGTCGATACGCCGATCATGTATCTGTCGGACAACCATCGCTGCCTGCGCATCGGCAATATCGAGCATCGCATCGTGAAGGGGCGCGTGCTCCAATCCCCGGACACCTTCGCCATCACGCCGGAGTTCACCGCCGAGGCCATCAAGGTGCTTGTGCGGCGGCCGTTCCTCGCCCTGTTCCATCCGCAATGGTATCGATGAGCGTTCGTTTCCTCGCCAACAAGCAACCCAAGCGCGGCGCACCCAAGCCGCTTCTCGATCCCGTGAACAGGATCATCCTGTTCTGGATGCATCGCTGCGGCAGCACGACGGGGCAGCTCTGGTTCTTCAACGTCGCAGGCTGGGAAAAGCGCATGAAGGGCAAGGGCGCGAGCCAGCTTGCCCCCGAATGGTATGAAGAACACGAAGCGGCCTACGAACATCTTCAGGATTACTATCGCGATCCGGCGTTCACGAAGGTCGCGGTGGTGCGCGATCCGCTGGAGCGCGCGGTCAGCGCCTATACCGTCGTGACCGATACCAAGAGCGGGTCGCAATGGCGCGCGACACAGCGTTCCATCGCCGAGCCGGACGACGAGCGCCGCCTCACCTTCAACGAGTTTCTCGATTTCCTCGAGACCGAAGACCTTGGCACCACAAATTATCACTGGCGGCTGCAGACCGCGCAGGACTGTTTCGACCTGGCGCTTCCCGACGTGCATCTCGCGAAGGTCGAGACTTTGCAGGAGGACCTCGACAGGCTGGCAAGACGGCTTGGCAAGAAGCCGGTCGCGATGCGCATGAACTCCGCGCAGACCAAGGTGGACGACACGCCCCGCGATCTCGATGTCACCTCGCTCACCCGCGCCGATTTCCTCAAAGCGTTTGGCGTGGACAAACGCGGCGTGATCCGCTTCCCGCACTATACGCGGTTTCTGACCGACAAGACCGTGCCGCGCCTCGCCAGACTCTATGCGCGCGATTTCGAGGTGTTGGGCTATAAGCCCATCGTGCCGCTCTAGCGCAATCCGCAATCGGGCGTAGTATGGCCGCCTTCAGGACGGGAGGCCCATCATGCGCGCAAAAATCTCAATCGCATTTCTCTTGCTCGTGTCGTTGGCCACATCCGCGCAAGCCTCCGTCGAGATCAACGCCAGTCCGACGAAGAACATGAACTGCACTGGCGGCATCTGCACGCCGACGGCAAAGAAGGCCGTGCTCAACACCACCGACCTCGCCAACATGCTGGCGACCGGCGATGTGAAGGTCGTGACCGGCAATGGTGCAGTGACGATCACTGTGTCGGGACCGTTCTCATGGACGAGCACGCATCGTCTGACGCTCGATGCCTATCAGACCGTGAGCTTCAAAGCGCCGGTCGAAGTCGCGGGCACCGGCGCAGTGACAGTCAAGTACAATGACGGCGGCACAGGCGGCGATCTCATCTTCTTTAACGGCGGCAAGCTAGAATTCTGGGATATCAAGAGCAAACTTTTCATCAATAATAACCGATATCGGCTTGCCCAGAGTATTAAGCAAATCAGAGAACAGATTCGAAGAAGGACGCAATTTATAGCATTGGCAAATAGTTTGGACTTGAGTGGGATAGTGTACAGCTGGTCTCCCATAGCAGATGTCTACGGAGTAGTGGAAGGGTTAGGAAATACTATCTCGAATCTTACGATAACTGCCCCTCCGGAAAACAGAGACAATTTCGGCCTAGTGCGCACGCTTCATCAATCAGCGCAAATCCGCAACATAGAGCTACTGTCCGTCAACCTGAACATCGCATTCGGTAACAGCATCGGCGCCCTTGTCGGAGAGGAAGACTCTAATGCGGTAGTTGCAAATTCATACGTAACTGGACAGCTCGTGGCCAACGGCGAATCCATCGGTGGTCTAGTGGGACTGAGCTATGGAATCATCACTCGCTCTCGCGCAGCGGTCGCCATATCCACGTCCTTGTGGGCCGATGTGGGCGGATTGGCGGGGGGCGTGATCGGATCGTGTTACGCCCCGCCTTGCAAATCTCAAATCGACCGTAGTTTTGCGGCAGGCTCTGTTAGCGCAGGTTACGAAAATGGTGGCCTGGTAGGTGCTGCGATTTCCACTGCCATTTCCGATTCCTACGCGACCGGAGGTGCAACGGGCACTGTCAAAGCAAATTTCGGCGGCCTAGTGGGTTGGAAAGGCGACGGTGGAAGTTTGGAAAACTCCTACTCGACTGGCGCAGTCGCAGGCGGAACAGATGCCGTTGTTGGTGGATCGGTGGCAGACGATGAAGGAGGCACCAATAATAGTATCTATTGGGACCTAGATACCAGTGGCATCGGCGATCCTAGCCAAGGCGCGGGAAATGTTGCGAATGATCCTGGTCTGACAGGGTTGACAGACACACAACTCAAATCCGGCCTGCCCGCAGGCTTCGATCCCACTATCTGGGCCGAAAACCCTACCATCAACAACGGCTATCCGTATCTGATCGCCAACCCGCCGCCGCAGTGATCTAACCGATCAGCGAGAGCTTGCCGTTCTCTTCGCGATAGCGCTCGCCGGTGCGCGGGCAGACGAGATCGGGCCCAAGGCGGTCGCCGCTGCGGCTGACCCAGCCGACCCGTCGCGCCGGCGCGCCGAGAACAAGCGCGTGATCGCCGACATCGCGCGTCACCACCGCGCCCGCGCCGACCATGGCATAGGCGCCGACCGTATTGCCGCAGACGATGGTCGCATTGGCGCCGATGCTGGCGCCTTTCCTGATGAGCGTCGGTAGGAACTCGTCGCGCCGGTTCACGAAGGCGCGCGGGAACAGCACATTGGTGAACACCATCGACGGGCCGCAGAACACGTCGTCCTCCAGCGTCACGCCTTCATAGAGCGAGACGTTGTTCTGGATCTTGCAGCCGTTTCCGATCGTGACCTTCGGCCCGATCATCACGTTCTGGCTGATGACGCAGCGCGCACCGATGCGCGAGCCGCCGAGAATGTGCGCGAAGTGCCAGATCTTCGTGCCCTCGCCGACGGTCACGCCATCGTCGACCACGGCGGTTTCGTGGCAAAAGTAATTCTGGCTCATGGTCTATGCTTCGCCGGCGCCGCGGCGCACGCGCTGGGTGCGGCCGGCGACGAAGCGCATGCGCTCCGGCAGCGCCGTTTCGCTGTCGCCGAAGGTGAGATCGAGCTGGTCCTGGATGAAGCCCGTCACATCGGCGAGCAGCGCGCCGCTGATATTGACGTTCGAGAAATTCGCGGCGTTGACCTTGGCGCGCGAGAAATCGGCTTCGCTGACATCGGCCTCCGAAAGATCGGCGCGGCGCAGATCCGCGCCCTGAAGATTGGTGCCGACCATCGATGCGCCGGTGAGATCGGTATGGGCCAGGTTCGCGCTCGCCAGCTGGCAACGATCGAGCCGGCATTGCGCGAGCCGGAAGCCGTGCAGATCGACGCCGAAAAGCGCCGCGCCGCGAAAATCGATTCCGCCAAGATCGATGTTCTGGCCGCTCGACGCCTGCGCGGAGCGCACGGCGCTGCTGCTCAGAATGTTCAGCGCCAGCCGCACGTCTTCATAGTTCTCGCCCGCTGCCTCGTCCTGCGACAGGCGGCGGCGGATGAAGGAGATCAGCACGCTGGCCAGCCCGCGCGCCGAACTGCGCGTGCGCGCGGTGCGTTGCGCCACGAACAGCGCCGCCAGACGCTTGTGCATCTCGTCCGACCACAGATCGGCGAACAGCGGCTCATAGATGTCGCGATATTCGGTGACGCGCGCGCCATCATTGCCACGCTCGCGCAGCCAGAAGACCAGCGCCGCGACCGCGATACCCGCGACGAACACGGCGGCGACAATTCCCATCTGAATCGGCGTCATCATGCGGCAGCCTTCGGCGCGAATTGGGCGTAGAGATCGAGCAGACGCTTCTCATAGCGCGCCGTCCAGTTGTCGGCCTCGATGAAGCGCATGCAGCCGAGACGCGCGGCGCTGATCTGTTCGTCGGTCAGGCCAGCGATCAGATCGGCGATACCGCTGGCGGTCAGTTTGTCCGGCAACGTCCAGCCGCAGTGATAGGTGGTGACGACCTTGCGCATCTCCGGGAAGGGCTGCACGACCAGCGGCACGCCGGCGCCGGGATATTCCCAGAGCTTGTTCGGCGTCGCGATCCAGTGGTTCAGCATCTTGTCTTCATAGGGGATGATGCCGACGGTCGCACCCTGCGTCCACGATTTGAGTTCGCGCTGCGGCGCCGGCGGAATGAAACGCACCGCGGATTCGTTGCCGGACCGCGCTGCCGCCTGCGCCGCGATCTGTTTGAGCTGACCGGCGATCGGACCCCAGCCCATCATCACCAGCGTCCAATCGTCGGGCAGCATCGACGCCGCGCGCACCAGAACCGGCAATCCACGCTCCGCCGAATAGCCGCCCTGATAGAGCAGAATTTTCTGCGATGACGGGAGATCGGCCGCATCGTGCAGGCGTCCGTCATAGGGCTCGGACGGCGTGAGCACGATGGCGTTGCGGATCACGACCGCTTTCGGCGCACCGGGATAGGCATGCTGATAATAGAGCGCGGCACTGTCGTTCACGGCGATGAAGCCATCGACACGATGCAGATATCTGCGGTGCAGGCGCGCGTAGTAATCGGTGATGCCCGGCAGGCGCGCGGCCGCGGCCTCGTAAATCTCGTGCGCATCGTAGATCAGCGGAATGCCGAGCGCCTTCTTGATCCTCCAGCCGGTCGGAAGCGTCAGGCAATCGTGGCAGTGGATGACATCGGGCTTGATGCGCTTGGCGACCTCGGTCATCTCGCGCGCGCGATAGCGCAGCAGCGTGAAGCGCGTGGAGTTGCCGCCGAACCATTCCAGCGGCTCGAGCGTCACGGTCAGGAGCCAGTCCGGCACCCAGTCGGGAATGCGCGATTTGAGACGCGGGAATTCGATGTCGCCGAGCGCGCCTTCCTTCATCAGCGCTTCGGCATAGCGGCGGATCGAGTCTTCTTCTTCCGCCTTCATCTCGGCGCCGGCGCCGAGCAGGCGAATGTAGGAACGCACGGCCCGCCACACGACATAGGCGAGACCCAATCCGATGGCGGCGACGAACACGAAATATCCGAAGTCCAGCCACGTCCAGTGCCAGATGTTTGCGAACGACGCGGTCAGCCATCCCACGAACCGCGTGAGCGGGCCGCCCGATGTGAACAGCCGCTTCAGCCCATAGAGCGCGGCCGCGAGGATGCCGAGCAGTACGGCGAACACCGGCAGCACGCGGAACACGGCGGACAGGATCAGGCTGCGATAGGCGCTCGCCAGCCAGAACACGCGGAAGATACGCACGCCGCTGTCGAGATATTCCACCGGCGAGGCGGCGTCGGCGTCGATCAGGCCCAGAACCGTCACGCTGTGGCCGGCGCGCTGCAGCGAATTGGCCTCGCGCATGACGCGGCCGTCGCGCGTGACGTTGTTATGGACGATCATGCAGATGTTCATGCCAAGCCCCGGAGCCATGCACTGGCGGCCGGCCATCCATAGCATAGTGGTTCGTTAACGAAGCGTTTACCGTACCCGAGCCTCGCTGTCATGGCCCGCAAATGCGGGCCACCCAGATAGGTTCTGCACAACGGCGCAGAACAGATTCAATTCTTTTTGCGGACTTTGGAGCAGGCGTCACCTGGGCGGCCCGCATTTGCGGGCCGTGACAAGGTTGGACTCAGTGCCCGTTTTTGGCGCGGGCCGACTTGGCGGCCTGTTCCAGTACGTCGAGCACCCTCACGGCCTCCGCGCCATCGGTCAGCGGCTGGCGGCCCGTCGCGATACAGTTGAGGAAGTGCGAAAGCTCCTCGCGCAGCGGCTCGCCCTTTTCCACCTTCGGTGCCACCGGCTCCGCCTTGCTCACGCTCGGCGCGTCGGCGGTCAGGTCGATCCGGTGGTCGTAGATCTGCAGCTTCTTGTCCCAATCGAGCGTGTCGTCGAAGACGGCATGCGCGTTCGATCCGATCACGACGGTGCGCTGCTCCTTGGTCGGGTTCAGCCAGGAGACGGAAACCCGCGCGCTGACGCCGCTCGGGAAGCCCAGATGGATATTGGCGATGTCGGCGATGCCGGCTGTGAGAATGCTTGTCGCCTCGCCCGATACATAGGTCGGGGTCTCGCCGAGTAACGCCAGGATGATCGAGATATCGTGCGGCGCGAACGACCAGATGACATCTTCTTCGGTGCGGATTTTGCCGAGACCGAAACGGCGCGAATAGATATGCTTGATCTCGCCAAGCCGCCCGCTCTTCACCTGCTCGACCAGCGCCACGACGATGGGATGGTAGCGCAACAGGTGTCCGACCATCAGGATGCGGCCGCGATCGCGCGCGAGCTTGACCAGCGAATGGCCGTCGAAGAGTTGCAGCGCGAGCGGCTTTTCGACGAAGACATGCTTTCCCGCGAGCAGCGCGCGGCGCACATGTTCGGCATGAAGCGACGCGGGAGAAACGATGGCGACCGCGTCGCAATCGGGATCGTTCAGAACGGCTTCGAAATCGAGACCGGAAACGCCGTATTCCTCGGAGATCTGGGTCCGGGCCTCTTCCGAAACATCGGCAACGGCGTGCAGCGCGTTGAGGCTGGCCAGATTGCGGGCAACTTTCTTGCCCCAATATCCGCAGCCGACGCAGACCGTACGAGCGATGGGGTGCGATTTGACGGTGAAATGCGCCAGGGCCTCGCCGTTGGTAATGGGCTCGGTCGCCGCGGACCGCGGAACCCGAGATCCGCCAGGCTTCCCCCCGTCATGCAACATGCGCTCTACCCCCGAAACCCATTACCTGGCCAATCCATCTACTCAAAGCATGCCATTCCGGCCGCGATTCGCCCCCTTGTCAGCCCTTGTTTCCTAACGTCTCATGTCCCGTTACGGGCCGCAAGCACTATGGCCCAGAGTCTTGATGTAATTTGCCTTTTGGTTTTTTTTGCGCCTGCTATACGGGGGCTCCGGTCCCGCCAATCCATTCTCACCGGTCGCGCCGATTTCATGCATGTCCTTGTTGTAACAGACAACTTCGCGCCTGAGCGGAACGCGCCCGCGATCCGGACTTATGAGCATTGTCGGCGTTGGGTTAAGGCTGGCGTCCGCGTTACCGTTGTGACATCCGTCCCCAATTTTCCGACGGGCACGGTTCTGCCGCCCTACCGGAACCGCCTGATTCAGCGTGAAACAATCGAAGGGATCAATGTAGTCCGCGTCTGGACCTATCTCGCGCCGAATCGGGCAGTCCTGCGCCGGTCTCTCGATTTCGCGAGCTTCGGACTGACCGGGTTCTTCGCGGGGCTCGCGCAGAAATCCGATGTGATCGTGGCGACCTCGCCGCAGCTTCTCGCGGGGCTCTCGGGCCGGCTGCTGGCCCTGGTGAAGGGGCGTCCGTGGCTGCTGGAGATTCGCGACCTGTGGCCCGATTCGATCGTCGCCCTGGACATGATGCGCGAACGCAATCTTCTGATCCGCATGCTGCGCGCGGTCGAGAACATGCTCTATAGCTCCGCATCGCGCGTGGTGACGACGAACAACGGCCTGCGCGAACGCCTGATCGGGCGCGGCGTGCCGGGCGCGAAGATCGGCGTCGTGCCAAACGGCGTCGATGCCGCGCAGTTCTCGCCGCGTCCCCGCCCGGCGGCGCTTCTGGAGCGCTATGACATCAAGGACCGGTTCGTTGTCGGCTATATCGGCACCCAGGGCCTGGCGCACGATCTCGAGACCGTCATCGGCGCCGCGGACGCATTGCGCGACACCAATGTCTGCTTTCTTTTCGTCGGCGACGGCGCGCAGCACCTTGCCATCGTGCGCATGGTCAAGCGCCTGAAACTGGACAATGTGCGCTTCGTGCGCACCGTCGCGCCGAACGAGGTGCCCGATCACATCGCCTGCTGCGACGCCTTGCTGGTGCCGATGAAGCGGACAACCACCTTAAGCGACACCATGCCGTCCAAGATCTTCGAGATCGCGGCGATGGAAAGGCCCATCGTGATCGGCGCCGAAGGCATCGCGGCCGAACTGGTCGAAAGCCACCGCGCCGGCATCGCGGTCGAGCCCGAGAACCTGCAGGCGCTGGTCGCAGCCATCGAACGCCTGCGCACCGATCCGTCGCTGTCGCGTTCCATGCAGCCGGGATCCCGCACGCTCGCCGACGATTTCAGCCGGGACAAATTCGCGACCCAGATGCTGGACGAGATCCGTCTCGCCGCAAAGATCAAAAGGCCGCTGACCTAGTCCTTGTTGATCACCGCGAGCGACGCCGCCGTGATCGCGACCTTGCTCAGGATGTCGGTATAGGTCGCCAGGAACGTCGTCAGATTGAACGGCTGCGGATCGCGCGGGACGACGATGGTCGCACCCGGCGGAATGCGCGTGCCGCCGCCGAACGACCACCAGCTCGAATGCGACGGAACGGCGGTGCCGTCGGGCATGATGATGAACGTCATACTGTCTTCCGCCGCGTCGGTTTCGCCGCCGGCCAGATCGAGATAATCGTCCAGCGTCATATTCGGGCGATAGGCGAAAGCGCCGGGATTGAGCACTTCTCCGTTGACCGCCACCGTATAAGGACGCTTCGGAATATAGATCGCATCGCCTGTTTCCAGCAGAGGATCGCGTTCCGGATGGGCGAGCAGCACTGCCGGATCGACCGTCACCGATATGCGCCCGATGGTCGGCTGGTGCTGCAGCGTCGACACCAGCGTCGCGACATAGCTCAGATTCGGCGGAGGCAGCAGCGAAGAACTCTGGGTCGAGGCCGTGGCGATCGCACTGTTCAGCATCATCGCTTCGCGCTGGTTGGCCTGCGCTTCGGCGACCGCCGCGCTTTGGCGCGTGAACACCGCGCCATAGGGATAGGCCTCGTCGGTCAATCCGCCGGCGCGCGTGATGACGGAGGATAGTTTCTCGTCGCGCGTAACCTCGTATGTGCCGGGGTAGCGCACCTGGCCGCTGAGCGTGATGCTCTCGCCGGTACGGTCGGAGAACACCGGACGCACATTGATCGAATCGAAAGGACGCAGCGAGACCTTGGCGAAATCGGTCTGCATCTGCGAATAGACGTTGCGCAATGTTCGCGATGTACCGCGTTCGACATCGAGGTCGGTCGACGTTACCGAGACATTCGACAGATCGGCCTGGCGCTGCAACCCGCCCGCCGCATCGAATATCGCGGACAGGCTGGTACCGGATTGCGCGAGCAGCGGTCCGGGGCTGAGCACTTCGCCATTCACCCAGACCAGATAGTCGCTCGCCATGTTGACGAGTGCCCCTGGGTCCACACCCATGGCCTGGGCCAGGTTCACAACGGCTTGCGGCAGCGTGCTGTTGTTCAAAGGTGTCGAAGAAGCCGTGCTGGAATCGCCGCCGCCGCCGAGAAGCGAGGCTGACGCAGTGGTCGCTTGTCCGATGCTGGGGGGCGCCGATGAAACGGTGGGGAGGTTGGCCGCGACGGTCGCCATCTGCGCCAGTTGCGGCGCGCTCGGGATGACAGCCGAGCTGCTGCTGCCGCTGCTGCCGCTGCTCGAACCGGTTGTCACGCTCGCGCCCGTTTGTCCCGCAGGTATGACGGCGCTGGCCTGCTGCTGTTGAAGAAGGGCTGCAACGCCTGGCGCCTGCGTGGCCTTGTACAGCGCGGTCGCAGCCGCGTTCGCCAGCGCGGTCACTTCCGTAGCCTTAAAGACATAGATCGAGTCGTTATCGATCAGCTTCGGGTTCTCGGTGCCGGCGAACACGTTGGAAATCGAGAACGGCACGATCTTGAGGAAGTTCGTCGTCGGATCGTGACGGACAATCACGGCGAACAGCGTATAGGCGTCGGGGTTGAGATCGTCCGGATCGCGGATCAGGGCGGATACGCTGAGAGACTTGGTCAGGGCATGCACGCCCGGGACGGACACGTCGCCGCCCAAAGTGACACGCGCATTGACGGCGGAACGATCCAGATCGACGAACAGCACTTCACCGTCCGCGACGACACCTTCCTTGGGAACGGACATCATCATTGTGCGGCCATCGGGCTGCAACGCGAGCCTAGTATACCGCGCCTTACCGGCGATCTGCTGGCCACCGGCCAGCGACACCAACGCGCTCACGGAGATGCGGGACGATCCGGCCGGCAGTTCGAAGATGCCGGGATGGGCGACCATGTTCGAAACGGCAACCGTCTTGCCGATCGGCGGAACCACGATGCGGTCGCCTTCGGTCAGCGCGCCGACATTGCTCGCCGTGCCGTGATTGATGATCGAATAGATGTCGAGCGGGATGCGCCTTGCTCCGCGCATGATGTAGACGCCGCGCAGAGAGCCGGTCTTCTTGATGCCGCCGGAAAGAATGAGCGCATCGAGCGCGGTGTTGAGCGCGGTGAGCGTGCGCAAGCCGGGCTGATAGACTTCGCCGGTCACGAGCACGGAAATCTGGCGTACCGTCGTCAGCGAGATGAAACTCTTGGTGCCGAGGAACTGCGCGGAAATCCGCGCGGCGAGTTCCGAACGCACTTCGCCGAGCGTGCGGCCGGCGGCGGCGATCGGCGGCAGGTTCAGGAGGACGATACGGCCATCGCGATCGATCGTGACGGTGTAGGTCGCGCTTTCGTGGCCGACCATGATGATCTGCACCTGGTCTCCGACACCGAGCACATAGGAGTCCTGTGCCGCGCCGACCTGCGAAACGTTTACGGTGCCGGACGTGCCGAACACGTCATAACCGAACTGCCTCAACTGCACACCGGCGCGCAGGCTGAACTGGGTTTCGAGTCCGGAGGGAGCAGTGGTCGCCGCCGTGGCCGGTGCCGTTGCGCCCGGCGGCGTTGTGACCGGCGGTGTGGGTGGGGGCGGCGTGGTCAGGGTTTGCGGAGTCGAGGGCGGAATCTGCGCATTCGGCGCCTGTGTTGGCTGTGTCGTGCCCTGGGCTTGCTGAGCGCCTTGCAGGATCGACTGGATATCGGTGGGACTGAGCGTCTGGCCGTCGGCGGCGCTCAGGCCCACGCCTGCGCAAATGCAAAACAACGAGACGGCGCGCAGCATGCGGCGTCGAAGGATTTCAAAAAGCATCCGTGTCGTCCGCCCCTTAATGGAAGACAAACCTGCGCAGAAGAGCGCAAACTGCGGGCGGTTTTACCCCGGTCTTTCCCGCCAGAGCAAGCAAAACCCATGAACTATCGCCTTGAAATCCCTCTTGAACTTTTATGCACAGGCGACGCAGTCATGCCCGCGATTGCGAGCCGCTTCACGGCTGCGTAACGTTGTCGCCACATCGACGCAGCCGATCGCGTTGCGAGGCGTTATCGGCGAGCGACGGAATCCGGCCCATCACCGCGTTCGAGGCAGACCATGAAAAAAGCGCTTCCCCTCCTCGCCTGTCTTCTTTGTCTCACCGCCATGGGCTGCAAGCCCGAGCATGCCGCGCGCGATCTCATGCGCGGACAGCGCATGGAAGAACGCGGCGAACGTGGCGACCGCGAACATCGCGGCTTGCGAAAGGCCTGCCGCAGCGAGATCGAGCAATACTGCGCCGCCGATCAGACCAACCGCGACCGGCGCGAATGCCTCCAGAACCACATGGACAAGCTCTCGGCCGACTGCAAGACCGCCGTTGTGGAACGCATGAACCGTCACGGCGGCGGGCGGCGCAATCGCGACGGTGACAACGGCGCGACCAACAACAATGGCGGCGCGACGACCAACGGTACGGCCAACACCAACGGCGCCAACAACAAAGACGACGACGACAATTAGGGCCACCTCCCCAATCGGCGTGGCCCGCGCGTTCGGCCATGACATTCGGGGAAAACTCGCTAAGCTTCGGCTTTCGCGCAGTTCGAAGAGGTGCTCATGAAAATGGCGCGCGTGATTCTGTTCACCGCACAGATCGATGCGATGAGCGAATTCTACGGCAAGGTGCTGGGCCTCAAGCGCGTCACCGATGAAAAAGGCTGGAAGGAATTCGCCGCCGGCGCCACGCGCATCGCGCTGCATTCCGGCCCGCCATCGCCCGGACGCAAGGGCCCCAAGATCGTGTTTCATTCGAAAGATGTCGCGGGATTGCGCGCAAAGCTGGTCGCGCGCGGCGCCAGGTTCGGCAAGGTGAATCAGGGCGAGGTTTTCCATCTCTGCGATGGCCGGGATCCGGACGGAAACCCGATTCAGCTGTCCAGCCGGTGACAATGGATTTAACCGCGCCCGGCCTATAGTCTGCGGCGTTGTCCCTGAGATTTTGCGCCGCGCCATGGCGATGTCGAATTACGTCCTGCTGACCAATACCAATGCCGAAAAGGGCTATGACCTCATCCTCAAAGTCGCGGCGCTGCTTCCCGACGTGCAGTTCCTCGTGCTCGCCAGCCAGTCGCCGCTCGAAGAGGCGATTCGCGCTTATGAGAACGCCGGGCTGACCAACGTCACCGCGCGGGGCCGCGTGGAGGATATGGACCCGGTCTACCGCAATGCCGCGATCGTCGCGGTGCCGAGCTACCGGTTCCGCGAAACCTTCAGCCGCGTCTGCATCGAGGCGCAACGCTACGGCAAGCCGGTGATCGGATCGGATCGCGGCAACGTGCCCTATCTTCTGGAACACTCCGGCATCGTGCTGCACGAAGACCCGCGCGCCTGGGCGGCGGAGATCAAAAAGCTGCTGACCGACCAAGCCTATTATGCGGAGCGCCAGAAGAAAGCGCGCGCGAACTCCAAGCATTATTCGTTTCAGGCACAGGGCGACGCGATCGACAGCCTCATCAGCGCGGGCGACACGCGCTTTCTGGTCGCCACCGGCTCTGGTCTCGGCAACATGCTGCATGTCACGCCCATGATCGCCAATATCTCGAAACGCCTGGGCACGCGCGTCGATGTCGTGGTGGCGGAAGACCACGCGCGCAGCCTGTTCCTCATGCACAATCCCGCCTATGTGAATGCGGTCTTCTCGCTGAAGCAGGCGGTGCTGCGCCGGTCTTACGACACGGTGTTCGTCACCCATTCGTTCGGTCAGGCGCGCGTGGCGTTCAACTCCGCGCGTATCGCATGGGCGCGCGACTGGGAAAGTTTCCGCGCCAACGGCCTGCACGAGACGCTGTACAATCTCGAAGCCGCCAAGCAGATGCTGGGCATTCCCTACGACGACAGCGATGCGCGCAACTATTTCTGCGGCGACCTTGTCTACAAAAAGCCCGCCGAAACGCTTGTCGGTCTTCATGCGGGGTCGAAGCCCGGCATGTGGCTCGCCAAGCGCTGGCCCTATTTCGCCGAGTTCGCGCAGCGCCTTCTGGATCGCGGAATCCGCGTCGCCTCGTTCGGGTTGCCCGAGGAATATGTCGAAGGCACCGAGAACCGCACCGGCGGCTCCATCGAATCGATGTGCACGTCGATGCTCGACTGCACGCATTTCGTCTCCAACGACAGCGGGCTGATGAACATCGCCAACGCACTCGGCATTCCGCTGATCGCCCTGTTCGCGCCGACCAGCGCCAAGACACGGTTGCCGCTCGCGCCGTCGAGCACCGCCATCGTGCTGGACAAGGATTGCGCGCCCTGTGAGTTGAAAGACCCGGACGGATTCTCGCGCGGCCAATGCCGCTGCATGGCGGATATCGACGCGGAGGTGGTCGAAGAAAGATTGCTGGCCATGATGCATGAGCCCGTGACGGAAACGCGGGAGTTCGCATGCGCGCCCTGACCGTTCCCGTCTCCTATGGCGAGGCCGCCGACAAGATCACCATCCTCACCATCAAGAGCGAATGGATGCGCGATCCGGCGCAACTCGAAAATGTGCGCAAGGAACTCGCGCTTCTCGGCGAAGCGTTCTTCGGCGCGATTGCGCGCACGCCATCCTTTGACATTCTGTTCGAGGCACTGACCGAAGTGAACCGCAAGCTCTGGACCATCGAGGATGCGATCCGCCTCTGCGAGAAAGAGCGCGACTTCGGGACCGCGTTCGTGACGCTTGCGCGCTCGGTCTATCAGCAGAACGACGAGCGTGCGCGCCTCAAGCGCGAGATCAATGCGCTGCTGGGTTCCGATCTGGTCGAGGAAAAATCCTATGCCATGGGGATCTTGCATGGCTAACACCTTCGACAGCCTGATCGCCGGCGCGAAGATCCCGCGCGACGCGCGCGTACTGACCATCGGCCGCGCCAGTCCGGCGGCCAAGAACCAGATCGATCTGGCGCTCGAAAATCACAAAGGCCCGCGCATCACCGTCGATGACGCGGCGGCCGAAGGCGAGAAGATCGCGGGCGATCCCTTCACCATCGACCTCCCGGGCGACATCGGCCTGTGCTTTGTGACGACGGCGCTGTCGCGCATTCCCGACACGTTCGAGGAGTTGCTGCACGAAAGAGTGCGCGCCGCGCTGCGCCCCGGCGGCGTTGTCGCGCTGCAGTTCTGCCGCGACGCCAGCGACGACGCATTCGAGAAGCTCAAGCTCCACGACAATGTGCGCGTGCTGCTGCGTGATTTTCTGCGTGCGCATTTCGGCAAGGACACGGCCGGCGCCACGGACCTCGCGGCAAAATTCAAAGGCGGCGGCGGTTTCGAATTCCTGGGTCTTGCCTCGCGCACCCATCGCCCCGCAGAGGAAGAGCCGCTGGTGTGGGTGTTGCTCCGGCGCGCATCCGGCGGCGACGGAGGCGGCACCGCGTTCACGCGCACGCCGCGCGCGGACCGTTTTCCGCAGGCCGAGCTTGCAAAGCTCGTATCGGCACTGGGTGCTTCCGGCGTTTCCTTCCTGCCGGTGGATCAGTTCGCCGCGCGTCTGAAAGGCGCGCCCGGCGCATTCGGGCTCGTCAAGCTCGACATCCATCACAGCATCCGCCGTGCACTCGAGCTCGGACGCCTTCTGAAAGAGCAGAACGTGCCCGGCCTGTATCTGATGATGCATCGCCACGCACTCAGTGCCGATTATTACGACGCGCCCTATACGTGGGAGGTCTTACGCGAACTGGCCGCCATGGGACACGAGATCGGCCTGCACCTCGATCCGTTCCACATGGTGCGCGAATATGGCGATCTCTATCGCGGCACCGCCGAGGCGCTCGCCGATATGCGCGCACGCGGGCTTGCCATCCGAGCAGCCACCTTGCATGGCGACACCGCGGTTCATCTGCGCGCGCGAAAGCTTTTCGCCTTCGATTTCTTCGAGGAGATGAAATTCCGCAGCACCTGGGACGGCGAACCGCCGAGCAGCGAGCCGATATTCGCCGAGCATGTCGGGCGTTATTCGTTCAGGACTCTGGCCGAACAACACGGCCTGCGCTGGTTCGCGGAGGCGAATTTCGTCGCCGATGGCGAGGTGCTGACCTCGCAGCCGCTCGCCTATCTCTCCGACAACCGCAAAACGATGGCGTTGCTCAACACGCCGGACGGCGACATCAGCGACGACGCGCCGTTCCGCATCACGGACGCCTTCGCGGCACGTGCGTCGCAGGCCCTGAAAGAACGGCCTTTCCTGGCCCTCTTCCACCCGCAATGGATCTGGTGAAACGGCGGGAGCACGGTGCCGCAGGCAAACTTTAACCCTTTGCGGCGGATTGTTGTGCTTTCGCAGCCTCGCGCTATAGGTGTAGTCTACCTTGGGATGTACATGAAGAAACATCTGATCCTTATCGCGATGGCCGCGCCGTGGCTTGCCGGTTGCGCGTCGGCTATCGACGGCTCGACGCAACCGATCACCGTGGCGACGGAACCGGAGCCCGGTGCCGACTGCACGGTGTCGAACGCCCTCGGCCAGTGGACGTTAACGTCGCCGGGCACCGTCATCGTCAAGAAGAGCGCAAGTGTGCTCTCCATTCACTGCAGCAAGCCGGGATGGAAAGACGGCACGGCTTACGCCTCCGGAAAAATATCCACGGCCAGCATGGTGGGCATGATGCTTCCCTATGTTGGGCTGCTCAATGCTGCCGTCGATGGCTCGACCGGCGCGGGACAGGAATATCCACGCGCCTACACTATCACCATGAAACCCGCGGCCAGCGCCTCGGAACCGGCAACGGGGGCCATCGCGCCGCCGCCGTCCGCCAATGCCACATCGGGCGCACCGCAAACACACTGAAATCCTTAAAGGGGAAAGTTATGAATCTCGTACGTATTGCATGCGCCGTATCGCTCACAGCCATGCTCGCCGGCTGCGCAGGCAGCGTTTCCGCGCCGGAACCCGTCCAACCGCTCTCACAGGAGCAGCGCGGCGCGCTCAAGCTTTCCGACATCTCCGCCGACGCCGCGGGAGACGTTGAAATGTCGGACGGCGATTTCGGTCTGATCTGCCAGAAGGTGCGCGCCTATATCGATGTCGATCGGCCGGGCGTGATGACCGACGCTGCAGACGCACAGTCCCTGAAAATGCACATCCACTTCACCCGCTTCGACCGCGGCAGCGCGTTCGCACGCGCGATGTTGATCGGCCTTGGCCAGATACGCATTGAAGCGACGGTCTCACTCAACGACGCCAGCGGCAAGGAAGTCGCGGAATACAAGGTCGCGAAAGACTTCGCCCTTGGCGGCGTCGTTGGCGCGAGCACCAATGTCGAGGACGTGGAAGAGGGCTTCGCGAAGTCCGTCGCCCAGGTCGTCAGCAACAAAGTCTGAAGACCGGTTGCACGGACGCTTAAGAAAGAGTCGCCGCCTCTGGCAACGGAGTGCGGCGATTTTTCATGAATCGATCATCAGGCTGAAGATGGGATAGCGCCCGTCGTCAGATACGACCGCGTGCTGGCGCCGATCCAGTAATCGAGCACGCTGCCGAGATCGAGCGCGACCGCGCCACGTTTCTTGGCTTCCTGTACGATCACCTTGCCGGCATAACCCGCGCCCACGATCACGAGGCGGCCGCTGAGATCGGCGGACAGTTGTGCGATTGTTTCGTCCAGCACCTCGGGCAAGATTTTCGGGCCCATCTCCGTCATGCCGAAGCTCGCCAGCGAGGCGTGGCGCGGCGGCACGACGATGTTCTGCACGATGGCCGCGTTGAAGCGTTTGCGAAATGCATCGCCGAGGCCGGCGTGACACGAAACCGCGACGACGTCGTTCAAGCCGTCGAACAAATCACCGTAGAGATTCCATTCCCCGAGATCGTGCTGGATATGGGCGGACGTCATCTCTACGCGCTTGCCCGCGAGGGCGCCGCCTTCTTCCAGAGCGCGCATCACCGTGCGAATGCCGCGACCGGCGCGCGTGTTGCCGAGGAACTCACGCCGCTCGAGCCTCAAATCGCGCATGATCCGTTCGAGCGTGGGGATGCCCAGCACGTCAGCCTCGCGCATTGCATCGAGAACCTTGGCCGCGAGCATTGCGCGCGCACTTTCGTCGATGGCGCGACCCCACCACACGATCTCGCGCTCCGCAGCGTCGCCCGAGGCATAGCGGGCGATATCATCGGCATATGTCAGCGCGTTGCTTTCCGCATCGCCGACCCGGATGAACGAGGCCGGCGTTCCTGAACGCAACCGCTCTCGCACCCAGGTCACGAAATCCTGCGCTTCGCAGCGGGAGATATCGGTATCGAAGACAGAGGTTTTGTATCGGTCGAACAAGTCGCACGCCGATTCGACAAACCGTGCGGCGTTTGGATCGGCCGGCGTATGGCGGAGCATGCCGCGTGTCCTGGCCGTCGCCGGATAGCGGCGATCCCGCTTCGGGAAATATCGAAAGACGATGCGGCTGAGGCGCAGCGCGATGCGGCGATAATCCGCCGTGCCGCGAAAGCGTTTCAGAAAATCGCGCACCAGCCCGCGCACCGCCGCCGCATCGTCGCCGAGCAGGTTGATGAGGCCAATGACGTAATTGGTATCATTCTGTTGAAGCGGCTGGGTTGCGAACAAAGTATCGAGCGCCTTAACCGCTTCGTCCTTCTTGCCGTCGCGCAGCGACGCCTGCACATAGCGGCGCAGGAAGGTCGGCGTCTGCGGGAACCTCTGGTGCGACTCTTTCCAGAACACGCTGTGACCGGCCTCGGGCAGCTTCGCCTGCAGCAGATTGCCTTCGAGACGGATGGCACCTTGCGGATTGCTGTTCTTGAGTTTCGCGACCAGAGCGTCGCATTCCGCGAAATCCTTTGCCGCGATCAGCGCCAATCCGTATTCGTGCCAGAGCTGTTGCTGCTGCGGGAATTTCTCCGCCGCTTCCTTCCGCCGTTTCACCGCGCTCGCGCGATCGCCGCGCGCCGCATCGATCTCCGCGAACAGCGCGATGGCGTTGGGGTTGTCCGGCGCATAGAGCGCCAGATGATCGGCGTGCGTCTTCGCCTCATCCAGTTCGCCTTCCGCAACCAGCAGGCGCCCGAGCCGGATCAACGCCTGGCTGCGGCCGGGCACGAGTTCCAGAACGCGCCGCCACTGCGCGATCGCTTCGCCATTCTCGCCATGTTCTTCGGCGAGCCGCGCCAGAACCGTCGGCCCGTTCTCGTCATCCGGCCATTTCGCGACGATGTCGTTGGCCAAGCCGCGCGCCTCGTCGAGCTTGCCGTTGTACACAAGCACCTGTGCCAAACCGACCGTAGCCATGCGCTCACCGGGGTCTTGTTCCAGGCTCTTGCGCCAGAGCGTTTCGGCCTTTGCCCAGTCTTTCGCCTGTTGGGCGGAGCGAGCGCTTTGCCGCAGATCGGCGGCTTTGCGGCGATCGAACCTGCGCTCCGCCGTCGCTGCGGCCCGGAACAAGGCGTCATGGCGGTCGCGCTTCTGAATCATACCTGCCGTTCTAAGCGATCTTTTGCGCGACAAGGAGCCAAGCGCACATTATAACGCGCGGTCCGGAAATTAAGGATAAGAGCTGGACGGTTGCAAGTTTGCCAGCCGATTCAGCATTATAGGTCCGGCCGCCCGCTGGGGCGGCCTCTTGTTGTCAGGGGTTAAAGGCCTTGTCGTCACACGCGTCGCGCATGTCCCATCTCAAACGTCTGGAAGCCGAGAGCATCCACATCATCCGCGAGGTCGCGGCGGAATTCCGCAACCCCGTGATGCTCTATTCCATCGGCAAGGATTCGGGCGTCATGCTGCATTTGGCGGTGAAGGCGTTCTATCCCTCCAAGCCGCCCTTCCCGCTAATGCATGTCGACACGACGTGGAAGTTCAAGGAGATGATCAAATTCCGCGACGAGACCGCCAGGCGGCTCGGCCTCGACCTGATCGTCTATACGAACCAGGACGGCGTCGCCCGCGGCATCAATCCATTCGCGTCGGGCTCGTCGCTGCATACGCAGGTGATGAAGACCGAAGCACTGAAGCAGGCGCTCGACAAATACGGTTTCGACGCGGCCTTTGGCGGCGCGCGCCGCGACGAGGAGAAGTCCCGCGCCAAGGAACGCGTGTTCTCGTTCCGCAATGCGCAGCACGCCTGGGATCCGAAGAGCCAGCGCCCCGAACTCTGGCGCGTCTACAACACGCGCGTGAACAAGGGCGAGTCGATCCGCGTTTTCCCGCTCTCCAACTGGACCGAACTCGATATCTGGCAATACACGATGATGGAAGGCCTCCCCATCGTGCCGCTCTATTTCGCGGCCCGCCGCCCGATCGTAGAGCGCGATGGCGCGATGATCATGGTCGACGACGAACGCATGCCGCTCCATCCCGGCGAAACACCGGAGATGAAGCTGGTGCGTTTCCGCACGCTCGGCTGCTATCCGCTAACCGGCGCGGTCGAGTCCTCCGCCACGACGCTGGAAGAGATCGTCGCCGAAATGTTCACCGCCCGCACCTCCGAACGCCAGGGCCGTGTCATCGATCACGACGAGAACGCGTCGATGGAGAAGAAGAAGAAAGAGGGGTATTTCTAAATGACTGCCCCTCAGATCGATCTCAAAAAATTCCTGGCCGAGCAGGAAAACAAGACGTTCCTGCGCTTTCTGACGTGCGGCTCGGTGGATGACGGCAAGTCCACGCTGATCGGCCGCCTGCTCTACGATTCCAAGATGCTGTTCGAGGATCATCTTTCGGCGCTCGAAAAGGATTCCCGGAAGTTCGGCACCGACGGCGACAACATCGATTTCGCGCTGCTGGTGGACGGCCTGGAAGCCGAGCGCGAACAGGGCATCACCATCGACGTCGCCTATCGTTTCTTCGCGACCGACAAGCGCAAATTTGTCGTCGCCGACACGCCCGGCCACGAGCAATACACCCGCAACATGGCGACCGGCGCATCGAACTCCGACCTCGCCGTGGTGCTGATCGATGCGCGCAAGGGCGTGCTGACGCAGTCGCGCCGTCATTCCTATATCGCCTCGCTGCTCGGCATCCGCCATGTGGTGCTGGCGGTGAACAAGATCGACCTCGTCGGCTTCAGCCAGGAAATCTTCAACGACATCGTCAAGGATTATCAGGATTTCGCGCAGCAACTTGGCTTCAAGACCCTGGTGCCGATCCCGATCAGCGCACGCTATGGCGATAACGTCATTGCGAAGTCGCCGAAGATGCCGTGGTATCACGGTCCATCGCTGCTCGATCATCTGAACAGCGTCGATGTCGAATCCGATGTCGCGGCCAAACCGTTTCGCATGCCGGTGCAGTGGGTGAACCGTCCCAATCTCGATTTCCGTGGCTTCTCCGGCACGATCTCCAGCGGCCGTGTGAAGCCCGGCGACGCCATCGCAGTCGCAGGCTCCGGCCGCACCTCCAAAGTCACGCGCATCGTCACGATGGACGGCGATCTGGACGAAGGCATCGCCGGCGAAGCGGTGACGATCTGCCTGGCCGATGAAGTCGATGTGTCGCGCGGCGATATCCTCACGCCCGCGGCGGCGCGCCCGGAAGTCTCCGACCAGTTCTCCGCGCATATCCTCTGGATGACCGAGGATGAAATGCTTCCCGGCCGCCAGTATCTGCTCAAGATCGGCGCCAAGACCGTTCCCGCAACCGTCACCGAACTCAAGCATAAGGTCGACGTCAACACCCTCGATCATCTCGCCGGCAAGACGTTGGCGCTGAACGAGGTGGGCTACGGCAACATCTCGCTCTCCACTCCGATCGCGTTCGATCCGTATGCCGAGAACCGTGATACCGGCGGCTTCATCCTGATCGACCGCTTCACCAACGGCACCGTGGCCGCCGGCATGATCGATTTCGGTCTGCGCCGCGCCACCAACGTGCATTGGCAAGCGCTGGACGTGAACAAATTCGCGCGCGCAGGCCTCAAGCAGCAGAAATCCGCGGTGCTGTGGTTCACCGGTCTTTCCGGTTCGGGCAAATCGACCATCGCGAATCTGGTCGAGAAGGCGCTCTACGCCGACGGCCGCCACACCTACATCCTCGACGGCGACAATGTCCGCCACGGCCTCAATCGCGATCTCGGCTTCACCGATGCCGACCGCGTGGAGAACATCCGCCGCGTCGGCGAGGCGTCGAAGCTGTTCGTCGATGCCGGGCTGATCGTGCTGGTCTCGTTCATCTCGCCGTTCAAGAGCGAGCGGCGCATGGCGCGCGAGCTTCTGGCCGATGGCGAGTTCATCGAAGTGTTCGTCGATACCCCGATCGAGGTCTGCATGCAGCGCGACCCGAAGGGCCTCTACATCAAGGCGCAGGCCGGCGAGATCAAGAACTTCACCGGCATTTCGTCGCCTTACGAGATTCCCGACTCGGCGGAGATCGTGGTGAAGACCGCGAACCGCACGCCGGACGATTGCGCCGCGGAGATCGTGGCCTATCTGCGCAGCCAGGGGATCGTGCCGTAAACCAGCCCGGCACCAGCGCCACCGATCGGCGCGTGGCGATCAGGCTGCTTAGACGGCTTAGCAGCTCAATCGTGTTGCCGATACCAAGCGCATATCACCATCGAACGCCCGGATATAGGCGCTCAGGCAATCCGAAAACTCGTCCATCAAATTCAAACCATCTCTATCCCAACCATCGTTGTCCGCACTTAAGACTAGCTTTCCGTCGACATAGGTACAGGTCACATTCGTGTATCTGGGTTCGCGGTGTTTCCGAAATTCGTTCGTAATTTCCAAAGCAGCTTCGGACCCCTCGCTTGCCGGAACGCAGTCGCATTCGAGAACAACGCAATACATCAATGAGCCTTTTTTATTTGGCTTTTGTCAGACACACGAATGCGCGATGCGACATCGAAATCCCGTTTCTGGAACGTGATGCCGGTCTCCGGCGCCTCGCATTTGGCGAGCGCGCTTTCGTTGCGCAAGAAGAGATGCCAGCTCTGCTGCGCCAGAGGGCCCGGTTGCGCGAAGGCTTTCGGCGTCAGAACCGCGTAGTTCAGACGATGCTGCAGATCGCGCACCGACGGATAGCAGATCGCTTCGATCTTTTCTTTGCGCGCGTCATCCGCCAGCGCCTGACAGGGCGCGTAGTCATCCGGCCTCATCCAGACCTGAAGATGCGCGCTCATCGGCGGCCGTGTAAGATCGAGCGCCGGATCGGCGCGCAGTTGCACCGCAAACACCGTGTATTCCGCGGCGTTGCCGGGGAGCGGCGTATCCGGCGACTCCGCATAGAACAGGAAGCGGTAGAACACGATTTCGCAGATCGCTGTCTCCGGCGATGCCGAGGCGTAGAAAACACCCTCAAACGCATAGGCGCGGCGGAAACGCGACGAATGCGGATTGCCCCGCGCATAGCGGAATGGCGAGAACAGGAGATAGTGCAGATGCGCACAATCCGGCGGTATCGCGGGCTTGGTCTCCTCAAGCACGCGCTCCAGCGCCGCCTGTTCGCTGAGCGAGTCGACAAGCTTCATGGTGGAGACGCGGTGCTGCGCCTCGACCGCGCGCCACGCCACCGCTTCGACGGCAAGCGAGCTAGCTAAGAGCTCTTCGCGCGTCCAGATAGGCGAGGACATCGATCAGCCCCGTCACTTTTTGAATGAGGTTGACCGGCTTGTCCTGAAGCGCCGTGTTGTCCGATTTCATCCAGGTCGCCGCGACATGGTCATCGCCACCGGCAATGGCGTCCAGCGAGCGATAGACGCGCACGAACAAAGCGGCCAGTTCGAATGCCTTGTCCTTGCGTTCCATCGTGTACGCGCCCTGACGCATCCGCGTGATGGTGGGGCCCGACAGGCCAAGGACTTTCGCCAGCGTCGTATTCGAGATATCCAGCCGTTCCGCCGCGCGCAGCACGGCCTTGCTCAGTACCGTATCGTCCACGGCGTGGCGGAATTGGGGGGAAACGTCGCGAAATCCGGATTGAAGCGATCTATTCATAGGAAAAATATATCACATTTTCTTTCTATGTAAAGCAGAAAGCGGCTATTCTGGTTCCAGAGGGTAAAACTGTAGAGAAATCAATGCCCTATCAGCCTTCGCAAAAACGCGCCCATTCCTCCAGCGGGGCGCGGTCGCTGTCGAGGGAATTCACCGGATGGCTTTCGTCGGCATGGCCGAGTGCTACGCCGCAGAAGATCATCTCCTCCTCCGGTACCGACAAGAACTCGCGAATGATGCGATGCCACACCGCCCACGCCTCCTGCGGACAGGTGTGCAATCCCTGCTCGCGCGCGAGCAGCATGATCGATTGCAGGAACATGCCGACATCGGCCCATTGGCCCTGCTGCATCTGGCGGTCGATGGTGATGATGAGGCCGACCGGTGCGCCGAAGAACTCCCAGTTGCCGGAGAAGAAATTGAGCCGCGCAGTCTTGTCCTCGCGCGGAATGCCCATCGTGGCGTACATCGCCTCGCCGATTTTGAAGCGGCGCGTCTTGTAGGGCTCGGTCAGCGCGGGCGGATAGATCGAATATTCCGGCGCTTCGCCCAGAGCCTTGGTCTTGCGGCGCTCGGCGACGCGGCGGATCAGCTCCGCGCGCGCCTCGCCGGTGACGACGTAGACTTTCCAGGGCTGCAAATTGCCGCCCGACGGTGCGCGCGCGGCGGTGGTGAGAATCTTCTCGACCGTCTCGCGCGACACCGGATCGGGTTTGAACGCGCGGATGGATTTGCGCGTGGCAAGCGCCTCACTGACCTTCATGGGAACTCCAACTCGAATAGCGAAGCCCCATGAAGGCAGGCGGGCGCGGGGCTGTAAAGCCTACTGCGACGCCTGGCTTAACGCAGCGTCCACCTGCGGGCGCAAAGCAGCGGTCGCGGCTTCGGCCTTGGTCAGCGCGGTATGCACCGCGCCGGCGTCGGTCTCGGAAAGAACGTCCTTTCCTTCGGCGACAAGGGGCGCGATCTGGCTGACGATATTGGCCAGCGCTTCGAGGATCTGGATGATGAGGGTCACGGTCATGGCGTTCTCCTATTTCTTGATGAGCTGGTTGAGGGACGAGATCGCCGCGTCGGCATCGGCCACCGCGGAGAGGATGTCGCTCGCGTTCGCCGTTTCGTCGGCGGCATCGGCGACATCGAGCGCATCGCCCGCCTTGTCGTAGAGCGCTTCGGCCTTTGCGGCGTTGGCACCGGTCAATGCACCCGATTGCGCGGCCTGTTCGAGCGCCACACCCACGCCCTGATAGGCGAGATGGACGACCGTCAGCGCCTTTTCCGCATCGGTGAGCGTTGCGGCGTTGGCGGACGATCCGCCGAACAGGGTCGTGAATGTTGTGCAGCCGCTGAGCGCAAGCGCGCCCACAACGGCCGCCAATGGCAGCAGTTTCATGTCTTTCTCCTTGGGTTGAACGTGAAGGGATTACGCGCGCCGCACTTGGCCAGTCGCGCGGTTGCTGTATGTTGGCCGGGTCAAACGCCCGCCCCGCTTCGCATGCAGAAATACCGCTCCGACATCGACGGCATGCGTGCGATCGCGGTTTCGACCGTGGTGCTCGGCCACGCGCATGTGCCGGGCTTCGGCGCGGGCTTCCTGGGCGTCGACATCTTCTTCGTGATCTCAGGCTTTCTGATCACCAACATCCTGCTCAAGAGCGACGGCACGCTCGGCCAGGACATTCTCAAATTCTACGACCGGCGCGTGCGGCGCATCGCGCCCGCGCTGGTGCTGGTGCTGCTTGCCTGCACGGTGGCCGCGTTCGTTCTGTTCTCGCCGTTCGAGCTGCGCGAGTTCGTGCGCACCCTGCTCGCGGCCACGGGCTTCGTCTCCAATCTCTATTTCATGCAGGACACGGACTATTTCCTGCCGCGCTACGAGACGCCGCTGCTGCATCTGTGGTCGCTCGGCGTGGAGGAGCAGTTCTACATCCTCTATCCGCTCTTCCTGTGGGTGATGACGCGCTATGCCAGGCGGTTTCTCACACCGGCACTGATCGTGTTGTTTCTCGTGTCGCTCACGATGTCGGAACTGACCGGCGAGCATCACACGCGCGAGGCATTCTATTTCACCCTTTGGCGCGCATGGGAGCTGACGCTCGGCGCGCTGGTGGCATTGCATCCCTTGCGCCGCGCCCTGCCCCAATGGTTGGTCGAGGGTCTGGCGGCGTTAGCGTTGGCCGCGGTGATCGCGCCGGTATTCCTGTTCGACCTTCAGACATCGTGGCCCGGGCTGCACGCGCTCATCCCTTGCGCCGGAGCCGCGATCCTTCTTCTTCTGCATGAAGACCGGCGCAGCGCCGTGAGCCGATTGTTGAGTCTCAGGCTGATGGTGGGGATCGGTCTTATCTCCTATTCGCTTTATCTCTGGCACTGGCCGCTGTTCGAGTTCTATCACCGCTGGGTTTTGCGCACACCGACGCTTGCCGAATACGCAGCTTTAATCGCAACTGCGTGCCTTGCCGCGTGGCTCTCCTGGCGCTTTGTCGAGCGCCCGTTCCGCCGCACACGCGACGGCATCGGCACGCGCACCATCTTCATCGCGGCCGGTGTATCGGCGCTAGGCCTGATTGCGATCAGCGGCGCAACGCTCGCCGCCGGCGGCTTCCCGCAACGTTTCGCGCCCGATGTGATGCGCGCCTATGCGACGCTCGATCTGCCCGACACGCACGCCTTCATGCAGGCCATCGGAGTCGACACCTGCGCGGTCAGGTCCAAAGGCGCGCATTACGCCTTCGACAAATGCTTCGTGCTTTCAACAACGCAACCCAATGTCGTCCTGTGGGGCGACAGCCTGGCGCGCAATCTCGTCGCCGGATTGCGGGTCCAGACGCAGAAAGCCGGCGTGAATCTGATCCAGGCGACGCATTCCGGCTGCGAACCCGTTCTGACAAAGGGCGTGGTGCCGAACTCCTGTCTTCAGTTCAACAAAACCGTGTTCGATCGTCTCGACGAACATATATCCGCCGTCGTATTGGCGGGGCGCGTGCTCGATCAGGAGCCGATGCTGAACGCCATGCGGGACGCGGCGGCAAGGACCGCGGCGAAAGGCATCCGCGTCATCGTCATCGGGCCGACGCCCGAAGCGCTCGATCCCTTCCCGTTCTATGTGGCGCGCTTCACCGGCACCGGGAACACGCAGGCGCTCGATCTCGCGCAATCGCGCATGCCCGAGATCGAGGCGCTGGATCGCCGCATGGCGGAGACCTTCGCGAACATGCCGGGCGTGACCTACGTCTCGTTTCTGCAAAATGTCTGCAAACCGGGCAGCTGCCCGCTGTTCGTCGATGGCGCGCCGGCCGAGTTCGACCAGCGCCACTTCACCATTCCCGCGTCGGAAGCCTTCGCCGCGAAGCTCTGGCCGCAGATCGGCCCCGCCATCGCGAAACAGAATTAATCGGCGTTGCTGGTCGGCCGATTGGTCAGATAGGCCCAGAACTCGCTGATGCGATCGCGCAGGAAGCGCAACCGTACTTTCATGCTGTCCTTCAGATAATAGGTCATCATCAGCGAGTTGCGCTCGCCGCTGGTGCCGGGCGTTGGCGGAACACTGTGCCAGCTGTCGGGTAGCACCGGGAATGCATAACCCGTTGAAGGCGCGAACTGCATCGCGCGCACGCGCGCGGCATCCGCGCCTTCGGGTCCGTAGTGGAAATGCGTTCCCAGATTCACCTGGCTCATGTCGCGCGGAAGATAGAACTGCACCGTGATCGCCTTGCGCGGCGCATCGGGGTGGATGGCGATCTGATAGCCTTCCAGATCGCGCACCAGGATCGGCTTCAGATAGAAATCGAGCTGGTCGATGCTCTTGCCGAAGCGGCCTTCGAGTGCGGCGCGGAATTTGCGCTTGAACGCGGCCTGCACTTCCTTCGAGCGCAATGCGCGCGACAGCTTTTTCCAGAACGCGCGTTGTTCGCGCGGCAGGAACGGTATGATCTCCGGATAGAGGAACATGCGGTGCCGGGCGCTGTGGCCGTCGGCCATCATCGCATCGTGGTGATAGAACTCGCGATAGTCCTGCGTCTTCGGAAGATTGGCGAGCAACTCGCTGTAGAGTTCGGGCGGAAACACGGACGTGAGTTCGATATGGTCGAACGGTTCCTTGTCGAGCGGCGTGCTCTCGATCCTTCCGATCAGATAGGTGCTTTCGGCGTCCGCCGCGATCGACATGTCAGCAACTCCCGTACGGGCGACTGTTAGCAGACCCCCGGCGACCGTGGCAACGTTCTCACTTCTGAAACCAGAGCGCCGCGGTCGCATCATAGATGAAGTCCGCGCTGGAATTGTCGGCGATGTTGACGATCAAAGTCGTACCGTCGGCCTGATAAACCCCGCGGTTATGGCCGCCAGAGGAGCCCCGGCGGCTGATCTCGACCTTATATCCGTCTGTAATGTTCGTGATGGCGAGCGTGAGCTTCCGGTCGGCGGTGAGTGCGGCACTGTCGCGCACGATGCGGCCATCGGCGCGCGGCGTGTAGGTCGCGTCGGCATTGGATGTCAGCTTCTTCACCGCAGCCTGACCGGCGTGGCGATAGGCGCTGCCGGTATCGACCGCGATCTCGCCCGCGCCGCCCTGCGCATCGGAATGGAAGAACAGATTGCCGGCAACCGAAGGCGCGATTGCGCCGGAGATTGTCGTCGCGCGCAACCGGTGGCCGCGGTTCTGATCGATCACCGGATTGGCGCCGAACATCGACAGACCGCTCTCATTGTCGAAGCGCGCAACCTCCGCGACCGTGCCGGAACCGATCGGACACATGCGAATCTGAATCTGCGTGCCCAAGGCCGAGGCGCTGACTGTGCCGGTTTCGGTCAATACGGCGCGGATGAGACCCGACTGGGTGAACCCCGATCCCGAATAGGGCCGGAACGTAAAGCCCCCGATCACGTCGTTCGTCTGGATCACGGATGGCGACGCGATGGTTCCGCGCGCCTTGTTGATGTTCAGGGCCGGGCCCTGGTTGTCGCTGGTGTAGCGGGAAACGGTGCTGGACGTGGCGCCCTCGCTTTGAACCGTCAGCCCGTATCCCGCGCCGGGCAGCGAGAACGTCGCGCCGCCGCCCGCGATGTATCCAACCTCGGCGCCGGCGACCGAAATTCCGACACCGTTGTTCGTCGTATCGTAAAAGAAGCCGTAGTTGGTGTTGAAGGCGAGTGGCGGCGCCGATGCCGAGCCGTTCGAGAGCTTTGCCCCAGCCGCGAGCGTGAGCGCGCCGCTCGTCTTGTCGATGACCAGGGCGTCGGTCCACGACGAACCGTCCGGCGAGACCTTGCAGTGGAAATTGTCGTCACCGGTGAGACCGAACTCCGCACGGCCGGAATAGCTCGTCTGATAAAGGAGGGACGCGGTGTCGCCGCTCGCGTTCTTGTTGAGCTTCGCCTGGATCCCGTTGCCGATGTTATCCAGCAGAACCGCCGGGGATTTCACCGCGAGCTTGTTGGTCGCATCGGCGGTCGTGTTGACGCCAAGCATCGAGATGTTCTCGAGGCTCAGCAGCGAGACGAAATCTCCCCATGCCGTGCCGTCGAACACGATGGGCTTGGCTTCATCCACCACATACGCCATCAGGCCCGCGAACGGCGCGTAGAACCGCCAGCCGCCACCCAGCGCATAGGCATACCAGCGCTCGAACAGCGCGCGCCCGTCATCCTGGCTGTTGGGACTTGTGAGCAGCGTCAGCAACGGATGGGTTTCGATTTCGGTCGCGCCGTCATACAGAAGCCACGGCACGGAGCTTGCCGCCTCCGCGATCATGCGCACGCAGCGATAGGCGATGGCGTTCTGCATCACGCCTTCGCGCGCCAGACTCGCATAGTCGCGCGCGCCCCAGGAGGCCCGCCCCGCGAGAGAGAGGGCGACGAGAGGGGACATCGCCTTTGTTTCGGGAGCCGATGCGGTCTGCGCCGTGGACGCAGGCGTCGTGCGCGTTGCGCCGTTTGGCGCGTGCGCGTTCTCCACAGTTTCGGACGCTCGCGCACGCGCGAAGGCGCCCGCTCTCGCGGGGCGGAACCAGTTGGGCATGATGGATCTCTCGTTGTTATTCCCTCTCCCTCACGAATGTGAGGAGAGGGAGTGCGCTAAATTTCTAATCTTCGGCTCCGACGCTTTCACATCCGGAAACAGTTCGGCGAGGCCCCAGACCAGCGCGTCCATGCGGTCGGGACTCTTTCCGGTGCCGTCATAGTTGCACATCTGGTCCTCGAGTTCGGCGAAGCAGCCCGCATGATGCACGCGGCCGCGTTCGTACAGCGCCGATGCCGGTTGCGCGCGCGTGGTCTTGCCGCGTTTGGCATAGACGAGCCTCACGACAGCATTCGGCAAGGGATCGCGCATCAGCGATTGCACCATCTCGCCGCCCTGGTTGGCTTCGGCGACGACATGATCTGCCTTGAACGCCACATAGGCGTCGGCGACACGCGACGCCCATTGATTGGGCGTGAGGCCGCCGCGCGAACGATCCGCGAGGACATAGACTTCGCCCTCCTCGCTGCGGCCAACAACAACAATGCCGCATTCATCGCCGCTGACCGACACCGACGGATCGACCGCCACGACACAGCGAACCAGTTCCGGCGCCTCGCGCACGCGCGTGCGTTCGATCCAGTCGCGCTGCCACAGCGCCTTGTCGTTGTCGGCGATGATCTCGGCATCGAGTTCCTGACGGCCCAGCCGCGTGCCGGCGAAGCGCATTTCCAGCCCCTCGACAAAACCCGGCGCGAGATTGACGATGTTGCTGCGGGTGGTGCCGCGTGTTGTGACCGTGTCTTTCGCCGCCATCAGATTCTTTAGCGCATCGATATTACGCGGCGTGGTCGTGACCGCCATACGAGGACGTTCGCCGATACGGAGCGACATCAGTGTCATATCCAGAACCGATTGTGGGTTGTCCCATTTGCAGAACTCATCGCCCCAAACCGCGTCGAACTGATGTCCACGAATTGTGTCTGGCTCTTGCGCGCTGAAAACGGTGGCAACTACGCCGCTTGGCCAAAGCACACGCTGATTGGACGGCTGATAGTGTGCGCTGTCAGAGACACGCAGCAACCCGGACTCGCCTTCAATCATCACCGCGCGAGCGTCATGATGTGTCGCCCCGATCAAAGCGATCTGACGCATGACGCCGGAGTGAACGCCTTCCGCAATCCACTCCGCGCCGGCACGCGTCTTACCGGCGCCGCGGCCGCCGAGATAAAGCCAGATCTTCCATTCTCCTTCGGGCGGCACTTGCTCTTCGCGAGCCCAATTCTCCCAACCGATATCGAGAAAGGTAAGCTCTTCATTGCTTAGTTTCTTCAGCAGAGCGGTCCGCTTCCTGGTGCCTAAGGAGGATATCGATTTTATGCTGAATCGAGGCGCGGAGTTCGTCATTCCTGGCAACCGTCCTTGTTTGGCGTTTTGCAATACGCTGCTGCTCCAGACGCGCGAGCCGTTCGAGGGTCTGTTCAATGGAGCTTAAGGTGCGCACATTCGTGGCGCGGACAGAGGCGCATTTGGTGTCATTGTCGTCGGGCTTTGTTGCCTCGATACGCGCCAACTGCTTCTGCAATTCGGAGAAAAGACGTTTCACCATCTTATCCATCCAGTCAGGTTTGACGTCATCAGGTTTCACTCCTCGCGTTGAATATTGGCCGCGCGTCAGCGCGCCCCCGACCCTGCGGTCTGGTATGTGGGGCATGTCTTCTGCTTTCTTTGAAGATCGATTTGCGCGAGCGTAGAACGCCAACGCAAAAACCGGCTGGTCTGAAAGACCGCCGGTTTCGGCATCGATGCAATCATCGGGATATGGGAGAAATGGCGTTTGCAGCGTTGCGCTTCAAGAGGCGGCCCAAAATTTTTTTGAAAAAAGATTCTCAGGGATTCCGCGCAAAATGCGCAAAGCCCCCACGCCGCGGTGTTCGATAAGTCTGCGAAAATATTTTTCGCAGGACTTCTTGCCGCCGGGCATCCCCATTCTGAAGGACCCTTCGTTATACGCTTTGTGCAACTTGAGTATAACAAAACTTGACGGATAGGATTCCAGTATTTATACTCGTTTTTCGATTTGAGTATAAAGTACATGCCTTCGTCGGATTTGATCCTGCAAACGACTTACGCCGAACTTCTTGAGCGTACGGAGGCCGCGGCTTTCAGCGATGCGTTTCCGGAAGATGGAGGGTTCGTTCCCAAGACCGTGCACGGAAAGCGGTATTGGTACTTCCAGACCGGAAGCGCCGGAACGCGCGTGCAACGCTATGTCGGCGCAGAAACCGCGGAGTTGCTCGAGCGGATAAGAAGGCACAAGGAAGCCCGCCACGATGAACGCGACCGTCGTGTGCTTGTCTCGACCCTCGTGCGCTCTTTTGGGCTACCGCGCCCCAATCCAGATGCCGGTGAGATTGTTGGGGCTCTCGCAAAGGCTGGAGTGTTCCGCCTCCGGGGTGTCCTTGTCGGAACCTTCGCTTATCAAACCTACTCGGCGATGCTGGGAGCGAGACTCGCCCCCAGCATTCTGCAGACAGGCGATATCGATATTGCGCAGTATAAGAACGTGTCGCTTGCCGTCGCAGATCGGACACCGCCGGTTCTCGACACCTTGAAGCAAGTCGACCGTTCTTTTCAGCCGGTCCCACATATCAGCGAGAACAACAGGAGTGTCAGCTACAGGGCCAGGAACGGCTTTCGCGTGGACTTTCTCACGCCGAACGAAGGTCCCGACAGCGACACGCCGCAAAGACTGCCCTCCCTGCAGACCGACGCCCAGCCGCTCCGCTTCCTCGATTTCCTGATCCACGAACCTGTTTCCGCGGTGCTGTTGCACGGCGCCGGCGTATATGTCCGCGTACCCTCACCGGAACGCTATGCGGTTCACAAACTCATCGTCTCACCGCGCCGTAAGATGGGAACGGCGAAAAGCGACAAGGACCTGCGACAGGCCGAAGCGCTGCTCGAAATCCTCTGGAAGAGGCGCGCGCACGAACTCGCGGAGGCATGGGGGGATGCTTATCGGCGTGGCGATACCTGGCGCAAATTGCTGCTCGACAGCGTGGGACGTATCGTGCCGGCTGCCCGCGATGGTCTGTTCAAAGTGCTTGATTGGCCGCGCAGCAACGTTCCAGACCTCACGCTCACATTTCCTCTGCCCCGTCCCAGCTATGATTTCGATCGGGACGTCGTTGTTTTCATGGGCGAGGACAACGGCGGCGCGATACGCTGTGAAATCAGCCGCGAAGCACTCTCGGATCACTTCGGAATCGAAGGACGAGATACCAAGGCCGCAGTGGAGATGTATCGTGCGCGAAGTTCTCTCTTTGAAGACCTGGCGCGAGCGAAATATCGCACGTGGCCGGTCGAGGAGCCGGGTATCGTTCTGCTCCGAACTGGGGAGATCCCGCGACTGCTTCGAGAAACCGGCCGAGGTTAGCGCAGGCTTAATCTCCAAGCCTTGAAACTGCCCCAAATGTCGGCCACTTAGCGCGCCGATGGGCGATGGTTTGAAGGCTGTGTTCGGGGCGATGGAACGCTGGTTCTCAAGGAATGGCCGCGGGCTGGCAAAGCTCGCCGCATTGGCCGTGGTGATCGTGGCGATCCCGTTCGCGATGCTGGCACTGGTTCCCTCCGTCATCGGCCTGTTCGCGCCGCCGCTCGACAACAAGGTCGACCTTTATTCCGTCAACCGTCCGCTGGCCTTCACCTTCCTGGACGCGAACGGCCAGGAGGTCGGCCATCGCGGCGCCGCCATCGGCGACCGGCTGCGCCTGAGCGAGATGCCCGATTATCTTCCCGCCGCCTTCATCGCGATGGAGGATCGCCGCTTCTACGATCATCGCGGCATCGATGTGCGCGGGTTGCTGCGCGCGAGTATGCGCAACGCGCGCGCGGGTCATTGGGTCGCCGGCGGTTCCACGATTACGCAGCAGACCGCGAAGATCGTGTTCACCAGCCAGGAGCGCACGCTCGCGCGCAAATGGACGGAGCTGTTCGAGGCGGCACAGCTTGAGAAGTCTCTGTCGAAGACGCAGATCCTTGAACTCTATCTCAACCGCATCTATCTCGGCTCCGGCGCGTATGGCGTCGATGGCGCGAGCCATGTCTATTTCAACAAATCGGCGCGCAATCTGACCCTGCCCGAAGCCGCGATGCTGGCCACGCTGACGCGCGCGCCGTCGGTGTTCTCGCCGCGCCGCGATCTGGAGAAGGCGCAGGAGCGCGCGAGCATGGTGCTGAGCGCGATGGTGGAGACCGGCGTGATCACGCCGGCGCAGGCCGCGGAAGCGCGCGCCAATCCCGCCGTGATCGCAAGCCACGCCGTCACCGACGCGCGCAATTTCTATCTCGACACCGCCGCCGACGAGGCGTTGAAGAAGGCGACCGTGGGCGGTGTGGCGCCGACCGCGGACCTTATCGTCCGCACCAATCTGGAGCCGCGCATCCAGGATGCCGCGCGTGCCTCCGCGCTCCAGGTGTTGCGCAAATCCGGCAAGAAGATGCATGCCAGCGAAGCCGCCGTGGTGGTGATGAAGCCCGATGGCGCGGTGGTGGCCCTCATCGGCGGCACCGATTATGCCGAAAGCACGTTCAACCGCGCGACCCAGGCGCATCGCCAGCCCGGTTCCGCGTTCAAGCCGTTCGTGTATCTGGCCGCGCTCGAAGCGGGGCTGACGCCGTGGGATGTGCGCGACGACGAAGCGGTCGATATCGACGGCTGGAAGCCCACCAATTTCGGCGGACGCTCCTACGGCACGCTCACCCTTGCCGACGCGCTCGCGCATTCGGTGAACACGATCACCGCGAACCTCGCGCAGGAAGTCGGCATCTCCACCATCGTCGATGCCGCGGCGCGTTGCGGGATTCAGTCGCCGCTCGAACAGAACGCCTCGCTCGCGCTCGGCACCTCGGAAGTGACGCCTATCGAACTCACCACCGCCTATGCCGCCTTCGCCAGTGGCGGCATGGCGGTGACGCCCTACTTTGTCACCGAGGTCGATGGCCAGGGCGGCAAGGTGCTCTACAAACGCAACGCGCCGGAGCCGCAGCGCATCATCGCCGATCATGTGAACAAGGATCTCGTCGAGATGATGTACGGCGTGGTGACATCGGGCACAGGGCGCAGCGCATCGCTCGCCGGCCACGAGGCCGCTGGCAAGACCGGCACGACGCAGGACTATCACGACGCCTGGTTCGTGGGCTTCACCGCCGACTATGTCGCGAGCGTGTGGGTGGGCAACGACGATTCCTCGCCGATGAAAACGGTGACCGGCGGCTCGCTGCCCGCCGCGATCTGGCGCGACGTGATGACGGTGGCCGAAAAAGGCAAGCCCGCCACCCCGCTCGACAAATCCGCGCCGCAGCCGCCGGTGGAAGACGCATCCATCGACGCCACCGAAACCGACACCGTGACAACGGGCGACGACGAATCCGGACGCCCCGCGCCCGATTCCGGGGAGCGCGAGGACCGGCACGGCAATCACAATGGCGGGTTCTTCGACTGGCTGTTCGGCCGTAAAAACGACAGCCAGCAGCAGCAACAGCCGTCTTCACCTCCGGGTCAGCCGCAGCAGGACGACGACGGGAATTGAGTTACGCCGGGCTTGCGGTTTCGGAATCGGGTGACCGGCGCATTGAACCCTTGTCATAGATGGTAACGCCGCCCGGAAGAGGGGCTGCTTCGCCCCACCGCATCGGATCAAGGCCAACGGGCAGCGCCAGGTATGACAGCGCAGCCTCGGCCGGTTTCTCTCCGACCTCCAATATCACGCCCAGACATCGCATGTCGTTTGCCGCACCGGCTTCTTCGGCGGGATACCAGGGATCGTTGGCAACAAGCTCCACTTCGAATTCGTCATGAGCCTTGAAGCGCCGCGGCACCGGAATCGACGCGTGATGCCAGCGTTTGAACTGCACCGGCAGATCGAACCGGCCCCATGCCGTGTGCAGCGTACAGCTGTCGTTACGATCGCGGCATTTCTGGCGGTTGGTCGTAACCGAGACGTTCAGCATGTCGCCCTCGCGCCGGATCCTGAGGCGTGCGCGACTGCTGGTCCAGCGGATGCGGCCGAGCGCGTGATTTTCGACAACACGATAAAGCCCGTCGCTGTCCGGCAGCTCGCTTCGATAGATGTGGTTGAGCTCGCCTTCGTCGTTCACATGCACAAAGCCGCGATACTTCCAATAACCCGGGCTTCCCGGCGAAAGCCGGATTGAGCGGCCTTCCGGCGGCGTGTTTGTGAGATAAAGACTGAAGCAGTCCACGCCCCATTCCTTGGCCATCGCGATCGCGGAATCGATCTCGCGATCGCTGTCGTTCCAGTGAAAGGCCAGATAGCGCCATACGATTTGCGTCTGTTTGTTTTGCTGCGCACGTTTGGCATCGCAGACATTCTTGAGCCCGCCGAGCGCCTGATCGACGCGGCCGCGCACGTGGTAACGGCCGTAACTCTCCTGCGTGATGCCGCCGATGGTGAAGGTGATGCGGTCGGGACGCGCTGCAACGACTCGTTCCGCGCGCGATTTGTTGAATAGCGGAATGCCGTTGGTGCTGGTCACGATGAACGCATCCGGCGCTTTCTCGCGCATATAGAGAAGCATGTCCTCGGCCTGGCGATGCATGAACGGCTCGCCGTAATTGTAGAAGTTCACCGTCTTGAGTCCCGGCGCGACCTGGTCGATCGCCGCCTTGAATTTCTCCAAATCGAGCATTTTCGAATTGCGGGTCGTCTCGTTCGCATCGTTGTTGGCGAAGCAGGGCACGTTCACGCAGCGGATGTTGCAGGTTACCGTGGTCTCGACGACGAGGCGGGTCGGAACGATCGGGCGTGCGGGGGGACCGTTGTTATTCTTGCGCGGGCGATAGTGGCCGCATTCCAGGCAACGCCAACCCTTCGCGAGTTGGTGTTGCAGAGCGCCGTATTCCGGATTGGCGAAAATCTCCGCGACGGATTGCGTGTAGATGTTGCCATAGCTGCGCTGGCCGTGGGGATCGTCGAGCCCGCAGCTGACATTGCCATCCGAATGGATTGTTATGCTGTCCTCGATCCAGCGGCAGCGGTAGCTGCCGCCATCCGGATGATGCATCGAGGTGCTGGGGCGCGGGTTCTTGCGGTTGTAACGAAGACCCTCGGTGATTTCCGCCATATCGCGCCTCCGGACATACCCTGCCCGATGCTACTCGCGCCACGGTGGAAATGATAGTCGCGGTTTTTACTTCGGCGGCGGATTGGCGATCAGGTAAGGCAAACCGTCATTGATGTTTGGGTTTTCTGCCCAAACGGACGCATCAAAGCCGTCGGGAAGTCCGGCTTGAAATTTGTTGGTGTTCAGACCTTTGAAGCCACGGCCGCAACTGTGCCCACCACACCCTTGCTTGCGCCCTTTCCCGCTTGTGTCCGTATCCCAATAGTCAAAGTTAGGTTCTGCACCTTCGCGGGTCCCGAGAAATCCGCCAGAATCTTCGCCCGCCACAAGTCCCATCGAATAGGAAGACTCAACATCGCCCTCAATCTGTCCACTGAAGCCACCAACAATGGCTGACGCTCCGCCTTTTACCGACCCCGTGGCGTAAGAGTTGTTGATGTCGCCAGTGAGTCCAACAAGCCCTCCAACATAGGAACTGTCTCCGGCGCTCACATTGCCTGTCGCATAAGACTCCAAGATAGTCCCACCGCTACCGACCAACCCGCCAGCGAAGGAGCTATCGCCAGCTTTTACATTCCCCGTCGCGTAGGAGCTTGTGATCGTGTAACCGGACACGCCGACAAGACCGCCAACGTTTACCGAATTTCCGACAGATATTTTTACATCCGCATGTGATCTATCGAGTACCCCTTCTCCAGAACCGGCGAGTCCTCCTGCTATGGGCCCACTGCTGAAAGTCAGCGTGCCGCTTGCAAAGCAATTGATGATCGTACCTCCAGAGCCCACCAACACGCCGCCGTTACCCGCGTCGGATTGAATCGTGGCATTTGTAACTTGCACATCTCTCAGCACACCGTTCGAGCTTTCAAAGAGCCCGACGAGTGCATCTGAAGCCACGATGTGCATCTCATCGACCTTGTGGTTCAGTCCATCAAAAGTGCCGCTGAGATTGGTTGTTACCGGCGCCGCACCGTAGGTCCCGTCTGCAGACGCATCGCAGTCATTCGCCAGCGCATAGAAGCCTGAGGGATTGTTCGCGATGTCAGAAGCCAGCGTGGCGATGTCTCCAACCAGCGTGTAGCTGTTGCCGTTGACGATCAGGCTGCTGGTCAGATCCCAGAACGTGACATTGCCCTTGCCGTCGAAGATCAGATCGCCGCCGCTACCACCGTCATTGGTGGTGATGGTCACAGCGCCTGTGCCTGTCACCATCACAGGCTTGTCGATGGTGACGGACTGATTGGCATCCAGCGTCAGGCGGCTGGTGGTTGCCCAGCCGACGGAATCTTTCACAATGACATTGGTCGCACCACTGCCGGTCGTGACCTTCACGTCGCCGCTCGCGAGCATGTTCGTCAGATCGGTCGTGTTCAGCACCGCATTCGATGCCGTCGGCGAACAGACGCCGTTGGAGCAGTTCATGTTCACGGTCGGCTTTTTGGAGATCGCGACATCGGCATGGGCCGCTCCGGTCGCCAGTATCGCGCCGCTCAAAACCCACGCCATATGCCGCCGTGTTCGCATGATCGCCTCCCGCCATCCGGCGGGAAACATAGCACAAAACAGGCGGCGATTGTATCCGCGCCTCGCCGCGAAGCGCCGCGGCTTGAGTATTTCCACCGGCGGGACTTTAGTGCGCCGGGGGCAGACCGGCTGGGACGGATGGGCTTGATTTTCAAATGGCTGGCGGCGATCGCGCTGGGCGTGGCGCTTGGCCTGTTCGTCACCTGGAACGCGCTGTTTCGGGGCGCGAGCATGGGCGGCGACGTCGCCGACGGCCCCTGGCGCACCAGCCTTCTCACCGGAAGCAATCAGAGCGGCATGGGGTTGCGCGCCAAAGTCGCGCTGCACGGATTGTTCGCGCTCAATCGCAGCGAAACGATCTACTACACCGCCACCGCCGACAGCAGCGGGCGCAAGCTCGACGGCGCCTGCCGCTATCGCATCGATGGCCGCGATCCACCGACGAGGTGGTGGAGCATCACCGCTTATGGCGCCGATGATTTTCTCATCCCCAATGCCGGCAATCGCTATTCGGTCTCGATGAACTCCGTGACGCGCGACAAGACAGGTGCGTTCTCCGTGCATGTGTCGCCCAGGCCGTCCGATGAGATCGCAACCGCGCCCGGCGCGTTCAGCCTGACCTTGCGGCTTTACAATCCCGCGCCGCAGGTCGCGGCCGATCCGGCGCATGTGGCGCTTCCCACGATCAGCCGGGAGTCCTGCCCATGACCTGGCTGAGGAAAAACTGGTTCTTTCTGCCCGTTATCCTGATCGTGGCGTTCGCCGTGCATGCGGGAAGCGTCGCCTTGATCCCGCGCGCGGTGATGGCAAAGGCGCTCGGCAAGATGTCGGCGGCGCACGGCTTCAATGCCATCGCGCATTCGCCGCGCGCGACATCGGCATCGCGCGCCGTGGTGCGGCCGAGCCCCGACCTGCTCTATTCCGCCTGCCCGTTCGATCTCGATGCGCTTGCGGGTCATGTCCTGCATGTACACGCGGATCGCATGCCGAACACGTACTGGTCGTTCTCGGTCTTCGACGCGGAGACCAACAACATCTTTGTGCTCAACGACCGGCAGGCGAAAACCGATAAAGCGGATTTCGCGGTCGTGGGCCCAGCGCAGGACAAGGTGCCGCCCGGACTTGTTGTCCGTTCCCCGACGATGCGCGGACTGGTGCTGGTTCGCACCCTGATTAACGACGAGAAGAACTTCGCCATGATCGACACGGCGCGCCGGACCGCCACCTGCGGCCCCTTCCGGAACTGATCGCGCCGCCGCGCTACATATCGGTGTCGATCTTCGCCTTTTCCGGCTCTTTCTTCCTGGGTTTTTTCACCTTGATCTCGCCGTCGGCTACGGCACGGATCAGGACATCGAGAAAATCGATCGTCATGCCGAAATATTCCTTGTCGCCGGGTTGCCAGATCACCGGCGGCGGTGCGTCGCCCGGTTCCGGAAACAGCGGTGCCGACGGATCGCGATAGAATTCCTCGCTGAGGATGCGGTTGGATTCGGCGAAGCCGGCCATGACGGCGGCGCTTTGCGCGCGGTCCAGAATATCGGCCGAGCGGACATAGGTGTCGGAGCGGCGGACGAGCGCCCAGAAGAACTTGTCGCGATTGAATTCCAGACCGATGTGATTGAGCGCGCGGATATAATCGAGCAGTTCGCGCCGCGGCGAGGGGTTGCGCATTTTTTCTCCGCGCGCACGCAGTTCTTCCTCGACATCCACGCCCAAGACGGAAAAGAAATCGGCGATCGAATTGACCGTCGCGCCGTCACGTTCATAGGGCCTGAGAATAAGCGCCCTGGGGCCGAACACCGCCGCCCATTGCCGGATGACGGAGAGATAGTCTCCGCGAAAATGGAATTTGCCGCACCAGTCGTCGAAGTCGAGCTTGCGGCCGCCGACCACGGTCTGCTTGTAGAGCGATTGCAGATATTTGTCCTGCCGGCGCAGATAGATCACGACCCGCACGTCGTCGATGCCTGCCACTTGTTCCTTCACCAGCGCCGGATCGCTGAACCAGAACGCTTCGGAGCTGAGAACATCCATCGGATAGTGTTCTTCGGCGAGTTCGCGGCGCATCGCGTCCCAGATATCGAGACTGTAACCTTCGTCGCCGCGAAGCGACCAGGCATAAGCGTGGTGCTGGCGGCCGGCGCCCATGCCTGCGGAGATGTAGCGCACGCCCTTTTTCTTCAGCGCCTCGATCCGGAGCGCCATGAAGGTCTGCAGCGCGGAGGTGCCCGTCTTATGCGTGCCGATGTGAAGATAAAGCACACGATTACCTTGGAACTCTTCGAGTCACAAAGTTAACGGCGCACTCATTGATCCGCAATCATTGGATGTCTATACCCACATGCATCTGCCCATGATCCATTCGACAGCGGACGCACCGCAAATCCCGCCAGCGCTGGAAATCATTGGCACGCTTGGCTAAAATTTGTCGCGAAATGTCGCGGGCGGTCTGATTGCTTATTCTCCATATCGGCACACACAAGACCGGCACGTCGTCGCTGCAGGTTCTTCTCACGCAGCACGCCGCCGCGTTGCGCGAACAGGGCGTGCGCTATCTCGAAGCCGCGCGCGAGAACCGGATCGCGCATCATCCGCTGGCATGGTCGATCCGCGGACGCCGCGGCACGCCGCTCACGGTGTGGCATGAGGTGCGCGAGGAACTCGCGAGCGCGCCGGAACCGGTGAAGCTGCTCAGCACCGAAGGCTTCTGGTTCGAGAACCCGGAAGAGATCAAGGAACAGCTCGGCTATTCCGGCCCGGTCAAGATCATCGCCTATCTCAGGCGTCAGGATAAATATCTGCAATCGCTCTACAAGCAGACCGTATCGAGCGGCCGCAAGACCGATTTCGAGACCTGGCTGAAGGACATGCCGCATCGCGGAAATTATCTCGCGATCATCACGCGCTGGGCGGCGGCGTTCGGCGACGACGCGATCACGATCCGGCCCTATGAGCGCGGCGGCCAGACCATCGACGTGGTCGAGGATTTTCTGCAAGTCCTCAATCTCGATCCCGCGCCGCTGCTGGTGGACCGGAAATATCCGCAGAACCCGTCGCCGCGCCGCGAGCTGCTGCATTTCCTGCGCGCCTTCAACCAGCTCAATCTCAAGATGGATCACGAGAAATTCTTCTACGCCGTGCTCCAGCGCAACAAGGCCTATATCCGCTCGACCGATCTTCTGACGCCGGAACGCTGCGCGAGCATGATGGAGGATTACGCGGAAGCGAACGCCAAGCTCGCGGCGCGTTTCTGGCACGACAGGACCACGCCGCTGTTTCCGCCCCTCGCGCGGCGCGAGCTGCCGCCGGTGTGGAATTTGGACGATCCGGAATTCTTCACCCTCACCGTCGACGTTCTGACCTCGGTGGTGGAATTCCTCGCCGGTGAGAACGGACCGAAAAAGAAAAGGCGCAGCACGGCCAGGCCGCCCTGAGGCCTCAGTACCCGAATTCCTCGTGCAGGAACCACTCGCGCTCCATGAGCTTGCGGGTGGCTCCGCGCTTGAGCTTGACCTCGTCCTGATAATAATCGACGCGCTCGGAGGAATTGATCGGCTGCGTTTCGTTGATGAACTTCACGGCGCCTTCGACGTCGGTCATGGCGTGGGCAAGCGGCCCGCGCACCAGCCGGGTGAGATCTTCGACAAAGGTTTCGTAGCGCACGAAGAAGGCCGGCAGCTTCTTCTCTTTGTATAGCGCGCGGATCTCGTCCTTGCTGCGGCATTTGGCGAGCGTGTGGCCGGGGTCCGGGATCGCGACGCGCAGATAGCGGAAGGATTGCAGCCCGATGAGCTCGCTGATGGCGCCGCCGCCCATTCCGAAAAAGACCTTGTCGATGATTTCCGCGTTGTCCGGCTTCAGCGAGTAGTTGAGCCATTTGTTGAAACCCCGCATCGTACCGTCATAGAGATCATTCACGCCCTCTATGGCGAGCTTCTTGTGCATCTTGCCGCGCCGCTCGCTGCCGAAGGAATAGAGCGAGAGATAGGAATCGAGCGGATCGCGCACGGAGATGAAGTAGAATTTCTTCGGATCGTAATTTGCGCCCATGGGATGATGGGATTCGTAGCGGATTTCCTTTTCCCTGCTGAAGCGCTTCAGCATCGCGGAAATAAAGGTGGTGCCGGTCTTCTGCGGCGCCAGATAGACAAAGCTCTGAAACTCATGCATTCCGGGTTAACCTGAAAAGGCGGACGGGCCGCCGCGACGCGCCGTTTTACGGGAAAAAACGCCGTCCGCAAGAGCGGGCGCGGCGCGCGGGAATCGAAGGGAATCGCCATGAAACGCATACTGGCCGTGGCACTTGTGGCGCTGTCCGCGGCGGGCGTCGCACATGCCGGGACGCCCGTCACCTTCGTGACCGACTGGAAAGCGCAGGCCGAGCATGGCGGATTCTACGAGGCGCTGGCCGAGGGGCTTTATGCCAGACGCGGCCTGGACGTGAAGATTCTCCAGGGCGGCCCGAGCGTGAACGTGCCGCAGATCCTGGCCGGAGGGGCCGCGGATTTCGGTATCGGTTCCAATGCGTTCCTCGCGCTCAACAATGTGAAGGCCGGCGCGCCGCTGCGCGCGGTGATGGCGGTGTTCCAGAAAGACCCGCAGGTGCTCATCACCCATCCGCGCAAGGATGTGCGCTCGCTCGCCGACATGAAGGGCAAGCCGATCATGGTGTCGGACGCGGCGACGACGACGTTCTGGCCGTGGCTGCGCGCGAAGTTCGGGTTCGCCGATACGCAGATCCGCAAATACACGTTCAACCTCGCGCCGTTTCTGGTCGATCCCATGGCGATCCAGGAGGGCTATGCGACCAGCGAGCCCTACACGATCGAACAACAGGGCCGTTTCAAGCCGCAGGTATTTTTGCTCGCCGACAATGGCTATCCCGGCTATTCCAACATGGTTTTGGCACAGCAAAAATGGATCGACACCAGGCCGCAGCTTGTGCAGGCCTTCGTCGATGCGACGCGGCAGGGCTGGCGCGATTATCTCTATGCCAATCCTGCGCCGGCGAATGCGCTCATCAAACGCGACAATCCGGAGATGACGGACGCGCTGATCGCGCAGGCGATCACGAAGATGAAATCGTATGGCATCGCGGGCCCCGCGTCGGAGAAAGGCGCACATATCGGTGCGATGACCGACGCGCAGTGGAAAACCTTCTTCGACACGATGTCCGGCGAGGGGCTATATCCGAAGAAGCTGGACTATAAGAGGGCCTATACGCTGAAGTTCGTGACGCAGTAGCTCGGTTCCGCCGTGATGCCACAGAGTCTGAGATGCGGCTTTGATGGAGGCTGCGCGCGCTGAAACCACTCGGCTATCATTTCCGCAAGCACCGAGGCAGTCCGTGCCGGCGCAAATGGGTGCGGTCTTAACCTTGCCGCATGGAGCTGTCGCAAACACGTTCGCCGAACAAGAGAGCGCCGCAAAGCAAGCGATGCTGTCGGATGCCACGGTCCAATGCGGAAGATTGGCGCCCACGATTTGCATCAGGTTCCCACCCGACGATGTGAAGACGAAAGCCGCGGTCGCGGCTGGATGCGTGCATATGCTTCCCACATTTCAGCAACGAAATTTCAAAGGTAACTTGCTTACGGCTTCAGCTGAAAAACCGTTCCACCAACCACGTTGTTTCCAAACTCACCGCCAAGGGAAGTCGTTCCGACCAGCGAACCGGATGCGTCCAAGGTCGGCGGCGCCAAGGGGTATTCTCCGTCAGCACATTCCGCTTCGGAGCAAAAACTGTGCAGGACTTTATAAGTATAAGAATCGCTATCCGGTGAGAGTTCGAATACCACTCCGCCACCCTGACCGTTCACGTCGATGTCGTTGCCACCTCCAAAGCTAGTCGTTCCGAGCAAATCTCCCCCCAAAGTCAGTGCGAACTCGCCATTGGGACTGAGACCGTCCCTGCAATCCGCCTTCTTGCAGAATTCGTACAATACGGCTTCCTGCGACTGGCTTCCGTTCGGAATTATTTTGAACAGTACTCCACACCCATCTGGGTGCGCCTGTCCGCAACTACGGCCACCTAGATACGTAGCTCCTATCAAATTCCCAACAGGGTCCAGTAGCAGATTGCCAGTTGGCCGAGCACCATCGGAACACTTGGCTTTCGAGCAGAAATAATGCAGAACAATTTCACTCCATGAGCCGCTATCGGGGACAAGTTCAAAAGCGACTCCGGCCCCCTGCAGTTTCTGGTCATTGCCTCCTCCCTGATAGGTTATTCCGTAGAGCGTTCCATCCGGTCCGATGATTACACCACGCGGTATTTGACCATCCGTGCAAGTCTCTCCGCCCTGCGAGCAGAAACTGTACAATACGTTTTCACTCCACTGCCCGCCGTTATTGGTCAATTCGAACACCGTGCCGCCGTTGTTCGCGCCTCCGCCGCCGGTCACACTATAGAGTGGAGATACACCATCGTAAGGCGTGCCGCTTGATGCACCCGCATAGGTCAGCCCGCCCTGAGGAAAGTTGCCGTCGGTGCAGTTCTGCTGTGAGCAGAACTGATAGATCACCTTCTCGGTCCACAGTCCTCGCTTTCCTCCCGGCGACAGCTCGAACACCAGATTGTTCGCCGTCCCGTACAGATTGCCCTGTGTATCGATGACAAGCGCGCCCATCGGATTCCGGCCGCAGGTGCCCTGCGTGCAGAAACGGTAGATCGTCTTGAACTTGAAGCCGCCGCCGGGCTTGCGCTCCAGCTCGAACACCGCGCCGGAGTCGAGCCCGCCTGTGGCTGCCGTGCCGAAGAAATTCCCCGACTGCTCCATCACCAACGGGCCGCTGGGATTGCTGCCGTCGCCGCAGACGCGTTGATGGCTTTCACAAAACGAATGCAACACCTTGAACTTCGCAGCCAGCGCGGGGCCGCCTGCGAGCGCAAGAGCCGCTATCGTAGCCACAAGAGATCGCACCAGAAGAGTTCGCCAGGAGCCGCGCATCGCAATCCTTCCAACAGGCTTCCCGCCACAACCTAGCACAATTTTCGATTGCCGGAGCACCTGTTCGCCGAACGCTTTGATTCCAGCAATCTGTGTCTCACAACATCCGATGAGGCAGCTTTGAGAAGGTGTCAGTGGGTGGCCCGCATTCGCGGGCCATGACATATTTGGCGTGATGACCACCCTTCTCTCCCTCTCCGCTATCGCCAAGCGCTTCGACAGCGGCGTCGAGGCGATTGCGCGCATGGACCTCGAGGTCGCCGCGGGAGAATTTCTCTCTATCGTCGGGCCGTCGGGATGCGGGAAATCCACCGCGCTGCGCATCGCGGCGGGATTGATCGCGCCGACCGGCGGCACGGTCGGGTGGCCGCAGGGCAAGCCCACGGTCGGCTTCGTGTTTCAGGACCCCACCCTGATGCCATGGGCGCGCGTGCGGGAAAACGTGCGCCTGCCGCTCGATCTCCAGCACATGAAGAAGAGCGACACCGAGACACGCGTCGCCCGCGCTATCGCGCGCGTTGGCTTGAGCGGCTTCGAGAACGCCTACCCGCGCGAACTTTCCGGTGGCATGAGGATGCGCGTCTCCATCGCGCGCGCGATTGCCGCGCAGCCAAAGCTGCTGCTGATGGATGAGCCGTTCGCGGCGCTGGACGAACTCACGCGCCAGGCGCTCAACGACGATCTGCTGACCCTCGCGCGCGAGGACGGCATGACGGTGATCTTCGTCACCCATTCCGTCTATGAGAGCGCGTATCTCTCGTCGCGCGTCGTGGTGATGAGCCCAAGGCCCGGACGCATCGCCGCCGACATCGCGCTTTCTCCGCCGCCGGTGCGCAGCGCCGACTACCGCCTGACGCCGCAATTCACCGAAGCAGCGGGGAAAGTCTCTCATGCGCTGCGCGATGCGATGGAGCGTGCGGCATGAACGGCGCGTTGAAATATGTCCTGCCCGCCGTCCTGGGCGTATTCATGCTCGCGCTGTGGGAATTTCTGGTGCGGCACTATCAGGTGCCGGTGTTCGTGCTCCCGGGGCCGAGCGCGATCTGGCCCGCGTTCACGGAAAATTTTGCGTCGCTGATGGAGTCGCTCTGGGTGACACTGACCGTCACCTGGATCGCGTTCGCCATCGCGCTGGTGGGAGGCCTCGCGCTCGCGATTCTGTTCGCGCAAAGCCGCACCATCGAAACAACGTTCTTTCCCTATGCCGTGATCCTGCAGGTGACGCCGGTGATCTCCATCGCGCCGTTGATCCTCATCTGGGTCGGGCTCGAGCATGTCGAGCGCGCGGCGGTGATCATCGCGCTGATCGTGGCCTTCTTCCCGATCCTGTCGAACGCGACTCTGGGCTTGCGCTCCGTCGATCCGGGCTTGCGCGATCTGTTCCGGCTTTATGGCGCGTCGCGCTGGCAGATTCTGTGGAAGCTGCAACTGCCCGGCGCGCTGCCCTACATCCTCGCCGGCATGAAGATCTCCGGCGGTCTCGCTCTGATCGGCGCGGTGGTGGCGGAGTTCGCCGCCGGCTCCGGTACCGCAACGGGTCTTGCCTGGCGCATTGTCGAGGCCGGCAACCGGCTGGAGATCGCCAAGATGTTCGCGGCGCTGGCTTTGCTCTCCTTCGTCGGCATCGTGAATTTCTACGCGCTCAGCTTTCTCGAATGGCTCCTGCTGCACAAATGGCATGAGAGCGCCCTGAAAACGCAGGATTGACTCCGCCACACAATCCTAGATTGTCATGGCCCGCGACTGCGGGCCACCCAGGTGACAGCGGCACAATGCCGAAGACCTATTACGTCTACATTCTCGCGAGTAAACGCAACGGTACGCTTTACATCGGCGTGACGAACAATCTCATAGAGCGTGTGTGGCAGCACCGTGAAGGGCTCTCGCCTGGCTTCACGAAGAAATATGGCGTGAAGAGGCTCGTCTACTACGAGGTGTTCGAAGATATACGCACTGCGATCGACCGTGAGACACGGCTGAAAAAATATAAACGCGAATGGAAGGTCAACCTGATCCAGAAGGAGAATGTCTACTGGGATGATTTATACGAAACGCTGAACAACTGAGCACTTGATAACCTGGGTGGCCCGCATTCGCGGGCCATGACAGTTTTGTTTGATTCTTTAGATCGCCTTACTTCTTCACCGGCACCAGTTTCGCGGTCGAGCTCGATTTCGCGAGCAACTCTCCCGCCTCGTTCTTTAGCGTCGCTTCGAGGAACACGGTCTTGCGCCCGCGCTTTTCGATCCACGCTTCGGCGATGTTGATGCCCGGCCGCGCCGAGGCGAAGAAGCTGACCTTGATCTCCAGCGACAGCGGCGAGAACTCGAAATCCGTCGCCGCCATCGTGACATAGGCCATCGCGGCATCCATCCAGCCGGTGACGAAGCCGCCCTGCACGATAGTACCCGAATGGCACATCGCCGGCGTCGCGCGATAGTGGATCACAGAGCGGCCGGACTCTTTCCCGCGATCGACGACCTTCTCCAGCCCCAGCGACTGATCGAGATGTCTGGGAGCAGCCTCCACACTCATCTGCCGCCTTTGAGATGCTTGTTGATCCACGCGATGTCTCGGACCATGCGGTCCTTCAGATCGCTGGGCTGCTGCAGGCCATGGAACTGGCCGGGATAGACGATAAGCTGGCTCTCCAGCCCCAGGCTCTTCACCGCCTGATACATCTGCTCGACATTGAGCAGCGGCACGTTGAAGTCTTTTTCCCCGCCCATGAACAACACCGGCGTCTTGATGCGATCGGCATGCAGGAACGGGAACGAGTTCTTCAGCCAGATATCCGTGTGCTTCCAGGGCACGCCAAGCTCCGCCTCATAATCGCGGACATATTCGTCGGTGCCGTAGCCCGCGAGGACATTGGAGATGCCGGCGCCGCTGATCGCGCATTTGAACCGCGTATCCGATGCGATGACGTAATTGGTGAGAATGGCGCCATAGGACCATCCTTCCACGCACAGCCGGTTCGGATCGGCGATGCCACGCTTGACCGCGTCGTCCACCGCGGCAAGCACGTCCGGCACCGCCGGTCCCGCCCAATCGGCATAAAGCGCGCTCGAATATTTCTCGCCGCGGCCGGAACTGCCGCGCGGATTGGCGACGATCACTGCATAGCCCTGCGCCGCGAACAGCTGCAGACCGGAATCGAACGTCAGGTCCCATTGATCGACCGGGCCGCCATGGTTCGACAGGATCGCGGGCAGATGTCCACCGCCATGCCAGCCCGGCGGCGCGACGATGTAACCATGCACCTCTGTACCGTCCTTGCTCCTGAAGGATGTTTCGGTTGTGGTGCCGAGCGTGACACCTTTGAGCCAGTCGTTCTGATGGCTGATCTGGCGCGGCGCGCCTTTGCCGTCGAAGGCATAGATTTCAAACGGCGTGTTTGGCGTGCCGATCAGAAGCGCCTCACGGCCTTGCGGCGTAGACCGGTGATCGTAGATCGCCTCGCGCGCGCCCGCGATGCGCTGAACGGCACCACCGGCCGATGAAATGCTGCCGAGCCATTTCGCCCGGTCGTCTTCCACGATGAAATGGATCGTCTTGCCGTCGGCGGACCATGTCGGCTCCATCACGTTGCGGTCGAGCGCTGCGGTCAAGATCTGCGGCGCGCCACCGCTCGCCGGCACGACGGCCAGATGATGTACCGCGTATTCGATCAGCTTCAGCGGCCCGCCCTGAATATAGGCAATCGTCTTCCCATCCGGCGACCACGCGGGATAGCTCGCCCAGTCGGGCTCGTTGTCGGGACCGGGAAAGGTCGTGAGCGCACGCGGCTGGCTATTCGCCTTTGCCGCGACGACATAGAGATCCCAGTTTTCGTCGCGGTCGAAATCGGCGCGGGCGCGCTTCGACACAAAGGCGATGGATTTTCCGTCGGGCGACCATGCCGGTTCGTATTCATCGAACGCGCCCGGAACGATCCGCTCCGCCTTCCGGCTCGCCAGATCGAAGACATAGAGATGCTGGCGCTCCTTGCCGAGATAGCCGGTGATGTCTTCCTTGAAATAGAACCGGTCGATGACGATGGGCTTGGACTTCGCGCTGTCGCTGTCGTCATCGGCTTTCTTCTGCTTCGGCCCGTCGGGCTTCGCATCTTCGACGATCAGCGCGAGCTTTTTGCTGTCCGGCGACCAAACGATGTCGCTGACCGCGCCCTTGAAATCGGTAAGGCGCCGGGCCTCGCCGCCGGCGCGATCCATCAGCCAGACCTGAACCGTCGCGTCGTCCTTCTCCGCGCCGTCGTCGCGGTCGGAAAGAAAGGCGATGAATTTGCCGTCGGGGCTGAAGCGCGGCGTGTTTTCACTTTCATGCGCGCGGCCGGTAAGCTGGATCGTGCGCGCGCCGTCGAAGCGTGTCATCCAGATGTGACTGTATTTCTCATCGGCTTTCGGGTCCGCGGTCTCCACGGTGTAGGCGACCCAATTCCCGTCGGCGGAGATTTGCGGATCGGCGATGACGCGCTCCGCGAACATGTCGTCGATGGCGATATTGCGGGCCGCCACAGGCGCGGCGATGGCGCAGACAAGCAGCAGCGCGAGCGAAAGACTCCGACGGATCACAAAATCTCCCTCAAAAACAAAGGCTTCTCCCTCGCCCCCGCGAAGTGGGGGAGAGGGTGGGGTGAGGGGGTGGTAAAATCAAGCGCAGGACGGCGCCCGTTACGATTTCAAGAGCCAATTCAACTTATTTGGCTGTGAATGAAGCAGCCTGTGACTCGCCTTTCGAAGCGCGCGGGCGTAGATCGCGAAAATACTGGGTGGGGAGGAAGCGACTAAGGAGATTTCAGGCGTGACCGATATTGACCAGGAAAAAGGCTTTTTCAGCAGGCACTTCCCGCGTTTGACTAAGATGACCATCGGGGTCATCGGCGCCCTCGCCATCTTGGCTGGCGTAGCGACAAACATCACGACGATTAAGAACGCGATTTTTGGCGCGCCAAGCGCAGCAGAACCGCAAAGCCCCGATGCGCATCAATGGCCGCCGGTGCCGATCAATCCTCACGACATTGAACTGATGAAGGCTTGCGCGGTACTTCAGACGAAGTGCCCGCACGGCTATGCGTTCTTTTGTGATCTGAGCGGAAGCAACAACAAAGAAGGAATTCGGCTTGACGGCAACACCCATGTCTGTTTTGGGCTCGTTGCCCTAAGCAACACGCACGGCCCCGTCGTGACGGTGATACCTGAGTCGAAGTCGCCATAGGTCGTGGCCGCTCTAACACATTCCGACGGCTCATCAAGCGCGCTGCAGCGCCCCCTCACCCTGCCCTCTCCCCCTTAAAGGGGGAGAGGGTTCTCTGTTTTGATGGGTGCGGATTCTTTGACCAGAGCCATCGCGATCAGGCCCACGACCATCGCGACACTCCAATACATAGCGGGCGCGAGCGGATTGCCCGTCCATTTGAGCAGTGCGGTGATGACAAACTGCGTCGAGCCGCCGAAAATCGAAATCGCGAACGCATAGATCAGCGCGACAGCGCCGGAGCGGATCGCGGGCGGCAACGACTCCGTGATCGTGACGATGGCGGGCACGGAGCTGAGGCTCGCCAGCATCACCATCCACGCTTCCGTGCCGTAGAGCACCCAGACGCCGCCGACATGCGCGATCAGCCAGAAGCACGGCAGGATCGAGACGAGCAGCAACACGCCGGGGATGATCATCACCGGCTTGCGGCCGTATCTGTCGGCGAGCCAGCCGCTCAGAACTTCGAAAACGATGGAGAACACGCCGTTCACGATCGTGAGCCCAAACGCGATCATCGCCGACAGCTTCAGCGTGTTCAGCGCATAGGTCGTCATGTAGCCGGTGGTGTAATTGCCGATAGTGCCCGCGGTCAGCATCATCAACCCGAACACGATGATCGGGAGATAGCTGCGCGCAGTGGTGGCGGTTTCGACGACAACGGTCTCAGCGGTCGCGGCGTGGAGCGTCTCCGGCAGAGAGCGGCGCAGCAAGAGACCGAACGGCACGATGCTCGCGCCGATCAGCAGCGCCAAGCGCCAGCCCCAGCTTTCGAGTTGCGCATCGCTGAGCAGGCCCGCGAGGATGACGCCGACGATACCAGCCGCCAGCGTCGCGCAATCCTGCGTGGCGTACTGCATCGAGAGATAAATCCCGCGGCGATGCGGCGGCGCGGCCTCCGCCATGAACGCGGTCGTCGGCCCGACTTCGCCGCCGAGCGCGAAGCCCTGCACCAGCCGGAACAGGATCACGATCGCGGGTGCCGCGACTCCGATGCTCGCATAGGATGGCGTCAGGGCCATGCCGGTGATGCCGATGCCGAGCAGCGTGAAGGTCACAAGCATCGCGGGCTTGCGTCCGATGCGGTCGCCCATGCGTCCGATGAAGAACGCGCCGACGGGGCGCATCACGAAGCCGACGCCGAAGGTCGCCAGCGACGCGAGCAGACTGATCGACGGATCGTGCGAGGGAAAGAACGTGCGCCCGATATAGGTTGAGAAATACGAGAACGTGACGAAGTCGTAGAACGACAGCGCATTGCCGATGAACACGGCCACGACATGGCGAATGGGGATCGCGGGCTTGCTCATGTCTTGCCTCGGCGTTTGAGAATTACGGGCGCGGATTCCGGCAGCCACAGTGCCGCGACGATCCCGAGCAGCACCGCGCCCGTCCAGTAATAGGCCGGCGCCATCGGATTGTGCGTCGCCTTGATGATCCAGGTGATGACGAACTGCGTCGATCCGCCGAACAGCGAGATGGCGAACGCGTACACCGTCGCCACCGCGCCGGAACGGATCCGCGCGGGCAGCGACTCTGTCAGCGCGATCACAACCGGCGCCTGGCAGAAGGAATAGATCACCGCCATCGCGGCGACAAATCCGTAGAGCACGCTCGTGGAGCGGACATGAGAGATCGTCCAGAACGCCGGCACGATCAAAAGAATCAGCAGGAGCGACGGATAGATCATCAGCGGCTTGCGCCCTATGCGGTCGGATAGCGTTCCGGCGACGGGCTGCAGAAGCATCGTGATCGACGCGCTCACCACCGTCGCGCCGAAGGCGACGCTGGCGGACATGTGCAGCGTGTCGAGCGCATAGGTCGTCATGTAGTCCTGCAGATAGGTGCCGATCGAGCCCGTCATCAGCAGCACGAAGCAGAGGACGAGAATCTTGCGGTAGGGTGCGATGCGCGCGCGGAGCGTGAGTGTTCCCGTGGTGGCGTCCGGCGCAAGCGCGGCATCGTCCGCCGCATGCAGCGTCTCCGGCAGATTGCGGCGGATCATCACGCCGAAGGGAACGATGATCACGCCGGCGAGGAATGCGACGCGCCAGCCCCAACTCTGCAATTGCTCGGGGTTCAGAAGATTTGCGAGCGCGACACCGATGATCGACGCGATCAGCACCGCCGCGTTCTGGCTGGCGAATTGCATCGAGCCGTAAAAGCCGCGGCGCTCCTCCGGCGCGGATTCGATCATGTAAGCGGTGGTCGGGCCGATTTCACCGCCGAGCGCGAAACCCTGAATGAGGCGGAAGAACAGGACGATCAGCGGCGCCGCGATCCCGATCTGCGCATAGGACGGCGTCAGCGCCAGCCCCGCCATGCCGACGCCGATCAGCACGAAGGACACGAACATCACCTGCTTGCGGCCGATGCGGTCGCCGAGCGAACCCAGAATGATGCCGCCGAGCGGACGCGTGATGAATCCCGCGCCGAAGATCGCCAGCGAAATCAGAAGCCCCCACTCACCCGCGCTTGGCGGCGTGAAGGTGCGGCCGATGTACACCGCGAAGATCGCATAGGTGAGAAAATCATAGAATTCGAGACCGTTTCCGATCACGACGGCGATGACGTGGCGGACCGGGATGGCGGGTTTGCTCATGAGCTGCCTCGCCGCTTCAACACCGCCGGCGCAGTCTCGGGAAACAGCGTCATCGCGATGATCCCGATAACCGCGGCGGCGCTCCAGTAGTAAGCGGGCACGAGATTGTTTCCGGTGTGCTTGATCAGCCAAGCGACGATGAACTGCGCGCTACCGCCGAACGTCGCGATGGCAAGCGCATAGACGACCGAGCTGGCGCCGGAACGAACCGTCGGCGGCATCGCTTCGGGCACGGCCATGATGATGATGTGGCCGCTTGCTGTATGCCCGGCGGCCAGCGCGAACGCGACGGCGAGCAGCATCGTCGCCGTGCGGAATTGATCGAGCAGCATGAACGCCGGCACGATCAGGACCAGCGTCATCAATGCAAAACCGATCATGACCGGCTTGCGGCCATAGCGGTCGGATATGATCCCACTAACCGGCCCCAGCATCGCACCGGCCAGACCGACCAGCATGGTTGCACCGAACGTAGAGTGCGCGGGCATGTGCAAGATCTGCATCGCATAGGTTGGAATGAACAGCAGTGAATAGATGCCAATCGTGGCACTCCCGAGCAGGGCGATACCAATGAGCATCACGCGCGCATTGCTTTTCAGCAGCGCGCTGCGACCCGGCTCGCCGGGGGCCGGCGCGTGAACCGTGTCCGGCATATCGCGCATCAGGAACAGGCCGATGGGAACGACCAACACGCCGATAAGCATGGCAACGCGCCAGCCATAGGCGCCGAACACGTCTGGCGCCAATGTGCTGGTCAGCGTAAATCCGATCAGTCCTGCGAAGAACGTTGCCGAGGATTGCGACGCCCCCTGCAGCGCGCCGTAAAATCCGCGGCGGTTTTCGGGCGCAGCTTCTATCAGCAGCGCTGTCGTCGGCCCCAATTCGCCGCCGAGCGCAAAGCCCTGTACGAGGCGCAGCGTCACCACGATGATCGGCGCGGCCACGCCGATGCTCGCATAAGATGGCGTCAGCACGAGCGCGACGATGGTGACACCCATCAACGCAAAACAGAAGATCGTTGCGGGTTTGCGCCCGTTTCTGTCCGCCCAATTTCCGATCACGAGCGCGCCGATCGGACGCGTCGCAAAGCCGACGCCGAAGGTTGCCAGCGACGCGAGCAGGCTCAGCATCGGATCGTGCGAGGGAAAGAACGCACGTCCGATATAGATCGAGAAATAGGAGAAAGTGAGGAAGTCGTAGAACTCGAGCGCATTGCCCGCGACAATAGCGAAGACGTGCCGCTTGCGGAGTGCAGTCAATGCGTCCACGTGACGTGCTCCTTCAACCATGGTTCGGCGATTGGGGCCAGATCGTTCACGCCGAGATCATTGTGGCCCCGATGCGCGATGGGCACAAACGTCGCCTCCGAACCGAAGCGTTTTGCAAGCGCTTCGCCCATACTGAACGGAACGGTATCGTCATCCGTACCGTGTATGATCAGCACCGGCATTTTGATCTTTGGCACGATCGAGAGGGTGTCGAACCGATCAGCCATAACCCAGCGCACCGGGTAGATGGGAAAACGCTCCGCAGCGACATCGACCACGGCGGTATACGGCGATTGCAGGATCAGCACACTGGCGCGGCCTTCGGATGCCATGCGTGCCGCAACGCCGCTGCCGAGGCTCTGACCCCACAAGACGATCGGGCCATGATCCACAGGCAGCGATTTGAGAATCGACCGCGCATCGTTCATCAGCCCATCTTCAGACGGCAGACCACGATTGCCGGAATAACCACGATAGGACGCCAAAACGATACCATACCCTTCTTCATGGAGTTTGGCGCCCAGTTCCGCGAAATCCGACAACGTACCAGCGTTGCCGTAGAAGAAGACGATGATCGGAGCATGTCCGGCTGGCGAGACTTCCCAAACCTCTAACTGAGTGCCGTCGCTCTCTTTCACGGTTTCCGATTGATAAAGATCGGGTCGCATATCGTCGAACCTGCCGCGAAGGAACAGCAAGTCGCGCTGGTAGAAATATAGAAACGCGAAAAAGAGCACGTACATGCTCGCCAATGCAGCCACCAGGAGGATTGCGATATTGCGCAAGCTCATGACGACGCGACTTCCGCGTCGAACGCGCGCGTCAGAGGTTTGCGCAGCACGAACGCCAGCACCGCTCCGGTCGCGGCGATAGCGGCGTTCATCGTCCAGAACGCCGCAGGGGTCATGTGCTCATAGAATGCGCCGATGCGTCCGATGGTCATGTTGGAAACGAAGAGCGTGAGATAGGCGCTGCCCATCAGCGTCGATTTCAACCGTTGCGGTGCGATGCGCGACGTCAGCGCGAGCAGCGTCGGCCATTGCCAGATAAACGCGACACCTTGAATGACCTCATAGAGAACGAAAAACAGCGGCGACACGCGGCCCGGCAGAAGCGCCGCCCCCGCGAGCACGAGATTGGCAATGGCTGCCAGCGCCGCGCCGATACCGATCTTTGAAATTTCGCCCGGCTCGCCCCCATGCCGCGCTTGCCATCGCCACAGCGCGAACAGGAACGGCACGCAGGCGATGGAGACAAAAGAATCCAGCGCCGCGCCGAACCAGGCAATCGGGACTTCGAATCCAGCCACCATCCGGTCGACATGGCCGTCGATCCAGACGAAGCCGATGTTGGAGTTCTGATAGAACGCGATGGAATGGGGGATGGTGATCAGCATCACCACGATCAATGCGCCGATGGCGCGCTTCTGCTGCGTCGCGAGCGGTTGCCCGGACTCAGGCGCCGCCGTGCCGCGCGCTGTTTCGTTCAGATGGCGATAGCCCGCGAGATAGGTCGCAAGCGCGAACAGCATCAGCAATCCCGCAATTCCGAAGCCGACATGCCAGCCATAAATCTGCGCCAGCAATCCGCAGGTGAGCGGACCCGCCATGGCACCGACATTGATCGCCATCGAAAAGATCGAGAAGCCACGCGTGCGTCCCGGCGCGTCGTCCTCGGCATAGAGCTGTCCCACCTGCGTGGCGATATTGCCCTTCAGCAGACCGCAGCCCGTGATGAGAAGAAACAGGGCAAGCAGGAACGATTGGTCGAACGCCATCGCGATGTGGCCGCCGCTCATCAGGAGCGCGCCCGCGACCACCGCGTTGCGCCGCCCGACGAAACGATCCGCGATCCAACCGCCGATCAGTGGTGTGAAATAGACAAAGCCGGTGTAGAGCCCATAGGTCTGCGAGGCGAGCGCGAGTGTGCTCATCCTGCCGAATACGCTTTCCAACGCGGCACGGTAGGCGGCAAAGCCAGCGATATGGCCGACATGCTCCGGCATGAACAGCGCCTGGCTCATATAGAGCACGAGCAAGGACGTCATGCCGTAATAGGAAAAGCGTTCCCACGCTTCGGTGAAGGCGAGAAAGCCGAGCGCCGGCGGCTGGCCGAAAAACGTCCGCGGACGCGCAGCGCCCCATGCAACGGAATCGGCCATGACGTCCCCTTCGCCCAAGAGCCTAGGGGCGCGCGATGGCTATGCCAACAGCCGCCGGATGCGAAGCGTTCTTAACGCCACCTGTCCATCTTGGCGAGTTTGGCCTCTTCGGAAGCGGTCAGATCGAGGCGGGAGGCAATGGCAAACTGCTTCTTGGCTTCGTCGTGGTGGCCGGACCACCACAGCGCCTCGCCCCGTTTGAGATGCAGTCGGCCCCAGTTTGGTGCGTATTTCGCGGCCTCTTCGAACTTCGTCAGCGCGAGATCGGAGCGGTTCTTCGCGATCAACGCCTCGCCCCACATCTCCAGAGGATCGGCGAAGTGCGGGCCTTTCTGATGCGCGCTCTCGAACTTCGCGATGGCGCCATCGAGATCGCCCTTCGCCATCAGCATCGCGCCCCAATCGAAATAAGCAAAAGGAATGGAGGGCGCGAATGAGACGGCGCGTGCGAACCAGTGCTGTGATCCGTTCCAGTCTTTTTCCATACCCGCAAGCTGCCCGCGCATGCGCAGACAGAGGTAGCAATCGAGCGGCGTCTTATCGATCGTCGCGCGCGCCGCTTTCCAATCGCCGGTTTTCGCCTGTGCCAGCGCCAGGAACGGCCACGCCTGCGCGGGAAGAAACGTCTGCTCGGCAATACTTTTGGCCTCCGGGGTCACCACCGCGGCTTCGATATCCACGCGCGCCGATTTCCAGTCTCCCACAGCCACGAACTGCTCGAACTGCGCGAAGCGGAAATTCGGAACCTGCCAGCCATAGCCGATAACGGCGTGCGCAACCTGGTTCACATCTCGATTCGCTTCGAGAAGCCGGTGCGAGCGCGCGACGTCGTGGCCGATGGCGGCGTCCGCGGCGCCCATGATGCGTGCCACCGCACGCGAGCCCTCGAAATCCGGGGCGCTGGCGAGATGATCGTACGCCGCCACGGCGCTCGAATAATCTCCAAGCTCTTCGGCGATATTGGCGTCGGACTGGACGCCGGTGGCAGCAGCGGCGCGCGGGATGACAAGCGTTGCGCCACGGCCGCTCAACGCGCGTTTCGTCGCCTGCGACATCTGCAGCTCATTTTCGTCGTGCCCGGCCCAGGCTTCGAGATCTGCGAGATTGTTCAGCGCGAGCGGAAGCTCGGGGTTGAGCGCGACCGCCGCACGCGCGCGCCGCAAGGCTTCCGGACCGGTCGCAGAAAAAGACCACAGCGTGTAGGCCCAGGGCTTTTCACTATCGGGACCGTCAGTCGTGAGATTGCGGAGGATTTTCTCTTCTTCCGCGCCGCGCCCATGGATCGTCAGATAAACCGCATAGCGATAGGGCTGCGTCTGACCGTAGACGCTCTCGGCTGCACGCATGAGAAGCCGGCCCAGATCGCGCTCCCGCCCCTCGAACACCATGCTGGAGTTGCCCGCGGTGCGGATCGTGAGCGCGATGCCGCTCTCATTGTGCCAGACCTCGCCGGAAATATGCGTCTGGTGGCCGAGCCAGCCCGCGAGATAACGATAGGCTTCGCCGATGGAAACGCCGGTGTTGGGAATCTCGACCTTGATCTCGTTGCCCCAGTCGCTGGCGTAAGTGCCGGGGGCGCGGCTGGAATCGGTCTGCGCCTGCAGTTGCGCCAGCCTGTCGAGAAACTGGTTCGCGACGACATCGCCGCTCATGCCGCGTTGCGCGATGTCCGCGGGCACCCGGAACGCGTCGATCACGACACTGTCGTCATGGGCCGCGGACCAGATCGCCGCCGCAATCATGACGATGACGGCGAGCGCGATCAGCGCGGCCGTGACCTCGAACATGACCTTTATGACATCGCTGATGTGATGAACGCGCAAGGACCAGTGGCGCACCCGGTCCTCGCGTTCCAGGTCCGCGATCTGCAATTCCACGAGCCTGCTCTGCTTGCGCAGATATTCGCGCGCTTCTTCGGAGCCGCCGCTCAGCGCGGCATGAATCGCCGCCGCGTCGGGACGCCCGGACGGCCTTGCGCCGTCGTCTGTGTCGTCATCCGCCATGCGAGACCTTCGTCAGTTCCGATTTCTCGGATCGTGTCAGATCGAGCGCGGCTGCTCTGGCGAACTGCTTTTTTGCATCGTCGGGCTTGCCCATCCATTGCAACGCCTCGCCCCATTTGAGGTGCAGGCGGCCCCAATTGGCCGCGTATTTGTTCGCCTCCTCAAACTTCGCGAGCGCGAGATCGGAGCGATTCTTCGCGATCAACGCCTCGCCCCACATCTCCAGCGGATCGGCAAAGTGCGGGCCTTTCTTGTTTGCGCTCTCGAACTTCGCGATGGCGCCGGCAAGATCGCTGTTCGCCATCAGCATCGCGCCCCAATCGGCATAGGCGAAGGGAATGGACGGCGCCTGCTTCACGGCATCGGCGAACCAATAGGCGGCCTTGCCCCAGTCCTTCTGCAGCGCCGCTATGTTTCCGCGCGTGCGGACGCAGTTGTAACAGTCGCCAGCCGTTGCATCGATCGCGGTCCACGCGCCCGCGAAGTCACCCGTCTTCGCCAGCGTGGTGGCCAATCGCGGTGTCACGACCGCGCGGTCGTAAGCAGCCTGAAACTTGGTGTAGGTGTCATCGAGTCCGCTTAGCAACGCGCTGCCCTTTGCGCGTGCATCGGAAATCGCGGCTTTCCAGTCCCCTTCCGCGGCATGGATATCGTAATTTGCGGAAGCGACATCGAAAGGATCGGGTTCGCCGATGATCATCGCTTTGGCTACAAATGCCTTCGCCGTCCGTTCGTCATGCCGGAGCGCTTCAACATCCGCGCGCTGCAAAGCATCTTCCGTGAGAGAACAGCTGTGAATGCAGCGCTGCGTGGCGGCGTCTGCATAATCGCCTGTCTCCAGCGCGCGATATAAAGTGCCGAGCTGCCAGACATAAGGCACGCCTTCGCCTGTTTGCCACGTCCCCACATTGTCCTTCTGCTGCAAAGTCCCGATCACGCGCGCCTGTTGAAGCACGACTTCGTCGTGGCCCATTGCGCGCGAGCTGTTCAACAATTCCATATGTTGCGGCGCAGGCTTGGGATCGAGCGCGATCGAGAATTCCGCGAGAGCTGCGGAGTGCCTCACATCGGCTTTGATATAGCGGCTTATATTGGCGTAAAGGGAATAAGACTCCGATAGGACGGTGTTATCGCCACCCAGCGCGACCAGACGTGTTGCTGCCGCGAGCGCTTCGGCGGGACGCCGCTTTCCGTTCCAGTAGAGAACGATGTTGACCGGATCGACCACGCCAAAGACGCGCTCGGCCGCCTGCTGCTCCATCTTGTCGAGATCGGCAGGGGGGCCTGTAAAGACAAAGGTGTTTGCGCCGCTCAAAGCGACAGTGAGCGCGATATGGCCATCGGGAAGCGAACGGATATTGCCGCCCAGATGCTGCTCATGGCCGAGCCATTGCCGCAGATAGCGCCACGCTTCCGCGAGAGAGACTCCGGTTTCCGGAATCTCGACTTTAATTTCCTGGCTTCTGTCCTCACGTACATCCTTGGAACGCGCGAGCGAATGGTCGTTTGCGAAATCGTGCACCGCCGCGATCTTGTTCGTCATGTCGTCCGCCACGACGTCCCCGGTGATGCCCGCGGTGACAAAGGACGGCGGCACCGAGAAGGAATCCACGACAAGCCCGTCCGCCTGACTGGCGTTCCACATCGCGGCACCGATGCCCACAACAATCAGCGCGCCGATGGCCACGACCATGATCTGCAGCGCGCCCTTCATCTGGTCGTTGAAGCGCCGCCAGCGCAGATGCGACAGTTCGAACGCGTTCTGTTCGATGAGATTGTCTTTCTGCAATCGCGCCAAAGCGGTCTGTTCGCGGAGGTAGTGGCGTGCCTCGTCCGCCGCGACGGCATGCAGCGCCAGTCCGATGGCGGCGGCGTCGCCCGTCGCGGAGGCCGATGCGGAATCGTCGTCTTCAGCCATGCGCCACCTTCGCCAGTTCGGCTTTCTCGGACGGCGTCATGTCGAGACCGGCGGCAATGGCGAACTGCTTGTTCGCTTCGTCGTGTTTGCCTGACCACCACAACGCCTCCCCCCATTTGAGATGCAGACGGCCCCATTTGGGGGCGTACTTCGCGGCTTCCACAAATTTCGCCAGCGCGAGATCGGAGCGGTTCTGCGCGATCAACGCCTCGCCCCACAGCTCCAGCGGATCGGCGAAGTGCGGGCCTTTCTGGTGCGCGCTCCCGAACTTCGCGATGGCGCCGGCGAGATCGCCGTTCGCCATCAGCGCCTGACCCCAATCGGTATAGGCGAACGGGATTGACGGATTCTCCGCGACCGCGCGCGCGAACCACCAATCCATGCGTCCATATTGCTGTTCCAACTCCGCGATCTGCGCGCGCGTGCGCAGGCAGACATCGCATTGATCCGGCGTCCCGGCGATCAGCGCGTCGGCGGTTCTGAAATCGCCAAGCTCGGCGTGCGCCAAAGCGACAAACGGCACGATGCGCGGCTGAATCAAATCGCGCAGCGCAGGCTGGTTGGACAGAAGCGCCGGCGTTTTCCTATCGAGCGCGATGATCGCATTCCAGTCTCCAACCTGCGAGGCGATAAACATTTCCGCCGAAAGATTGTCCACGTTCCTGACCGATACATTGAACGGGTTCGCGCCCAACCAGAGTTTCGTGACGTCGCCGCGCGCACTTTTGGGGTCGTGCTCGCCCGCGAGCGACCGGGATGCCACCGCGGCAATGCTGTAGGTGAAAATGCCGAAATTCCTGATTTTGAAATCGTTGATGAGCCGCACCGCGGCGCTGTGGTAATCGCCCAAATTTGCTTCGATGGCGGATTGCAGACGCGCGCGTGAGTTCGGCGCCACGCTGTCGCGAATCCCGCCATTTCCGGGTGTATTGAGCAACACAAGTGCGTTCCGGGCATCGGCGATCGCCTGTTCCGGACGGCTCAACTCGTCTTCGGCAAGCGCGATGTTCTGCCGGAGAATAAAGAGACGCGGGTCCGCGCGGACACCACGCAGGAGCATCGCAAGACTCGGACCTTCACCGTCGGTCTGTTCCAGGCAGTTCGACCAGCCGAGATAACCCCAACCGCGTTCCTGTTCGGGGCCGCTCGTGGCCATCGCCATGAAAACGGGAAGCGCGTCCTTTGCCCGGCCAAGGTCCTGCAACCAAGCGCCGTAAAGATAGGGCTGCGTGAGGCGATAGACCTGCTCCGCTAGATTGCGCATCAGCGGATCGAGTACGTTTTCGTTACCACTCACCGTACCGCTTCCATCCGGTCCGGTGCGCGCCGTGATCGCAATGCCAGATGCCGTGCGCACGATCTCGCCGGAAACATGTGTCGCATGTCCGAGCTTGTAGTTCAGGAACCGGTCGAGTTCGCCGAACGACACGCCAGTGTCGGGGATCATCACCTTGATGTCCTGGCCCCAATAGTTCTGAAACGTTTGCGGCGCGCGCTGTGAACTGGTTTCCTTCTGCATCTGCGTGAGCTGGTCGAGCAGCTTGGCGGCCACGACCTCACTCGTCAGTCCGCGCGCGGCGAGATCCGGCGGCACGGAGAATGGCTCGATGACAAGGCCGCCGCTGCCATACGCGTTCCAGACCATGATCGCGAACAGGATGGCGACGACGAAACCAACCACCGCTGTCATCGCCTTCAACGCAATGGAGAAACGCTGGTCGATGATGCTGAGCTGCAGACGCCTGACCTGATCGCGGAGCTGCTCGCGCTGCTCTTCCATCAGGCGGCGCTGTTCTTTCAGGAATGCGGCGATGGCGTGCGAAAGCTCCGGCCGCGACGACGCGCCGTCGAGCGCGAGCGCCACGGCGGCCGCGTTGGTCTCCGATGCGTCTTCGGCCATGCTCTGCGCGTCGAGAATATCGTCAGCCATGCACGCTCACTTTCGCGAGTTCGGATTTTTCGGACGGCGCCATGTCAAGACCGGCGGCGATGGCGAATTGTCTTTTCGCTTCGTCGTGTTTGCCTGACCACCACAACGCCTCGCCCCATTTGAGATGCAGGCGGCCCCAGTTGGGCGCGTACTTCGCGGCTTCTTCAAACCTCGCAAGCGCCAGATCGGAGCGGTTCTTCGCGATCAACGCCTCACCCCACATTTCCAGCGGATCGGCGAAATGCGGGCCTTTCTTGTTGGCGCTTTCGAACTTCGCGATGGCGCCATCGAGATCGCTTTTCGCCATCAGCATCCGGCCCCAGTCATTGTCCGGGAACGGGATCGACGGCGCCTGCGCGGACGCCATCGCGTACCAGCGCGCGGCCTCGGCCCAGTCCCCGCGCATCGCCGCGAGTTCGCCACGCACGCGTACACAGATCAGACAATCGATCGGCGTCTTGGCGATCAACGCTTCCGCGCCTTTCATGTCACCTCTGTGCGCGAGCGCTTCCGCAACATAGGGCCAGACATCGCGCGCGAATGTTTGCTTTGTGTATTCCGCCGTGAAGGGCGGCGGTGGCGCCGGTGTCAGAAGACGTTCCAGCTCCACTTTCGACGCGAGCACGCCCGCCCAATCCTGAATGCCGGCGAGGATCTGCGCATCCGTGGCATCGGACAGGATTTCGTCACGCCCGGCATCCGGCTTGATGCGCCGCGCCCATAGCGAACGCGCCCGCGTGGGCTCGTGCAACAAACCGAGCTCGTAAGCGATCTTATGATTGGCGAACCCGGAAATGCCGGCATAGTCGGGCAGCGCGGCCGTGATTTCATAGTTGTGCAGTGCGGCCTGGAAGTCCCCGCTCAACTCCGCCAAACCGGCGACGATCGATGGCAGGCTGATATTGCGCGCGCGCTCCGTCATTCCGCCATTGCTTGCGCTCAGGAGAGCGATGTCCTTGCGCCACGGCGCCAGCGCGGCCTCATCATGGCCGAGCGTCACTTCCTCACCGCCGATGTTCTGATAGGCCAGCGCGAATTCCGGCACGACCGGGATGGCCTTTGCATTGAGTGCGGGCGCCCGCAGCGGATCGGTGAATTCGGCATAGGTGCTGAACCCCATATAGGACCACGCCTTGTCGAGCGGCGCACCGGCGGTCGTGAGCCTGTCGAAAATCGCGTTCACCCGCGGCTGACTGTTCACCGGATCGACTGCGATCAGATACATCGCGTAGCGATAGGGCTGCGTGCGCGCGTAGATCGCTTCCGCCGCCTTCTGCACCAAACCGTCGAGATCGGCGTCGGTGCCGGTTACGATATCGCCCGGCTGACCGGTGGTTCGCACCGCCATCGCGATGCCGCTTGGCGTGCGATAGACCTCGCCGGAGATGCGCGTCTCATGCCCGAACCAAGACACGAGCAGGCGATAGAACTCTCCGATCGACATGCCGGTGTCGGGAATCTGCACCTTGACGTCATCGCCCCAGTTCGAGGCATAGGAGCTTGCTGGCCTGCTCGTCAGCGTTTTGTCCTGGATCGCCGCAAGCCTGTCCTGCACCTGCGACGCCACCGCTTCGCCGGTGAGGCCGCGCGCGGCCATATCAGGCGGCACGCTGAACGCCTGGATGACAAGGCTGTCGTCGTGTGCGGCTTTCCACAGCGTCATGCAGATCAGTCCGACCAGCACCAGCACGACGAACGCGGCGCTAAGCTCGAAGGTGAGCTTCATCACGTCGCTGATGTGATGCACGCGCAGCGACCAGTGACGCAGCGCATCCTCGCGCTCCAGATCGGCGATCTGCAATTCGGTGAGCCGCGCCTGCTTCTCCAGGTATCTCGCGGCCCGCGGATCGAGCACGCCATGCGCGCCGAGCGCGATGGCCTCCGCCGCGTTGCCGATTTTTGGACTGGAAGATTCTTCAGCCATGCGAGACTTTCAGGAGTTCTGATTTTTCGGTGTTTGTCAGATCGAGCGCCGAAGCGGCGACGAACTGCTTTGCGGCACCTGCCTTGTCGCCACTCCACAGCAGCGCCTCGCCCCATTTGAGATGCAGACGGCCCCAATGGGGGGCGTATTTGTCGGCTTCTTCGAACTTCGCGAGCGCGAGGTCGGAGCGGTTCTTGGCGATCAGCGCCTCGCCCCACATCTCCAGAGGATCGGCGAAGTGCGGGCCTTTCTTGTTGGCGCTTTCGAACTTCGCGACGGCGCCGTCGAGATCGCCTTTGACCATCAGCATCCGGCCCCAGTCGGTGTAGGCGAACGGGATCGATGGTGCCAACGCGACAGCGCGCGCGAACCAATAGGCAGAACCATTCCAGTTCTTCTGCTCGGCCGCGATCTGGCCGCGCACACGCAGACAAAAATAGCAATCGAGCGGCGTGCGCCTGATCGTAGCCCATGCCAACGTGAAGTCGCCGGTCTTGGCCTGTGCCTGTGCAACGTGCGGAAAAAGCTGCACATAAAGGGGCAATATGCTGTGGGGGTCTTTGGCAAAAGGTGAGGCGGCCACCGCTTCAATATCCTTCCGCGCCGCGGCCCAGTCGCCGAGCGCAGCCAGTTGCTCGAACTGCGGGAAATTCATGTTCGTCTGGTTCCAGCCGGCATTGATGTTCGCACGCGGAAGCAACGCGGCGTCCGTATAGGTGTCCAACGCGCGGCGCGACGCCGCCACATCGTGCAACAAGGCAAGATCGGCGGACTTCATATATGTGCCGGTCCAGCGCGAGCCGTTGAAATCCAGTTCGCCGATCTCCTTGTCGTATTGCGCAACGGCGCCGGCATAATCGCCGGTCTCTTCTCCGATATTCGCGTCGTTTTGCTCATCCATCGCCACGCGTGCCGTCGGGCGGATCTGTTCACCGCCGCCCGCCGCGGCCGCTGCCTTCGCGTCTCTATCGGCACGCAGCTCTGCTTCGTCATGACCCGCGACGGCTTCGACCTGCGCGAGATTGGACTGCGCCAGAAGATTGTGGGGATCGAGTACCGTGGCCGTATGTGCGCGCGCGATCGCTGTCGCGATGTCGCCTTGCCCGAGCGCGGGATACATCCATAGAGCATAAGCCCAGGGCCTCTCCAGCGCCGGCCCGTTCATCGCCAGATCGCCCAGAACTCTGTTGGCTTCCGCAAAGCGGCTGTTGTTCAGCAGATGAACCGCGTAGCGGAACGGCTGTGTCTGGTGGTAGATGGCCTCCGCGGCGCGATCCATCAATGTGTTCAGATCGCTCTCATTTCCCGCGAACGCCGCGCCCGCATTGCCGCCGGTGCGCACGACAATGACGATGCCTTTCGTATCGCGATACACGTCGCCCGAGATATGCGTCTGATGGCCGAGCCAGCCGACGAGATAACGATAGGCTTCGCTGAAGGAAACGCCCGTGTCGGGAATCAGAACCTTGATGCCATCGCTGTTGCTGGCATAGGAGTTCGCCGCACGCGCGGAATCGATTTGCGCCTGCAGCGCCGTCAGCCGGTCGAGCAACAGGCTGGACACGACCGAGCCGGTAAGCCCGCGCGCCTGCATGTCGGGCGGAACATTGAACGCCTCGATCACCACGCCGTCGTCATGCGCCGCCGACCACACCGCAGCGCCGATGCCGAACACGAACAGCGCGCCGACCAGGACGAGCATGATCTGCATCGCGCCCTTCATCTGGTCGTTGAAGCGGCGCCAGCGTAGGTGCGAAGTCTCGAACTCGTCCTGCTTCTCAAGCGTGTCGATCTGAAGATCGGCAAGACGGCTCTGCCGGCGCAGATAGTCGCGTGCTTCTTCGGAACCGCTGCTCAGCGCGGCATGGACCGCCACCGCATCCACGCGTGCGGACGGTTTTGCCGCGTCGTCGAGTTCGTCGTCAGCCATGCGATACCCGCGCCAATTCCGATTTTTCCGAAGGCGTCAGATCGAGTGTTGCCGCGATGGCGAACTGCTTCTTCGCGTCGTCGCGCCTGCCCGCCCACCACAGCGCCTCGCCCCATTTCAGATGCAGACGGCCCCAATTCGGCGCGTCTTTGTGCGCCTCTTCGAACTTCGCCAACGCAAGGTCGGAGCGGTTCCGCGTAATCAGAATCTCGCCCCAGAACTCCAGCGGATCGGCGAAGTGCGGGCCTTTCTGATGCGCCAATTCGAGCTTTGCGATGGTGCCGTCGAGATCGCCCTTCGCGGCCAGCATCCGCGCCCATTCGAAATAAGCGAAGGGAAGCGATGGGCCGAGCGCGACCGCGCGCGCATACCATCGCTCCGCACCGGCCCAGTTCCTTTCCAGCGCCGCCACATTTCCACGGACGCGGACACACAGATAACAATCGAGCGCCGTGCCATCGATCAGGTCATGCGCGCGCGCGAAATTGCCCAGATGCGCTTCCACATCGGCGAGCAAGGGGGCGAATAGCACGGCATCGATCGGCTTCATCGCGCCCGTCCATTTCTGCGGCATCACCCGCAGACGCAGAAGATCGGCGCGCGCCGCGTTCCAGTCGGCCATGGCGGCGGCGCGCTGCCAGTCCGGCAGCAGCGGCAAATCGAACGCGGAGATGACATGCGCGGCGAGCTTCAGCGATGTCGCTTCCAGGTCGCGACCGGCTTCGACCCGCAGCGATCCCGAAATATCGTGACTGGCGGCCAGATCAGCCGCCTCCATGATCGGCGCGGATTGGTTCGAGCTGCCATAATCCATGGTATCCGCGAGCTGCTCGTCATCGGCTATGGCGCGCGCGTAATCGCCGAGGAATTCCGCATCGAGCGCACGCGTTTCGAGCCGCAGCGACTCCACCGCATAGGGCGCGAGTTCGCGGGCCGCACGGCTTTCGATCAATCCGAGTGAGCGTTCGTTGTCGTGAAGCGCGGCTTCGTCGTGTCCGAAAAGGGATTCTTCGACGCCCAGATCGTCCCACGCGTGCGGCAGCGATGGATTCAGCCGGACCGCTTTTCGCTGCGCATCGATCCCGCCCTGCGTGTCGCCCCCGCGCTGTAAGAGAAGCCCAAGTCGTGACCAGGCCCAGGGGCGATCCTCCTTCGCGCCATGCAAAGCCAGTTCGCGCGAAGCAGCCGTCTCTTCGTCGTAGCGGTCCATGTCTCCGAGGAAGACAGTATAGCGGTAGGGCTGTGTGCGCTTGTAGACCTCTTCCGATGCCTTCGACACGAGCGTCGAAAGTTCGGGTGCATTGAAGACGGCAGCGGCATTGCTGCCCTCGCGCACGCTCAAACTCAGGCCATGACCGGTTCTGATGACTTCTCCGGTGATGTGCGTCTGATGGCCGAGCCATCCTGCCAGATAGCGATAGAACTCGCCGATGGAGACGCCGGTGTTGGGGATCTGTACTTTGATGTCGTCACCCCAGCTGCTGCGATAGGTGTTCGACGCGCGGATGGTGTCGCTGTTCGCCTGCATCCAGGCGAGGCGATCCTGAATCTGCGTGGCGACGACCTGACCGGTCAGCCCGTTCGCCGCCATGTCGGCGGGCACATTGAAGGCCTCGATGACGAGACTGTCGTCATGGGCCGCATTCCAGACCGCGGCGCCGGCGGCGATGACAATCGCGAGCACGGCAAGCGCCGCGGCAAGTTCAAAACAGAGTTTGAGAATCTCGCCGGCGTGATGAAGGCGCAGGGTCTGATGGCGCACCGCGTCCTCGCGCTCGAGATCGGCGATCTGGAGATCGAGCAGACGCTTCTGCCGTTCGGCGACTTCGGACTGGCGGCGCAGATAATCCCGCGCTTCCGCGCTGTCGGCACCGAGCGCACGATGCAGCGCGAGCGGATCGGCGCCCGCCGCACCCAAAGGCGATGTCTCGTTGTCGTCAGACATGCATCGCCTTCGCGCGGCCGAGTTCGGCCTGCTCCGCCTGTGTCAGATCGAGGTCCGACGCGATGGCGAATTGCTTCTTCGCCTCGTCATGTTGGCCTGCCCACCACAGCGCCTCGCCCCATTTGAGATGCAGACGCCCCCAGTTCGGCGCGTATTTGTCGGCTTCCCCGAATTTCGCCAGCGCCAGGTCGGAGCGGTTCTTGAGGATCAGCGCCTCGCCCCACATCTCCAGCGGATCGGCGAAGTGCGGGCCCTTGCGATGTGCGCTTTCAAACTTCGCAATCGCGCCATCGAGATCGCCCTTCGCCATCAGCATCCGGCCCCAATCCGTGTCGGCGAAGGGAATGCCCGGCGACCGCGTGGAGACAAGCGTGAACCAATATGCGGCCTCATTCCAGTCGCGATCCAACGCGGCGATCTGGCCGCGGATGCGGTCACAGAGGTCGCAATCGCGCGGCAGTGATTTCAGGATCGCGAAGGTTTTCGCTTTCTCACCCAGCATCGCATAAGCAAGTGCCAGACGCGGCGCCGCCCGCGCCTCGCGATAGGCGCGGTCGCTGTACATACCGTGGCTTCGCTCGGCGATTTCGTGTGCCAAGGTTTCCGCCCGTTCGAAAGAGTCGCGCGCCACGCGCCAATCGTCCGTTTCAAGGGCAATGACACCCTGCGCGATGGCCCCATCGGCTCCAGGCATGACGCCTGACTGGTTCATATGACCGGGCCTGAAAGCGGCAAGTGCGTCGCGCGCGCCGGCCGGATTGTGTAACTGCGCCAGCGCGAGGATTTCTGCGGTGCCGCGCAGCCATTGCCGCTTCGGATCCGGGAAATTGTCGACCGCCGTGCGATAATCGCCGGCCAACTGCGCCACCAACGCGACGGCCTGCGGACGCTCGAACGCGAAGCCCTCTGCACCAAGCTCCTCCACGCCGTGCGCCTTCAGCAGTGCGGCGTAGGTCCGCATATCGGCGAGCGCATCAGCGTCGTGACCCCGGTCCATGGCAGTGTTCGCCAATATCACCCACGGATAGGGAAAATTGGGATCGGTCTGGGCCGCGCGCTGGGCATATAGCCGAGCTTTCGCGTAGTCGCCTGCAAACCTCGCGGAAAGTGCAATGGCATCATTGGCCCATGCGCGATCTTTCACATCACCGCTATGTGCAAGGTCCATCAAGATCGCGTTGCGTTCGCCCTCGCGAGAGGTGATGCTCAGAAGATAACTTGCATAGCGATAGCGCTGGGCACCGGCGAACACAGCTTCGGCGGCCTTTTGTGTCAGTGCGTCGAGATCATCCGGCTTGCCCGTGAAAGTAATACCCGGCGCGTCGCCGAGCCGCACGGTTAGTGTCAGGCCATTCGCCGTTTCGGTGACGTCGCCCGATAAACGAATTTCGTGACCGAGCCACGCGCGCAGCGTGCGCATCGCCTCGCCCAGCGAAATTCCCGTATCGGGGATTTCGACCTTGATGTCATTTGTCCAGTCCCGGCTGACACTTGATGACGCGCGCGACGAACTTGAGGCGTTCTGCATGACGGTGAAACGATCGAGCAGCTTGCCCGCGACGACCTGGCCGGACAAACCGCGCGCCGTCATGTCTGCGGGCACGTTGAAAGATTCGATCACAAGTCCGTCGGCGTGCGTTGCTTGCCAGATGGCGCCGGCCAGACCGGCTGCGATGACAAGCACAATCAATCCAACGATGAGTTCAAAGCCGAGCTTCAGCAGATCGCTGGTATGCCGCACGCGCAGCGACCAGTGGCGGATCGCATCCTCGCGTTTCAGATCTTCGATCTGCAGATCGGCAAGTTCGTTCTGCTTGTCGATGAACGCGTCGGCCTTCGCGCGGCTCGCGACAGAGAGGATTTGCGATGCCGCAAAATTCGAACCGCCCGTTGCTTCTGCGTCGTCCTCAGCCATGAGAGACCTTCGCGAGCTCGGATTTTTCGGACGGCGTCATGTCGAGAGCGGCAGCGAGTGCGAACTGCTTGTTCGCGTCATCATGCTTGCCAGCCCACCACAAAGCTTCGCCCCATTTGAGATGCAAACGGCCCCAGTTCGGCGCGTATTTGTCGGCTTCGTCGAACTTCGCGAGCGCGAGATCGGAGCGGTTCTTGGCGATCAGCGCCTCGCCCCACATCTCCAGCGGATCGGCAAAGTGCGGACCTTTCTGGTGTGCGACCTCGAGTTTCGCGATAGCACCATCGAGATCGCCCTTCGCCATCAGCATCCGGCCCCAATCCGAGTCGGCGAAGGGAATGCCCGGCGACCGCGTGGAGACAAGCGTGAACCAATACTCCGCCGCTGCCCAATTCCCGCGGATAGCTTCGACCTGACCCTTTGCGCGAACGCAGATGTCGCAGTCGTTGGGCAGCGACTTCAGCAGCGCGTCCGCCTTTGCCCAATCCCCGGTCTTCGCGTAAAGGACCGCGAGCAACGGCGCCGTGACGGTGTCGTGTGTGCCGCGGTCACTCAAGATGCCGTGCGTCTTGACTGCGACCGTGTGTGCCACAATCTGATAACGCGACAGCACGTCGATGGCAGCGGCCCAGTCGCCGTGCTCAATCGCGCCAAGTGCGTGGACAAGGCTGACTTGATCGCCACCGGTGTCGTAGTAGCCGGGCGCGAACTGAACCTGCGACAGCGTGCCAAGCCTTGCCGACGCAGCCCTTGGATCATGGGCGCGCGCCAGATTGAGCGCGCTTTCCGTCGTGATGAAGACAGGCTGGAACCAGCGATCGCCCCACATGCCGTCTGACGCACCGCGATAATCTCCCGTGAGTTCGCGGATCGCAGTGCCGCCCATGTGCTGGCCGTAGTCACGCCATTTCTGGTTAGCGCCGTGATCGCCGCCGCTCTGAAGCAGATGCTGCGCAAATTTTGCTTCGCGCACCGTCGCTTCGTCATGCGCAACGTTGTTGTCTGCATTCGTCAGAATTAAGAACGGCAACAGAAGATCGGGGTTCTGCTGCTGCGCGAGAAGCGCGTCGCGGCGTTGCTCCTCGAAGCGGCCCATGGTCTGGAGATTGTTTGCCATTCCGACATAGCCCCACGGGCGCTCGCTCGGCGGTCCATTTTCCGCCAGCGCCTTGTCGACGGCATAGGCCTCCAGGACCTTGCCCTGGATGGCGAGATAGACCGAGTAACGATAAGGCTGGGCGCGCGCGTAGACCGCGAGCGCCGCGCGCTGGATCAGCGCATCGAGGTCGCCGGATGATGCCGTAAACGTTTGGCCGGGATCATTGTCCATGCGCACCGTGAGCGCGGCGCCCGAAGGCATCTGATACATCTCGCCGGAGAGATGCGATTCATGGCCGAGCGTCGTGTGCAGGAAGCGCACGACCTGGCCGAGCGATACGCCGGTGTCGGGAATCTCGACCTTGATATCGTTGGTCCAGTCGTTGCTGAAACTCGACGCCGCGCGCGACGACACGGTTTCATTCTGGAGGACGGTCAGACGGTCGAGCAGCTTGCTCGCCACCACCTGCCCCGTCAGCCCCTTGTCTGCCATCGCTGGCGGCACCGTAAAAGCATCGATCACGAGGCCATCCGCGCGCGACGCCGCCCAGATCTCGAAGCCGAAACCGATGGCAATCGCGATGACGATAAACGCGACCGCCATCTCGAAGCCGAGCTTCAGCACGTCGCTGATGTGCCGCACGCGCAGCGACCAGTGACGGATCGCATCCTCGCGACGCAGATCCTCCGACTGAAGGTGCGCGAGACGGGTTTGCGCGCGCAGGTAATCGCGCACATCGGGATGGCCGGGATCGTTCAGCGCCGCGCCCAGAATGGCGGCCTGCGGCGCGATCCGCTCATCGCGTTCGCTATCCTCAGACATGGCCCACCTTCGCGAGTTCGGATTTTTCGGCGGCCGTGAGATCGAGCGTGCGCGCGATGGCGAATTGGGCGCGCGCGCCGGCCATGTCGCCAGACGCGAGCAATGCCTCGCCCCATTTCAGATGTAGCCGGCCCCAGTGCGGCGCGCGACCGTTTGCCTCCCGGAACTTCACAATCGCGTCTTCGGGCTGACGCTTGCCGAGCAGAGCCTCGCCCCACATCTCGATCGGATCGGCGAAGTTGGGACCTTTTTCGTGGGCGATCTCCAGCTTTGCGATCGCGCGGTCATAGTCGCCCTTCTGAATCAGAATGTGAGCCCAACCGCTGTAGGGCTCCGGGAGCGATGGCGCCGCGTGCGCCGTACGGGCGAACCAGTACTCCGCGCCGCTCCAGTTCCTTTCAAGCGCGTCGATGCGGCCGTGCAGATCGAGGCACTGCATGCAATCCGCAGGCGTCTTGTCGATCCATGCATGCGCAGCCTTGAAATCGCCGGCGAGCGCAAATCCGTACGCCACAAACGGCCAGAATTGCCGCTTCTGCGCTTCGACACCGGCAGGTCCGAGCGTCGCGAGAAACGTGTCGAACTTCTGCCGCATGCCCATCATCGTTTGCGGCTGTCCGAGCAGCATCTGCGCGAAGGCGTAGGTTCCCTCGCGCTGCAACGCGCCTATCGCGCCGTTCCCGGGCGCCAGGTTTTGATAAGCCGCCCGCATAGCGTCACCGTCGTGAAGCGAAGCATGGGCCGTCACGTCATTCTCGCGCGCGTTTTCGACCTGGCCGCTGAACTCCGGCAGCAATTCGCGCTGATGATCATAGTCGAGCTGGGTTTTGTAATCGCCGAGATAGCCGGCCAGTGTTGCCCGGTTCAGCAGGTTTCCCGCGGTCCAGGCGAATTCGCCCATATCCGGATCGCGCGGCCCGTTGCCGATCTCGACGGCCTTGCGCATCGCCGCATACGCGAGATCGTCGTGCTGGAAGCGGCTTTCAAGGCTCTCGCGATTCACATAGGCCATGATGAAGTCCGGCCGGATCGCGCGCGCGCGATCGAGAAGGGCAAGCGCGCGCGGATAATCCGCGCGGCCGTAGTAGACATTCTCGAGCCCGATCATCGCCCAGGCACGATCGCTGGTCGATCCATTGGCGATGAGCGCCTGATAGGCGGCCTCGGCTTCCTTGGTACGGCCCGCGTTGCTCAGATAGACGGCATAACGGTAGGGCTGCGTCGCGCGATAGACCGATTCCGCAGCCTTGCGGATCAGGCTGTCGAGATCGGCGTCGCTTCCCGTAAAGCTTGGACTTGCATCGCTGCCGGAGCGTGCGGTGACGGAGAGACCTGTCGGTGTGCGATAGACTTCGCCTGTGATGCGCGTCTGGTGGCCAAGCCATGTATGGAGCGAGCGGATAAACTCGCCGATCGACACGCCAGTATCGGGAATTTGCAGCTTGATGTCGCTGCCCCAGTTGTTCGCATAGCTCGATCCCGCGCGGTTCGACGCCGTTTGCGTCTGCAGCGACGAGAGTTTGTCGAGCAGCTTGGCCGCGATGACGTCGCCGGTGAGACCGCGCTGCGCGAGATCCGGCGGCACCGAAAACGACTCCACCACAAGACCGTTGTCGGTCGCGGCACTCCAGATCGCGGCGCTGAGACCGATGGCGACGACGGTCACGATCAGCGCGACAGCAAGCTCGAACGCGACCTTCATCGCGGCGCTCGCGCGTTCCAGCTTGAGGATGTGGCGGCGCGTCGCATTCTCTTCTTCGATCTGCTCGATCTGAAGACGGGTGAGCCGGGTCTGCTCGTCGAGATAGATATCGGCGCGGTCGGTGGGGCGTTCCCGCGCGATGGACGCGGCAAGACCGGGCGCACCTTCACCCGTCTTGTTTGCCTCGTCCATCGCCCGCCCCGAGTGTGACAGGACAACACTCCGGGAAATCCGGGGGATTATCCATGCCCTTATTTCACGTCACATATTTGTTCTTTTGAATAAAGAACACAAAAATTCTGTGAAGTCTTGATTTGGCGAGGCGGAAGTGTGACCTATAGCCATGGCCGCGCCCACACCGCAGATGCTGACCGCGAACCGTCTGAAAGACGGAGACGTGCTCTATTGGAAGGCAGGCGTGTGGGTGGAGGCGCTGAAAGACGGCGAGGTGTTCGCCGAACCGGCACCGGCCGATGCCGCGCTTGCCGCCGCGCAAAGCTTCGTGGCCGGCAATGCGGTCGTGAACCCCTATCTCTTCGACGTGCATGCCGATGCCAAAGGCATCCATCCCGTGAAGGAACGCGAGATCATCCGCGCCGCAGGACCGTCAATTAGAGAAGATCTGGGCAAGCAAGCATCCTACCCTCCCCTTGAGGGAGGGTCGAAAAATCCGAAGGATTTTTCGGGGCGGGGTGCAGCACAAGATAACCCCTCCCCGAAATCTGCTGCGCAGATTTCGACCCTCCCTCAAGGGGAGGGTGGAGCACCATCGATGGAGTCGTTCGATGTATCGATATGACGAGTTCGATGCGCGCTTCGTCGCCGAGCGCGTGGCGCAGTTTCGCGGGCAGGTCGCGCGCCGACTTTCCGGCGAGCTGACCGAAGACCAGTTCAAGCCGCTCCGGCTGATGAACGGACTCTATCTCCAGCTTCACGCCTATATGCTGCGCGTCGCGGTGCCCTACGGCACGATGAACGCCAAACAGCTGCGCATGCAGGCGCATATCGCGCGCAAATACGACAAGGGCTACGGCCATTTCACCACGCGGCAGAACATCCAGTTCAACTGGCCGCGCCTTGTCGACGTGCCCGACATCCTTGCCGATCTCGCGACGGTCGAGATGCACGCGATCCAGACCAGCGGCAACTGTATCCGCAACGTCACCGCCGATCATTTCGCGGGCGCGGCCGCCGACGAGATCGAAGACCCGCGGCCCATCGCCGAGATCATCCGGCAATGGTCGTCGCTGCATCCCGAATTCAGCTTCCTGCCACGCAAGTTCAAGATCGCGGTGAGCGGATCGCCGCACGACCGCGCCGCGCTCAAGTTCCACGACCTCGCCGTCGAGATCGTACGCAACGATGCCGGCGAGACCGGGTATAAAGTGCTGGTCGGCGGCGGCATGGGGCGCACGCCTTATATCGGCTACGTCATCGGCGCGTTCGTCGCCAAGCCCGATATCCTCGCGTTCCTCGAAGCCGTGATGCGCGTCTATAACGAGCAGGGACGCCGGGACAATCTCTACAAGGCGCGCATCAAGATCCTGGCGAACGCACTCGGCCCCGACGAGATGCGCCGTCAGGTGATGGCCGAGTTCGACGAGATCAGGAACAGCGGCACGCTGCAGGTGCCGCAGGAGGAGCTTGACCGCATCGATGCCTATTTCGCGCCGCCGGCATTTGAGACGCTCTCCGATGAAATGCCCGAAGGCAATGCGGATTTCGGGAACTGGGTGAAGACCAATGTCTCCCTGCATCGCGCGCCGGGCTATGCCATCGCCACGATCTCGCTAAAGCCCATCGGCGGCATCCCCGGCGATGCGACGGCTGAACAGATGGACGCGGTTGCCGAACTGATGGACCAATATGGCATCGCGGAAATCCGTGTCAGCCACGAACAGAATCTCGTCCTGCCGCATGTGAAGAAGCGCGATCTCCCCGCGATCCATGCGCGCCTGAAAGAGCTTGGGCTTGCAACGCCGAATGCCGGTCTCATTACCGACATCATCGCCTGCCCCGGTCTCGATTATTGCGATCTTGCCAATGCGCGCTCGATCCCGATTGCGCAGAAAATCTCCGAACGCTTCGCCGATCTCGGCCGGCAACACGCCATCGGCGAACTGAAGATCAAGATTTCAGGCTGCATCAACGCCTGCGGCCATCACCACGCGGGACACATCGGCATCCTCGGCGTCGACAAGAAAGGTGTCGAATATTACCAGCTTCAGCTCGGCGGTTCCGGCGCGGAGGATGCGAGCATCGGTGAAATCCTGGGCCCCGGTTTCGGCAAGGACGAGATCGCCGATGCGGTCGAGCGCGTGATCGAAGCCTATCTGGGTCTGCGCGCGCCAGGCGAGCGCTTCCTCGACACCTATCGCCGCGTCGGCATCGTGCCGTTCAAGAACGTGGCCTACGGACAGGACCTCCATGCCGCTTATTAAATTTGGCGCGCATTCGCACGACAAGGACGGCGCATTCGTCGAAGATCCGTTCTTCTTCGTCCCCGACGGCAAGGCCTATCCGGACGAGAAAGGCGTGATCGTCACGCTCGCGCGGTTTCAGGGCGAGCGTGACAATCTCTTCGCGCATCGCAGCCTTGTCGGCGTCAGGCTGGCGTCGAACGAAAATCCCGCGGTGCTGAAGGCGGATCTGCCGCGCCTCGCAACCGTCGTTCTGGAGTTTCCGAAATTCCGCGACGGCCGCGCGTTCTCCTGGGCGCGGATGCTGCGCACGCGGTTCGGATATAAAGGTGAAATCCGCGCGACCGGCGATTTCCTGTTCGATCAGCTGGCCGCCATGGCGCGGGTCGGCTTCGACGCCTTCGAGGTCCGTCAGGATTTCCGCCTCGAGGATTTCCGCCGCGCGCTGACGGAAATCTCACACCCCTATCAGCCCGCCGCCGACGGCAAGAAGACGATCCGGGAATTGCGCAGCCTTTAACTTTACGCCGCCGCATTTTCTGACTAGAGCAGAGCGCCCCACTATAAGGTGTCTCTGTGCGCAAGGCTTTTTGTCTCACCGCCCTCGGTCTGTTCGTTTCCGTCGCGGCCTTTGCCGATCCCTCCCCTTCGACCATCATGAAGGTGACCCCGCCGCAGGAAAAGAAAACGTCCGGCGAAAGCGCGGAGTGCCTGCAGCGGTACCATGTGGAACTGGCGATGCTGGGCACGCTGAGCAACGCGCTGGAACCGACGCCGGCGCAGAAGCCCTTGTTCGATGCCTGGCGCAAGGCGCGTCTCGCCCTCTGGACGGCCGTGCCCTGTCCGGCGCTTTCGACCGGGCTCGACATTCCCGCACCCCAGCGCATCGAGAACCAGATCACAATGACGAGCGCGACCCTGGATGCGCTGCGCAAGGAGCTGCCCGCGGCGAAGGCGCTTTATGACGCGCTCACGCCCGAACAACGCAAGATTTTCGACGGCCCGGTGAGGATGGCGGCACCGCCGCCCGCCGCGCCGCCCGCCCCTCCAGCCGCCGGTCATTGACGCGATTTGCGATTGACTTACGCCAAGCGGCTGCAACGATAGCGCCAGCCACCGCCCAAAGGACGAGAGATGAAATACGGCATTGATTACCGCCTGCTGCCCAAGGGGGCGAAAAGCCTGGTCGACAACACGACGATGCACCGCCCGGTGGACGTGGAGGTCGACGAGACCCAGTTCGCGCTGATCCCCGCCGTCGGCGACTTCGTCGATTTCCCCGGCGAGGACGACATCCGCCACGTGCCGCTGAAGGGCAAGGTCAGGAGCCGTTGCTTCAACTACAAGCTCGGCTATTGCTACGTCACCATCGTCATCGAAGAGAGCGACGACGACTGGAGCTGCATCCGGCCGTAAGCGATGGACGCGCGGCTGGCACATTGCAGTTGCGGCCAGCTGCGCGCGCTCTGCGACGGAGCGCCGGACAAAGTCTCGATCTGTCATTGCAACGAATGCCGCAGGCGCACGGGAAGCGCCTTCGGCATTGCCGCGTTCTATCCGCGCGCGCGCGTGCGCATCGAAGGGCGCGACAAAACCTTCCGCCGCAATGCCGATAGCGGCTTCTCCGTTCTGTTTCACTTCTGCCCGGAGTGCGGCTCCTCGATTTACTGGGAGCCGGCGCGCAAGCCCGGCACGATCGGCGTGGCGTATGGCGCGTTTGCCGATCCGAAAGCCGCGATGCCGGACCAGTCCGTGTCAGACGACATGCGCCACGACTGGATCGCGTTTCCCGACAGCATGGCGAAGCGCGCGTCGGTGTGACGCGCAGCTTCAGACTATAATCCCGGCTTGAACAGGTTGCCTGCGATATCGCCCAGTTCGCTTTGCAATCCGCCGCCGTGATTGAGTATTTCCTGAATCGTTTCGACCGAAACGCCGTGCTGGGCGGCGGCCGCTTCCAGAGCCGCAGCCGGGTTTCCGTCGCTGCTTGTGAGATTCGCCTGAACCGCGTTCGCGACTTGCCGCACCTGTTCCGGCGTCAGCCCAACCTTGCCGGCGATGGAATCCAGATTGCCTTCGATTGTGTCGAACAGACCCATGGTTTTTTCCCGCGTGTGAAACTGGCCTGACCCTAGCACAGACCAAATTCTGAGATGCAAAGGAAAGGCCAGCGGAGACGTGATGTCGCGTCGCCTTCAGACACCAACTCCCATCTCAGCGGGTTGGCGCTTTCAGCTATTTCGGCGGGGGGTGGCGATCAGGCAGGGATAACCCATGCCGGACCAGCCGGTTTCCGACGAGATGCGGCACGACTGGATTCTGTTTCCCGGCAGCATGACGAAGCGCGCGTCGGCGTGACGCGCGCCCCGGCACCTATCGCTTCGGATAGGCCGTGAAGATGTAGTCGTTCTTCTGCACCAGCGAGTGACACGAATATCCGCAGGTGTGCCCGCTGGCGGACAGCGGGGCATTGGGCGCGAGCGTGTCCGACTTCGGATCGTTAGCCCATTGCGCATAGGCCCATCCGTGCGTGTTTGGGAAACGCTTGGAGTCCTTTTCGATGAACGCGAGCGTCTTCAACGCGCCGGGCACTTCCACGAAATAGGGCGAGACCGGATTCTTCTGCTTGACCCATTCGATCTTCGCGACCTTGGAGCCTTCGGGGAACGGCTTGCCATTGCCGGGAACACCCTCCTTGTACGCGGCGATCATCGCCGGGTTCGCGACAATGACCTTGATGCTGTTTTCCGTCGCGCTGACCGCGACGGTCTGCCAAGTGTCGTAGCCCTTGAAGTCGGAGAACGCGAGACCCTCGGGAATTTTCAGCGAGTCTCTGTCCTGCGCCGCCAGCGCGACGCCGCCTAGAATTGCGAGCGATGCCGCAACAAACGCAATCTTAGAAATGCTTATGATCTTCATGGAAAATCTCCTGCGTTGTCTGTGAATCTCCCAACTTTTGAACGCCTTCACGCTATCGCACTTCTACAAGTTTGACGCGGCCGGTGCGGTGTTTTCGTTGCGTCACCGGCTGTACCACCCTCAGCTATTTCGGCGGCGGATTGCTCAAGAGATAAGGATAGCCATTGTTTACGTTCGAATTCTCACCCCAAACGGTGGGATCGAAGCCACTGGGTAGACCCGACTTCAACTGGGTATCCGTTAGACCGACAATACCTGGATCGTTCGGGATGTTACCTGCGCCCTGGCTTGGATTGTTGATGCCGCTCGTATCCATATCCCAGTAGTCGTCTTGATTGACAGCGTCTGATGCATCCTGGGCGATCAGTCCTCCGAGCACTGCGCCATCACCCCCTGTTACAGCACCTAGCGAATAGGAATCTTGAATTGTGGAATGCAGGTCAGTTTCATTCTTGCCCATCAAACCGCCCACAAAAGCGCCGCTAGTGCCCGTAACAGCTCCAGTAGAATAGACATTGCTGAGCACCCCCCCTGCATCGTCGCCGATCAGCCCGCCAACCAAATTGCCGTCACCACTCGAAACTGATCCTGTTGCGTAGCTCTGTGCGACTATCCCCTCGTTAAGTCCGCCACCTGTGCCAGACCCATCGTTCTTCCCTATTAGGCCGCCGACCGTGACGCCACCTATCCCGGAAACGTTGGCGCTCGAATGTGAACGCAGAATGGTCCCGCCCGAGTTCCAGCCAACGAGGCCCCCAGCGAGACCGCTAGAAACACCTCGATTGCTCGATAAATTGCCCGTGACGTAGCAATTGGTAATGCTTGCTCCTTGATTGAGTCCTACCAAAGAACCAACAGTACTAGACGTGCTCGTTATACTGACGTTGACGAGGCCGATGTCGCGCAGCTGAATATTCTGAACGCCCTCACCAGACCAACCGATTAAGCCCGTATAGATACCGTCACTGGGATCATCGATACTAAAATTGGATATGGCGTTGCCAAGCCCTTCTATACTGCCATCGTAAGTGGCGATGGGCGCGGTCGAGTAAGTTTTGCCAGATGCATCGATGTCCTTCGCGATCGCTACATAGGCATTGGGAAATCTGCCCGTGGTCCGCTTAATCAGGTTTTGCATACTGCTGACGAGCCAATAGCGATCGCCATTGATGATCAGAGTGCTTTTGTTGTCGTGGAATTCGATATGACCGGTTTGCGGAATAAAGAAATCGCCGCCAGCCCCGCCATCGTTCGTGGTGATCGTCATGGCGCCCGCGCCTGCTACGACGACGGGCTTGCCAAAAGTGATCGAGTGGTAGCTATCGAGTGTGAGCTTACTCTCGTTTGACCAGCTTAGTTTCGTAGTAATCTCGATATCGGGATTCTGCGCCGTACTTTTGATCGTTGCGATGCCATCTGCCAACATCCCATCGAGATCGCTGACGTTCAGCACCGCTTTCTTCGCCGTCGGCGTGCAGACACCATTGGAGCAGCTCATGTTCGATGTCGGCTTCGTCGAGATTACGACATCAGCATGGGCCGAACCCGCGCCGAGCATCGCGAGCACCAATGCCGCGTGTCTGGAAATCGAAGCCATCGAAACAATCCCCTGCCAGCGAACGGCACGATCCTACCACGCCGCTTCCCGTCCCACGAGAAGTCCTCTTGATCCGGCGTCCCGCCATTCCCATATGGAGCAGTTCGCCGGGCACGAACGGAGGTGTTGGCCCGGGATGTTGTAGAGCGAGGGTACCCCTTCGTGATTTTCGCCGAACAATTATCGATCCTTTGCGAGCCTGTCGGCGGGATGAATCTTGCCACGCACTGTTCGATAAGCGAGGGGGACACCCCTTCAGAAAACCGAGGTTCAAATGGGAGGCGCGAAGGCGCGCGGAGAAAAATTGTTGAGAACGCGATTTCAAGTCTCAAGCCGTTGGGGTTTTCGGCGTGACGCATCTAGGGCTTGAATGCGGCCGCCGTCTTGACCCTGACACATCGCTGCCGCAAACAGGCGGCGCGTTTCCGGGTACCGGTCCATGACCATCAACACACGTGTCGAGCCGCTGCTGCCGCGCTTTGCGAGCGTGGAAAAAGTGATCGAACGGCTGAAACCCGCCGAGCCCGTCTATGTGCTGCATCCGGCGCGTTTTGCCGAGGCCGCGAAGCGTTTTCTCGAGCAGTTTCCCGGCGACACGATGTATGCGGTGAAGGCCAATCCCGCGCCACTGGTTCTGGATCAGGTGTGGGCCGCGGGCATCCGTCACTACGACACCGCCTCGCTGCCCGAGATCGAGCTGGTGAAGGCCAAGTTCCCCGACGCGATTTGCCACTTCATGGCGCCGGTGCGCCAGGTGGGCAGCGCCAGGGCGGCGTTCGAGAAGTTCGGCGTCACCGACTTTGTCGTCGATTGCGAATTCGAACTCGAAAAACTTCTCGCTGAAATCAAGACGCCGAAGAAAATCCGCATCTTCGTGCGCATTGCAACGCCCCTCGGCGGCGCGCTGATCGAATTGTCGAGCAAGTTCGGCGCGACGCAGGACGACTGCGTGAAACTCTTGAAGCGCGTTGCTGAATCCGGCGCCGCGCCGTGCATGACGTTCCATGTCGGCTCGCAATGCCTTTCGCCGTTCTCCTATGCGCAGGCGCTGGAGATGGTGCGGCGCACGGCGGCCGCGGCCGGTGTTACGCTGGACGCGATCGACATGGGCGGCGGATTCCCGGGCCCCTATCTCGGCAACGACGTGCCGCCCTATCAATGGTATTTCGGTACCATCAAGGAAGCGCTCGCAAGCTTCGGCGACAAGGTGCCGCCAGTGATGTGCGAGCCCGGCCGCGCGCTGATCGCGGAAGGGGTGACGCTCATCAACCAGGTCATCCTGCGCAAGGGCGACAGCCTTTACATGAACGATGGCGTCTATGGCAGTTTCGACGAACTCACGCTTCCCGGCTGGACGGCGGAATACGCCACGCATACCTATTCGCTCGACGCGAAGAACCGCGTGCTCCCGCTCGCCGGCAACAAGAAGGCGTTCCGCGTCTATGGGCCGACCTGCGACACGCTCGACGTGTTGCCCAGGCCCTTGATGCTGCCGGAAGACATCGCGGCCGGCGATTTCGTCGTGTTCGACTCCATCGGCGCCTATTCGATCGCGCTGCGCACCAATTTTAACGGCTTTCTTCCCGACAATTGGGCGATCGCCGGTAACTGAGCGGTTTTCAGGCCACAACCTTGAATTAATTCCCTGACGCCACTCGCCACAGAAAATCCACGTGGTAGTTTTGGCCGTCGAAGTGATTTCGGGGGATGTCGTGCTTTTCAAACGGATTTTGCTGTGCGCGGCACTCGCGCTGACGGCGGGACAGGCGCATGCCGCGGATTGTCAGCTCAAACAACTCGCTTCGCTCGATGCGATCGTCAAGGACAACGAGGTCCTGATCCCCGTCACATTGTCGGGGCAGACTGGCGGATATTTCGTCCTGGATTTCAACGCACTCGTCTCGGGTCTCGCGGATTCGAGCGCCGATGCGCTCCATCTGAAGCGGAGTTTCATGAATTCGCGCCTGACGATCCATCTCGACGGCAAGCTCGTTCGCGAGCAGGTCGTGGTCCCGCTGCAGATGGGCGGCGTCAAAGGCGACATCATCATGGGCGTGATCCCGCAATATGCGCCCAGCGACAAACGCATCGTCGGCGTCGTCGGCACCGATCTTCTCGGCCGCTTCGACGTCGATCTCGATCTTGCGCACAGCAAGGTCAATCTGTTCTCACCCGATCATTGCAGCGGACAGGTGGTCTACTGGACTCACGAAGGCGCCGTCGCGGTGCCGATGCATTTCCAGGGACAGGAAACTTTCGTCATCCCCATGCAACTCGACGGGCACGATATAAACGCATCGCTTTCCACCGACGGCGTCCCGATCCTGTCGAGCCGCATAGCGCATGACACGTTCGGGATCGATGAAGCGGGGCCGCGTGACGGGCACATGCCCACGCACCGGTTCAAGACGCTGTCCGTAGAGGGCCTTACCATCTCGAACCCGGACATCGCGATCTACGAGGACAAGTCCGAGTGCAACGGCAACGCGAAGATGAAGGATGTCCCACTGCGCGCGGAGCATAGCGTGGAATTCGTGAAGTGTTACGGCTCTCCCGACTTGACGCTTGCGCTGCCCGAACTCAAGCGCTTGCACGTCTATTTGGCGTTCCAGGAGCGTACGCTCTATGCCAGCGGTGCGGATGCGCATTGAAAACACCAACGAAACCTTAACAACCGGGGTGTAGCTTGCGCGTATGGCGCAGACACCACGCGAACGCCTGAATCACCTGCTCGCACTGGCGGCACAGGGGCCCGCCGGTCGCGCCGCGCTGCTGAACGATCTGGCGGATCTTCTGCTCGACTGGCCGGCGGACTATGCGCTGGCGATGCGCGCGCCGTTCGAAGCGCTGTTCGAAAAAACCGCGCGCGAGGTCGATGCCGCAACCCGCGTATCCGTCGCATCGCGCCTCGACGGCCACGCAGAGCTTCCCGTGTCGCTGCTCAACGAGTTCTTTCTCGATGCGCCATGCACATTGCGCGCGCGGATCCTGGCGATGAACGATGTGCTTGAGAGCGAACCTGGCAATTCCGCTAAGATCGACGCCGCAACGATTGTCGATGCGGCGCGCACGCTGAATGGCGCATTTCCCGAACGGTTCGCGGACTTGCTCGCCCTGCCACGCATAGCAGTGCAGGACATCCTGAACGACGCTTCTGGCCAGTCGCTCGCCGTGGCCTGCAGGGGCGCGGGGCTCGATCGCGCGACGTTCTCCGCCATCGCGCTTCTCACCTCACACGGCGCCAATACGGCCGAGCGCCTCTCCGCCTATGATCAGGTTCCGCAAGCCGCCGCCGAGCGTCTGACCGAATTCTGGCGCACGCGCGGCTGAGCAATTTTTCGCGCCTGGTTCAGCTTGACATATCCATAACTCCATAGTTATGTATCAATCAATAACCACAGGGTTATTGATTGCGATGCCGAACACGCACGACCTCCTCTTCAAGACCCTTGCCGATCCGACCAGGCGCGCGCTGTTCGAGCGGCTGTGCCGCGAGGGCGAGCAGACGGTCGTGGCCCTGACAGCGCGGGCGAAAATCTCGCAACCGGCGGTCTCAAAACACCTCGCCGTTCTCAAAAAAGCGAAGCTGGTGCGCGACCGCCACGAAGGCCGCCAGACGCATTACAGCGCGCAGCTCGCGGCGCTGGCCCCGCTGATCGACTGGACAAGCCAGATGACCGGCTTCTGGGAAAAGAAGTTCGACGCCCTCGAAGACCTGCTCAAAAGGATGGACCAATGAACGCCGCAATCGAAACACGCACCGTCGTCGTCGAACGCGAGTTTCCGCATCCACCGGAAAAACTCTGGCGCGCACTGACTCAACCGCACCTGATCGAGGAATGGCTGATGAAGAACGACTTCAGGCCGGATGTGGGTCACAAATTCCAGCTCCGCATGGACGCGCAGCCGGGTTGGAACGGCGTGATCGATTGCGAGGTGACGGAAATCAAACCCAACAAATCGCTCACCTATACCTGGGCCACGATGGGCACAACCACGGTCGTGACCTTCACACTCACGCCATCGGCCAACGGCGCACATCTTCGCGTGGAACAATCCGGGTTCGCCGCCAATGCCGCACAGGCCTATGCCGGCGCAACCTATGGCTGGAAGAACTTCTTCGGCAAGCTCGACCAGCTTCTCGCGCGCACGGAATAGGAGACAGCCATGGGTTGGAACGCCTGGATGCGCCAGATTCACCGCTGGCTGTCGGTGATGTTCACGCTGATCCCGGTCGGCATTTTCATCGCGCTCGGCACAGGTCAGAAGCCGTTGCAATGGGTATATTATCTGCCATTGATCCCACTCGCGCTGCTCTTCCTCACGGGCGTGTATTTGTTTGTGCTGCCCTATGTCATGCGGGCGCGCAGAAGCTGAAGCGCACAGGAGATCGCAATGCCGATGAAAAGAACCAGCGCGAAAGAGAGCGGCGTTGCTCCCGTCAAACTGATCGACGCGCGGATCAAGGAACTCGGCGATTGGCGCGGCGAAACATTGGCGCGACTGCGCGCGCTCATCAAACAGGCCGATCCCGATGTGATCGAGGAATGGAAATGGGGTATTCCCGTCTGGGAACATGACGGGATCATCTGCACGGGCGAGACCTACAAGGAGAAAGTAAAGCTCACTTTTGCCAGAGGCGCCGCGCTTAAGGACCCCACGAAGCTGTTCAATTCCAGCCTCGAAGGCAATGTCCGTCGCGCCATCGATTTCGCGGCAGGCGCGAAGATCGACGAGAAAGCCTTCAAGGCCCTCATCCGCGCAGCGATGGAAGAGAACATCGCCAAAGCGGCTGCGCGCGCCAAGCCGAAGAAGACAGCCAAGAAGGTTTAAGCCGCCTGTACGTCGCCGCGTTCGCGGGTCTTGGCGAATTTCACGTCGGGGAATTTGCCGGCGATGTAGCCCAGCTCCCACGATGATTTCGCCAGGAACACCGGCGCACCGTCGCGGTCCTCTGCCATCTGGCCGCGGTTGGCGGCGATGAACTTCTCGGTGTCGGCTTGCGACGCGCTGATCCAGCGCGCGGTATCGTAAGGCGAGGCTTCGAGATCGGCATCCAATCCATATTCCGCGACCAGCCGCGACTTGAGAACGTCGAGCTGCAGTGGTCCCACAACGCCGACGACCCATTGCGCGCCGATCATCGGCTTGAACACCTGCGTCACGCCCTCTTCCGCAAGCGACGTGAGCGCGCGCGCCAGATGTTTCTGCTTCATCGGATCGCCAAGCCGCACGCGGCGCAGGATTTCCGGCGCGAAGTTCGGGATGCCGGTGAAAGTCACCGCACCCGACTCCGACAGCGTGTCGCCGACGCGCAAAACACCGTGATTGGGAATGCCGATGATGTCGCCGGGCCACGCCTCGTCCACCGTCTCGCGCTCGGCGGCGAAGAACAGGATCGGATTGTGGATGCCGATGCTCTTGTCGGTGCCCGATTGTTTGAGTTTCATGCCGCGCCGGAATTTGCCCGAGCACAGGCGCAGGAACGCGACGCGGTCGCGATGGTTCGGGTCCATGTTCGCCTGCACCTTGAACACGAAGCCGGAGACATCCTTGTCGCCGGGATGGACGACGCCGTCTTTCGCGGCCTGATCGCGCGGCGGCGGCGCCTGCTCCGCAAGCGCATTGAGCAACTCGACGACGCCGAAACGTTTCAGCGCCGAGCCGAAATAAACAGGCGTCATGTTGCCTTCGCGATAGGCCGCGGGGTCGAAATGAGAAAGCCCGCCGCGCGCGAGTTCGACTTCCTCGTCCAGCTTCGCTTTCACGTCTTCCGGCAGAAGCGAGCCGACCGCATTGCCGCCAATGCGGTCGCCATGCGCGCCCTGAGCGCTGTAGGGCACAAAATCATCGGCATAGAGGTCGTAATTGCCTTTGAAGTTCTGCCCCATGCCCGCCGGCCACAGCATCGGGGCAACGTCGAGTTGAAGCTGGTCGGAAATCTCATCAAGCAGCTCGAACGTGTCGCGCGCTTCGCGGTCCATCTTGTTGACGAAGGTCATGATCGGGATGTCGCGCATGCGGCAGACCTCGAACAGCTTGCGCGTCTGCGCCTCGATGCCCTTTGCCGCGTCGATTACCATCACGGCGCTGTCGGCGGCGGTCAGTGTGCGATAGGTATCTTCAGAGAAATCCTCGTGGCCCGGCGTGTCGAGCAGGTTGAAGACCGCGTCCTTGTATTCGAACGTCATGACCGCCGAGGTGACGGAGATGCCGCGCTCCTGCTCGATCTTCATCCAGTCGGAGCGCGCGCGCCGCGCCTCGCCGCGCGCCTTCACCTGACCGGCAGCATGGATCGCGCCGCCAAGCAGCAAGAGCTGCTCGGTCAGCGTGGTCTTGCCAGCGTCGGGATGCGAGATGATCGCAAACGTGCGGCGGCGGCGAGCTTGTTCGGCAGGTGTCGACATGGCGGCGGGAGATATAGAACCAGCCCGGCTTTGTCACGCGATGAAAAGCCACTGGAACAGCGGCCTACACCACCTTCTCATCCACGAACGCGCGGCCCTCGCGGTCTTCGATCTCGACGATCCAGAGATCGGGATCGAATCTGATCTGGCGTTCGAAATAGGCCGCGGCTTTTTCGTCGTCGGTCGCCTCCCCGAGTGGACGCGTCCACACAAGATCGCCCTCGCCCGCGCGTGCCTGGCTAAGCACGACACAGGTGCCGTCGAGCCGGGAGACTTTCAGGAAGATCGCGCCGGCTTCTTCCGATCCCTTGCGCACGACATAGGCCTGAGCGCCTTCGACTTCGGCGCGCCGGATCAGCGCACGGACAAAGATTCCGGATTTGAGGCGCGGCTGCATGCGGTCAACGTCGCCGCGATGCGCGCGACGGTCAAGGCTGCGTCAGACAACGACGGGAGAATAGATGACGGAGACCAGAAGACCCCAAGGCTTGGTGCTCTCGCCGGCCAACGGTGCGACCAGGGTCTCGGCAACGACGTGCTCCAGATGCGCGGCGCGGAAGCGGGCGACGAAACGCAGCGGACGGCGCGTCTCGACAACGAGGTCGTAGGTCGCGAACCAGCTTGCGATGAACATCTTCGGCACGACCTCTTCGAGATATTTGCCGGTGCTGTCGCCGATGTAGCGCGCAAGGGCGCTGCCGAACAGACGGAAGCGATAGCGGCGCCGGCTGTTTTCCTCCAGGCGCTCGACAAAGGTCAGATTCTGCAGATGCCGACCGAGAATCCGCGCGGTGAAGTTCTCGCGTTTCGGCATTTCGCGATCGCCGCAGACCGTCTTCCAGATATTGCGCAAATCGGCGAGCTTCGGGCTGTCGAAGACAAGCCTTTCGTCGCAGAGCGCGTGCCATTGCTCACGCGCGGAACGCGCGTTGAACTCGTCGATGGCGGACAGGGTCTTGGCGGCCAGCATTGCGATGCTTTTGCGCCCGGTGCCTTAAAGAACGCGTAAACGCGGCTTAAGGAATTTTACGCGGCGCCCTTGAACGGGATGATCTTGGCCTGGGTGGACGCGATCCGCACGCCTTTTTCATCGACCGTCGCAAAGGGGAGCCGTACACGCACGGTCGTTCCCACGCCCAGCGTGGATTCGATGGTCGCTTCTCCGCCGTGCATCGCGGCCAGCGCCTTCACGAGCGCGAGACCGAGGCCGGTGCCCTCCTTGGAGCGCACATGCTCGCCCTCCACCTGCTCGAAGGGCTGACCGAGACGCGCGAGATCCTTTGTCGAGATGCCGACACCGGAATCGCTGACTGCGATTTCGATACCGCGAGTGTCGAGGCCGGCCGTGATGCGCACCTCGCCACCACGCGGCGTGAATTTGACGCCGTTGGAAAGAAGGTTGACCAGCACCTGTTTGATCGCGCGTTTGTCGGCGAAGATCGTCTGCGCGCCCGCTGCGATCCCGATCTTGAGCACCACACTGGCCCGTTCCGCCTGCGGCCGGACCAGACGGACACAAGCTTCCGCCACGTCCCGAAGATCGAAGATTTCCTCCGACAACTCGAACTTTCCTGCTTCGATCTTCGACATGTCGAGAATGCCGTTGATGAGCTCCAGAAGATGCGCGCCGCTCTCATGGATCAGGCGCGAATATTCGAGATAGCGTGGCGAGCCCACAGGCCCGAACATCTCGTGCGTCATCACTTCGGAGAAGCCGAGAATCGCGTTCAACGGCGTACGCAGCTCATGGCTCATATTGGCAAGGAAGCTCGACTTCGCGCGATTGGCATCTTCCGCCAGATCGCGGGCCTCGATGAGCGCGCGTTCATGGCTCTTGCGTTCGGTGATGTCGCGGGTCACGGCGACGATGTCCGCGGCTTCCCCGTTGGCGGCCGCGGCAGGGCGGCAGCGGATTTCCGCCCACACAAATGTACCGTCCGCGCGGCGAAGCCTAATCTCGGCGGTGGCGGGGCGCGCGAAATAGCTCGCCTCCATCAACGCGGCCTGCATCGGCCGCAGGTCGTCGGGATGCACAAGCGCCGCCGGCGCCACGCCGATGAGCGCATCCGGCGCGAGCCCGAGCAGCGATTGCGCGGCAGGACTCGCGAAGCGGATACGGCCATCGGCGCTGTGGCGGGTGATGAGGTCCATCGCATTGTCGGCGAGGAAGCGGTACATCGCGGTACCTTCGGCCGCGGCCCTGTCCGCCGCCCGCTGACGATCTTGCGCGGCCGATGCCACCAGTCCTGCCTGCACCACCGCCGCGAACAACGAAACCGCGTATGCTTCCCACATGGGAATAGGCAGCCGGGACGGCGGAAGGAGATTCACCACCTGAAGACCAGCCACAAGCATGAGTACGATCGCCGCCGCAGTTGCGGCACGCAGCACGGCCGGCCGCCCACCGGCGAGCGCGGCTTCCGCCGGCACGAGCACTAGCCAGACGATCAGCGGCGACGTCACGCCCCCGGTCAATGCCGCGAGATATCCGATCAGGCAGGCGAAGATCGCGAGCGCCACCTGTTCCAGCACCGCAAGTCTCAGCGACGTAAACGCCAGAGCGGCGAGCAACGCAGGTGCGAGAAGTGCCGCAAACACGACAGCTTCGGCAAGGTCGGGACGGCCGATGACGCCGACGAACACCGTCGCCAGGACAACGCCGATCGTGGCCTTGACGATCTGTATACTGACAAATACCTTGCGCTGCGCCGCTTCCAGAGCGCGCAGGCCGATATCGAAGGTATCGTCAACAGCCATTAACCGAATACGCCTCGCCCGACTCCGTGGTTCCGATGGTGGCCGCGCAAACTTAACGAAACTTGAATCGCTTCCGATTTCGTTCGTTAATTCACAAGCTTTTGGGGCCCCTGTCTTTACCGCTCCTTAACGATGGTGGCGCGATTCGGGCGGCGCATCCCAGCGTTCGCCTAACCTTTCCCTAATGCCATTCTGACACAGTGCCGCCGTTCGACGGGGAACGCGCATTTTGAAGCTCGCCCATTCGCCGGCGCCCACAGCGCTCGACCGCGACGACGCGGCATCGACCGCGCTTGCCGAAGCGCTGCATTGCCTGCGCGTGGCGGTGACTATGTTCGATTCCGGTGAGCGGCTGATCTTCGCGAATCAGCATCTCAACTATCTGTTCCGCTCCCTGCCCCCGCGCGAAGAGCTGATGGGGAAAAGTTATGAACAGCTTATTCGTCTTGAAATCGCCGGCGGAGAAATCGCCGCAGCGGACGCGCGCAGCGTCGAGGCCTTCGTCGCAAGGCGCCGCGCGCAGTTGCGCGAGGGCGAGTACCGGCCACTCGACATTCATCTCGCCGACGGCCGTATCGTGGAGATCAAGGCCCGCCGCACCCCTGCCGGCGGCTGGATCGCGCTCTGGAGCGACGTCACAGATGCCCGTATCGCGCAGACCAGGCTCGAGGAAGCCGTATCGCTGACCGCCGATGCGTTCGCGTTTTTCGACAAGCACGATCGCGTAGCGGTCTGCAACGACGCCTACGCAGCGTTCTTCGGATTTCCTTCGAAAATCGATCTTCTCGGCCGTGCGTTTGACGAACTGATGGCGCGTGCCAGGGTCAGCAAGCGTATCGAACATCGCGAACCACCCGAACAATGGGTCGCGCGGCGGGTCGAGGCGCACCGCATCCCCGCCGGAATCATGACCGTCGAGCTGAAAAACGGCGAGGCGTTTGTGATGCGCGATCGCGCGACCTCCGACGGACGCGTCGTGATCTATACCGACATCAGCGAACGGCGCCGGGCCGAGCGGGCGCTGGAGGAGCAGACCAGGACACTGGCGGAAACGCGCGATGCGGCAGCGGCACAGGCGAATTATCTATCCGATCTGACGCGCCGCTTCGACGAGGCCTCCGCCAGCGCAGACACGACCAAAGCGACGCTCATGCGCACCATGAGCCACGAGCTCAAAACGCCGCTCAACGCCATCATCGGCTTTTCCGATCTGCTGCTGAGCATGAACGACCGCTTCGGCCCCGAGCAGGTCAAGGAATATGCGGGCCTGATCCACGATGGCGGACAGAACCTGCTGCGCCTGATCAACCAGATCCTCGATCTCACGAAACTGTCGGCGAAACGCTATGAACTGCGCCGGGCGCGGGTCGATGCCGGCGCCGTGCTGTGGACGGTCTACAGCGCGTTCGCGGCCAAGGCCGCCGCCAAGAGTCTTACCGTCAATATCGCCGCACCGCTCGATTTCATCGTCGATGCAGATGAAGCCGTATTCGCGTCCATGCTCTCGCACCTGGTCGAGAATGCCGTTCGCTTCACGCCGGAAGGCGGACGGATCGCGCTTGCGGTTTCCAAAGACGACGCGCAGATCACGGTACGCATCGCCGACAGCGGCCCCGGCGTCGCCGAAGAAGACATCGCGCGGATCCTGCTTCCCTTCGAACAAGGCGGCCGCGGAATGGCGGATCACACGTCCGGCGCCGGCCTCGGCCTCACACTCACAAAAGCGTTCGCCGAAGCACATGGCGGCAAGCTGACCATCGACAGCAGGACCGGCGAAGGCTTCGTTGCGACCGTGACGCTTCCCACCCATTGACCGAATGTGCGGTCGGTTGCGCTCTGGCGCGCCACAATTGCCCAACCTCTGAATCAAATCTGAATCGACATCGCTTCGATTGAGACGAATTTGAATTAAATGGGAACGATCGGCGCAACAGCCCATTCTAACTAAGAGCGGGAAAGACGTGCGTTAACCGAACTGCATCGAATTTTACCGATTGGTTTCAAGACCGGGAAAAGCCCGGCGCGCCATCTTCCTCGCGACACGAGCAAGCAGGTCGGCGATGATTTTTCGCGCGGTGTTCTGGATTGGATTGGTGGCGCTTTTGATGCCGCATGAACCGGATCTCGGTTTCGGCCGCCCGGCAGGCATCGATTCCAGCATTCCGTCGGAAGTCGCCGCATGGACCAAGGATGACGTGCAGCCCGGGCTCAAGGATCCCGAGAGCCTGTGCCGCTACAACGCGCATGCCTGCGCCACCACAGAATCCCTGCTCGACAATTTCAGAGCGATGACCGTACGCAGCCTCGCCCAGGTAAAAGCGGACATCGCCGAAAACCGGGCGCATCGTGGATCGGGAAATTAGGCTCGACCTAGGTCTGCTCAATCCTCGCCGTTAGACTGCGGCCATGAGCGATTCCTTTTCCGCCGAAGATTGGCGCGTGGTGCCGCTGCGCGGCTTCGACGAATTGCGTGTCGGCGAGATGTTCAAAAGCGCGTCTCGCACGGTGACGGAAGCAAACTTCGCCGCGTTCCAGACTGTCAGCCTCGACAACCACCCCATCCATTATGACGACGAATACTGTAAGCGGCTTGGCCATTCCGGGCCACTGGCGCATGGTCTTCAGGTGCTGAGCTTCACGGCGGCGGGCGCCGGACTGTTTCCGCACGTTATTGGCGAAAAGCTCATCGGTTTCATCGAGGTCAGCGCGAAATTCCTCAAGGGCGTTTATGCCGGCGACACGCTCTATCCTGCGCTGACCATCAGTGAACTCATTCGCCAACGCACAACCGGGATCGTCGCCATGCGCGCGACCGTTCACAATCAGAAGTCCGAGCTCGTCCTCGACGGCATACATCGCTACCTGATGCGGCTTTAGGTCATTCCGCTTGCCAGCTTCGCGTAGGCACACGCCGCGGTCCGGTGATCGTCATTCCGTAGTGATCCGCAAGCCGGTCGAGCGCGATGACAAGCACGACCTTTCCCGCACGTTGCGGCCAACCCTGGCTCGATTCCGCATCTTCGAGCCCGATCAGGTGACAGCAGACATCGAAGAGAAGATCGTTCAGAACCGGTCCCACGGCTTTCATCGCGCGGCTGAAACGCTGTTTCGCCGCGATCACGGTCTCGGTCAGCGTCGCGCCGCCGGCCCCGCGCCTGCCGGACACGATCGGTGCGGTGAGGTCGATGCCGAGCCGGGGTGTGAGTTGCGCGATGGTGAAATCGCGCCTGAGCCGCTCGCCCGCGGCGCATTGCGCGGCATCGATCAGGCCGCGCGCCCGAAGCCAAGTGAGCGGCGACTCCGCTTCGTTGACATCGACAAGATGTTCGACGCCGTCGGCATCGAGGACAAGGCGCTTCGCGATCTGCTGATGCTGGGCGGCAAACGGATCGCCATCGGCCATCGCGCGCCGAAGCCATGCGGCGCCGATGTCGCTCAACGCAAAGCTTTCCGGCGTCGTGCCGCGCGGCACGATCCAGTCGCGTGCCCGGATGCCCGCAACCACCTCGGCATTGGCGCGCGTCCGCGCGCGATCCGGTTTGTTATCTTGCAGGATCGCGTACCGCCCATCATCGAAGCGCGTGAGCACCGCATTTTTCGCCTGCAATCTGCGCAGCACGCGCCGCGCTTCGCGCTGCAATTCGCGCTCGCCGATCATGCGGCGACTCCCACCGCCTGGCGCAACAGGACTTCGAGCTGCAGCAATGTGCTGTCGAGCTCCATATCCTCGCGCATATCCTCGACATGACGCAGCGCATAACATGCTGTCGAACGGCTGCGCCGGAACGCGAGCCCTATCTCGGCGAAGCTCATCTCAAGCACGATATGGCTGAGATACATCGCGATCTGACGCGCGAGGGCGGTGCGCGCATCTTTGCGCCGCCTGGAGCGCAGGTCTTTCACGTTCACACCGTAGATTTTCGCGACGATGGCCTTTGCGATGTCCGAGGAACGTGGCGTCTTGTTGTGGTCAGCGCCTTCACCAATCCCTTGCATTTTCAACCCCTTATGTCTCAAGCCGCCGTCTGCATGCGGCAACACAAGGAGTATTATCCTATACTTTTGGCACTGTTCGATAAGAAAAGGTGTTTTTTCCTATCATTTCGCAAAATCACAATTTTTACAGAGGCTTAGAACAAGCAAAAAACGGCCCCGAACGCGTCGGAGCCGATTTCAGGACAGATCAGGCAGAGTGTTTAGCTGCGCAGGAAAATCGCGCCGAGGATCACACCAATGCCGAGCGACACCAGCAGCGCCGACAAAGGCTGCTCGCGGATCTGGTCGCGCGCCGTGTCGAGATTGTCATTCGCCCAATTCTCCACGTCATCGACCTTTTGCGATACGGATTCCTGCGCCAACCGATAAGCGCGCTCCGCCACCGCCTCCGCTGTCCGGAGCGCCATCCTGGCACGGTCGTTTGCGACCTCACCGGAATCCGCAGCCAGACCTTTCACGTCGGTCTGCAATGCGTCGATGTCCGAACGCAGCGCGTCAAGGCGCGAGTCGAGGTTTTTCGTTGCAGTCTTTTTCCGGCGTGTGACAACCATCATCATCTCCTTCAACAGAGAAAACTTCCAGAGCGGTAACGCGTGGCGGGTACCAATGTTCCCTACGGACGCAGGGAATCCCCATCGTCTTCTTCGCGCGCCATCACAGCCGCCATCATCGACACCAATGCGCCGAACAGCAGCGAGAGCGCGATCCAGAGACTCGTATAGCTCGCGATTCTGCGCGCGAGATCGGCGGCCTTTTTCGTCTTCGCCTGCACATCATTCTGCAGATTGTCGATGCGTACCGCCGCGGCATCGCGCGTCATGTTCGCTTCGTTGGACACGATCGTCATAAGGCGATCCTTGTCGTCCGCCGTGATCTGTTCACCCTGCGCAAAACCGGCATCGAGGATGCGGCCGGCTTCCGCGCGCGCGCCTTCTGGCGCGCTGGTGTTGGGACGGAAAAGCACATCGACGAGATAGGCCGTCGGCGCGGATTCGGTCTTGCTGGATGTCATGCCGTACAGCGCAGCCGTCCCCGAACCGGCATTCGCGGACATTGCGGCGAAAGCGACCATCGTGACCGTTGCCAGAACCGTCACCGCCCACGCCACGAGGCCATGCGCTTCGGCGCGGAATTCTTCCTGGATTTTGCTTTCGCGAAGCGGTCCGATCAGACGCCCGGTGAAATGGCCGCCGACCGCGAAGCCGAACGCTTGCGCGATGAAGAAATAGATCGCGCCGCCGGTGAGAAACGATGGCGCGGCGTGCAAATTGGGATGAACCAGCAGAAGCCCGAAGCCGGAGCCAAGCGTCAGCAAAAAGAACGTCACCGCGGTCGCGACGACGCCGCCCATGATCGCCAGCCCCCAGGAAAACCGGTAGCCCGTGTTCTCTTCGCCCTGTTCGGCGATGACGACCGTGTCGGTCATGATGTCATCCCCTCAGGCGTGGCCGGTGATGAGCCAGAGAATGATGATGATCGGGATTGGAATGCCGATGACCCAAAGCAGAAGAGAGCGCATGTGAATTTCCCCGAATGTCGTGGCGTTAACGGTGGGTTCGCGAAAAGGTTCCCTAAGCCGGAATCCTGACTTTCTTCTTGGCTGCCTCGAACGCAACGTTCATGACGTAGCGGTCTTCCTGAGTGAAGTTCTCCTTCACGTCCGACCAGATGTTGCGCTCTTCCTCCGCAACATGATGCTCGACCAGCTCCTTGAGGACTTTCGCGGCCGCGGAGAATTCCGGCGAGGCGGCGTTGCCGATCTTCGTCAGCTTGACCAGCATCTGCGATGCAAGCGCGTGCTCCATCTCGCCTTCGTTGCCGTCCTGCTTTTCCTTTTTTCCCTTGAGTTTGAGGACCGCCTTGTAAACGACCTGATCTTCCGCCTTCAAATGCGGCGCCAGTGCCGCTTTCAGTTTTTTCAGGATCGATTTACGTTCCGCGGCCTTGTCGCTGCCCGCGAGCTTCTTCAGAAGCGCGCCGGCCTCTTCGTGCTCCTTCTTGAGCGTATCGAGGATATCGACTTCCTCCGGTCCGGGTTCGGTGCCCTTGAGCACATGGCCGATAGAACGGCCAGCTTTCTTGATCGATGTCGTCAGAGTCATCGGTATTTTCCATCGTTGAATTGCGCATTCGTAACGTCTCCGACTTCGCATTGTTCCGGGCATTATGCTTGGATAGCGATCTCAACCTGTTAGAATGTTCGCTGCCGTACAGGATTTTCCCATGCTTCGAACTGGCCGCTTGCTTCTCGCGCCGCTGTGCGTGTTCGTGCTCACGGGTTGCATGTTTTTCGAGACGCGTGCGAGCCGTGAGATCCGCCATCAGCCGAGTTACCGCATCGGATACGATGACGGCTGCGCGAGCGCGAATGCGCAGGGCGCGAACATGCGCCATGGCGACATCGTCCGCGATGATGCGCTCTATGACACCGATCAGGCATATCACGCCGGCTGGGCGAACGGGCACGGCGCCTGCACGCGTCTTGCGCCGCCGGGCCAGAGCGAAGGGCCGCTAAAGGACGTTAACCCCGGCATGGGTCACTAGCATTAATGCCTCGTTAACCTTGGAGGCAGAAACATGCGCGCTCGGCACATGCAGGCACTGATGCCTGCGTCAAACCGTCATATACTCCGTGTACGGTCTGTTGTCGCCGTAAAGGGCATGACGATGCTGGGTCATCTGGTTTTCAACCGGTATGCACCGGCCAACGATGGGTACACCCACGTTGAGCCAGCGAATTCCGGTTGGTTGCGCCGTGTGCTGGGCGCGCTGTTCGGCCGTCACTGAACGGAAGGCGTCTCCAGCACCAGAAGTTTGACGTCGCTCGACGGCGCGAAGTTTTCGCGGGTCGCCTCGAATGTCGTCGCGCCCGTCTTCTTGAGATCGCCACCCCAGCACAGCGACAGCACGTTGTCCGCTTTGAGCTTGTCGAGCGTCAGGTGGAAATGTCCGATGGGGCCTTTCCAATTGTTCGCGGTCTTGAGCACGAATTCAGTCGTGTACTGCTGCAGATAATCGCCGGCTTCCGGATGCCTGGCGGTTACCGCCGCGATCTTCGCCTTCAGGGTTGCCCGCGTCGGCGCATCGAGACAGAAATTCTTGTCGTAATACGCGCCCTGCTCACCCTGCATCGACGACGCGCCAAAAAACGTCTGACCCGTGACCGGCTGGTAGCGGTGTTCGATCGTCACGGTTTTTCCTGCGGGAAAATGCTGCTTCCACCAGAACTTGGTTTGCGCGACCCAGTGCGGATGGATTTCGTTTGCGCCGTCGATCTCGAGTAGCCCCCTCGCGGCGAGCGCCTTGCGCTGCGCCGGCGGCATCGCGTCGAGTTTCTTCACAAGTTCGCCGCCGATGATGTTGACCGGAAGTCCCGCGGCCTTCACTTCGGCCGTCACGTCGCGGCCGTTTTTGATCGCGCGTTCTTCCGGCGTCGCCACGACAGTCTTGCCATCGACCGTCAATGCGAAGCCCATGAAATTCGGGGTCTTGTCGAGCGTCGTGCCGAGCGGCTCGTAATAGAACTCCTGCACATCGATATCGGGCAGCGGAAACGCCACGATCGTGTCGATATCCGTCTTTCCGTCATTGACGAAGGTATAGCGGACACGTGCTTCCTTGGGGCTGAGCCGGAGATCCTCCGACGCCATGCGGATATTGGCCTGTTTCGTAAGCACCAGGCCGCCGGCACCAAGTGCGGCGGATGAATCGTCGGCGAGCGCCGGTGTTGCTGCCATGGCCAACGCAGCAAGCGCGTGAAAAACTTTCATGGAAATGCCTCCCCCAAACGCTGGGAGGATAGCACATTCGCAGGCCGCCTAGTCTGCCCGCGAGGCGAAGAAAGCCACGATCAGGCCGAAGATCATCATCGCCGCCATGTTCTCCGCAAACGGGACGAGGGAGAATTTCGCGACGCGATGCCAGGCCGAGAGGGGCACCACGACATAGGTCATCACGAAATAGACAGGGATTCCGTAGAGAACGCCGCACACCCACCATCGCCGTGTGAGAACAGGTAACCGCGTGCCGGCTGCGACGTAGATCGCGGCGATCACGATCGACATCGCCCATTGCAGAACGACGCCGAGTGCGGCGGTTGACAACCCGCCGCCGAGCGCGGCTTTGCCGAGCAACCCACCGGCGATGAACTGCGCGATGGTTACGGGGCTCAGACCGCTGATCAGCGACGCCGCGCCGATGTCGATCGTACCGGCGACAAACCCGCCGAGAAGAATGGCCTGCATCTTGGACAAGATCATGCACCCCTTGAGCAGGATGAGCCTACCCGCCGACTGCAAAGCGCGCCGTCAACTCCGTGTGAACTGTCGCTTGCTCACGAGTATTTGCGGGGCTCCCACCACGGGAAATAAGGCGGCATTCCCGTCGAGACCTGTTGCGGGAACTTCGCCGGACGCTTTTCGAGGAAAGATGACACGCCTTCGCGCACATCGGCCGATGCACCGCGGGCGTAGATGCCCCTGGAGTCGACCTTGTGCGCTTCCATCGGGTGATCCATGCCGAGACCGCGCCACATCATCTGCCGGATCAGCGCGATGGAGACGGGTGCGGTGTTGTCGATGATCTCGCGCGCCAAAGCACGCGCGCGCGTCATCAGTTCGGCCGGTTCGGCGATCTCGCTGATCAGACCGCCTCTCAGCGCTTCGTCGGGCCCGAACACGCGCCCCGAATAGCACCATTCCAGCGCCTGGCTGATGCCGACGAGACGCGGCAGAAACCAGCTCGATGCCGCTTCGGGTACAATGCCGCGCCGCGCGAACACAAAGCCGAACTTCGCGTCCCTGCTCGCAATGCGGATGTCCATGGCGAGCTGCATCGTCGTTCCGATGCCGACCGACGGGCCGTTGATCGCCGCGATGACGGGCTTCAGGCATTCGAAGATCGCGAGCGTCACGCGGCCGCCGCCGTCGCGCACGCGTTCGTCGCTCCAGTTCACGCTGTCGACGGGACCGGCGTCGCGTTCCTTGCGTTCCGGGTTGGTCGTGGCATCGAACGTGCGCGCGCCGCCGGACAGATCGGCGCCGGCGCAGAAAGCACGCCCCGCGCCGGTCACGATCACCGCACCGACCTCGTCGTCGCTGTTCACTTTCGTGAACACGTCGATCATTTCGTTCATCATCTTGGCGGTGAAAGCGTTGAGTTTTTCCGGACGGTTCAGGGTCAGCGTCAGAATGCCTTGATCGATCTGCGTGGCGATTTGTTCGTAGGGGCCGTAAGTCATCAATATTTCTCCGAATGAATTCTGGGCAAGCGCGCAGCCTCGCCCGCGCAAACGGGCGGACCATCGCGCAGGACGGTCGAACTATTCCGCAGCCTGAGGCTGCTGCGCTGCAAGCTTGGTGTCGATTTCGACGATCCCGCGGCGCAGCTCCTTGAGCGACTCCGTGATATCGACCTGCTGCTGCTCCAGCGTCGCGATGCGTTCGGTGAATTTTTTGCGCGTGTGCACCAGTTGGGCCACACCGCCGTCATGCACTTCGTAGAGATCGAGAATGCCGCGGATTTCGGCGAGCGAAAAACCGACGCGGCGTCCGCGCAGGATGAGAATGATGCGGGCGCGATCGCGCTGCGAATAGATGCGCGTCTGTCCCCGGCGCTCCGGCGCGATCAGGCCTTCATCCTCGTAGAACCGGAGCGTGCGCGCGGTGACGCTGAATTCCTTGGTGAGCTGGCGAATGGTGTAGGTGCGATGGGTGGTGGTCATTTTCTTCCCTTTCGCGGCGCGGAGGTCTCGCTGCCCCGCTCTCCGCCCTTATGACAATTTCTCAGTTCTGAATTATTGTGTTCCGCTTACGTCAACGTCAAGTGCGAAAAAAGCAAAGGCCAGCAAGGCCTTATGCCTCGCCAGCCTTCCCGCTATACGAAAATGCTACTCTGCTGCGGCGCGGACCGCGTGGCTTTCCTTGTCGAGATTTTCGCCAGCGAAATCCCAGTTCAGCAATTTGGTGAGGACGGCTTCCAGGTATTTCGGGCGTTCGTTCTGATAGTCGAGATAGTAGGCGTGCTCCCACACATCGATGGTGAGCAGACAGTTGAACCCGTTCGCCATCGGGGTTTCGGCGTTCGATGTTTTTTCGATCGCGAGTTTGCCGTCGCGCGACACAAGCCACGCCCAACCGGAGCCGAACTGCTCCTTACCGGCATCCGCCAGCTTCTTGATCAGCGTATCGACATCCCCGAAGTCCCGGTTGATCGCTTTTTCCAGCTTGCCGCCTAGCATGGTCGCTTTCGGCGAAAGACTGCGCCAGTAGAAATCGTGGTTCCAGACCTGGGCGGCGTTGTTGAAGATTTTCTTTTCGTCGCCGTCTTTCGCGCCATGGGTCGCGCGCACGACATCTTCCAGCTTCATATCGGCATATTTCGTCCCATCGACGAGCTTGTTCAAAGTCTCGACATAGGTCTTGTGGTGCTTGTTGTAATGAAAGCCGAGGGTCTTTTCGCTGATCGCGGGATCGAGCGCATTCTCATCGTAAGGAAGGGGATTGAGCTTAAAGGGTCCGGCCATGATCTGGCTCCTCGCAGGAGTTCTCAATGCGAAAAGCCCAGGCCGAGCGCTTGGTTCCGAAATTACTTGTATCGATATGAAAGATTGAGAGATTTCGTGAAGTTCCTTTTCCGCTTTGTCATTCGACTTTCAAATCCCGATGCGAGAAAAAGGTCGCGCCCGGGGGCATAGACGCGAACACGGAGCACGCTATGCCGAACTATGAAATCAACTACCTCCATCACGACGGCACGCTCGCCTGCAAGTTCGAGGCGCAGTGCGAGGATGACACCCACGCCAAGGTTCTGGCGCACGCGATGAAAGACCACGCGCATAGGGGCATGGAGGTCTGGAACGGAACGTCGCTGGTCTATCAGCGGCCGGAGCTGGTGCGCTGAAATCTATTTGGTTTCAGCGCTTTCGAAATGTCCCGCGCACTGTGGATGATACGCAAGATTTCCACGCGGTCACGGCGAAGGCGGAATACGATGAGATAACGATCATGGACAGCAGCGCGCAGACCTCGGCCAAGGTCGGGACGGCTTTGCGCTGCTCGCGGCATATCACCCAGAGCCAACGCTCTCGCTCGCAATTCCAACGCGAAGCTTACCGCGCGGCCCGGATTGTCAGCGGCAATATAATCTGTGATCTCCTCAAGGTCGGCCTCTGCCTCATCCGTTATATCAACCTGCATCACCGGCGCCGCGATGCTTGGCGGGTTTTCGTTTTTGCCATCGCGCCATATTTCGCAATCAGGCGGTCAAATACCTCGTCCGCCGGCTTTACTCTGCCGCGGTTGGCCGAAGCTATGCCTTCCGCAACCAGCTTTTTTATAGTTTTCGTGTCCGAAGGGTCGACCGTTATTCGCCTGAAGCGCCACAGGCGCACTGCGTCCCGGATCACTTCGCTCGTGGTCGCGTAGTCGCCGCTATCCACGGCGTCTTTGATCGAACGAACCATATCGCTCGACAATGCGATGCTCAGCTTTTCGACGTTGGCCATGCGCTATCTCCCAGCAACGAGGGATTGGTAGCATAATTTCCTACTTTTTGCTACCAGTCATATCAACTTTTCCCGTGCCGCCCAGTCGAGGCCCTTGGCAAGCGCACGCTCGAAACGGGCGAACATCTCGTCGATCTCGGCCTCGTCGATCACCAGCGGCGGACAGAACGCGAGACGGTCGCTCAGCATGGGCCGCGTGATCAGGCCTTCTTCCAGCGCGAAATTGTTGATCGTCGCGCCCACCTGCTTTGCTGGATCGAAATTCTGCTTCGTTTTCTTGTCCGCGACCAACTCGACGCCGCCGATCAGGCCGACACCGTCCGCCTCGCCGACCAGCGGATGATCGTTCAACGCACGCAGCTTCTTGAGGAAATGCGGCGAGACCTCGCGCACATGACCGACAATGTCGCGCTCCTGATAGAGTTCGAGCGTGCGCAGCGCGACGGCAGCGGCGACGGGATGACCGGTGTAGGTGAAGCCGTGGCCGAAAGTGCCGATACTGCCGCTTTCCTGTTCGACAATATCGGTCAATTCCGGCGACAGCATGATCGCCGAGATCGGCAGATAGGCGCTGGAAAGCTGTTTCGCCATCGTCATGCTGTCGGGCTCGAAGCCATAGGTCGAGCAGCCGAACCATTCACCGGTGCGTCCGAAGCCGGTGATGACCTCGTCGTCGATCAGCGGGATATCGTATTTGGAGAGCACGCGCGTGATCGCGTCGAAATAGCCCTGCGGCGGCAGGATCACGCCCCCGGCGCCCATCACGGGCTCGGCGATCATCGCGCCGATCGTGTCGGGGCCCTCGCGCTGGATCAGCGCGTCGAGGTTCGCCGCCATGCGCGCCGAAAACTGCGCCTCGCTCTCGCCGGCTTCGGCATTGCGATAATAATGCGGGCAGTCCGCGAATTTCACGAAGTCGAACGGCAGATCGAAGCTCTTGTGGTTGTTCGGAAGGCCCGTGAGGCTCGCCGCCACCAGCGTCACACCGTGATAGGCCTTGTTGCGCGAGATGATTTTTTTCTTTTGCGTCTTGCCGCGCGCGTTCGCGGCGTACCACATGATCTTGATCTGCGTGTCGTTCGCTTCCGACCCCGAATTGGCGAAGAACACCTTGCCGGCCGGAAACGGCGAAATCTCTTTCAGCTTCTCGGCCAGCGCGATCGCGGGCTCATGGCTGCGGCCGCCGAAGATGTGCGCGAACGCCATCTTGCGCATCTGCGCGGCGGCGACATCGGCGAGTTCGTCCACGCCCCAGCCGAGCGCGGTGCACCACAGCCCGGCCATTGCCTCGATGTAGTCCTTGCCCTGTTCGTCGTAGACGCGGATGCCCTTGGCGTGATCCAGGATCATCGGTCCGGTGTCGCGATGCTTCATCAGGTTGGTGTAGGGGTGCAGAACGCTCTGCACATCGCGCATCTGGGAATTGGAAAGAGGCATGGGGCACCGCCGGAAAGAAACTGGAAAACCGGTACCAGACTATCAGAGCGGAAGCGACCCGGCCTGCGGCTCTTTGCTCAAAATCTTGAGAGCGGCATAGATCGCGCAGCCGACCGCAAGCCATGAAAGCCCCGCGATCTTTGCGTTCATCTCCGCGTTCCAGAGCACGTAGGCAACAATCGTAAAGCCCACCACCGGCGAGAGCAGATAACGCAGCCAGTCGCGGCTCTTCTGCTGCACGATGAAATGCATCACGACCGAAACATGCAGCAGCAGGAAGCCGAACAGTGCGCCGAAACTGACCATGGACGTGAGCAGTTCGAGCTTGTCGACCAGAGCAACGCCCAGCACCAAAGTTATCGCCGCGACCAGAAAGATTGCATTCTGCGGCACTTTGCGTTCGGGATGCACATGCGCGAGGAAACGCGGCAATTTCCCGTCGCGGCCCATGCTGAATAGCAGCCGGGACGTTGAGGCTTGCGCCACCAGCGCACCCGCTACCGCGCCAAACAGGATGCCGGGTACCGCGGCCAGGAACTTCAGCGGCATGCCGCCGATCATCGCCGCGATATTGTAGAAGGCGGCGTCAGTCTGATCGCCGGTTGCAAAGGACGTCCTGCCGAGGCCAAACAATGCCGCAACATAGGTCTGCACAACGAACAGAGCGGCGGAAAGACACAGCGACAGGATCGTCGCGCGACCGACCGCGCCTGCACCGTGCCTGGATTCCTCCGACATCGTCGATATTGCGTCGAAACCCAGGAAGCTCAACACCGCGAGCGACAGCGCGCTGAACACCAGAGTCGGCGTCAGCACGGCCGGATTGTAGAATGGCGTGAACGTGATCCGCACGCCACCGGCATGATGCATCAGCGCCCAGATGCCGGCGCCAATGAAAATCACCAGCACGAGCAGTTGCAGCACCAGAAGAATGGCGTTGACACGCGCCGTTACCTCGATGCCGAGATAGTTGACGAAGGTGGACAGCGCCAGAAGTCCCACAACCCAACCCCAACCCGGAATACCAGAGACCATTGTTTTCATGGCAATGGCGCACACGACATAAGTGAGCGTCGGGAGCAGAAGATAATCGAGCAGCATCGCCCAGCCCGCGATGAACCCCGCGAACGCGCCTATACTGCGGCCGGCATAGGCGTAGACCGAACCCGCGACAGGAAAGGCACGACTCATCGCCATGTAGGAAAATGCTGTGAACAGCATCGCTACCAGCCCGATCACGTAGACCAGCGGCACCATGCCCTTTGACGCGTTGTAGACGATGCCGAACACCGCAATGGGCGCTGTCGGGCTGATGAAGATCAGGCCGTAGACCAGAAGATCGAACAGCGTAAGCGAGCGTTTGAGCTCTTGCTTATAACCGAAGGCTTCGAGCCCTTCGCTCAAGTGGCAACCCGCGCACGCCGACGTGTTGCCGACCAGTAGAGCAACAGTCCAGCGCCAAGCATCACCAGCGTCGACACGACGATCTTCACAAACGCCGTCATCGGATGCGGGTCGGAGGAGCTCGGCACCATCGAGCAGACGATGGCGAGGAAGCTCGACACCATGCCAACCCAGCCGAGCAGCGTCGTCATGCGCTTTCCACCCGGTGGCCCCCATGCTCCGGGGATCGCGGGCATGTTCGCGGTCTTGATATAGACCCAGAACATAAAGAGATATGGAATGGTCGAGCCCAGCACTCCCATCGCGACGAGGAAGTCGTAGGCACCGGCGACGCTCGATCCCGCCTGGCTCAGGATCGCGATACCGATCATCAACCCCGCCTGCAGCAGGATCGCCGGCACCGGCGCACCGGTCTTGGGATTGCGCCGCGCGAACATGGCCGGAAGAAAAGCATCGATGCCCGCGGCAAAGGGAAGCCGCGCGCCGACGCCAAACCACGCCACAAACCCCCCAACCATGGAAAGCGCGAACAGGCCGATCACAAGTGGCGCAAAGTGTCCAAGCCCGACCTGCGCCAGACCGCTCTGCAATGCATCGGAGAAACCGCCAAGCCGGGAGAGCGCACTCTGCGGCAGGATGACGAGGAAGGACGATGTACCGGCGACGTAAACGAAGATCGAGCCAATGCCGACAATGAAGAGCACGCGGAGCACCGTTCGCATGCCGCCCTCGATCTCATTGCGGAGCATTCCCGCGGTTTCCACACCGCCATAGGCGAACACGATCGTTCCCCAGAGGATCGCGGTGTCGAAATTCAGCGGCACGGCATAGGACGCATGAAGGAAATCCGTCGCGCTCTTTCCCTGCATCGCGAGATACGCGCCGATCGCGACGATGATGAAGACGACGATCCAGCCGCCGATCATGCCGACATTGGGCGGCCACTTGCCATACTTGAGACCAAGCGCCTGCACCGCGGTGATGAGCAGCGAGATCGCGATCGATATCGAGATATAGAGAAGTGTGTTGTGCGGATCGGCACCGATGGCGGCGATGATCAGCCCGCTTAAGAAATAGAGGATGCCCGCGAAGTACGGCATCAATGCGATCCAGTAGAACCAGCCACAGATAAAGCCCGCGAGCGGTCCGATGCCGTCGCGCGCCCAGGCATAGATGCCGCCTTCCGCGTCATAGCGTGCCGTCAGTTCTGCTACCGCGACGGCGAGCGGAACGAAGAACACAAAGAGCGCAAGTACCCACAACAGCAGCGATGCCGGACCAACCGCGGCGGCCACCGCGATCCAGCGGATGCCGAGCCCCGTGGCCAGCATATAAAGCGCGGTATCCCAAAATTTGAGTTTCGGCGGCGCGGCGACGGTCGCGTCGGTCATGGCGATATCCTGCGAATTTCCCAGCCGCGAGGCAGTCGCAATGCGACAGCCCGCCCCCTTAAGAGAGCTTCCTCGCGTTCGCCTGCGGAGTAAAGCGCTTCCCCAACCGGCAAGATCGAGTCAGACTGGTTCCGAAATAAAAAAGAGGGTGTCCCATGATCCGCAGCATCGTCCAAAAAGCCGCCACCGCGAGCTTCGCCCTGATCGCACTCTCGGCGACGGCGCATGCCGCCCTCACGCTGCCGCATATTCACGATGTCCAGTTCACCGGGAAGGACGGCAATTACAGCGCGACGATCACCGGCGAGAATTTCGGCGCGGCGCCGAACGGCATCCCCTGCAACGGATGTCAGCCCCTGCAGCTGCAGATCGTCGATATCGTCTCGCAGCCCGCGCAGCAGGTCATCAATGTCAAAAGCTGGTCCGATACCGAGATCACCGTGACAGGCATCGCGGCGACAAAGGGCGATTCCATGCGCGTCGGCGTCTATAACCAGACGATCGGCAATGTCGACACCTGGGGCGGCCCGGTCATCCGGCGGAAGAAGAACACCCCGCATATCACCGCTATCGAGAAATCCGGCGAAGGCGTCGATCTGAATCTCGTCATCACGGGCTCAGGCTTTGGTCCGGCGCCGGCCGGGATCGGCGACAATTTCCAATCGCCGTTCTTCGTGTTCACGGACTATAATGCCCAACTCCCTGGCACCGACGGCTTTCCGTGGAATGCGGGATTTTGCGGACAAAACGACTGCAACGCCGTGCTCGTGAACATTTCGAGCTGGACCGATACCCAGATCGTGATGGATGGCTTCGGCAATATGTATGGCAATGACTGGGTCGTGAATCCGCATGACGCATTCTGTGTCGGCGTCTGGTCGAGCCAGAGCAGCAGCGATGGAACGACCGGCGGGACCTATGCCTGCAAACGCGCGCCCAAATAGATCGAACCGCTCACCCCAGTTGCCCGTATAGAGCAGCGTTCTATGATGCCGCCAGACTATCAGGGGTAGATCGCTTATGCTGGGGCTGATGCAGGACTGGCCGATGCTGGTCCACAAAATCATGGATCACGCCGCGCTGTACTACAGCGGCCGCGAAGTCGTTTGCCGGACGGTCGAAGGGCCGATCATCCGCACCAACTATGGTGAGATCGCCAAACGCTCGCACAAAGTCGCGCATGCGTTGGACCGGTTGGGCATCAAGCTTGGCGATCGCTGCGCGACGCTCGCGTGGAATACGCATCGTCATATCGAGACCTGGTATGGCATTACCGGCATCGGCGCGATCTATCACACGCTGAATCCGCGCCTGTTCCCCGACCAGATCGCCTACATCGCCAATCACGCCGAAGACAAAGTCCTGTTCTTCGATATCACCTTCGCGTCGCTGGTCGAGCAACTGGCGCCGCGGCTGCCGACCATCGAGCTATTCGTGTGTCTGACCGATGCGGCGCATCTTCCCAAGGCGAACATCCCCAACCTCGTCGCCTATGAGGAATTCATCGCCGGCGCCGACGAGAATTTTGTCTGGAAGGAGTTCGACGAACACACCGCTTGCGGCCTCTGTTACACCTCGGGCACGACGGGCAATCCCAAAGGCGTTCTCTATTCGCATCGCTCCAACATCCTGCATGCGATGATCGCGGCACAGGCCGACGCGATGGCGTTGCGCGCCTGTGACGCCGTCCTCCCGGTCGTGCCGATGTTTCACGCCAACGCCTGGGCGCTCGCCTTCTCCGCGCCGATGGTCGGCGCGAAGCTCGTGATGCCGGGGCCGAAGCTCGACGGCGATTCCATCTGCGAATTGCTGACCACCGAACGCGTGACGATGACCGCGGCCGTGCCGACCGTGTGGCTCGCGCTGCTGCAATATCTGGAGAAGACCGGAAAGGCGCTGCCCGATATGCAACGCGTGATCATTGGCGGATCGGCAGCGCCGCGTTCGATGATCGAGGCGTTCGAGAAGACGTACGGCATCACCGTGATCCATGCCTGGGGCATGACCGAGATGTCGCCGCTCGGCACGCTGGGCACCCTCAAGCCCGGCATCGACACGCTGCCTTACGAGGAACAGCTCGACTACAAATGCAAGCAGGGTCACGCGCCGTTCGGCGTCGAGATGAAGATCGTCGACGACGGCGACAACGAGCTGCCGCGCGACGGCAAGGCGTTCGGGCGACTGAAAGTGCGCGGGCCCGCGGTTGCCAAGGGCTACTTCCGCGGCGAAGGCGTGGACGCTTTCGATGCCGATGGCTGGTTCGACACTGGCGATGTCGCCACCCTAGATCCCGACGGCTATATGACGATCACCGACCGCGCCAAGGACGTCATCAAGTCCGGCGGCGAGTGGATCTCCACCATCGAGATCGAGAACATCGCGGTCGGCCACCCTGCCGTCGCCGAGGCCGCGGTGATCGGCGTCGCCCATCCCAAATGGGACGAGCGGCCGCTGCTCATCATCGCGCTGAAGCCGGGCCAGAAGGCGACGCGCGAGGAAATCCTCGCCTATCTGAACGGGAAAATCGCCAAATGGTGGATGCCCGACGATGTTGTGTTCGTCGATGAAATTCCGCATACCGCCACCGGCAAGATCCAGAAGATGACCTTGCGCGAGCGCTTCGGAAAGCACGTTCTTCCGACGGCCGCGGCATGAGAGGCACTGACACCGCATGCGTTACGGAACGGCCGCCGCGCGGATTTCGCACTGCACTTTCCTCATAGCGGCGATTGTCGCGCTGACGGCGGGCTGTGGCACGCGGCTCGGCTTCTGGAAATACGAAACCGGCTTTCAGATTCTCTATCCCGCCATCGGGATCGGTGCACTCGCGGCGCTGGCCGGCGCGTATTGGCTCGCGGCAGCTCTGCGAAACAACGATAGTACAGGCTGGCGCGCGGGCTTTGCCGGTTTGATCGGCGCGGCAATCCTTCTGTATTTCCCGCTCAGCGAAGAACGCCGCGCCTGGAGCGCACCGCCGATCCACGACATCTCGACCGATGTCGGTGATGCGCCGCAATTCACGGCCCTCCTTCCCCGGCGCGCAGGAGCAGCCAATGGACCGGAGTACGACGGGCAGAAAAAGGTGGTGCTCAAGGGCAAGATCACCACCGTCGCGGAATTGCAGAAGCTCGCTTATCCGGACATCAAGCCGCTCGGAAAGCTGCTCAATCCGCGCAACGATCCGAAAGTGGATTCGAAGGCGATCCTGTTCTGGCATGCATTCGAGACCGCCAAACGCATGGGCTGGAATATCGTCGCTTTTAACGAGAAGAAGGGCACCATAGAGGCCACCGACACGACGTTGTGGTTCGGTTTCACCGACGACATCGCGGTACGCGTCATTGCCGCCGGCACGATGGGCGCACGCCTCGACATCCGCTCCAAGAGCCGCATCGGCACCAGCGACTACGGCCGCAACGCCGCGCGGGTAATGGATTATCTGAAGGCGCTATAGACAGTCCCGTCATTCATCACAAAACGCACATCGAGATCGTTCGCGGTCGCTATCAGGTCGGCGAGATAGCCCGGCTTCACGCTGCCGAGTTCGTGTTCGCGGCGCAGGATCTTCGCATTCACGGCGGTCGCGGCGAGAAGCGCCTCGTCGCGGCTCATACCGAGTCTTTCCATCCAGCGAAGCTCGCGCAGATTTTCACCATGCGGGAACGGGCCGACATCGCTGCCGAGCCCGGTGACGACACCTTCTTCGCGCGCGGTGCGGAAGGCATTCGCGGCTTCGACCATGCGGGGATGCGGTTCACTACCACGCACATAACCATGGAAGTATTCGCACAGTGCCTCGCACACCGTGAGCGTCGGCAGATAGGCGATGTTATTCTTGCGCATCAGCGCGAAGGTCTCGCGCGAACCGCCATAGCCGTGCTCGATGGTATCGACACCGGCGAGCGCAGCGCGGCGCATGCCCTCATCGCTCGTTGCGTGCGCCGCGACCGGACGGCCGAGCGAATGCGACGCCTCCACAAGCGCTTTCAGCTCATCGACAGAGAACGTCGCGACCGTTTCGCCGCCGGGGCCGGCGCGATAGTCGGCATAGACCTTGATCCAGTCCGCGCCATGGCTCGCCTGATGGCGAACCGCGCGCACCACTTCGTCGATCCCGCTCGCTTCCTCCGCGCCTTGCGGGAAACAGCAATCGGGGCGGAATTTCGCGCGCGCCGGTCCATACGATCCCGTTGCCACGATGGCGCGCGTCACGACGAACAGACGCGGCCCCGGAATAATGCCTTTCTCGATCGCGCGTTTGATCGCAACGTCCGCGTAGCCCGCGCCCTCGGTGCCGAGATCGCGCAGGCAAGTGAACCCGGCACGCAAGGCCGCTTCCGCGTGGCGCACTGCGCGCACCGTGCGATAGGCCTCGCTCTCTTTCAGAACCTGATCGTCCCACGGCGTCTCGTTGTAGGGATGCAGAAACAGATGCGAATGCAGGTCCATCAGACCGGGCAGCAGCGTAAGTCCCGCGAGATCGACAACGCGCGCATCGCCGGCTTCGACATTCGCTCCCAGCGCCGCAATGCGGCCTCCGCGCACCAGAACGCGCCAGCCATCATGCGTCGCGCCATCGGTCCAGACACGTGCGGGACACATGAGAAGATCGGTTGAACTCATGGCCCGATGGTATGGGGTCGCGGCCATTGTGGGAATATCGGCAGGGCCGGTTGATCGTGGGCCGGATTGGATGTCCAATGGCCGCACCGAAAAGGGGGAAACAACCATGCGCAAAATCATTCTCGCCGCAGCCCTTGTGGCTCTGGCCGGGCCGGCCGCCGCGTCCGATGAGAGCGACATCGCCGCCGTTGTGAACGGCTACAACAAGGATTTCGCGCCGAGCTATTGCGCGCCGCAGGCCGCGATCATTGACGAATTCGCGCCGCATTCGTGGATCGGGGCGACCGCCTGCGCCGACTGGCTGACGAGCTTTGGCGCCGATGCGAAAACGAACGGCATCACCGACGGCGTCGTCACGCCGGGCAAGCCCGAGCATATCCAGGTGGATGGCGACCGCGCCTATGCGGTCTATCCGGCGGACTACAATTTCAAGAAAAAGGGCAAGCCGGTGCACGAAAAAGGCACGTGGACCTTCGCGCTTCAGAAATTGTCGGGAAGCTGGAAGATCACGGCCTGGACCTGGTCGCGGCACTGATCGGCGCGTCGTCCCTCTAGGCGAGCCTATACCTTGCGCCGGGACCGATGCCCTCGACTACCACCTGGCCCTCTTGCTGCATCTGAATCAGATGCGCGAGGACGGAACGCGCCGCGGCCGGATGCAGGCGCTTGTCGGTGTCGGCATACATGCGCGCCACCATCTCCGGAATGGCCGTAACGCCGTCGCGCAGACAGGAAACAATCTGCGCCTCGCGCTGCAGACGGTGATCGATATAGGCCTGGACGAAGGGCTTCGGATCGCGCACCGGCGCGCCATGCGTCGGGTAGAGAACCGCATCGTCGCGCGCGAGCAATTTGCGCAGGCTCGCCATATAGGCCGCCATATCGCCGTCGGGTGGCGTCACCACCGTCGTCGACCATCCCATCACATGGTCGCCGGTGAACAGCGCCTTCTCCTCGCGCAATCCGAAGCACATATGGTTGGAGGTGTGACCCGGCGTGTAGACGCATTCGAAAGTGTAGCCGTCGCCGGCGATCACATCGCCATCCTTCACGCGCACATCGGGCACAAAGGCCATGTCGCCGCCTTCTTCGAGCTTGGGACCGTCGTCGCTCTTGCCCGATCCGTGCGGACCGAAGGCATAGGTCGCGGCACCCGACCATTCCTTCACGTATTTCGCAGCCGGCGAATGATCGTTGTGCGTGTGCGTGATAAGGATATGCGAAACCCGCTTTCCGTCGAGCGCGCGCTTCAACGCTTCGACATGCACGGGAATATCGGGACCGGGATCAATCACCGCGACGCTCTTGCCGCCTACGATATAGACCCCGGTGCCTTTGAACGTGAACGGTCCGGGATTGTCGGCGAGGACGCGGGAGATCAGCGGCGAGACCGCTTGCCGCTCTTCATACGGCGCGGTGAAAGTCCGATCGAATGGGATCGCCAAGGTCTGCACTCTTCCGACGGTCGCGCATACGCGCATGGCGCATGATTACCACAGGATGCGTGCGGCGAACCATGTGACGAACCGCGAGGGGGCCGCGTTCTCTGAAATCGTCGAAACGCCGTGACAGCCACGCGAAGCGAAGGCGCACCCGCTGCAATCCGCGACGGAAGGATTTGGAATGCGCGGTCAGGATCGCGCAGCCGAGCAGGATCGGACCGATACCGATCAAGGGGATCGGCAGCGGAAGGGGTACGATGACGACGCCGATCACGATCAGCGTCCATCCCAGGGCCACGAAAAATATCTTGCGCATTGAAGCTTCCGTAGCGGCCTGAAAAGGCCGCCCAAGGGTTTGACCCTACACCACGGCCTCCCTACCATCGGTTAACAAGTTGCTTCAAAAAAATATCGGGAGGACGGGGTGAAGCTCTACAATTCAATCGGGCCCAATCCGCGCGTCGTGCGCATGTTCATGGCGGAAAAGGGTCTGAAAATCACCCTCCAGGAAGTCGATCTGATGGCCGGCGACAACCGCAAGCCGGATCATCTCGCGCGCAATCCGCACGGCCAGATGCCGGCACTGGAGCTCGACAATGGCGCCTATATCTCCGAGATCACCGCGATCTGCGAATATCTCGAGGACAAGAACCCGGCCCCCGCGCTGATCGGATCGACGCCGGAGGAAAAAGCCGAGTGCCGGATGTGGACACGGCGCGTCGACCTCAACATCGTGGAGCCTCTGACCAACGGCTTCCGCTACAGCTTGGGCCTGCGGCTTTTCCAGAACCGCATCGTCTGCGTACCGGAAGCCGCCGACGGCTTGAAGAAGATCGCCCAAGATCGGCTTGGCTGGCTGGATGGCCAGATCGGCGAGCGGGAATTCCTCTGCGGCAAACGCTTCACCCTGGCCGACATTCTTCTGTTCTGCTTCCTCGATTTCGGCGGCCAGGTCGGCCAGCCGCTCAATCCAGAAAACAAGCATGTGACGGCGTGGTTCGAGCGGGTGAAGGCACGGCCTTCCACGGCCGCCTGACCTGCCTGGCGTTAAGCATGTTACGCGGCCGGACAAACATGGCGGCGTATTTTATGCCTAATATCTTCCATGCGGGGGCTGGATGAAAATTTCGACGATGTGCCGGAGCGGGAAAAGCCGCCTTTCGGGCTGATTGTTGTCGTTCTCTGCCTGACAGTTCTTCTCGGTCCGTCGCTTCTGGTCTGGATCATTCGCGGCGTCAGCCTCGCCGCGCAGTGCGCACCGGGGCCGGATTTGTGCCGGGGCATGACGCTTGGCGGCGGGTTCCGCGACACGCTTTCGCTCGCCTGGGGCGTCGGCACGGACACGCTGCTCGTGCTGGTGCTGACGACGATCGTCGCCGTGCTGTGCTTCGCCGCGCGACGCGTTGTGACCGGTGTGTTGTGCCTGGTGCTGCTGCCGATTCTGCCATTGTTGCTGCCGATGCTTGCCGTGTTCATTTCCCGGTTCGACAATTGCGAGATCAACCCGGACGGTGTGGGAAGCTGCACCTTGTGGGGCGCCGAGATGGGAAAGAGCTTTCATGTCGCGGCGACCGTGCCCGACATGATCTACGGGTTCGTGCCGTATTCGTTTGCACTCGCGCTGATGATCGGGATTGTCGGCTGGTTCCTGGCGCGGCCCCGGCCAGTCAACTCCGCAGCGCAGCGTGCGACCGCAGCAATGCGCCGTTTCGACGACTGACGTTTTCGATCAGTAGTACGGCCGGCCCTCAATCGCGCGGACCAGACCTTTGATCGTGCGATACAGGAACCAGAAGAACACGCCGATCAGAATCGGAATGCCGATCACCACGAAGCATAAGGGGATTGCGACGATGCCGACGACCAGCGAAATCCAGAAGGTCGAGATCATATTGTCGAAATGCGATTCCCAGATCGTGCCGCGCGCGTCGTCACGCTTGATGTAGGCAAGGATCACGCCGGCGATCGTCGGCATGTGAAGGCACGGCCAGCCCACGAGATAGAGGGCATAACCGATGATGGCGATCATCCGGTGATCGGTATCGCTCGCGCTCGGCGCGGCGCCCGGCATGGTTTCGGCCATTGTTCCAACCCTCCCAAGGTCTGTTCAAAGATGTGGGGAGTGGACGGCACGGCGTCAAGCGGTGCCCGCCGGACAGCGGGCACCTCCCCGACTAGTAGAAGACGCCGTAGGCGACTTCTTCGACCGCGCCGGTGCGCAGATTCACCAGAAGCAGGTCAGGCCCATACCGCACCCAGCGGTAGCCGGGCGGCGGTACTTCCAGGCCGAGCGGACCGATATCGTCATAGAAATAGGTCGCGCTCAGGAACAAAGCCGGCAACATGTCGCCGACATACCAGTACCGGTACGACCAGCCACGCGGATAGGCGAACGCGCCGATGCGTATGCGGTTGATCCACTTGTCGCGCCACCACCATTGTGTCGGACGCGGTTTGTGCCAGCCGAAACCCGGGGGCTTGAGATGACCGCCGCCGGGTTTTCCCGGCCGTCCGGGCGGAGGCCTGTGCGCGGGTGGTTTGTGTACCGGAGGCCTATGCACAGGCGGCTTATGCACGGGTGGCCTATGCGCAGGCGGCTTGTGTGCCGGAGGTCTATGCGCAGGCGGTTTATGCGCGGGGGGTTTGTGCGCTGGTGGCTTGTGCGACGGCTTCTCGCCCACGGGTCTCTGCCCGAACGCGGGTCTCGTTGTCGGACGCGAATTGTTGTCGTTGGGCGCGCCCAGCGCGACATTCGACACGGCAAACGCAAAAGCCACCGCAAGAGAGACAGCACGCTTCATCGCATCCTCCCAAATCAACCGAACCGAAAAACGGCTCCTGCCGATCTTCGCCCGGCGCGCAACCCAAGCCAGCTTACGCCGACACGGCGTATATACAACCGGAACATTTATCCGGTTCAGGGGACGCCGCCGTTCCGCCGGAGGAAAAAAACGGAACGGCGGTGTTGGATCAGACAGCCCGATCAATGCGGCTTCGCGGGACCGGCCATGTTGTCGCCTGAGCCGCTCATCGCGTTGCTCTGGCCGCTCATGGAGTTCGACTGACCCATCATCGCGCCGCTCTGGGCGTTCGTTTTGCTCTTGGATTTGGCCTTGGGCTTCGCGGCCATCGCGGAATTCGAATTCGACATCGAGTTGGTGTTGGACATCGAATTCGAGCTCGACATCGCCGAGCCGGACATGGCGTTGCCGTTGGACTGCATGGAATTGTTGCCATCAGCGAACGCGGCGCTCGTGCACATCAGGCCCAGGACAAGGGCTGTGGAAAGAAGCTTCATGAATGTCTCCCGATTGGTTTTGAATGGTTGCAGGGGCTAGTTCGGGACTAGGCCAAATCGGTTACAGTGGGACCTGCGAAAATCGCGGCGGCCCTGTAACTTCCATGCGGATTCAGACGAATTTCTCTTTCAGAGGCCGGGCTTGAGCGAGACCGAGACCCGGCTGAAGGCCTTGATGCTGGCGGCGCTCGCCGGCGACGCGGCGTCCTATCGCGCGTTGCTGGCGGAGTTGACGCCGCATCTTCGCGCCTTCTTCAAACGGCGCATCGGCAATGCCGCCGATGCCGAAGATCTGGTGCAGGAGACCTTGATCGCGATCCATACCAAACGTGCCACCTACGATCCGGCCATGCCGTTCACCGCGTGGCTGCACGCGATCGCGCGCTACAAGCTGATCGATCATTTCCGGCGCGCGAAGGTCCGCCGCACGCTTCCGCTGGAGGAAGCCGACAGTATCTTCGCGGAGGAAGACACCGAAAGCGTGAGCGCGAAGCGCGATGTCGAACAACTGCTCGCAAAGCTTCCGCAATCGAAGCGCGATCTGGTTCGGCAGGTGAAGATCGAAGGTCTTTCGACCGCCGAGGCCGCGGAGCGCACCGGCCTTTCGGAATCCGGCGTGAAGGTGGGTGTGCATCGCGCTTTGAAAGCGCTGTCGGCGATGATCGGACAGAAACCATGAAGACCGATACGCTGATCGAGTCCCTTTCCGCGCGTGCGGCGCCCACAAGCAGGGCCGCGATGACGCGCGCCTTATTGCTGGGTGTCGGCGGCGGCGTGCTCGTGTCCTTTGCGCTGATGGCGCTTTGGCTCGGCATCCGGCCCGATCTCATGCCCGCGATGCACACCGGCGCGTACTGGATGAAGTTCTTCTACACGCTGCTGTTCGCCGTCGCGGGATTCTGGACTCTCGAACGCCTGTCGCGTCCTGGCGCATCGTCGCGCCTGCAGATGATCCTGGAGGCGCTGCCTTTCGCGCTGCTGGCGGCTTGGGCCTCCATGAAGATGATGATGGCGCCCGCGGATGCGCGCATGCCGATGCTGATGGGGTCTTCGCATCAGGTCTGCCCGTGGCGCATCGTGATTCTCGCGCTGCCGATTTTCGCCGGCATATTCCTGGCCCTGCGCAAAGCCGCGCCGACGCGACCGGGTGTGACAGGCGCGATGGCGGGCCTGCTGGCGGGCGCTGCCGGCGCGTTCATCTATGCGCTTCATTGCGATGAAAGCGCGGCCGCGTTCGTGGCGCTCTGGTATACGTTTGGCATTGCGATCATGGGACTTCTCGGCGCGCTCTTGGGGCGCTTGGCCTTGCGATGGTAGGGTTGCCGGAACTTCGCCCGCCGTCACGCGTTTGACGAAAGAGCGAAGGTATCATCTGCCTATTCGCACAGAGGAGATATCCATGACGATTTCGAAATACCTGGTCGCGGCCGCGTTTGCCGCGACACTGATTGCCGGTTCGGCGGCGCAGGCCTCCGACGAAGGCCGCCTGGTCGAACACGCCACCCGCGTCGCCGAACACATGAAGAGCGATCCGGCGTTCGGCGCCGCGCAGGACATGCTGCGTCATGCCAAGGCCGTGCTGATCGTGCCTGGCCTCGTAAAAGGCGGCTTCATCTTCGGCGCCGAAGGCGGCGACGGCGTGTTGATGAAGCGCCTCGGCCGCGACAGCTGGAGCGCGCCGGCGTTCTATTCGATGGGATCCGCGTCGTTCGGCCTGCAGATCGGTCTCGAGAAAGCCGAGATCGTGATGCTGCTGATGACCGATCGCGCGCTGAAGGGCATTCAGCACGACAACTTCAAGCTCGGCGCCGGCGGCGGCATCACCGTCGTGACGCTCAGCTCCGGCGCGGAAGGCGCGGTCTCGGGTCGCGGCGGCGATATCGTGGTGTGGACGTCGGGCACCGGCGCCTATGGCGGCCTGACTTTCAACGGTTCTGTGATCAAGCCCCGTCACGAGTGGAACAACGACTACTACGGCCGCCGCGTGACGGTTGGCGAAATCCTGAATGGCGGCGCCAAGAATCCGGACGCGCGTCCTTTGCAGGCCGAACTCGCATCGGTCCACTAGTCAAATTATGACGTAAAGAACGGCTCGCACATTCGTGCGGGCCGTTTTTTCATTCACGCGCCGGTGCTAGGATCGCCTCACAGGGAATATCGGAAGGAAACCGAGAATGACTTCGCGCAATCTATTTCTGGGCGCCGCCGTGGCGGCGGTTCTTGTCATGCCGACGGCCGTTCTGGCCGACGCCCACTCCGAAATCGTCAATGCCGATGAGCACGCCGGCTATGCCGCAGCCGCATCCGACATGGCCGGTGTGCAGGCGCATCTGCACCACGCGCTGAATTGTCTGGTCGGTCCCGGCGGAAACGGCTTCGACGCCAAGCAGATGAACCCCTGCGCGCAGGCGGGCAAAGGTGCCATCCCCGACACCGCGGACGCGCCGAAGAAAGCCGCGCTCGAAGCCGCGGCCGCCAAGACGCGCGAAGGTCTCGCCGATACCGACATCGCCAAGGCCAAAAAAGCGGCCGCCGATGCCGAGGCGATGCTCAAAAAAGAAGAATAGCTTTCCGCCTTACGCGAAGATCTCGAACGCCAGATTGGCGACGAAATTCGGCGCCCAGGAGTGCATCGGCTTGAGGCGGTTTTCCCATTCCAGCGCGCGCATTTCCAGAGATTGCGTGCGCTGGAATATGTAGTCCTCACGCCGGTAATCGGCGTGGGAGCCGATCACCTGCGGCGGCTCATTCCGCAACAGCGGGCCGCGCGCGCTTTCTGCGCCGCGCATGTTCTGCTTTTTAATTTTGTAAACGTTTCTCACGGCAGTCACTCACTTCCAATTGCCTGCCCCTATCACGGGACAACGTCTGACATAGGAATTCGATGCGCGATCGCAACGCCCGACTGTGGCAAATCTGCGGAATGTTGTGGTGAAGACACGGTTGTCGAATTCGATTAAACCCGGCTGAAACCGGGAAAGCACAGGCATTTGATTTAGATTTTAAGGAATAGCGGAATTGCGCCGGGCTCTTCATTCCACCATCGGCGCCGGCTCGGCCGAGCGCGCACGTCTGGCGAGTTCGCGCGCCCATTGCTCTTCCATCTCTTTTTTCCACTGCGCGCGGAGCCTGGGGCGCGGTGTGGGATAACGCGCCTCCAGGAATTCGGCCATCACCACACGGTCGGTGCGGAAATGGCGAAAGCCCTTGCGCATCTCGCACCACGCAACGATCAGGCGCACGGCATCCCAGTAACTCACCGCGATCGGCCAAATCACGCGGCGCGTTTCGCGCTCGCTCTCGTCGCGATAGATGAGCGCGATCTTGCCTTGCGCACGGATGCTGGCGCGCACCCGCGCCATGTCGATCGTGTCGAGCGGTCCCTTGTGCGAGGTGAGCGGTGTCAATGCCGGCTCCATCAGCAGCGGACGCAGATGCTCCGGGATCACGACGCCGATCTTGGCGATCAGATCGCTGGCGGCGCGCGCCAAAATGGGATCGGCGCGGGTCATCACCCATTGCGCACCGAGCATCGCGGCCTCGATCTCGTCCGGCGTGAGCATGAGAGGCGGCATGTCGAAGCCGCCTTCCAATACATAGCCGATGCCGGCCTCGCCGCGGATCGGCACGCGATCGGCCATGAGCTGCGCGATGTCGCGATAGATCGTGCGCGCGGAAGCCTCGAGCTCCTCGGCGATCTCGTGCGCGGTCACGGGCCTGCGCTTGCGGCGCAGCACCTGAATGATGCGAAACAGCCTGTCGGCGCGTCTCATGGTCGGACCCTACTGTCACGCTGCTGACAGCATGTTGTCAGCAGCATGGCGGTATGACCAGAGCCATGATCGAGAAGGAATTGAAGATGCTCACATTTTACGGTTTCGGCTCCGCATTCGGCCTGCCCGACCCGAGCCCGTTCGTGATGAAAAGCGAGGTGCAGCTGAAAATGGCCGGCGTGCCCTATCGCTTCGAACGCGCGTCGCCGCCCGATGCGCCGAAGGGCAAGATGCCGTTCATCAAGACCGGCGCGCATCGCGTCGGCGACACGACCTTCATCCGTGCTTATATCGAGAAGGCGCATGGCTTCGATTTCGACAAGGGCCTGAGCGCAGAACAGCGCGCGCAAGCCTGGGCGATCGAGCGCATGCTGGAAGACCATCTCTATTTCGCGATCGTGCATGCGCGCTGGATGGATGACGAGAACTGGGAGAAAGGGCCTTCGCATTTCTTCGACGGTGCGCCGGAGGGCGTGGCGGCGGGCGCGCGCGAGCGTGTGCGCCAGACCCTGCATAGCCATGGTCTCGGGCGGCACCGCGACGACGAGGTCGCGGAGCTTGGAACGCGCTCTATCGATGCGCTCGCGGCGCAGCTTGGCGACAAGCCGCATCTCTTCGGCGATACGCCCTGCGGCGCCGATGCGACCGCGTTCGCATTCACGGCCGCGGTGCTGACGCCGTTCTTCGACACAAAGCTGCGCAAGGCGGCGGAGGGTCATGCCAACCTCGTCGCTTATCGCGACCGGATGGTGGAGCGGTATTATCCCGACCTGGCGGAGAAGGCGGCGTGACCAAACGCAAAGCCGGCGAAGCCAACCAAGCATCCGCGATCCCTAAAGCGGTCGCGGATGTCTTCGCGGCGTATCCGGCTGCGGCGCGGACGAGGCTGTTGCGATTGCGCAAGATCGTGCGCGATACCGCCGCGAAGATGGACGGCGTTGCCCTCGAAGAGACACTGAAATGGGGCCAGCCGGCCTATCTTGCCAAAGGCGGCAGCACGATCCGCATCGACGCGCTGAAGAAAGATCCCAAGCACGTGGCAATGTACTTCATCTGCCATACCGATCTGATCGCGACGTTTCGGGAGCTCTATCCCGAGCTCACGTATGACGGTAATCGCGCGATCCTCATGAACGCGCGTGGAAAGCTGCCCGAGGATGCGCTGCGACACTGCGTATCGCTGGCACTCACTTACCGTAGCAAGCGCTGAAACGCCCGTTCGCCCTCCGGCGAGAAATGCACCGCGCGGCTCTCGCGGTCGCGCCTCGCCCATTTGAGATCGTAGAAGCGATCGAGCAACGCCGCGCCCAATCCGCCCGCGAGATGCGAACGGCGCTGGCTCCAGTCGAGGCAGGATTTGCACAACGGCCTGCGCTCGCGTGACAGCGCGTCGAGATCGATCCCGAAGGCGCGCATATGCGCTTCCCCGCGTTTGGTAAGGCGCAGCGCATCGCCGCCCGCGATGAGACGCGCGTTCACGAGACCGTCGTACAACGCGACACCCATCTCGCCGGCAAGATGGTCATAACAGACACGCGCCTTGCGCAGCTCCGGCGCCTTCGGGCCTGTGCGTGTGCGGGTGTGGCCGGCACGTTGCGCAACGCCCATCATCGTTTCGAGCATCCCGGCGACATCGGGCCCGGAGAGCCTGAAATAGCGATGGCGTCCTTGCTTCACGCCCGCGATCAGCCCGCCCTCTTCCAGCTTCACCAGATGCGAGCTTGCTGTCTGCGCGGTGATGCCGGCTTCATTGGCGAGTTCTCCCGCCGTCAGCGCTTTGCCGCTCAGTAGTGCGGCAAGCATGTTGGCACGTGCTGGGTCGCCGGCGAGCGCAGCCACCGGCGCAATGGAAGGCCCTTCTTTCATACTTCGATGTTCGCCGAAGCATCGCCGGCGCTGCAAGTGCTATTCAGCGCGAACACTTCGATGAAGATGGAAGCATGATCGTCTGCCACATCCGCTATGAGATCGATCCGTTCAGGCGCGACGCCTTCGAGACCTATGCCAAGGCATGGCTGACGCTGATCCCGGCCTGCGGCGGGGCGCTGATCGGCTATTTCCTCCCCTACGAAGGCACGAACTACGAAGCTCATGCCCTGATCGGGTTCGAGAGCCTGGCGGCCTACGAGAACTATCGCGCCTGCCTGCGCAACGATCCCAAATGCGTCGCCAATTTCGAATTCGCGCAGCGCGAAAAGTTCATCCTGAAGGAAGAACGCCGCTTCCTGAAAAAGGTCACGGCGTAATCGTCACCACGCAACCGAAAACAGCCGGGGGCGCCTCCCCAAACTGTGATAGCCTCAGGAACAATAGCCGCTGAAAAACACGTGCGAGTTTGCGGGAGCACCGCCGGGCCACACGATATTCCATACCCAATTCCTTGTCTCGGTAGGATCCCAGTAATTCGAGCGAAGAGACAGCCCGTGCTTTGCGTAGCGATTCGGGTAGAAAGCGCCATTGAGTGCGGAGCCGCTGGCGCACTGAAAGGCTACAAAAAGGTTTTTACCGGCAGGTACCGCATAATCGTAATAAGGCTGCCAAGCTTGGGGTTGGTGCAAGGGTGCCTTTATCACCACGGAAATCGTGCCGGTGGCGTGCGCGGGAAAGGTGCACAAGGCAATTGCGGCGGCGGCGATCAGATAGCGCATGGTTCTCTCCCCGCAGATCGAACTGCCACTATAGGCTGTTTTCAGGAGGCGGGGAAGCGCCCAAACACACCACCCCTTAGGCATACCTCGAAGTCCTGGCCGGACTCGCCATTTGCTTTTCCCTTTGCGCCAACGTGCCGCTCACTTGCCGTCGTCATCCTCGTCGTCGTTGTCGTCATCCCGATCGACATGGACCGAGATGTGGCCGTTGTCCGTGTGCGTGACGCGCACGCGGCGTTCCGCTTCGTTCGCGCGCCGCATGGCTTCGTCGATCTTGGGCTGTGCGTCGTGGATCGCCTTCATCACCTTTTCGCTGATATGCGCTTCGGCGATGGCGGCGCGGATTTCGGGCCTGGCTTCCGCCATGGCCTTGTTGATCTCGGCGCGAATGCGCGGCTCGACCTCGCGCATGGCCCTGGCCACCTTCTCATTGACCTTGGCGGCGGCGAGCGCTTTCTCGATCTCGGGCTGCATGCGCTGGATTTCGGCGCCAGCGCGCCGGGCTTCTTCCTGGGCGCGCGCAACCTCTTTGTCGATGTGCGCTTTTTCGGCCGGGCTGAGCGTACGAACGGTGCGGGTCTCGTGACGGCGGCCGTCCTTGTCGGTCCACACCCGGACCTTCACATTCCTGTCCCCCTTCGCGTCTGCGCCTTCATCGTCGTCGATGTCGGCGGTGGCATCTTCGTCGTTTTCGCTATCGACGATGGCCGGAACCGGCGGGACAGGCGGCAAGGCATGCACGGCTGGAGGCGGCGGAGGGGCCGGGGGCGCCGGCAGAGCCGCAGGCGCGGGAAGCGGAGCCGGATCGGCAGAGTCAGCTTCGGCGGACTGCACGCTGTGAACATGATGGTGATGCGGCGCAGGCGGAGCCGGAGGTGCGGGCGGGACATCTGGAACAGTCGGTATGGCATCGACCGGCGGCAGGTCAGAGGGCGCGGCAACAGGTGCCGGCGGCGGCGCGACAGCGTCCTGCGCCTCGACAACATCGGGACGCGCAACAGCGATCAGCGCGGTGGCGGCGGCGCCCAACAGGGCAACCTTCAAAGCATCCATAGGCGTTACTCCCTTGCGGACATTGTTGAGCGCGAGAACGGATTTCACACGGGTTTCGAGAGACGACGGCGCGGCCATCGCGACGCTGGCCACCGCGCGGCGCCCGTTGAATTGCGCGGCAAGCTGCAACAACTCGCCGGCATAGGCGGAAGGCTTGATGCCCGACACGATCACGGCATCGTCGGCCGCGATCTCGGCTTCGCGGCGGAGCGCGCGCGCACCGATCCACATCAGCGGATTGAACCAGTAGATCGCGCAGGCGAGCAGAGACAGCATCTGCATGAGCCCGTCGCGGCGGCGCACATGCGCGAGCTCATGCAGCAGCACGGCCTGCAGCCGTTCACGCGGCCACGCGCGCGCGTTCCCGGGGAGCAGGATCACGGGCCTGAAGATGCCCCACGCCATCGGCCCATCGTCACGATTGGAGATTCGCAGTTCGCATTCGCGCCGCGAAGCGCCGGTGAATGGCAGATCGGCATAGGTCAGCGTGTGTGGGCGGCTGGCGCGGCGAAGGATCTGTAATCCGATCAGGGCGCGGACGATGCGTGTCAGGGCGAACAGAAAGCCCGCGAGCCATAGCGCGAACAGTCCGATTGCGATCTTGCGCGTGCCGGGATGGAAAGAGGGCGCGGGCGTGGGCGCGACCGCCGGTTCCGGCATTGCGTCGACGGCGACCGATGCAGAAGTGGGCACGCTGTATTCGACATAAGCCGGTATCGCTTTCGGCGCATCGGCCTCGCGCGTAATCGTGATACGCGGCGGTACGATCAGCGCCACGGCGGGAAGAACGAGCAAGACGCCAAACGCGGTCAACCAAACGAAATGGCGCATCGCGGCCTGTTTGACGAAAACGCTCGCGATACGCGCCAATGCAAGGAGGACCAGAGAGGCCGCGAAACATTCGCCCGCGAACAGAAGCGCGCGCACGGCAAACAGGGTACTCATCGTCCCTCCTCCTTCGCCTTGTCGATCATCTTCGCCAGACGATCGAGCACATCGGGCGCGACGTCTTCCTGGTCGAGCAGCGCAGCCACCACGTTCTCGACCGAATTTCCGTAGAATGTCTTGAGCAGCGTATCGATGGCGCGGCGGCCCATCTGTTCGCGCCCTACCAGGGGCTCATAGATGTAACGCGTGCCGTCGCTCGCATGCCGCACGTGACCCTTCTTCTCCAGAATGGTCAGATGCGTGCGGATCGCGGTGTAGGTGGGCGGATTGGGAATCTGTTCGAGGATCTGTGCCGCCGATCCTCTGCCGAGCTTGTAGAGCGCATCCATGATCTCGCGCTCGCGGCGGCTATAGCCGTCCTTGGGCACAGCCTTGAGATTACGTTTTGGCTTCCTCGTGCTCATGCCAAAAAATTGGCACGAGCGTTCAGGCCTGTCAATTCACCGCAACGTGAATGTTGCGTCATACGCTAGTGAGAAATCCCACGACCGCCCGGACGATCAGGCGACGCGGGCAATCGCCTGCCGGACAACGCGCGACGAAGGCAGTGCGACGCTGACGCTGGTGCCGCGGTCGGGCACGCTTTCAATATGCAGCGCGCCGCCGTGCAATTCGACGATCTTCTTGGCCAGCGGAAGACCCAGACCGACACCTTCGAATTTTCGGGCCAGACCGATATCGGCCTGGCCGAACGGGCGAAGCGCTTCGCGTACGCCCTCTTCGCTCATGCCAATGCCGGTGTCGCGAATGTGAAATACAAGGCCGCCGTCTTCGGTGTGCCGGCAACCGAGCGCCACCGTGCCTTCGGCCGGCGTGAACTTGACCGCGTTAGAGAGCAGGTTTGACAGGACCTGACGCATGCGGCGTGCGTCGCCGTGAAAGGCGGGAAGTCCCTGGGGAATGTCCACACGCATGTGCACGCCGCTGTTTGCGATCGCCTCGCGGTATTCCGCAACGACGTCCTGAGCCACGTCTTCGACAGTCAACAGCTGTTCCTGAAGTTCGACGCCGCCCGCCTCGATACGCGACAGCTCCAGCACGTTGTTGATGATGTTCAGGAGATGGCGGCCCGAGCCGTGGATGTCGCGCGCGTACTCGACATATCGCACATTGCCGACCGGGCCGGAGGTCTGCTGCTCGATCAGTTCGGAAAAGCCAAGAACAGCATTGAGTGGCGTGCGCAGCTCGTGGCCCATATTCGCGAGAAACCGCGACTTCGCGCGATTGGCGCGCTCTGCCTCGTCGCGCGCCTCCGTCAGGTCGTTCTGCGCGCAGATCAAGGCGGTGATGTTGGTTGCGGCGATGCGGTAGCCGGCGAACGCGCCTGCGCTGTCGAAACGCGGCTTGCCCGATATCGACCAGAAGAACTCGCGCCGGTCCGGCATCGGCAGGCGGACACGTTGATCGCGGAACGGCTCTCGCGCGCGCAACGCCTTCAGATATCCCTGCGAAAGGCTGGAAAAGCCGAGAAGGCGGCCGGCTTCCGCCCATGTGCAGCCTTTCAGGTCGACGCCGGGAGACGGACCGATCTCGTAGAACCGGTTGGAGATATCCGTCAGGCGCAGGTTGCGATCGAGTTCGCAAAACCAGTCCGCGGCAAGTTCGGCAAAGTCGCGCACGCGCGCCTCGCTTTCCTCCGCGCGTTCCTCGGCTTTCGCGCCCGTGGACGCGATACGCCAGATGAACAGTGCACCCAAAATCATTGTGAGTGTGCTGACGCCGGCGAGAAAGACGAGAACGAGATTTTTTGCGATGCGCGACGCCTCACCCATGTGATACGAGAAGCTTTGCTCGTTCACGGTCAGACGCCTGTCCAGCTCTGCGGTCTTCTTCAGCGCGGCATAAAGTTCGCGGTCCGGCGCGCCATGCTTGGCCGCCTCGTGCAGGCTGTCCGCAAGAGCAGAGAGCGGCTTGACCAGACCGTCTGCGCGGCGCCAGTCCTCGACTGCTTGCGCGAAGGGAGCCCAGCGGTGAAACAGCACAAAGCCCCACGCGAGGCCGCCGACATCGTCTGGAGAGTTCAGACCCGCGAGAAATCCGGCCTTTGCACGCGCGATATCCGGTGACGCGCTTTCCAGCGTCCGGCGCGCGGCACGGTCGCCCAAGGTCACCGCGATGTCCGCGCGAAAGTCGGCCATGTCCTTTTCGGACCTGGAAGCGGCGTAGTTGAAGAGACTGATGATCGCGCGCTTCTGCGCTTTCGACCATTGTGCCTCTCCCGCCGCATAGGCGCGCAGAATATTGATGCCTTCGACGCCGGCGGCGCCGAACCCGGCAATGATGAACTGAGCAAATACGAAGATCGCCGCAATGGCGGCAATGCGCCGGCGGCGGACCTGCGCGCTCGATGGCATGCTCGGGCGTTTCGCCGGCATAGGTGCTCTTCTGAGCTACTGCGACCTTTGCAAGCTACGAATGACAGTTTGCGATTTTACTAATACCCGCCCACATGCCTTAACGATTGGCGGCTTGCTTTATTTTCGGGTAACGCCAAGCATAGCGCGCACAATGCAGCGTTGTTCTTCTATTCCTGCAGCGAAGGCGGTGTCCAGGCATTGGCGCGTTTGCGCGCTTCGGTGCGCTGCGGGCCGGTCAACGCCACATCGAGACGCTTGTTCACGTCCTCGGGTATTTCCGGCAGATTGAAATTATAGCGTCCCGGATTGCCCTGATAGAGAAGCGCGAACTTCTTCGCCTCGACCGGGTCCGGCGGTACTCCAATTCCGTCGAGAAGAAGGGTGACCGCGCGCGATTGCGCTCTCGCAAGCCCCGCATTCGCCGCACCGATGATCCAGCCTGCGCCTTCCTTCTTCAGATCGGCGGCATGCGCGGTATCCTTCTCCGCGACATCGAAGAGGCAGAGGCCCAGATTGTATTGCGAGATCTCCGAGGCGCCGCCATTGTCGACAAGCCCCCGCAACAACGGAATCGCCTGATCGCATTTGCCTTTGACGCGCAGTTCCTCCGCCCTGGAGCCGGCGTCGAAACTCTGCGGCGCAAGATCTTTTTGCGGCATCTCATGCGGCGATCCGTAATGCTGGTCGCCGCTATAGGTGGCGCCGGTGCCCCCGCTGCTGCCGCCGCTGCCGCCATAAAACTGGGCGTTGGCCGGCAGGGCCAGACATGCCGCAATCGAACCGGCAAAGGCTGCAACGTAGAGAGCATTCCTGTTCATCGCCGATACCTCCCGAGACAACCCACTATATGCCCGCATGCCGAAAAATACCTACGGCTCCGCCTGTTCGCCGGACGGTGTCCAGGAATCCGCGCGGGCATGGGCCTGTTTGCGTTTTTCGCCGGTCAGGGCCGCTTCCAGCCTGTCGCGAAGCGCGGAATCGAGATCGGGCTCGCCGAGCGCCAGACGCGTGCCGTTGTCGTGGAAGATATAAGCCCACTTTGCAGCCTCGACCGGATCGGCGGCGACGCCGATGCCGTCGAGATAGAGCCGCACCGCGATGGCCTGCGCCTTTTCGATATTCTGATCGGCGGCGCGAACGATCCATTCCGCGGCTTCGGCGTTGAGCGCCTGCGCCTGCTGCGCGTCATGCTGTGCTTTCGCGAGCGAGAACAGGCATGTCGCGAGATGGAACTGGACTTCCTCGTAACGAATCTGGTTCGCCGTGATGCTGCGGAAGATCGGAACGGCTTCGCCGCAGTTTCCCTTGCGCTGCATCTCGTTGGCGATGTTTTCCGGATTGTTGTGGTCTTTATAAGACGTGATCCGCGGATCGACATCCGCGTTGCTGTTGCTATCCGTCTGCGCGTTGGCCTGCACGCAAAGCACCATCGCAAAACAAACACCAGCGATAACATTTTTCATCCGATACGGCCCCTGCCCCACATGCGTCACGGATCTTCGCGCGCGACCGTTTGTGTCCAGGAATCCGCGCGGGCGCGCGCCTCCCGTTTCTTGTCGCCCGTCAGAACCGAATCCAGCCGGCCGCGCAGGGAAGGATCGAGATCCGGCAGCCCCAGCACCATGCGCGTGCCATTGTCGTGAAAGATGTATGCCCATTTCCCGGCTTCCACCGGATCGGCAGCGACACCCAATCCATCGAGATAGACAAGAATCGCCATGGCCTGCGCCTTGCCGTAGCCCGCGTTCGCCGCGCGAAGGACCCAATCCGTGCCTTCCTTGTTCAGGGCCTGCGCCTCCGCCGGATCCTTGTTCGCCTTGGCGAGATCGAACAGACACATGCCGAGATTGAATTGCGAAATCTCGAAGCCCTGCCCCTGGGCAGCGAGGCGGCGAAAAAGCGGGACTGCCTTGTCGCATTGGCCACTGAGCCGCAGATCTTCCGCGATGCCTTCCGGATCGTTTCCCTGTTTCGACTTGCCGATACGCGGATCGCGTATGCCGGGATCGCGAATGCCGCCGGTATAGTCGTCGTAATTGCCGCCCGCGCTGCCCATCTGCGCAAGCGCCGGGGCCGCGAAGGTGGTGGCGAAAACGACCGCCGCAATTGCGAGTAAGGATTTCATGCCGCGTCTCCGCTCTGCATCCGGGGTTCTATCATACCCAACCGAGCGCCCTAGACCCGCGATCCTAAACTTGCTGCAATGGTTGACGGTTACTGTTCCGTGCGGTCGCCGGTCTGGACCCAGGAATTGGCGCGGGCATGTGCTTCCTTGCGCTTGTCTCCGGTGAGGACGGCATCGAGCCGGCTGCGCGTATCGGCGGAAATGTCCGGCAGCCCGAGCACGAGACGCGAACCGTTGTCGCGAAAGACATAGGCCCATTTTCCGGCTTCCACCGGATCGGCCGCGACACCCAAACCATCGAGGTAGAGCACCACCGCCATGGCCTGGGCCTTGCCGAAACCGCCATTTGCCGCCTTCAAAACCCACTCGGCGCCTTCCTTGTTCATGGCCTGTGTCTGCTGAGGATCCTTCTGCGTTTTGGCGAGATCGAACAGGCAAAGGCCAAGATTGAACTGCGAAATCGCAAAGCCTGCTTCGCCCTCCACCAAAAGGCGAAGGATCGGGAGCGCCTTGTCGCATTGGCCGTGAAGCCGGAGATCTTCCGCGATGCCTTCGGGATCGTTGCCGTTGACCCGCTTGCGCTCCGCCTGATTGGCGGAGTCCGGCGCGCCGGGATCGTGGTTCATGTTGCCAGCGCCGTAGTCGGCGCGTTCCTGCATCTGCGTGGTGATGTCCTGCGCAACGGCAGGGAGGACCACACACGCAAATATGGCTGCCAAAACGATTGTCGTCCTCATCGCACCCATCCTTCAGGCCGGATGAACTTATATCCTGTCTTGGGCGACGCGATAACCCGGATCGAGTTAATGAACAGGCTCGACCCGCGCCTTCACGACTTTCGGACTTGGCACTTCGATACCGGCCTTGGGGCAAGATTTTTTCTTTGAACAATAAAGAAACGGCCCTTCGTCCGAACCGATCACAACGAGACCAACATCGTTGATGCCGGCAGCGTAGGTATTGTGAAGCCCGGGAAGCGTCAGTTCCTGGAATTCTCCAGCGTTGATATCGTACAGGAACGCGTGACTTGTGACGCCGTCCTGTTCCGTCCAAACACCTGTCGCAATGTCTTTGTTATTTACCGCGCCGAGGTAAGTATACAGCGCATTCGGATATGTAACCCAAGCGCTGACGCCGTTATCAACTACCCACGCTTGAGACCCGGAAAAACCGACAACGGTGCCGCGATCATTAATGCCTCTGGGATTGGAATACTCGTCGCCGAAGATAAATAGGTCGCTTTTGCAACGAGCATTTTTTCCATAGCAGCTATATTTTTCGCCGTCGAAAACCGCTTCCAGGACAAATACTCCTTTTGAATCGATCCCGTCGGAAAATGAGTAGTCAGCTGGCTCGTTGCTTACTTTGATCATTTTTTCCGAACTGTCGATGAAGCGCTCAAATGCCGATATCACGCCGGTGGTACTTACATATGCAACAATCTCGCCGGAGTCGTTTATCCCGCGTCCCTCCACATCCTCATGCTGGCCGGGGTAGTCGAACGGTGTGTAGTTTCCGTCGATTGTCCCGAAGAATGCGGATTCCGATTTCCCCGTGAGATAATAGCCACCTGTGAATACGTTGTTGTTGTTGATCCCTATTACCCGGGTTTCGTGGCTCTTCGGATAGAGCGGGATCGGAATGAGCGTCGCGGCGTAGGTCGTCCGGGAAAGCAGGATGGCAAGGGTGGCAGTCAAAATCGTTGTGCGCATCATCACAACAGTTCCCCGAGTTAAAACCAGAAGTAGATTAGATGTCCGCGCGCCGCTCTTCAATTCCCGAGAATTGCGTCAACGCCGCAGGCATGGGGCGAGGCTCCTGCCACTTCCTGTCAGCAGTTCCTGTCCTTGCAGCACGCCGGCGCGCGGCAATCACTTGTTTGCCGCGAGCCAGGCCTTCGACTGGGCATCGATATCGTCGACCAGATTGCCCATGACGAGATTCATATCGATCAGGTGAAAACCCCATCCCTTGTCGATCTTTCCGTCCCGTACGATATCGCCGATGATGTCGTCCGTGCGCGGATCGGATGCCACGGCGTTGACCGTCACGGCCAGATAGGAACCATGCTCGTTCGCGACACATTCGCCGCTCAACAGACCGGGCGCAGAGACGAACGGCGTCGTGACCGGCGCACCGCCCTTGGCCCACGGAAGCGGCGTTTCCGGCGAGAGAGGAACTTCGCCGGAAGCGAGATAGCTCTTGAGCAGCGCGCTGCCGCCGGACAGCGCGGCCGGATTCACGCACGCGGCCATCAACCCAGGCTCCCGGCTCTGACCGAAGGGCGCGCCGGGCGGCGGGGGAACATTGGCGCGAAACGATGCGAACGCGATCGCGCATTGCGTCTGCGCCGCCGAACGGCATAGCGGGATGCTCTTGAAATCGCCGCCGACATCTTTGCCAACTGTAACCTGCAACGACGCCCCGCCGAGGATGACCGAAACGATCTGCTTCTGGATCGGCTTGCCGTCGATTTCGTTTTTCACCAAGGCGGTAAGAACGGCGGAGCCCTGGCTGTGACCAACCAGCACCACGCCGCGGCCGTGATTGTCGTGCGCGAGGTATTCGTTCCACGCGTCGCGCACATCGTTATAGGCGAGCATGCGATCGGCATTCATGGGCTTGCCGGCAAGACGCGCGCGGAGCGCCACCAGAGTCACCTGCCGGTACATCGGCGCGTAGACGCGGCATTTGGATGCCAGGCGCGCGATCTGATGCTGAACCACCAGTTTCTCGCCGGCACCCGGGATCATATCGCTGTTCGGCGTCGTCTCCCTGGAGACGGTTGGATAGACATAGAAGCAATCGACGGGTGCATTGGGATCGGCGGACCATTTCTCCACGCGCTCGCTGCCATCCGCGTTCACGACCGTTGCCGACTCGTCGACCGCGCAGGCATCGGCGCGGCCGGGACGGCAGAGCCAATTCGCGGCGGCGGTGTAGTCGTTGGGTTTGACGGCCGCGGGGGGCACCGGCGGCGCATCGGCTGACGCGCGGACAGTCGGGGAAAGCGAAAACGCAAAAGCAATTGCCGTCAAAGCCTGCCGCATCATGGAAATCTCACTTCCGATCCTGTTCTTTCGCAATCTAGCCACAGACGCGAAGCAAATGCAGCGTCTGCTGCTGACATATCCTTGTCAGCAGTCTGGCAGCAGACGGGCTGCAAATCGCGCGGCGACTCCTTATATTGCCGCAATGGCGCACAACAACGGCATGGTTCCCAGACGCGGGCGCAAAGGTCTGTCCGACAACGCGGCGAAATTCCGCGCTGCGGTGGGCAAGGTCGCGGTCGAACCCGCGGGCACGGCCTACGATCCCGGGCCGCCCGAGAACAACGACTCGCTGATCGCGCTGATCGGAAATCTTCCGCTGCATGGCGCGACCGGGGCGGAACTCGCCGGCTTCGTGCCGCACCGCCCGGTGCGTCCGGAGAAATCCGAAGGCGGCATCAAGTTCCAGCTGGTGAGCGAATACGAACCGGCCGGCGATCAGCCGACCGCGATCAAGGAACTGGTCGGCGGCATTCGCGATGCGGAGCGCGACCAGGTTCTGCTCGGCGTCACGGGTTCGGGCAAGACCTTCACGATGGCCAAGGTGATCGAGGCGGTGCAGCGCCCTGCCCTTATCCTCGCGCCGAACAAAACGCTGGCAGCACAGCTCTATGCCGAGATGAAGTCGTTCTTCCCGCACAACGCGGTCGAGTACTTCGTTTCCTATTACGACTACTATCAGCCCGAAGCGTACATCCCGCGCAGCGACACCTATATCGAGAAGGATTCCTCGGTGAACGAGGAGATCGACCGCATGCGCCATTCGGCGACACGTGCGATTCTGGAGCGCGACGACGTCATCATCGTGGCGAGCGTGTCGTGCATCTACGGTATCGGCGCCGTCGAGACCTATTCCGGCACCGCGGTGTCGATGCAGCGTGGCCATAAAGTCGACCGGCAGGCGGCGATCCAGAATCTCGTCGCGCTGCAATACCGCCGCAACGACGACAATTTCACCCGCGGCGCGTTCCGGGTGCGCGGCGATGTGATCGACATCTTCCCCGCGCATCTCGAAGACCGCGCCTGGCGCGTGGAACTGTTCGGCGATGTCGTGGATTCGATCGTCGAGTTCGATCCGCTGACCGGCAAGAAGATGGGAATGCTGGATTCGATCAAGGTCTACGCAAACTCACACTACGTCACGCCACGCCCGACGCTGCAGCAGGCGATCAAGGGCATCAAGGAAGAGCTGCGGCTGCGCCTCGACGATTTCCGCAAAAACGGGAAGCTGCTCGAAGCGCAGCGCCTGGAGCAGCGCACCCAGTTCGACATGGAGATGATCGAGGCCACGGGTTCGTGCGCCGGCATCGAGAACTATTCGCGCTGGCTGACGGGCCGCAAACCCGGCGAGCCGCCGCCCACATTGTTCGAATATCTGCCCGAGGACGCGCTGGTGTTCGCCGACGAAAGCCATGTCAGCGTGCCGCAGATCGGCGGCATGTATCGCGGCGACTATCGTCGCAAGGCGACGCTCTCCGAATACGGATTCCGTCTGCCGAGCTGTATCGACAACCGCCCACTCAAATTCGAGGAGTGGGACGCGATGCGGCCACAGACCGTCTACGTCTCTGCCACGCCGGGACCGTGGGAGATGGAGCGCACCGATGGCGTGTTCGCCGAACAGGTCATCCGCCCCACTGGTCTGATCGATCCGCCGGTGGAGATTCGCCCCGTTGAAAGCCAGGTGGACGATCTGATTTCGGAATGCCGCGATATCGCCAAGCGCGGCTATCGCGCGCTGGTCACGACGCTCACCAAGAAGATGGCGGAAGACCTCACCGAATACATGCACGAACAGGGCATCCGCGTGCGCTATATGCATAGCGATGTCGAGACGCTGGAGCGCATCGAGATCATCCGCGATCTGCGGCTTGGCGCGTTCGATGTGCTGATCGGAATCAACCTGCTGCGCGAGGGTCTCGACATTCCGGAATGCGCGCTGGTGGCAATCCTCGACGCCGACAAGGAAGGCTTCCTGCGCAGCGAGACGAGTTTGATACAGACCATCGGCCGCGCCGCGCGCAACGTCGATGGCAAAGTGATCCTCTATGCCGATCACATCACCGGCTCGATGGAGCGCGCGATGGCGGAGACCACGCGCCGCCGCGAGAAGCAGAAGGCCTACAACGAAGCCAACGGCATCACGCCGCAAAGCGTGAAGAAGAACATCGCCGACATCATGGGTTCGATGTACGAGCGCGATCACGTGATGGTCGATACCGGTCTTGCCGAGGAAGGCCGTGAGTACATCGGCCACAACATGAAGGCGCATATCGCCGATCTGGAAAAGCGCATGCGTGTCGCCGCCGGCGATCTGGAGTTCGAGGAAGCCGGCCGCCTGCGCGACGAGATCAAGCGGCTTCAGGCGGTCGAACTCACCATCGCCGACGATCCGTTCGCGCGGCAGAGCGAAGTCGATCGCGCGGTGGACGACGCGTTCCTCTCGGCGGTGCGCGACGGCGCGGAAGACAAAGCCTCGCCGTCACGCGGGCCGAAACACCAGAAAACGTCGCGCGGAAAAATGCGCCGCGCCCCGCGTCCGAATGCGCCCAAGACGTTCGGGAGCAGAGCGCGCTAGCCCGCCGCCGACCACATGAACATCGCGCGCATTTACAGGACTGTTTCTTTCGGATGCTAATCCTCGCCGGAAACCGGGCGGGGCGGATCATGGCATTGGGAAAATTCACCGGCGCGGCCGTGTGCGCCGCGCTGGCGGCAGCGCTCGCCGCAGGCCCGACGGCGGCGAAGAAGGCCAAACTCCCCACGCCCGATCACATCATCATCGTGATGGAGGAGAACCACTCCTACGACGACATCATCGGCAATGGCCAGGCGCCCTATATCAACAGCCTGGCGCAATCGGGCGCGTCGTTCACCGACTCGCACGCGATCACGCATCCGAGCCAACCGAACTATCTGGAGCTGTTCAGCGGCTCGACCCAGGGCGTGACCGACGACTCCTGCCCGCACAGTTTCAGCGTGGACAATGAGGCAAGCCAGCTGATCGCCGCGGGGCTCACCTTCGTGGGCTATTCCGAAGGGCTGCCCGGCGAGGGCTCGGAGGTCTGCACCTCGGGCGAATATGCGCGCAAGCATTCGCCGTGGACGAATTTCACCAACCTGCCCAAGACCGCCAACGAGCCCTACACCGCGTTTCCCACAAAGCTCAAGAAACTGCCGACCGTGTCATGGGTGATCCCCGATCTCCTCGACGACATGCATGACGGCACGATCGCGCAAGGCGACACATGGCTGAAGAACAACATCGCGCCCTATGTGACCTGGGCGATGACGCACAACAGCCTGCTCATCGTGACGTGGGACGAGGACGACGGCTCGCAATCGAACCAGATTCCCACGATCTTCGTGGGCCCGATGGTGAAAGCCGGCCAGTACAGCGAATACATCACGCATGACAATGTGCTCGCCACCATCGAGGCGATGTATGGCCTCGCGCCCCTCGGCAACGCCGCGAAGGTCAAGCCGATCAAGGATGTGTGGCAGTAGGAAGAGCCAATCTGTCTGGCTGGCTAGTCTTCGTCGGCAAATTCAGAAATCGAGGTATCGTTTTTATCAAATGAAACAACCGACGCCGGCAGACCGATGAGCAACAATGGACACGGATTGCCGACTCCACGGGATACGCGGTCTTCCAATTTCGACCAGTGAGTAGTCGCCATACCATATTTGTCGGACACGAACTGAGATACCCAAGCATCAGCAAACGGTATCGGATCTTGGGTTCGCTCGACACGCGCTAGAATGGCCTTTCGCTGCCTAACAGTTGGAACAACTCCCAGTTCTGCTAAACGGTCAAATCCATTCACTTTGTTATCCGTCGCCCAACGACCAACGAGAGACCTCATTTCATTTTGCAGCGAAGTCCCCCGAGTAACGATAATCCCTGCCGATATAGCTCCTTCCGCGTGGAGCCGCTTAAAATTCTCAAGGTCTCTGTCAAAAAATGGGTCTTTGTTGTTCCACTCGATTTCAAGCGCGATTGTTTTCGCTTGTTCACCTTCGGGAGCTTTGAAGCTGCGCACATGATCGATTTCGTGAGAAATAGACTCCCTTTGCACGCCGTTCACGATCTTCCTAATTTCGAAATTGGTTTTTTTCCAATTCTTGGAGGCCAATCCCCTCCGTAGCCTTTGTGTCCCTTTTGTCTCGCCGCCGCCAGACCCTATGATTTCCGCAATTGGGATTGTTTGGTCAGATAGCACATCAGCCAATTCTTCAAGTGCCGATGGGAAATCCACTCCAAGAATAGCTTCCGCGTGAGCGTGATACTCTATTTGGAAGTCGCGCTTCGCGAGTTCGGCCAACTTGTTGGTGGCTTTTGAAACCATCTACTCCGCCGCAATTGCCACCGCAGCTGAATTATAGGCGTACGTTTTCCAATTCGGAGCATATCCCTCATCAGCTTGATTGCCCCATGTAGTCCAGTTGGGCCTAGTCCCTCGAGCAAAAAGCTCCAGAAAAGGTCCCTCGGAGCATGATTCAATGATCGCATATTGTTCGTCAGGTTTGCGTGAATGTTCCTGCTTTCTCGTCGCTAGCAAGTTCACTTGGCTCCGTCCGGGCGCGAGGGTTCGGATATTCTTGCCGCGCACTCCAAAGAGGATCATCTCGGTTACGTTTCGAAAATAAAACCCGACACCACGGCCGTCAGAACCGCCATCCTTCCGGACTTTGTGCCAAATCAAATTGCTTTTGTATGTAAAACCCCACGCTTGCAGCACTCGCAAACCATCTGGCATTAGCGCGTTTGGGACCCAAAGGTACAGATGCGCGCGATCGCGCGCGATCTGGGGGACAGGAAGAGCGCAAATCTCATCAACAGACATCGTCTGATATCTGCTCAAACGTTTGTGTTCCGGCGCCATCTTTCCGGTGCGATTGGTGAACCGCCAAGGCGGATCGGCTAACACCGTTCCGAAGCGCGCGCCTTGAACAAATGCTTTGAGATCCTCTGCGGCTGTCATCTTGGTTTTCGACTTCCTGTTAGTCGTCATTCCAACTCTCGCCGCTCAAAATGATTCGAACGGATAGAATGCGGACTTCACGACTGGTAATCCAATCGTTCTCATTTTGTTCCTGTTATTCATAGAATTCAAGCTTGCTGGTTTGGTTGGGGGGAAATCGTCCAATGTCCCGAGCGTTCGTAAAGGAGCCCTCTGAATCCGCGCCGCCGCCGGAGCGGATGGTGCCGGACGGGCCCAATCCTGTGACCGCGGAAGGGCTTGCGCTGATCGGGGGCCATGTCGTCCGCCCTTGGCGCTTCGGCGTCACACGCGCGCCTACAGAACGATGATCTCGTCGCAGGCGTCGCACACGACAAGCGCTTGATCGCCCGCCATTCGCCCGGTTTCGATGTGAAAGCCCTCGGTCGCGAAAACCGGCACCGGCGGCTTGCCTTCGCCCGCCAGCCTGCACCCGACGGTCCCGGCGCATTTGCAATGGGGGCAGACGACGGCAATCGCGGTCAAAGTCTCGCGCGCGAAACCGGCGGCGGCCCTTTCCCGAGCGCCGGCGTGGCCATGTCGCGGGCGATGCGCGCGGTCGTGATATCGAATGTCGCCTTCTGGCGCGCACGCTCCAGGAGCGCCTCGGCGGCGAAGCGTTCACCGTCATCCAGGCGCAACACGGCAGCGACGGGGATGCGCACCACCGCCTTCCTCCACAACCGCATGATGCGTCTCTCCGGTCTGCCGCTCAGGCGGCTTCCTCGTGCGCGCGTTCGAGAAAAGCGGTGAGCCGCGCGGGATCGACCGCCCATACCTCGCCGGCCTTGTCCTTCGGCTTGAAGAACGGGCGCGTCTCGTTCTCGCGCGGCGGTTCGGTGATGCAATATTCGCGGAACAGACGCTCGATCTCGTCCTCGAATTTCAGCGTGATCTCGTGACCGGCGCGTTCGCGGCGCATGCGCATGGCGCGCATCACCGACCAGCGGCGCAGGCCAGCCGGGTGGGCTTCGAGCACGGCGATGAGATCGTTGAGAAGCGAGCGGCCGTCACGATGGCGCATCGGGTTGCGCGCGGCGCGGGAACCCGGTTCGAATGCGTCGATGCTCATTTCGCCCCCGTCGCCGCCGCCAGGGCCTTGCGGAATCCGGTGGCCCATCGGCCGCGCGCGGGATCGCCGCGATACGGATTGAAATCGGCAACGCGGATGTCGCCGGGCTCGCCCGGCTGGTCCACCATATAGCGGTGCGCCGCGTTCCATCCTTCGGCTTCGATGCGGCTGAGCCGGAAATCGTCCGTTGAATTTATCGTCATTGTTCCTTTTCCTTCATGTGCGGCGCACGGGTCGCGTGACGAAACGGCGTGCGCTGTCGCGGCGGGATTTCGCGGACAAGCGAGAGGCCGGAGAGCCCGGCGCATTCCGCGCCCCGTCGCGCAACAACGCTTCGCTGAGTTCATCCGGATCGACGGTGCAGCATTCCACCGCGCCATCGACGCGCACGCGCATGACGGTGGACACGCGGCGCCAGGCAAGCGTCAGCGATGTATCGAGACGCTCTTCCTCGGTGTCGATCACGTAATCGCCGGCCGGCAAAACGTTCGCAAAACCCTGCAATACGAACGGGCGAAGGAACGTCACGGTCTTGCGCGATGTCCGCCTGGTCATCGCCACACACCGCACGCGCTTGTCATTAAGAGAGTGTGCCTTTCAAGGCGTAGGCAAAGATGTGCCGCTGCACCCCATATAGGCACGAACGCGCGGGATTGCACGGCTTATATTGCGATAAAAGCCTCGGTAATCCGCGATTTTCGCGGCCTCATTGTACTTTGAGGGTCGAGCGACTATATTTGGAGCTACGTGGTTCTACGTCCTGTCAGACGAAGCGCTTCAGTTGTTGCGACCCGCAGACAAGCGCGCCGAACCAGCCGGAAAACTTCTTAAAAAAGCTGATCGCCCGTTCTTTCACGTCCGGAACGCGCGCGTCGCACGTGCCGGCTCTCAATACTCAAGGAAATACAATGACAATCGGTACCGTAAAGTTTTTCAACTCCTCCAAAGGCTTTGGTTTCATCGCGCCGGAAGATGGCGGCAAGGACGTGTTCGTCCATGCGTCCGCGGTCGAAGCGGCGGGTCTGCGCTCGCTGGCCGAAGGCCAGAAGGTCTCGTTCGACGTCCAGCCGGATGCGCGCGGCTCCAAGGCGGCCAATCTCAAGGCTGTCTGACATTCGGATGCGGGTGGCGGATCTTCCGCCACCCGTTTTCGCATTTTTGAAAGGATTTGCAGATGGCCGATACTTCGTCGAAGGACGCCGCGCGCAAGCGGGCGCAGAACCATTTCACCGCCAGCGAACAGCGCGACAGCCTCGTCAAGCAGATGATCGAAAGCGAGCGCGCCGCGACCGAGGCGAAGAGCGCGAAATTGCGCGCGCTGCGTCTCGCCAAGGAAGAGGCCGACCGCCAGGCCGCGCTGAACGCACCGCCGCCGCCTGCGCCCGCGAAGAAAGCAAAGACCCGCCGCATTACCGTTCGATAGACGCTTCGATTTTCGCATAACGCTATCCGCCGTCGTGCGCTTGAACGCGCGCAGCACCGCTCCCACTTCAGGACGTTCACGCGGCCCGCGCATTTTGTGCGGCGCAATTGAATTGGAGATTCGAGAATCGGGAATGCGAAGGACGGAGGAGCGGGACGGGAGAAATTCGCCAAACGTGAAAACGACAGCTCCGCATCGCCCGCGCCCACAAGATGTGGTGGCGCGTTGCATAAGCCGCCGCCCGCCGGCGACATGATCCTTGTACGGATCGAATGCCGGCGGGGCCCTGCCCGGCAGAAATTGTTGAGAACGCGATTTCAAGTCTCACGATGCTGCGGTTTTGCGGCCGCGCACCACCAGATGCAGCGCAGCATGGAAAAAGGTGCAGCGCACAAGGCTTCCGTAACGTGCTTGTAAGGCCTGGGCAAATGGACTACATAGCGCCCAACGCGATGGTGTCACGTCAGTTGAAGCGCACTGTTTGAATTCCCGACCCGCCTTGTTGCGCGCCTGGACGAGACAGCTACCCTTCCGATGATCGTTCTCTGTCGCGCCGTTCGGGCATGTCGCCCGCGCGGATCACTACTAGGAAACTTTAAATGACCATCGGAACCGTAAAGTTCTTCAACACCTCCAAGGGTTTTGGTTTCATCTCGCCGGAAGGCGGCGGCAAGGACGTGTTCGTCCATGCCACGGCCGTCGAAGCGGCGGGCATGCGCTCCCTGCAGGAAGGCCAGAAAGTGTCGTTCGACGTCGTTCCCGACGCGCGCGGCGCCAAGGCGGCGAATCTGAAGGCCGTCTAATTCCGGCTTGAAGACTTTCGTGAAATTGGGCGGTGGGAGAAATCCCGCCGCCCTTTTCATTTGCGGCTACTGGTTCGGCGCTTCGGCGCGGAATTGTATTCCAACACGCTTCTGTCCCGTCGGCGGCGGCGAGAATTTCACGGTGGCCGGCGCCTGCGTGCTGCCGGCGATCGACGCGGTCACGCTGTAAAGACCTTTCGGCAACTGCAGCAGAACCCACGGCCCCTGACAATCGAACTCCGCGAGCACGGCGCCGGTGTTGTTCATCAGCTTGACGTGTTCGTTGGAGACGAATTGCGCGCCGCTATTGGAGAACTCAAGCCTGATCGGATAGCTCGCGAATGAATTGCTGTCCTTGTCCGAACCGACGCCGCTGCATACGGCGGTGATGTCGCCCATCTTCACCGGCGCATCCATTGGTAGGACGGCGGCCGCCACTCCTGTTGTGACCAGTGCAACACCGGCGAGAGCTGTGGCTAACGCGAAGAATTTCATGGCGAATTGTCCTTTTCCAAATGCGCGCGGCGTATCCGGCCGCCGTGACCCGACCACGTAACGCCGCAGGCTGGCCACCGTTCCCGCTTCGGCTATACTCTCCGCCAAGTTGCAGTTCGGGGGAATGATGCAAAAGTTGATCTGGGCGGCGCCCATTCTGGCGCTTGCCGCCTCGCCATGTCTGGCCGCGACCAAGGCGCACGCGGTGGCGCATATGAAAACGCTCGACGGCGCGGCCGCTGGCACCGTTGATTTCGGGCAGAGCAATCACGGCGTGCTGATCACCTTCGATCTGCACGGGCTGCCGCCCGGCGCACACGGCATCCACATCCACACCAGCGGCAATTGCGACGCCAAGACGAAGTTCACCAGCGCGGGTCCGCATTTTTCGCCGGAGCCGAAGAACCACGGCTTCATGGTCAAGGGCGGCCCACATCCCGGCGATCTGCCGAACCAGTTCGCGGCCGGCGACGGTTCGCTCCATGCGTCCACGATCAGCAACATGTTCTCGCTCGGCAACGGCAAGAAATCGATCTTCGACCGCGACGGCGCCGCGATCATCGTGACCGCGAAGGGCGACGACTATACGAGCCAGCCCGCGGGCAACACCGGCGACCGTATCGCCTGCGGCGTGATCATCCGCACCGCCGGGCCAAAGCCGCGCAAAGGTGCCAAGCGCAACGCGCATACATAATTGGTGCATGCTGCGCCAGATCCAAGAGATTCGGCGCGATGCTCACGCTTCACCAGATGCATATCTCCGGCAATTGCTACAAGGCGCGGCTTTGCGCGCGCCAGCTCGGCATTCCGCTCGCGCTGAAAGATTATGGGCTGAAGGACGGATCGACACGCACGCCGGAATTCCTCGCGAAGAATCCCAACGGCCGCGTACCGATGCTGGAGTTCGACGACGGACGCGTCCTGCCGGAGTCCGGTGCGATCCTTTGGTATCTCGCCGAAGGCACCAAGCTCGTCCCGGACGACAAATGGGGTCGCGCCGAGGCCCTGCAATGGATGTTCTTCGAACAGTACAGCCACGAGCCCTATATCGCGGTGGCGCGCTTCTGGCTGACCTACGCGGACAAGTCGCGGCTCGATCAGAAGCGTCATCTTGTCGGCGAATGGCACACACAGGGCAACGCCGCGCTCGCAGTGATGGAAACCCATCTTGCGAAGAACGAATGGTTCGCCGGCGGGCGTTACTCCATCGCCGATATCGCTCTATACGCCTACACCCACGCTGCCGCTGAAGGCGGCTTCGATCTATCGCGTTATCCTGCGCTTGGCGCGTGGCTCACGCGGGTGACGCGGCAGCCGGGATACATCCCGATTCAGGAGACCTGGTAGGGGCGCCGTGCCGGCGAAATCGTCTTAGTGGTGCACCAGGGAATCGCGTGCCTGCATCTTCTCGAGCTCATGCTCATTCTGATGACGGATGTCGTCCCACTCGCGAGCGGTACGGCATTCGCGACGACCGCCGAGGCGGCTTCCGGTCTTTGCGGCCAAGGTACGGCATTCCACCTTGTCCGGGTCGCTTGCCGCCAAAGGCGCCTGCGCCGAAGCCGAGGCGGGAGCCGGCGAAGTCGAAGCTGGCGCCACCGGATCGGCGGATGCACTCGCGATCAGAACCACCGCGATGGATGCGACAGAGAGAACAAAACCACGCATGACGATCCCCCCTTTTTTGTCGGACTATTCAGGAACAACTATAAGCGAATACATCCGCCACCGAAAACAAATCCGGCCATCACGAGTCCGTGCAGGCCCAAGCGACGGCTTGCTTCGAGGGGTCACCAGAATCCCGGCTTCGTCCCATTGAAATCCACCATGACACTTCCCTTTGGTTGGTGAGCGTCCAGGTTAACAATGCCGACACCCCCTACACGAAGACCCTCCCTGGCGTAGAATCCCACCTTGCCCGATTCGGCGGGGCATGACGGGAAGGAAAACGATCATGGACAATTCGCGTAAACTCGGGGCGGAGTTCATCGGCACATTCTGGCTGGTCTTGGGCGGTTGCGGATCGGCGGTTCTGGCCGCCGCGATACCGCAATTCGGGATCGGCTATGCCGGTGTTGCGCTTGCCTTCGGGCTGACCGTGCTCACCGGCGCCTATGCGCTTGGGCATATCTCCGGCGGTCATTTCAACCCGGCGGTGACCTTCGGCCTCTTCATGGCGGGCCGGTTTCCGGCAAAGGACATCATTCCCTACTGGATCGCACAGGTCATCGGCGGACTGGTCGCTGGCGGCGTGCTGTACGTGATCGCAAGCGGCGCGGCCGGGTTCGATCCTACCGCGGGTTTTGCGTCTAACGGATTCGCGGAACATTCCCCGCAGGGCTATTCGATGTAGGCTTGCGCCGTATGCGAGATCGTCATGACTTTCATGTTCCTGATGGTCATTCTGGGCGCCACCTCCTACACCGAACCGCAGGGCTTCGCGCCCATTGCCATCGGGCTCGCGCTGACGCTGATTCACCTCATCTCCATTCCGGTGACCAACACCTCGGTAAATCCGGCGCGATCGATGGGTGTGGCGATCTATCAGGGAGGCTGGGCCATCCATCAGCTCTGGTTCTTCTGGGTCATGCCGCTGATCGGGGCCGGTCTGGCCGGCATCGTGCAACGCTGGCTGTCCGGCGGAGACCGCACACCGGTACAGTCGAAGATGTAATTCTGCCTTGCTTGCCTTTCGGCGGTTCGCGCCTATTTTCGGGTGCGACCGTTGAGAGGCAGACTTGGCTTCCAAAACCGCGGAGAAACGCCGTATCGATGCCGACGCCCTGCGCCGGGCGTTGACGGCGCTTGCGCAAGCGGAGACAGACAAAGCGAAGCTCCGCGCCGAAGCGCTTGCGCTTATCAAGGCGCAATTTCAGGACGCAGGCGCGCGTGTTCGCGTTGATTTCGAAAACGGTGCGCTTTCGGGACTGGATGCCGCGCGCGCATTGTCTCGCATTCAGGACAGCCTCATTCAGGTGCTCTACGACTTCGCTACCAAGCATTTCTACTACGCGCAGAATCCCACCGCTTCCGAGCATCTCGCGATTATCGCAACGGGTGGCTACGGCCGCGGCGAGCTTGCACCCGGTTCCGATATCGATCTCCTGTTCCTGCGGCCATACAAGGAAACATCGTGGGGCGAGAGCGTCGTCGAGTTCGTTCTCTACATGCTCTGGGATCTCGGCCTGAAGGTTGGACAGGCCGCCCGTTCTCTTCCCGAGACCTTGCGCCTCGCGAAACAGGACGCAACGGTCCGCACGGCATTGATCGAGGCGCGCTACCTTGCAGGGGACAAAAAGCTGTTCGAGGAACTGCGCAAGCAATTCCGCGCCGAAGCAACGGCGACGGCAGGTCTCGACTTCGTGAAGGCCAAGCTGGCAGAACGCGACGTTCGTCACGCGCGGCAGGGCGAGAGCCGCTATTTCGTCGAACCCAATGTCAAAGAGGGTAAGGGGGGTCTGCGAGATCTGCAGACGCTCTACTGGATCGGAAAATTTCTCTATCACGAGGACGACGCGGCGGCGCTCGTCTCCCATCACGTGTTCACGCAGGATGAGTACGAGACGTTCCGCAAAGCGGAAGCCTTCTTGTGGGAGGTCCGTGTCCGCCTTCACTATTTGACTGGTCGGGCTGAAGAACGGCTGTCGTTCGATGCGCAGCCGACACTTGCCAGACAGATGGAATTCACGGGGGCCGATTCCCGGCAAGCCGTCGAAGCCTTCATGAAGTCCTATTTCCTGGTGGCCAAGGACGTCGGAGACCTCACGCGCATCTTCTGCGCCGCGCTGGAGGAGCAGAACCACAAGCCAAGGCCGTCCCTGACGCGGTTGCTGCCGGGCTTTCTCAAGCCTCGTAGCGGCGAGGAGGACTTTTTTGTCGAGAACGGACGCCTGAACGCGCGTGCGAACGCTTTCGCGCGAGACCCGGTGAATCTGCTTCGGATTTTCCACATCGCGGATGAGAAGAATGTCGATGTGCATCCCAATGCGCTGCGCACGATCACCCGATCGCTCGATCTGATTACCGACGACGTCCGCAATGACGGTGAAGCGAACAGGATATTCCTCGGAGTGCTGTCGTCACGCCGGGATCCGGAGCGCGCGCTGCGCTGGATGAACGAATCCGGTGTGTTCGGCCGGTTCGTGCCCGAATTCGGTCGCGTCGTCGGACTGATGCAGTTCAACATGTATCACCACTTTACGGTCGACGAGCATCTGATACGCGCTGTTGGGAACGTGGCCGCGATTGAACGTGGAGAGCTGAAAACCGAGCACCCGCTTTCCAGCGACATCGTCAAACGCATCAAGAGCCGGGAGACGCTGTACTGCGCGATGCTGCTGCACGACATTGCGAAAGGAATGTCCGGCGACCACTCCGACGAAGGCGCCGAGATCGCAGAGAGGCTTTGCCCGCGCTGGGGCCTGTCGCCGGAAGACACCGCTGCCGTCGCATGGCTGGTGAAGAACCATCTTGTGATGAGTGACACCGCGCAACGGCGCGATATATCCGATCCCAAGACCGTACGCGATTTCGTCGGCGTGGTGCAGACGCCCGAAATACTGCGCCTGCTGCTCGTGTTGACGGTCGCCGATATCCGCGCGGTCGGTCCCGGCGTGTGGAACGGCTGGAAGGGCCAGCTTCTGCGCGAACTTTATTACGAAGCAGAAGCCCTGATGACCGGCGGCGACGCGGCACCGGCCCGCTCTGCGCGTATCGAACAGGCAAAGACCGATCTCGCGGACCGCATCGCGGATTTCCCCGAGCCTGCACGCGAACATGCGCTCGCCCGTCACCACGATTCTTATTGGCTAACCTTCGACGGCGCCGCGCACGAACGGCATGCGCGTTTGATGAAGCGGATCGACGACGCGGGCGATCTGATGGCGATGACAGCCGAAAGCAACGATTTCCGCGCGGTGACGGAGATCGTGATCTACGCGCCCGATCGTCCGGGCTTGTTCGCAACACTTGCCGGCGAGATTTCCGCATCGGGAGGCTCCATCGTGGATGCGAAAGTCTTCACGACGACGGATGGTCATGCTCTCGACGTGTTCTCCGTGCAGGATGCTGAAGGGGAGCCGTTCGGCGATGCGGCGCGCGCGGAGCGCCTGCGTAAAGCGCTCCTGAAGACACTGACTGGTGGGGCACAGCCTCAGCGGCAATTCACTGGCGAAAGATACAGGAACCGCACGAAGCCCTTCCGCGTCCGTCCGCGGGTGAATTTCGACAATGACGCCTCGATGGTGGCGACGGTCGTGGAGGTCGAAGGTCTGGACCGGCCCGGGCTGCTCTACGACGTCACCAATGCGCTGTTCGAATCCAAACTCTCGATCTCCTCGGCCATTGTCTCGACTTTTGGCGAGCGCGCGATGGATGTGTTCTACGTCCGCGACGCTTTTGGCCACAAAATCACCCATCCGGACCGTCTCAAATACGTCGAGGAGCGGCTGCTTCGGGCCCTCGGCGGCGAGACCCTTGAAGCGGCGACCGCCTCCGGGGCATAAGGCGCGACCTTTTCAAGAGCACCGCCATGACCACCCACCCGCAACTCGTCCTGTCCGGCATGCAGCCGACGAACACGCTGCATCTGGGCAATTATCTGGGCGCGCTGAAGAACTGGGTGCGCATGCAGAACGAGATGCCGTGCCTGTTCTGCGTCGTGGATATGCACGCCCTGACGCAGGAGTCGGGCTATGCGAAGGCCGAGGATGTGCGCCGCGCGACCCGCGAGGTGGCCGCGGCTTATATCGCAGCCGGGGTCGATCCGAAACGCACGCCTTTGTTTGCGCAGTCGATGGTTAAAGAGCACGGCGAGCTTGCGTGGATTTTCAATTGTGTCGCGCGCCTTGGATGGCTCGACCGCATGACGCAGTTCAAGGAAAAGTCGGGCAAGCACAAGGAGCGGGCGTCCGTCGGCCTCTACACCTATCCGGTGCTGATGGCGGCGGACATTCTTGTCTACAAGGCCACACATGTGCCGGTCGGCGAAGACCAGAAACAGCATCTCGAACTCGCCCGCGATATCGTGCAGAAGTTCAACAACGACTACGGAGTGCCGGATTTCTTCCCGCAGCCGGAACCCGTGATTGTGGGGCCGGCAACACGTGTGATGAGCCTGCGCGACGGCACGAAGAAAATGTCAAAGACGGATGAGAGCGACAACTCACGCATCAATCTCACCGATAGCGCGGACATGATTGCGCAGAAGATCCGCAAGGCCAAAACCGATCCGAATGCGATGCCATCGAACAAGAATGAGATGACGGGTCGTCCGGAAGCCGAAAATCTGATCAATATCTATGCCGCGCTCTCTGACGCCACACAGGAAAAGGTGATGGGTGAATTCGGCGGCAAGCAGTTCTCCGAGTTCAAGAACGCGCTCGCTGATCTCACCGTTGCCAAGGTCGCACCGATCGCGGACGAGATGCGCCGCCTGCTCGGCGACACGGAGGAGATCGACCGTATCCTGCGCGATGGCGCCTCCAGAGCGCGCGCGATCGCGACGCCCATCATGGACGAGGTGAAACGCGTCGTGGGCTTCGTGGCATAGGCGGATGAGCGGCGCAGGCAAAACCGTTCTGATTACCGGCGCGGCGAAACGGTTGGGCCGTGCACTCGCGCTGGACGCAGCAAAGCACGGCTGGAATGTCGCGATCCACTACAACGGCTCCGAAGACGAAGCCCGACAGACCGTCGCCGATGTGCGCGCTTTCGGCGTCAAATCGACGATGGTCAAGGCCGACCTTGGCCGTGAAGAGGACGTCGCCAGGCTCGTCGCCAAAGCCGGGCCGTTGAACGCGCTCATCAACAACGCCTCGATCTTCGAATTCGACGACTGGCGCAGCACCACGCGCGAATCCTGGGATCGCCATATGGAGATCAACCTGCGTGCGCCCTTCGTGCTGTCGCAAGCGTTCGCCAATCAACTCGGCAAAGACGAACAGGGCGGCATCATCAACATCATCGATCAGCGCGTGCTGAAGCCGACGCCGCAGTTCATGAGCTACAGCCTGTCGCGCGCGGGGCTGCATTGGCTCACCCGCACGCTGGCCCAAGCCCTGGCACCGCAGGTGCGCGTCAATGCCGTTGCGCCGGGGCCTAGCTTTATCGGTGCACGCCAGAGCCAGGAGAACTACGACAAACAACGCGCGTCGACGATCCTGGAGCGCGGCGCCGAGGTCGAGGATTTGGTGCGTGCAGTGCGCTACCTTTTGGAGGCAACGTCGGTCACCGGCGAAATGATCGCCGTCGATGGCGGTCAACATCTCGCCTGGCAAAGTCCCGACGTGCTGGTGCAGGAATAGCAATGACCGGCGTAAGGCATATTCTTGTAAAGGATCTCGTTCTGCACATGCAGATAGGCGTCTACGGTCACGAGAAAGGCCGCACACAACGTGCGCGGATCAATCTCGATCTTTCCGTTCTGGACACGCCGCCGGACGACCATCACCTGAGTTCCGTCGTGGACTATTGCGCGATCGTCAACAGGATCCGCGACCACGCCATGCGCAAGCATGTCAATCTGGTGGAGACACTGGCTGAACAGGTCGCGGCGATCTGCCTCGAAGATGAACGTGTCCGTAGCGCGCGCGTGCGCGTGGAAAAACTCGACGCCATCGCGGACGCTGAAGGCGCCGGCATCGAGATTGTGCGAAACGCGCCCTAGCTAGTCACCGCCCTCGGCCGGCAATCCTTCCTGCCGCCAGCGGATCATGCCACCCGGAAGATTGGCGAGGCGCGTGAACCCAGCCTGCCGCAGGAAATTGACCGCCTGCGCCGAACGCGCACCGGAGCGGCAGATCGCGACGACAGGCTTATCCTTTGACAGTTCGCCGGCACGCTCCGGCAAAGTCCCCAGCGGGATCAGCACCGCCCCTTCGATATGGCCAAGCGGGCCGATAAACTCATCCGGTTCACGCACATCGAGAAGCTGAACGGACGCAGCATTCTCTTCGACCCATTGTGGGGCGATCTCGGGGATGCCGGAAAACGTCACAGTCAGCGGCGCCCAGTCATCGGCCATCGGTGCATGTCCTTCCACAAATCCGCATTTCATGTTTGCCGGCACCGCCACATCGATCTGCTTGGGATGGGCAAGTCTCAGGTTCTTCATCGTGAGCGAAAAATCCGCCTCGCTCAATCCATCGCCGAGGCGTGGGTTGAACGCGCGCTCCTCGGCCACACTGGTCGCCATCAGCCCGCGATAGTCATGCGCGGGATAGAGCGGGCATTCGTCGGGCAGCGAGAAGATCTTTTCGTGCACCGAGCGATACATCCGGCCAGGATCGCCCTCCTGAAAGTCCGTGCGCCCGCAGCCGCGGATCAGCAGGCAGTCTCCCGTGAAGGCCATTGCCTCACCGTCGAGCACGTAAGTCACGCAGCCAGCGGTATGGCCCGGCGTCGCACGCACGCCGAGAGACCGCATACCAAAAGAGATGCGGTCACCGTCGTTCAGATAGCGGTCCGCCCCCGCTGCACCGCTGGCTGTCGAAACCATGATGTTGCTGCCAAGCCGTTGCTTGAGAAGCCATGCGCCGGTGACGTGATCGGCATGCACATGGGTGTCGAGCGTGGCAACGAGGGCAACGCCCAATTCCTCGATCAGCGCGCCGTCGCGACGCACCTGCTCGAACACCGGGTCGATGAGGATGGCGTAACCGTCCTCAGCCAGAAGATAGGTGTACGTCGAGGACGCCGGATCGAACATCTGGCGGAAAATCAGCACGGAACCCTGCCCAGCTTTTGCTTTGGAATCGACGAAGCGCGCTATTATATCCGCGCCATGGACGATAGCGCAGCACAAGACGAAGCCCCGCTCAAGGGCATCGCCCGGATTCAAGCCTATCTGAAGACGCTGCCCGACGCGCCGGGCGTCTATCGCATGCTGGATGCCAAGGGGGACGTGCTCTACGTCGGCAAGGCAAAAAGCCTGAAAAAACGCGTCACGAGCTACGCCAAGACCGGCGGTCACAACGAGCGCATATCGCGCATGATCGCCGACACAGCCGAGATGCTGTTTGTGACGACAGCTTCGGAAACCGAAGCGCTTTTGCTCGAATCCAACCTGATCAAGCGGTTGAAGCCGCGCTACAACGTTTCCTACCGCGACGACAAATCCTTCCCGAATATCCTGCTGCGTGAGGATCATCCGTTTCCGCAGCTACTAAAGCATCGCGGCGCGCGCTCCCAGAAAGGCATCTATTTCGGCCCGTTCGCGAGCGCACAGGCGGTGGGGCGCACGCTCAACACGCTGCAGCGTGCGTTTCTGCTGCGCTCGTGTTCGGATTCGGTGTTCGACTCGCGCACCCGCCCTTGCCTGCTGTTCCAGATCAAACGCTGCAGCGCTCCGTGCGTCGCGCGCATCGACGAGCCGGGCTATCGCGAGCTGGTACGAGAGGCGGAGCTGTTTCTCGACGGCAAAAGCCGCACGGTGCAGGCCGAGCTTGTCGAGGACATGAACAAGGCATCCGAAGCGCTCGACTTCGAGCGCGCGGCCCGGCTGCGCGACCGCGTGCGCGCGATGAACCAGATTCAATCGACACAGGGAATCAACCCTTCGACCTTCGTCGAGGCGGATGTCTTCGCCGCCTACCAGGAAGGCGATGATATCTGCATACAGGTTTTCTTTTTCCGCGCGGGGCAGAACTGGGGTAACAAGCCCTATTTCCCACGCCATCCGCGAGAAATGACGCCCGGTGAGATCATTGAGGCGTTCATCGGCCAGTTCTATGACGAGCGCGCGGCGCCGAAGCTGATCCTGCTGTCGCACGACATTCCGGAAAGCGATCTTCTGGCGGAAGCCCTCGCTATGCGCGCCGGACATAAGGTCGAGATCGCGTCTCCGCAACGCGGCGAGAAGCGCGAGATCGTCGAAATGGCCATACAAAATGCGCGCGAGCAGCTTGCCCGCCGTATCGCCGAGAATTCAGCGCAACGCGAACTGCTCGATGGCGTGGCCGACATCTTCGGCCTGGAGAATCCGCCGCGCCGCATCGAGGTCTACGACAACTCGCATATCCAGGGCAGTAACGCGGTTGGGGGCATGATCGTCGCGGGACCGGACGGCTTCGAGAAGGGTGAGTACCGCAAATTCAACATCAAATCGACCGAACTCACGCCCGGCGACGACTACGCCATGATGCGCGAGGTGCTGACGCGGCGGTTCGCACGGCTGGTGAAGGAAGAAAGCGATCCTAAGACGAAATGGCCGGACGTGGCGCTGATAGACGGTGGACCTGGTCAGCTTGCCATAGCCTGTCAGGTCTTTGCTGACCTAGGCGTCGAAGACATAACGCTCGTTGGAATCTCAAAAGGCCCGGACCGCGATGCCGGCCGCGAGCATTTCTATATCCCAGGTCGTGAGCCGTTCCGTCTCGATCCCAAGAGCCCAGTGCTCTATTACCTGCAACGCTTGCGCGACGAGGCCCACCGCTTCGCAATCGGCACACACCGCAAGAAGCGCTCCAAGGCCATCGGAGCCAATCCGCTGGACGAAATTGCGGGCGTAGGCGCCAGCCGCAAACGGGCGCTTTTGCAGCATTTCGGATCGGCCAAGGCGGTATCGGGCGCGAGCCTCAACGATCTGGCCTCTGTCGATGGCGTGAGCGCGACGCTGGCCAAGAAAATCTACGATTTCTTCCATCCCACGGCTTGAGCGCGTTTTCGCTTTGTCGCAAAGCCGGGCTAAGCTCCCGCAAATGAGCAACGATCGCCGCTCCTTCCTGAAACTGGCCGCAAGCGCCGCTGCGCTCAGCGCGCTGCCGCCGAACCTGCGTGAAGCCCTCGCCTCCCCGCTGCCGCGCAGAACCGGCACGATTCAGGATGTCGAGCATGTGGTGATCTTCATGCAGGAGAACCGCGCGTTCGATCATTATTTCGGCACGCTGCGTGGCGTTCGTGGCTTCAATGACCCGCGTGCCATCACGCTGCCGAGCGGAAAGCCGGTCTGGTATCAGCCAAAGGGCGACAAGAAGTTCACCCCGTTCCATCTCGACACGCGCAAGACCGCCGCGCAATGCATGGCAGATCTCGATCACAGCTGGAAAGGCTCTTACGATCTGTGGAAAAACCACGATGCGTGGGTCGAGACCAAGACGAAGATGACGATGGGCTATTTCGAGCGCCACGACATTCCGTTCTACCATACGCTCGCCGATGCCTTCACGATCTGCGATGCCTATCACTGTTCTGTTTTCGGGCCGACAAACCCCAACCGTCTGCATCTGTGGAGCGGCACCAGCGGATTAACGGCGGGTTACGATGGCGTGGATGTGGTTCAGAACCCCTCGGACGAGGACAATGAAACCGCCGACATCAAAAACGACTCGAAGAAGTTCAAGGCTTTTGAATGGGCGACCTATGCCGACCAATTGCAGAAGGCCGGCGTCGACTGGCGCGTCTATCAGGAATACGACAATTACGGCGACAACGGCCTCGCCTATTTCGCGAATTTCCGTGAGGGCGGCGATCCGGCGCTGATCGAACGCGCGCGGTCGTGGGCCAAGGGATCGAACAAACACAACGCGAAATCGTCGCGCGGCGAACATTTGGTCGCTGCATTTGCCGAAGATGTCGCGATGGGCCGGCTGCCGACCGTATCGTGGATCATGGCCCCCTACATCATGTGCGAGCATCCAAGCGCAACGCCCTCCTACGGTGAAGCGCTGACAGCGCAGCTTCTCGATGTTCTCGCATCGAACAAGGATGTTTGGGCAAAGACCGTCTTCATCCTGAACTATGACGAAAATGACGGCTTCTTCGACCATATGCCGCCGCCGATTCCCGCGATCAGGCCGCATATGGGTGCGAGCACGGTCGATGTGACCGGCGAAATCTATCAGGGCGTTCCGTTCGGCCTCGGTCCACGCGTACCGATGATCGTTGTGTCGCCATGGACGGCAGGGGGCTTCGTCAATTCACAGGTTTTCGATCACACATCGGTGCTGCGCTTCCTGGAAACGCGCTTCGGCATCGCGGCGCCAAATATCTCTGCATGGCGGCGCGCGGTGACGGGCGATCTCACCTCGGTGTTCGATTTCTCGCAAGACGGAACGCTCGAGCATTTTCGCGACGGCGTGAACGGCATGAAGCGCGCAGACAAGCAATGCAAATTGCCGCCACCGCAGTATCAGAACGAAGACCTGCCGCAGCAGGAAAAGGGCAGCAGACCGGCTCGTGCCCTACCATACGACCTGCATGTTGAGGGACAAGTCGCTGCGGATGGGTTCCAACTGAGCTTCGAGAACAAAGGCGCAGCCGGCGCCGCCTTTCGCGCCGCTGCCACCGATGCCAAGACCGGTCCTTGGTTCTTCACGGTGGAGGCGGGAAAAACGCTCTCCTATACGCTGCCGCGGAAAGGTGCCTACGATTTCAGCGTGCTGGGTCCCAACGGCTTCTTCCGCCACTTCAAGGGTGACGGCAATGACGGGATCGAGATCAATCTCCGCTATGACAAGGCATCGGGAGAGATGCTTGGCAGGGTACGCAACGGCCGTGCGTCTCAGGCCACGCTCACGTTGCAAAACGCGTATACCTCCAACGGCACATCACCATTAAATGTCGAACCCGGAAAATCGCTTTTGCTGCGTTTGGCTATTGCGCAGACCGCGAATTGGTACGACGTCCGTATCGACGGACCGGATGGTTTCCTGCGCCATTTCGCGGGCCATATCGAGACCGGCGCGCCAAGCATGAGCGATCCGCTCCTGGGCTGAAGGGTCGCGCCGGGCGCCCACGCGGTGCTAGACTGAGTCCATGCTCGCTTTGCCCAATATCCTGACCATCATGCGCATCGCACTTGTGCCGGTGTTCGCCTTGGCCTTCGTGCTTCCGGGCGACGCCGCGCGGCTGACGGCATTCGCGGTGTTTTGCATCGCGGGCGTTAGCGACGCTCTGGACGGGCTGGCCGCACGCAAGCTGAACGCCGGATCCGATTTCGGACGGATGCTCGATCCTATTGCCGACAAGATTCTGGTGGCCGTGGCCCTTATGATGCTGGTGGCCGAAGGCTCGATCCGTCAATTCAATCTCACAATGAGTCTTGCCAGCCTTCTGCGTCTTGTTCCGGCCCTCATCATTCTGGCGCGCGAGATTCTGGTCTCTGGCCTGCGCGAGTTTCTCGCCGGCGCCAAGGTGAGCATACCTGTGACCGTGTTCGCGAAATTCAAAACCACGATCCAGATGGTCGCGATCGGTGCCATGATCCTCACACCGCTCGCCGACAGATATCTGCCCGACATTCAGGCCATAACCTATGCAGCTTTCGCCTACGGCCTGCTCTGGATCGCCGCCGCGCTGACCGTTTACACCGGCTATGTCTATTTCCGCGCAGGCCTGAGACACTTGCACGGAACGAGGGTCGCGTCGTGACTCTGTTGTATTTCGCATGGGTGCGGCAGAAAATCGGCAAGAGCGAAGAACAATTCGATCTTCCGGCGGATGTAAAGACGGTCGGGGCGTTGGCGGAACGGCTGCGCGAACAAGGGGCCGGCTACGCGGACGCGTTCTCCGACCTCGCGCGCCTGCGTGCGGCGGTGAATCAGGAGCATGTGAGCCTCGATGCGTCTGTTGCCGCCGGCGATGAAGTCGCTTTCTTCCCGCCAGTGACCGGCGGATGATCCGAATTCAACATGCAGATTTCGATGTCGCGTCAGAAACGGCGGCGCTGGCGACCGACGACGCATCGATAGGCGCCATCGCGACGTTTACCGGCCTCGTCCGGGCGGACAATGGGCTGACGGCGTTGATCCTGGAACACTATCCCGCCATGACCGAGCGCGAGATCGCGCGCCACGTGGACGAAGCACAGAAGAGATGGCCGCTGCTGCGTGTGACCATCATTCATCGCATTGGGCGTCTGAAGCCTGGTGAGCGGATTGTTTTCGTCGGGGTTGCAGCCGCGCACCGCCGCGCGGCATTCGAGGCATGCGCGTTTCTGATAGACTACCTGAAAGTCCGTGCGCCCTTCTGGAAGCAGGAAGAACGCGGCGGCAGAACCGTGTGGGTCGAAGCGAAAAACTCCGACGACGATGCATCCAAACGCTGGCGCTAACTCGCCTTCTTCAGCGTCACTTCACTGACCGGTTTGCGCACATCGGCCGCGTAGGCCTTCACGATCGTCTCGCAGATCGCACCCGGCTTGAACATATGCGCCCCAATTTCAGACACCGGCGTCACTTCCGCGGCTGATCCCGTCAGGAAGCACTCCTCGAACGTATCCAGCTCGCTCGGCTCGATATGGCGTTCGAAAACCGGAATCTGGCGAGCCCGCGCCAATTCCATCACCGACTGCCGCGTAATCCCGTTCAGGAAACAGTCCGCGATCGGGGTGTGCAGTTTGCCTTCCTTGGCAAAGAAAATGTTGGCGCCCGTCGCCTCCGCCACCAGCCCGCGATAATCCAGCATCATCGCGTCGCCATAACCGCGCGCCTCGGCTTCGTGCTTGGAAAGCGTGCAGATCATATAGAGACCCGCGGCCTTGGCCTGTGTCGGCGCGCAGTCCGGAGCGGGACGGCGCCAGCGTGAAACCTCCAGCCGGATGCCTTTCAGCTTCTCGCTCGGATCGAAATAGGAGGGCCATTGCCACACCGCGATGGCGACATGGATTTTGGATTTCGGCGCCGCCACCGACATCATCTCCGATCCGCGGTACACCACCGGGCGGATATAGGCGTCGGCGAAACTCTGCGCCGCAACCGCCTCATGCGTCGCCTTGTTGATTTCTTCCTGCGTGAAGGGGATTTTCATGTCGAGGATTTCGGCGCTTTTGAACAGCCGCGCCGTATGCTCCTCAAGCTTGTAGATGCGGTTGCTGTAAAGCCGCTCTCCCTCGAACACACTGGAGGCGTAGTGCAGACCATGCGTCAGGACGTGGATTTTGGCATCCTTCCAGGGCACGAGTTTGCCGTCGAACCACAATGAGCCATCGCGCTGATCGAAGGGAATGATGTCCGCCATATCCATATCCTCGCCGCCCCTTGCCCTAAACGCCTGAGGGGCTTAGTTGTGTCAGCATGTCTGACGTAACTCACGCCGGGCAGTACCCCCGGATTTTTCCCCTATATCTTCGGAATAGACCACCGAGGCAAGGCAAAACGCTGGTGTTTTCCATTTGGCGCAATACCTTTCCACAACAACCCCATTCGCTTAATTTCCGTGCGTTCGGAGAGCGTTTTTTGCACAGTTACACCAAACGCAACGCAGCCATGTCCGGCTGTCAGGCATGAGCGCTCCCGGCACCGCGGTGCAAGACCCGCATCTTCTGGTCGTCGATGACGATGAGAGGCTGCGCGATCTGTTGCAGCGATTCCTGTCGTCCAACGGTTATCGCGTCAGTGCCGCTGCGGACGCCGCCGACGCGCGCGCGCTGATGAAAAGCATCGCCTTCGATCTTCTGATTGTCGACGTGATGATGCCTGGCGAATCCGGCCTGGATCTCACGCGAGCGATTCGCAGCCATTCGCAAATGCCCATTCTCATGCTGACAGCGCGCGGTGAAACTGACGATCGCATTGCGGGCCTGGAGCTTGGTGCGGACGACTATCTGTCAAAGCCCTTCGAACCACGTGAGTTGGTTCTGCGGGTCAATGCATTGTTGCGCCGGGCTGCACCTCCCAAGCAAACGGCGCACGGCGAAGTGAAGATGGGCGATGCCGTGTTCGATCCACAGCGCGCGCAGCTACGCCGCAAGGGCAAGCCTGTAAAGCTGACGAGTTCCGAGGCCGCGCTTCTGCAGCTCTTCGCGGCCAATGCCGGGCGCGCATTTTCCCGCAGCGACTTGTGTACACGGCTCGGCGTGGCATTGGAACGTTCGATCGATGTACAGGTCACACGTCTCCGGCGCAAAATCGAAGAAGACCCCAAACTGCCGCTCTATCTGCAGACGGTGCGCGGCCTAGGATATGTCCTTGTCCCAGACAGCGTCGCCTGACTCGCAAAAATTCCGTATCGGCCAGACGGTCAAACGCCTGCTGCCACGTGGGCTGTTCGGCCGGTCACTCATTATCATCGTGGCGCCGATGGTGATTCTGCAAGGCGTCGTCACCTACGTCTTCTTCGAACGCGACGTGGATGCTTCGACGCGCCGCCTGTCACGCGACATCGCCGCCGACGTGTCGCTGTTGATGGCGATTGAAGACAAGTACCCGCCGAAAGAGCGCGTCGAACTGCGCAATCTAGCGGCCCGCATGTTGCGCTTCGATATCTCCTTTATGCCCGGCCAAAAAATCCCGCCTCCGGCCCGGCAGATTCGCTATCGCAGCAATATCGACCGCGCGCTGGACGACACCATCGCCCAGCAAATCGGTGAAAAGCGCTATTTCCAGACGGGTGGCGCAGGCAACGATTTCGACATTCGCGTGGCAGTACACGACGGTGTTTTGCGCATGATCGTGCCGCGCGAACGGGCCACCGTATCCGCGCCCGACATCTTCGTCCTTTGGATGGTCGGCTCGGCTTTGATCCTGCTGGGCATCGCGATTCTGTTTCTGCGCAACCAGGTCAGACCCATAGAACAGCTGGCGCGCGCCGCGGAAGCTTTTGGCAAGGGCCGCGCCGTGCCGGATTTCAAGCCCTATGGCGCAACCGAGGTGCGCCGCGCCGCACAGGCATTCCTGACCATGCGCGACCGCCTTGAGCGTTATATGCAGCAGCGCACGGAAATGCTGGCCGGCGTGAGTCACGACCTGAAGACGCCCCTGACCCGCATCCGCCTGCAACTCGCTCTGCTCAAGCCGAGTCCCGATATCGAGGCGATGCGCAAGGATGTCGTTCAGATGGAGCATATGCTGAACGAATATCTGGACTTCGCCCGCGGCGGCGCCGGCGAGCAGGCGAGCGTCAACGATCTTGTCGCAGTATCCCGAGAGGCGGCTGAGCGCGCCGTGCGCGCGCGTATGGCGGAACCCCGCCGATTGACCGTGACCGCATCCGAACCGGTGGTCATCGCGGTGAAACCGCACGCGCTGGGGCGTTGTGTCACCAATCTGGTGGACAATGCTCTCAAGCACGGGCGCCACGTGTTCGTTTCAGTCGCGCGCGACGGGCGTTTCGCTGAAATCGTCGTCGATGATGATGGACCGGGAATTCCGGAAACATTGCGTGAAGAGGCATTCCGGCCCTTCACGCGGCTCGATGAGGGCCGCAATCTTCAGACCGGCGGCGTGGGCCTCGGTCTCGCCATCGCGCGCGATATCGCGCGGGCCCATGGCGGCGACCTTGCGCTCGATAAGAGCCCTCAGAACGGATTGCGCGCGACGATCAGAATTCCAGTTTAGCCTTTTAGTATCCTTCGGCGGCCTGCCACAGGCTGAACTTCACACCCTGATCGTCGCTGCAAAGCGAGCCAAGACCGGATGGTGATTTCGTGATGGCTCCCGCCACACCGCCCAATGCGTTTACTTTAGCGGCCACGGCTTCAATACCATCCACCCGAAAGTAGAAGCTCGACAGATCGGCGGGTGCAGCTTTGTTCAATCCGAACGGAAGCCCTGTATTGTTCACGTGTGCGTAGACGTCTTCGACCGGTTGATCGAACGCCCACCCAAAGAGCTCGCCATAGAATTTCGCGGCGCGTTTCACGTCCGGCACCCCAATGGTGAAATAGCCAAGCTCGACGACCAACGGCGCCTCCTATGTCATTTTTCGTAGCGGATAATCCACCACGGTCGCTTTCCAGGATGTGATGGCTTTCACCTCGTGCAGCGTGTGGGGTGGTATCATTGCGGCGCAGCCGGGGCCTGCGATTTAGGTTTTGCCGGCTTGGTATCGACGAAAGCCATCACGCTCTCTCTTTCAAGGTCCGGCCAGCGTCCAAACATGGCCGGCGGGATCGGCAATGCGACAACGGCGCCCTTCATCGACAGTCATGATCTCGACCGGTACCAGCAGCACTGCGCCCGCTTTCACAGCCCGCTCCTGCGCCGCGGAAACGTCGGCGACTTGCACCCACAGATTGAGGGACGTTCCGCCAAGAGCAGATGGGCTCTTTATGCCCAACGCATCCATAGCCGGATACTCATCAGCAAGAAACAGGCGCTGCGATCCGATGCGGAATTCGGAATGACCGATCTTGCCGTTCTCCGGGTCGATCCAGCGTATGATCTCTTCTGCGCCCAAGCCCGCGACGTAAAAATCCAGCGCCTTCGCTGCATCGTGCGCGATCAGATAGATGGAAACATCGGGGCGGTCTTCAGCCATGACCGGATTGTAGCGGAACGCTCGGAAACTGGATTGTAGATTTTTCTCACGCCTCCAACGGGATGTGCTGGAGATAGGGACCGCGCAGCCGGAAATATTCGGTCGGCGTGAATCCGGAGAATTCCTTGAACTCGCGGATAAAGTGCGGCTGGTCATGATAACCGAGGCGCTCGACCAGTTCCATCCAGTCGATGTTCGATGCGGCATGAACGCGGGAAACAACTTGCTGGAAACGGGATATGCGCAAGTAAGCTTTGGGAGTCATGCCCACTTGTTCGGCGAACAGACGAATGAGCTTTTTGGGGCTTACGTCTGCCTCGCGTGCCACTGATTCGATCGAAACGCGGTGTGGGTGGCCGCCAAACAATCGCAGCGCCATCGCGACGGCCGGATGATGTTTCTGCTCCGTGAATCGCCAAGCCATTTCCCGGAACAGGATTTCGATCTTGTCATCCGGTGTAGGCGCCTGCACCAGGCGCTGGTGCAGGCGTTCTGCATCATGACCCCAAATATCGCTTAGAGAAACATGTATGTTCTTGAACTCGCGCGCAGAGCCGCCGAAGAATGCGAAAGCGCCGCCCGGCTTGAACTGCACGCCCAGCATGTGCGGCTGCCAGGCATCGATCGCGAAAGTCCGCGTATGCGTGCCGCACAAGGCGATGCCGGAGAGCAAGTTGCGCTCTCTGTAGCGTTCGCCACCGTACCAGGACAGCGCATCGCCATTCAGATTGACAAAGAGCCCCAAACGGCCTGAGGCCATAACGGTATCCTTGGCGTGGCCCGGGTCGCTGCCCCGCCAATACCAGACATTCTCAATGAATGTGTCGAATGGCGCGCCGGGCTCGAAGGTTTTATAAAGCATTGGTGGCATGTGAGCCGCATGCGGTCGAACGCCGTCTAAAGACCCGGCCATGATTTTCTCCGATCGCAAAAAGGATAGGCGTCAAGCGGCGAGTTCGCCAGCGCGCTTGTTCGCGGCCGCGACGGCGCGCGCCATCAACCGGAACAGGCTCCTGGAGCTCATGAGGATCTTGAGCGCCGCCTCTGTCGTGCCGCCGGGGCTTGTGACGTCTCTGCGAAGTTCCGATGGCGGTCGACCGTCGGCCGCCAAAAGCGCTCCTGCCCCCGTGATTGTCGCGCGTGCGAGTTTTTCCGCCTCAGGCCGCGGCATACCTTCCGCTTCCGCCGCGGCGGCAAGCGTCTCAACCATCAGAAACACATAAGCGGGACCGGAACCGGACACCGCTGTCGTCACGTCGATCAGCTTTTCGTGAGCAACCCAGATCGTGTCGCCCAACGGAGCAAGCAATTGCAGTACGAACTTCCTGTCACCCAGGGAGATATTCCTTGGCGCATAGATCGCACTAATACCCTGCCCGATCGCGCCGGGTGTATTGGGCATCGCGCGCAGGATTTTCGCGCCACGTCCCAAAGCTTTCGTTAGAGTCGCGATGCTCGTCCCGGCCGCGATCGACACCATCATCGTATCGCGCGCGGCGACCGGTCTGAGTCTCGCCGCTTCGGTCCTAAGGATTTGCGGCTTTAGCGCAATGACACAGGCGCGAATACGGCCTTCTGGAATCTCTTCGATGGCCGAAACGAAACGGACACCCTTGAGTTTGGACAAGCCTGCATCGGGTTTCGGTTCGACGGCGATGACCGGGCCGAGACCCCGCGCAACCCAGCCGTGCAACATGGCGCCACCCATGCGGCCGGCACCGACGAGAACGATTGGAGGCTTTACGCCTGACCCGCGCATTCCAGAATGGCGGCGGCGATGGCTTCCTGCGCCGTCTTCCCGCCCCACAGGACGAACTGAAATGCCGGATAGTAATGCTCGCACGCTTCGACCGCGAGGTTGAGCAGCGCCTCGCACTGCGCCGCACTGGCGGCAGCGTCGGGGAAGATCATGGCGTGACGGAACACGACGCTGCCATCGTCCGGCCAGAGATCGAAATGGCCAAGCCACAGCCGCGCGTTCACATGCATCAGCAGGTCGGCAACATTGGAGCGCTTCACCTCATCGCCGATGCGCATGTCGAACGCGGAAGAGAGATGCAGCGATTGAAGATCGTCGCGCCAGGTAAAGCTGAAATGATGGTCTGCCCAGCGCCCGGCCACCGAAAGGTTGAGTTCATCGCGACCCGCCCGTTCGAACTGCCAGCCATTGTCCTCCACCGCCTGCTCGAGCATGTCGAGCGGGTGTGGACCGGCAGGCGTTTCGTTGAGCTGGACGGTCGTCATCAAGGAACTCCTACAACTGGGGTCCGACGCAAATCGAAGCAGTTGAGAGTCAACCTGACACAAGATTTTGTAGTCGCACAAGAGTCTCGATCGAACGATTTTGGATTCCGGACTCTCGTTCACAGCTTTGCGAAATGCTCAGGACTCTTTTTTCAGAGTCGAAACAAGCGCTTCCAGAGAAGCGACGCGCGCCGCAAGCGATTCATTTTCGGTGCGCGCTTTCGCCGCCATCGCCTTCACCGTCTCGAATTCGTCGCGATGAATGAGGTTCATATCCGCCACCAGCCGCTCCATACGCTGGCGAACGATGCTCTCGATCTCGTTGCGCAGGCTGTTGGCGGCGCCAGCGGCGTCTGTGAACAACTTGGCCATTCCGTCGAGAAAAGGATTGTCGGTCTGCATGGGATCACCTCCGGGACCTAATATAGGCATCCGGCTTTGAATAGCGAAGCGGCGCAAATCAGCTTACGATTCGACCGCTGCCGAAAGCGTCTCTGCCATGGTCATTCCGTTTCCCCAGATCGATCCGGTCCTGATCAAGATCGGACCGCTTTCTATCCGCTGGTACGCCATCGCGTATATCTCCGGGCTGCTGCTCGGATGGTGGGCTGTTCTGCTCATGCTGCGGCAGAAGACGCTGTGGACGAATCCACCGTTCAACGGAAAACCGCCAGCGACGGAGGAGCAGATCGGAGACTTCGTCGTCTGGGCAACGCTTGGCGTTATCATCGGCGGCCGGCTCGGCTGGGTCATCTTCTACGGTATCTTCCTCTGCACCGCTTCGCCGCAGGGTAATTTCTGTCAGGGCCTTCCTATGGGATTTTTGACGAATCCCATTCGCATCGTTGCCGCCTGGGAAGGTGGTATGTCGTTCCACGGAGCCGTGATCGGTGTGATCCTGGCGCTGTGGCTGTTTTCCCGAAAGCACAAACTCAGCTTCTTTTCCATGGGCGATCTGGTCTGTCTGGTACAGCCCATCGGGCAATTCTTTGGTCGCCTCGCGAACTTTGTGAATGGTGAGTTGTGGGGCAAGCCTGCGGATGTTCCATGGGCGATGGTATTCCCGCGCGCCAATGACGGAACTCCACGCCATCCCAGCCAGCTCTACGAAGCGGCGCTGGAAGGTATTCTGTTGTTTGTTGTCCTGCAGATATGTCTTCGTGTGTTCCGGCTGCATGAGCGGCCCGGCCTGATCAGCGCGATCTTCCTGTTCGGCTATGGGATGCTGCGCTTCGTCGTGGAGTTTTTCCGCGAACCCGACACACCATTTCTCGGCTGGTTCAGCATGGGCCAGGCGTTGTCGGTAGGCCTGCTGATCGCAGGCTCGTACCTTGCCTGGTATGTGTTGAAGGAAACGAAAGCAGCGTGAACGCCCTTGGCCAGCGCGTTGCCGCCGTGGTTGCGGCGCAAGGACCGATCTCCATTGCGGAGTTCATGACCATCGCGTTGCACGATCCGCAGGCGGGCTACTACGCCACCCGCGATCCGCTGGGCGCGGCCGGCGATTTCATCACCGCGCCAGAGATCAGCCAGATGTTCGGCGAATTTCTGGGCCTCTGGTGCGTGCAGGTCTGGCACGATCAGGCAAGACCAGCACACAAAAGACTTGTCGAACTCGGCCCGGGTCGCGCCACGCTCCTGGCCGACGCTCTACGCGCCATGCGGGTTGCGCCTGAATTCCTGAACGATCTGGAAATCGTACTGGTCGAGGCGAGCCCGGCACTCCGTGATGTACAACGCAAAAATCTGAAAGTGTGGAGCGACAAGATTCGCTGGATCACGCAGTTCGACGAATCTCTTGAAGACCGGCCGCTATTCCTTTTGGCCAACGAATTCTTCGACGCGCTGCCGATCCGGCAATATGTGAAGGCCAAGCGGGGCTGGTGCGAGCGCATCGTGACCGTCGATGCCGACGGCGCGCTCGCATTTGCGTTGTCGCCGGCGCCCACAAACATAACCATTCCCCCCGATCGCGAATTTGCGCCGGATGGCGCAGTCTACGAGGTATCACCCTCCAGTTTCGCGCTCATCGAGAAAATCGCACGCGTTATTGCACAACAGGGGGGCGGTGCGTTGATCGTCGACTATGGCTACGACGCGCCGGGTTTTGGAGAGACGTTGCAGGCCGTTGCCGAGCATGAATTTGCAGCGGTTCTTGCGGATCTTGGCGAAGGCGATCTTTCCGCCCATGTGGATTTTCTGGCGTTCGCGTCGCATGCCAAAGACGCTGGCGCTGCGTCTTACGGACCCATCGCGCAAGGTGATTTTCTCGAAGACCTCGGGCTGCGCCAGCGCGCGGAACAGTTGGGCGCGAAAAACCCACAGGCCGCTGAGGCAATTTCGAAGGCTGTCGACCGGTTGGTGACGCCGGAGCAGATGGGCACGCTGTTCAAGGCGTTGGCGATCATGCCAAAGACAGCGCACAAACCTCCGGGCTTTTGATGAACGTTCTTCACGCGAATACTCTTCGAAGCGACGGCATCGCGCACGGATTCTTCGGGCGTCGCGGCGGCGTTTCGAAAGGCATCTTCGCGTCGCTGAATTGCGGACCGGGATCGGGCGACGAGCGCGGCGATGTGGTAGCGAACCGCGACCGAGTGGTTGATACACTTTCACCAGACACATCCCTTCTGACGCTCTACCAAATCCACAGCGGCGAAGCGGTCACCGTGACCGCGCCGTGGAACATCGGGGAGGGTCCAAAGGCTGACGCAATGGCGACCAACGTGCCCAACCTGGCCCTCGGCATCCTTACGGCCGATTGCGCGCCAGTACTTTTCGCAGATAGCGAGGCCGGAGTGATCGGCGCCGCGCATGCCGGTTGGAAGGGCGCACTTGGCGGCGTGACCGATTCCACTGTTGCCGCGATGGAGACGCTGGGCGCGAACCGCAACAGAATTGTGGCCGCGATCGGTCCGTGTATCAGCCAGGCGAACTACGAAGTCGGCACCGAATTCCGCGAGCGATTCTTGGAATCGGGCACGAACTTCTCGCGCTTCTTCGTTCCAAGCGACCGGCCAGACCATTTCCGTTTTGACCTGGAAGGCTTCGTCGCGCAGCGTCTTGACGGCGCAGGCATCGCGTATGAGCGGCTCTCGACCTGCACTTATGCCGCAGAAGACGATTTCTTCAGTTTCCGGCGATCTACCCACCGCAGCGAAAAAGATTATGGGCGACAGGTGTCCGCAATCGTATTGAAAACCTGAAAAGCCGGTTTACCGCCCCTACCCCGATTGCTAAAAGCCGGTCATTAAACCGTCACAGCCGGAGCGTGCCCTTCATGAGCGAGAACAGCGGAGCCCGCGGCATGAAACTGCTGGCCGGCAATTCCAACCGCGCGCTGGCTGAGGCGATGGGCCAGTATCTCAATCTGCCTCTGGTAAAGGCGGTGGTTCGCCGCTTTGCCGACATGGAAGTATTCGTCGAAATTCAGGAGAACGTCCGCGGCGAGGACATCTTCGTCATTCAATCGACGAGTTTCCCGGCCAACGACAATCTGATGGAACTGCTGATCGTGATCGATGCGCTGCGCCGCGCCTCGGCACGCCGCGTCACCGCCGTGATCCCCTATTTCGGTTATGCACGTCAGGACCGCAAAGTCGGACCGCGCACGCCGATCTCCGCCAAGCTGGTCGCAAACCTGATCACCCGCGCGGGCGCAGATCGGGTACTCACCGTCGATCTCCATGCTGGCCAGATCCAAGGCTTCTTCGACATCCCGACGGACAATCTCTATGCGATGCCCGTGATCGTCCGCGACATCCAGGATTATCTGGGCCACGACAATCTCATGATCGTGTCGCCGGATGTCGGCGGCGTGGTTCGTGCGCGCGCGTTGGCAAAGCGTCTGGGCGGAGACCTCGCCATCGTCGACAAGCGCCGCGAGCGCGCCGGCGAGTCCGAAGTCATGAACATCATCGGCGATGTCGAGGGACGGTCGTGCATTCTGATCGACGACATCGTCGATTCCGGCGGAACGATCTGCAACGCCGCCGAAGCCCTGCTGCGCGAAGGCGCGAAGGATGTCTGTGCCTACGCGACACACGGCGTACTGTCTGGCGGCGCGGTCGCGCGCATCAAAGGCTCCAAGCTCAAATCTATGGTGATAACCGATTCCATCGCCGCGACCGAAGACGTTGCGAAGTGCGCCAATATCCGCCGCATCTCGATCGCGCCATTGATCGGCGAAGCGATGCGCCGCATCAACAACGAAGAAAGCGTGTCGAGCCTGTTTGACTGAGGGGAGGAGTTTATGCCCACTGCCGCCAACATTCGCAAAATCGCACTGGCGCTGGATGGCGTGACGGAGATCGATCACTTCGCGCGGCCCGCGTTTCGTACCAAGAAGCGCATCTTCGCCGTTATCCGTCCGGACGGGCTCTATCTTAATTTGCCGGACGAAAGGAAAGAATTTCTGTTCGAGGCCGATCCAAAGGCGTTCGTCAAATATATGTGGGGCAAGACCGCCAACGTGATCGTCCAGCCTGGGCGTGTTTCGACGAAGGAACTCGCCGCACTGATCCGTGAGGCGTGGGAGTTCAATCTTCCGCCTCCCCCAAAAGCCGCAAAGCCGAAGCCGACCCGGAAGTAGAGATTCCTTGACGCACACTGGCGCGAATCGCGCGGGTCAGGCACAAAAGCGTCATGGAGCATCTTCCACAACCGCCTGCGGACGACACCATCGCCGGCTTCGCCCGGAAAGTGGTGGTGGCGATCCTCATTGCCGCCGTGCTGCTGGCGTTCTGGCAGATCAGCCAAGTGCTGGTGCTGGGCTTCGGCGGCGTTGTGGTCGCGGTCGTGCTGCGCAACATGGCTTCACCGGTTCAGCGCTACCTGCGGGTGTCCGATCACGTCGCACTTCTGATCACGACAATCGGCCTGCTCGCGCTCGCGATCACGTTTTTTGTGATCTTTGGCGGCTTGGCCATCGATCAGTTCTCGGCCCTGCTCAACGAAATTCCCGGTGCCGTCGTCGGCGGCCGCAAATGGTTGCAACAATATGTCGAGGGCCGCTGGTTCCTCGCCCTGTTGGGTCACACGGGCATGCCATCCGGCGAGACGCTGCTGCAGGCACTCCCGATCGCGGGCGGCGTGCTTGGCGGGATTAGCGAGGCGCTCCTGGTAATTCTGGTTGGAATCTATCTGGCGGCCGATCCGCAGGCCTATATGCGCAGCGTCGTGCGTCTGTTCCCGCCGCATCGGCGCATTCGCGTGAGCCACATCCTCAACGCCATCGCAGGTGCATTGCAGAAATGGCTTGTCGGCATGGCCTTCGACATGCTGTTCGTGGGCGTGCTGACAGGCCTCCTGATGTGGCTGGTCGGTGTGCCGTTGCCCTTCGCACTCGGCGTGCTGACAGGTGTTTCCGTTTTCGTGCCTTACATAGGCCCGGCCATCGCCTGCATCCCGGGACTTCTGCTGGCGCTGAGCGTCAGCCCAACGCTCGCCCTCTATGCCGCCATTGTTTACGCCGTGGCGCTTGGGATCGAGGGCAATGTGACCCAGCCGCTGCTGCAGCGCTGGGCGGTCTCCCTGTCGCCGGTCATTAACCTCCTGGCGATTGTGGCATTTGGCATCATTTTCGGGCTGTGGGGCGCAGTTCTGGGGACCCCGATGGCCGTGGCGCTCACCGTTCTGATCCGGATGGCTTATATCGAGGACACGCTGGAGGCCCGGCCAGCCGCCGAAGCGCGTCCCCAAGCCTGAAGAGCCAGGTTGCGCGCAGGCCGACCTTCCGCTAAAAGCCCCGCTTTCCTGGCCTGAGGATGGACGAAAAGGCCGGAAACCCAAGGATTTCTCGCCATGCGACAGATACAGGAATTGAACGCCGAAGCGCGCACCGGTACGGGCAAGGGCCCATCCTACCAGACGCGCCAGAAAGGCCGGATTCCGGCCGTCGTTTATGGCGGTACGGAGAAACCGGAGAACGTGTCGGTCGATTCCCACGCGCTCGGCCAGCATGTCGAAGCCGGCGGCTTCCTCACCACGCTGTTCATGCTCGACGTTCAGGGCAAGAAGCAGCGCGTGATCCCGCGCCAGGTTCAACTCGACCCCGTGACCGATCGCCCGGTCCATGTCGATTTCATGCGCCTTGCCAAAGGCGCGAAGGTTCGTCTCGAGATTCCTGTGCGCTTCAAGGGCCACGAAGCTTCGCCGGGCCTGAAGCGCGGCGGCGTGCTCAACATCGTCCGCCACGAGATCGAGATGCTTCTGGACGCCGATCACATTCCAGACTTCCTCGAAGGCGATCTTTCCGGCCTCGACATCCACGGCACGCTGCACTTCAACGATTTCAAGTTGCCGGAAGGCGCGAAGACCACGATTCGCGAAGAAAATTTCACTGTCGCCTCGATCGTGGCGCCGACCAGCGTGCTCGAAGAACAGCGTGCTGCCGCAGCTGCGGCGGCTGCCGCCGCATCGGCCCCGGCCGCGGAAGAAGGTGCTGCCCCGGCCGCTGGCGCCGCGCCTGCCGCCGGTGCCGCACCCGCCGCGGCCGCGAAGGCCCCGGAGAAAAAGTAATTTCTCCGGCCCGTCGGGGCCCACGCAATGTCGGACATGCCGCTTCTCATCGCCGGTCTCGGGAACCCGGGCGCCGAGTACGCGCGCAACCGCCACAACGCAGGCTTCATGGCGGTCGATACGATCCACGAGAGCTACGAGTTCGGTCCCTGGCGTTCGCGCTTTCAGGGCCTGATCAGCGAAGGCGCGCTCGACAAACGAAAGACTTATCTGCTCAAGCCCATGACCTATATGAACGAGAGCGGCACCTCGGTCGGTCCCGCGCTGCGGTTCTTCAAGCTGCCGCTTTCGGCGCTGGTCGTCATGCATGACGAAATCGATCTGGCTGCCGCGAAGCTGAAGGTGAAAACCGGCGGCGGCGACGCAGGCAACAACGGCGCGCGTTCGATTACCGCAACGTTGGGTCCCGACTATCGCCGTGTGCGCATCGGCATCGGACATCCCGGCGAAAAGCACCGCGTGCAGGGTCATGTGCTCGGCAATTTCTCGAAGGCCGACGAAGACTGGCTTGTGCCGATGCTCAGCGTGATTGCCGACGCAGCACCGCTGCTTGCGAAAGACGATGATGTCGGCTTCATGAACAAGGTTGCGCTGCTGACGAAGCCGCCGGCCGAAAAAGACAAGCCGCAAGGGAAAGACGAATAATGGGTTTCAAATGCGGCATCGTGGGACTGCCCAATGTCGGCAAGTCCACACTCTTCAACGCCCTGACGCAGACCGCGGCGGCGCAGGCGGCGAATTATCCGTTCTGCACCATCGAGCCCAATGTCGGCGACGTGGCGGTGCCGGATCCGCGGCTCGACAAGCTCGCCGTTATTGCCAAATCGGCCGAGATCATTCCGACCCGCATCACCTTCGTGGATATCGCGGGCCTTGTGCGCGGCGCGTCCAAAGGCGAAGGCCTGGGCAACCAGTTCCTCGCCAACATCCGCGAAGTCGATGCGATAGTCCATGTGCTGCGCTGTTTCGAGGACGACGACATCACCCATGTCGAAGGCAAGATCGATCCGGTCGGCGACGCCGACACGGTCGAAACCGAATTAATGCTCGCCGACCTCGAAAGCCTCGAACGCCGCGCTATTCCGGTCGAGAAGAAGGCCAAGTCCGGCGAAAAAGAAGCGAAGGAAGCCTTCGCGCTGATGACCAAGGCTCTGACGCTTCTGCGCGACGGCAAACCCGCGCGTCTGGCCGACCTGACGCCGGAGGAACGCGAACCCTATCGCCAGCTCGGACTGATGACGGCGAAGCCCGTACTCTATGTCTGCAATGTCGATGAAAGCTCAGCCGCGACTGGCAACGGGTACTCCGCCGCCGTTGAGGAGATGGCGCAACGGCAAGGTGCGGGTTCTGTCGTTATCTCCGCCCGCATCGAAGAAGAGGTCGCCCAGCTTCCGGCCGGCGAACGCGAGGAATTCCTGTCGAGCCTCGGTCTCGAAGAACCGGGGTTGAACCGGCTGATCCGCGCGGGCTATGCCCTGCTCGGCCTCGTCACGTTCTTCACGGCCGGCCCCAAGGAAGCCCGCGCCTGGACGGTAGCCAGAGGCTCCCGCGCGCCACAGGGCGCCGGCGTGATCCATACCGATTTCGAACATGGCTTCATCCGCGCCGAGACGATCGCCTACAACGACTACGTCGCCAACAACGGCGAGAGCGGCGCGCGGGATGCGGGGAAATTCCGCCTTGAGGGCAAGGACTATGTCATCGCCGATGGCGACGTGATGCATTTCCGGTTCAATACCTGAGTCGGAAAGCCGCAATCCCGGCGTGTGGCCGCTATCGGCCCTATGGCATATGGTTTGCTGTTTCCATGACCGACATGACCAGCACGCTCTATTTCGAAGATTTCCCGGTCGGCCGCACTTTCGAGTGCGGGCCTTACACCGTGACCAAAGAAGAGATCGTCGAGTTCGCGCGGGAGTTCGACCCGCAGCCGCATCATCTGGACGAGGACGCGGCAAAGCAATCGATGCTGGGCGGACTGGCGGCGTCGGGCTTCCACATCTGCGCCATGACGATGCGGATGTTCGCCGACCACATGATCCCGAAGATGGCGGCGCGTGGCGGTTCCGGCTCGCGCGAAACACGCTGGATGAAACCCGTGCGGCCGGGCGATGTTCTGCGTGTCGAGGCCACAGTCGCCGCCACCAAGGAATCCCGCGGCCGCACCGATATCGGGCACGTCACCTTCGAATGCCGCGTCTACAACAGAACGGAGCAGGTGGCCGTCGTCTACATGACACCCGTTATCGCCAAGCAGAGCGCCTCATGAGCGCGCTTTTCTGGGAGGATGTCGAGATCGGAACGCGTCGCGATCTGGGCACGTACACCTTTACGGAAGACGAGATCATCCGCTTCGCAAGGAAGTACGATCCGCAGGTCTTCCATGTCGATCCCGAGGCTGCGAAGCAATCCATCTTCGGTGGATTGATCGCCAGCGGCTGGCACACCGCCGCGATCTGGATGAAGCTTTCCCTCGCCGAGCGTGAGGCCTCCAAGGGCACGACGCCACTGATGCGTGCGGGTGTATCGCCGGGTTTCGACGACATGCGCTGGATAAAGCCCGTGCGGCCGGGGATGACAGTGCGCTTTTCGTCCGAAGTGTGCGGCAAGCAGGAACTCGCCTCACGGCCCGAACTCGGCCTCGTGCTCAGCCGAAACAAGGCATATGACGAGAACGGCGACCTTCTGTTCCAATTCACCGGCAAGGGCTTCGTGCAACGCCGCCCGAAAGCCTGAATCGCGCCCCACTTTGGCCTCACGTCAGGCATCGACTGATTGCGCGTTGCCAGCGGAGGGGGTCCGAAATGCTACGCCGATTTTCTTGCCTACTGATATTCGTTCTCGTGCTCGCGGGTTGTGGCCGCCAGCAAAATGAACAGCTTCTGGCTCTACATATGCGCGCGCCGACACCTGCGCAGATCGCAGCTCCCGACATCGCGATAGCACCGGACGCTTCCGGTCAGATTTTCAGCTATAGTCACATGATCTCGCTGCTGATGGCCCACGACGCAATTCGCGAACGCTATGACCGCGCGCGTCAGCTTTGCCTCGGCGAGCGCGCTCTACAGTGCAAATTGCTGACCGCGAGATTCGACGATAGCGATGTAGCAACCGCCCATCTTGAAGTCGCGCTCCCTCACGGAGAAATTGCGGCTTACCAAATGAATTTGCTGAAACCCGTCTCGAAAGACAAAGATGGCGTCCAGATCAACTCGCGAACGACACAGGCTGAAAGCGTCGAAACGCAAGCGAACGACATCGACAGAAAAGTGACCCAACTCACGAAATATCGCGACGGTCTGGCCGAACTCACCAAACGGCCCAACCTCAACGTTGACGACTTCATCAAGGTGCAGCAGGAGCTATCCAAGACAGAAGCCGATCTGGACGAGGCACTGTCGCAAAAGCGCGACATTGGCAGCCGGATCGCACGGGAAAGCCTGACAATCGATCTGAATCAGCGGTTCGAAACCGCATCGCCGCTCGGTCAGGCCATGCGGGATTCCGGCGACCTTCTACTAGGAAGCACCGCCGACGTGTTGCGTTTTGTCGTGCAAATGATTCCCTGGCTACCAGTGATGGCGGGCCTACTTTTCCTGTTGCGGTGGGTCGTCCCCAAGATTGCGCGCCGCCGCGTTGCCGTTGCAAAGTCCGGGGAGGTTCAACAACGGAGCGTGATGTGACGAACGGCACAATGATCAAAATGAAGATGAGCGATGGGGCCGAGATCGGCGTCTATCGCGTCGGGCCCAAAGGCGCGCGGCGCGGCGGACTGGTCCTGATCCAGGAAATCTTCGGTGTCACCGAGCACATCAAGGAAACCTGCGACAAGTTCGCGGACGAAGGCTACGAAGTGCTCGGGCCCGCGCTGTACGACCGCGAGGAACCCGGCTTCCAGGCAACCTATTCGCCGGAAGATATCCAGAAAGCGATCAAGATCGCGCGCGGCGATCATCCATTCGATCTCTCCATCCAGGACACGCAGACCTGCATCGATGCGCTGAAGGGCAGAGGTGCGGTGTTCATCACCGGCTATTGCTATGGCGGCACGGTGACGTGGGCGGCGGCGGCCAAATGCGACGGCCTCGCCGCGGCGTCAGGTTATTACGGCGGACAGATCGCGCAGATGAACGATCTCCAGCCGAGATGCCCGACGATTCTGCATTTTGGCGAGAACGATCACGGCATTCCGCTGAGCGATGTCGAGAAAATCCGCAGCAGCCATCCCGAGGTGAAGGTCTATGTCTATGACGGCTGCGGCCACGGCTTCAATTCCGACCGCCGCACCGATTACAACGACGAAGCCCACAAACTCGGCATGAAACGGACGCTGGAACTTTTCCGGGCTAATGGGGGTTAGTGGACAGCCCTTATATCGTCGGCTGAACCGGTGCGGCAGATAAATCCAGCTTCTTGATTCGAGGCATGAAGACCTGTCTGAACTTGGCATTCATATCCACCAACCAATCTATTTGCGGTCCCCAGCTTTCTTTGTCGTTCAGGTCGATATCGCGCGATAAAAGTATCGTTTTGTCGCGATTTTCAGGGTTAGGATTCCATTGTAGTGCAGTTCCGATCTCCTGCTCTATCGCGTTTTTGTCTTTAAGAAGTTGATCTAAGACCGCATCAGCGACGCGATTGTGCAGATATACCCGAAGGCCAACCCTTCCTTCATCGGTGTTCAATATATTCGACAAGTGAATAAAGCTTCGACCTAAGGGCACGTTAAACCAGTATTTGGGCGCCGGCGTCTCTGCCGAAAGAACAACCTTTTTCTCCAATAGTCTTGCCTTGAATGCCTCCCAAAAAGCCAATTGGATCTGTCGACTCTCGCTTATCTCGCCTGATGATTTCTCAATGGCAGCGGCCTTCACCAACTCATTGGGGCGTTCAACCACCTCAAACTCTACAGCAGGACGCGAATTGTCGATCTGCAGTACCTTCGGGCGGACCGCATAGAGTGATAGCTCTTCGCTAGTATGCTCATTCAACCATTCGATCGCCCTTTGATGTTCCTCTGTAAAATGCTCAGCTATCCAAATCACCGTCGAAGCACCGAGAGTGGCGCCATACGTGATCAGCTTCCCCAAATGATCGTGATCCGTTTTGTTGAATTGAATCTCAATTACAACATACTGATCGCGCGCGTCCTTTGCTAAAATATCAGCAAAGTATGGTCCTACCGGCACTTGAGCACGCTCAAACTGTAACTCGATTCCGAGTTTTTCAGAAAACGCAGCTAGGTTTTCCTCTTGGACCAACCACGGCGCGAAGTCGTCGGCTTCCCGCGGCCAAACCTGTTTGAGCTTCAGATATTTTAGTCCTCCCAGATCAACCATTGTTCCCTCTCAGCGCAGCGCCGCCTCGATATTTCCGCCATCGACCGTGATCACGGCAGCGGTCGTTTTTTCGGCGTGGGCGAGATAGACGAAGGCTTCAGCGACTTCGGCGGCATAGACCTCGCGGCCCAGCAGATTTCCGCTCATATAGGTTTCTTCCGAAACGCCGCGCGCCTTGGAGCGCGCCGCGACTATGTCGTCGGTAAGAAGGCCGGTGCGCACGCGGTCGGCATTCACGGCGTTGGCGCGGATGCCGTCCTTGCCATGATCGAGCGCGTATTGGCGCACGAGGAACAAAGTTGCAGCCTTGGGCAATCCGTAAGGCCCGAAATCCTTGCCCGGATTGACCGCCTGCTTGGACGTGTTGAACAGCAGGCAGCCATAGGTGTTCTGCGCGCGCATGATCTTCACCGCGGCCTGCGCGACGCTCTGATGCGCGAAGAAGTTCAACTCAAAGGATTTGCGCAACACTTCGTCTTCGACCGAGCCGATATTGCCCTGCCACGCGGCGCCGGCGTTGGAGACGACGATGTCGACGCCGCCGAACGCTTCCACCACCTTTTCGAACGCAGCGTGGACGCTCGCCGGATCGGTGACATCGCACTGGATCGCGAGCGCGTGCTTGTGCACGGCCCTCGCGGCCTTCACCGCCATGTCGTGATCGCGGTCGAGGATCGCGATCTCCGCGCCTTCCGCCGCCATCGCTTTCGCCGTGGCAGCACCGATGCCGGAGCCGCCGCCGGTGATCACGCAGACCTGGCGCGAGAGCGCCTTCTCGTTCGATTTGCCGAGCTTGGCCTGCTCCAGCGACCAGTACTCCACCTCGAACATATCGTTCTCGGAGATACATCTGTATTCGCCGATCGCTTCCGCGTCGGTGATGACCTCGATCGTGTTCTCCGCGATGTCGGCGGCGATGGCAGCGTCTTTCGCGGTCGCGCCAAGGCCGAACATGCCGACGCCGGGCACGAGCACCACGCGCGGCAGCGGATCGAGCTCTTTCTTCTTCGGCGTCGAGGTCGCGTTGTTGCGCGCGAAATAGTCGTGATAGTGCGCGACGAATTTGTCGACGGCCGCTATCACGTCCTTCTTCCACTCGTCGAGCTTGTGCGCGTCCGGCGCGGGCACGATCAGCGGCCAGTTCTTGGTGCGGATCGTATGATCGGGCGTCACCACGCCGACCTGGCTGTAGCGCGCGAGATCGGCGCCGTTCACATAATTCAGGATGGCGGGCGACGAACGGAAGCAAAGAATCTGCCGTTTCACCGTTCCAGCCATCGCGTTGCGCTCGATAGCGACGGCGCCACGCAGAATCGGCGCGATGTCGGCAACGCGCGCGATGTGCTCCGGCAGCTTCGCGGGCTTGAGCGGCTTGCGATCCTTCTGAAGACGCTCCTCCGCCAGTGTGACGAATTCGATCATCTTCTCGTAAGCGGTCTTTGCGTCCTCGGCGAAAGTGAAGATGCCGTGGCGCGGCAGGATCAGGCCTTCGACCTTCGGATTGGCGTCGAACACGTCGGCCACCGCTTTCGCGAGCGTAAATCCCGGAATGAAATACGGCACATAGGCGACACGCGAACCGTAGATCTCACGCGCGGTCTTCTCACCATCGGGCTGATCGGTGATCGCGAGCACCGCGGTCGAATGCGTGTGGTCGATGAATTTGTGCGGCAGGAATGCGTGCAGGAGCGTTTCCACACTCGGGTTCGGTGCGGACGCATCCAGCAGATTGATACGCTGGAAGTTGACCATGTCCTCGTCGCTGAGCGTGTTGAGGCGGCGCAACCGGCGCAATTCGGCGAGGCGCACCGCCGGCAGGCCCTGCGGCTCGATATTGCCCATGTCCCAGCCGCTGCCTTTCACGCACAGCACGTCGACGTCTTCGCCGAGCTGGTCTTTCGCGGCCGTCTTCACCGACGTGTTGCCACCGCCGTGGAGCACAAGTTTCGGATCGGAACCGAGCAGCCGCGTCGTATAGGTGCGCAGCGCGAGGTCCTCGCTCACACCCTGCGCCGCATAGCGCTTCACAAAATCTTGTGCCTCGGAATCCGAAAACCGCGACTGCATGATATTTGAAACTCGATTCTCAACAATTTTTGCCAACAGAGGGTCCGCGCCACCCTGTACAGGGCCGTCAGGTGGCGGGGAAGAGGCTGCGTAGGCCCTGCTCCGTCGCGGCGCAAGTGCCTCGTTCGGTGATGAAACCGGTGACGAGACGTGCCGGCGTGACGTCGAAACCGGGATTGGCGGCGGGCGAACCCGGCGCCGCGATTTCGACCGTCGCCAGGGTTCCAGATGGGGTCCGCCCAGTCATTTTCAAGAGCTCGTCCGGCGATCTTTCTTCGATGGGGATGTCGCGGCCATCGGCGAGCGTCCAGTCGATGGTCGATGACGGCAGCGCGACATAGAACGGCACGTCATTGTCCTTCGCGGCGAGCGCTTTCAGATACGTTCCGATCTTGTTGGCAACATCGCCGTTCGATGTGACGCGGTCGGTGCCGACGATGCAGAGATCGACGCGGCCTTCCTGCATGTAGTGACCGCCGGCATTGTCGGCGATGATCGTGTGGTTCACGCCATGCGCGCCGAGTTCATAGGCGGTGAGCGAGGCGCCCTGGTTGCGCGGCCGCGTCTCGTCCACCCACACATGAATCGGAATGCCCGCGTCATGCGCCATGTAGATCGGCGCCAGCGCCGTGCCCCAATCGACACAGGCAAGCCAGCCCGCATTGCAATGGGTGAGCACGTTGAGCGTCGCGCCATTCTTCTTCGCGGCTGCGTCTTTGAGAATCTTGAAACCGTGCTCGCCGATGGAATGACAGACCGCGACATCCTCGTCCGCGATCTTCGCGGCTTCCGCCCAGGCAATCGCGGCGCGCTGTTCGTGCGGTTGATTGCGCAGCACATCGCACATCCGCTTCAGCGCCCAGCGCAGATTGATCGCGGTCGGCCGCGTCTCAGCGAGAATATCGTGCGCGCGGTCCAGTGCCTGGTCCGACGCATCCACGCGCATCGCCAGCGCGATGCCGTATGCCGCGGTCGCTCCGATCAGCGGCGCACCGCGCACGACCATCGCCTTGATTGCATGCGCCGCGTCTTCCATCGACGCAAGTTCCAGCGTCTCGAACGCATGCGGCAGCTTCGTCTGGTCGATGATGCCGACCTTGCTGTCACCAATGGGCCAGATGGTGCGATAGGCCTTGCCGTGGATTTTCATGCGCTCTCCTACCCTCCCCTTGAGGGAGGGTCGATAATTTGCGTAACGCAGTGAAGCAAATTTCGGGGAGGGGATTGTGACAGATCACCCCTCCCCGAAGCGCTTCGCGCTTCGACCCTCCCTCAAGGGGAGGGTGGATTCTAATGCCCCTCGAAGCTCACCAGCGCCTTCACGTCCTGGCCGAAGGCGCGGATCTTGTCGGCGCCGCCGAGTTCCGGCAGGTCCACGAGGAAGCAGCAGCCGATCACCTTTGCGCCCGCGCGCTGCATCAGCTTGATCGCCGCGAAGGCTGTGCCGCCGGTGGCGATCAGGTCGTCCACGATGATGACAGTGTCGCCTTCCTTCACCGCGTCGATGTGGATTTCGATCCGGTCCTTGCCATATTCGAGATCGTAATCCTCGCCCAGCACGCCATAAGGCAGCTTGCCCTTCTTGCGGATCGGCACGAAGCCGACGCCAAGCTGATGCGCGATCGCGCCGCCAAGAATGAACCCGCGCGCCTCGATGCCCGCAACCTTGTCGATGCGGACGCCTTTGTAGTGCGCGACCATCTGATCGATGGTCTTACGGAAAGCCTCAGCATCGCCAAACAGGGTCGTGACATCGCGGAACATAATTCCCGGCTTTGGGAAATCGGGGATCGTGCGGATCGCGGATTTGATGTCCATGCGTTCAATCCTCAAAAAGAGTTCACGCGGAGACGCGGAGCCGCGGAGGTTTCATCGAGCCTGTCTGATATTCGCCGTTGAGATGTTGGCGCGCAACGCGCGCCGATTTCAGCCACCGCCCGGCAGGGGAGAATGTTCCTCCGCGACTCCGCGCCTCCGCGTGACACCTTCACTTTTTCAACACCCGTCCCGCCACGGCATCGAGCTTCGCGAAAAGAGAACGATCGCGCTTTTCCGGTGCGGTGATGAAGGCGGTGTCTAGGACGTTGTCGATGGCGGGCGACGGCTGACGCTCCGGGCCGAGCTTCGGCGCGACGGCCATCACGAGCTTGCGCGCGTTCTCGGCGTTGCCGGTCAAGACCTTGATCACCTGATCGACGGTGACGTGGTCGTGGCTCGGGTGCCAGCAATCGTAGTCCGTCACCATGGCGACGAGCGCGTAGGGCAGCTCGGCCTCGCGCGCGAGCTTGGCCTCCGGCATCGCGGTCATGCCGATCACCGAACAGCCCCAGGATTTGTAGAGCAGCGATTCTGCGAGCGAGGAGAATTGCGGTCCTTCCATCGCCAGATAGGTTCCACCGGCGGAATGCTGGATGTTCGCCTCGCGCGCGGCATCGGCCAGCGCCTTCGACAGTTTCGCGCACACCGGATGCGCCATCGACACGTGCGCCACGAAACCGGGACCGAAGAAACTCTTCTCGCGATTATGCGTGCGATCAATGAACTGGTCGACGATGACGAACATGCCGGGTGGCAATTCTTCCTTGAACGAGCCGCAGGCGGAAACCGAGATCACATCGGTGACGCCAGCGCGTTTCAGCGCGTCGATATTGGCGCGGTAGTTGATCGACGTCGGCGTCTGGATATGGCCGCGGCCATGGCGCGGCAGGAAGACGAGATCGACGCCCTTGAAGGTGCCGAACAGAAGCGCGTCCGACGGCTCGCCCCACGGGCTGGTCACGCGCTGCCAGCGCGCATTTTCAAGACCAGCGATGTCATAAACGCCGCTGCCGCCGATAATTCCGAGAACTGTCTTTGTCATGGCCGGGCTTTTAGCATGCGCGCCCCGCGGAACAAGCTAGTGCGCGTCTTTCCAGACCCGGCGATAGGACAGGAACAGCAGGCCCGACAGCAGCAGCATGAACGCCATGACGCCGAGGCCGATATGCTTGCGCTCTTCCATCTTGGGCTCGGACGCCCAGGTCAGGAAGGTCACGACATCGTGCGCTTCGTTCTCGATCGTCGCCGGCGTTCCGTCCGCATACGTCACCGAGTCGGCGCGCAGCGGCGGCGGCATGGAGATGTTCCGGCCTGCGAAATAGGGATCGTAATACTTGCCGTCGATCACCTTGAAGCCGTGCGGCACCGGCGAGCCGTCACCCGTGACGATCGAATAGACATATTGCGGGCCGCCATCGCGCGCCTTGACGATCAGCGACAGATCGGGCGGCAGCGCGCCGCCGTTGTTCGCGCGCGCCGCGTTCTCGTTCGGGAACGGTGGCGGAAAATGATCGGCGAGGATGCCCGCGCGCGTCAGCGGCTGGCCCTTGTCGTCCACCGTTTCGCCCTTGTCGTTGGGCTCGGCCGGAATCTTGTAGCCGGCGGCAATCGCCTTCGCCTGCGCCTCGCTGAAGCCGAACGTGAGATCGTGGAAGGCGATGCGGTTCAGGCTGTGACAGGCCGAGCAGACTTCCTTGTAGACCTGGAAGCCGCGCTGCCAGGCCGCGCGATCGAAGGTGCCGACGGGGCTTTCGAACGACCAGTGCACATCCTTGGGCGCCAGCGGCTGGCTCATGTCTTCGGTCTGCGCGAAACCTGCAGCGGTCGTGGCCAGCAGAGCCGCAAGTGCGAGGGGAAGGGTTTTCATGTCCATCATCCTCACTCGGCCGGGCTGAGCACGGGCTGCGCGATCGAGGCCGGCAGCGGCTTTGGCGTTTCGAACCGGCCGAGCAGCGGCATGATCAACCAGAAGAAAGCGAAATAGAAGAAGGTGCCCACGCGCGCGATCCAGACCAGCGGAATGGCCGTGTGCGGAAGCATCGCGTCCGCACTCTGCGACCCACAGTAGCCCAGGATCACGCAGTCAATCGCGAACAGCCAGAAGAACTGCTTCATCATCGGGCGGAAGCGCGTGGAGCGCACTCGCGACGTATCGAGCCACGGGATGAACAGCAGCGTGAGCAGCGAACCGGCCATCACGATGACGCCGAGCAGCTTCTGCGGCACCGACCGCAGCATCGCGTAGTACGGCAGCAGATACCATTCCGGCACGATGTCCGGAGGCGTCACGACCGGATTGGCGGGCGTGTAATTGTCCGGGTTGCCGAAGAAGTTCGGCGCATAGAACACGAAGGCCAGATAGATCAGAAGGAACAGCGCGACATAGAACGCGTCCTTCACCGTGTAGTACGGATGGAACGGCACCGTGTCCTGCGGGCCCTGAACGTCGATGCCGAGTGGATTGTTGTTGCCCGGCACGTGCAGCGCCCAGACGTGAAGGCCCACAACGCCCGCGATCACGAACGGCAGCAGATAATGCAGCGAGAAGAAGCGGTTCAGGGTCGGATCGCCGACCGCGTAGCCGCCCCAGAGCCACGTCGCGATGGATGAGCCCATGTGCGGCACGATCTGGTCGAGCGCGGAGAAGAAATTGGTGATCACGGTCGCGCCCCAGAACGACATCTGACCCCAGGGCAGCACGTAACCGAAGAACGCGGTCGCGACCATCAGCAGGTACAGGATCACACCGAGAATCCAGAGAACCTCGCGCGGCGCCTTATAGGAGCCGTAATAGAGACCGCGGAACATGTGGATGTAGACCGCGATGAAGAAGAACGACGCCCCGTTCGCATGCATGTAGCGGATCAGCCAGCCGTAGTTGATGTCGCGCATGATGCCTTCGACCGAGTCGAAGGCGAGGCCGGCATTGGCGACATAGTGCATCGCCAGCACGATGCCGGTGAGGATCTGGATGCCGAGCATCACGGTGAGGATCGCGCCGAACGCGTACCAGATGTTCAGGTTACGCGGCGTCGGGAAGGTGAGCATCGTGTCGTGCGCGAAACGCGCGAGCGGCAGACGCTGGTCCATCCAGCGTGCGAAGCCAGATTTCGGAACGTAGGTCGAGGGACCGGACATGAGAGCGCTCCGTTAGCCGACTTTGATACGCGTGGGGGACAGGAAGGAGTAAAGCGGGATCGCCAGGTTCTGCGGGGCAGGACCTTTGCGGATGCGCCCGGCGGTGTCGTACTGCGAACCATGGCAATGGCAGAGCCAGCCGCCATATTCGCCCTGCGGCACCTGCGGCGTCGACACGGTCGGCGTGCAGCCGAGATGGGTGCAGACACCGCTGACGATCAGCCACTGCGGATCCTTCGCGGCGCGGTCGGCGTCGGTCGCCTGTGCGTCGTCGGGAAGGTTCGCGTTGCGCGCCAGAGGATCGGGCAGATCGGCGATGTTCACCGCCTTCGCGTCGGCAATCTCCTTCGGCGTGCGGCGGCGCACGAACAGCGGATGGCCACGGAAGGTGAAGACGACTTGCTGACCCGGCTGAACCGAGGAAATATCCTGTTCGATCGAGGCGAGCGCGAGCACCGCGGAACTCGGGTTCATCTGATCGATGAACGGCCACGCGGTGAGCCCGGCACCGACGGCCGCCACCGCTCCCGTGGCGATGTAGATGAAGTCGCGTCGCGTCGGTTCGGGCGCTGTCGTGGTTGCCACGGATGTCACCTATCAAAACGGGCGCTTGGGGCAGGCAGGATCAATGGAGCGCGCCATCCCCGTCAAACCGGCGCGTCCAAACTCGCGGGCTAAAATAGAGAGTCGATATTGGAGGGTCTTGCGGCACGATGACGCAGAAATCGTCAGCGATTCCGCGCCTTTGCGCACGATCCGACATACGGCGCACTGTCAAGGTCTCCGGTTGAACGCGGCCGCCGTCCGTGCCCCTAATTCCGGATTGAGGCCGAGCACGATCCCCACGGAACCGGACAACCATGACAGCCAGATTGGACGATCGCGACGGAAGACAGGGATCGTTCACACGTCCCGGAACAGACGGGCGGAAGACCGTCGGTTCGTCGTTCTATCGGGGGGAAACGCTGAACTTCAACCCGGAAGCCGACGAACACGGCAAAGACGGGTTCCTGGAAGAGTTCATCCTCAAAGGCTGGCTTCCGCAAAACCCGCCGATCGCCAAGGGCACGAAAATCACGGCGTTCGGAAGCTGCTTCGCGGAAAACATCACCAGGCATCTGAGCGATATCGGCTTCGATCTGTCGCGCAACCGCGACCCGGACATCTACATCTCGGCTATGGGCGAAGGCATGGTGAACACCCACGCGCTGCTTGGCCAGTTCGAATGGGCGCTGCTCGACAAAAAGCTGCCGGAGAATCTCTGGCACGGCTTCAAGGCAGAGGGTTATGGCTATGACGAAAACATCCGCGAACGCACACGCAAGGTTTTCCTCGAGACCGAGTTCTTCATCATCACGCTGGGGCTTTCGGAGGTCTGGTATGACGAGCCGACCGGCGGCGTGTTCTGGCGCGCGGTGCCGTTGAACAGTTTCGATCCGTCGCGCCACAAGTTTCGCGTGACCAGCTTCGCCGAGACCAAGGCCAATTTGCAGAGCATCTACGATATCGTGCGCAAATTCGTACCCCGCGCGAAGGTATTGTTCACGCTCTCGCCGATTCCGCTCGCCGCGACCTTTAGGCCCGTGAGCTGTATGACGGCCAATTCCGCGTCGAAAGCGATCCTGCGCGCGGCGCTGGACGAGATGCTGCGCGACAACGCCGCTGACCTGAACCAGACGCTGTTTTATTTCCCGTCCTATGAAATCGCGCAGGAGCTTTTCCCCAAGCGCTTCCAGGACGACGGCCGTCACCCAAGCCCGCCTATCCTCGCCACGATCATGAAAATCTTCGAAGGCGTCTATTGCGACAACGAAACGACCCTCGCAGACGCGCACGACAGATTCATAAGAGCCCGCGCCCGCAACATCGAACAGCTTGTTGACGAGGATGGCGCCAAACGCCCCGCGCGCAGAGCGCAACGGCGTCGCGCTCGCGACTTCCGCGAAGACTGATCCGCCGCACGCGCGCTTCCGATTCTGCTATCGTGCCATATGCGCCTTGCTCTCTTCGAACCCGACATCGCCCAGAACGCGGCCACCCTCATCCGGCTCGGTGCGTGTCTTGGCGTGCCGGTCGATATCATCGAGCCCTGCGGCTTCGTGTTCAGCGACAGGAATTTCCGCCGCGCGGGAATGGACTATCTCGAAAAGGCGGCCGTCACGCGCCACGCATCCTGGAACGCTTTTCTCGAAACCCGGGCGCCGGGCCGGATCGTGCTTCTGACAACGAAGGCGAAAGAACCCTATAGCGCCTTTGCCTTCCAGCCCGACGACACGCTGCTGCTGGGCCGCGAAAGCGCCGGCGTGCCGGATGACGTCCATGCCCGCGCCGATGCGCGACTATGCATCCCTTTGCGCGAAGGTCTGCGTTCGATCAATGTCGCGCTGGCAGGGGCAATGGTATTGGGTGAGGCCTTGAGGCAGACGAACGGGTTTCCGGCGTGACGATTCCAACCGAGGCTGAAAGCCGCAAAACACGCGCGCGCGCCTGGTTTGAGGAACTGCGCGATCGCATCTGCGCCGAATTCGAGAGGATCGAGGACGAACACACCGGTCCCTTGGCGCATCTGCCGCCGGGCCGTTTCACACGCGAACCTTGGAAACGCCCTGAAGCCGACGCGCCGGACGGCGACGGCGGCGTGATCAGCGCCCTGCGCGGTGGTCGCGTGTTCGAGAAGATCGGCGTGATGACCTCCACGCGCATCGACGGTACGCTGTCGCCGGAATTCGCGAAGACCATCCCCGGCGCCGAAGCCGATCCGCGTTTCTGGTCGAGCAGCATCTCCCTTGTTGCACACGTGCAGAATCCGCATGTTCCGGCGGTGCATATGAACACCCGCCATTTCATGGCCGCGCAATCGTGGTGGGGCGGTGGCAGCGATCTCACGCCGATGGTGCCAAACAGCGAGGACACGCGCGATTTCCATGCCGCGCTGAAACGCGCCTGCGATACGCATGGCGCCGATTACTATGCGCGCTTCAAGGAATGGTGCGACAAGTATTTCTATTTGCCGCATCGCGGCGAACCGCGCGGCGTGGGCGGAATTTTCTACGACCGGTTGGACACAGGAGACTGGGAGGCCGATTTCGCGTTCACCCGCGCGGTGGGACTCGCATTTCTTGATATCTATCCCCAAATCATAAGACGGCATATGAACAAACCGTGGAGCGAAGCTGAACGAGAACACCAGCTGATCCGCCGCGGACGCTATGTGGAGTTCAACCTGTTGTACGACCGCGGCACGCAATTCGGCCTGAAAACCGGGGGAAATACCGAGGCCATCCTGATGTCGATGCCGCCTGAGGCGCGCTGGCCATGAACATGCCACGCGCGGGAACCGCGAAGTGATTCACTTCACCCAGGATCTCGTGAATGTGCTGACAGCACATGGCGCGATCTTCGCGCTGCTGCAGGTCATCATCATCGACCTTGTCATGGCCGGCGATAACGCGGTCGTGATCGGTATGGCGGCGACACGTCTGCCGCCGCAGATGCGCCACAAGGTGATCTTCTGGGGCCTTGCCGCCGCGGTCGTCCTGCGTGTGTTGATGGCGACAATCACCGTGGAACTGTTCGCGTTCATCCCGTTGCGCATCGTCGGCGGCATCCTGCTGTTATGGGTGGCCTGGCGTCTTTATCGCGACGTGCGCAACGCCAATGCCGAACCGCACGAGATCCACGAAGACGGCCACGCCATCGCCGGCATGCCGGAACTCAACCAGCCCGGTGGCGGCGCGATCCTGATGCGCCGCGCGATCGTGCAGATCACGGTCGCCGACATCTCGATGTCATTGGACAACGTTCTCGCGGTCGCCGGCGTCGCGATCCATCACGTCTGGGTATTGGGGATCGGCCTGGTGCTGTCCATCGGGCTGATGGGTATTGCCGCCAATATGGTAGCCAAACTGCTCAATCGGCACCCCTGGATCAGCTATGCCGGCGTGTTCATCGTGCTCTATGTCGCGCTGTCGATGATCTGGCACGGCGGCACGCTGCTCGCCGCGCAGTATTAGGAAACGCGCAGCAGCACCGCCGTCGCATCGTCGCTGGTCTTGAAGCGCGGATATTTCTCGCCGCCCGGATCGGAGACTTCGACGGCGCGCAGTTCGGCGCCGAGCGATTCCAGCCCCTGTTTTTCCGCCGCATTCACGAGCGTATCTGCATCATAGAGACCGTAATCGCTCGCAAGTGCGAGGAAACCGTCGCTGGCCAGAAGTATTACGGTGCTTGGCGGTGCGTCGATTGTCAGGCCGCGCGCATGATCGGCGGCTTGCGCGTGCGGGCCGAACAGCCAGCCGCCTTTCTCCGTATTGACCGTGTTGCGGGCCGCGCGAAGCGCCGACAGAAATTCGGGACGGTTGATGCCTGCGGCCGGGGCAAGGCCCTTCGCTTTCGCCAGCATCGCGACGCGGCGCGCTTCCGCGGCGCGCTTGTCGAACGCTTCGCCGACGACCTCCACCTTCCCGTTCGGGCGTTTCACGAACGCACCGCAATCGCCGAACCACAATGCGTGCATGTGCTTGCCGGCGGCGCGAATAAACATCATCGAGGCATAAGGATGCTCGTAATTCTCCTTCGGCGCGCGGCGGCGCAATCCCGCGAACGACTTCTCCGTATCCACAAGCGTGCGGCGCAACGCTTCGGGTGCGTCATCACAGTCGTGGCAATGCGCCATCAGCCGCCGCGCGCCGAACCGCGCGAGCCACGCCGGGTCGCTGTCGCCGGGAAGAAGCGACTCGCCGAGATTGGTCGCGCCGTCGAAGACCACGGCGGCGGTATTGGTCTGCGCCCAGGCATCCTCATTGGGCTTCGCGGGATTGCCCGGCAGCGAGAGCGCGTCAAGGAAGACGAATTCCATCTCAATATGCCAGTGCCTGCACGACGGCTTTCAGCCGCTCGGCGATGGAAAATTCGTCTTCGGTGAAATCGCTGTCGATCCACCATTCCTCGACTTCGGCCAGGATGCGTCCCACAAGCGGTCCACGTGGGACGCCGGCGGCCATGACGTCTTCACCTGTGAGCGGGAATTTCGGACGCTGCCACGAATCTGCCAACGCGAGCAGCGCGCGCCATTGCATGGTGCTCGACGCTTTCGGATCGTCCGCCCATTTCAGGAAAACACGATCCTTGAAACGCTGCGGGCCCAGCAGATAGAGCAGTTTGCGCACTTCCCTGATCGACAGGTAGGAAACAATCTTCTCCTTCGCCTGCGCCAGATCGGCCAACCGCTCACGTTGCGCGTTCGACAATTTCCATCGCTCTGCAATCGCTTCAACACCATCCGAAGGCATCAATGCCGCCAGACGCAGCACGGCATCGGGCTGGAAGAAGCAATCCGTATCGATGACGATGAGACGTTCGAGACGCGGCAGATTGAGCGCGCCGGGCAAGATCTCGCCAAGGATTCCCGTTGCCGCCATCGCGCGCAGCGAAGGCATCGGGTCTTCGGCCTCCAGAAGCCTGAGCATTTCCTTCCGCACGCGCTCGCCGGAGAGGCCCTGAAGTCCGGCCTTTTCTGACGCCGCCGCATGCAACGCCGCGCTGTCAATCTCGCCTTTGCCGTACCAGGCGTGGAAGCGGAACAGGCGCAGGATGCGCAGGTAATCTTCGCGGATGCGCGTCACAGGATCGCCCACGAACCGCACATGCTGCGCTTTCAAATCCTCAACACCACCGACGCTGTCGAACACTTCGCCGTCCGCCGACGCGTAGAGCGCATTCATCGTGAAGTCGCGGCGCTGCGCGTCCTCCGCCCAATCGCCGCTGAAAGCGACCACCGCGCGGCGGCCATCGGTCTCGACATCGCGGCGCAGGGTGGTGATCTCGAACGGTTTGCCACCCGCAACCGCCGTGATCGTGCCGTGATCGATTCCGGTCGGCACCGCTTTCAGCCCCGCCGCTTCCAGCCGCTTTACAACCTCATCGGGCTTCAGTGGCGTCGCAATGTCGATGTCGCTCACCGGCTTTTCAAGCAGCGCGTTGCGCACCGGTCCACCGACAAAGCGCGCATTGCCCTCACCCAACGCAGCCATCACCGCGCGCGTCTCCGGCGCGGTCATCCAGGGATTGCGTTTGGGATCGAGCTTCAAATCGCCGCCAGTCTTTCGCTGAAGTTCACCAGCATCGCTGCCGTGGCGCCCCAGATATAATGTCCATGATAGCGGAAAGCGTAGTAGCTGCGCATCCGCCCCTGCCATTCGGTCTGGTTCTTCTGCCGATTCGCGGGATCGAGCAGGAAGCTGAGCGGTACCTCGAACACCTCCGCGACCTCGTCGGTGTTGGGGGCCAGGACAAAACCTTCCTTCAGCAGTCCAACGACCGGCAGAACGGCATACCCGGTCCCGGTCTCATAGGCGTCCAGGAATCCCGCCACCGTCACGAACTCCGATTCGATGCCGGTTTCCTCACGCGTTTCGCGCAATGCGGTCTGCACCAAAGACGTATCGTCCGGCTCGGCGCGGCCACCGGGGAAACTTACCTGCCCGGCATGGCGTTTGAGATTGGGGTTGCGCTCCGTGAACAGAATCGTCGGCTCGTCGCGCGCCACGATGGGCATGAGCACCGCGGCCGCCAGAAGGTCGGGCCTTTGCGCAGGGCGATTTTCCGGATTGAGATCGAAATCGCCCCGCGTCGGCACCAGCGGCAGCGCCGGCGGCTCTGCGTGAAGGCGCTGACTCAAGGAATCAAGCGTGAGCTTCAAGGCACGCGCCCGATCGGAAAGAACAGGCCGCTGCTCCAGACACCGAGCATGCCCCCATGCTCGCCATCACCCGGCACGGCGAGATCGGCGAGTTGATAGAACACGGCGCGTGCGATGCGCGCTTCCAGCCCACGCCGCACATGAACGTAGGGCGCGGGTTCCTCGCTCACCGGGTCGGTCTGGACTCGGATAGGATTCCCGGCATCCGCCACCGTCTCGTCGCCGACATTGGTGATGAAGGTGAGCACCTGATCGCGGCCCTCGCCCGTCACCTCCATCAGCACGGCGATGAACGGTGCATCATCGACGCGGATACGCATCTTCTCAGCCGGTGTGACAAGAACGTAATCGTCGCCGTCCTTACGCAGGATAGTGGAGAACAATCGCACGAGTTCTTTGCGGCCAACGGGCGTGCCCTCGTGGAACCAGGTGCCGTCGCGCGCGATGCGGATATCGATGTCGCCGCAATAAGCCGGGTTCCAGCGCTCGACGGGCGGGAGCTTGCGCCCGGCCGCCGCCTCGCGCTGAAGATCCGCTAACCCAAAGGACAATCCGCCGCTCATCGATTTGTCATGCCTGTCACAGCGTTGTGAGCCGTTCCGTGGCCTTTACCTTGTTGTCATAAGCCCATCGGGGTACACACCTATATCCCCGCCGAACGCTTTGAATGCGCAGGATAGGCGGGGGCTTGCGCGACCTGCAACCGGATCACCAGCATGAATGACATCGCCACCATCGAAACCGCGCCCGGCGAGGCCGTCGCGATGGCGGAGCGCGCTGCGTCAACCTTCAAACGCGTGCGCGAGGGCGTCGGCAAAGTCATTTTCGGACAGGACAAGGTGATCGAGCAGACGCTCGTCACATTGCTCGCGGGCGGTCACGGATTGCTGATCGGCGTACCGGGGCTCGCGAAGACGCGCCTGGTCGAAACGCTCGGCATCGTGCTCGGCCTGGACTGGAAGCGCATCCAGTTCACACCCGACCTCATGCCTGCCGACATCATCGGCTCGGAGCTCATGGAAGAAGACGGTGGCAAGCGCTCCTTCCGCTTTCTGCGCGGCCCCGTGTTCACACAGCTTCTGATGGCGGACGAAATCAACCGCGCCAGCCCGCGCACGCAATCGGCTCTGCTGCAATCGATGCAAGAACGTCAGGTCACCGTGGCGGGACAGCGTTACGACCTGCCGCAACCCTTCCACGTGCTCGCGACGCAAAACCCGCTGGAGCAGGAAGGCACCTATCCGCTGCCCGAAGCGCAGCTCGACCGTTTCCTGTTGCAGATCGACGTCGGCTATCCCGACAAGGACGCCGAAAAGCGCATGTTGCTCGCCACCACGTTCGGCGAAGAGCACGCGCTGCAGCGCATCAGCACGCCGGCAGAATTGATGGAAGCGCAGCGGATCGTGCGCCACATCCCTGTGGGCGAGCAGGTCGTCGAAGCGATCCTGCGCCTCGTGCGTGCGGCGCGACCCGACAATGACGGACTGAAGGATATCCGCGATTACATCGCCTGGGGCCCCGGACCGCGTGCGAGCCAGGCATTCATGTTGGCCGTTCGCGCGCGCGCGCTGATCGATGGACGGCTCGCGCCATCGGCCGACGATGTCGTGGCGCTGGCGCATCCGATCCTGCGCCATCGCATGGCGCTGAGCTTCTCGGCGCGCGCGGAAGGCATGACGCTCACCACCGTGATCGACCGGCTGTGCCGGGAGCTTCTTTGACGCAACCTCTGTTCAGCGGCGCGCGGGCCTCGCTTCAGGACGAAGCGGAAGAACTCTCGTCCACACTGCCGCCATTGATGGTGGAAGCGGAACGTCTCGCCTCCGCTGTCAGCATCGGCATCCACGGTCGCCGCAAGGCCGGCATGGGTGAGAGCTTCTGGCAGTTCCGCCGCTTCCGCGCCGAAGATCCATCGACTGCCATCGACTGGCGGCAATCGGCGAAGTCGCAACATCTGTTCGTGCGCGAACGCGAATGGGAAGTGGCGCAGTCGGTCTGGTTCTGGCGCGACGGTTCGCCGGGCATGCGCTTCAAATCCGGTACTGTGACCAAGCTGGACCGCGCCAATCTCCTCGCGCTCGCACTGGCATCCGCTCTGGTGCGCGGCGGTGAGCGTGTCGCGGTGCTCGGCCAGCCGCATGCGCCCGCAAGTTCGCGGGCGGCGCTGCGCCGTATGGGCTATGCGCTGAGCGATACGCCGTCCAACGACACTTTGCCGCCGAACTTGCCGCTGTCGCGCAACGCGCAATTCGTCTGGTTCAGCGATTTTCTTTCGCCGCTGACAGCGGTCGAAGCCGCGCTGCGCCGCATGACGCAATCGGGCAGCAATGGGTATCTGGTCCACATCATCGATCCCGCAGAAGAGGATTTTCCCTACGAAGGCCGCACACGTTTCGAGGCGCCGGGACAGGATATGATGGAAACGCTTGGCCGTGCGGAAACCGTGGCCGGCGCCTATCGCACGCGGTTCAAGGCGCACGCCGAGACGGTGGCGCTGCTCGCGGGCAAGCTCAGCTGGAACTATCTCGCGCACCGCACCGACCGTTCGCCGCAGACCGCGCTGATCGCGCTCTATGCCGGCATGAGCGGCGCACGCCATAGCCGGACGTGAGGCGATGGGTTTTCTCGGCTCTTTGAGTTTCGGTGCGCCGTGGATTTTGGCGGCACTTATCCTCTTGCCCGCGATCTGGTTTCTGCTGCGCGTCACGCCGCCGTCGCCGAAGCGTGTCATGTTTCCACCACTGCGGCTTCTGCTCGGATTGAAAGACACAGAGGAAACACCCGCGCGCACACCGCTGTGGCTTTTGATCCTGCGGCTGATTGCGGCAGCGGCGATCGTCCTGGCGCTGGCAGAACCGATGTTTGGCCAGCCCGCGCGTATCGCAGGAGATGGCCCGATCGTGCTGTTTGTCGATAATGGCTGGACGGCTGCGCATGGCTGGGACAAACGTCAGGCCTTCCTTACCGATGTAATCCGTGGTGCCGCAAAGGATGGTCGTGCCGTCACGCTGGTCGCGACCGCCGATGTGCCGGACACCGGTTTGCTCGATGCCGGCGAAGCCGAACGTCGCGCGAACGCGCTGGCGCCCGAGCCCTGGGCAGGTGACCGTTTGCGTGCCGCCACCGCGCTCGCGAAGACAAAGTTCGCGAACAAGCCTCAGATACTCTGGCTCAGCGACGGCATCGAGGACAATCACGCACGTGAGACGGAAGCTGCGCTCGCACGGGTCGGCGACGTGCGCCTGTTCAGCGATACCGGCGGTCCGCTCGCGGTTCTACCGCCCAACGGCATCGCCAATGGCATTTCCACAGTCATTGTCCGCACAGGAGCCGATGGCGCGCGCACCGGCACGCTGGAAGCCCAAGGCACACATGGCGAAATCCTCGCCACCGCGCCGTTCCACATCGAGGACGGCAAAACGAACGCAACGGCGAGAATTATCCTGCCGCTTCAGGTGCGTAACGAGATCGCGCGTCTGGCGATCTCGAATGAAGACTCCGCAGGCGCTGTGCAGTTGTTCGATTCCGGCGCGCCACGCCGCGCCATCGGTCTTGTCGCGGCCAGCAATGTCGAAAGCGAGCAGCCGCTGCTGTCGGACACTTATTATCTCGAAAAGGCACTCGCGCCCTATGGTGATCTCCATAAGGGCAACATCACACGCCTGCTGGACGACAAGATCAGCGTCCTTGTGCTCGCCGATATCGGCAAAATCTCCGAAACCGACCGTGTCGCGAAGTTCGTGAACGATGGCGGGCTTCTGATCCGTTTTGCGGGCGATCGCATGACCGGCAGCGTGGACGATCTTGTGCCGGTGAAACTGCGGGTCGGAGGCCGCTATCTTGGCGGCGCGCTTGCCTGGGCGGAGCCGCAGCATCTGGCGCCCTTCGCGGACAACAGCCCGTTCAACGGTCTTTCAATTCCTGCGGACGTGACTGTTTCGCGGCAGGTGCTTGCCGAGCCATCGGTGCAGCTTTCCGACCGCACCTGGGCGCGATTGGCGGACGGCACGCCGCTTGTGACCGCCGAACAGCGCGGCAAGGGCTGGATCGTTCTGTTCCATATCAGCGCGAGCCCGTCATGGTCGTCGCTGCCGCTCTCCGGGCTCTATGTCGACATGCTGCGCCGGCTGCTGATGCTGTCGAACGGCACCAACCCCGGCGAACTCGCAAGTGCTGCGGCGCTGCCCGCGCTGGAGACGCTCGACGGCTTCGGCCGCCTGCGAAAACCCGAAGGCGATATCTTGCCGCTGCGCGCGTCTAACCTCTCCAGGACAATTCCGTCGCGTGCCCATCCGCCCGGACTCTATGGCGTGAACGGCGCGGCCTTCGCGCTCAACATCGCGAACGCGAACACGCGGCTTACGCCGATGGACGATGTCGGAATTCCCGACGAACCCTATGTGCGCGGCAGTGCGTTCGCGCTCGAGCCGCCGCTGCTGGTCCTGGCGATTTTGCTTCTGTTGATAGATACGTTGATTTCACTCGGTCTGCGCGGACTGGCGCCCGGGTTGCGCTGGGCCGGCGTCATCGCGCTTGCCGTTCTCCTTCGCCCGCACAATGCCGCCGCCGACGATGCCTTCAATCTGAAGGCCGCGAACGATACGCGCCTTGCCTATGTCGAAACCGGCATCCCCGATCTCGACGCGATGAGCCGCGCGGGCCTGACCGGGCTCGCCGCCGTGCTGAAGCAGCGAACATCCTATGCCGCGGACGAGCCGATGGGCGTGGATATCGCTCATGACGATCTGAGCTTCTTTCCTCTGCTCTATTGGCCGATGGACCCGCGCGAGAAGGATCCCTCGCCCCAGGCGCTCACGCGCATCGCCGATTATATGCGCAATGGCGGCACGATCTTTTTCGACACACGCGATCTGACTCTTGGCGCGGCGCGCGGCGCGACGTCGCCTGGCGAGCAGACATTGCGCCGCCTGACCGCCAAGCTCGACCTGCCGCCGCTCGAAACCATTCCGCAGGATCACGTGCTGACCAAGGCATTTTATCTGCTGCGTGAATTTCCCGGCCGCTGGGACGGCGGCAAGGTCTGGGTCGAAGCGCTGCCGGCCGCCAGCAAGAACGCCGGATCCTCACCGGCGCGCGGCGGCGATGGTGTTTCGCCCGTCATCATCGGCGGCAATGACTGGGCTGCCGCATGGGCGGTGGATGCGCAAGGGCAGCCGGTGGTGGACGTTTCGCCCGGTGGCCCGCGCCAACGCGAGCTGGCCTATCGCTTCGGTATCAATCTCGTGATGTACACCCTGACCGGCAATTACAAGGCCGATCAGGTGCATGTGCCCGCTTTGCTGCAGCGGCTGGGGCACTGAGCATGACAACGACAATTGATTTCGCGCCCTTCGTGCCGATGAACGCGCTGTGGGCGTTCATCGCGGTCGCTATACTGCTGACAGCGTTCGCGCTTGTGCGCCGGGCACGCGGTGCTTGGGCACGCGGTCTCGCGTTCGCGGCGACGATCTTCGCGCTCGCCAATCCGCTGCTCGTGCACGAGAAGCGTGAGCCTTTGAACGATGTCGCCGTCATCGTCACGGACCGCTCACAGAGTATGGGCATCGAGAACCGCACGGCCGACGCAAACGGGGCGCTTGCAGCGATCAAGAAGCGGCTCGCATCCGAGAAAGACCTGGAAGTCCGCGAAACCACGGTGACCACGCAGACCACCGGTGAGGACAACGGCACCCAGCTTTTCACCGCGCTCAATTCCGCGCTCGCAGATGTTCCGCCCGAGCGCGTCGCCGGCGCGATCTTGATCACCGACGGCGAAGTCCACGACGCGCCGAAGAAATCGCAGATCAAAGCACCGCTGCACGCCCTGATCGTCGGCCGCAAGGACGAACGCGACCGCAAACTCACGGTCGTCGATGCGGCACGCTTCGCCATCGTTGGGCAGGACGCGCAGATGGTTCTGCGCGTGGACGATTTCGGCGGCAGCGGCGGCGGCGTTGCCGACGTCACGATCCGCATCGACGGACGCGACGCCGGTTTGCGCACCGTTCCCATCGGCAAAAACGCGACGATCCACGTCCCCATCGCGCATGGCGGAGAGAATGTGGTCGAGCTCGAAGCAAAGCCCGGCCCCGCCGAACTTACGCTTCAGAACAATCGCGCAGTCGTGGCGGTGAGCGGCGTACGCGACCGCCTGCGCGTGCTGCTGGTCAGCGGTGAGCCCCACGCCGGCGAACGCGTCTGGCGCAACCTTCTCAAGGCCGATCCGTCGGTTGATCTCGTCCACTTCACCATTCTGCGCCCGCCGGACAAGCAGGACTTCACGCCCATCGATGAGCTTTCGCTGATCGCCTTTCCGACGCGCGAATTGTTCGTGGAAAAGCTCGATCAGTTCGATCTGATCATTTTCGATCACTTCCGCGAACGTCTGGAAGTGCTCCCGCTCGCGTATTTCGAAAACATTGCTGGCTATGTCGAGAATGGCGGCGCGCTGCTGGTGTCAGCCGGGCCCGAATTCTCGGAGCCGACAAGCATCTATCGCACGCCGCTCTCCGCCGTGCTTCCCGCCGCGCCGACCGGCGACATCGTCCAGCAAGGTTACAAGCCCATGGTAACCGCGCAAGGCGAGGCGCATCCGGTCACGCGCGATCTTCCCGGCGCCAACACGGGAAGCACGCCGCCCAGCTGGGGACGCTGGTTTCGCCTGATCGGCGCGAACAAGGTCACCGGGGAAACGGTGATGTCGGGGCCGAGCGACAAGCCGCTTCTCATCCTCGACAGTGTCGGCAAAGGCCGTGTTGCAGAGCTGCTGTCGGATCAGGCGTGGCTATGGGCGCGTGGCTTCGAAGGCGGCGGACCGCAGGCGGAATTGCTGCGCCGTCTCGCGCATTGGCTGATGAAGGAGCCGGAGCTTGAGGAAGAGCGTCTCTCCGCTGCCATCGCGAATGGCGACATCGCGATCGAGCGCCGCACGATGGCCGACACCGCAGCACCGGTGGCGCTAACCTTTCCATCAGGCAAGAAACAAACCATCACGCTCGAAAAAGCAGCACCCGGACTTTGGCGTGCGCATTTGAAGGCCGATGAACTTGGGCTCTATCGCCTGACCGACGGCAAGCTTTCCGCCGTTGCCGCGGCGGGCCCCCTAAATCCGAAAGAAGTCGCCGACATGCGCGCGACGGGTGCGGTCCTCCAGCCGGTCACCGAAGCGAGCGGCGGTTCTGTACGCTGGTTGAGTGACGGGGTTCCCGCCATTCGCCGTGTCGGCGTCCATGCGACAGCGAGCGGCGAGAACTGGATCGGACTCAGATCGAACAACGCCTATCGCGTGTCGTCGGTCGAGCAGCAGAAGCTGCTGCCGCCCTGGGGCGCGCTGCTTCTGTTGATCGGAACCTTGCTGCTCGCGTGGCGGATGGAAAGCCGCTAGCGCGCCACCACCAGGCGGATCATCTGAACCACCGCGACACCTACGGCAAAGATCAGCACGTAGGACAGAAGCGTGAGCCCATTCATGGCAGCGAAATTGTGCCAGTCGGTCGTTGCATAGGCCCCCGCGGGCTGTTTGCCGAGCGTGATGGCACGCACATAGCCGAGCAGCGCGAAAGCCACCAGCGCAACCAATGTGGTCGTCGCCAGCGATTCCATACCCTGCATCATGAAGCCGGCGCCGAGCACGACCACGATGCCGATGGCAAGCGTGATCATATCCGCCGACGTGACGATGACTCGAATTGTGTTCCAGATATCCCAGACAATCGACATTTTGCCCCCAAAATCCCCGATAGCGCGAACCGCCATACGCGGACTGCCTGAGCATCCGGTAGAACGGCATTGGTAAGAAACCGTACACCAAGTTTCTCGCGCCTTCTACCGACCGGGGGCGCACAAAAAGCCCGAAATTTAAGGTTAATAATCGGCTTCTTGAGAAATCAGACCTGGCCCAGCGTGCGCAGACGCACCGAAGGATGGATTTCGTTCTGCGACATCACGACTGTCGAAGGACGGAAGCGTTCGATGATCGACCGCACGAACGGGCGTATCTGCGGCGATGTCAGAAGAACCGGCAACTCGCCCTTGTTGTTGGCGTCATCGAAGCGGTCGCGCACGACCTGGATGAATTGCTGAAGCTGCGACGGCGCCATCGCCAGCTGACGATCTTCGCCCTGCCCGACGATCGACTCGATGAAGGCCTGCTCCCAGGCCGGCGACATCGCGATAAGCGGCAGGTAGCCTCCCGGCGCAAGATTGGCGTTGCAGAGTTGGCGCGCCAGACGGCCGCGCACATGCTCGGTGATGTAGAGCGCGTTCTTGGTGTGGCCGACGGCTTCGGCAATGCCTTCCAGGATCGCAGGCAGGTCGCGGATCGACACGCGCTCGCCAAGCAGGGTCTGCAGCACGCGCTGAACCCCCGTGACGGGAATTTGCGACGGGATGAGTTCGTCGACCAGCTTCTTGTTCTCCGGCGGCAGATCGTCGAGCAGCTTCTTCGTCTCGGCATAGGAGAGCAGCTCGGCCATATGCGATTTGAGAATCTCGGTCAGGTGCGTCGTCAGCACCGTGCCGGGATCGACCACGGTCAGTCCGCGGAACGACGCTTCTTCGCGCAGATTGGCGCTGACCCAGGTTGCGGGCAGACCGAACGCCGGCTCTGTCGTGTGCATTCCAGGCAGATCGACCGGCAGGCCCTTCGGATCCATGACGAGATAATTTCCGGGGAACAGGTCGCCGCGTCCGGAATCCACTTCCTTGACGCGAATGCGATATTCGTTCGCGCCCAGCTGCATATTGTCGAGAATGCGCACCGCCGGCATGACGAAGCCCATGTCTTGCGCCAATTGTTTGCGCAGCGCCTTGATCTGGTCGGTGATGCGATGGCCCTTCACATCGTTGATCAGCGGCAGCAATCCGTAACCCAGTTCCACGCGCAACAGATCGAGCGCCAGCGCATGGGCGATAGACTCTTCCTTGGGATCGGCCTCGCCCTGCGCCTTGGCTTCGGCGACGCGCGTTTCGGCTTCGGCGGCGTCTTTCTTCTTGTAGGAGATCCACGCGAGCGAACCGATACCTGCGGAGAGACCCGCGAATGCGATCGTCGGCATGCCGGGCAGCAGCGCGACTATGCCCATCACCGCGGCCGCCATACCCAGCGCCTGCGGATAGAACGACAACTGGCCCATCAGTGCTTTATCGGTCGAGCCTTCGACGCCGGCTTTCGAGACCATAAGACCGGCGGCTGTCGAGACGATCAGCGCCGGCATCTGACTGACAAGGCCGTCGCCGACGGTGAGCAGTGTGAAGGTCTGCGTCGCGTCGCCGAAGCTCATGCCTTTCTGCGCAACCGCGATGATGATGCCGCCGATGACATTGATGGCCACGATCATCAGGCCGGCGATGGCGTCACCGCGGACGAATTTGCTGGCGCCGTCCATGGCGCCGAAGAAGTTGGATTCGAGTTCGAGCGTGCGGCGGCGAATCCGCGCTTCCTTCTCGTCGATCAGACCCGAAGACAGATCGGCATCGATCGCCATCTGCTTGCCGGGCATCGCATCCAGGGTGAAGCGCGCCGCGACTTCCGCGATACGGCCCGAACCCTTGGTGATGACGACGAAGTTTACGATCACGAGAATGGCGAAGACGATCAGGCCGATGACGAAATTGCCGCCCATGATCAGCTTGCCGAAGGCCTGGATCACGTAACCGGAGGCGGCCGTGCCCTCGCTGCCATGGCCCAGGATCAGGCGCGTGGATGCGAGGTTGAAGGCAAGCCGCATCATCGTGGTGATGAGCAGGACGGTCGGAAACGACGAAAACTCCAGCGGCTTCTTCACAAACACCGCTGTCATCAGGATCAAGATCGACAGCGAGAGCGAGAACGCCAGACAGATGTCGAGCAGGAACGTCGGCAGCGGCAAAATGAGGACCACGAGGATCGCCATGATGCCGATGGCAAGCGCGAGTTCGCTGCGCTTCAGATAGGCGCCGATCGCGGGCAGAGAGAAACTCAACCCTGCGGACGGCGTGCTGCCGGCGGTAACGTCGGTCATGCCTTACCCGTTATCCCGCCATCCGCTGTTCGCCGCCCGGCGCCGGAATATTGAGGCCGGACTGCGAATATTCGCGCAGCTTGTTGCGGAGCGTGCGGATCGAAATACCGAGGATGTTTGCGGCGTGCGTGCGGTTTCCGAGACAATGGCCGAGCGTGTCCAGGATCAAATCGCGTTCCACATCGGCGACGGTGCGTCCGACTAGCCCGCGCGTGACAGCGGTCGCATTCTCGACCGCGACTTTCACCGGACCCGAATAGTCGGCGTTGATCGCGCTCGCGCCGACCTGCGTGCCGTCGGGCAGACGGATCGCCTCAGGGGAAATCTCCGCGCCGGTCGCAAGCAGCACCGAACGGTGGATCGTATTCTCCAGTTCACGCACATTGCCGCGCCAGGGATGTCCGGCCAGCACGCGCTCCGTTTGCGGCGCGATGGGACGATAGGGCACACCATTGGCTTCGGCATATTTGTGCGCGAAATGGCGGGCGAGCGCCTGAATATCTTTCGGACGTTCGCGCAGCGCCGGGATACGCAGATTGACGACGTTCAGGCGATAGAGAAGATCTTCGCGGAACGTACCGCGCGCAACGCTTTCCGCCATGTCGCGGTTCGACGTCGCGATGATGCGGATATCGACCTTGACCGGTTTCGTACCGCCGACACGGTCGATCTCGCGCTCCTGAATCGCACGCAGCAGCTTGGCCTGGAGATGGAAGGCCATCTCGCTTACTTCGTCGAGCAGGAGTGTGCCGCCATTGGCTTCCTCGAACTTGCCGATACGCCGCGCGACCGCGCCCGTGAAGGCGCCCTTCTCGTGACCGAACAATTCGCTTTCGAGCAGGTTTTCCGGAATCGCGGCGCAGTTGACCGAAATAAATGGCCGGTCGGTACGTGCGGATTTGCGGTGAACGTAGCGCGCGAGCACTTCCTTGCCGGTACCGCTCTCGCCGGTGATGAGAATCGAGGCATCGCTCTGCGCGATCTGGTCGGCGAGCGCGATCACCGCGCCCATGGCATCGTCTTCAAAAATCAGTTGATGCGATTCATCGGCAACCGCCGCCAGAACCGCCGCGATCAGTTCCGCGTCCGGCGGCAGGGGCAGATATTCCTTGGCGCCCGCACGGATCGCATCGACGGCGCGGCGCGCATCAGTGCCGATACCGCAGGCCACGACGGGCGTGCAGATGCGTTCGGTCGAGAGCGCACGCACCAACTCACCGATGTCGAGAGAAATGTCGCAGAATACAAGGTCCGCGCCGCGCCCGCCGCGCAACGTGGCGAGGCCCTGCTCGATATCGAGCGCATGGGTGACTTTCGCGCCGCGATCCATCGCGATCTTGGTGGCCGCGCCGATCTGACCCTGGAGGCTGCCGATGATGAGAAGACGCATTAGGATTGCCCCGCTTTGATGATTTCCGTCATGGTCACGCCGAGACGATCCTCGACCAGCACGACTTCGCCGCGCGCGACGAGACGGTCGTTGACATAGATATCGATGGCTTCGCCGACCTTGCGGTCGAGTTCGACAATCGTGCCCTTGCCGAGCTTCAGCAGCTCGCTCACTTCCATTGCCGATTTGCCAAGCACCGCCGACACCGTGACCGGTACGTCGTAGACAGCTTCAAGATCCTGCGCGCTGCGTTTGATCTCCTGGTCCTGTTGAATCTCGCCGGTCAACAGCGCGGACTTAGGGCCGCGTGTTTCTTCTGCTGTAAGATCGGGCAGATCGACCTCATTCGGTCCAGCCATCGCCTTATTCCTCCGGTGAGCGTGAATGAGAGAAGCGCCGGGCAATGAGCGCGGCGAGATCCTTTTCGATGGCCGCTTCGCTGCGCTCGGCACCGCCGCCGCGCCATTCGATGCGGCAATCGGCGCCGCTGATGGCGGGGTCCACCCCCACGATCACACGGCCTTCGAAGCCTTCTTCGTGTACGATCTCGTCGATCCGGCCGTTCAGCGCGTCGATGACGCGTTTGGAAGCCCGCAGCACGATGCGCGGCTCGCCGATGGCCTGATGCATCGCCTCGCGCAGAGCCAGTTCGACATCCGCCGCCGGCAGCGCATCGAGCGCGGCTGTGGCAAGTTTCCTCGCCACCGCGAATGCGACCGCGGCGGCTTCCCTGCGTACGATTTCGATTTCGTCATGTGTGCGGCTCAGCGCGTGACGCACGGCACCCGCCGCGTCCGCCGTTCCGGCTGCAATTGCTTCCAGCGCACGCGCCTCTCCGGCTTTCATGCCTTCGGCGCGCGCTCTGGCGCACATCTGGTCGATCTCTTCCTGCGTCAGCGACTTCTTCGCGCGCCCACGTGCCGCGAGGGAGACTTGATCGCCCTCGGCGCGAAACTCGGTGTCGAATTTGAACTTGGACGCGTTCATCAATACACCAGCTCGTCTTCGCCTTGTTTGTTGGCGATCATGATCTCACCCTTGTTGGCCAGGTCCTTCGCGACGTTGACCATGCGCATTTGCGCTTCATCGACATCCTTGAGACGGACAGGGCCCATGGCCTCCATGTCCTCGCGCAGGATCTTTCCGGCGCGCTCGCTCATGTTCGAGAAGAAGATGTCGCGCAGCGAATCCGTGGCGCCCTTGAGGGCCAGACCGAGCTTGTCCTTTTCGACATGGCGCAGTAGCGTCTGGATCGAGCCCGGATCGAGCTTGCCCAGATCCTCGAAGGTGAACATCAACGCCTTGATGCGTTCTGCGCTGTCGCGCGAGCGTTCTTCCAGCGCGGTGATGAAACGGCCCTCGGTTTGACGGTCGAAATTGTTGAAGATTTCGGCCATGTGCTCGTGGCTGTCGCGCTTCGAGGTCCGCGCGAGATTCGACATGAATTCGACTCGCAGCGTCTTTTCGACCTTGTCGAGAATGTCCTTCTGCACGCTTTCCATGCGCAGCATCCGCTGCACGACTTCGAGCGCGAATTCCTCCGGCAGCGCGCCCAGCACGCGCGCGGCATGTTCCGGCTTGATCTTGGAAAGCACGACCGAAACGGTCTGCGGGTATTCGTTCTTGAGATAGTTCGCGAGAACCGACTCGTTCACGTTGGCGAGCTTGTCCCACATGGTGCGGCCGGCGGGGCCGCGGATTTCCTCCATGATCGAGCCGACCTTGTCGCCCGGCAGCAGACGCGCCAACAACCGCTCGGTGGATTCATAGGAGCCCATCAACGAGCCGCCGCCCGACATCTGGGAAACGAACTCGACCATCAGCTTTTCGACGACGCCGGCGGAAATCGATCCAAGGTTCGACATCACCTGGGAGATTTCCTTGACCTCTTCCTCGTCCATCATCTGCCAGATCTGGGCGGAATGTTCTTCGCCCAGGGACAGCAACAGCACGGCCGCGCGCTCCGCTCCATTCAGCTGGCGGATGTCTTCACGAACGGCGGGTTTGACGGCTCTCGACATCGCTTACACCGGTTGATGGAGCCAGGTGCGCAGGATCGCCAGCGCTTCCTCGGGATGGGATTGCACGACCTCGCCGACCTTGCGCACGGCGGATTCGCGCACCTGACCGTCGATGCGCGAAATGTCGATCATGTTTTCGCGCGGCGGGTTCAGCGCGGCTGGGGCCTGCGCCACGGCGTCTGCGGCAGGTGTCGCAGCCGCGGCAGCGGGTGCCGCTAGCTGTCCGGAGACAGGAGAACCGGCAACGACCTGCTCGACCCTCACCGGCCCGAACGCACGCTTGATCAGCGGGCGTGCGACGAAGAAGCCGAGAAGCAGCGAGGTTACGGCAAAGATGCCCGCCTCGATGATCTTGAACCAGTAGCCGCTGTCCAGGCCGAGGAGGGGCGCGGTCGCCGGGGTCGCGAGCGCGGTGTCGATCTTCGCGAACGCCATGCTCGTGACCTGAACCTGATCGCCCCGCGTTGCGTCGAAGCCCATAGTGGATTTCACCAACGCCTCGATCTGCTTCATTTCGGCCGGCGTGCGCGGCTTGTAGTCGCCGTCCTTGGCGCCATCGATGACGACGGCGACCGAGAGATTCTTCACCGTGCCGCCATCGACCGTGCTGGTTTTCGTGGTCTTGGAGATTTCGTAGTTGGTGGTTTCCTCGGTTCTCCCCGAATTGGATTTCGTGGAGCTGTCAGTCCCCGTGTTCTGCTGGTTCGGCAGCGCGGCCGCCACGCTGACTGCGTTGCTGTTGGCGTTGGTATCGGAGGAATTCTGCTCGACCGTCTGCGTGGAGCGCACCACCTTGCTGTCGGGATCGTAGGTCTCGCTCGTCTCGCTGGTGTGGTTGTAATTCATGTCGGCGGTGACCTGGACACGCGCGTGCCCCGAACCCACCACCGAACCGACAATGGATTCGATACGGGTGCGCAGACGGTCCTCGAACTGGGTCGTATGCTGTTCTTCGCCCTCGGAAATTGCGTCTGGCCCGGATTTGTCGTCACCCCCTGCGAGCAAGGTGCCGCGATCGTCCACGATCGCCACGCGGTCCGGATTGAGCGAAGCGACGGCGGCGGCCACAAGATGCTGGATAGCCTGTACCTGTCCGCGCTCCATCTGGCCGCGCGTCTTGAGGACGACGGAAGCGCTCGGCGTCTGTTCGTCGCGCGAGAATATCTGGCGCTCCGGCACGACGAGATGCACACGCGCGCTTTCGATTCCGTCGATGGTCTGGATCGAGCGTGCGAGTTCGCCCTCGAGCGCACGCAGCCGGTTGATGTTCTGGACGAACGCGGTCGCGCCGAACGCATCCGACTTGTCGAAAATCTCATAGCCAACGCCGGCGGCGGGAAGATTGTCCTGCGCCAACGCCATGCGGAGTTTCTGCACCTGGTCGGCCGGCACCAGGATCGTCCCGCCGTCCTTGAGATCGTAAGGAATGCTCATGCCGTCCAGCTTCGCGGTCACAGCGGATGCGTCGCGCGCTTCAAGGCCGGAGAAGAGGATGCTTTTCGGCGGCTGGGTGAGAACGCCAGCGGTGTATAGAAAGAATGCGGTCAGCGCGGCGGCAACACCCGCCATCACGCCGAAGCGCGCCGCACCAATGGCTTTGACAAATTCCGGCAATGAAAGCTCCCAGCGCCTGATCGCTGGGCAAACTTTGCCGGTGTTTAGGTAAAGGGCGCCTTAACGGCGCCGGACATCGGAAGTCAGAAGCCGGAAATCGGAAGTAAACAAATCCTTTCCGACTTCAGTTTCCGAATTCCGATTTCAGTTGCGGTACTGCTGCACGCGCGTCGCGCGCAGGCCAGCGAGACCGTGGCGGTCGATCGCGCGCTGCCACGCGAGAAACTCCTCGACCGTCAACGTGTAGCGCTTGCACGCTTCATCGAGACTGAGAAGACCACCGCGCACTGCGGCGACCACTTCGGCCTTGCGGCGGATGACCCAGCGCTTGGTGCTGGGCGGCGGCAAGTCGGCGAGCGTCAACGGGCTGCCATCCGGCCCGATGACATAACTCACACGCCCCCTGCGATCGTCACCCATCATCATGCTGCTCCTGACTCCACTACCCGACGCAACCCTAACCCCGCGCGATTTAAGAAAAGGCCAAGAACGAGGGTAAACGGACTCATAAACAAACCTCGAAACTCGTAACGAAATGGCACACCGGCACCGCGCAAACGCGCGATGCCGGTGCTTAAACGCTAACCCTGCATCTGCATCAGCGTGTCGAGCATCTGCGATGCAGTCGTCACCACGCGCGCAGACGCGGAATAGGCGCGCTGCGTCGTGATCATGTTGGTAAATTCCGTCGCGAGATCGACCGTGGAACCTTCGAGCGCGCTCGAAGCAATGGTTCCCGCGCCGCCAGTGCCCGCATCGTCGACCATTGGCGTGCCGGACTGCGCTGTCTGCGCAAAGGCATTGCCGGAGACTTGCGCCAGACCATCCTCGTTGGCGAACGTCACCAACGGGATCTTGTACACCGCCTGGCTCAGACCGTTCGAATAGGTGGCGTTGACGGTGCCATCGGGATCGATCTTCACACCCGTGACATTGCCAAACACCGCGCCGTCCACCGTGGCGTTGGTCATCACCGAGTCTGTGTCGAACTGGCTGGTTCCGTCGGTTTTTCCAGGCGTTCCGAAACCAACATTGATTGTCTGAGGCTGCAGACCGGAGTTCGCACTCCAGTTGATCAGGAAGTTGGCGGAGCCGTCGCTGGAAGTACTGTCGACGCCGTTCGTAGTGTCTTCCGTCGACACAAGAGCACCGTTGGAATCGAACGTCAGCACTCCGGTGGCGATCGGATTGACGTCCGTTCCGTTGCTGCCATTCGCGGTGATGTTGTTGGGATCGCCGGTGTACGATGCTTCGTAAGCCCATGTATTCGGGCCCGTCTTAATGTACGAGATGCCGATCGGCTGCGTGCCGCCCTGACTGTCGTAGACATTGATCGTGCGCGAGAAATCTGGCTGCACGACGCCGTTCGTCATGTCGTTGACCGCGTAGGTCGTGTCGGCCGTGTCGCTCGCCTGCAGATTCTGCTGCAACGACATTTTCGTCGTCGGTTCGCCCTTGCCGGAAAGGTCGGTCAGATTGATCGCCTCCAAGGCATTCGGATCGGTTGAGGCAACGCCATCGACGATCGGCCATCCCATCAGATACAGGCCGGCCGTGTTCTCCAGATTGCCGTTCGCATCCGGTGTGAAGCTGCCCGCGCGGGTGTACAGCGTCTGGCCGCCCGCCAAGCTCGGCACGGTGCTGACCTGGAAGAAGCCGTTGCCGGAGATCGCGAGATCGGTCGGCGACGAGGTCGCGGTGATCAAGCCCTGCTGAACGATGTTCTGCTGGGCACTCGCCATGACCGCGGCATCCGAAGCACCTGGCCCGCCCATGGAAGAGGCAAGCATGGTCGAAAACGCGCTGTTGCTGGTCTTGTAACCGATCGTGTTGACGTTTGCGATGTTGGAGGAAGAGATGCTCAGCGCGCGGCTGTTCGCATCAAGACCGGCAACGCCGATCATCATTGCATCGTAGAGACTCATCTTCGTCTTTCCCTTTGGCATCCGGGTCTTCGCCCGTTGGCCGTATTTCCGTGGCAACCGCTTCCGGGCCGCCGATTGAGGTTCAACTAGCTGGTGGTGCCGTTACCGACGAGCGAAACATCGGACAGCGGAATTTCCATGGAGCTGAGGATCAGCTGCGGCGTGCTGCCCGACATGTCGACAGCCGTCACCAGCGCCTTGCTCGCGATCGTGCTCGACACGGCGGAGCCATCCTGCGCGGTGGCCGATACGCTCAATGTGTACTGACCATCGGGCAACTGATTGCCGTTGGCGTCCTGACCGTCCCAGGAGAAATCGCTGTTGCCGGCCGTGGTCGAGCCGCTGGTCGTGTAGACAACATGTCCCGCGGCGTTGGTCACAGTCAGCGTCGTGCCGGCAGACGGCGCGCTGAGATTATAGGTCCAGTCCACTTTGCCGTTGGCGAGTGAGCCCATGCCGTTCGTCATCACGACGGTGTGGCCGATGTAATTCACGGCCGCCGAGGCCTGCTGGCTCATGCTGAGCGCAATCAGCGACTGCAGATTGGTGTTGGTGTTCATCTGCTGCTCGACACTGGAGAATTCGACGAGCTGCTGGGTGAACTGGGTCGAGTCCATCGGACTCAGCGGGTCCTGGTTCTGCAGCTGCGTCGTGAGCAGCGTCAGGAAAGTATCGAAATTGCCCGCGAGCTGTTGCGTGGCAACGCTCTGGTTGCTGTTCAATGAAGCATTTGGATCGACGGTTGTCATGTGCTTCTCCTAGACGCGGATATCGAGGCGCCCGTTGCCGAGCGCGGAACTCAGGTTGATTTCGGAGGCATTTGCGGCTTCGGCTCGTGCGACAACCGCGTCCGGCAGGCTGCGCGCTCGCGCCATGGAGGCGCCGCCTCCGTCGCCCTGCCGTCCCTCACCTTTAAGCGAGAAATTAAGGCTGTTGTTGGACAGGAGCAGCCCCGCATCCTTCAGGGCGCGTTCAAGATTTTGTGAGTCTCGTTGAAGCAGCGCGAGGGTCTGTGGATGTTCGGCGCTCAGCAGCGCCTGGACCTTGCCGTCGCGGTCAACACTTAGATGAACATCGACGCGCCCAAGTTCCGGCGGGTCCATGCGGATATCGAAGGTCTTGGTTCCGGACGCCGATTTCGCGAGGATGGCGGTTGCGAGGGCGGCGACATTGGGGGAAACGGCCAAATCCTGCGCCGCAGGCGCCGATGGAGCAGCCGCGCTTGCCTGGAACGGTGCGGCGACGGCATTGGTCGCAACAGAAGGAACAATCGCCGGCACAGCGATATTCGAAGGCTGCGGTGCGGTCGTGGCGGATTGAACCGTCGTATCCGTCGATACGGCGTTCTCGGGTTTAGATGAGAGACCGTTCGCGTCAGCGTTGCGTTGATCAGGCTGTGCCGAAACCTTGTCGCCATTTGTTTTTGGAGCCGTTGCGACAGAATTGGGCCGCGGCGCGGTTTGCGGGATCGCGGCAACCGGCTCTGCGGTGTCGCGAGCCGTATCATCTGTTTGCGGAGAGGCAGTTTTTGCAGCCAATACGGTGGACGCTGATTGAACCGGCTTTTGCGCGACCGCGGCGACCGGCCGATCGCTATCGTCGGACGTATCGTCGGCCACCGACGCGACAATGCGGACGAAATCCGTGCTTTTGATAACGTCCTTGTCCGCCGCAGCGGACTTTGGCGTTGTATCCGTCCCGCTCACGACTGGATTTGCCGCTGTTTTGGCGGAAGGCTCATTCAGTTTCACCCCGGAGGGCGGCGCAACGGTCTGCTTGGGTGAGAGAGTCGTGGCAATCGCACCGCGCAGGACGTTGAACATCGCCAGAACGCTCGATTGGATCGGCTGCGCCGGCCGGATCTGAGGCGTTGTCTGTGTTTCGGTTTCGGGTTCGGTCTGCAGCGTCTGGGCCTTCGCCGCAACTACAGCAGCGCTCGTTGCTGGCTGGGGACGCGGATTGGCCGATTTGATCTGCGGCGTATGCGCCTCGCGATCCACTGCCGCGCCGTGTTCATGCGCATCCAGCGAATTCGAAGTCGAACTCAATCCCGGTTCCGGCGTACTGGCGTGGACCGGATCGGATTTCAGCGGCGGCGTCTCGCGCGCGCCGTCGTCTGCGGCGCTATCGTCTGGCTGTTGTGCGACGGGTGACGCGAAGATTTCGGCGGCCATCGCGACATCGGCGCGCGTGGATTGCGAGGCAATCGGCGAAACGGCTGCAATGGCCGTTGGCTGCACAGCAGGCTTCGCAGGGCGTGCCGCCGCATGTTCACGATCCGCGAGTTGTTCCTCCCGGGCTTTCGCACGCCGGTCGTCCTTCTGGGAAAGATCGGCTGTCTTGTTCGAAGAGGCGACAGACCGCGCGGATACGGGAAGAGCTTTGATCTCCTTCTGCACCGACGGCTGTTTTTCGGTTGCAGTGGAATCCTGAGCGCTCTTTGCCGGTGCCGATGTCGTGTCGCGGGCCGCATCGTTCGCCGGCGCATAGGACGCAAGCACGGAATGGAAATCGCTCTCCGGCGCGTCCGCACTCGAAGACGGCGCAACACTCGCGTTGCGCGACACGGGAAGGATGGCGGCGACAGAGGCCAAAGGAATATCCGCAATGATCCGCTCGCTCACAGAGCAAGAGACGGACCACTCGCGATCCAAGCGTTTTTCCTTTTGTTATCGCGCTTTAGGTCGAAATCGCCGCGCGAGAATGCGTGGCACGAACTGCCCTGCGCGGCAAACTCTGCCGTGTCCGCGAACCGAAAAAGCCATTCCACGCTCTCGAAAAAGCCCGGCGAACACGGCATTTGGGATGGCACGAAGCGTGCAGTTTCCTTTGCCGGAAATAAGCATGTCGCGGAGTTCACCGTGGGTCTGAACGGGATCATGTCGAGCGCATTGTCGGCGCTGCAGACAAACACGGAAGCGCTGCGCATCACGTCGAACAACATCGCCAACATGAACACCACCGGCTACGCGCGCCGGGTGGTGAATGAAGGCACCTTGTCGGCAGGCGGGCAGCTTGGCGGCGTCGATATCGATTTCGTCAAGCGTGTCATCGACAAATATCTCGACCGCGAAGTGACGACGGCGAGCGGCACCTCTGCGCGCTACGATGCGCAAGCCGGCGTCTACAGCCAGCTCAACGGTCTTCTGGGCTCGCCGGGCGACGATACGGCGCTGACGACACAGCTCACCAACGTCTCCACCGCGCTCGGCCAGTCAGTCATGGCGCCCACGGATTCCGCCACACAGCTCGGTACCCTCTCGGCGTTCCAGAGTCTCGCCACGCAGATTGCCTCGCTGTCGAACTCCGTCCAGGGTCTGCGCACACAAGCCGATCAGCAGATCGCGGGCACGGTCACGCAGATCAACACGCTGATCGAGCAGATCCACGACTTGAACGTGCAAGCGCAGCAGGCGACCGCGGCTGGCGACACCGGCGCCGCCGTGTTCGATCAGCGCGATCTCGCGGTCCAGTCCCTGTCGCAGTTGATCGGCATCAGCACGCAATCGCAGGCGGACGGCAGCGTCTCGATCGCAACGACCGACGGCGTGAGCCTGGTCGGCGCGACCTATGCGCAGCTTAGCTATACCGGCGGCGCCACGAACGGCACCTATGGCCCGATCACGATGCAAAGCATCAACCCGAACACGGGCAACGCGATCGGCACTGCGCAGACCCTGGACTCGCACATTTCCTCCGGCACGCTGAAAGGCCTGATGGATATGCGCGACGGCAGCCTCGCCGACACGGCAGAGGAACTCGGCAATCTCGCGCGCACCACAGCGCTGGCCTACAACACGCAGAGCAACGCGAATACATCTTATCCGCCGCCTCCGGTAATGAACGGCCGCGATACCGGCCTGCTCTCCACGGATGCGCTGAATTTCACCGGCAAGACCACCATCGCCGTCGCCGATTCCAGCGGCAATCTGGTGTCGCGGGTCGATGTCGACTTCGATGCCGGTACGATCTCTGTCGATGGTGGCGCACCGACGAGCTTCGCGAATACAGTTGGCGGCTTTACCGCGGCCCTCAACAGCGCGCTCGGCACCAACGGCACGGCGAGCTTCACGGACGGCCAGCTTTCGATCTCCGCCAACAATGGCGACGGCGTGGTCATCAAGGACGACGCAACGACGCCCTCCTCGCGCGGTGGCTCCGGCTTCTCGCAATTCTTCGGCATGAACGACATCTTCCGCACCAGCCAGCCCTCGATCCTGGCAACGGGTCTCTCCGCCGGCGACGACAGCGGCCTTGCCGCGGGCGGCCAGATGACGTTCGCGCTCAAAGGGCCGGACGGCAGCATTGTCAAACAGGCGACCGTGAACATCACCGCCGGCATGTCGATCGGCGATGTCGTGAGCGCGATGAACACGGCGATGGGCGGAACGATCTCGTTCACGCTCAACAGCGACGGCTCCATTGCCTCGACGGCCGCCAACCCGGCAAACAGTCTCGAGGTGACCTCCGATACGACCGAGCGCGGCTCGACCGGCATGAGCTTTAGCGAACTGTTTGGAATCGGCGATCAGCAAGCGGCGAATTTCGCGTCGGGGTTCTCTGTCAATCCCGCGCTCGTCAGTTCGCCGCAATATCTGGCGTTCGCGCAGGCCGATATCGATTCCACGACGGTTGCTGGCGATAGCATCGTCGGGCACGGCGATTCCAGCGGCGCTCTGGCGCTGCAGAATGTCGGAACCGCGACGCAGAGCTTCGCCGCCGCCGGCAATTTCAGCGCACGCACCGGCACGCTCGGCGACTATGCCGCCTCGTTCTACCAGGATGTGGCGTTGGCCAGCACGACGGCCACGTCGAACCAGACCGCACAGGACGACCGCCTGCAAGATGCGCGGTCGCGCCAGTCGTCGAACTCCGGCGTGAGCCTGGACGAAGAACTCACCAACATGACCACCTACCAGCAGGCCTACAGCGCGAGTGCCCGCATCCTGACCGTCGTGGACCAGCTCTACGACACGCTTCTGCAGATTCAGTAGGGATAAGAAATGACCGTCGAACGCGTCGCCACCAACAGCCAGGCCAGCTATATGCTGTCGCAGATCATGCAGGCGACAAGCCGGCTCAACACTTCGCAGCAGCAGGTCGCGAGCGGCAAGGTCTCGACCGACTATGCCGGCATCGGCAACAAGACCGGCGCGCTGGAAGCCGCACGCGCCAGCGCCGCGCGCGCCGACGCCTATCAATCCAACACGCAATCGGCGCTGAACCAGGTCGATCTTCAGAATACGCAGATGACCCAGCTGTCGAGCGTCGCACAGCAGCTCCAGCAGGCGATCTCAAGCGCCGTCGGCAACAACGACGCCACCGGCTTGATGGACAATGTGCAGAGCATTTTCGATCAGGTGTCGCAGATCCTGAACGCCAAGGACGCCAACGGCAATTATCTCTTCGGCGGCGACAAGGACAATGTGCCGCCGTTCAATGCCACGTCGCTGAGCCAGCTCTCGAGTCTCACGGACATTTCGGATGCGTTCTCCAACGGCACGCAAAAGAAATCGGTCATGGTGGGAGACGGCCAGTCCGAACAGATCGGCGTGCTCGCCTCCGACATCGGCACGCAGATCATGCAGACGCTGAAAGACATCGCGACGTTCAATGCGGGGCCGACCGGCAATTTCGACACGCAGCTGACCTCGGCGCAGTCGGATTTCCTCAGCAGCGAGATTCCTGTCGCATCGACAGCGGCGCAGGGCATCAACACGGCGACCGCAGCCAATGGTTATACCTACAATCGCCTGAACGATGCCTCCGACCAGCAGACAGCCCTCTCGACGCTGTACAAAGGCTTCGTGTCGAACATCGAGGATGTCGACATGCCGACCGCGATCACGCAGCTCAACCAGAACCAGACCGCGCTGCAGGCGGCCGAACAGGTGACCGCGCAATTGGGCCAGATTTCCCTGCTGAATTACCTGCCTGTCGGTTCGAACTGACCGGATCGCTTGCGGCCTGTCGCCGGGCAGACTATAGGCCCCGCCATGAGCCGCCCGCGTATCGTTGCCGCCATGTCCGGAGGCGTGGATTCCTCCGTCACCGCCGCGCTTCTCGCGCGTGCGGGATACGAGGTCGTGGGCGTCACGCTGCAGCTGTATTCGGCGAGTGCTGCGAAGCGCAAAGGCGCTTGCTGTGCAGGCCAGGATATCTACGACGCGCGCCGCGTTGCTGAGACGCTCAGCATTCCGCACTACGTCCTCGACTACGAAGAGCGCTTCAAGCAGCGCGTGATCGCGGATTTCGCCGAGACCTATGCGCGCGGCGAAACACCGATTCCCTGCGTGCGCTGCAATGAGCGCGTAAAGTTCGCCGATCTGATGGATATCGCGCGCGAACTTGGCGCGGAGGCACTCGCGACCGGGCATTATGTCCGCCGCGTCGATGGGCCGAAGGGAGCCGAACTGCATCGCGCAGCAGACCCCGCACGCGACCAGAGCTACTTCCTGTTCGCGACGACACAGAAGCAGCTCGACTATCTGCGCTTTCCCATCGGCGAGATGGACAAGCGTGACGTGCGCGCAATCGCCGGCGAACTCGGTCTGACCGTCGCCGACAAGCCGGACAGCCAGGACATCTGTTTCGTGCCGGACGGCAAATACGCGACCATTGTGCAGAAGATGCAGCCCGATGCGGCCACGCCCGGCGAGATCGTCGATGGTGCGGGCAATGTGCTCGGCCGCCATGACGGCGTGATCCATTTCACAGTGGGTCAGCGCAAGGGTCTAGGTCTTTCCGGCCATGGCGAGCCGCTGTTCGTGCTCAAACTCGACGCTGCCAAAGCGCAGGTCGTCGTCGGCACGCGCGACCGGCTCTCATCGCGCACGATCAGGCTGCGCGACGTGAACTGGCTCGGCGGTGCCGAGACGGCGATCGACTGCGCTGTGAAAGTGCGTTCGATGCGTCCTCCCGTTGCTGCACATGTGACGCGCGGACCGGACCGCACCGCGGAGGTCGAATTGCTCTCACCCGAAGACGCGGTAGCGCCGGGCCAAGCCTGCGTGTTCTACGAGCGTGACGGCACGCGCGTGCTTGGCGGCGGTTGGATCACGCGCGCGGAACCAGCGCAGAAGGCGGCTTGAACCCGCTCCTTGACAGGGCTTGGACCCGCACCCTAAATCCCGCGCCTCACGAGGCTTTGGCAGCGTAGCTCAGTGGTAGAGCAGGGGAATCATAATCCCTTGGTCGGGGGTTCAAATCCCTCCGCTGCTACCAGCCCGTAAGACACCGATATGAGAGGCGAGCATGAGCGCTCAACCAAAGCCCGTCGCGCCCTTCCCCACAATCGACGATGTCCGTGCCGCGGCGAAGCGCATCGCCGGCACGGTCGAACGCACGCCGATGCGCCATTCGACGACCCTGTCGGAGCTTGCCGGCTGCGAGATCTACTTGAAATTCGAGAACCTTCAGTTCACCTCCTCGTTCAAGGAGCGCGGCGCGCTCAATAAGCTCCTCTCCCTGACCGACGAACAAAAGAGGCGCGGCGTAGCAGCACAATCCGCGGGCAACCATGCGCAGGCGGTCGCCTATCATGCCGGCCGTCTCGGAATTTCGGCGACCATCGTGATGCCGGAATTCACGCCTTTCATCAAGATCAAGCACACGCGCGACTTCGGCGCGCGCGTCGTCCTGCACGGTGCAACCCTTAGCGACGCCTTCACCCGCGCCAACGCCATCGCGCAGGAAGAAGGGCGCACCTTCATTCACCCTTATGACGACCCCACCATCGTGGCCGGTGCGGGCACTTGCGGGCTCGAGATGATGGAAGATGTTCCCGACCTCGACACGCTGATCATCCCGATTGGTGGCGGCGGCATCATTTCTGGCATCGCCGTCGCTGCGAAAGCGATCAAGCCGTCGATCGAGATCTATGGCGTGCAGGCCAAGACCTATCCATCCATGTACGATGTCATCAAAGGCGAGGATCTGCCCTGCGTCGGCCAGTCGGTCGCCGAAGGCATCGCGGTGAAGCAGCCCGGCGATCTCAATCGCCGCATCGTCGCCGAGCTTGTAAAAGACATCTTTCTTGTCACCGAAGACGACATCGAGCATGCGATTGCCGATCTTCTGGCCATCGAGAAGACCGTTGTCGAGGGCGCGGGCGCTGCGGCCTTCGCTGCCGTGCGCGCGAAGCCCGAGGTGTTCGCGGGCAAGAAAGTGGGCGTGCTGCTCTCCGGCGGAAACATCGATATGCGCCTGCTATCGAATGTCGTTTTGCGTGAACTCGCACGCGAAGGCCGCGTGTTCTCCGCTGTGATCGAAATCGAGGACCGTCCAGGCATCCTCGCGCGCATCGCCACACTCGTCGGCGAGGCAGGCGGCAATATCCTGGAAGTGACCCACAACCGCATGCTGATGGACACGTCGGCGAAATCCGCGATGCTCGGCGTGATGATCGAGGCGCAGGATACCGCGCACGCCAACGAGATCCGCGCGCAGCTCCAAGGTGCGGGTTTCAAGTTGAAATCGCAAGACTAACTACTTGACGCCCGCTTCCTTCTTGCAGGCGTCGGTCAGTTCGTCGATATCGTAGCTCTTGCACTTCGGCACCAGCGCCTGTGCGTCCGCGTTACGGCCCTCGAGAATCAGAAGCTGGATTCGCTTGGGCAGCAGTACCGGCGAATCCTCAAAGCGAACGACGGCCTGATCCATCAGCTGTTGGGCTTTCGGGTAATTCTGGTGTGAAACGTAGTAGTTCGTGAGCGTCGAATAGACTTCCCAGGACGGTTCGGATCCTGCGACTGCACGCAGCATCGCGGCCTCGGCGAGCTTGTCCTGATTGTGGCCATCATAGTATTCCGCTGCGACATAATCCGTGTACGCATGATCGGTCGTGGGCGGCGTCACCGCGCGCGCGATCTGCGCCTGCGCCGCACCGGCGCTTCCCTGGCTCGCATCCGCAATGAACGCCGCTGCATTCTCGGCGTCGGTGTAGTGCGCCAGCAAAGCGGTCAAATGCGGCTTTAGCGGAGACTTGCTTTCCTGCGCCCAGGGAAGTGGTGTCGGCGCCACCGGCGGCAAATCGCGGTAGGCGCCGTACAGATAGTTGCTCAGCAGATCTTCGCGCATCTTGGCGGGATGATGGCTGGTCGCGTCATCGGCCATGCCATCGACCGCAGAGTCGAATGCGAAGATCGCAACGTCCGCGAGTTGATCGGTGCTCGGGCGTTGGCCGGTCGCGAGCTGACCGACAATGGTGAGACCTCCGCCTAGCTTGCCAAGCAGTCCGCTGGAGTTGTCGGAAGAACCGCCGCCGTCTTTGGCGGCGGCCGCTTTTGCAGCAGCCGCCGCAGCAGCAGCCTCGGCTTCCTGCTCCGCAAGCTTGTCCATGACAGCAAAAGGCGCTTCGGGATCGTAGCCGGCCTTCACCATCATATCGAAGCCGAGCGCATCGGCCTCGTCCTCTTGGCCCTTGGACATCTGCGGCATGAGTACATTCGCGCTGAGCTTCGCCAGATGCTTCGCCACGTCGAGGCCGCGCGCGATATTGTTGCCGGTCTGACCGCCTACGGCCTGTTGCGCGGTTTGAGCCGCGACGTCGACGGCCGTGCCGTTCACGACGGCGAAATACTGCGCCTTCTTCGCCCAGTCCGGTTGCGCGTGACGCAGGATCGCATGGCTGAGCTCATGGCCCATCACGAACGCAAGTTCGTCTTCGGTCTCCAGCTGCTCCAGCAATCCCACGGTCACAATCATCGTGCCGTCGGGCGTGCACTCACCCGCAAACTCGGGCGTTGCGAGAACCCGAATGTCGGGTTGGAACGTGGGCGGCAGCTGCATGCCCGCGAGCAGACGCATCATCACGCCATGCACATAATCGTGCAGCTCACGCGACGGCACAAAGCCCTGTCCGCGTGTGCGCATGATGCCGAGCGCGAGCGGGCGGCCCTTCAGCACATCGCTGTAATCGGCGGCCGGCTTGAATTTCTCGATCGCCTTGCCCTTCGATGGATAGCCGTTGCTATCGAACAGGCTCGCGCCCGCAGACGACGACAGAAGCAGAAGCGACGCCAACGAGAGTGGGAGAAGTTCCTTGCGCATCACTTGCCTCCCGTCTTCGGGCAGCCTTCGCCCAGTCCGCGCGTGGCGCCGACCTTCTGCTGATTTGAGCCAATCGCGAGATTGCGGCACACCGCCGGAAGTTTTCCGGAGAAGCGGTATTTCACCATATAGGGCGGCACCCAATACTTCGCCCCACTGACATTGACCTGCAGCATCATGTTCGGCGCGCGTCCCGTGATCGGCGCACAGGCGGGAAATTTCGCGGCGTCCAGCGTTTGCACACGCTTGCCCTGCGCGGCATCGTAGAGATCGACCTGTGGTGTGCGCGCGGAGATCACGAGATCGCCGGATGCGGTGCAGGAATCGGTCGCGGCCGTATCGGCGGCGGCCGGCGATGCCAGTACCGTGCAAGCAAAGGCGAACGTCAGAAAGACTCTCATCGCACCCCCTCCAGTTCCGGCTCGCCGCCGGCGACGTGATGCAGATACCCCCAAAAAGCATCCGGCGCGTCTACCAGAAGTAGCGCGGCGAGTTCAGCAGACACGAACACAACCTCGACCCAGTTGGCAACAGACAATCCGGCGGCGCGCGTCAGCAGGAGGCCGGCGCCGAGGCCGAGCGCAAAGGCAAAGTAGTGCCAAATTTTCTCCACGGCCTTCTCGACGAAATATTCGAATGTCGCGCTGAGATCGCGCTCGGATTCCCGGTGCCGCCTGCGCTTTCGTCTGACCTGGCGCATGTGGAACCAGGAGAGGATCAAGATGCCGGGAATAGTGGCGACGATCTGAACCAGGTTCCCATTTATCGTCCTGCCGCCGATTGAGACCGTATTTGTCTCCGGGTCGCCGTGAAAGCTGATGAGATTGTCCAGCGCCATAGCATGCACAAACACGTTGGCCAGCAATCCGTTGACCGGCGTGAAAGACTTGTCCTGCGCGCCCTGCAGCGACGCGCCGTAGAAGACGATCCGATCATGCGCGAGACCGGCTACGTCGGCATCGTCGATGCCCTGAAGTAACGATTGCGCCGGGATGACCCCGGCATAGGGACAACTCGACAGCACGGCACTGGTGTCGAAAAACGCCAAGTAGACGCGGTGGAAGAAATCCGTCTCCGTCTTGCAAGATTGCAGATTGCCGTCGCTATCTTTGACACGCATCCATTTGGTGTTGATCGGATCGGTCTTTGTGCCCCACACGATCTCCATCAAACCTTCGCGCGTGTCGAGTTTCAGATTGTGGAAAAGATCCTGATAGACCCGCAGCGCGAGCGAATAGCAGTCCTGGTTCTCGGGTTTTTTTGTGCGATAGCAGCGGCCATTGATGGGGTACTGCCGCGCAACACCCTGATAGACGAGGATCGTGGGATCGAGGATCGGCACGCCCGTCGAAGCAATCTCCGGTCTCAGCGGATTCTCGCCGAAGGGAAGATCGATTCCGCCTTCGAAATAGATTGGGATTTTATCCTTCTGGTAACGGCGGATTTCCTCGACCAGTTCCGGCAATGTGTTGTCGGGGCGATTGTCGACGAAAAGAATGTCGATAATCACCGCCTTCGGTTTAAGCGCGCGTAAGGCGCCAAGCGCGAGGGCATGCTGCCCATAGGTCCAAGGCCAGGGCATATTCGCGCTGTGCAATGTCTCTTCGTCGATGAGGGCGACGGAGATCTTGTCGCGGCCCGTGGTCGGATAGAGATGCGGCCCCGTAATGAGAAGATCGGAGATATCCTGCGTATAGCGCTGCACCAGATCGCTGAACCCGAACGGGTTCATCCAGATCTGGAAACTCGCGAATGCCAGCAGCCACGCGACGACGAACCAGTACGGTACGCGCAGCTTGAGCGCTTCCATATAGGTGCGGTCGGGACGGCGGATGCGCAAATAAACGCCGCGCAAGCGCCCGATCGATTTCTTCGGACTCTCACGTTTCTGTTCCTGAAGGCTTTCTTCCTCTGTCATCCCATGCCCCGCCCGGCGCGGGGAACTTAGCGCGAAAGCTTTGGCAAGGGGATAGCCGGAGGGCCGGTGTCCGGCCGCGACCAACGCGACGCCCTCTCTTTTGGCGAATATCCTGTCGGGACAATTACAAAAAGGACGGCATCGCGTTTTGACACGTTTGTTTCGCACTCCCGATGTGTTGTCCGTGGTTACGCCCCTAAAGGCGATTACCAACAGGAGCAATACATGTCTCACAAGCATCCTGCGAGCGAGCATCATCACCATGCCGCTGCGCATCATGAGAAAGCTGCCCGCCATCATCGTGAAGCTGCCAAGCACTATGAAGACGGCGATCACGAGACCGCTGCCCACCATGCCCACACAGCGACGGGTCACGGCTCACACGCCCATCACCACACCACGGAAGCCGGTAAGCTGCACGTTCACCACCACGGCGAACACAAGGAATAACCGCTCGGCGCCGTTGGCGGCTTTACACTGCCGGCCGCCAACGGCACGCCCGCCCGTCTCATCCTTTCGCGAGCAGCGTGTCCGCGAACCGCCGCGTCAGAATGGCGAGCGTGGCGCGGTCAGTCGCGCTCCAATCCGCAAGCGCACGCGACAGAAGGCGGCGACGCGCGCCACTGATCTTCCGCACGATCTTCTCGCCCTCGCCCGTCAGCTTGACCGCGTTACGGCGCCGGTCCTGTTCTGCGTGCGATACAATCAGCTTGAGCTGCCTGAGTTTGGCAAGTTGCCGGCTGACGGTGGTGTGATCGCGTCCGACCAGATCGGCAAGATCGCCGACAGCGAGCGGTCCGCGGGCGCCGGTCGCGACCAGAAGCGGGAACAGCGCCCGGTCGATCTCTACGTTCGCCTCTCGCAGCAGCGCGAGATCGCGCTGCGGGCTATTCAGCACGCTCAGGATATCGAGAAGCGCCGATCCGAGCTTCTCCAGATTATGTGTATTTTGCACCTTTACAACGCTCCCGTCGCTATCCATATTGTGTGTATGATACACCAATCTAGCATCCTCGTCATCATCGGTTCCGTGCGTGCCCGGCGCATTTGTCCGCACATCGCGCAATGGATGGCGCAAATCGGTCGCGAAACCACCACGCGCGATATCGAGGTGATCGATCTCAAGGACTGGCCGCTGCCGATGGACGATGAGCCTGGAATCCCGGCGGCCCACGACTATGCGACAGAGCACACGAAGGCCTGGAGCCGGAAAATTTCGGAAGCGGGAAGCATTGTGTTCGTCACGCCGCAATACAATTGGGGCTATCCCGCGCCGCTCAAGAACGCGATCGACCATCTCTACAAGGAGTGGTCGGGCAAGCCGGCGATGATCGTGAGCTACGGCGCGCGCGGCGGCAACAAATGCGCGGCGCAACTGCGCCAGGTGCTGAAAGGCGTCCACATGAAGCCGGTAGCCAAGGTTCTGCTGAAGCTCGACAAGGAACGCATCAAGGCCAACACCGGCGAGATCGATCCCGCAATCGCGTTCGCGCATCACAAATCCGCGCTCACGCGCGGTTTCAAAAAAATAGAAAAGGCCATGCGCGGGCCGTGGTGGCGCTTCAGCGCGAAAACTTCTCCGACAGGATGATCGAAGACACGGTGCGCGCGACGCCCGGCGCGCGGCCGATGCGGTCGAGCAGCACGTCGATGCGCGCGGCGGTGTCGGTTTCCACCTGCGCCACGAGATCGTAGCTCCCCGACACGGCGGCGAGCGAACGCACCTCCGGCATCTTCTTCAGTTCCACCGCAACACGGTCGGCCTGTTTGGGGTCGGTCTCGATCATCACGACGGCGCGCAAGCGATTGCCCTGCGCATCGTCGCCGAGGCGAACCGTGTAGCCCTTGACGATACCCTCGCGTTCCAGCCGCGCCAGCCGTTCCTGCACTGTGGAACGTGCAAGCCCGAGCTTGCGGGCGAGCGAGGCCGTCGGCTCGCGCGCATTGGCACGAAGAAGATCGATCAGCTTGGCATCGGCATCGCGCATGGCAGAACCCAGAACCGGCGGATCGCCGGAATACCCTGCGTTTCGCCGGTCTGCAAGGGCCAAACCGGCACTTCACCGTCTCGGTTTCGTCGCCCGGAACCGTCACTCTCCGCGCCTTAAGCGGAGGAATTTCCATGAAAAAAGTCATGCTCGTCGGCGGCGGCAAGATCGGCGTCGCCATCACCGAATTTCTGTCTTCGACCAACGACTACAAGCTCACCGTCGTGGACCGCGATGCCGCGAGCCTGCAGCGCATGCCGCGCAACAACAATGTGGAGCTGCGCAAGGCCGACATCCTGTCGCCGGAATTCCATCACGAGGTCGAAGGGCAGGACATCGTCCTTTCCGCCACGCCCTACAATCTGACTGCGACGGTCGCCGAAGCCTGCAAGCGCGCGAACGCGCACTACCTCGACCTCACCGAAGACGTGGAATCCACCCGCACCATCAAGCGCCTCGCCGAGGGCGCGAAGACCGCGTTCATCCCGCAGTGTGGATTGGCGCCGGGCTTCATCTCGATCGTCGCCTACGATCTTGCCAAGAAATTCGACAAGCTGCGCGACGTGCAGATGCGTGTCGGCGCGCTGCCTGTGTTTCCGCACAACGCGCTCAAATACAATCTCACCTGGTCGACCGACGGCCTGATCAACGAATACTGCAACCCGTGCGAATCCATCCGCGACGGTCAGCTGCGCGAAGTGCCCGCGCTCGAAGAACTCGAGCAGTTCACCCTCGATGGCGTGGAATACGAGGCGTTCAACACCTCGGGCGGCCTGGGCACGCTGTGCGAGACGCTCGCCGGCAAGGTCGAAAACCTCAACTACAAGACCGCGCGCTATCCCGGCCACCGCGATATCGTGAAGCTGCTGGTGCGCGACCTGCACCTCGGTACGCGCCGCGACATCTTCAAGGACGTGCTCGAGACCGCCATCCCGATCACCTATCAGGACGTCGTGCTGGTGTTCGTGACCGTGAACGGCTGGAAGGACGGCATGCTGACCCAGGAAAGCTATGCCAAAAAGATCTACAGCCAGACGATCGGCGACCGGTTGATGAGCGCGATCCAGATCACGACCGCCGCCGGTATCTGCGCGATGTGCGATATGCTCGTCGACGGCAAGCTGCCGCAGAAGGGCTTCGTGCGTCAGGAAGATGCGACACTTCCCGACTTCCTCAACAACCGCTTTGGCCGCTATTACGCCAAAGGCCACTAGGAACAGGACGGTAGGACCATGCTTCTTGCTCTGCTCGGCGTCGAAGCCGAAGGCGATGTGATCGCGCGTTCGCCCGTCGATGGCTCTGAGATCGGCCGTGTCACCTATGACGACGCGGCGTCGATCGAGAAGAAGATCGCGGCCAGCGTCGCGGCGTTCAAGGAGTGGCGCAATGTGCCCGCGCCGCGCCGCGGCGAGCTGGTGCGCCTGTTCGGCGAAGAGCTCCGCGCGCACAAGGATCAGCTTGGCGAGCTGGTCACGCTCGAAGCCGGCAAGATCCTGCAGGAAGGCCTCGGCGAAGTTCAGGAGATGATCGACATTTGCGATTTCGCGGTCGGTCTCTCGCGTCAGCTTTACGGCCTCACCATCGCGAGCGAACGTCCCGGGCATCGCATGATGGAGACCTGGCATCCGGCGGGTCCGGTCGCGGTGATTTCCGCGTTCAATTTTCCCGTTGCGGTATGGGCGTGGAATGCGTGCCTCGCGCTTGTCTGCGGCGACAGCGTGATCTGGAAGCCGAGCGAAAAGACGCCGCTCACCGCGCTTGCCACGCAGAAATTGTTCGAGCGCGCGGTCGTAAAGTTCGGCACCGCGCCCGCGAACCTCAGCCAGGTCGTGCTTGGCCTACGCGATGCGGGCGAGCAGCTTGCAAAGGACGCGCGCATACCCGTCGTCAGCGCCACGGGTTCGACACGCATGGGCCGCGAGCTTGCGCCAGTCGTCGCCGCACGCTTCGGCAAGTCCATTCTCGAACTCGGCGGCAACAACGCGATGATCGTGACGCCGAGCGCGAAACTCGATCTTGCGACACGCGCGATCCTGTTCGCGGCCGTCGGCACAGCGGGCCAGCGCTGCACCACACTGCGCCGCCTGTTCGTGCATGAAAGCATCTATGACAAGCTCGTGCCTGCGCTGAAGAAGGCCTATGCCGGCCTTCCCATCGGCAGTCCGCTGGAGAAAGGCACACTCGTCGGTCCGCTGATCGACAAAGCGTCGTTCGACGGCATGGAGCGCGCGATTGCCTCGGCAAAATCGGAAGGCGGCGTTGTCACCGGCGGCGGCCGCGCACTCGCCGACAAATATGTGGACGGCTATTACGTCCATCCCGCGATCGTCGAGATGCCGGCGCAAACGAAAACCGTCTGCCACGAGACCTTCGCACCGATCCTCTATGTGATGAAGTACACCGACTTCGACGCAGCGATGGCCAAACACAACGAAGTGCCGCAAGGGCTTTCGTCCTGCATCTTCACGACCAACATGCAGGAGGCCGAGCGCTTCATCGCAGCCGCTGGCTCCGATTGCGGTATCGCCAATGTGAACATCGGTCCTTCGGGCGCGGAGATCGGCGGCGCATTCGGTGGCGAAAAGGAGACCGGCGGCGGCCGCGAGAGCGGTTCGGATTCGTGGCGCGCCTATATGCGCCGCCAGACCGCGACCATCAATTACTCGGACGCATTGCCGCTCGCACAGGGCATCGAATTCACGGTGTGATTTTAGAGGACGGCGTCACGCACGCCCTCGAAGGCCGACCGAAACCAGGAGCTTGGCAAAATTCGGCTCGGTGCGAAGGGACGCGAGCAGCGGGTTGATTTTCAACCCCATGATTTCCGGTTCCTGACGCGACAGGCTGATCCTGAGATAGGCCAGAGCATTCTGCTTATCGCCAAGCAGGGCATAGGTCTGCGCGACGGCATAAGCGGACAACTTGTTCGATGCATAAAGCGGAAGCTGTGCCGCCAGCAAACTCTGCAACATCCCCTCATGACCTTGGAGCGTCAGGCCCTTTTGGCCCGCCGACGCCAGCATCGCGCCGTTCGCGTCATGCATGCTGTCTGCATAAAGCTTCATCTCCTGCAGATAACCGAGATCGTTTCCTCTCGTGAGATCGATCACGGAGAGATAGTAGTGCGGCGAGGCAAAGAGGGGCTGATCTCTTTCGATTTGCATTAGAAGGTCGTTGGCCCTCTGCGCATCCCGCTCGTAAAACAGGATAAGCGCCTTGTCCGCCAATATCGCCGCCGATTCCGTATCCAGTTCTGCCGCTTTCTCGATCTGATCGCGCGCGGACCGGAAATCCCCGATCGTCATCAGAAAGGTCGCGTACCAATGGTGCGTGTTCGCGCTGCCGGAATCGAGTGCAATCGCACGCTTGAACTCCGCGTCCGCGCCCGGAACGTCGCGCAGCCAGTAGAAATCGGTGAATGCCAGAGCGGCATGCGCGCCCGCGAGCGAGGGATCGAGCGCAATGGCGTGCATTGAGGCCGAACGTGCTTTTGCGTACGCCTCGTTGGGTGGCATCAGCGTGAATTCGCGCAGAAGGTTATAAGTGTTCGCCAGCCCCACATACGCTTCGGCGTAACTGGGATCGCGACGGATAGCGCTGTTGAAATCATTCACCGCGCGGGCGAGACCAGAGGGCGTGCGGGTCTGCCATTCATGCAGACCCGACTTATAATATTCCATCGCAAGGGGATCGTGCGGTTTGGTGGCTTGAGCCGGAACCACCGGTGCACGAAACCAGAAAACTGCGAGCGCCAAACCGAACGCAGCCGCGATCGCACAAGACGCGACCCACAGCCGCCTGGGCTTTTGGAAAACGCCGGTCTCGCGCAGGGTATCGGGAATTTCGGCTTCTGCCGAAGCGGCGACACCCGCGCCGGAACTGTCGAGCCACGCCTGCAATTCGTGCTGATAGGCAAACACGGACGCCCGGCCCTGCCCGGGAACGCGCCGCACCGGAAGGCCTCGCGCACCTTCCCAGCGTTTAACGGTGCTCTCGTCGCGGCCGAGGAACGCGGCGATCTCTTTCCAGGTGGTCAGCCGCCCGCTCGCCGGATTCTCCCTGTTTTGCAGGCCCATGCGCTCAATTGCCCCGATCTGCCCCGACACGCCTTTTGCATCAACAGCGCCAACCCGCCGACATCTGCGTGCTTTTTCCCAACATAGCCGAAATCGGAGAGGACTGCATGACGCGCGTATCATCACAGAGAAGTTCGGGGGCCTGGAAAGGCAATCTATGCAAAAGCGTTGGCACAGCGCTGCTCGCGCTGTCAGCCGCCACAGCGGCGGGAGCCACGGACTGGCCCCAGCCCGGCATGAACGCCGCCCATACCGGCTATAACGCCAAGGAACAGACTCTTTCCACAGGCAATGTGGGCAGTCTCTCGAAAAGTTGGGACAAAGCCACCCAGCTACAGATAACGACCCCGCCGGTTCTATCCGGGAAGCGCGTATTCGCTTTGAGCACGGACGGCACACTGTACGCCCGGAACGCCATCAGCGGAAAACTGCTCTGGACCTTTTTGGCCGACAAAAACGGAACGCCGAATTACTGGGGCGTAGCTGTGGGCAATGACATCGTCTACGTGAACTGCCAGATCGACTACGACGACACCGAATACCTCGGCCATGGCGGGCTCTGCGCGCTCGATGCGAAGACGGGCAAAGAGCTGTGGACCTACGCCATCTACACGGAAGGGGGGATGTCGGTCGATAGCGCGCCGTATGATGCGCCCGTTATCGATGGCCAGAACGTCATCTTCGGCATATCCGACAGCGCTTCGTTTGCGCATGTCGGCTATGTGGTCACCCTCGACGCAAAGACCGGCGATCTGGTCGCTGGGGTCGGCAATTGCAGCGACACACTCTTCAACGACTGCAACTATGTCAGCAGCGCGCCTCCGGCTGCGCTGGGCGGCGAATTGTTTTATCAGGGCGGCGCGGCAGACGGACCGCAGGGCAGCCAAGGCGCTGTGTGCGCACGCGTGGAAACCGCGACCAGCGTCGATTGGTGTTACTACAACGTCGATACCAATCTGGCCCTGACGGTTGAGAAAGGATTGGTTCTTTTCGCAGAGGGCACGTCGTCGAGCACTTCAAACTTGGTCGCGCTGAGTCTAAGCAACGGTGCCGTAGTTTGGAGCACGGCGGTGGGTTCCGGGCAAAACAACACGCATTTCGCGCCGGCGGTTGCCAACGGCGTGGCCTATTTTTCCGTGGGCCTGGGCCAGAACGCTCTTTATGCGGTGTCTCTGAAGAAGGGAAAAGTCCTCTGGAGCTACACAACCGGCAGTGCTGGATATCTGACGTCCGGCGTCTCCGTCGCTAATGGCGTGGTGTACGCCGTGTGCGGCGCGAACTCCGGTTCGCAATGCGCGTTCGACGCAGCAACCGGCGCCGTGTTGCGCAACGATACATCGGGCGGTTCTTCGCTTGCCACGCCCTTGGTAGCGAACGGTGCGGAGATCTCCGTTTGCAACTCCAACGATCTCTGCCGCTTCACTCCGTAAACCTGCGGGCGGCGACGGCGGCCGGTTGGCTCTAAACGTCAACCGGCCGTTGCGCTGTCGAATTCGCGGCCTGCCCCTCGAAACTCCGGCCTGCCCTTCCTACATTCGGTGGGCTGGTTCTCGGAGGGCACCATGTTTCACTGGTTATGGTTCTGGCCGTTCTTCATTTTCTGGCCGTTTCACGGGCTTCTGACGCTTTTGGTCGTGATTGTGATCTTCAGCGCCGTGTTCCGCCGCCGGTATTATTATTACGGCTACCATCCCTATTGGTGGCATGGGAGCGGAAACCCGCCGCCAGGCAACAGCCGCAAGGAAGCGCTCGACATCCTCGAGGGCCGCTATGCGCGCGGTGAAATCCAGCGCGACGAATATCTGCAGAAAAAACAGGACCTTGGCGGTTAGCGCCCGACCGGTGTTAACCTCTCCTTAACTCTTTTCTTCATCCGCCGGGACTGCGCCCCTAGGCTTACCCCAACAACAAGGGGTGGCCAGGGATGCCGAAGAACGTGGCCCAACTGACGGGCGTGATCGTCACCGCGATCATCGTGTTCGGGACCGACATGGACGTGTACTACGCGATGCCGCTTGGGATTTTCGCGGGCGCGATTGCCACGATGTTCGTGGCCGCCACGGGGTATCGCGAAGCGAAGCCGCAACCTGCGCCGGTCAAGGTCCGCCGTTGATCCTTACGCCGGCTCCGGTGGGATATTGTTGAGCGCCTCTTCCATTTCCTGAAAGGTCGGTTGCGCCTCGGACGGAACGCTGCCGCGCCCGATCTCGACAGACACCTGCGCCGCGTTGCCATGCAGATGCGCGACCAGAACGTCGCGGATCACGTGATAGAAGAGCGACTCCTCGTCTACGATGGCCTTCAAGCGCGTCGCCATCGGACCGACAATGCCATAGGCCAGAAACACGCCCATGAACGTGCCCACAAGCGCGGAGCCGATCATCTTGCCGAGCACCTCCGGCGGTTCGCTGATCGCGCCCATGGTCTTGATGACGCCGAGCACCGCGGCCACGATGCCAAGCGCGGGCAGTCCATCGGCCATGGTCTGAAGCGCGGTCGGGCCTTCAAGCGCTTCGTGGTGATGCTTCTCGAGCTGCTTGTCCATCGCGGATTCGACCTGGTGCGGATCTTCCAGGCTCATCGTCATCATGCGAAGCGTGTCGCAGATGAACGCCGCGGCAAAATGATCGCCGGAGATCTTCGGGAAGCGCTTGAAGATCGACGACTCTTCGGGCTTCTCGATATGGGCTTCAAGCGCGATCAAGCCCTTCGACTTCATCGTCTTGGTGAGCAGGTAGAGAAGCGTGAGCAGATCGCGATAGTCGGCCGGCTTCCATTTGGGGCCCGAGATCACCTTGGAGAGCGAACCCAGCACCTTCTTCATTGAATACATCGAGCCGCCGATCAGGAACGCCGCGATCGCGGCGCCGCCGATGGTCATCATTTCATGCGGCAGGGCTTCCAGGACCGGGCCGAGCGAACCGCCCGAGATCAGGAAGCCGCCGAACACTGCCGCGAATAGAAAGACGATGCCGCCGATTTGGAGCATGAATGCCAGCCTTGGGATTGCGTTCAGTATTAAGATGAGGGCTTAAGGAGCGATAAATCCGCAGCGGCAACGCGGTCGCAGCTGGTGAGCGGAAGTCGTTACCAAATTCTTAAAATTTCGCTGGCGGAATGTGGCAATGGCGCTTCGGCGATTCGGATTGGTGGCGAGGATCACGGCGCGGGCGCTGCTCGCGCCGGTAGCCTATGCCGCCTGCGCGCTGGTCGAACGCGAGGGCAAAATCCTGCTCGCGCGTCACAGTTATGTCGATGGCTGGCTTCTGCCCGGCGGCTCCATCGAACGCGGCGAAGCCGCGGAGCACGCCATCATCCGCGAGATGAAGGAAGAGATCGGCCTTCAACGCTGCGCGCCGCCAGAGCTCTTCGGCATTTACTCGCGCAAGGCCGGCTGGGCAACGAATGTAATAGTATTGTATCGGTTACATGACGCGGAATTTACTTTCACACCCAATCTCGAGATTCGCGAAGTCCAATTCGTCGATCCGGCCAATCCGCCGGAGGGTACCCCCCGATCGGTCACGGCCCGTCTTCGCGAATATGCGGGGCTGCAACCGCGCTCGGCTTTCTGGTAAATATGAATCGGGGGAGGTTTTACCCCTTCATTAGACCCTGCAGGAGATTTGCAATGAAGAAGATCGCAATCGCAGCTGCTGCGGCCGTGCTTGGCGTCGTCACCTTGGCGACAAGCGCATCCGCGGCAATCGTGTGTAACCGTGAAGGCGAGTGCTGGCACGTGAAAGGCCGGTACGCGTATGACGCCGGATGGGGCTTGGTCGTTCATCCGAACGGTTGGCGCTGGGGTCGGCGCGACCATTTCGTTTGGCGCGAGCCCGTCCGCGAGGAACGCGGCTATTGGCGCGGCGGTGTCTGGATCAAGTTCTGATCGCCTCCGATTAGGGAACCTGGCCGGGATCCTGCGCGTTGTAGGGTTACCGGCCAGGTACCTAAAGGGAGAATAGCCATGAAGAAACTCATCATCGGCGCCGCTGTGGCGCTGTTCAGTTTGACTGCTCTGACGTCCGCCGCTTCCGCGGCCATCGCCTGCAACAACGACGGCGAATGCTGGCATGTCAGAAATGCTTACAACTACAAACCCGAATTCGGCGTCACCGTTCACGAGAACGGCTGGAAATGGGGTCCTGCGGATCACTTCCGCTGGCGTGAGCACACCGGTCGCGGCTACTGGCGCAACGGTGTCTGGATCCGCTTCTAAGATCCGGGTTCTTTAGCCTTGAAAAGCACCCTCCCGTTTTCACGGGAGGGTGCTTTTGTTTTCAGACGGGATCCCAGCCGAAAACTGAGGCTGTCGCGCCGAGATCGTGAAAACTCGGCTTCAGCGCCGGCATCGCGTGCTCCGCGATGGTCTGCGGCGTCCAGCCTTCGATCTTCGCGAGACCGCGAACGGGACGCGGCTGGCTCATCAGGAATATCTCGTTGCCCCGCGCAACGAAGATCTGTCCCGACACGTCTTTCGTCACCGGCGAGGCGAGCGCGACCGCGAGCTGCGCCACCTGGTCGGCGCGCATGAAGTTCTTCATACGCTCGACGCGTTTTGCAGAGGCGTCGTCCTTGATGGGGATCGTAGCGATCAGGCGCGACCACGCGAACGGCGCGATGACATTGGAGCGCACATTCTTCTGCACGCCTTCCATCGCAACGATGCGCGACAGCCCGACAATGCCCATTTTCGCCGCGGCATAGTTGGCCTGTCCGACATTGCCGATGAGTCCGCTGGTCGAGGAGAACAGGACGAACGAGCCTTCTTCCTGCTCACGGAAATGATTGATGGCGGCGTGGCAGATATTGTAGCTGCCGTTCAGATGGACATCGATGACAACGTCCCACTCCTCTTCGCTCATCTTGTGAAACATCTTGTCGCGCAGAATGCCGGCGGGACTGATGATCGAATGCAGACCTTTGTAGATGTCCATCGCCTGCTCGATCATGTGGGCGACACCCTTGCGGTTCGACACGCTGTCGGAATTCGAGACCGCCTCGCCGCCCGCCTTGCGGATTTCAGCCGCGACCTCTTCTGCCGGCCCAGCCGATCCCGCATCGCCGCCGGAAGCCCCGCCACCCAGATCGTTCACCACGACCGTCGCGCCTTCGCGCGCGGCCAGAAGCGCACATTCCTTTCCGATGCCATTGGCGCCGCCGGTCACCAGAACGACCTTGCCATCCAGCACACCCATCGCTACCTCCCATTTCTGATTTCGATGGGGCGACGCTAACACGATGGCCGGGACTTGGCAGATACGTGCGGAGCGGCCCGAAGACGCGGAGGCCATCGAGGCGCTGGACAATGACGGCTTCGGGCCCGGCCGTTACGCAAAGTCAGCTTATCGGCTGCGTGAAGGCGTAAAGCCTGAGGACCGTCTGGGCTTCATCGCTGTCGAGAACGGCGTGGCGCGCGGCACCATCCGCTTCTGGCCGATCAAGATAGGCGATACATCCGCTCTGTTGTTGGGCCCGCTTGCGGTGCAATCCGGCCAGCGCGGACACGGTATCGGCATCGCGCTGATGCAGCATGGCATCGGGCAGGCGCGCACAACTGACTACGCCGCGATCCTTCTCGTAGGCGATGAACCTTATTACCGGCGCGCGGGATTTTCACGCATCGCGGCAGGACGAATCCGGTTCTGCGGGCCCGTCGATCCCCGGCGCATTCTCGGATTGGCGCTGAAGCCAGACGCGCTGGAAACGCTTTCCGGCGATGTTACGCGGGCGCGCATCGACGTACCCATCTGTGCGGAAGGCGCACGGCTGGGTTAGCGCTTCTTCGGTTTGTCCGCATTGTCGAACGCGAAGGGTCCGCCGCCAAGGCCGATGACCATCAGCAATCCGCCGGCGATGGCGATGTTGCGGGCGAAAATCTCATAATCGGACGCGCGTTCTGCAGCGTTCTTCAGGTGCCAGTAATCGTGCATGAAAAACGTCGCGACGATCACGAAGCCGAACAGCAGCATCGCGCCATGACGCGTGTGGTATCCGAGCAGCAGCGCCAATCCGCCCAGGATCATCACGATCAGGGCTACGGCCAGAAGCAACGGCGCCGCGGGAAGGTTGAGCATGGTCATCAACGAGACGTTGGCGTCCCATTGGCTCGCGCGCGTGTAGACCTCGGAGAGGAAAAACCACGCCAGCGCGAGCCGTCCCAGAAACGGCGAGATCATTTCGGAAAAAGACATACGCGCCCCCGCACAAATCAGCGCGGGAGAGCTTAGGCCGATTTGCGGAAAGTCCCTAGATGCCCCGGAGTGCGTGCTTGCGCAGATGGCGCACCAGCGCCATTTCATCGACGCGGGACTGTGCGCGGCGCGCCTCGATTTCGTCGGCGCGCTTCTGCTGCTGCTCGGTCGCGAATTCGAGCGCCTTGAGATCCTGAAATGCCGCAGAGAGTTCGTCCTGGGCCTGCACGCGTTCGCGCTCCAGATCCTTCAGCGTTCCGCGCAGATTTTCGCGGCGGGATTCGATGGATTTCAGGAAGGACGGAAACGCCAGGCGTCCGATGTCGGAATCGCCGGCGCGCTGCTTCTCGCGCGTGACGCTGTCTTCCAGATCGGAAAGCTTGCGTTCGGCATCGGCTTTCATGCCGTCGAGCGTGGCTAGCCGGCGCTTCAGCTCATCGACGCGAAAGCGCCGAAGACGGATCAGCGTGTTGGTGCGTTTCATGTGACCCTACCCTTCCCCTCGCCCATTATTTTCTCGAGGGCGCTATACCCGTCCGCGAATGTCGCACATTCGTCTTTCTTTTGTGTAAGGAACGCCTCAAGCGGCGGATTCAATCGTATCGCGGTGTCGACGGCCGGATTTGTCCCGCCTTTGTACGCACCGAGGCGGATCAATTCCGCCATATCATCATACAGCGCCATGGGCGCGCGCGCTTCCGCGATAATCGCCTGTTCGCGCGGCGTGTTGCAGCCAGGCATCGCGCGCGACACGGATTTAAGAATGTTTATCGCCGGGAAGCGGCCGCGCTCGGCGATGTTCCGTTCCAGCACAATATGGCCGTCCAGGATGCCGCGCACGGCATCCGCGATCGGCTCATTGTGATCGTCGCCTTCGACGAGAACTGTAAACAATCCCGTGATGGAACCGTCACAACCGGCAGGTCCCGGACCCGCGCGCTCCAGCAAACGCGGCAATTCCGCGAACACCGTCGGCGTATATCCCTTCGACGCCGGCGGTTCGCCCGCCGACAATCCCACTTCGCGCTGTGCCATCGCAAACCGCGTCACGCTGTCCATTAAGAGCAGCACATGCAAACCCTGGTCCCGAAGCTGTTCGGCGACCGTCATCGCGACATAGGCGGCCTGACGGCGCACCAGCGGCGGATCGTCCGAAGTCGCCGCGATGACGACGCTGCGCTTCATGCCTTCGTCGCCGAGATCGTCTTCGATGAATTCCTTCACCTCGCGTCCCCGTTCGCCGATCAGACCGATCACGATCGCATCGGCGTTGGTGTTGCGCGCGAGCATGGCGAGCAATGTGGATTTGCCGACGCCGGAACCCGAGAAGATTCCCATGCGCTGACCTTCACAGCAGGTCGTGAACGTGTTGAGCGCGCGCACGCCGAGATCGAGCTTCTCGCCGACGCGTCCGCGTGCATGCGCGGCCGGCGCCTGGGCCTTGAGAGGATAGGGAATTGCGCCTTGCGGCAGCGGCCCCTTGCCGTCGCGCGGCTGGGCAAAGGCGTCGATCGCGCGGCCGAGCCAGGCCTCGCTCGGATAGATCACACCCGCGTTTTCCTCAAAGTCCGCGCGGGCCGCCAGCGTGATCCCGTTCAGATGGCCGAGCGGCATGACCAGCGCGCGGCCCTCCCGGAAGCCGACGACCTCACAAGAAATTTGCTTTCCGGAACCGCCACTTAGCCTTACCTGTCCGCCGAGGCTGATCGCGCCGGCCGCGCCCGTCACTTCAACGAGCAGGCCTTCGATCCGCGCCACGCGCCCGAAACGGCGCGAGGTCGGTATAGCGTCGATTTCCTTGAGCAAAGCGCGCATGCGGCTCCTGTCGGGAGGCGAAAAGGCCTCCAAAGTCCGTGCATCTTGCCCCGAAGGTTTTAAGTGGCGGTAAACTTAACAAAGCGAATCAAGGGGATGGTCTGGTTCCGTTAACCCGGAATTTTCGGGTCCTCTCATCCGTCCTGGCCGTGCAAGTTAATATTAACCATTTAACTTTACGGTCGTGACGTTCGGTTAACCGGGGGGCCTGCGAGCCCGTCCGAAATGAGGTGACGAGACATGCGCGTTCTCCTGATTGAAGACGACAGCGCCATGGCGCGCAGCATCGAGCTGATGCTGCGAAGCGAAGGCTTCAACGTCTACACGACGGATCTGGGCGAGGAAGGGATCGACCTCGGTAAGCTCTACGATTACGACATCATCGTTCTGGATCTTCAGCTGCCCGACATGAGCGGCTTCGAAGTGTTGAAGAGCCTGCGCGTCGCCAAGGTGCAGACGCCGGTTCTCATTCTCTCCGGCAACGCGATCGTCGAAGCCAAGGTCAAGGCGCTCGGCTTCGGCGCCGACGACTACATGACCAAGCCGTTCCACAAGGACGAGCTGGTCGCGCGCATCCAGGCCGTAGTTCGCCGCTCCAAAGGTCATTCGCAGTCGGTCATCACGACCGGCAAGCTCACCGTCAATCTCGATGCCAAGACGGTGGAAGTGGACAGCCAGCGCGTTCACCTGACCGGTAAGGAATATCAGATGCTGGAGCTGCTTTCGCTCCGCAAGGGCACGACGCTGACCAAGGAAATGTTCCTGAACCACCTTTACGGCGGCATGGACGAGCCCGAACTCAAGATCATCGACGTCTTCATCTGCAAGCTGCGCAAGAAACTCGCGGCGGCGACGAACGGCGACAACTACATCGAAACCGTCTGGGGACGCGGCTATGTGTTGCGCGATCCCGTCGAGGCGGCAGCAGCGTAAGCCTCCCCACATTCTGGAATGACAAGGGGCGCCTCGCCAGGCGCCCTTTTTGTTTGTGCGGCGGCATCTGTATAATCCGCGAATGGACGCGCTCCGGAACCTTTCTATCAGCAGTTGGACCGGGCCGTTCGGCGAAGCCGAGCGGCGCGATGCCATTGGCGCCCTAGAAAGCGGGCAGGTTCTGTTCTTCCCGCAACTGCCCTTCGTACTGCGTGCGGAGGAAAAACCGCTTCTGACGCCGTCGCTGTCCAGCGGTCGCGCGAAGAATATCAGCCTCGATCCGTCCGGCAGGCTGAAACACGAATCCGGCGACGCACGGGAACGCGCGCTGCTGCAGGCCATGATGCAGCGCTTCGCGACCGGCGCCGTATCGCTGGTGAGCGGTCTGTTCCCGAACTACGCCCAGGCGCTGGAACGCGCACGCACATCCTATCGGCCCTCCGAGATCGCGGGCCGCAAATATTCGCCGGTACATGACGACACACGGCTGCACGTGGACGCGTTTCCCACCCGGCCGATGCGCGGGCGCCGGATCATGCGCCTGTTCTCGAACGTTCATCCCGGCGATCTCTCTCGCATCTGGAATGTCGGCGAGCCGTTCGCGGATATGGCCGGCAAGATCCTGCCAAACATCAAGACACCGCCGGCGTTTCAGAGCTGGGTCAATTTCCTCACCCATCCGGGGAATGGGCTGCGCAGTCCATACGACAATCTCATGCTCGGGTTCCACGACACCGCAAAGTTGGACATGGCTTATCAGAACGCGACGGTGAAAACCGAGATCGCGTTTCCGCCGCGCACGACGTGGCTCTGTTACACGGATCAGGTGATGCACGCGGCGCTGTCGGGGCAGTTCGTTCTCGAACAAACCTTCCATCTGGACATCGATGCGATGGCCCAGCCGGAGCGCGCGCCCATCCGGGTTCTGGAGAAGATGACCGGCCGCGCGCTCGCCTAAGGCAGCGTGCAATCCAGAATCTTCGGATCGAAGATCGAGCCGATAAAGAGATGGCCGTCCGCCGCGGCGCCGACGCTGGCCGCGCCGATCTCATCGCCAAGATTGGTGTAGACCGCTTGCGCTTCCTGCGGCTCACCGTTTTTCACCGGCATGCGAAAAATCTGCGACGGCGATGGCTTCGACGGATCGTCGCGATAGGCGAGCACGCCGAACAGATTGGGATGGGCTGCAACCCAGAGATCGCCCTTGTCATCGATATCGATGTTGTCGGGACCGGCGGGCAGCGTGAACGTCACGTCCGGCGTGAGTTTTCCGGAGAACGGATCGCGATTGAAAGTTTGAATATTGTGCGGCGTTGTCTCCGCCACATAGATGCGGTTGCCGTCCGGCGAAATATTGATGCCGTTGGCGAAGGTCAGATTGTTCGCGACCTCCTTGAACACGTTGCCGTCGAAATAAAGAACATCGGCGCGCGGCAACATCAGATAATTCTCGATTGTCATGCCCAGCGGCGTGCGGCTGCCGTGATCGTTGGTGACGTAGAACTGCTCCTTGCCGACCGCCACGAGATCGTTGGGGCTGATCAGCCTGTCGCTTTCGATGTCACCGATCTGACTTAGGCTAACAATATTGGGTGACAGAACACCTCTGAGGGTGAGCCGCACGTCAAAAATTTCTACACTCGATTTTCCATCACTGCGGTGATTGATGGCCATCAGCGTCAGTGAATCATCTGCCGCGCGGAACAAGCTGATTCCGTGCGGATGGAAATCTGATGAGGTGCCGGGAAGCTTGGCAACAACACCGACGGACGTTTCAGGTGGGTTTGAAGAGGATTCTCCGTCTGCGGATTCGGAAGTCAGAACCGAGCTACCAGCCTTGGTGACGATCCACGATTCACGCAAAGGCAAGATGTAAATGCCGTCAGCCTTCGACGGCGGATCGGCGCGACGGTCGCTGGCCGATATGAAGATGAGACCGTCCTTGCGGTCGATCTGCATATCCTCCGCGCCGACGACACCGCCAACCGTGCGGCAGGTGCCGGCGAAACCCGGCGTCACCCGCGCAAACATTCCGCCCATAATCACGGCGCGCGTCATCACCGCCACGACCCCGACGACGACAACGGCGCTGGTGGTGAAGGCAATGCGCTTCCAGGGTTTCATCGGTCTATCCCGCGAGCGCCAAGCCCTGGCTGAATTGCAGATCGGCAAGCCGCGCATAAAGCCCGCCGCGCGCGACAAGTTCGGCATGGCCACCCTCGCCCACGACCTTGCCATCCTCCATCACCACGATGCGCTTCAGACGCTGAATGGTGGAGAAGCGGTGCGCGATGACGATGGTCGAGCGGCCCGCCATCAGATTGGCGAGCCCCTGCTGCACCAGTCGCTCGTTCTCGGCATCGAGCGCGCTGGTCGCCTCGTCAAGCAGCAGCAGCGGCGCGTCGCGCAGGATCGCGCGCGCAATCGCGATGCGCTGGCGCTGCCCACCGGAGAGCGTCGTGCCGCGCTCACCGACGAGAGTCTGGAAGCCGTTCGGCAAACGCTCGACAAACTCCGTCGCGACGGCCGCATCGGCGGCGCGGCGCACCTCGTCGTCGCTGGCGTCGGGGCGTCCGTAGCGGATGTTATCCGCGATGGTGCCGGAGAAGATCACCGGATCCTGGGCGACCAGCGCGATGTGCTTGCGCAATTCCGTCGGATCGAGATCGGCGACATCGACCCCGTCGAAGGTGATCGTACCCTGCTGCGCCTCGAAGAAGCGCAACAACAGCTGAAACGTCGTGGATTTACCGGCGCCGCTCGGACCTACCAGCGCCACCGCCTCGCCCGGCTGGATCGCGAGCGAGAAATTGTCGAGCGCCTTGTGCTCCGGCCGCGAGGGGTAACGGAAGGTGATGTTCTGAAACGCGACCGCACCGCGCGCCGGTGCAGCCAACGTCTTGGGATGCGCAGGCGGCGCGATTGACGGCTCGGTCTTGAGCAATTCCATCAGCCGCTCCGATGCACCGGCCGCACGCTGCAATTCGCCCCACACCTCGCTGAGCGCACCGATGCCGCCGCCAGCCAGCAGTGCATAAAAGATGAACTGCAGAAGCTGCCCGCCGGTCATATGACCGCTGATCACATCCTGCGCACCGACCCAGAGCACGCAGGCAATGCTCGAGAACGCGGCAAAGATCACAACGCCCGCCATCACAGCGCGCGCGCGCGTGCGGCGGACGGCGATCTCGAACGAGCCTTCCACCACGCGCGAAAACTGCGCGCGCTCGTAATTCTCGTGCGTGAACGCCTGCACCGTCTGTACCGCATGCAAGGTTTCGCTGGCGCGCGCGCTGGTATCGGCGATGCGGTCCTGGCTCTTGCGGCTGAGCGTGCGCACCCACCGCCCAAAGAAGATCAGCGGGATCAGAACGACGAACACCGCGCCCACGACAAGCGCCGCGAGCTTCGGGCTGGTCACGAACATCAGGATGAAGGCGCCGGTCAGCGTCACCATGTTGCGCAGCGCAACCGAAACGGTCGAACCGACCACGGTCTGGATCAGCGTCGTATCTGCGGTCAGCCGCGACAGCACCTCGCCCGTGCGCGTGACTTCGAAGAACTCCGGTGTCAGGCCGAGCACATTGGCGAACACGGCCTTTCGGATATCGGCCACGACGCGCTCGCCGATCCAGGTGACGAAATAGAAGCGGGTTGCGCCCGACGCCCCCATCACCGCGGCCACGCCGATGAAGGCGAGGAAATACTGTCCGATCAGCCCCGCTGTCTGGCGGTCGAAGCCGTGGTCGATCAACTGGCGTCCGGCCGCCGGCAGGACCAGCGTTGCGGCGGAGGAGATGATGAGTGCGATGGCCGCGATAGCGATCCGGGTCCGAAAAGGCCCTAGGAACGGGAGGATTTCCCGTAAAGGTCTGAGAGACTTCGCCTTTTTCCGGCCGGATGCGACGCGGGCGACCTCGTTTGCGTATTCCTCGCCTGGTGACGACATCTGCGGCTTCCCCTTGATTCCCCACATATATAGGACGCCACGGACACCGCGCGAGGGCGCCACCGCCCGGCCTTGTGCCGCAGGGGGCCTTGCCCTATAAGGCGCGGCTTCAAAAAAACCGCGTCCGGAAAGCCGTTGCCATGAAAAAGGGTATCCACCCCAACTACCACTTCGTCGAGGTCAAGCTGAACGACGGTTCGACCTACCGGACGCGTACGACCTGGGGCGAAGCCGGGCAGACGCTGACCCTCGACATCGATCCGACGACGCATCCGGCCTGGACCGGCGGACAGCAGCAGCTGATGGATCGCGGCGGACGCCTGACGCGCTTCAACAAGAAGTTCGCGGGCTTCGTGAAGTCCTAAGCCGGTTACGCGCGAAACGCGCGTTCCAATTTGTCGAATTGCGCCTGAACGCCGCCGGCCTGCGCGCCGCCGCGGAACAGCACATCGTCAAGACGCGCGATGCGGCGATAGATGCTGTCGCTGCGATTCAGGAGATCCTGCAATTTCGCGGGCAGCTGATCGGTCCCATCCGCGCCGCCGCCGAGACAGATGTCCTTTGAGCCGAGGCGGTAGCGTTCGCCGGCGGCGTCTTTCGCATCCATGTCGCCTTCATGCACGGCGCGCTGCACAAGCAGCCAGCTTGCCGCCTGCATCAGCCGCGTGGTGACGCGCATGCTTTCGCCGGCATACAGCATCGCGAGTTTGCGCGGGAGTTCGCGCGATTCCTCGCGGCCACGGCCGTCGAGATATTTCGCTGTCTCCTCGACGAGGGACATGCCCTCCTCGAAGGTTTTCTCGAACAACGCGGAACCGATGAAATCCTGCGGAGTGAGACCGTTCAGGCTCTCGTCTTCGTTTTGCAAAACGTCCCCGCGCCCCGAAATTCAGGCGAAGGCTATCAACTCGCGCCCGATGCGCAAGCAAGGAACGTCGTATAACCCACGTTAATCAAGCATATGGTTGCGCGGGCGCAACGATCGGATCGCGGCGTTAAGGATGATGAACGCAGGTTTCAGCTCTTGAAAAATGCCGACGCCGCGTCCTTGGTGGCCTTGCGCGCGGCAATCGCCTCGCGGCAGCGCGCGATCTCGGTTTCCATTTCCATGATGCGCGCGCCCAGCTCGAATTCCGACAGAGCGGAAAGATCCTGACCCAGGACAATTTCGGTGACCTTCTTCTTCAGCGGCAGGTCGTCGGGATCGATCGGCATGTGTCCATAGCCGGGCTGAACCCGGCCACCCATCGAAAGAATGAACGTCGGTATCATATTCATGCTAATTGCGGCCGGTCTCAAGGCGCATCGGACACGGCATGAAAATCATCCAGGTTGAAAATCCCGGCCAGAGCTATGCGTTGAAAATCGCCGATGCCCCGAAACCGACGCCCGCCGCAGGCGAAGTCCTCATCAAGGTTGCGGCGGCAGGGCTCAACCACGCCGATTTGGCGCAGGCGAAGGGCCTATATCCGCCGCCACCCGGCGCATCACCCATCCTCGGTATGGAAGTTTCGGGAACCGTCGAGGCACTGGGCGATGGCGTCGGCAATTGCGAGGTCGGCGACGAGGTTTGCGCGCTGATCCCGGGCGGCGGCTATGCCGAATATGCGGTCGCCTCGGCGCTGTCCGTATTGCCGGTGCCGAAAGGCGTGTCGCTGGCCGACGCCGCGGCATTGCCCGAAGTGCACTTCACCGTTTGGACCAACATCATGGACTCGGCACGCCTCAAGAAAGGCGAGAGCGTTCTCATCCATGGCGGATCGAGCGGCATCGGCACCGCCGCGATCCAGATGCTGCACGCGCGCGGGCACAAGGTGTTCACGACGGCAGGCAGCAAGGAGAAGTGCGCCGCGTGTACGGTACTCGGCGCGGATCGCGCGATCAATTATCGCGAGGAAGATTTTGTCGAGATCGTGAAAGCAGAAACCGGCGGTCGCGGTGTCGATGTCATCCTCGACATGGTCGGCGGCGATTATATCCAGCGCAACATGAGCGCTGCCGCGATCTGGGGCCGCATCGTCAACATCGCCTATCAGAGCGGCATGCAGGCGAGCGTGAATTTCGCACCGATGCTGATGAAGCGCCTGTCGCTGCTCGCCACCACGCTGCGCGCGCGCACAGCGGAAGAGAAAGGTGCGATCCGCGACACGCTGCTGCGCGAAGTCTGGCCGCTGATTGGCGCGGGAAAAATAAAGCCTGTTGTCGACAGGGTTTTTCCACTTGCTGACGCGCAGGCTGCCCATGCGCGCATGGCGAAGAGCGAACATATCGGCAAGCTGCTGCTCACGCCTTGAAACGTGAACGCACGTTCATATCTAAGCCCTGTTGAAAGGGCTTTAGATGCTTCGCCTGTCATTCCTGGTATTCGCAGTTTCGGCGCTGTTGATTGCGGTCGCGCAAGCGGATCCGTCGGTCAAAGGCGCGCCGGAATATCATTTGCGTCCCGGTGCCGCGCAGACGCCAGAAATGACGGCCGCGATCGCCAAGGCGGATTCCGATCTATTCGATGCGGTCTTCATGCAGTGCGACGCTGCCAAGGTCGCCGCGATGACGACGGATGATTTCCGCTTCGTCCACGACAAGGACGGCGAGTCCTCACGCGCGAAATTCGTGGACAATCTCAAAGGCCATTGCGAGCGCGTGAAGACCGGCGAGGATTTTCCGGCGCGTCGCGAGTTGGTGCCTGGTTCGCTTGAAGTCTGGCCGATCGACAAATACGGCGCGCTCGAAATCGGCACTCACCGCTTTTACGCCCGGATCAAGGGCAAGCCGGAAACCCTCACCGAGACCGGCAATTTCATGATCTTGTGGAAGCAGGCCGGCGGCAAATGGCTGATGGCCGAAAGCATCTCTTACGGCCACAAACTGGCCGAATAAGCCCGTTTTCCGGGCTTTTTCAAAAATTGCTTTCCTCTTTTGACCTTCCCCGCTAGAACACGCGCCTTCCTCGAAATTCTAGCATCGAGCGAAGGGACGGGGCGGAGAGCCTCGCCCGGGACAAGGAAAGATTTATTCTCATGGCCGCGCCGCAATTCCCCCTCATGCCCAAGGCCACCGCCGTCTGGCTGGTGGACAACACGTCGCTCACCTTCGAGCAGATCGCCGATTTCTGCGGCCTGCACCCGCTGGAAGTGAAGGGCATCGCCGACGAGGACGTGGCGAAGGGCATCAAGGGCCAGGACCCGGTCAGCGCCGGACAGCTGACGCGCGAACAGATCGAGGCGGCGGAGAAGGACCCCAAGGTCCGCCTGAAGATGGCGCCGGCCAAGCACAAGATGCCGCCGGTCAAGCAGAAGAAGGCACCGCGCTACACGCCGGTCTCCAAGCGTCAGGACAAGCCCGACGCGGTCTACTGGATCCTGCGCAACCATCCGGAATTCGCCGATGCCGACATCATCAAGCTGATCGGCACGACCAAAGCGACGATCCAGAAAATCCGCGAGCGCTCGCACTGGAACGCGACCAACATCAAGGCGGTCGATCCGGTGACGCTGGGCCTTTGTTCGCAGCTCGAGCTCGATCTCGCGGTGACGCGTGCGACTCAGAAGCGCGAGCGCGCCGAGAAGCGTGCGGCCAAAGCCGGCGCGAAGCTGAAGCCGCTGCATGAGGCCGAGCCGCCCGCGCCGGTCATCAGCAGCGACTCTTCAGATGAGCCCGCGGACGAGTCCGCCGAGCCCTAAGCCAGCCCGCGTACGATAAAGACCACGCCGAGCACCGCGAACAGGATCGCGGCGCCGATATGGATCGCCTTGAGCGGAAGCCTGGTGGCGAATGCACTGCCCAGGAAGATCACCGGCACATTCGCGATCATCATGCCCAGCGTGGTGCCGGCGACGACGGCGAACAGGTTGCGATACCCCGCGGCCAGCGCGATGGTCGCGATCTGCGTCTTGTCGCCGATCTCGGCAATTAAGAACGCGATCAGCGTCGCCAGAAACGCGTTGCGCTGGGCGATACTGGGATCTTCTTCGAGCTTGTCAGGCTTCAGCGTCCAGAGCGCCATCGCGAGCATGCTGACGCCGACGACCAGATCGATCACGCGCGGCGTCAGGAAATGCCCAAACCAGATGCCCAGAAATCCCGCGACCGCGTGGTTGGCGATCGTCGCCGTAAGAACACCGGCCGTGACGTGCCAGGGCTTGCGGAACTGCGCGGCGAGAACCAGCGACAACAGCTGCGTGCGGTCGCCGATCTCGGCGATCGCGACCGTCGACAGCGAAATCAGAAAGGCTTCCATGAAAAGGACTATGCCGCCTTTTCCTCCGGTCCGCGCGGGTCGAGTTCAAGGGCTGCTGGCGAACCCTGCTGCGGCATCGGCTCGAAACGGTCCCTGGTCTCGCCGATCCAGGGCGTGTGGAAACCGAGACGCGCGAGCGTGAACACCAGCATGCCGGCATGAATCGCAGCGGTATAGAGAAACAGGGACGCCGTCCCGAAATGGTCGATCACCACCGCCGCTATGCTGGGCCCGAAACACGACGCCAATGCATTGGTCATCAGCAACGTCGCCGAAGCCTCGACAAAAGACTCGCGCGGGATGCGGTCATTGGCGTGCGCCACCGACAGCCCATAGAACGGCAGTGCCGTGATGCCGAACAGTCCGATCAGCAGCAGCAATTCGTTCCGGCCATGGCCCGCGAACAGATAGAGCATCACGCCGGTCGCGGCCGAGGCCGCACAGATCGCGGCGATCACGAAGCGCCGGTCCACGAAATCCGACAACCGGCCGAGCGGGAGCTGCACCACCGCGCCCCCGAGCGTCAGCACGCTCATGAAGGTCGCGAGCCATGTGCGGGTGAGGCCGTGATCCTGTGCGAAGATCGGGGCCCAGGCCCAGACCGCGCTGTTGGCGAGACCGACCGCCAGGCACCCGATCACGCCCACCGGCGCGATGCGATAGAGCCGCTGCGGACGGAGCTTTGGGACTTCTCGGGCTTGCGGCTGCGGCAACAGCGTGAGGCCCACCGGAATGAGGCAGACCGCATAAAGCACCGCGGCCAGATCGAACAGGGTGAAGCTCGTCGGCTTGTTCGACGCGAACAGCATCTGGCCCACAATCATGCTGCCATAGTTGACCGTCATATAGGCGGCGAAGATGCGGCCCCGCGCTTCGTTGGAGGCGCGGTCGTTCAGCCAGCTCTCGATGATCATGTAGAGGCTGGCCGCGGCGAAGCCGAACGCGCACCGGGTCAGCACCCAGAAGAAGGCGCCGACGAACATCGATTGCAGCAAGGTTGTCGCCGCGGCGATGCCGGCACAGACCGCGAAGGTACGCACATGCCCCACGCGCGCGAGCATCCTGGGACCCGCGAAACAGCCCACCACAAAGCCCACATAGTAGAAGGAGCCGATCAGGCCCAATGTCGGGTTCGAAAAGCCCGCCAGATTGGCGCGCACGGGGATCAGCGTACCGAGCAGCCCGTTGCCGGCGATGAAGATCGCCGCTGAAAACAGGATCGCCCCGATGGAGAAGAGCTGTTTGCGCATCGACAAAAACCCGGCCGCGTCCGGTATGACGCGCGGTCCTATACAAGTCAAAGCGGGGCAGGATTGCGGCGAACGCGCACTTTACAAAGAAGAAATGCGAACCTCGCGGCGCGCGTGGTTCACGGCATCTGAACGTGTTGCTATTCCGATATCATCCCGATCGTGTGCAGCCATGTCTCGACCAGGCGCGGCCAATCGGTGATCGGATGCTCCGTGTGCCGCAGGCCAAACGCGTGGCCGCCTTCCGCGTAAAGGTGCATCTCCACCGGCGCACCGGCTTCTTTCGCGGCGATGTAGTAGGCCAGCGTCTGGTGCACGCCATCCGTCTTGTCGTCCTCTGCCTGCACCAGAAATGCGGGCGGCGTGTCGGCTGTAACGGGAACGTTCCGGTTCAGGGCGACGCTATTCTCGTCGTTGTCGGTGGCGAGATGACCCGGATAGACCAGCACCGCAAAATCCGGCCGCGCACTTTCCTTGTCTGCGTCATCAATCGGCGCGTACAGGCGATGCTTGTATCGCGTGTTGGCTTCCGCCGCGAGATATCCACCGGCCGAAAATCCGAGCACGCCGACTTTGTGCGGATCGATGTGCCATTCCTTCGCATGCAGGCGCACGAGGCCTATGGTTCGCTGCGCATCCTCCAGCGAGCGTGTCGGCGTGACGAGGTTGTCGGTCCGGCAATCGCATTTCGCGTCATAAGGCTCACTCGGCACGCGATATTTGAGCAGGATGCAGGTGATGCCTTTCGCGGTCAGCCAGTCGCATACTTCGGTGCCCTCAAGATCGATCGCCAGCACCTCGAACCCGCCACCCGGAAACACGATGACGGCTGCGCCAGTGTTTTTCTCGCTGGGCGAATAGACCGTCATCGTTGGCGCGGAAACATGGGTGACATAGGTCCAGGGCTTGCCGCCGACGTTTTTATTCACCGGGCCTGCGATTTCGGGCGACATCGGCTTGTCGTCGGGCGGTGTCCCCGGCCAGACCGGAATTTGCGTGTGCCCCTGCGACGGCTGCCAGACATCCGCCATCGCCTGCTGGCACCCGAACGCAATCGCACACAACCCAAAGAGCAGGAATCTCATCACGCGCTCCCTCGCCGGAAGCGCCGACAATAAGCCGAAAAATCAAAAGATATAATGCAGCGCCACGAAGCCGAGCACGATCAGCGCAAAAAACGCGATCAGCACCGGAGTCATATAGTTCTCGATATAATGCTTCGCGGTGTCGCCGAAGAGATAGAACAGCAGGCCTTCACCGACAAAGCGCACGCTGCGCGTCAGCGCCGACAGCATCGCGAACGACCAGAAATTCACGCCCGCAATGCCCGCGGAGATCGTCACGATCTTGTAAGGCACCGGCGTCAGGCCCTGGAAGGCAATGATCCAGAGGTTGCGCTTGAAGCCGGCAATGAAGCGCACCGCGTCGGCATGCATATGGTAGAAATCGATCAGCCACCAGGCCGCGGGCTGCAGCAGATAGCCGATCGCGTAGCCGAGCATCCCGCCCAGCACCGACCAGAACGCGCACCATGCGCCGAGCAGCAGCGCACGCTTGCGGTCGGCCAACAGCATCGGCGCCAGCAATATGTCGGGCGGAAACGGGAAAAACGAGCTTTCGGCGAACGCAATCGCCGCCATCAACGCCCATGCGCGCGGACCCTCGGCGTTGCGCAGGACCCAGTCATAGAGCCTGCGGACAAAACCGGTTCGCGAGGTTGCGGCGGCAGCGTTCGACATACGGCGTTCCCTTTGAAGGCGCGCTTCTATCACACCGGGACGCGGCGTCCACGCGCTTGCCGCCGAATAGCGGTTTCACTAGCTTTCCAGTGTTAACTGGGGACGGAAATGACCAAACGCAAGGCGCCCAAAAAGACGCCGAAGAAAAAGTCCAAGGCGAAGGCGGCAAAAAAGCCCGCCAAAGCCGCGCCGAAAAAGAAGTCCCTTGCGATCAGACCGGCCGCGAAACCGGCAGCGCGCTCCAGCCTGCGCAGTTCCCCGACGCGCGCCCGCAAAGCCGTACGCCGGGGTGCCGCCCATCCCGCGCCACGCGTCGCGCGGCCCACGAAATCCATGCTGGCCCGCAATCCTTATGACGTCGATCTCGACCGCAACCCCGCGAACTATCAGCCGTTGACGCCGATCACGTTTCTGGAACGCGCCGCTAAAGTGTTCCCGGAACGCGTGGCGATCGTCCATGGCTCGCGCCGCTGGACCTATGCGGATTTCTACACGCGCACGCGCAAGCTGGCCTCGGCGCTCGCGCGCCACGGCATCAAGCGCGGCGACACAGTCGCTGCCATGATGACCAACACGCCGGGCATGATCGAGCTGCATTACGGCGTGCCGATGACCGGCGGCGTGCTCAACACGCTGAACACGCGCCTCGACGCCGCGACGCTCGCCTTCATGCTCGACCACGGCGAGGCAAAGGTGCTGATCACGGACCGCGAGTTTGCGCCCGTGGTCAAGCAGATGCTGGCGCTTGCGAAGGTGAAGCCGCTGATCGTCGATTACGACGACCACGAATTCCCGCAGTCCGGTGAATTGCTGGGCAGCATCGAATACGAGCAGTTCCTCGCAGACGGCGATCCGGAATTCGCCTGGACAATGCCGCGCGACGAATGGGACGCGATCGCACTCAACTACACGTCCGGCACCACGGGCAATCCGAAAGGCGTCGTGTTTCATCATCGCGGCGCCGCACTGATGGGCTATGGCAACATCATAGCCGCGAAGATGCCGATGCATCCGGTCTATCTGTGGACCGTGCCGATGTTCCACTGCAATGGCTGGTGCTTCCCGTGGTCGCTGTCGGTCGTGGCCGGCACGCATGTGTGCCTGCGCTGGGTGCGCGCGAAAGCGATGTTCGATGCGCTCGCCGATCATGGCGTGACCCATCTCGGTGGTGCGCCGATCGTGATGTCGACCTTCCTCAATGCGCCCGAACACGAGCGCCGCGTACTGCCGTACGTCGTGCAGTTCATCACCGCCGCGGCGCCGCCGCCCGAGGCTGTGCTCGCGCAGATGGCAGAAGCCGGATTCAACGTCACCCATGTCTATGGCCTGACCGAGACCTATGGCCCCTCCGTCGTCAACGAATGGAAGGAAAGCTGGCAGACGCTCGAACCTGGTGCGCGCGCGGCCAAGAAAGCGCGCCAGGGCGTGCGCTATCACGCGCTCGACGCGCTGACCGTGATGGACCCGGAAACGATGGAGCACACGCCTGCCGACGGCACGACGCTCGGCGAGGTCATGTTCCGCGGCAATATCGTGATGAAAGGATACTTGAAAAATCCGTCCGCCACACGCGAGGCATTCGAGGGCGGCTGGTTCCACTCCGGCGATCTCGGCGTGATGCATCCCGACGGCTATATACAGCTGAAAGACCGCTCAAAGGACATCATCATCTCCGGCGGCGAGAACATCTCATCGCTGGAAGTCGAGGACGTGCTGATGAAGCATCCCGCCGTGATGTTCGCCGCCGTCGTGGCGCGCCCCGACGAGAAATGGGGCGAGACGCCTTGCGCCTTCATCGAAAAGAAGACCGGCCATGACGCCGTGACCGATGTAGAGCTGATCGCCTACTGCCGCCAGAACATGGCGCACTACAAGGCGCCCAGGCATGTCGTGTTCACCGAACTTCCCAAGACCTCGACCGGCAAGATCCAGAAATTCAAGCTTCGCGAGATGGCAAAGGGCGTGGGGTAATTCACATGCGAGAGACGAAAGCTTTCCTTTTTGCTGCAGCAGCCACGCTGCTGAGTGCCTGCAGCACCACGACAAATCCCGTGCCGGAGGGCTACAACGGCCCGCTCGCCATGATGTCCGACTCCACCACCAAGTCGAGCACGAAGAGCATGGATTTTTTCTTTCTGGAAAAGGTCGATGGCAAGGACGTTGCGAACAGCCTGGGCGCCACGATTCAGGCAAACCAGGGGATGGGGTTTAGCCTCGTTCCCAAGATGATCGACAGAGCGATTCCGGTGAAGCCGACCACAGTAACCATTACGGGAACAACGCACTATGCCGCGCCGATCCTCGCAATGACAGGCACGGTCTACCGGGTGTCGGGTGACGTGACATTCACCCCGCTTGCCGATCACACCTATGTGGTCAAGGGAACGTTAAGTGAGCAGTATTCGGGCGTATGGATCGAGGACGCGCGCTACAACACTGTCGTTACCAAGAAGATAGAGATCAACGGCTCGGCCGCGCAAGGTTTCTTCACAAAGTAGAATTTCATTCATTCATACTTGTCTGAGTTCATAAACGGCGCGTTTATCAATTGAATTTTGCGGATTACCGCCATCGCAAAAACCGCTTAAAATGTGCCGCCCTTATTCGATGCGGTGCGTCATGTCCGTCAGCCGGTTTGGAACAACCCTCTCTTTCCTGCTTCTGGCAACCACGAGCGCGTTCGCGACCAATCCCGCCGTCACCATCGCGATCGATGCGACGGCGAGCCGCCACGCGATCAATCCGAACATCTATGGCGTCGCGTTCGCATCGAAGACCGATCTCGCCGCGCTGAACGCGCCGCTCAATCGCATGGGCGGCAATTCCATGACCGCCTATAACTGGAAGCAGAACGCGACCAATCTGGCGCAGGACTGGTACTACGAATCCTATCCGCAGAACGGCGGCGGCACGCCGGGCGCCTATGCCGACAGCTTCATCTCCGACACCAAGGCCGAGGGCGCGCAGCCGATGATCACCATTCCGCTCGCGGGGTGGGTAGCAAAGCTCGGCGACAACCGCGCGATCCTGCCCGCGTTCTCGGTCAAGAAATACGGATCGCAATGCGACGTCGATTATTGGGATAACGATGCGGGCGACGGGATCAAGCCCGATTGCTCCACCGATATCACCGGCAACGATCCGAACGATGCCTATATCCCGGACAGCACCAAGCTGGAGCGGAAATGGCTCCAGCACCTCACCCAAACCTGGGGCAAATCGAAATCCGGCGGCGTGCAATATTACCTGATGGACAACGAGCCGAGCATCTGGTTCTCGACCCATCGCGACATCCATCCTGTCGGTCCGCATGCGGACGAATATCGCGACAAGGTCATCGCCGAATCCGCGAGCATCAAGAAGCTCGACCCCAACGCCCAGGTCGTGGCAACCGAGGAATGGGGCTGGGAGGCCTATTTCTATTCCGGATACGACCAGCAATATGCGGCCGAGCACGGCTATTGCTGCTGGCCCGATCACGACGGCATGCAGGGCGGGATGGACTATATCCCCTGGCTGCTCAGCCAGTGGAAGACCGCCGGACATCCGGTCGATGTGCTGACCGTGCATTTCTATCCGCAGGGCGGCGAGGACAGCGACGACGACTCGCAGGCCACGCAGCTTCTGCGCAATCGTTCGACGCGCCAGCTTTGGGACCCGAACTACACCTCGGAAAGCTGGATCGACGACAAGGTCTACCTGATCCCGCGCATGAAGGACTGGATCTCCAGCTATTACTACGCGAACACGCCGGTCGGGATCACCGAATACAACTGGGGCGACGAAAGCCACATCAACGGCGCGACCACCCAGGCCGACATCTACGGCATCTTCGGCCGCGAGGGGCTCGACATGGCGACGCGCTGGACGGTGCCCGACAGTTCGACGCCGACCTACAAAGCGATGCAGATGTATCGCAACTATGACGGCGCCAATTCGGGCTTCGGCGACACCAGCATTTCGGCCAGCGCCCCCGCGCCCGACGATCTCTCGGCCTTCGCGGCGCTTCGCAAAGACAAGACGATGACAGTGATGGTTGTGGCGAAAGATCTGAGCGGCACCACCCCCGTCGCCTTGCAGCTCGCGCATTTCAAGAAGGCCGGCACCGCGCAGGTCTGGCGTCTGACCGCGAGCAACATGATTCAGCGCATGAGCGACATCGCATGGTCGAAGGGCAAGCTCTCCGACACCGTGCCGTCGCCGAGCGTCACGCTTTATGTGCTGCCGAATTAGGAGCTCTCTCCCGAGACTTCGGTCAAAGGGGGCATGGGGGTAAAGGGACGCCGGCCTATCGACACCCGCCGGCGTCCCTCTCGCCAATCTATCGAACAGTTTTCGCGCCCTTACGCTTTGGAAGAATTGGCAATTCCGATTCTCGCGGAATACTTATCGAACAGCGTCAGAACGGCCTTAAAATAGGCGCATGAACGCTGAAAACGCCGCCGGGCGAAAAACGGATCGCTTCGAACGTGCCGCACGGCGCTATGAGGCCCAACTGGAAACTCAACTCGAACTTTTGACCGGCGCTATGCGCGGCTCGGTGACGCGCGCCGATGCCGTGGCGGACGAGACCGACGAATATGGTCATTGCCGCGACAGCCATATCGGACACGCGGTGAAGATCGGCGCGGTCAGCGCGCAGATCGTCACCGCGCTTGGCAAGCTCGCCGGCGAGTTCAACCGCAATATCAACGTGAAACGCGCGGCCGAGGCGGTTGCGGGCGGCAAAACCGGCGAACGGCGAAAGCTGACGGACGAAGAGTGGGAACGCATCCGGACTCCCTTCGAACTCCCGCGCTCGTCTTCGCATCCGCCGCTCGATCGCTGGCTCAAGGAAGAATACGCGGAGCACGACGCGATGCTCGCGGCGAAAGAAGCGGCTGCCGCTTCGGGTGAAGCTCCGGCATTCGACGGGCCAGAGGGGGACCCCCCTTGTGAAAATTCGGGTTCGAATGGCTGAGCCCGTTTCCCGCCGGAAGCGCGGCGGCCAACCCGGAAACACCAACCGCCTCCGGCACGGGGCCTACAGCCGCGCGCACGAAGCACATCACCGCGAGATCGCCGCGCTGATCCGCAAGAGCCGGCATCTCGTGATGCGGGCAAACTGGTTTCGGCGTGCCTGGACGCATTGGAAGAAGGTTGAGCGTATAAAACACGCCATCCAGAAGTGTATTTGCAACCTATTGGCATCATTCATATTTTTTGACCGGCCCTGCGAATCACAGGTAAGGTTTTCTCTACGGCGCGGCGCGTTGTGTCCGCCAGGGGGAGTGGATGGGTCCGAGCATCGGCAACGCCGCCGAATACAATCGCGCTGCCAAAGCGGGAGACTGGCATTCGCTCTGCGATGTCACGCTCCGGTTCCTGCATCCCGAACTGATCAAGCTGCACGACCTCTGGAAGAGCGAAGCTGGCGAAGGGGGCATTCCGCTCCGGCGGACGATGTCGCCGCGCCTGCTCAAATCCTTCCTGCGCGATATCGCGATCTACGAACGAGTCGGCGAAGGCGAAGCGCGGCGCTATCGCGTGCGCCTGATGGGAACGTCCTTCGCGCAGATCCTGGGCGATCTGACCGGCAAGCTTCTGGACGAAGCCCTGCCGGCGAACATCCTGCCGCGCTGGTATGGCGCGCTCGACGCGACACTTGGCGCCCGCGCGCCGCTCAGGTTCCTGGGCCGGGAGGACACCAAACAGATGACGTTTCTGACCGGGGAGTTCTTCTCCGCACCGCTCGCGGCCGACGACGGGCAGATCAATCTCGTGCTCGGCGCCGCGCGCTACAGCGGCAAGCGACCCTGGGAAGAGGTGGATGCCGAAGTGCGCGGGACGCTCGGCCTCTCGTAAACGGCATTTTTCTACAAGACGCCCCGGTCCGTTACGACTACGGTCCGCCACGCCGCATCGGGGACCGCTCGTGACCGAACCTTCGCCTCAGCCCGTCGCCAGCCGTTTTGCACTCGTGTTCATCTTCGTGACGATGCTGGTCGATACGATGGGGCTCGGCATCATCATTCCCGTGGCGCCGAAGATCATCGCGGAACTGACCGGCCCTTATGGCAGCAACACGGCGGCCATGAGCGCGTCCGCCGCCTGGGGCGGCTGGCTGCAGACGGCTTTTGCCGGAATGCTGTTTCTGTTCTCGCCACTGATCGGAAATCTGTCGGACCGGTTCGGCCGCAAGCCGGTGCTCATCATCTCGCTGTTGATGCTGGGCGTGGACTACCTCATCACAGGCCTCGCGCCGACGATCTGGTGGCTGTTTGTCGGCCGGATTCTTTCCGGCATCGCGGGCGCCAGCTACACGACGGCCAACGCCTATATCGCCGATGTCTCGCCGCCGGAAAAGCGTGCGGCGAATTTCGGTCTGACCGGCGCGGCCTTCGGCATCGGCTTCGTTCTCGGTCCAGCGCTGGGCGGATTGATCGGCCAATATGGCGTGCGGCTTCCTTTCTTCGTTGCGGCGGCGCTCGCCGTGGCGAACGCGCTGTTCGGTCTTGTGGTGATGAACGAATCCTTGCCTGTCGAAAAGCGCCGCAAATTCGAGCTTTGGCGCGCCAATCCCATAGGATCGCTGATTGCGCTGAAGCGTTATCCGATGGTGCTGGGCTTCGTCGGCGTCCTGATCCTGATACGGCTTGCGCATGACGCCAATCCCGTGATCTGGAGCTACTACGTCTATCTGAAATTCCATTGGAACACCGCGCAACTCGGCTGGGCGCTGGCTTTTCTCGGCATCTTGATGGCCTTTGTTTTCGGTTTCCTCACGCGCGTGGCGATCCCGAAATTGGGCGAACACAATGCTGCAATTATCGGGCTGGCGGCGGGTGCGGTCGGCTTCGCCGGTTATGCCTTCGCGACGGAAGGTTGGATGATGTATCCGTGCATGCTCGTGTGGTCGCTGATGGGGCTCGCCATGCCGGCGATCAACGCCGTCATTTCCAAACACGTGCCTGGCAATGAGCAGGGAGAACTGCAGGGCGCGCTCGCCAGCATCGGCGGCGTCACTTCGATTGTCGCGCCGGTATTGCTGACCGCCGTGTTCTCGTACTTCACGGGACCGAAAGCACCGGTCTATTTCCCCGGTTCGGCGTTCCTCGCGGCAGGCGCGATGCTGGCGCTGGCCGCGCTCCTCATCGTGCGCCTGGATCGCAAAGAAGCTCCTGAGACGCGGAGCGATTCGCTTAAGGGAGTTTAGTGGACGCTCGCCCGCAAGCGTTCGAGCTCATCCTTAATTCGGAGTTTTTCTTTTTTGAGACATTGGACACGGACCTCATCCCATTCGGGGTTCGCCATCTCGGCGTTGATCGTGTCTTCGAGTTGCTTATGCTTTTCGGAGAGTTCCTGGATATGCCCTCGTTGAAGTGCCATGCGAAACCTCTTCATTTAGGCGCCACAATTAGAGCACCATCACCCCCCTCTGTCACGCCTCTCTTCCGCTGTTGCCTACGAAGGCGTAAAGGGAGCTTGTGAGGCGGAAATGGCGGAAAACGGGCAGAAAAAGCGAGTTGTGGTGGGGATCAGCGGGGCCTCCGGCGTCGCTTATGGGATTCGGCTGCTCGCATCCTTGAAGGATTTGCGAATCGAATCGCACCTTGTGATGAGCAAGGCGGCGGAGATGACGATCGCCTACGAGACCGCGCTCAAACCCAAGCAGGTCGCCGCCAGGGCCGACCAGGTTTATGCCATCGGCGATATCGGCGCGCCGATCGCGTCGGGCACGTTCAAGACGCTCGGCATGATCGTGGCGCCGTGCTCCGTGCGCACGATGTCGGAGATCGCAACCGGCGTGACGACGACGCTTTTGAGCCGCGCCGCGGACGTGACATTGAAGGAGCGCCGCACGCTGATCCTGATGGTGCGCGAGACACCGCTGCATCTGGGCCATCTGCGCACCATGACGGCGCTGGCCGAAATGGGCGCGATCATCCTGCCGCCGGTCCCGGCGTTCTATGCCGAACCGAATACGCTCAGCGATCTCGTCGATCATATGGTGGGGCGCGCGCTCGACCTTTTGGGTTACGATTGGCCGCTCGCCAAACGATGGGGCGAGGATCTGGCGAAGGGAAAGCGCAAGCCCAACCGCCGATGAACGAGAACGACGAACATCCCGAACTGCGCGCCAGATTGGCGGAGCTGACGCAGGAGCATCGCGATCTCGACGCCGCGATCTCGGCACTGATCGCATCCGGCGCGAACGACCAGATTCAGCTCACGCGTCTCAAGAAACGGAAATTGCAGCTCAAAGATCAGATCGCCGCGATCGAGGACCAGCTGCTACCGGATATCATCGCGTAGGGGTGCCGCGTTTGTGCGCGTACATCGCCTCGTCCGCGCGCGCGATGGCAGTGGCGGGATCATCGCCGGCTTTGAGTTCGAACGCGCCATAGGAAAATCTCACCGCAATCGTGCGGCCCTGCCAGACCGTGGGACTGTCGTTGAGCTTTTGCGCCAGCTGATCGGCCTTGAGGTGCGCCTGTTCCTGATTGGCGTGGCTCAACAGAACGCCAAATTCGTCGCCGCCGAGACGGCCGACGGAATCGCTGTCGCGCACGCTCTGTTTCAGGATCGCGGCGAAATGTTCGAGCACAGCATCGCCGGCCGCATGGCCGTGCGTGTCGTTGACCAGCTTGAAACCGTCGAGGTCGAAATAGACGAGGCTCGCCGGCGTGCCATAACGGCCCGCGAGCGAGATGTAGCGCGTCAGTTCCCGCACGAAGGCGCGGCGGTTGAGCAGCGGCAGAAGCTGATCCTGATCGGCCGTCTTCTCGGCTTCTTCAAGCCGGGTGCGCGTCTGCTGCAGCTCCTGGCGCAGCATGTCGACTTCGCCCATCAGGGTCATGATCGCGTCGCGGACCCGCGGCGTGAATTCGTTCTCCGGGATTCCGAGAACGCTCGTGCTGGCGGCCGGCTCAAGCAATGTGGCCGCGCCGACGGCCTCGACCTGACGCGCATATGCGGCTGCACCCACTGCGCGCACGTTGCGTGCGGTGTTTACCCTGTCGACCTTCATCGGCCCCGTTGCGTCCCCTTCTGGCGCGCCGTGACGCTAGCGAAAGCGCGTTAACAATCCGTTTACGATGCCTAATAACCGTTAAGCCCCAGCAAATAGGACTTTTCTCCAGCGGTTGCGGCGTTATACTGCGTCGCTTCCTTGGGTTCTCGCCAAAGCAGGAAGCATGACCGCCCCACAGATCGGCCTCATCATGGGCAGCCAGTCCGACTGGCCGACCCTGCGAGCGGCGTCCGAGATCCTCGACAAGCTCGGTGTGGCCTATGAAACAAAGATCGTCTCGGCCCATCGCACGCCCGACCGCATGGCCGACTACGCCAAGAGTGCCGCAGGACGAGGCCTGAAGGTGATCATCGCGGCCGCAGGCGGCGCGGCGCATCTGCCGGGCATGACGGCCTCAATGACGACGCTCCCCGTGCTCGGCGTGCCGGTGGAAAGCAAGGCGCTCAAGGGTATGGATAGCCTTCTCTCCATTGTGCAAATGCCGGGAGGCGTTCCCGTCGCGACCTTCGCGATCGGCGAAGCAGGCGCCAAGAACGCGGCGCTCCATGCCGCCGCGATCCTCGCGCTATCCGATCCCGTGCTCGCCAATCGGCTGAACGATTGGCGCAGGGCGCAGACCGACTCCGTCGGAGAGACTCCGATCAACACATGAGCGAAGTGAAACGACTCTCCGCTCCCGTCCCACCGGGAGGAACGATCGGGATTCTCGGCGGCGGACAACTCGGCCGCATGCTCGCGCTCGCGGCAGCCCGGTTGGGGCTGAAGACGCATATCTATTCGCCGCCCAACGAAGATGCGCCTGCGTTTCAGGTTAGCGACACAAACACATGCGCGGCGTTCGACGACAACGCCATGCTGACAAAATTTGCGCGGTCTTGCGATGTCGTAACGTTTGAATGGGAAAACGTGCCAGTCACGACAGTCGAAGAGATCGCACAGACGATTCCAGTCTATCCGAGCGCCAAAACTTTGGCCGTAACGCAGGATCGCTTCGACGAGAAAAGCTTCGTCTCATCGCTTGGCCTCAAGACAGCACCGTTCGAGAAGATCGATTCCACCGAAGATGCGCGCGCCAAGGTTTCAGGTCCTGCGATCCTGAAAACACGGCGCATGGGCTATGACGGCAAGGGCCAAGCGAAGGTCACGACCGGCGATGAGGCCGCGCATGCGTATGAATCCTTCAAGGGCGCTCCGTGCATTCTGGAAGGCTTTATCGACTTTGCCTTCGAAGCCTCGGTGATCGGCGTGCGCGGTATCGACGGTTCTTTCGTGGCCTATGATCCGCCGGAGAACGCGCATGGCGGCCACATCCTGCGACAGTCCACCGTACCGTCACGTCTTAGCGCAGTGCAGACGAACGACGCGAAAGCGGTCGCAAAGAAGATCGCCGATGCGCTCGACTATGTCGGCGTGTTCGCGGTCGAGCTGTTTGTGATGAAGGACGGCGCATTGCTGGTGAATGAGATCGCGCCGCGCGTACACAATTCTGGCCACTGGACCATAGATGCCTGTCTTGTCAGCCAGTTCGAGAACCACATCCGCGCCGTCGCAGGCTGGCCGCTGGGTTCGACCGAGCGTCATTCCGATGCCGTGATGGAGAATCTGATCGGCGAGGAAGCAGCCGGCTGGAAAACGCTCGCGGCAAATGGCGGCGCACTTCATATCTACGGCAAAGAAGAAATCCGCGCCGGCCGCAAGATGGGCCACGTCACCTACATCAAGCCTAGGACTTCGGCGCGCTGAAGCCTTTCAGGACATCGGCGAAGGACGGCATGCCTTTGGTGCGCTCGCGCATCTCGGCCTTGAACTTCTCGAACTGCATAACGTTCTCGATACGCGCCGCGAGGAACTCGTGCGTCGCGATTTCATCCTGGCTCGCATCGTTGAACCAGCGCATGAGGGTCGAAGAATAGACGGCGCTGAGGATTGCGCGTTTGGTATAAAAATTGAAATCGGTCGACGTGTCGCCCGCTGCGCGCCACATCGCATCGACGGTTTGATACAGAAGCTTCATGCCCAGCGGCGCACGCGCCGGCATCAGCAGGAAAGCCGCCGCGCGGCGCGCGGCTTCCTTGTGCGCGCGGGTCGCATCGATGCGAGCCAGCACCGCAGCGCCGATGCGCTCGCGCACCTTCATCTCGGCGAGATTCTTTTCAGCCAGCGCGTGCTCCATGGCAGCATCGCTCTGTTCGGAGAAAAACGCGACAAGATCCGCGGCGCCCTGCGGAAAGAGATGCACCAGCATTTCTGCTGGCGCGCCGACATCCTTGCCCGCTGCTGCGAGCATCGCATCGGTGAAGCCTTCGTCCGGCGCACGCTTCATCGCGGCATCCAGGACCGCCGCCTTCACGTCATCGCTGGAGCGGGCTTCGCTCATTCCTGTTGCGGGCTCACCCAATGACGCACTTCGGATTCGAAAATCAGTTTCGACAGGTCACGCATGCGCTGGGGATAAAGCACGCCATCAAGATGATCGCATTCATGTTGTACGACACGGGCGTGAAATCCCTTGGCCGTGCGCGCGATCAGTTTCCCGTCCGTGCCGAAGCCGCGATAGTGGATGTGGCTTGGCCGCTCGACAAAGCCGCGCAGGCCGGGAACCGACAGGCACCCTTCCCAGCCCCCATCGAGCGCGGGTTCAATCACCTCGATCACCGGATTGACCAGCACGGTCAACGGCGCGGTGTGGTCGAACATTTCGTCGGCATCGACGCCGTCCGGGGTGCGCTCGCCCGGCGCTTGGAACACAACGACGCGCAGGGGCACATGGACCTGCGGCGCGGCCAGCCCCGCGCCATTGGCGTCGATCATGGTCTCGACCATATCTGCCACCAGTCGGCGGATTTCGGGGGCGGCTGGGTCTTTCACCTCCTGCGCGCGCTGGGCCAAGACCGGGTGCCCCATCTGGGCGATTTTCAGGATTGCCATGGCTCGAATATGGGGTCCGAAGGGGCATTGGTCAAAGAATTGGTAGGTTTTTCGCCAAAAATGACCCCCGGCGAAGGTGGACAGGCCGTGACCCGTCTGATATCTAGCCCGGCCCTCGAAAGCGGCCAGGAGACCAGACTTTGCAGATCATCGTTCGCGACAACAATATCGACCAAGCGCTCAAGGCGCTGAAAAAGAAGATGCAGCGTGAAGGCATCTTCCGCGAGATGAAACTGCGTGGCCATTACGAGAAGCCGAGCGTGAAGCGCGCCCGCGAGCGTGCCGAGGCCGTGCGCCGTTATCGCAAGCTGCAGCGCAAGCGTGCGCAGCGCGAGGGCGTGCTGCCGAAGTAACCGGCGAGGGCCGTGAGTTTTGGAAAAGGCCGTCCGTCTGGGCGGCCTTTTTTTGTTTTAAGCCGCCGTCACGCGATAGGCGCAGCGCCCCGCGCCGGCGAGGATGTGTGACAGCCTCTCAACCTTGATGTCTTTGCCGAGCACGCGGTTGAACAGTGCAAGTTCTTCACGGCAGAGGCCAGTGCACAGCCGCGCAGCAGCGCAGATCGGGCAATGGTTTTCCACGAACAGCCAGTCGCCGGTTTCTGCATCGCGACGCACCTCGGCCATGTAGCCTTCGGCGGAGCGAATCTTCGCGAGCTGATCGAGCTTGCCTTTGAGCGAACGCGCGGCATCGGTCTTCGCGCGATAGGTCTTTTCCTGCTCGGTAGTGCGGAGCTTGAGGATTCTGTCCATGCCCTCGTCACCGAACGCCTTCTTCATCTGCGCGATGAGGTCGACGGCGAGCGCGGAATGGGAATCCGCGAACTGGCCTGCGGCTTCAGCGGTAGAACTCCAGAGCTTTGCCGGCCGGCCGCGTGGGCGAACCTCTTCGGTGAAGGTCGCGAGGCCCTCTTCTTCCAAAGCATAAAGATGCTGGCGCACCGCCATCGCCGTAAGACCCAGCTTCGCGGCCATCGCATCGGCGGAAATCGGGCCTTCGCGCTGGATCAGGTCCAGAACGGCGCGCCGTCCGGTCGGCGGTGTGTCATGCTGAACACGCATGGCCATTTTCTAAAGCCTCGGCTTGCGTAAATCAAGCCTCCGGCATATTTTCGAAAGTACTGGCTTTCTAAAAGGTGACGTGATGTGGACCGCAACCGGGATTTCGTCAGACGACCTGAAGGCCAAAGGCCGCAAGGTTGCCCGTCTCAACGGCAGACAGATCCTGCTGATCACTTCGGAGGGCGAGATCTTCGCCATCGCCAATCGTTGCCCACATGAAGGCTACCCCTTAAGCGAGGGCACCGAAGGCTCAAACTGCGTCCTCACCTGCAATTGGCACAACTGGAAATTCGATCTGAAGACCGGCGCCGCGCTGGTGGGCCGCGATCCGGTGCGCACCTATCCCATTGAGCTGCGCAACAACGAAATCTTCCTCGATCTCACCGAGCCACCGGCCGAAGCGTTGAAGGAACGCGCGCTAAAAGGCCTCGATGCCGGCCTCGCCGACAACGACCGGCCACGCATCGCGCGAGAGGTGGCGCGGCTGGAAGCCTCCGGCTTCGACGCGAAGACCGCACTTCTCCACGCACTGCACAGCCGCGGCAAACATCTCGAATATGGCATGACGCATGCACATGCCGCAGCTGCCGACTGGATCGCGCTCGCGGACCGCGCGCCATCCGAGGAAGCACGGTTTGCCGCAATGCTGGAGCCATTCGGACATTTTGCCTGGGACACGCTCGGTGCGCCGGAATATCCCTATGCCGACGGCGTCATGCGCTGGGATGCGGACGTTTTCGTTGCAGCCGTTGAAGCGGAAAATGAAACCACGGCGCTGGCGCACATTCGCGGCGCGCTCGCCGATGGAATTCCCTATGCGGGACTGCGGCCCGTGCTTGCAACCTCGGCACTCGCACACTACGCCGATTTCGGACACAGCGCGATTTATGTGCTGAAGGCCGGACATCTGATCGGGCATCTCGGCAATGAGTCCATGGAATCGATTCTATTTGCCTTGGTCCGCCAGCAGATCAGCGCGACGCGCGAGGAACGGCTGCCGGAGTTTCGCGGGTACGCCAAAGCGCTCAAGGCATGGGATGGAAGAGGAAGCGAACCGGCCAAGGCATCCGATTTCATTGGCCTCTCGATTGACGGTGCGCTGAAACGCACGCTCGCCTCATCGGGCAGACCGGCACGCGAGATATACGACGCACTGCTCGGCGCCGCTGCCTTCAATCTTCTGCATTTCGATCTTGGCTACGACAAAGCAACCGCTAACCCGGTCGCCGATAATATCAGCTGGCTCGACTTCACCCATGCGCTGACATTCGCCAACGCCGTGCGGCACCTGTGTGCGGATCGTCCGAAACTCTGGCCGCAGGCACTCTTGCAGATGGCGCTCTTCGCCGGACGCAATCGCGGTTATGTCGATGCGCAGCAGGACATGTCGCGTTGGCGCGTCAACGACATCGGCGATTTCATAGAGACCGAGATGGCGACGCTCTACGATCATGGCATCGTTGAGCCAATTATCGCCTGCCATCGCGTCAAGATGCTGTTCGCGCTCGAAGACGAAGTTGCCGCAGCACCCACAGCGACCTGGCTCGCCGATATGGCGAGCGCGATGAACCGCTGGCTTCACACCCCGCAGAAGCGGCACCACGGTTTGCGCATCGCGACGCAGGCACGGGATTTCGTCGCGCGGGAGGGGTGAACATGCGTACCCAAACTCTGTTGCACCTCGCCGGACTTGCCGCAATTGCCGGCGGCGCGTTACGTGTTGGTGAGCCGCTTCTCAGGACCGTACTGACAGGCGATGCCCTCCCGCTTGTCTATTTCTTGATCGATGTCCTTCTTCTGCTCGGATTGATGGGTTGGTATGCCTGCCGCGCGGAGAAGCTTGGCATCGCGGGCTTGGTTGGTTTCGTGTCGGGCACCGTCGGCATTCTCGTCATCCGCAGCGCAGGCCTTTTCGGGACGCAGGGTTATACGATCGGCGCGACGCTCCTGCTGTTGGGCCTGGTTGTCATGAATGCGCCGACGCTGATCCGGCGGGACGGTCCGATCTGCCCGCCGCTCTTGTGGCTCATCGCCTTTCTGTGCGGGCTGGCATCGCTTGCCTATGCACCGCTAGCGTTCGTCGCGGGCACAGTGTTCGGCATCGGATACATTCTCGCAGGCGTTTCGCTGCTGCGGAGTTGAGCCGGCCCTCCAAACAGAAAGGGCCGTGCCAACGGCACGGCCCTTTCCATGATTTCAAAAAACTTAGTGCGAGCTGGCGACAGCGGAGTCGGAGCTGAGCGTGAGCGCACGGCCGTCCGAGAAGCGCGTTCCCGTATAGGAACCGTCCTTGCCGTGAAGCAGAGCGACGGTTTCGCCGGAAGAGGTCTTCAGTTCGACGGCGTGAAACTTGGCCTGCCACTTGGCGACCTCGGTGCCCTGCGCGCAATCGGCGGTCAGGCTGGCCGAGCCATCGGCGGCAAGAGTGATCGGGCACGCGTTGGCGCCGATCGCGAGCTTATAAGTGCCGGCAGAGGCGTCAGCAGCATGAGCAGCCGAGGCAGCGGCCAGAGCGAAGGCGGAAGTGGCGAGGAGGGTGCGGAGGCTGGTCATGTGAATAAATCCTTCAACGTTTTGCATTCAGAAAACTATAGTCAGCCCCCGCGATTGCCAAGCCCCTGGGCGATAATATTTTTTGGGCATTTTGGATGGCTTTCCCCAAAGCCAAGTAATTCCAAAGGCTTGCAGAAGCGCTTGGCGCGCATACCCCCCTCTGCAAACCTTGAAATGCTCGTTCAGCTTCCTAACGTCCGGTCGTTAACGCGGCTGCGGAACGATTCTTAGGTAGGGTTTCGGCGCTTTCCAGCCGCCTGGATAGACCTTTTTGGCGTCTTCATCTGAAACAGAGCCCGCGATGATGACATCCTCGCCGTGCTTCCAGTTCGCGGGCGTGGCGACCTTGTGCTTCGCCGTGAGCTGTAGGGAATCGATGACGCGCAGCACCTCGTCGAAATTGCGGCCCGTCGTCATGGGATAGACGAGGATCAGTTTGATCTTCTTGTCGGGGCCGACGACGAACACATTGCGGACGGTGAGATTGTCCGCTGCCGTGCGCTGGCCCGGCACCGCTTCCGCAGGCAGCATGTTGTAAAGCTTGGCCACCTTCAGATCGGCGTCGCCGATCATGGGATAGTTGACGGCCGCCCCCTGCGTTTCCTCGATATCCTTGGCCCAGCCTGAATGGCTGGAAACCGGATCGGCGGAGAGGCCGATGATCTTTACGTTCCGCTTGTCGAATTCGGACTTGATCCTGGCCATGTATCCAAGCTCGGTCGTACAGACCGGGGTGTAATCCTTGGGGTGCGAGAACAGCACGGCCCAGGAATCGCCAATCCAGTCATGAAAACGGATATGACCTTCCGTGGTTTCTGCTTCGAAGTCGGGGGCGGTATCGCCAAGGCGAAGGCTCATTCAAATCTCCCTGTTTATTGCCTGGCAACCTAGCCCAGATCGCCGAAGGGTGCGAGCCTTACCGCCACGAATACTATATTGACTATATATAAATAGTAGAGTTTACTGAAGCCGTGACATGCAAGTTTGTGTGCCACGCCTACCCTCCTTGAACTCTCAGGGCCGGCGGGCCAGACGATGTCGAAGTTGCTCCCCTAGCGTCTTCGTCTGTCCCAGCCGGCCCGGCCTTTTTCTGGACTGGCCCCGAAGCCGCTCATCCGCTTCAATAGAGAAAATGGAGCGCGCCATGGCGAAGATCACTGTCACAACTCTGACACCGGCCATCGGTGGCGTCGTTCAGGGCGTGGATCTTTCTCAAGCGCTCGACGACGATCAAATCGCCGATATCCGCACGGCGCTGCTCAGGCACAAGGTGATCTTCTTCGAGGATCAGCATATTACGCCCGTGCAGCACCGCGATTTCGCGGCGCGGTTCGGCGATCTTCACACCCATCCGCTCTATCCCGGTGTGCCGGAAGCGCCGGAGATGTTTATCCTCGATAACCACGCAAACAACCCTACTGACAATGACGCGTGGCATACCGACGTGACGTTCATCGAAACACCGCCGCTCGGCGCCATCCTATACGCTAGGCTGCTGCCGGCGGAAGGCGGCGATACGTGCTGGGCGAATATGCAAGCGGCCTATGAAGGACTGTCGAAACCGCTGCAGAGATTTCTGGCGGAGTTGGACGCCGTGCACGATTTCAATCGCGGTTTTCCGCAGCAGGGGCAGGTCGCGAAACAGGCAGGCAAGGATAAAGCCGCGAAAGCACTTGAAGAACATCCGCCCGTGATTCATCCCGTAGTCCGCACGCATCCCGAAACCGGAGCCGACGGCTTGTTCGTGAACTACGGCTTCACCGATCGCATCAAGGGGTTGCGCCGCAACGAGAGCGATGCGCTGCTCGCCATGCTGTTCGCACATGTGCAGAAGCCGGAATACCAGTGCCGGTGGCGCTGGAAGCCGAACTCGATCGCTTTCTGGGACAACCGCATCACGCAGCACTACGCCGTGAACGACTACCTGCCCCACCGCCGTGTGATGCACCGCGCGACGATCCTGGGCGACAGACCCTATCACCGTTCGCGAATGCCGGTAAAAGCCGCGGCGGAATAGAAAACGTCAGGTGTGCGGTGGGGAATGGAGATAGGACTCCACCAGAGAACCCGCGACCAGCCGCCAGCCATCGACCAGCACGAAGAAGATGAGCTTGAACGGCAGGGAGATAATGACCGGCGGCAGCATCATCATGCCCATGGACATCAGGATGGACGCCACCGCCATATCGATGATCAGGAAAGGTACGAAGATCAGGAACCCGATTTCGAAGGCACGCTTGAGTTCCGAAAGCATGAAGGCTGGCGCCAGCGTCGTGAGCGCGACCTGATCCGGTGTCGCAGGCGGCTTGGCGTGCGCCATATCCAGGAACAGTTTCAGGTCGGCCTCGCGTACATGCGCGGCCATGAATTTCTTGAGCGGCTGTGTCGTCTTGTCGAAAGCCTGTTCGGTGGTGATCTGGTTGGCGACCAGAGGCTGGATACCCTGATGATAGGCGTCGGTCAGTGCCGGCGTCATCACGAAGAGTGTCAGGAACATCGCGAGACTGACGATCACGCTGTTTGGCGGGCTTTGCTGCAGTCCCATAGCCGTTCGCAGCAGCGACAGCACGACGACGATGCGCACGAAGCTCGTCATCATGATCAGGATTGACGGCGCGACGGAAAGGATCGTGATCAGCGCCACGATTTGCATCAGCCGGTCCGTGAACAACCCCGAACCGTTGAAATCTATCGAGAGACCGCCTCCGCCAGCCGGTGCCATGGTGGCCGCTGCCGCAGATGCTGCTTCCGGCGCCAACAGAACAAGCGCAACAACAAAGAACGCAAGAAGGCGTTTGATCATAGCGCCGTCTCGACCGGTTTGGCTGCTGCCTGAAATCCGGATTCGACGACCGTCGTGCCGTCGGCTCCCGATACCACCAGATGTTCGACGTTGTCTCGGCGCAGAATATAGAGGCGCTGCTTCGGACCGATCATCAGACTTTCGACGATCTCAAGCCGGCGAACGCCCTGACCTTTCACGACACCCGGCATGCCGAAGCGACGAACCGCCAGCCCGGCGACGCCGACCAGCGCAAGCACAAGAAGGAGTGCCGCGAAATACCGTCCGAGATCGATCAAATCCATGCGCGCATCTGATCCCGTCAACCTTAATCGGCGGTTAAGGCGTGGAAGAAATTGCCCGGCACGAACTTCCATGTCGTTAAGCGGCGCTTAATCGTTCGCGCGCATCCTCGCTCGGGTTAAGCCTAATTTTCCGTATACGGAGAAACCGTATGAACCTCCCCGAAGTGCCGCTGATGTCGATGCTCAAGCAGCAAATGACGTGGCTGCAAGAGCGCGAGAGCGTGCTGTCACAGAATGTCTCAAATTCCGACACGCCCGGCTATGTCGCCAACGATCTGAAGCCAATGGACTTCGACGCGATACTGCGCGGCGGCAACACGAAATTTCATCCAGGGCTTACAGTGACCGACGACCGTCACATCGCGGTCACGCCCAGTTCACCGGACATGCAGACTGTGCCAACCGGAGCCTCTGTCTCACTGGAGCAGGAGATGATCAATGTCTCCGACACGCAGGCAAAATTCCAGGCCGCGACCAATCTCTATTCCAAGGCGCTGTCGATGATGCGCACCGCCATCGGCAAGCAGGGCTCGTAAGAAAGGAACTGATCAATGGATTTCGGAACATCCATGTCTGTCGCCGCGTCAGGCATGCGCACGCAATCCGAGCGCATGCGTACCATCGCGGAAAATATCGCCAACGCAGATTCGACTTCGCAGGTCTCAGGCGGTGATCCCTATCGCCGCAGGATTGCGACCATCAACACCAAATTCGATCGCGAGCTGAACGCCAATATGGTCGAGGCCGGCAGGCCGCAGCCCGACATGACCGATTTTCACAAGACCTACGATCCCGGCAATCCCGCCGCCGACAAGCAGGGCTATGTGAAGATGCCGAACGTGAACTCGCTTGTCGAAATCATGGACATGCGCGAAGCGCAACGCTCCTACGAAGCAGATCTAGATGTCATGGATGCGACCAAGCAGATGCTGTCGCGCACCATCAATTTGCTGCGTTAGGAGCTAGTCCATGGCCGTTCTTCCTTCCGCTGCCGCCGCTACCTATCAGTCGATCGCCAATATCGGGTCTGGCGCAGGCCAAGCCACCGGCGCCAATGCCGCGAATATCGGTGGCGCCGGCAGCTTCACCGATTTCCTCAATGGCGCGATTAAAGATGGCATTACCACCATGAAGACCGGCGAGCATTTGGCTACCCAACAGATCTCGGGCCAGGCCAACATCGTCAATGTCGTCAACGCCGTGAACTCCGCCGAACTGACGTTGGATACCGTCGTCGCGGTCCGCGACAAGGTCGTCCAGGCCTATCAATCAATCATGAACATGCCGATCTGAGGATCATCATGACACCCGCAGATTCCATCGATTTCGCCCGCTCCTCGATCTATGTGCTGCTGGAGATAATCACACCGGCGATGCTGACCGCGCTTGTCGTCGGTCTCGGCATCGGCCTGTTGCAGGCACTGACGCAGATCCAAGAAATGACCCTGGTGTTCGTGCCGAAGATCATCGCAATCTTCGTGGTGCTATTGCTGTTTCTGCCGCTCGCAGGCGCGGCGATGAGCGGATTGATGACGGACATCGCGCAACGCATTGCGGCATATTGACGGATGCATATTCACCTGCCCGATTTGTCCGGGCTGATCCTGGTCTATCTGCTTGTCTTCGCGCGCACCGGCGCGATGGTGATGCTGCTGCCCGCCATCGGCGAGGTGAGCGTGCCGCCGATGGTGCGCCTCGTCCTCGCACTCGCGATTTCGCTCGTGCTCGCGCCGACGGTGCAGAGTGCCTATCCGCAAGGCGCGCCAGCCTCCAGCATCGCACTTGGCCTGATGATCGCGCAGGAAGTGACCGCCGGCATTCTCGTGGGCACCATGGCGCGCCTCATCATGAGTGCGTTGCAGGTCGCGGGTACTTTGATTGCCACGCAGACCGGCCTTGCCTACGCCTCGACCGTCGATCCGACGAGCCAGGGTGAACAGAGCGCGATCATCGCGAATTTCTTTTCGATGCTGGCGGTTGTACTGATCTTCGCGACCAATCTGCATCATCTCGCCATCGCCGCGGTGGCCGGCTCGTATCATCTGATCCCGCCCGGGGGGACGTTGCCAACCGGCGACATGGCCGAGCTCGCAATCCGTCTGGTCAGCGGCTCCTTCGCGCTCGGGTTCCAGATGGCCGCGCCGTTCCTTGTGTTCGGGTTTGCGTTGTCTGTCGGTCTCGGCGTGCTCGCGCGCCTGATGCCGCAGCTTCAGATCTACATGGTCGCGATGCCCGCCAACATCCTTGTCGGCTTCATCCTGATGGCGCTGATTTTGGCGAGTCTCATGACCTTGTTCCTGAACTTCTATACCGGCCAGATGGGGGCGTTCCTCTAATCCCATGGCCGACGAGAAGGACAAGTCGACACAGACAGAAGAACCGACACAGAAACGGCTAGCCGAAGCCCAGGAACACGGCGACGTCGTCAAAAGTACGGAAGTATCGACCTTCATCGTGCTGGCGGGAGGGACGCTCGCCATCGCCGTGTTCGGGCGTCCGGCGGCGGAAAGTCTTACCAACACGATGCGCCTGTTCCTGGAGCAACCGGATCAGATCACGTTCAGCGCCGGCGACATGCAGCAGCTGTTTCACGCGCTGCTTGGCCATCTTGCGACGATCCTCGTTCCATTCTTCGTGTTGATGATGGCGGCCGGTCTCGGCGGCAATCTCATCCAGCATCGGCCCGTCTTCACCTTCGAGCGCATCAAACCGGACTTCAGCAAGCTGTCGCTGGGGGCGGGGCTGAAGCGCATGTTCGGCGTCGAAGGCCTGATGAATCTGGGAAAGGGCCTGCTCAAGATTGCCATCGTAGGCGCTGCGGTCTGGACGCAGGTCTGGCCCGAGCGGAACGCACTCGAATCGGTCCTCGGCCAGTCGCCCGGCGGGGTCGCAGCCGATATGAATCACCTGCTGTTCAAGGTGCTCATCGCCGCCCTGGCGGCCTTGGCCGTGATCGCGGGGATCGACTACTTCCTGCAGCGGGTCCGGTTCCTCCAGCGCAACCGCATGTCCAAGCAGGAAATCAAGGAAGAATACCGCCAGACCGAGGGCGACCCGGCGGTCAAAGCCAAGATTCGCCAGATTCGCAACGAGCGCTCGCGCCGCCGCATGATCGCCGCGGTTCCGGAAGCGACCGTCGTGATCATGAACCCGACCCATTTCGCCGTCGCGCTCAAGTACGAATCAGGCAAAATGGCGGCGCCGATGTGCGTGGCCAAGGGCGTCGATGCGCTCGCGCTGCGCATCCGTGAAGTCGCCGAGGACAATGACGTTCCTGTTGTCGAAAATCCGCCGCTGGCCCGCGCGCTGCACGCCTCTGTCGAGGTCGATCAGGCGATCCCCGCGGAGCACTACAAAGCCGTGGCGCAGGTCATCGGTTACGTCATGCGTCTCAACGGGAAGATGCGCGCGAACTGACGCGCGTTTCACCCGCGTTTGCGGTAGGGTTCGCCCATGATGGCGACGCGGAGCCTCACGATCACCAATGGCGGCGGTGTCCCGGCCGGCGCATGGCGCTGGGCGGCGCTGATTTTCCTATTCCTCGCCATAGGCGCGGCCGCGCTCGCCGTGATGACGCCCGATGCTTCGCGCTGGGCGGGCGTGATGCTGCTCGCCGGCATCGGCGCCGTGGCGTCGATCTTCCTCTATGCGATCTGGCCGAGGGAGTCCTTGACCACGCAGGACGCGCGCCGCGTGGCAGAGGCCGCCGCCCGTGCCAACGTCGCGTGGGCGATCACAGGCACGGATGGCGCCGTGCTCGACTGCAACGACGTCTATCGCCGCATGGCAGGTGCGATGCAGGGCGAGTCGGCGCCGCCACCGGAATTGGCGCTCGCCGGTGAACCCTCGACACCCGTTCTTTATCGTCTGACGCGGGCGTCCGCAGACGCGGTCGCGCGCGAAGAATCCTTCGTCGTCGCGCCGGGGTTGGAGATCGTCGCTGCGGTCAGGCCACTGGCGGACAAGCAGACCGCGTGGTGGTTCACGCCGCGTCTCGCGCCGAGTGCCGCGCATACCCAAGCTGCGGCCGTGGTTCCTGTCCCACACGCCACCGAGCCCCGTGTCGGCGACATGTTCCGCGACGCGCCGATGGGCATGGCTTTCGCGAACAGCGATGGAAAGCTCACCGATGCCAATCGCGCATTTGGAAATTTCTTCGGCACGCTGTCGCCGCTTGCTGGCCGCAGCCTGACCGAGCTTGTCGAACAGAATGATCGCGCGGGATTGAGCGATCTGCTTTCCAAAGCTACCGCCGGTTCGGTTGAAATCCGCGCCGCTTCGAACAGCGAACGCATGGCTGAACTGTTCGCGCACCCGACGAAGGACGGCCGCGTCATTCTCTATTTGCTCGACGTGTCGGAACATAAAGCTCTGGAGACCAAATTCGCCCAGTCGCAGAAGATGCAGGCTGTGGGGCAGCTCGCGGGCGGCGTCGCGCACGACTTCAACAATCTGTTGACGGTTATCATCGGCAACAGTGAATTCCTGTTGATGCGCCATCAGGCTGCCGATCCTTCGTTCAAGGAAATCAACGAAATCCACCAGAACGCGTTGCGTGCTGCGACGCTTGTGGGACAGCTGCTCGCCTTCTCGCGCAAGCAAACGCTTCAGCCGAAAGTGCTGACGGTGCGCGACGTGATTGGCGATCTCGCGATCCTTCTCAAGCGGCTGCTGCGCGAAGGCGTCGATCTTTCCCTCGATCAGGGTTCCGATCTCTGGCCAATCCACGCCGACGAGGCACAACTTTCCAACGCCATCATCAACCTGGTTGTCAACGCGCGCGACGCGATGCCTAAAGGAGGCACCGTCACGATCCGTACAGCGAACGAGAGCGTCTCCAGCGCGGCAACGCTCGGCACCGCAATCATGCCCCCCGGAGATTATGTCCGCATCGATGTCGCCGACACCGGGGTCGGTATTTCAAAAGAGCATCTCGGCAAGATCTTCGATCCGTTCTTCACGACCAAGCCCGTGGGTCAGGGTACGGGTCTCGGCCTTGCAACCGTGTACGGCATCGTCAAGCAGACCGGCGGCTTCATCACGGTGGATAGCGAAGTCGGAAAAGGCACGACCTTCCGCATCTATCTGCCGCGCTATCGCGCCGATGAGAACGCGGCGCCTGCCGCCGAACCCGAGCGCGCGATCGCGCGCGATGTTACGGGTCAGGACACGATCCTTCTGGTGGAAGACGAAGACGCGGTGCGCAGCTTCGCGGCGCGTGCGCTGCGCCTGCGCGGTTACGAAGTGCTGGAAGCCTCCGGCGGCGAGGAAGCACTCGATATCGTTCGTGCGCACAAAGACACGATCCATTTGCTCGTCACCGACGTGGTGATGCCGAACATGGACGGTCCCACGCTCGTGCGCGCGGTGAAGAAGCTGCGGCCGGATATGGCGGTGATCTTCATGTCCGGTTATGCCGAGGAAGCGTTCCGCCGCAACGACGAGAAGGCCGAAGACCTCCACTTCCTGCCCAAGCCGTTCGGTCTCAAACAACTCGCCGCCAAGGTGAAGGATGTGCTGGCGGGAAGCCCGGCGCGCTAGTCATTCCGCCGGCACCAAACTCGCCGTTTCGCTGCGATTGAAGTAAGCCACAGCCGCCGAAATCATCACGACCAAGCCCCCGAAGGTCACGGCATCGGCCACGCCGACGCGTCCGGCGATGCTGCCCAGCATCAGAGAGCCCCACGGCAACATGCCAAGGAACGACTGCGTGTAATGCGAAATCACACGGCCGCGCATGTGTTCGTTCGCCGTGAGCTGGATGATCGTGTTGGTCGTGCCGCCGAGCAGCATCAGGGAGAACGCCGTTGGCAGAAGCAGCGCCGCGCTCAGCCAGAGCACATGCGAATGGGAAAAGGCGATCAGGCAAAGGCCGAACACCGCGGAAGCGAGGATCGGCGCCAGCACCAGCCAGCGCTCACGAATGAGGCTAAGCGCATAGGCTCCGACGAGCGCTCCCAGCCCAATGCAACTCCAAAGCGTTCCGAGAGTTGTCGCATCGCCGCGGAGCAGATCGCCCGCGAATGCCGGCAGCAATGTGAGATAGGCCGCGCCGAAACAGGAGGACACGCCCACCAGCGTCAGCGCGGAGCGGATCTTCGGCTGGCCAAAAGAATAACGATAACCATCCAGGATCTCGCGCAACGCATGGTCGTTCACGCGCCGCGGCCGCACCGGGATGCGCATGAAGAACAGGCTCGTCAGCACGGCGCCGAATGAAAGCGCGTTGAGCGAGAAACACACGCCCGCGCCGACGATCTTCAAGAGAAAGCCTGCCAGAGCCGGTCCGACGACACGCGCAAGATTGAACATCATGGAATTGAGCGCGATGGCATGGCGCAAATCAGGCCGCCCCACCATGTCGAGCGTCATCGACTGCCGTGTCGGGATATCGACGGCGTTGATCAGACCGAGCCCGAACGCGAGTGCGATGATCTCCCACACCTGCACCACATGGGCCAGCGTGAGCGCAGCGAGTATTGCGGCCTGAATTGTCGACAGGCTTTGCGTCACCATCAGCATTCGTCTGCGATCGACACGATCCGCGATCAGTCCCCCGAACGGCGCCATGAAGAACACGGTCACCTGCGCGCAGAACGAGGTGAGGCCGAGCAGGAACGGCGAATGCGTCAGGCTGTAAACCAGCCAGCCCTGCGCGACCGACTGCATCCAGGTGCCCATCAGTGACACGAGTTGTCCGGAAAAAAACAGACGATAATTGCGGTGGCGGAAAACCTTGAGCAATGCCCAGGCGGAAGATGCATCGGCAAGATCGGCGACTTCTTCTTCCGACGGCGGCTCGCCCAGCGGCGTACCCACAACCTCATCGGGGATTTCGTCAGGCAGCACGGTGCTTGTCAGCGGGACCGGTTGCGTGCTTGCGTCCGTCCTATCGCTATTCGAACTCGAGGTATCCATGTCCAATATCGACGTACTCTTCCAACCTTTCCGGCTCAAGGGTCTTTCGCTTCCTAACCGGATTGTCATGGCGCCTATGACGCGCTCGAAATCGCCGGATCAGATTCCGAACGATGCCGTCGCTGCATACTACCGCGCCCGGGCCACAGGCGGCGCGGGCCTGATCCTGACCGAAGGCACATCGCCGGAGCACAAATCCGCGTCCAACGACGTGAACGTGCCGGGCTTCTTCGGCGAAGCCTCGCTCGCCGGTTGGACGAAGGTTCTGAAAGAAGTAAAAGCGGCCGGTGGTCACATCATGCCGCAGCTCTGGCATCAGGGCATCGTGCGCCACGCGGGCAGCGGGCCGTATCCCAACGAGAAAAGCATGGGGCCGTCGGGTCTTTCGCGTCCCGACAAGAAAGTCGCAGAGCCCATGACCGACAGCGAGATCGGCGATGTGATCGCTGGCTTCGCGAAAAGCGCAGGCTATGCCAAGCAACTCGGCTTTGACGGTGTCGAACTGCACGGCGCGCACGGCTACATCATCGACGAGTTCTTCTGGGAAGGCACCAACCAGCGCGACGACAAATATGGCGGGTCGCTGGAGGCGCGCACGAACTTCGCCGCCGACGTCACGCGCGCCGTGCGCAAGGTCGTGGGCGAGGATTATCCGATACTGCTGCGCTTCTCCCAGTGGAAACAACAGGACTTCACGGCACGGCTGGCACATACACCTGCGGAGCTAGAACGATTTCTGAAACCACTGGTCGATGCGGGCGTGGATATGTTCCATTGCTCGACACGACGCTTCTGGGAGCCGGAATTTCCGGAGGAAGGCGCCGATATGAATCTTGCCGGCTGGACCAAGAAACTCTCCGGAAAACCGACGATGACGGTGGGTTCGGTCAGCCTGAATGCGGATTTCATCACCGCGTTCACGAAGGCCGGCGCCGAGACGACCGGCATCGACCGGTTGCTGGAGATGCTGGCGCGCGGCGATTTCGATCTCGTCGCCGTCGGCCGCGCGCTGATCGTCAATCCTGACTGGCCGCAAAAAGTGCGCGAGGGCCGCTTCGATCAGCTCAAGCCCTATACACCGGAAGCATTAGCAACACTGGTCTAGCGCGGTGCTGCCTCATGCTTCGACAAGCTCAGCATAAGGGGTAGTAGACAAAGCCCTCACCCTGAGCTTGTCGAAGGGCGAGGGCTTTGTCGTCTCCACACTCTCATCTTCAGCCCGTATTTCGGGCGTAAAGTAACGCGCGCCTGGGGCTCGACCGGATGACCGGGAACGAGCTCCAGGCGATGCCGTCTCAAGACTGCGCGCAGAATGATCAGCGCCTCCTGCATCGCGAAACCCATGCCGATGCAGATGCGCGGCCCCGCGCCGAACGGCAAATAGGCAAAGCGGTGAATCTGCTCGCGGCGCCCGGGCGCAAAACGCTCCGGCTCGAAATAGTCCGGATCGTCCCAAAGCTTGCGATGACGATGGATGATCCACGGCGCGATCATCACAGAAGTATGCGGGCGGATCGCGATCCCGCCGACGGTATCCGGCCCCGCGGAATCGCGGCTGATGATCGGCACCGGCGGATAGAGCCGCATCGATTCTTCCAGAACCATGCGCGTATAAGCGAGCTGGTCGAGCGCGGTCGCATTTTTCACTTCCTCCGCGACACGGGCATCGCTGTCCGCGAATTGTGAGAGAAGATAAAATGTCCATGCGAGCGCGTTCGATGTTGTCTCATGACCCGCAAACACGAACGTCATCACATTGTCGAAGACTTCCGCGTCGCCGAACAGCGCGCCGCCCTCCGGGTCGCGCGTGGTCAATAGCATGGTCAGAAAATCGTGGCGCGCGCTGGCCGGATCGGCCGCCAATTGCGCGCGACGGCGATCGACCAGCCCCTTGAATTCTTTGCGAAAAAACCGCAGCGGTCCCCAGGAGCGAACGTTCTTGGGCGTCGGCACCCAGCCGGGCATTCCCATCGTGCGCAGGATGTCCACGCGGCCCTGTGTTTCCAGATAGACAGAGAGTGCCTCCGACATCTTGCCGAACTGCATCGTCACGTCGCTGGAGAACAAGGTGCGCGAGATAATGTCGTAGGTCAGCCGCATCATCTCTTCCGCGACATCGACGACTGCGCCGTCGCCAAGCGCGGACCAGCGCGCGAGCATCTCGTCCGCCGCCGCTTCCATCACAGGCGCGAACTCCGCGATATGACGCGGCGAGAACATCGGCGACGTGACGCGGCGCTGGAACCGCCAGCTTGCACCTTCAGAGGTCACGAGCCCATTGCCGAGCGCGGGCTTGGTGAGACGTTGCGCCTGGATGCCTTTTGGAAAATTCGCGGCGTTATCGAGCAGGACATATTTCACGCCGTCCGGATCGCTCACCATCAGGAAGTCGGACACAAAGGTGCGGCTGTGAATGTAGAATTCGCGATAGCCGTTCTGGCCAAAGGCCGCGACCGGATTACGGCCAAGTTCGCGCAGCACCTGAAGGGTCGAAAGGTTGCGGCTATGCGGGAACGGAGCGGCGGGACGCAGCCTTTTCCCTTGAAGAGGTTGGAGTTCCTCTGATGCCGACATGCTGAACGCCCGAATGCGCGGCCAGCAATGGCACATCGCGCGCAAGGGCCGCAAGCGCGCTTTCGCATTGACTCATCCGATGCGACGCCTAGTCTTGATCCTTTCCGGCAGGCAGGCATGGCCAAGGACTTCATCGGCTATCAGGCATTGACCGACGCGGCGCTGCGTGGCGTCGTGCGCGAAGCCCTGCGCCGCGTAGAGAAGCAGGGCCTGATCGGCACGCATCACTTCTTCCTCACCTTCAAGACGAAGTTTCCTGGCCTCGAGATCCCGGATTTCCTGCGCGAGCAATATCCCGAAGAGATGACCATCATCCTTCAGCATCAATTCTCCGGATTGAAGGTGAAAGAACATCATTTCGAAGTGACTTTGACGTTCCGAAAATTGCCCGCGACCCTGACCATCCCGTTCGAGGCGCTGACTGCGTTCTTCGATCCCGGCGTTCAGTTCGGCCTGCAGTTCCGCGGTGCGGAGGGCGATGCCGCGCCCGGCGTCGCGCCCAAGATGCCAATACCTGCGGCGGAACAGAACCGGGAAAAAGACGGCGTGGTCCCCGAGGCTCCTGCCGAAAAACCCGCTCCCGGCGAGGTCGTCAGTCTCGACTCTTTCCGTAAAAAATAGCTATTTCCCACGCGCAATCCGCGTGCCGAATCTCAATATAAATCAGGTGCCATGACCAAGACCCGTACAGAAACCGATACGTTCGGTCCCATCGAAGTCGATGCCTCGAAATATTGGGGCGCGCAGGCCGAAAGGTCGCTCAACAATTTCAAGATCGGTTGGGAGAAGCAGCCGCTTCCGATCGTGCGCGCGCTCGGCATCGTCAAACGCGCTGCCGCGGAAGTGAACATGGCGCTGGGCCGGCTCGATCCCAGGATCGGCAACACCATCGTGGCCGCGGCGCAGGAAGTGATCGAGGGCAAGCTCGACGCGCATTTCCCGCTGTCAGTATGGCAGACGGGCTCCGGCACGCAATCGAACATGAACGCGAACGAGGTGATCTCCAACCGCGCGATCGAGATGCTGGGCGGCGAGATGGGATCGAAGAAGCCTGTCCATCCCAACGACCATGTCAACATGAGCCAGTCGTCGAACGACACTTATCCGACGGCCATGCACATCGCCTGCGCGGAGGAAATCCACCATCGCCTGATCCCTGCGCTCTCGATGCTGCGCAATGCGCTGAACGACAAGGCGGAGGCGTGGAAGGACATCATCAAGATCGGCCGCACGCATACGCAGGATGCGACGCCGCTGACCCTTGGCCAGGAATTCTCCGGCTACACCAAACAGATCGAAAACGGCATCGCGCGTATCGAACAGACGATGCCGAAACTCATGGAGTTGGCGCAGGGCGGCACCGCGGTCGGCACCGGCCTGAACGCGCCGGTCGGCTTCGACACGATGGTGGCGGAACGCATCGCCAGCATCACGCAGATGAAGTTCACCTCCGCGCCGAACAAATTCGAGGCCCTGGCAGCGCATGACGCGATGGTGATGACACACGGCGCGATCAATACGGTCGCGGCCGCGATGTTCAAAATTGCGAACGATATCCGCCTGCTGGGCTCCGGTCCGCGCTCGGGTCTCGGCGAGCTATCGCTGCCGGAGAACGAACCCGGCTCCTCGATCATGCCGGGTAAGGTGAACCCGACTCAGTGCGAGGCCGTGACGCAGGTCTGTACCCGCATCTTCGGCAACCACGCGACGGTGACGTTCGCGGACAGCCAGGGCCATTTCGAACTCAACGTCTACAACCCCGTGATGGCGTATTCCTTCCTGCAAAGCGTGCGTCTGATGGCAGATTCGGCGATAAGCTTCACCGAGCACTGCGTCGTCGGCATCGAGCCGCGCCGTGACAACATCAAGGCGGGGCTTGAGCGTTCGCTGATGCTGGTGACGGCGCTGGCGCCCAAGATCGGCTACGACGCGGCGGCGAAGATCGCCAAGACCGCGCACAAGAACGGCACGACCCTGAAAGAAGAAGCACTCAAGACCGGTCTTGTGACGGCGGAAGAGTTTGATCGGATCGTCCGCCCGGAAGATATGATTCATCCGAAGTGAGCGGACTAAAAAAGCGCTCCTTCTCTCTCTCCGGCCATCGCACCAGCGTGGCGCTGGAAGAGGAATTCTGGGCGATCATCGATACCGAGGCGAAACGCGCAGGCCAGAGCGTTGCCGCCTTTGTGTCAGGAATAGACCGGGCACGGGGCGACAGGCCGCTGGCCAGTGCGCTAAGGCTCGCCGCGCTTGCGGCGGCAAAATCGACCCCCTAACCTGTTGCTGACACAAGGCTGTCAGCATGATGGCAGTAGAACCCACCCGACACTCGGGAGAAACACGCATGATCACGCTTTATCACCGCCCGCAGACACGCTCCGGCAGCATCGTCTGGCTGCTCGAAGAACTCGGCGCACCCTATGAAACCAAGATCGTTGCATCGCTGCGGGGCCCGGATGGCAAGGGCGAACGCGACCCATCCAATCCGCACCCGCACGGAAAGGTGCCGGTGATTACCGATGACGGCCACACGATCTTCGAGAGCGGCGCGATTGCGCTCTACCTCACCGACAAATTCCCGAAAGCGAAGATGGGCCCGCTGGCCGGCGAGAAGATGCGCGGCGAATATCTCTCGTGGCTGTTCTATCGCCCCGGTGTGATGGAGCCAGCCTTCATGGAGCGCCGCATGGGTTTCGCGCATGTCTTCGGCGCGATGGGCTGGGGCACGCCGGAGGAAGTCGAGCAGGTGATCAACGATCATTTGTCGAAGAACAAATATTTTCTCGGTGATGAGTTCTCCGCGGCCGACATCATGGTTGGCGGCGGGGTGTTCTTCATGACCCAGTTCAAGATGATGGCGGAGACGCCGGTGACGAAGGAATACGTCGCGCGCATCACAGCACGTCCGGCATTCGCCAAGATGATGCAGGGGTAGTGGCCTCAAGCAGCGAAGCGGTAGGCCAAAGATAAATGGCTGAAATCGTAAACCTCAGGCGTGCGCGAAAGGCGAAAGGCCGTACGGAGAAAGACCGCGCGGCCGACGCCAACCGCGCCAAATTCGGCACGGCGAAGTCGGAGCGCGATCTCGCCAAGGCGCGCGTCGATAAGGCTGGACATGATCTGGACGCACAGCGACTGGATCGTGATAAAGATGGGGCATGAACAAAGGCCCCTTTAGCGGACTTCTTGTTGTCGATCTCACCCGCGTTCTGGCGGGACCGTATTGCGCGATGATGCTCGCCGATATGGGTGCGCGCGTGATCAAGATCGAGCCGCCGGTGAAGGGCGACGACAGCCGCCACTATGGGCCGTGGCTCAAATCGAAATCCGGCAAGGTGAAGTCGGGATATTTCATCAGCGTCAATCGCGGCAAGGAATCCATCGCGCTCGACCTGAAAATCGATGCGGACCGCAAAGTGTTCGAGGCCCTGCTCTCCCGCGCCGATGTGCTGATCGAGAATTATCGCGGCGGCACGATGGAAAAGCTCGGCTATGGCTATGACGCGCTGAAGGACAAACATCCAAAGCTGATCTATGCGGCGGTGTCGGGCTTCGGCCACACCGGGCCTTATGCGAAACGTCCCGCCTACGACATGATCGCACAGGCGATGGGCGGCGTGATGAGTCTCACCGGCCATCCCGGCCAGCCGCCCACACGCGTCGGCACCTCGACCGGCGACATCACCGCGGCGCTGTTTGCGACCATTGGCGTCGTGACCGCGCTCTACGATCGCGAGAAGACCGGACGCGGGCAGAAGGTCGATGTCGCGATGCTCGACAGCCAGGTTGCGGTTCTGGAAAACGCGATCTCACGCTATGTCGCGACCGGTGAGGTGCCGGGCAAGCTCGGCAGCCGCCATCCCTCTATCGCGCCGTTCGCCGCTTTCGCGACCAGGGACGGCTACATCGCCATCGCCGCCGGCAATGACGATCTCTGGGCGCGCGTCTGCCGCGTTATCGGCCGCGAGGAACTGATCGCCGACGAACGTTTCCGCACCAATCCCGCACGCGTGGACCATGTCGATGCGATGGCGGTGGAAATGGAAGCGTCGCTCTCTGCAAAGACCTCGAAGGAATGGCTTGCACTGCTGGAAGCCGCCGGCGTTCCCTGCGGACCGCTGAACAATGTCGCCGAGGTGATGGAAGACCCGCAGATCCTCGCCCGCAACATGATCGTGGAATCGCTCGACCCCGACATCGGCCCGATCCGCATGCAAGGCAACCCGATCAAACTCTCCGCCCACGAGGACGCCCAAACCCGCGGAGCAGCGCCGGAACTCGATGGGGATCGGGAAACAATCCTGAAAGAATTGGGGGGCTAACCATCTTGTCATTCCCGGCGAAGATCGCACGCAACGCGTGCGATCTGAGGGAAGGGAACCCAACTTGAAGCGCTATTTCGTCTATCTCCTCGCGAACAAACCCTACGGCACGCTCTATGTCGGCGTTACCGGCGATCTCGCGGAACGCACATGGCAGCACAAGAGTGATCTTATTGAGGGGTTCACGAAGAAGTACGGCGTGCACATGCTCGTTTGGTTTGAGGAGCATGGCGATATCGGCTATGCGATCGATCGCGAGAAGCAGATCAAAGGCTGGAATCGCGCTTGGAAGATCAAGCTGATCGAGAAGCAGAACCCGACTTGGAAAGACTTGTATGAGGATTTCCTGAAGTGAAGAAGTTGGGTTCCCTTCCCTCGGCCCGCTTTGCGGGCCTCGCCGGGAATGACAATAAGGATGAAATTGGTCGCCCCAGGGCCTACATTAGCAGCATGCCCTTGGAATCGAGCTTTTCATGAGCGGTTATGGCGACCGCTATCGCGATCCGTTGGATGAGGCCTTTGGCGACGGTCCGAGCCGCGACAGCGGATCGGACGAAGCGCCGCGCGAGGTCGCGCCCTCCCGCGAGCCGCCTTATCTCGCCGGCCTGAACAAGGAACAGCGCGAGGCGGTCGAGGCGACCGACGGGCCGGTGCTGGTGCTGGCCGGCGCGGGCACCGGCAAGACGCGGGTCCTGACCACGCGGCTCGCCCACATCCTCGCCACACGCAAGGCGTGGCCGGGGCAGATTCTCGCGGTCACCTTCACCAACAAGGCCGCGCGCGAGATGAAGGAGCGCATCGGTGCGCTGATCGGCGGCGTGGTCGAGGGGATGCAGTGGCTCGGCACCTTCCACTCCATCGGCGCGAAGATCCTGCGCCGCCATGCAGAACTCGCCGGGCTCAAGTCCAATTTCACCATTCTCGATGCCGACGATCAGCTGCGCCTGATGAAACAGATTCTTCAAGCCGCGAATGTCGATGAAAAGCGCTGGCCCGCGCGCACGCTGGCCGCGATGATCGACGAGTGGAAGAACAAGGGGCTGACGCCCGAGACCGTGCCGGAAGGCGAAGGCCACGGTTTTGCGTTCGGCAAGGGCCGCGAATTCTATCGCCAGTATCAGGAGCGGCTGAAGGCGCTGAACGCGGCCGATTTCGGCGACCTGCTGCTCGACACGCTCACCATCCTGCGCACGCAGCCGGAAATCCTCGCCGACTATCGCGACCGTTTCAAATACATGCTGGTGGACGAGTATCAGGACACCAACGTCGTGCAGTATCTGTGGCTGAAGCTGCTCGCGACCTCGACCGGCAATGTCTGCGTTGTCGGCGACGACGACCAGTCGATCTATGCGTGGCGCGGCGCGGAGGTGGAGAACATCCTGCGCTTCGAGCGCGATTTCCCCGGCGCGAAAGTCATTCGGCTGGAGCGTAACTATCGCTCGACCCCTGTGATCCTCGGCGCAGCGTCGTGCCTGATCGCGGCGAACAAGGGCCGCCTCGGCAAGACGCTGTGGACCGAGGGCGATCAGGGCGAGAAAATCCGAGTACAGGGCGTTTGGGACGCGGAAGAAGAAGCGCGCAACATCGCGAGCGACGCGGAAGATCTGCATCGGGGCGGCAACGCGTTCCATGAGATGGCGATCCTGGTGCGCGCATCGTTCCAGATGCGCGAATTCGAAGACCGGTTCATTTCGCTGGGTCTCCCCTATCGCGTGATCGGCGGACCGCGCTTCTATGAGCGCGCGGAAATCCGCGATGCGCTCGCCTATCTGCGTCTGGTCGCTCAAGGAGATGACGACCTCGCCTTCGAGCGCATTGTCAACAAGCCCAAGCGCGGCATCGGCGACGCCAGTGTGCAGGCACTGCATAAATTCGCGCGCGCGCAGCGTTTGCCATTGCTCGCAGCAAGCGGCGAGATCGCAACCACCGACGAGTTGCCGCCGAAAGCACGCAAGGCGCTGGCCGAACTCGCGGTGAACTTCGCGCGCTGGAGCGAGACGGCAAAGCATCTGCCCCACACCGAAGTGGCAGAGATGGTGCTGGACGAAAGCGGCTACACCGACATGCTGAAGGCCGACAAATCGGCGGAGGCGCCAGGAAGGCTTGAGAACCTCAAAGAATTCGTGCGCTCGATGGAGTCGTTCGAGTCGCTGTCCGCGTTCCTCGAACACGTGTCGCTGGTGATGGAGATCGCGCAGGACGAAAGCGGCGACCGCATCAACCTGATGACCTTGCACGCCGCGAAGGGTCTCGAATTCGATACCGTGTTCCTGCCCGGTTGGGAGGAAGGCCTGTTCCCGTCACAGCGCACGATGGATGAGAGCGGCCTCGCGGGTCTCGAAGAAGAACGCCGCCTCGCCTATGTCGGCCTCACGCGCGCGAAGAAGCGCATCCGCGTGTCGTTCGCCGCGAACCGGCGCGTGCATGGTAACTGGCAGAGCGCGCTGCCTTCGCGCTTCATCTCCGAACTGCCCCAGGACCATATCGACATGGTCGTGGACGAAGGTTTCTATGGCGGCAATGCCGGCTTCCGCGACAACGCCTCGGGCCAAGAATTCGCCAGCACCTACGACAGCCCCGGCTGGCGCCGCGCACAGGCGAACCGCGCGAATGCGAGTAGTTCCTATCGCACGCGCCCGCCCTTGATCGAAGCGCAGGCGTATTCGATACAGACGAGCGATCCCTCCGCCACCCAATTCGCGCGCGGCGAACGCATCTTCCACCAGAAATTCGGCTATGGCCGTATCACGCATGTCGAAGGCAACAAACTCACCGTCGACTTTGACAAGGCGGGAGAGAAGAAGGTGATCGACCAGTTCGTGCAGAGGGCGTGAAAAACGGAGCTCGCGATGGACGAAGATTCAAAAGCACTTGTGAAAGCTGCGGCAGAAGTTGTCTTGCAACCCGTGGCTGGCCTTGTCTCTAATACAATAGGCGCACTCGGTGGTGACCGCCTGGACGCTTATCGGAAAGCGAATCGTGACAGGTGGCGCGCCTATTACGATGAAGAGCAGGCAAAAATTACACAAAAGACGCCTACGCCAGATCTGCGGATGGCTGCTGAAGTGCTAGGAGAAGTCCAAGACGAAGGTCGAGATGAACTTCTGAGAATCTGGGCCAAGCTAATGGCCTCGATTGTCGATAGTAACAAAGCCAGCAAATGCAGGCGCGAGTTCGTTGACATAATTGAGCAGCTTGAGCCATTGGATGCACAAGTGCTCGCTACGCTGAACACGAACAACTTTCTCTCGCCCTCAAGAGTCGAGTTTTTAGCAACATCTCTAAAGGTTACGCTCGACCAGGCGAGGCTAGCGATTCGAAATTTGAAGCGATTGGACCTCGTTTTCGAAATGAACGGGGGTAATCCTCAAAGCAATCCATCCGTTGTCCCGCTGGGAAGGCAGCTGCTCGAAGTAGTTAGCTAGCCAAAAAAAGCCGACTCTCTTGGCAATTTGCGTGCCGCCAGCTAGAACCCGCGCTCACTTTGCACAGGAGGCGAATATGCGCCACAACAATCAGGACCATAGCTTTTGAATCGATGAGCAAACGCCGGAAGGGATTTTAACAGCGAGACGCAGGTCAAACGCGGTTCGCGCGTCGTCCATGGCGACAAGGAGCTGGTCGAGAAGCTCGGCCGCAACGATCCCTGCCCGTGCAATTCCGGCAAACGCTACAAGCATTGCTGCCTCACCAGTCGATGCTTTTGTTGACCGGGACTATTATTTCCGCGAATGAACATGCCCGCCCGCCGCGGTTCGTCCGTGGCGGGCGCTGGCGGCGGGGCGGAGGACCAATGGATATCGTGGAAAGATCGGCTAGCGCCGTCCTCCTCATACTCGTCTACACGGCAATCGCCGTGCCGGTGATGCGGCACTGTGCGCGGGAGATACCGTTGCCGACCCTCGCCGGGATTGCGCTTGGTTCCTTCGTGACGATGGCGCTGGTGATGATGGTCATCTATCGTGTCGCGATGCGTGACGGATCGCCCGCGTCGAGCGCGCCATCGGCGCTGATCTTTGCGGCGTTTTTCATTCCCGGCATCATGATCTCCGCTTTTCTCAAGCGCCGCGGCATATCGAAACCCTTTCCGGGAATCGGCGCGCGCGTGATGATCACGATCTTCGCCGTGCAAACTGTCCTGCCAGTCGTCGCCTTCCTGGTGCTGATCCCACGTCTATCCCACCCATGATCAACCCACCCCTCTGGAAAGCCTCCGTGCCCGCGAGCAAGGCGGAGGCGCACGACATTGTCGCGGCGTTTGAGCTCGGCACCGAGCCGCAGGCGATCCTCATCAACGAGGAGCCATTCGAAGATGCGGCGATGGTCGAGGCGCTGTATGTCGCGATGCCGGATGGCGAGCTGCTGACCAAGCTCGCGGGCCGCGCGGTGCATGTCGCGCTGTTGCCCGATGTCGACTGGATCAAGCTATCCCAGGAAGGTTTGCCGCCGGTGCGCGCGGGGCGCTTCTTCGTCTATGGCGCGCACGACGCCGGCACCGTGCCGCATGGCGTGATCGCGATCCGCATAGAGGCAGGGCTCGCCTTCGGCACCGGACATCACGAGACGACCGCGCTGTGTCTGCGCGTGCTCAGCGAGCTCGCCAAAAGACGCCGCTTTGACAATGTGCTCGACCTCGGATGCGGCACGGGGTTGCTCGCCATCGGCGCCGCAAAGCTGTGGCGCAAACAGGTGCTCGCCTCCGACATCGATGTCGTTGCCGTGGACGTGACGAAAGAGAACGCGCGCGCGAACGGCGTGGCGCCGCTGATCCATGCGCTCACCGCCGACGGGCTCACGCATCCGGCGCTCGCCAAACACGCGCCCTACGATCTCATCATCGCGAACATCCTTGCCGGTCCCCTGACCAGGCTCGCGCCCGACATCGCGCGCGCGCTCGCGCCCGGCGGCATCGCGGTGCTGTCCGGCCTTCTGGAATGGCAGGAGAATATGGTCGTGAGCTTCTATCGCCCGCAGGGCCTGATCCTGCGCGGTACGCTGCGCGACGGGCATTGGTCGGCGCTGACGCTTGAGCGGCCTGCGGCACGCGCCTAGGCTATTCCCGCACCATCGGGGTTTCAGCCATGTCACGTGCAGATCTGCTCAAATATGCGCTGATCGTGTTCGGCGTCGTCTTCTGCCTGATCTATCCGCTCTCGATCGTGTGGCCGTCCGGCTGGGCATGGCACGAGGGCGCACCCTATACGAACGACTATTTCATGATGATCGTCGGCGTCTACGCGACGCTCGGCGTGTTCCTGATCCTCGCATCGCGCAATCCGGCCGCGAACGCGAGCCTGATCATGTTCACCATCGTCTCCAGCCTCGTTCACGCCGCGATCATGGCGTACCAGGCCCTACAGATGCCCGAGCATATGGGCCATCTCACTGGCGACGTTCCGGGCCTGGTTGCGGTGGCCGTGGTGCTCTATATCCTCCGCCCCTCTGCGGCTTAAGCCCCAATTGTCATGGCCCGCCTTAGTGCGGGCCACCCAGCGGACACCTGTTCGGCGTGAGGTTTTCTGGCGATCTTTTTGCCTATATGCCATCGTGCAGAACCCAACTGGGTGGCCCGCATTCGCGGGCCATGACAATGGATAGATCATGGACAAAACCGCCTCTTTCCAGTCTTTCGATGACCGTTCCGATGCCGCGACCTGCGCGCCACGGCTGGCGGCCCTGCGCGCGGAACTCACAAAGCGCGGGCTCGACGGGTTCGTCGTGCCGCATTCCGACGAGTACCAGAGCGAGTACCTGCCGGAGTGCAACGAGCGTCTGGCCTGGTTGACCGCGTTCACGGGATCGGCCGGCGCGGCCGTGGTGCTGAAGGACAAGGCCGCGGTGTTCGCAGACGGGCGCTACACGCTGCAGGTTCGCCAGCAGACCGACACCAAACTGTTCGATCCGCGCGATCTGGTCGAGGAGGGCCCGAACGCGTGGCTGGAGGCGAACGCGCCGAAGGGGGCCAGGATCGGGTTCGATCCGTGGGTGCATTCCGCCGCCAATGCCGATGCGCTGCGCATGCCGGTGGAACGTGCGGGCGCGACGCTGGTGCCGACCGACGGCAACCCGATCGACGCGGTGTGGCATGACCGTCCCGCGGCGCCGACAGCGAAGGCCGTGCCGCATGCGATGAACCTCGCCGGCGAAAGCGCGGAATCCAAACGCACGCGCATTGCCGAGGACGTGAAGAAACTTGGCGCCGATGCCGCCATCGTGTCGCTCGCGGATTCGATCTGCTGGCTGCTCAACATGCGCGGCGGCGACACGCCGCACACGCCGTTCGTTCTTTCCACTGCGATCCTGAATTCCGACGGTTCGGTTGATCTGTTCATGGATGGCCGCAAATCGTCGCCCGAACTCGTGAAGCATTTCGGCAATGCCGTGAGGGTGCGCGAGCCCAGCGAGTTCAACGCAGCGCTCGATGCGCTGTCCCACAAGACAGTTGTCGCCGATCCGACATGGACCGCGTCCGCCGTGTTCTCGCGATTGGCGGCCGCCAACGCGACCGTGAAGCGCGGCGTGGATCCATGCCAGTTGCCTAAGGCGTGCAAGAATCCGGTCGAGATTGAAGGCGCCCGCAAGGCGCATGTGCGCGACGGTGCGGCGCTGACCAGGTTTCTCGCCTGGATGGCCCGAGAAGCGCCGAACGGCGAACTCACCGAGATTGAAGCGGCGCAAGTACTCGAAGGCTATCGCCGCAAAGAAGGGTCGCTGACCGATCTCTCCTTCGATTCTATTTCGGGCGCCGCACCACATGCCGCGCTCCCGCATTACCGCGTAACGACGTCGAGCAACCGCAAGATCAACAGGAACGAGATCTATCTGATCGATTCCGGCGGCCAGTATCCCGACGGAACCACCGACGTGACGCGCACGATGATCGTGGGCACGCCGACCGCGGAGATGAAGGATCGCTTCACCCGCGTGTTGAAGGGCCATATCGCGCTCGCCACCATCCGCTTCCCCGAAGGCACGACGGGCGCCGCGCTCGACGCCCATGCGCGCAAACCACTGTGGGATGTCGGCTGCGATTACGATCACGGCACCGGCCACGGCGTCGGCTCGTATCTGTCGGTGCATGAGGGACCGCAGAACATCTCCAAGCGCCCTGTCACGCAGGCGCTCCAGCCCGGGATGATCTGCTCCAACGAGCCCGGCTATTACAAGGAAGGCGAATACGGCATCCGCATCGAGAACCTGATCGTGGTGACGGACGCCAAGTCCATTCCCGGCGGCGATCCACAGCGCAAATTCATGGCGTTCGAGACCATCACGCTCGCCCCCATCGACAGCGACCTGATCGAACCGAGTTTGCTGACGGAAGGCGAACGGGCCTGGTTCAACGCCTATCACAAGCGCGTGCGCGAAACGCTCTCGCCGCTGGTCGACGATGAGACGCGCGCGTGGCTGGAGAAGGCGACGAAAGCGATCTGATGCGTCGCAGTGGGGATTACAAAGCCGGTACCGTTCATCGCCTGACGCTCGAGAGCGTGGCGCTGAAAGACAACATCCTCGGCGATCCGACGGAGCGGATCATCGATGTCTATGTGCCGCACGGCCAAGACGGCAAAGGTTTGCCGCTGCTGGTCGATCTCGTCGGCTTCACGGCCGGTGGGCCGGCGCATACAAACTGGAAGAATTTCGGCGAGAACGCGCCCGAGCGCCTCGATCGTTTAATCGGAACCGGCGCGATGGCGCCGTGCATGGTCGCGTTTCCGGACTGCTTCACGAAACTTGGCGGCAATCAGTATGTGAACTCCACCGCGATGGGGAATTGGGACGATTTCCTGCTGAACGAGGCTGTGCCGTTCGTCGAGCAGAAATTCGGTTGCGGCGGCGCGGGCAAGCGCGGCGTGTTCGGTAAAAGCTCCGGCGGTTATGGCGCGATGGTGCATGCCCTGCTCCATCCCGATTTCTGGAGCGCGGCGGCGGTGCATTCCGGCGACATGGGCTTCCCGCTGATGTACGGCCACGAGTTCGTGCCGGTGCTGCGCGCGCTGGCGAAGAACGGTGGCGATATCGGCAAATGGATCGACGATTTCTGGACCACGCCGAAGACCAAAGATGCCGATGTCGGCGTCATCATGATGCTGGCGCAGGCGGCGAGCTTCGATCCCGATCCCACCGCGCGCTACGGCGTGCGCCTGCCGGTGACGTTCGACACCTGTGAGTTCATCGAAGAACGCTGGAACAACTGGCTTAAATGGGACCCCCTGACGATGGTGGAGACACGCGGCGCGGGACTGAAGGCGCTCAAGGGCCTCTATATCGATTGCGGCGACATCGACCAGTACAACCTCGTCTACGGCGCGCGGCGGATGCACCGCGAACTCGACAAGCTCGGCGTCGCACACATGTACGAAGAATTTCCGGACAACCACTCGTCAGTCGACTACCGGATGGACACCAGCCTGCCGTACCTGGCGAAGGCGTTGAGCGCGTGACCCGGCAAAAATAAATTCTCCGATGCCCCTTGCAGCGCAACGCTGGCATCGCCATTTCTCCCAAATCCCCAGAGGAGCGAGAAGACCCAAGGCTGCCGCGAAAAGCGGCGGAAAGCCTGCGCTGCTGCGTACGCGAACACGCGCGTAACCGCGCCGGAAAAATAAATTCCGGCCCGCTTATCGAACACCTGCAAGAAGGGCTTTTCGGAACGTCCGCGTCAGGCCGAATTGAACCTCCTCATTCCACGAAGCGAGGTTCAATTGGGCAGCGGCGTTATTGCCGCTTCAGCGAGTCCGCGACGGTGAGCGCGACGCCGATGAGCACGATGGTCGTGGCGAGCTCGGTCCAGCGAAAAGCGGAGGGTTCTGTCTGGAGCACCGGCACGAACACCAGCGGGATGAACAAGGCATACATTACCGCCGCCAAATTTGCGGCAAGACGAGCTTGTATGCCGGTGATTATCGCGATGCCGGACGCGATATGGAACAGACCGGTCGCATAGGCCCAGAATTCCTGCGACGGCGGTAGCCATTTCGGGATCAGCGGCGCGGTCAGGCTCAGATAGACGAAATGCGCGCCGCCGAAGAACACCGCGCAGGCGCCGAAGGTCAGTTGTGCTGCGCGCGTCAGACGCACAGCGCGTAAAACATCCATGTCTGCGGTCGCCGCATAAATGATTAGCGCGCCAGCCACGATCGAGAGCGGCTCTGCCACGCCGAAATAGGCGCCATACACCGTGAGGTTCTTGAAGATCACACGGCCGTTTTCGATGAGGAGTACAAGGAGGCCAAAATAGGCGACAAGCGCAGCCGCGGTCCACGCGACCGTTCTGCGCCATTCGATGCCCAGACCCGCAACAAGCATGAACACAGCCGCGGCATAGGCGAGCGCCGTGCGCTCCGGAAACCACTTCGGCACCGGCTGGCCGGAAAGAAAATCGCCCCAGACGAACCCGATCGCCGCAAAGGCAATGATGCCGAGACCAAGAATCCGCCAGCCGGTCTCTATGCGTGTGTTGTCGTTTGCCGCCATCAAACCCTCCCGCCCAAGGAGGCTCGATCCTATTGCGTTTCGCGGCGCTTCAAGGGGACAGTGCGTTCAAGATCGCGTGAAGCCAGAGCTGCTCTAGTCATCCGACTTCTTCTTCTCGTCATCCGACGTTCCTGTGACGACATCCGCCGTCCCTTTCACGACATGGGAGGTCACATGAACGGCGGTGGAGGTGACAGTCACGGCGCCATCGACGGCGGCGCCGGCAACGCTGGCGACCACGCAACCGGAAAGCCCAAAGCCTGCGAGCACCAGAACGCCAAGGGATAGAACTTTACGCATGACGCACTCCTTCGACAGACCAACCCTGACAGCAAAAGGTTACACAGAGCTTCCTAGCCACCGATCAACTTGAGCCATTCGTCTTCATCGATCACTTTCACGCCGTGCTTCTGCGCCTCGGTGAGCTTGGAACCCGCGCCGGGGCCGGCAACGACGAGGTCGGTCTTCGCTGAGACCGAGCCTGAAACCTTCGCGCCAAGTGACTCCGCACGGGCCTTGGCCTCTTGCCGCGTCATCTTCTCGAGCGTGCCGGTGAAAACGACCGTCTTGCCCACGACCGGCGAGCCCGCGGTTCTCGGCGCGGCGAGCGGAATGACCTCGACCTCTTTGAGCAGATTGGTCACAAGTTTGCGGTTGTGCGGCTCGTCGAAGAAGTCCTTCACTGCCTGCGCGAGCACCTCGCCGACGCCACCGATCTCCTGGAGCTCTTCGACGGCGCTCTTGCTCTCCATCGCTTCCACGAAAACGTCGATGCTCTTGTAGTTGCGCGCGATCAGCCGCGCATTGGTCTCGCCGACATGGCGGATCCCGAGCGCGTTGATGAAACGATCCATCGCGATCTTCCGGCGCGCTTCGATGGAGCCGATGAGATTGGCAACGAGCTTGCTGTCCTCGTCGTCATCCTTCTTGGATTTCTTGACTTCGCCTTTGCCTTCCTTGGCGCGGCGCTCGGCGGCCTGTTCCGCACGGCGTTGGGCCAGCGCCTTGTTCAGCGCATCCGGTTTCTTTGCCAGCCGGAAAATGTCTGCCGGTTCCTTTAAAAGGCCCTTTTCATGCAATGTCTCGATGTACGTGCCGCCGAAACCTTCAATGTCGAAGGCGAGCCGCGACACGAAATGCCGCAGCCGTTCCACCGCTTGTGCGGAACAGATGAGCCCTCCGGTACAGCGCCGATCGACATCCTCCTTACCGGTCTTCTCGTCGACCTCGCGCACCGCATGGCTGCCGCAGACGGGGCATTTGTGCGGGAACTGATAAGGTTTTGCGCCGCGTGGACGCTTTTCCAGCACCACGCGCACGATTTGCGGGATAACATCGCCGGCGCGCTGCACCACAACCGTGTCGCCGATGCGCACATCCTTGCGCTCGATCTCTTCCTCGTTGTGCAGAGTAGCGTTCTGCACCACCACGCCGCCAACGGTGAGCGGCTTGAGCTTGGCCACCGGCGCGAGCTTGCCGGTGCGGCCGACCTGAATGTCGATATCGAGCAGCGTGGTCTCTGCCTGTTCGGCGGGGAATTTGTGCGCGATCGCCCACCGCGGGCTGCGCGACACGAAACCCAGACGCTCCTGAAGATCGAGGCGATCGACCTTGTAGACGACGCCATCGATGTCGTAGCCGAGGTTCGCGCGTTTGCCTTCGATGTCAGAGTAGAATTTCAGGATCTTTTCCGTGGTATCGCAGCGTCGCACCAGGGGATTGACCTTGAAGCCCCAGTCTTTGAAGGTTTGAAGCATGTCCCACTGCGTATCGGCGGGCATGTCGCTCGCCTCGCCCCAGGCATAGGCGAAGAAGTGCAGCGGCCGTGCCGCCGTCATCGCCGGGTCGAGCTGGCGCACAGCGCCGGCGGCCGTGTTGCGCGGGTTGACGAAGAGCGGCTTGCCGTCCTTCTCCTGACGCTTGTTCAGCGCCTCGAAATCGTTGTGCGTCATGTAGACTTCGCCGCGCACCTCGAACACTTTCGGCACCTTGCCGTGGAGGCGCAGCGGAATGTCGTTGATAGTGCGCAGATTGGCGGTGATATCCTCGCCCTCTGCGCCGTCGCCACGGGTTGCGCCGCGCACGAACACGCCGTTCTCGTAGCGCAGCGAGGCGGACAACCCGTCTATCTTGGGCTCCGCCGTAAAGACGAGATCGTCGTCTTCCTTGAAGCCGAGAAAGCGACGCACGCGCGCGACAAAGTCGGCGATGTCTTCGTCATGGAACGCGTTGTCGAGCGACAGCATCGGCTTCGCGTGGACAACCTTCGCGAATTTCTCCGACGGCTTGCTGCCGACGCGATGCGAGGGGCTGTCGGGCCGGATGAGCGTGGGAAAGCGTTGTTCGATGGCGTCATTGCGCCGTTTCAGCGCGTCGTAATCGGCGTCGCTGATCGTGGGCGCATCTTCGCCGTGGTAGCGCTTGTCGTTCGCGGCGATTTCGGCGGCCAGCCGCTCGAGTTCTTTCTTTGCCTCGGCCTGTGTGAGTTTTTCGACCGGCTTCATGCGCGTTTGCGGGCCTTCTTGGGCGACTGTGTCTGCGCCTCGGCGATCAGACGGCGGGCGGCGGCACGCGCCTCCTCCGTCACGACGGCACCAGAGAGCATGCGGGCCACTTCCTCAACCCGCGCATCATCGTCGAGCAGTTCAACCTTCGTCTTGTCGCCTTTGCGCGTGATGCGGAAATGGCGGACGGCGCGTGCGGCTACCTGCGGCGAATGGGTGACGAGCAGAACCTGCGTTGCCTGCGCCAGACGTTGCAACCGTTCGCCAACCGCATCGGCCACGGCGCCGCCGACGCCGCGATCTACTTCGTCGAACACCAGCGCCGCAGGCGGCGTGGCTTCCGAAAGTGCAACCTTGAGCGCCAAAGACAACCGAGCGAGCTCGCCACCCGATGCGATGCGCGTCAGCGGTCCAAACGCCGCACCTTCGACAGTAGCGATTTCGAAGGCGATGCGCTCAAGACCGGATGCACTGGCTTCTTCATCGTCGAGCGGCGTCATGGCGACACGGAATTTGGCATGGCCGAGCTTGAGCGGTGCGAGTTCGTTGGTAACGGAGGCTTCCAGAGACTTGGCCGCCGCCTCGCGTGCCTTGGACAACTTTGCTCCGGCGGCGCGATATGCGATGCGTGCTGCAGCGACGGCTGCCGCGGCTTTTTTCAATCCAGCATCGCCGCCGCCAATGGCCTCATGCTTGGCGCGGAATTCTTCCAGCACACGCGGCAAGGCATCCGGCTGCACGCCGTATTTGCGCGCGGCGGCGCGTAGCGCGAACAACCGCTCCTCCTTGCGCTCGAGCGTCGAAGGGTCGGCATCGAGCCGTGACAGGAACGCATCGAGCTCGCGCCGTGCTTCTTCCGTCTGGGCAAACGCCTGCTCCAGCGCCGCTTCGGCCGATGCGAGCGCCGGGCGCGCACTCTCATTCAAACGCGACAGGCGCTTTAGTGCGACTGCCAATGCATTCTCCGCACCACGCTCGCCACTCAGGGATTCAGAAGCCGCCGACACATCTTCCGCGATCTTGGTCGCGTTCTGTAACAGCACGCGCTCATTGGCGAGGGCTTCTTCCTCGCCCACTTCCGGCGCAAGCGAGGACAATTCATCGAACGCGGACTTTACATACTCGGCATCGGCTGCAGCTTCCGCCGCCATACGGCGCAGTTCAGCCTCGGCTTTGTGTGCCATATCCAGTTCGGCGAAGCGGTCGGCTACTTCGCGCGCCAGCGCCTCGTTACCGCCAAAGGCATCGAGCAGCACGCGATGGGTCGAGACATCGAACAGCCCGCGATCGTCGGTCTGGCCGTGCACTTCCAGCAGCGATCCGCCGAGATCTTTCAGCAGCGCTACGCCGACCGGCTCGTCGTTCACGAACGCGCGCGTGCGCCCGTCGCTCGCGAGCGTACGGCGCAGGACAATCTCATTCTCGGCGGGGAGTTCCTGTTCGCGGAGCAGTGCAAATGCCGCATTTTTCGCGGGCGGCTCGAACACGGCAGTCGCAGAGCCCTGCGTAGCGCCCGGCCGCACCGCCGCACGTCCGCCGCCGCGGCCACCGGCGGCCAGGCCCAGGGCGTCGAGCAGGATGGATTTGCCGGCGCCGGTCTCGCCGGTCAGCACATTCAGGCCCGGCGCGAACTCCAGCGCCGCACTTTCTATCAGAACGATATCGCGGACCGTCAGGGCGGCCAGCATCGGCGACTCACGGAATGATCTTCGAGAAAGCTTTGCTGATCCACGAGCGCTTGTCTTCCTCGGGTTTCAGATTGTGCTCCTTAAGAAGACCGTAGGCGTCTTTGTACCAGTGGCTGCCCGGATAGTTGGCGCCTAGAACGGCGGCGGCCGTCTGCGCCTCGTTGTAAATGCCGAGCGCGTAATAGGCCTCGGTCAGGCGTTCCAGCGCCTCGGCGATCTGCGTGGTGCGCTGGTACTGCTGGACCACGACCTTAAAGCGGTTGATCGCGCCGATGTAGTCGTTGCGCACAAGGTAATAGCGGCCCACGGCCATTTCCTTGCCCGCGATGTGGTCGATGGTGAGGTCGATCTTCAAGGTCGCGTCGCGCGCATATTCGGTATCGGGAAACCGTTGCACCACGTCCTGCAGGGCGACGAGAGCGGCCTGGGTATTGCTCTGGTCGCGGCCGATATCGACGATCTGCTCATAGAGCGAAATGGCCTTCAGATAGAAGGCATAGGCGACCTCGTGGCTGCCGGGGTGCAGCGCGATATAATTGTCGGCGGCGCCGATGGCATCCGGATATTTGTTGGCTTCGTAGTAGCAATAGGCCGACATCAGCATCGCGCGCCGTGCCCACACCGAATAGGGATGCTGGCGCTCGACTTCATCGAATTGTTTGGCCGCGCCCTCCCAATCGTCGTCGTTGATCTTTTTCCAGGCGTCGCTGTAAATCCGGTCGATCGGGCGCTCGACATATTCCGGTTCGCTGTCGCTTTTGGAATTGCCTCCGAACCATCCGTTGAGTGTGTCGCAGCCGGCCAGCACAAGGCTCGATCCCAGCACGATTGTCAGCAGGGCCGGACGGACGATTTGAGTGAAAGCCATACGCATGTTCCGGTTCGAGCCCTTTGGCGTGGATTCTGGAAGAGGGGACAGGCCCTTATGCCATCCCGGATCAACTCCGGTCCAGTACACAAAGGGCGCTGCCTGAATGCCCTCGATCCGGAATTCCGCTGGTATTACGGTAGGTTAACGGTGGCGTAATTCGCGGGGTCTGCGAATAGTCGGCGCAAGAGCGCGTTGTTGAGGGCGTGCCCGGAACGCCTGCCCTCGAAGCGAGCGATCAACGGCGCGCCCGCGAGCGCCATGTCGCCGATGGCATCCAGAATCTTGTGACGCACGAACTCATCGGGAAACCGCATCAAGGCCGCGTTCACGACGCCCGCGCCGTCGATGGCAAGCGTGTTGTCGAGCGAAGCGCCGTGCCCACGGTCCATCTTCTTGAGCATGTCGAGTTCATGCACGAAACCGAACGTGCGCGCCGGCGCGATCTCACGGCGGAACGCATCCGGTGAAAACACCAGCGCATGGCTTTGTCGTCCAATGGCCGGCGTCGGGAATTCAATTTCGAAGTCGTATTCCAGCTGCTCCGCGGGTTCGAGCGCCGCGGTGGCATCCTTGTGAGAGACCTCGACGCGCCTCAGGACCTTGATCGCTTTGCGTGGCGCGTCCTGGTCCTTGTACCCGGCCTGCTCCAGCAACCGCAGATATGACAGCGCATCGCCATCCAGGATTGGCGGTTCAGGCCCATCGAGTATGACCAAAAGATCATCAATTTCGGCGCCGGCTGCAGCGGACATCAGATGCTCGACGACACCAACCTTGGCATCACCTTTCGAAATCACCGTGCCAAGATTGGCTTCCGTCACAGCATCGTAGCGCGCGGGAATATCGACGCCCAGATCTACGCGGCGAAACACGATGCCGGTGCCCGCTGGCGCCGGCGACAAGGTCATGCGGACATCGGTGCCGGCGTGAAGGGCCGTGCCCTCGACGGCGATTTCGCTGGCAAGTGTGCGGCGGCTCATGCCTGGAACATAAGCAATTTCGCGAAGCAGGATACCACAAAAGCAAACAGGCCCTCCCTTGAGGGAGAGCCTGCTTTTTTAGAGACGCTCAGATCAGTTGGACTGACGCCGCAGGAAAGCGGGAATCTCGAACTGTTCGTCGCGCTTATGATCCGGGAACAGATCGTCCGCCGTCTGTTGCGGCTGGCGCGGCTGCTCGACAAGCGATTGCGGGCGCGCCATCACCTGCGCATTCGCGCGCGGGGGAATGGTGGCGCGCTGAAGCGGGGCCAGTGCGGGCTCCATGCGCGGCTCTTCCTTCGGCTTTTTGCGCAGGAACCAGCCGCGGCGCTCCGGCTCGGGCTGTGGCGCGGATTGCTGCATGCGTACCGGCTGTTGCGGACGCACAATGGACGGCAGCGGCTCGTCCTCGATGATCTGCGGCGCATCGGCACCACCCAGGATGTAATCTTCCACCGGCGAGACGGGCGCGGTTTGGAAGGGCACGGCATTCATCTCGGCCGCCAGTGCTTCCTGCTGACGGATAACCGGATTGACGGACAGAGGCTGGGCAATAGGCTCCGCCTTCGGTTCCTGAAGCGTGACAGGCTTGAGCTTTGGACGCAGCGGTTCGACGTTGCGCGGCATCTTCATCTCCACCGCGTCGATGCCGGTGGCCACGACTGACACACGGATGCGGCCTTCCATGTTGTCCAGGATGGTGGAGCCGAAAATGATGCGCGCATCCGGGTCGACCTCGGCGCGAACCCGGTTGGCCGCCTGCTCGACTTCGAAGAGCATCAGATCGGGACCGCCCGTGATGTTGATAAGCACGCCGCGCGCACCCTTCATGGATACGTCGTCGAGCAACGGGTTGCAGATCGCCATATCAGCGGCCCTCTGCGCACGGTCCTCGCCCTCGGCTTCGCCAGTGCCCATCATCGCTTTGCCCATCTCCGAGATCACCGCCTTGATATCGGCGAAGTCGAGATTGATCAGGCCCGGCATCACGATCAGGTCGGTGACGCCACGAACGCCGGAATGCAGCACCTCATCCGCCATCGCGAAGGCCTGGGCGAAAGTGGTGCGGTCGTTGGCGACCCGGAACAGATTCTGGTTCGGAATGACGATCAGCGTGTGAACGTGCTGTTGAAGCTCGAGGATTCCACGCTCCGCAATACGCATGCGGTTGTCGCCTTCGAACGCGAACGGCTTGGTCACGACGCCGACAGTCAGGACGCCAAGCTCCCGCACCGCGCGCGCGATGACAGGGGCGGCACCCGTGCCGGTACCGCCACCCATACCGGCGGTGATGAATACCATGTGCGAACCGCCGAGCTGCTCCAGAATCTCGTCGAGCGACTCTTCCGCGCCGGCGCGGCCGACATCCGGCTGGGCGCCAGCACCCAGACCCTCGGTGGTTTGCGCACCGATCTGGATCTTTCGCGCGGCCTTGGACTGGGCGAGAGCCTGTGCGTCGGTGTTCGCCACGACGAACTCCACACCCTCCAGCTTCGCGGCAATCATGTTGTTGACGGCATTTCCGCCTGCGCCGCCCACACCCAGGACGGTAATGCGCGGACGCAATTCTTTTTGCTCGGGCGCTTTCAGATTGATGGCCATATTGTTCTCCTTACCTGGTCCCTACGCCGCCCTTTTTTGACGCCACATAAGCCCAACCGATTCGTCTTGTTATTGTTGAATCACTGGAGCAGCCCGCCGGTCAACCGGCTGAGCCACCCTTTGCCTCTTCCGCTGTCCGGCGGATTGTCCGGATCTGGATTCAATTCTTCCGGTCGCATGGTGGCACCCGCCACCAGAAGACCGATCGCCGTCGCATAGTCCGGACCCGACGCCGATGCCGGCAGGCCGGGGAAGTTGTGCGGCTTTCCGATGCGAACCTGTTTGTTCAGAACACGGCTTGCGAGTTCGCGCACTCCGGCGAGCTGACACGCGCCGCCGGTCAGAACGGCGCGCCGCCCCGCGGCAACATCGAAGCCGGACTCGCGCAACCGCGACTGCACGACGCCGAGCGTTTCTTCGAGCCTTGCCTGAATGATACGCGTGAGCATGGAGCGCGGCACACGCATCGCAGCACCATCGCCGTCCTCGCCCATTTGGCTGATAGCCACAACATCGGCGCCGAGTTCGAGATCGCCCAGCGCCGCTCCATATAAGGTCTTGGCCCGTTCGGCGGCCGACAAGGGAGCAGACAACATGCGCGCGAGATCGGTCGTCACCTGATACCCGCCCATTGGCACCACGTCGGCATGGACGAGATGACCTTCGAGGAACACGGCAATGGAGGTGACGCCCGCGCCCATGTCGATGACCGTGGCGCCGAGTTGCTTTTCGTCATCCGTCAGCGATGCCAGGCCGCTGGCATAGGGCGCGAACAGAGAGCCAACGACATTGAGGTGGCAGCGTTCGACCGCGAGCTTCAGGTTCTGGAACGGCGAAGGCTTGACGGCGACGGCATGCATGGCGACGCCGATACGCTGGCAGAACATGCCCGACGGATCGCGCACACCCCGCGCCTCATCGACCACATAGGCTGTCGGCGCGCTTTGGATAACTTCGTGGTTTTCGAGCGTGCAGCGGGCACGGCCATCGGCCAGCAGCGCGCGCAGGTGCGCGTCGGACACCAGGGCGCCGTCCAGCGCCATCACGGCACGCGATGTCACGCTGACCGGCTGGCCGCAATTGACGGATACGAGGACGTTCTGGATACGTGCATCGGCATGGTTTTCGGCAGCGGCGACACAATCGCGGATCGATTCCTCTACCAGATCGAGACTGACGATCGTGCCCGCGCGGATGCCCTGGCTCTCGCGCAAGGCCGCGCCCAGAATGCGCAATCCGCTATGCTCCGCGCGCCCGATGAGACAGGCGATCTTCGACGAGCCAATATCCAGCGCCGTCACCAGACCGGGCCTGTACGCAGGCACTTCGCCCACCGCGCGCAACCGCACTGTTTCACCCATCAGAGTTCTCTCCCCCGATCGACCTTGCTGGTCTGACCATTTTTCAGAACAAAGAAGTAGTAGGCTGGGACGCGCAGATCGATTTCCGCGAGATTGCGCTCCAGAATAGATTTGTCGACGATCAAGGACTCGAGTGTGTCGAGTTCCTTCTGCCAGCCGGCTTCCGGCAGTTTGACGATGACACCGTCGTCGAGAATGAGGTTCCAGCGGCGCTGGGATTGACGCTGATAGACTTTCACGCGCGCCACGACCGCGCGATGCTGGGCGACGGCATCGATAATCTCCGCCGCGGCTTCGGGCGCGCCGTCGCCTGCGAGAAGCGGCAGCTTCGCGAATTTCGCAATGTCCTTGCGCGTGATCAGACCGCCATTGCGTTCGATCACGGTGATGCCATCCGGAGACTTCCACAGGGCGAAGGGCAGTTTCTCGACAATGCGCACGTAGATCGCATCGGGATAGCGCCGTTGCACATCGGCTTCGGCGACCCAATCGAGCCTCATCAATTTCTTGCGCGCGGTCTGCACATCGGCACCAAAAATCGATTGCCCCGGTTCGAAGCCGAGCGCTGCGAGAACGGTTTCCGGCGGTGTGCGGACATTGCCGGCGAGATGAACCTCACCGATTCCGAAGCCGGCGTCGGTGGCAACCGCCGAGGCCGCGTTGTCCAAGCGCCGCACCGTGCGGCCGATGACGCCACTGACGAGGATGGCCGCGATCAGCGTGACCGTCAGCAGACCCGCCGTCAGCATGAACATCGGACGGCGCGCCATGAGCCAGCCCTTGATCGCATCACCGATGCGCGCGGACAGGCCCGGTTTCTTTTCACGCTTGCTGAATGTCGCGCGCAGCTGTGTGCCACGCGTGCCGCGTTTCGGACGTGGCGGCGTCTTTCCGCGCGAACGGCTTTGCGGACGCTCAACCTTCACCGATCGCATGAGGCGTCCTCCACGATCCAGCGGCACAGCTTGGCATAGGTCATACCCGCATAAGCCGCCTGCTCGGGAACGAGCGATGTTGGCGTCATACCGGGCTGGGTATTGGTCTCAAGTGCGATGAGACGGTGTTTTGCACCGGTGTCGTCATAACGAAAATCGGTGCGTGTGACACCGCGGCAGCCAAGCGCTTGGTGCGCCAGCACTGCAAGACGTTTCGCCTCCTCGGCGATATTGGCTGAAATTTTTGCCGGCAGCGTGTGAGTCGAGCCGCCGGCCGCATATTTGGCTTCGTAGTCGTAGAATTCGAGATTGGTCGTGATCTCGGTGACACCGAGTGCCCTGTCGCCCATCACCGCCACGGTGAGTTCGCGCCCCGGGACATATTCCTCGATCATCATCGCGTCGGTGAGATTCCATTCCGCCTTCGTCAATTCCGACGGAGGACGGTTGTCGCCCTTGCGGATGATGTAGACGCCGACCGACGAGCCTTCGTTCACCGGCTTGATGACATAGGGCGGCTCCATCAGATGCTTGGCGCCCGCGTCGCGGCGATCCGCAACGATCGACTTCACGACCGGGATGCCGGCGGCGCGGTAGACGTCCTTGGTGTGCTCTTTGTGCATGGCGAGCGCGGACGAAAGCACGCCGGAATGTGTGTAAGGGATGCGCAGAAGTTCAAGCACTCCCTGGATGCAGCCGTCCTCGCCAAAGCGGCCGTGAAGCGCGTTGAAGGCGCAATCGACCCTGGCCTCGAGCAGTTGCCCGCCGGGATTCTCGCCGGGATCGATCTCGACCACGTTGAAACCTTCTTCACGCAATGCTTTTGCACAACCAGCACCGGAGGAAAGGCTCACTTCGCGCTCGGCAGAGCGGCCTCCCAGGAGAACGGCGACGCGGCTGAACGCACTCATGTGACGCCCACCCGCTTGATTTCCCACTCAAGTTCGATACCCGATCGCGCCTTCACGCGCGCTCGAACCTCTTCGCCCAGCGCCTCGATATCGGCGGCGGTGGCATCACCCGTATTGATAAGAAAGTTGCAGTGTTTCTCGCTCACCTGCGCCGCGCCATGCATCAGCCCGCGGCAGCCAGCCTCATCAATAAGTTGCCAGGCCTTATGTCCCGGCGGGTTCTTGAAGGTCGAACCGCCGGTGCGCGATCTGACCGGCTGCGCGGACTCGCGTTGTTCGACCAGCGATTCCATCCGCGCTTTCACGGCAGCGGGGTCGTCCGTCATGCCTTCGAACACAGCTTCGACAAAGATCAGATCATCCGGCACTTGCGCCTTGCGATAAACGAAGCCCATGTCGGCAGCAGAAAGCGTCAGCTTGTTGCCCTGGCCATCGATAGCGCTGGCCTCGACGAAGATGTCCTTGATCTCTCTGCTGTAGCAGCCAGCGTTCATCTTCAACGCGCCGCCGACCGTGCCGGGAATGCCGCGCAGGAATTCGAGACCGCCGATACCAGCCTCCGCCGCTGCCCGCGCGACAGCCGCATCGAGCGCCGCAGCACCAACACGAACGCGCGTGCCATCGACGGAAATTTTGCCGAAAGCGCCGGGAAGCCGGACCACGACCCCGGGAATGCCGCCGTCGCGGACCAGAAGGTTTGAGCCGACGCCGATCACGCTGACCCGCGTCTCCGGCGAGTGCGCATATAAAAAGGTGGCAAGGTCGTCGGCATCGGCCGGACGGAACAGGACTTCCGCGGGCCCGCCGGCGCGAAACCAGACGAGGTCCTTGAGCGGAGCACCTTGCGTGTAGGTACCGCGCACAGGCGGAAGCGCATCGCAGGAACGGGCCACCATCACGCCTGACCCTCCAATTGTGCCTGCAGCGCGTGCGCCCACTGCGAGATGGAGCCAGCGCCCAGCATCACGATGGCGCCGCTCTTTTTTGCGAGTGGCGCGACCGTCGTGGCAACATCGTTGCCGTCATCGATCACCATCACGTTGCGGTGTCCGTGGCTGCGCAAAGCGTCGGCGAATGTATCGCGGTCTATGCCTTCGATGGGTTGTTCTCCCGCCGGATAGACCGGAGCGATGATCGCGACATCGGCATCGTTGAGGCAGGAACAGAATTGTTCCCACGTGTCGCGGAGGCGCGTGTAACGATGCGGCTGCACCACGGCGATCACCGGCCCGGAATATGCCTGACGTGCGGCTTTCAGGGCTGCGGCGATCTTGAAGGGGTTGTGCGCGTAATCATCGATGATTGCGGCCCCGTTCCATTCGCCGACCTTTGAAAAGCGCCGCCCTACTCCGCCGAACTTGTCCAGCGCACTGCGGATCTTCTCGTCGTTTACGCGCAGTTCGCGCGCGACGGTGATTGCGGCCAGCGCGTTCTGCACATTGTGCTCGCCTGGCATCGGCAGGCGCATGTTATCCAGGCGCGTTTCCGTGCCGCTCCGGCGATCGGTGACGATGACATCGAAATGCGAGGCGCCTTCTGAGAAGCGCACATTCAGAGCGCGCACATCGGCCTGCGGCGACAGACCGTAGGTCACGATGCGGCGATCCTCGATGCGGCCAACCATGGCCTGCACTTCGGGGTGATCGATGCACAGCACCGCGAAGCCGTAGAACGGCACGTTTTCGACGAAGCGCTGGAACGCATCGCGCATCCTGTCGAAGGTGCCGTAGAAATCGAGATGATCCGGGTCGGCGTTGGTGACCACTGCGACCGTCGAGGGCAGACGCAAGAACGTGCCGTCGCTTTCGTCGGCCTCGACAACGACCCAGTCGCCGGCGCCGAGGCGCGCATTGGTGCCGTAAGCGTTGATGACTCCGCCGTTGACGACAGTAGGGTCCAGATCGCCGGCGTCAAGCAGCGCAGCCACCATTGTCGTCGTCGTTGTCTTGCCGTTTGTGCCGGCAATGGCGACGCAGGACTTCAGCCGCATGATCTCGGCCAGCATCTCGGCGCGGCGCACAAGCGGCAGATTGAGCTTGCGCGCCTCTTCGAACTCTACGTTCCCCGGCTTCACGGCCGAGGAATAAACCACGGCGTGTACGCCTGTAAGATTCTCTACGGCGTGCCCGACAGCCACCGGAATGCCCATTCCGCGCAGGCGTCTGACGCTGGCATTGTCGGCGATATCCGAACCCTGAACCTTGTAGCCCAGATTGTGCATGATCTCGGCGATGCCGCTCATGCCGATGCCGCCGATGCCGATGAAGTGTATCGGTCCGATATCGAGCGGAACGCGGGTCTGGACCGGCTTCATGCGGCGGTCCTCTGATAAGAAGATTGGGCCAGGTTTTCAGCGAGATCGGCAAGACGCGAGACGGCGTCGAGCTTTGCGAGCGCGTGCGCATTGGCCGCGCGTTGCGCGAGATCGTCGGGATTGGAGAAAGCAAACTTTATCATCCCGGCAAGCTTTTCCGGGGCGAGATCGCGCTGCGCCACACACCATCCGGCGTGGGCATTCGATAGAATTTCCGCATTGGGTGTCTGGTTGTCGTCGAGCGCATGCGGAAGCGGGATGAGGATCGCCGGGCGGCCAATGGCCATCAGCTCACTGACCGTGCCCGCACCGGAGCGCGCAATGACAAGCTGCGCCTTCGCCAAACGCGCGGGCATGTCGGTGTAGAAGCTCGCAAGCTCCGCTTTCACACCGCTTGCCGCATAGGCTGCGCGAACGCTTTCGAGGTCTTCAGGACGGCATTGCTGCACGATGTCGAGACGCGCGCGGAACGACTCTGGCAACAGCGCGACGGCGGCGGGAACCAGCTCGCTCATCGCCCGCGCGCCCTGGCTGCCGCCGAAGACGAGCAGATGCAGCGGGCCAGTGATGTCGGGCTTATTATACGGCGCGCCCGAAAGTGCGATGACGGCCGGACGCAGCGGGTTGCCCGTCAGCACGATCTTGGATGCATCCTTCGGCGCGAAGCGCGCAATCGGAAACGCCGCGGCCATCACCTTGACCTTGTTCATCACCGCGCGATTGGCGCGGCCGGTGACGGCGTTCTGCTCTAGGATTGCGGTCGGGAACCGGCCGAGCCACGCCGCGATCATCACGGGCAAGCTCGGATACCCGCCGAAGCCGACCACGGCGCCGGGCTTGATGCGCGCCAGTTTCGCCAACGCGATCGCGATGCCGGCGACAATCTCGAATGGCGCGGCAAGCAAGCGGAGGAACGAGCGATCCGAGAACGCCGCGGACGGAACGGTTTCAATCGCGGCGCCAGGGAACGCCGTCGCATAGTTGGTGCCGCGCCGGTCCGTCATCACGACAATCGTCTTGCCGCGCCGCACGAGTTCGGCGGCGAGCGATTGCGCCGGGAAAAGATGACCGCCAGTACCGCCGGCCGAAAGCACGATGGTCGTCATGCGCGCGCTCCCAGGAGAGAGCCGAACACGGGCCGTTGCTCGCGAAGTTCGAGCTTCGGACGCTGGCGCGTGACCGCGAGCGCAAAGCCCATCGTTAGCGCAACCGCGAACAGCGACGAGCCACCGTAGGAGATAAAGGGCAGCGTCATGCCTTTCGCGGGCAGGAGGCTGACCGCGACGCCCATATTGATGAAAGCCTGGATCGCCGTGACCATCGCCAGCGCCGCGCCCGCGAGTTGCGAAAACGGATCGCGCGCATTGGCGGAGCGCAACATGATCCGCACCGACAGGACACAGAACAGGATCGCGACGATGCCGCAGAGCACCAATCCGAATTCCTCCCCCGCAACGGCGAAGATGAAGTCCGAATGCGCATCCGGGATACGATATTTGATCGTGCCCGCGCCGGGACCGACGCCGAGCAAACGCCCATGCGCAAACGCTTTCAGCGCGAGGCCGGCCTGATAACCGGTCTCTGCCGGATCGAAGAACTGAGCGATGCGGTGGCGCACATGCGGGAAGAGCGCATAGGCGAACACGCCGAGGCCCAAGCCCGCGCCAGCCAACGCACCCATCCAATATAAAGAGACCCCCGTGAAGAAGAGCAGCGCGCCCCAGAGTGCGAGCAGCAATGCCGTCTGCCCGACATCAGGCTGCAGCAACAGGAACAGAAGCGCTGGGGCAATCAGCAGCAATGTGATCACAGGCTTGGGCAATCTGCTGGGCGCGCGGTCGGCGAGGATCGATGCGCCAAGCACCGCGAAGCCCGGCTTCAAGAATTCCGACGGCTGCAGCGTCATCCATCCGAGATCGATCCAGCGTTTCGCACCGAGCACTTCGCTGCCAGTGAACAGCACCAGGAACGTCCCGATCATCGCGAACGCGAACGTCACCGCGGCGACGATCTGCAGCTGGCGCAAGGTGAGCAGCGATGTACTGCCGAGGATGAACGCCGCGATGCAGGCGAACGCGACCTGTTTGGCGGCATAGCGGAAATCACCCGCTGTCACTGGCCCGCCGGTCGCGGCCGGACTCGCGGCGAAGGCGAGCATCAGCCCGATGGCGATCAGCGCCAACATGGCGAGCAGCGCGACCTTGTCGATCGTCCACCACCAGGTCGCAAAACTTGAACGGTCGGCACGGGAGAGCGTCATGAGGCCTCCCGCAGCTGTGAGAGCTTGGCGACGGAGGCGCGGAATTCATCGCCGCGATGCTCGAAATCGCGGAACTGGTCGAACGAGGCGCAGGCCGGCGACAACAGCACGACCGGTTGCGCGATACCCGAACGCGCGGCATCGGCGGACGCCGACGCGACCGCTTTCGCGAGCGAACCGGAAATCTCATACGGCACTTTGCCGTCGAGCGCGTTGGCGAAATCCTTCGCGGCTTCGCCGATCAGATAGGCTTTGCGGATTCGCGGAAAATGCTGCGCGAGCGTTTCGATCCCGCTCTCTTTGGCCCGGCCGCCGGCGATCCAGAAGATATCGGAGAAGCAGACCAGAGCGCGTTCCGCAGCATCGGCATTCGTCGCCTTGGAATCGTTGATGAAGCGGACCTGCCCGATGCGGCCGACATCCTCGATGCGATGCGCCAGGCCAGGGAAATCGATGATGGCGGAGGCAACCGCACGGGTGTCGCGCGCAAAACTCTTGGTCGCGGCATAGGCGAGTGCCACGTTCTGCCAATTGTGCGCGCCAGGCAAATGTGCTGCTTGCGTGAGATCGACAATCCGGTTCGCGCGGCCGCCTTGCGCGTCGTAGAGCACGCCGTCGAGCACGAATATCCCACGGCCCAGAACCTTGCCGACCGAGACTGGCACAGCCTGACGGCCTGTAGCCGAAATCTTCGTATAGATCGCGGACGTCTGGGGATCGTCCACGCCGATCACTGCAACGCCGCCTTCGGCCTGCTGCAACAGTTTCGCCTTCACGGCGGCGTAGTTCTCAAGTGTGCCGTGGCGGTCGATATGATCTGGCGTGATGTTGGAGAGCACCGCCGCGTCGGGCTTCAAACCGGGCGAAAGATCGATCTGATAAGACGACACCTCCAGCACATAGATCGTCTTCGCGCTGGGTTGTGCGAGTTCGAGCGCCGGCTTGCCGATATTGCCGCCGATCTGCGCATCGAAACCACACGAGGCGAGGATGTGCCCCGCCAGCGCAGTAGTCGTCGATTTGCCATTGGTACCGGTGATCGCGATGACAGGTGCGCGGTTCCTGCCATCGGCGCGAAGCTCGCGCGCGAAGAGTTCGACATCGCCGATGACTTCGGCTTTCGCCTCGCGCGCGCGCAGCACAATATCGTGCGGCGCAGGATGGGTGAGCGGAACACCGGGGCTCAAGATCAGCGCCTTGATCGCCTGCCAGGGCCAATCCCGCCACGGCAGCACGGTCGCGCCCTCAGCCTCGGCCGCGATACGCGCCGACTCCTTGTCATCCCACGCGTAGACGCGCGCGCCCCCAGCCTTCAGTGCGCGCACGGAGGCAATGCCCGACCGTGCGAGGCCGAACACGCCCGTATCCTGATGCGCGAAGGAGCGAGCCGCGATCATCCCTATCTCAGTTTCAAGGTGGATAGGCCGATAAGCGCGAGCACGACGGCAACGATCCAGAAGCGGATCACGATGGTCGGCTCCTTCCACCCCAGCTGCTCGTAGTGGTGGTGGATCGGCGCCATGCGGAAGACGCGCTTGCCGGTCAACTTGAACGACACGACCTGCACAATCACCGATACGGTCTCAAGCACGAACAGACCGCCGACGATGGCAAGCACGATTTCATGCTTCACCGCGACCGCGACCGCGCCGAGCGCGCCGCCAAGCGGCAGCGATCCCGTGTCGCCCATGAACACCATCGCCGGCGGCGCATTATACCAGAGGAAGCCTAGGCCTGCGCCGATCAGCGAGGCCAGGAATACGGTGAGTTCGCCAGTGCCGGCCACGTAGTGGAGCTGCAGGTAGTCGGCGAATTTCACGTTGCCGACGAGATAGGCGATCAGCACAAACGTCGCCGCCGCGATCATCACCGGTACGATGGCGAGACCGTCGAGACCGTCGGTGAAATTCACCGCGTTTGCCGCGCCCGCGATCACCACGCCACCGACGAGAATGAAAAATATCCCCAAAGGAACAAGCGCCGATTTCAGGAACGGCACAGCGAGCGTTCCGGAAAGATCCGGAGCCTCGGCGCGCATCATCAGCCATGTCGCCAGAAATGCGATGCCAAACTCGACCACGAGCCGGACTTTGCCGCTGACGCCGCCAGTCGAGCGCTTCGACACTTTGAGATAGTCGTCGGCAAACCCAAGCAGGCCATAACTCGTCGTCACCAGCAGCACGATCCAGACATACGTGTTGGTGAGATCCGCCCAGAACAAGGTGGAAACCACCGTTGGCAGCAGGATCAGCAGGCCACCCATCGTCGGTGTGCCCTGCTTCTCCAGGATGTGGCGCTGCGGCCCGTCTTCGCGGATCGGCTGGCCCTTGCCCTGCCGTTGTTTGAGCCAGCGGATCAGGCCCGGCCCCATCACAAACGCAACGAACAGCGCCGTGAGCACCGCGCCGCCGGAACGGAATGTCAGATATCTGAAGAGGCGCAGGAACGCGATCTGGTCGGCGTGGGGAAGAAGCGAGAGGAACTGGAACATCTATGCCCTCGCCTTCAACGCATCGATGACGACCGACAGCTTCATGCCGTTGGAGCCTTTGACGAGAACCGTGTCGCCGGGCTTGAGCACGGCGAACAATGATTTCGTGAGCTCAGAGGAATTCAGGGCATGGCCACCGCGGCGCGATGCCGGGAGCTTGTCCCACAGCGCCTGCATCTGCGGACCGCACAGGAATACAAGATCGGTGCGCGCATCTTCGATCGGCTTTGCCAGCGAAGCATGATGCTCGGCACCTGCCTCGCCCATTTCCAGCATGTCGCCCAGGACGGCGATACGGCGGCCCTTCGCAGAACCAAGCAGTGCAAGTGCCGCCGCCATCGAGGCCGGGTTGGCGTTGTAACTCTCATCGATCACTTCGACGCCGCCCGAGGTGAACCGTGCGCCGCGACCCTTTAACGGCGCGAATTGTTTCAGCGCTGCCGCCGCATTCAAGACATCGCCATCGAGTGCGGCGACGGCCAGAAGCGCGCCAACCGCGTTGCTTGCGATATGGCGGCCCGCCGCATCGAGCGAAAACTCCACCGGAAGCCCGCAGACATCGGCTTTGATATGCGCGCCGTCACCGATTTCGGAGTAGGCAACCAAACGCGCGTCGCTCCCGGCCTTCTCGCCGAAGGTCTGGATGCGCGAGACATGGCTTTGCTTGGCGCGTGCGATCAGGCGCTCGGCATAGGGGCTGTCTGACGGGACGAGCGCTGCACCACCGGGCTCGACACCTTCGAAGATTTCACTCTTCGCATCGGCGATCGCCTCGCAGCTGCCGAAGAATTCGAGATGCGCCGGCGCGATGGTGGTGACCAGCGCCACGTGCGGCCGCACGAACCCGACTAGAGAACGAATCTCGCCAAAATGATTCATGCCGATCTCAAACACGGCATAACGTGCATCCTGCGGCAGAGATGCGAGGCTTAACGGCACGCCCCAATGATTGTTGTAGGATGCGGCCGACGCATGCGTCTTGCCGAGCGCGCCCAGACCGAGGCGCAGGATTTCCTTCGTCGTCGTCTTGCCCGCGCTGCCGGTAACGGCGACGATCTTGGCATCGCTGCGGGCACGCGCCGCGAGAGCGAGGTCTTCGAGCCCGCGCTGGGTGTTGGCGACGACGAGCATGGCGCCGTCGGCGCCCTCGAGCTTGCGCGACACCAGCGCGCCACCGGCCTTCGCCTCGAACGCGGCGCGCACAAAATCATGGCCATCGCGATTGTCGCCCTTAAGCGCGACGAAAAGATCGCCTTTTTTCAGAGTGCGCGTGTCGATGGAAAGCCCGTCAGCCGAGAACGCCTTGGTCGCATGACCAAGGGTTGCGGCCTCGGCATCGCTGCTGGTCCAGAGCGCACTCATGCGGCTACTCCGCCGAGCGCAACCGCCGACCGAATGGCTTCCTCGCGGTCCGAGAACGGCCGCGTCTCATGACCGATGATTTGGCCGCTCTCGTGACCTTTGCCGGCGATCACCAGCACATCGCCTTTCTCAAGCGCGGCGACGGCGGAATGAATGGCTTCGGCACGGTCGCCGATCTCTCTGGCGCCGGGACAGGCCGGCAAAATCTCTCTGCGAATCGCCGCCGGACTCTCGCTGCGCGGATTGTCATCCGTGACGATCACGTTGTTGGCGAATTTCGCCGCGGCCGCGCCCATCAGCGGGCGTTTGCCTTTGTCGCGGTCGCCGCCGCAGCCGAATACGACTTGAAGCTTGCCCGCGACATGCGGTCGGAGCGCTTTCAACACCGTCTCCAGCGCATCGGGCGTGTGCGCGTAGTCGACATAGACAGGCGCGCCTTCGGCCGAAGTCGCGACATGTTCAAGTCGCCCCGGCGCGCCTTTGATTTTGGCGAGCGCCTCGAAAACCTTGCGCGCCTCGTCGCCAAAGCCGATCGCGAGCCCAGCGGCGACGAGCGCATTCGCGGCCTGAAAACCGCCGGCAAGCGGAAGCTGGACCGTGATTGGCTTTCCATTATGAGTGACGTTGAGCGTCTGGCCCTTGTCGTGGGGCCGCGCAGTAACAAGTCTTATGGCGTCACCTTTCGCGCCGACAGTCAGGACCCGCAGCCGGCGCTTGCGCGAAGCCTCGACAAAGCGGTCTGCGCAATCGGCATCCGCATTGATGACCGCGACGCCATCCTTGCTCACAACTTGTGTGAACAAACGGAGCTTCGAGGCGATGTAGTGTTCGAAGTCCGGATGATAGTCCAAGTGATCGCGGGTGATATTGGTAAAGCCAGCGGCCGCGATCTCCACGGCGTCGAGACGATACTGGTCCAATCCGTGACTCGAGGCTTCCACCGCCAGATGATCGATACCGTCGCGTTTCAGCTCGGCGAGCAGACGGTGCAACTCGATCGGATCGGGTGTCGTCTGCTTGAGTGAGATTTCGCCCTTTGCGGTCACGACCCCGATGGTGCCGAGGCTGGCGGCGGAATGATGCAGCTCCGTCCAGATCTGCCGCAGGAAGACGCTGACCGATGTCTTGCCATTCGTACCGGTGACGGCGGCCACCGTCTCGGGCTGCGCGCCAAAGAACGCCGCTGCGCGCCGCGCCAGGGCCAGACGTGGATTCTCGTCCGCAATGAAGCGCACGCCGAGTTCTTTTGCGCGCGCGCCAAGCTCCGGACGGCCGAGCACGGCGGCTGCCCCGCGTCCGACGGCGTCCTTGATGTAGTCCGCGCCATCCTTGTTCGTGCCCGAGAGGGCCGCGAAGAGATAGCCGGGTTGGACCGCGCGGCTGTCGGCCGCGAGGCCCGAGAATTCGTTCGACGCCTTCATGGCGTTCTGTCCCACCGTCACCGGCGCCATACTGGACGGCAATTCTGGCGCCATTATGTATGGCCTCGCACATTCTCCGCCGTTGTGAGCCGTTGCGGCACGCCAAGGATCGGCGCGATACGCGAAATCACCCGCCCCGCGAGCGGCGCCGCCGTATAGCCCGCGAGCGCGAAACCACCCGTCTCTTTCGTCCCATGAGGGTCGTCCATCAACACGAACACGAGGTAGCGCGGATCGTCGATCGGGAACGCGGCGCAGAACGAGGTGATCAACGCGTGCGTGTAGCCATGCCCGTTCATCTTCGGCTTCTGGGCGGAGCCGGTCTTGCCGCCAACGTCATAGCCCGCGATGTCCGCCTTCTTGCCGGTGCCATTGGTGACGACATAGCGCAGAAGCTCGCGCATCTTCTCGCTGGTCTCGGGTTTGATGAGCTGTTCACCACGCGCGTCTTCGGGATGTTTCAGGAAAGTGGGCGTGATCTTGCGCCCGCCATTCACCACGGCAGCCGCCGCCGCCACGAAAGCGAGCGGACTAACCGAGAGGCCGTGGCCGAAGCTGATCGTCGCGGTTTCGATCGTGCCCCAGTTCGATGGATACAAGGGCATGCGCGCTTCCGGCAGCTCGGTGTGAAGCCGCGAGAGCAGGCCCATCCTGGTCAGGAATTCCTTCTGCCGGACGCCGCCTGAGCGCAGCGCAATCTGGCTGGTCCCGATATTGGAAGACAATGCGAGGATGTCGCGCGCGGCCAAAACTGCCGGCATGTGCTCGGCTTCGTGGATCGTGTACTTGCCGATCTTGTAGCCGTTGCCGATGGCGAACACCTCATCGGGCCGCATCGTGTGATCTTCGGTCGCCAGCGTGAACGACATGATCTTGAAGATCGAACCGAGTTCGTAAACGTCCTGGCCGATGATGTTGTGGGTGGTGTCGCCGGCCTTCCTGTCATAACCGTTGGGATCGAAGTCCGGCATCGACACCATGCCCAGCACTTCTCCGGTACGCACATCGAGCACAATGCCGCCGGCCTGCTGGGCGTGGAAATGCTCGCGGTTCTCCTCCACCTCATGCGCGAGGATGTATTGCACACGCATGTCGATGGAGAGATCCACCGGGTGATCGGTGTCCTGCAACCGGTCATCGAGACCGCGCTCAAGGCCGGTCAGGCCCACCATCGCGCCGTCGTCGTCGAAACCGGTAACGCCGATGACTTGCGCCGTCGCGCGATCGTTGGGGTAGTAACGCCTGGCGCTCGGCATGAAATCGATGCCGGGAAGGCCCAGATGCATCACCCGGTCGTGCATGTCCGGCGTCACCTGCCGCGCGACAAGCACATAGGGATGCTTGCCGTTGAACATGCCCGCGAGGCGGTTCGGATCCGTGCCCGTTGCCGTCGCGAGATCGTGTGCCGCCTGCATCCTGTCGTCGAACGCATGCGGACGCGCGTAGAGATCTTCGGTCGGGATATCGCGTGCGAGGATTTGACCGTTACGGTCCAGAATATCCGCGCGCGCCTGTTCGGAGAACCCATGGGCGCTGTGATGCGTTCCGCTCTGGAAGAGCGTGACATCGACAAGCCGCACCAGAACCAGGGCGAAGGCCGCGACACAGATGACCGCGCCGACGACGATCCGCCTCTGGAAGATGGTGGGCGCTTCCGTCATCTCAATGCGCGTCGCCGCTGTCGTTCTGCGACGGGACAACGGCATTGGCATTGCGTACGGGCGACGATGTCAGCGGCGCTTCGTCATCGCCGCGGCGCGGAAGAAGTTCGAGCGAGGACAGCTGCACCGTCGCGGTGTTGTCGAGGCCGAGTTTGCTTTGTGCGAGCGTCGCGATGCGTTCGGGGCTTGCGAGATGGTCCCATTCGGTCTGAAGAACGCCGATGGTCGTGCGCTCCCGATCGATCTGCCGGTCGACGCGATTGAGCGTGACGCCGGCAAGACGCGTCTGTTCGGAGACGTGATAGAGCGCCAGGATCGAAAGTCCCATCAGCGCCACGCAAAAGAAATTCAAAACGCGGATCATGTCGGACTCCTAGGCTGCCGGACGGATTCGTTCCGCCGCGCGCAACCGGGCGGAGCGCGCGCGGGGATTGGCCTCGGTTTCGGCGGCGCCCGGCATAAGCGGCCGCGAGGTGAGAAGGCGATAGGGTTGAACGGCACTGCGCGCATCCGGCGCGTGGCGCGACGGACGCGCTGCGGCATCGCTTTGGCCCGTGAGGTATTGCTTGACGATGCGATCCTCGAGCGAGTGGAACGACACCACCGCGAGACGGCCCTTGTCGGCCAGCGCGCGCGTCGCGGCGTCGAGGCCGCGTTCGAGTTCGCCGAGTTCGTCATTCACATGGATGCGCAGTGCCTGGAACGTGCGCGTTGCGGGATGGATCGCATAACGCTGCGCCTGCGGTCCCAGGGCTTCCGAGACAATGGCGGCGAGCTCGCCGGTGCGCGCGATCGGACGCGCCTTCAGGATCGCGCGCGCAACGGTGCGGGCGCGGTGTTCTTCGCCATAGCGCGAGATCACATGGATGAGCGTCTTCTCGTCGGCGGTGTTGACGAAATCGGCAGCGCTTTCGCCGTCCTTCGACATGCGCATGTCCAGGGGACCGTCGGCGCGGAACGAAAACCCGCGCTCCGCTTCATCGAACTGGAACGACGACACACCGAGATCGAGCACCGCGCCATCGACAAGGCCGCCGGCGATCTCATCCATGCGCGAGAACTCGCCCTGCACCAGCGTGAGACGTCCGCCGAAATGCGCGACCAGCGCCTGGCCCCGCGCAATCGCATCGGGATCGCGGTCGATGCCGAGCACGCGGCAATCCGCGGCTTCGAGGATCGCGCGCGAATAGCCGCCGCCGCCGAAGGTGCCGTCGATGTAGCGCGCGCCATCGCGCGGTGACAACGCGTCGAGCACTTCGGCGAGCATCACGGGGATATGGCCGCTCATCGCGTGTCCCCCGCTTCACGCGCGGCGCGCGCGCCTTCGAGACGCTTGGCCTTGACCGGCGCGTAGACATCGGGATCCCAGATCTGGAATTTCTGCACCATGCCGACGAACAGCACGCGCTCTTTCAGCTGGGCTGCCGCGATCATCGCATCGGGCAGACGCACGCGGCCGTTCTCGTCGATCGGCAACTGTGCGGTCTCGGCCACGATCTGCGAGGCGAGATCGTCATGCAGCGACGAAAGAAATGGATCGAGCGTCGCGAGATGCGCGGTGGTGCGATCCATCACAACTTGCCCGAATCCTTCGAGCGCGGGAAAAACGAACGACGCGCAGAGATACAAACCGCTGGTCTGCTGCGCGGTCAGAACCTGGCGATAGGACGCGGGAATGCAGACGCGGCCTTTTGCGTCCAGAGAACCCGGAAAAGTGGAGATGAATGATGCCGCAACCATGCGCGGAATCCCCCGCCCTTTGCGCCCCGGCTCCGCCGTGGGGCCGCTGGGGGAACCAGTGGCTTTAACCCTTGATCGGGGCTATGGGACGATATGGGATTTTATGGGATGAAATGGGTTCCGCGTCAATCGAAAAACCTGTTTGAAATGAGATACTTGCGAATCCACATCTTGATCTCTGGAGTCTAGCCTTGGTGGGTTGACCAGAACGAAAAGACAACTTTGAAAGGATACGGCAACACAGGTAAACAACCGCTTAAGAAAAACACGTTTTGTTCCTTTTCTGTTCTGGAGATTTCGATGTCAGACACGATTGTCATGCGCGCCATCGGCCATGTTCGCGGCGGCCGCGCCGAGCCCATCGATGACGCCTGGGATGCGGTGACGGCGCAGATCGCGCTCGATCCGGCACAGTTTGGGCTCGATGCGGCGGCCGCGCTTGATTCGTTTTCGCATATCGAGGTGATCTTCCACTTCGACAAGGCGCCGGCAGACAGGGTCAACACCGGCGCCCGCCACCCGCGCGGCAACACCGACTGGCCGCTGGTCGGCATCTTCGCACAGCGCGGCAAGGACCGGCCCAACCGCATCGGCGTGACGGTGTGCCGGCTATTGTCCGTAGACGGACTATCCCTCACCGTGCAGGGCCTCGACGCCATCGACGGCACGCCGGTGCTCGACATCAAGCCGGTCATGAAGGGCTTTCTTCCGCGCGGCGAGATCCGCGAGCCGGCGTGGGCGGCGGCGTTGATGAAGGCGTATTGGTAGCGCGCACGCGCTTCGCCTTCGTCTCCGCCACGAGAAGCGAGGCGCGCAGCACCAGCACGCGCACCCGCTTTCGCATCACAGCGACCTCCTTGCGGCGCGCTTTGGCAATCTTCGTATAACGCCCATTTTTCAGGCGATTTTTGTTGCCGGGCGGCGCTCCCTTCCTTGGTTGCCAGACAGCGTCTGATCCCAAGATGTTGAGATTTGAAATCGCTTTCTCAACAATTTTCCGGCGCGGCACCGCTGACCTCCAAAGTTTCTATCCGCGTGCGTGCGGAGCGCGGCATGTTCGCGGCGCGCAGACCGGCGACGGTCTTTCCGATTTTCGCGGCGGCGTGCGCGAGATCGATGGAGCTTGTGATGTAGCGGCGGCGCACATCGGCATCGCCCGTTTCCGCCGCGGTCGGTAGCGCGAGCGCGCGGATCATATAGTGCATCTCCGCGATCAGGCCGTTGAGCAGGTATTCGGTGTCGCCGTCGCGCGCGATCGGCGCGGGCACAGGCCGCGGAAATGGTGCGGCGTCGAAAACCTGCTCCCCCAGGCGCGCGACCGGCTCGCCCGGAAAAGGATTATCGGCGTCGTCTTCGAGTATTTGTAGAGCGTTTTCAACCTCTTGCTTCATGGCGGCGATGTCGGCGGTGGGTTGGGTCATGGTGTCTTTCCTTCTTACCAAAAGAACAAAATAGGAACAAATTCATAGCGCGTCAAGGGGCCGTATGAAAAAATTCCTCTATTCTTGCCGCCGCGCCGCTCCCGTTTAGCGTGTTAGGCTTTCCCCGGTTCTGACGCAGGGCGCACGCAATGGGTCATTCAATGATCGTGAGACGCAGTGCTGCGGTTTTGTTCGTGGCGCTGATATTCGGCGCAACCGCCGCCCAGGCCACCGTCGCGATTTCCACGCAGCCGACCGTGAACATGAGTTGCTCCGGCGGCGTGTGCATACCGACAGCCAGCGATGCGGTGCTGAACGTCAACGATCTCGCGAACATGCTCGCCAGTGGCGACGTGACGGTTCAAAGCGGCAGTCTCGCGCGGGACATCGAAGTCGATGCGCCGCTCCGTTGGACAAGCACGAGCCGGTTGACGCTCGATTCCTATCACACCATCGCATTCAACAGGCCGCTGATCGTCGAAGGCACCGGTGCTCTTACGATCACCACGAATGGCGGTGGCTTTGGCGGAGATTTCAAATTTGCCGGGAGAGGTCGCGCTGAATTCCAGAGCGTGAACAGCAATCTGATGATCAACGGCCAGGCCTATAAGCTTGCCGAAAATATCCGGCAGGTCAGCCGCGCCCTGAAAAGCGGCGCGCGCTTCGTAGCTCTGAGCAGGGACTTTGATTCCGGTAGTCAGGAATTCAAACGGCCGCCAATCTTGAGCCTGAAGGGCACATTGGAAGGACTCGGCAACACGATCAAGAATCTGAAAGTTCACGACAGCACAACCTCCGAGAACGCGGCGCTCATCGGAGACATCACCGCAACCGGACTGGTGCGCGACCTGAACCTCACAGCGGTCGATATTCTCGGAAACGCGGAATACGATCAGCTTGTCGCGGCGTTGGCAGGTAAGAGCGACGGTGGGACAGCGTTGAACGTCCATGTCACGGGGACGATTGCCGCAAGCAGTTCAGACTCCCTCGCGGGCGGTTTGATGGGAGAAAGCAATGGCACAATCCGGCGCTGCTCTGCCGACGTGTCCGTCTCGACGACGGGCCAGAGCGAATTTGCCGGTGGTCTGCTGGGGATAAACTACGAGCAGGACAGCACCGCGCTTCCGGGCATCGTAAGCGAGAGCTTTTCCACCGGCTCGGTTTCGTTGACCACAGCCGGGAGCAGCGCCGGCGGCCTCGTGGGAGACGCTGCGGGAGGAAGTATTTCGAACTCCTATTCTCTCGCGACGGTCTCAGGCGATGGCGCCGGTGACACGGACGTCGGAGGGTTCGCCGCCTACGGGGATGATGGCCTAGGATTTACGCTCGTAATTTCGAGCTCCTATTCGACCGGACTGTTGAGCGGGACAGACAACTCCAGACTTGGCGGGTTCATTGTCTACGTGTCCGGACCAAACGAGATTAGCAATTCCTATTGGGATATCGACACGACGGGCACGAGCCAGGGCTGCGACGGATGCAGCGGCGGCGTCACCGGGTTGACCGACGCGCAACTCAAATCTGGCCTGCCGAATGGATTCGACAAAAAGGTCTGGAAGCAGAGCGCCACCATCAACAACGGCTATCCCTATCTCATCGACAATCCGCCGCCGAAGTAGGACACATCGCCGCGATTTCGCCGCAATGCGGACGGCGCGCAATTCGCGCAGCGTGAAAATTCTGACATGCGGATAACACCGCGTTCACAACGATCACGCGAAATCCTGGCGGAAAGCCGCGCTCGGCACGCATTAAGATAAATGCCTTTCAAATATTGTCGCGCGCGCCAACCAGTTATTAGCCATCCGCGAAGTTCCCTGTGGATGCTTGCCGCAGACGGGCGTTCTATCGCGGCATGGACACCGGGCTAAACATCGCCATCGCGCTTCTGCTCACGGCGCTGACCTTGCGGTCCGGCGCACACGGCAACTCCATCCCCGGTTATCTGCTGGCGCTGATCGCGGGCATCTATGCAGCCTATGCCATGCAGGACGAAGAACCGCGCATCCAGATCACTCTTGCCCTGACGATCTGCGCCAGCGCGATCCTGAGCGCCTATGTCGGGCGCCAGGCGAAGAACGCCTGGGGCTGATCTCTCTCTCTTAGAGCAGACGACGCAGCGGCGGATTTGCGCAAGTCACGCCCGCCACCGCACACTCGCGTCTTCGAAAACCGGAGGCGCCGCGATGGACTACCAGCATCTGATCGTCAGACAGGAAGGCCCCGCTTTGTGGGTGACGATGAACCGGCCGGAGCGGCTGAACGCGCTCAACCGCACGCTGGTGGAAGAGCTGCGCGATCTCTTCACCGGACTCTATTGGAAGCACGACATCCGCGTCGTGGTGCTTGGCGGCGCGGGCCGCGCGTTCTGCGCCGGTCTCGATCTGAAGGATCATGGCGCGCGCAACACGAAGCCGACCATCGGCGGATCGCTGACCGGGCAGCGCCGCATCAGTGAGATCGTGATGGCCATGCGCCGCTGCCCGCAGCCCATCATCGCGACCGTCGACGGCGCGGCCAGCGGCGGCGGCTTCGCGCTGGCGCTCGCTTGCGATGTGCGCATCGCGACGCCGGAGGCGCGCATGAACGCGGCCTTCATCCGCATCGGGCTTTCCGCCTGCGATATCGGCGTGTCGTATTTCCTTCCCAGAATGATCGGCGCATCGGCGGCGTCGGAATACATGCTCACCGGCCGCTTCATCGACGCCGAGCGCGGGCGCGAACTCGGCCTCTTCGCGAAAGTGGTCGCGCGCGACGCGCTCGAAACCGAAGCGCGCGCATACCTGAAAGACATGCTGCACGCCACGCCGCTGGGTCTGCGCCTTACCAAGGAAGCGCTCAACCACGCCATCGACGCGCAAAGCCTGGAGGCCGCGATCGCGATGGAAGACCGCAACCAGATCCTGTGCGCGCAGGGTGAGGATTTCCGCGAAGGCGTCGCCGCGTTCTTCGAAAAGCGGGAGCCGAACTATTCCTGATCCCGTCTTCCGGCGAGGCCGGGAAACGGCTAGAGTCGGTTCTGACAAATTGTCATAAAGGTGCGGCCATGACCGATACCCCGCTTCCCGGCGTCTTTCAGCTGACCCCGATGAACCCGGACTTCAACGCCGATCCGCATGTGCTGCTGGACAGGCTGCGCAGCGAATGTCCCGTGCATCGCGACACCCAGGCCGGCACCTTCATCCTCACGCGCCATGCCGATGTGCGCAGCGTGCTCGGCGACACCACGATGTGGCGCGGGCCGGAGCGCGCAGAGGAAGCCGCGGTGATGTCGCGCGCGATCCTGGAACAGCGTGTCGAAGGCATCCGCGTGTCGGAAGAGGAATCGCGCTCCGGCATCCTGTTGATGGACGAGCCCGATCACATGCGCATCCGCGGGCCGTTCGCCAAGGCGCTCTACAAGCGCGTCGCCAAATGCAAGCCGCTGGTGCAGCAGGTTGTCGATCAATATCTCGCCCCGCTCAAGGGCCGAGAGACGTTCGATGCGATGGACAGTTTCGCGCTGCGCGTTCCGATCGACGTGATCGCGCGCATCCTTGGCGTCGATGAAAGCCGCCTCACCGAATTCCGCGCGTGGAGCGAAGGCGCGATCCTGGGGCTCAATCCGTTCCGCACGCCGGCAGAGACCGAGCGCCTTGTCGTGTCGATCAACGCGCTGTCGCACTACATGGGCGAGTTGATGCAGCGCCGCCGGACGGATCCGAAAGACGATCTCGTGAGCGACATGATGATGTTGCAGGCCGAAGGTGCTGAGCTGAACGATGGTGAGATTTCCAACAACCTCCAGGGTCTTCTGATCGGCGGCAATCTCACAACGACCGACCTGATCGGCAATGCGATCTGGCTGTTCCTCACCCATCCCGAAGAACTTGCGAAGCTGAAGGCCGATCCCACGCTCATCAACAACGCCGTGGAGGAAGTGCTGCGTTATGAATCACCGGTCGATATCACCGGCCGCATCGCGCCGCGCGATCTGGAGGTCGGCGGCTGCCCGGTGAAGCAGCGCCAGTCGCTGCTCGCCTCGCTGCGCGGCGCCAACCGCGACCCGGAAGCGTTCCCCGACCCGCACCGCTTCGACATCGCGCGCAAGGACGCACCGCACGTCGCGTTCGGCGGCGGATTGCATCTGTGCATCGGCGCGCCGCTCGCGCGCCTGGAAGCGCAGGTCGCGCTCGTTTCCTTCTTCGACGCATTCCCGAACGCGCGCCTCGCCGATCCCGATATGAAGCCCGAGTGGCGCTCGATGCCGTTCTTCCGGGGGCTGAAGACTCTGACAGTGCGCGCATAAACACGCGCAAGCCCTTGCGGACAAAATTGGAGGCGAGCGGGCCGCAAAACCCGCGAGTCAAGCGGGTTTGCTTATATATTTGCGCCGCTTGAAATCGCCGCAATCCACTCTGATATTCGCGTATATCGGGAAAAGGGCTCTTCCATGTCCAGCGTCATTGATTTCCTGGCCGGCCATTATGCCGGCGTGGGCTTCTGGCTGATCGTTTTCGCCATCATCGCGTGGATCACCGTCACCAAGTCGATCCGCAACATCGGACCGGCCGAGGTCGGACTGGTGCGCAAGCGCTTTTCGGTCCGCAAACTCGGGCCCGGCAACGTCGTCGCGTTCAACGGCGAAGCGGGTTACCAGGCGCGGCTGATGATGCCCGGCATCCAGTTCAAACTCTGGCCGCTCTATGATGTCACGCGGCATCCGATGGTACAGATTCCCGCCGGCCAGATCGGCGTCGTCATCGCGCAGGTCGGACAGCCTCTACCTGTCGGCGCCAAGTCCGGTGTCTACAAGAAGGCGTTCGGCAATTTCCAGGACATCGAAGCGTTTGTCGAAGGCGGCGGTGAGAAAGGCGTGCAGCGCCCCGTGCTGCCGCCGGGCACGGTGGTGCCGATTCATCCCGTCGGTTTTCTCGTCATTTCCAAGGACGCGGTCTACGGCGTGCCGATCGACGACGAATATGCCGCGCTCGAGCGCAAGGGCGCGTTGAAGGCGCAGTCGTTCGGGCTGGAGCCCGTGCAGCTCGAGGTCGTGCGCATCGAGCCGCGCTTCTATCAAGACGGCAAAGTCGTCGACATGATCGGCATCGTCACGACGTTCGACGGACCGCCGCTGCCCAAAGGCGCGATCGCAAATCGCATCGGCGATTTCGTCGATCTTGCAGGGCTGGAGAAGGATCCCGCCGCCAAGGACAGCGATCTGGTCGAGGCGATCCTCGCGGTCAAGAACGAGGAACACAACAACTATCAGGACTTCCAGGCCTTCCTCGATCATGGCGGCCGGATCGGCCTGCAGCATGACCCGCTGATGTACGGCGCATACACGCTCAATCCCTTCCTTGTCTCGGTCGAGATGGTGCCGATGCTGGTGGTGAACCAGGGCGAGGTCGCGGTGCTGAAGGCTTATGTCGGCCTGGCGACCGAAGACACGTCGGGCGTCGATTTCAAGTTCGGCGCCCTCGTGCGCCCGGGCCATCGCGGCATCTGGCAGGAGCCGTTGCGCACCGGCAAATGCGCGATCAACCCGCGCTGCTATTCGGCGGAGATCGTGCCGACCTTCATCCTCACGCTCAACTGGGCCGACGCGACCTCGACTGCGCACAATCTCGACAAGGGCCTGAAGCAGATTACCGCGAAGTCGAAGGAAGGCTTCGTCTTCAACATCGATCTGCAGGTGCAGATCCACGTGCCCGACACCGAGGCGCCGAAGGTCATCTCGATCGTCGGCACGATGCTCAATCTGGTGACCGAAGTGCTGCAGGCGGCGGTCGGCAACCATTTCCGCGACAAGCTGCAGTCGATGCCCGCCATCGACTTCATCGAGAAGCGCCAGGACGTCCAGAACCAGGCGCAGCAGCACATCACCGAGAAACTCAAGGACTACCGCATCGAGACGCGCGGCGTGTACATCCAGGACGTCGTCTTCCCGCAGCAGCTGGTCGAAGTGCTGACCACGCGCGAAATCGCCAACCAGCAGCAAGAGACATTCAAGGCGGAGGAGCGCGCGCAGGGCCAGCGCCTCGAACTCGAGCAGGCACGCGGCAAGGCCGACATGCAGAGCGAGCTTGCGCGCTCTTCCATCGGCATCGACATCGCCAAGAACAAGGCGCTCGGCGTTCAGGCGGAAGCGGATGGCGAATCCTATCGCCTCGACAAGGTCGGCCGCGCCAGCGCGGTGAAGACCGAAGCCGATGGTCTCGCCATCGCGAAAGGTCTCGAGGCGCAGCAGGAAGCGATCGGCAAAGATCAGACGGCGCTCGTCAACGTCATCCGCGCGCTTGCCGATGGCCACCAGCGTTTCGTGCCGGAGAATCTCGCGCTGTCACTCGGCGGCGATGCGGGCCTTGGCGGCAGCCTGAACGCGCTCGTGCCGTTGCTGATGGGACGGTTGCAGCGGGAAACGTCAAAGGACGCCACGGCCGCGCTGCCGGGCCCGAACGGAAAGGGCGAATAAGTCGCGTCATTGCCGGCGGATAAGCCTCACGCGCGCCGGAACATGCGCGCGATAAGAAAGCCGGCGACGAATCCGATCGCGGCGACGACGAGTGCAATGTGTATCACGGCGCCGAGAATCTTCATCACGACGAAGACCACGAGCGCCACGATCAGCGCGGCGATGATTTCCAGAGTTCTCATGGGCTTTCCCAGCGAGCGTTTGGCTGAAAACGCCGGTTTCGTCCAGGAGTTCCGCACTATCAATAAGTAAAACTATTTGACTATCCATTATTTGGACTATATCGATGCGCCATGACCGAAAAGCGCACCGATGAGCCCGTCGTCTTCGCCGCCCTGTTGCGCGCGGCACGGCTGGCTTACGGCGATTCCATCCACGTGGCGCTGATCGAAGCCGGTCTCGACGACATTCCCAAGAACGGCATCTTCGTGATCGGCGCCATCAGCCGGAGCGGCGCACCGCTGGCACAGATCATCGACAGCCTGCGCGTGTCGAAACAGTCGGCGGGGCAGCTCGTCGATACGCTCGCGCTGCGCGGCTATATCGAGCGCGACACCGATCCCGAAGACCGTCGCAGGCTCACCGTCAAACTCACCGCGCGCGGACGTGAGGCCGCCGCGATCTCGCGCGCCGCCGTCGAGCGTATCGATGCCGCGCTCACCGAAAAGGTCGGACGCGAACACGTCGCGTACACGCGCGCGACGCTGCACGCGCTCATCGAACTCGTGCACGGAAAGAAATGACCATGACACCCGCCCTCGCCGTCATCGTTCTCTGGGTCGGGTTCGCGCTGTCGTGGATTGCTGCGATGCCGTGGAGCAGCAAGGTTGAAAAGCGTGTCGGAATAGGCCGCGAGATTGCCTATCGCGTCGTTCTCATTGTCGGCGGCGTGATCGGCGCCATTCCCGCACACGGTTACGAAGGTCCGCTGCGTCTCTGGTATCTGCCCTACAAGACGGTGTGGCCAACAATCGGATTGATCGTGATTGGGTTTGCGTTCGCGTGGTGGGCACGCATCTGGCTGGGCGCGCTGTGGTCGGGACAGGTGACGAAGAAAGAAAATCACCGCGTCGTCGATACCGGCCCGTACGGCATTGTGCGCCATCCGATCTACACCGGCATCCTTCTCAGCGTGTACGCGACGATGGCGCTCAAAGGCACGGTCCTCAGCCTCGCCGCCGCCGTGATCATCACACTCGGCCTCTGGATGAAAGCGCGGCTGGAAGAAGGTTTTCTGCGCGACGAACTCGGCGGCGGCTACGACGATTATCGCAGCCGCGTGCCGATGCTGATGCCGTTTGGGCCGAAAAGCCCCTGACGCCTATTGCGGCGCGTAGACCGTGACCACGCTTCCCGACACGACGACCAGACTGCCTTCGCCGGCCGCCAGACTCGTGACGCCCCCGCTGACCGTGTCTGTCCAGATCTGCGTGCCGGTCGCGCCATCAAGCATGTAGACCGAACCTGAACTGGTGCCGACAACGGGCTGCCCGTTGACGACGATAGCGTTGCCCGTCAGGCCATTGGCCGAGAAACTCCACGCGACGTTGCCGGTCTTGGCGTTGAAGCAATAGAGCTTTCCGTTCGTGATCGTCAGCCCATAGCCATTCTTGCCGGATTTGAAGAACGCCGGCATCTGGCCGCCGGAAAAGGTGCCGGTGATGTCGCCCGTCTTGGAATCCAGAACGAAATTTCCGCTGGCCCAGTCATTGATGTACACGTGGCCCTTGAAATAGGTCGGCGTACTTCCGCCGCCACCTTCGCAGCCACCGCTATAATGCCAGTCGGGGTGACCGCTCGGCGAAAATTTGTAGTACTGGCACGGATAAGAGACATAGAGCCCGCCATTGCCATAGGCCGGCGAGCTGTCATCCCCGTTTTCGACCGATTGCGTCCAGTTCACATGGCCGGTCTTCTCATCGACGCCGTAGAGTGTTCCGCCCTCGCCGGCGCCGCCGGTAAAGACCTGTCCTTTCAGCGCGATCGGCGGCGAGGAAAATGCGTATTGGTCCGGCATTTGCGCCGACCAGGCGACCTTTCCCGACTTCGATTTCAGGGCCGTCATCAAACCGTCGAAATCAACGAAGAACAGCTGTCCATTGTCATAGGCTCCGCCCATGGTTCCGTCGGAGACGAGGTGCTCCCAATTCTTGGTGCCCGAGGCGAGGTCGTAGGAAAACACGTCGTTGGAATTGGACACGACGAAGACCGCGCCCTCCGCAACAAGCGGATATGATGCGCTCCCGCCCGTGTCGTTGCTCCAGACTTTCACCAGCGGTGGAGCAAACCCCCCGGAGAAATTGATTTCGCCGGAATGGGCCGTGTTGATCTGCATGGCGACCGCGTCTTCGTTCTGACCTTTCGGTGCGAACGCGCTTGCGGCAAAGACGTGTGGTGCAGCGCACAGTGCGCAGATGGCAGTTGCGGCGGTTATGCGGATGTTCATGTCGGACCCCCCGGAGCGAATGATGCAAGAAATAAACCCCTTCAACCGAACATTGTCAAAACCCGCGACTTTGTCGGCGCGAGGGATCGCTATTTGAACCGGGGCGATTTGGCTCCGTCGGCGGTGGTTGCAACGATAATCGCAGCGCGTGCCGACGCCGATACGGCTGGGCCGGAGGGTAGATAGACTGTTAGTGTGGCGTGGAGGTTGATTTGTTGCGGCTATAGCGGCGATGGGGAAAATTCTTCTTGAACCCATTCTGTGGATCGCACTGGCCGCCTGGGCCGTGTTCATATTCTGGTCGGCAAAATATATCCGCGCCGCGAATCGCGTCGTGGCGTGGATCGATACAAACGACCGCGATCTGTGGGTTCGCATGATCTGGACGAACCAAGGCCGACTGAATAGTCGCTACTACAACCAGATCGCAAGGCGCCTCGAATTGCTTGTGCTATTCGGCGACACGCCCAATCTACCGTCCGATGCCGAATTTCGAGCACACCTCAGCAATGCGCGATGGGCGATCTTTTTCTGCTTCGTGTTCTGGACACTGGCAATTGTCGCGACGGGATTATGCTTTCATATCATCGGAATATGAATGCGTCAGATGGCCTGTAAGCCGGGTTCTGTGCCTTCACCGAAGTGAAGCGATGGCCATTCCTCTGGGATGACAGTTACCTGTCACCTCACGCGACCTACCCGGACGGCGATCCGAAAGACAGACACGTGCCGTCCCTATTTGGTCTTGCTCCCGGTGGGGCTTGCCATGCCACTTCTGTTGCCAGAAGCGCGGTGCGCTCTTACCGCACCATTTCAACCTTGCCGCGGCTTTAGGCCGGTAGGCGGTGTCATTTCTGTGGCGCTGTCCCTGGGGTCGCCCCCGGCGGATGTTATCCGTCACCGTGTCCTTCGTGGAGCCCGGACTTTCCTCCCGGCTTCGTTCTCCGAACTTCGCCGGGCAAGCCAAACAGCTTATCCGGCGTAGCCGAAGGCGAAGTCGGGCGGCCATCCGGCCATCTGACGCCTGCTACGCTTTCTTTATGTAAGATGAAAAAGCAAGCGCGTTTTTGGCAACATCGGCGGTACGCCTATGGTCAAACGACCTGACGCGCGGAGAACGGGCACAAAACAGCTATAATTTCGGCCTTTTTGTAACCTTTTGTTCAATATCCTCTCACACAAGCAAACCACTCGCGGAAAAAGTAACCGCTCGTATACTCGCTCTTATTACAAAGGCGAAACAACATCTTGCGTGTTGCAGGCCCGCGCCTGCTCCCGCCCAACTTTAGGGAGTTCTTCCATGAAGATGATTTCAGTTCTGCTGGGTACTGCCGCACTTGCCGCCAGCGCCGGTCTCGCGTCGGCCGCGACGATCAGCCTTCACGGCCACGCGAAAGCGCCCCATCATTTCAAGAGCAATCCGGCCGACCGTACGCTGAACGTGCTGTACGATCAGAACGGCGACGACTCCGGCATCGCCACCGTGTCGCAGAATTTCGAATCGACATTCGCGATCTATGACTCGTTCGCCGCGGACGATTTCACGACCACGAGCAAATGGCGCTTGCGGGAAGTCGATGTCACGGGCGCGTACTTCAACGGCTATGGCCCGGCGGCGTCGGAAGACGTGGTCATCTATCAGGATGACAAGGGCATCCCGGGCAAGGTCGTTGAGGAGGCACTCGGCGTAGCAGGAAACGACGATGGCTTCGGCTCGTTCGTGATCACCCTCCCGAAACTCAAGGCTCTCAAGGGCCACAAGAAATACTGGCTGTCGGTGGTCGCCAACTGCGCGTTCCAGGGCGGTTGCGGTCAATGGGGCTGGGAGAATCAGACCTCGGTCGTCAACACGCCGGCGCAGTGGGAAAACCCGAATGGCGGCTATGGCCTTTGCCCGACCTGGGAAGACGAGTCAGCCTGCATCTCGGGCACGCCGGGCGACCACATGTTCACGCTCCGCGGCAAGGGTCACTAGTTCGATCCTTGTTATCGAAGATTGCCTGAGCAAGGCGGTTTTGGAGAGGGCGGCCGGTGGCCGCCCTTTCATTTTTGAGCGGGTGGCCGGCGCAAAGCCGACGGCATGAGACTTTGCAGTCTTGTTGTTTCGTCTTAAGCACTGTCCCGGCGCAGACGCCGCAATGAGATCGATCGTACCCGCCATGCCGTCGAATCCCGCTTTGGGCGCACCATCGCCGCAGACAGACAATTTCGTGCTTGCGGCGAACAGGCTTGAGAAGCAGCGCCCGCTTCGCAACGCGCGCCTGAAAGGGATCGCGTCCCTCATCGCGAACGAGCGGCTTCAACAGGCGGAAAAAGATCTGAACGACCACCTCGCCACGCATCCCGGCGACGCCGACGCGCTCAGTCTTCTGGCCAGGATTTATGTTCGCCACGGGCGCCGCCGCGATGCCCTGCCGCTAATGGCGCGCTGTCTGGAGATCGCGCCGGATTTCGCCGCGGCACGCTTCAACTACGCGCGCATGTTTATCCAGCTCAATCAATACCGGGCGGCGTTGGAGCAGCTCGACGAGCTGCTACGCCAGGATCCTTCCAACCCGCTCTATCGCCAGCTGAAAGCGAATGTTCTCGAAACCATCGGCGACAACGCGGAATCCCTTTCGCTCTGCGAAGCGCTGTCGGCCGAGAATCCAGGGCGCGCGGAGTCCTGGGTGAGCTATGGACATGCGCTGCGCGCCGTCGGCTCTCAGGAGAAATGCATCGCGGCCTATCGCGCGGCGATCGCGTGCCGCCCGTCCTACGGCGAGGCCTGGTGGAGTCTCGCCAACATGAAGGCAGCCCGTCTGGGCAAGCCCGAAATCGCGGCGATGGAAGAGCAGTTGCGGCGGGGCGACATCGCGCCCGACGACCGTATCCAGATGCAGTTCGCGCTGGGCAAGGCCTACGAAGATATCGCCGATTACAGCCGCTCGTATGAGAGCTATGCCAAGGGCGCGGCGGCGACACGCCTGCGCATCGAATACGATCCCGATACGCTTTCGACCGGCGTCGCCAGAAACAAGGCGCTGTTCACACCGGAATTTCTGAAGAGGCGCGCGGATGCGGGATGCAAGGCGCGCGATCCGATCTTCATTCTGGGGCGTCCGCGGTCCGGCTCGACCCTGATCGAGCAGATCCTGTCCAGCCATTCGATGATCGAAGGCACGGCAGAACTTCCCTACATCACGACCCTGGCCGCACGTCTCGACGGGCGTGAGGGCAGTTCCTACGGCGTCGATTATCTCAGGACGCTCGAAGGAATGAGCGCGGATCAGCTGACGGCGCTGGGCGAGGAATATATCGAAGACACGCGCATCCACCGCAAAACCGGCCGCCCGTTTTTCATCGACAAGAAGCCGGGTAATTTTCCGCACACCGGGCTTATCCATCTGATCCTGCCGAACGCGAAGATCATCGACGCGCGCCGGCATCCCGTGGCGTGCGGCCTCTCGATGTTCAAGCACTATAGCAGCAGGGGGCGCATCCGGCTGGCGGAACTTGGACTGTTCTATCGCGACTATCTGGCGCTGATGGCGCATTTCGACAACGTCCTGCCCGGCCGCGTCCATCGCGTGATCTATGAGAATATGGTCGCCGATCCGGAGGCCGAGGTGCGCAAGCTGCTCGACTATCTGGGCCTTCCATTCGAGGAGAGCTGTCTGCGCTTCTATGAGACCAAGCGCACCGTGCTCACGCCGAGTTCGGAACAGGTGCGAAAGCCGATTTCCAGCGAAGCAGTCGATCACTGGAAGAATTTCGAACCCTGGCTCGGTCCGCTAATCAGAAGCCTTGGAACCGCGCTCAGCGAATATCCAAACGTACCGGAAGAATTGCGCTAGGCTTTCCTCTCGCGCCGGCCCCAGACATCGAGATGTTTCGCATAGGCCGCGGCGGCTTCGTCGCGCCGCCCGAGATCGGACAGTTGATCGCCCAGCAACCGCCACGCTTTGGCATGCGACGGCTCCAGTTCCGTCACGCGTGAAAATGCGGACGCTGCACCCTCACTGTCGCCGTGCTCCGCGAGCAGCAGGCCGAGTTCGTATTGCAGCGTGGCGAGATTGGGCTCCGCATTCGCAAGCGTTTGCAGAAGATTGCGCGCGCTGTCGGGGGCGCCCATCAGGCGGCGTCCGGCAATCAGCAGCATCAGCGCCTCGCGCTGTCCGGGAAACCGGCGCAGGAAATCGCGGGCTTGCTGCGCGGCGCCACGCGGATCGGCCTGCAATGTGCGCACAATAGCGCTCAGCGGACCCGACAACATTCCCGTCGATGTACCCGTCTCGCTCATCGCTTCAACCATTCCCCTGAAAAGACGGCGCCGCGGGATAGGCGTCGAGCACATCGCCGAGCGCCGCTTTCAGCGGATCGAGCCACGGTTCATAATGCCGCCATTGATCCAGACCCTCCCGGAAGATCGGGCGGCGAACCTGTTCCGCGCTCGCGCTCAGCACAGGGCGGTCGTTCTCGTAGAACCTTAGACACGATTCATTGAAGGCAAGCCCGCAATAGTCGAGCAGCCGGCGCACCTCGCGCTCGGGATCCGCGACAACATCTTCATAGAGCACGCGATGGACGCGGCCCGGCAGAACCGCATCGAAATGCGCCATCAGTTCCACATAGTCGTGATAGTAGCGGCCGATATCCTCAAGATCGTACGACCAGGGCTGGCCGTGCGTGAAGTGCTGCTTGAAATTGGCGAAGCCGCAACTCATCGGATGGCGCCGCGCGTCAATGATCTTCGCGTTCGGCAAGATCAGATGGATCAGGCCCGTATGCCGGAAGTTCGCGGGCATCTTGTCGACAAAGTACGGGCGACCGGTTTTGCGGTGGGCGCGCGTGCGCGCGATATATTCGGCGCCAAACCGCGCAAACGCGCTTCTGTCGAGTTCACCGATCCCGCCGGGATAAGCGCCAGCGCCATAGCGGGTGCGGATTTCCGTGACCAGGACATCCATCGCCGGAAGTTCCGCCGTGCCCTCGATCTGCGGATGCGCCGCCAGCATCTGCTCGATCAAGGTGGAGCCGGACCGTGTAAGACCGACGATGAAGATGGGATCGGGTGTGGCGTCTCCGCTTGCCGCGCGCGCGAGAAAAAACTCTTCCGTAAACAATGCTTTCGAACGCCGGACCATCTGGGTGAAAGCGTCGGCCGAATATTGCATCAAGGCTCGCCGCTCTGCATTGCCTTTGGCGTATTCCTCGAACGATTGCCGGTAATCCTTTGCGTCCTCCAGCGCCTTGCCGAGTGCAAAATGGATCAACGCGCGGTTCCTGGGTGCAAGCTCGCCCGCGAGCGCGCCGCGCATCGCCGATATCTCGGCTTCGGAGAAGCGATAGATTTTGAGATCGGCGAGTTGCCAGTAGGCTTCGCCGAGGTTGGGTTTCAGCGCGATCGCTTTCTTCATCGCCGCGACCGCCTCTTCCAGCCGGCCTACCGTCTTCAGAATATGGCCATAACTGACCCAGTACGCGGCGTTGTTCGGATTTTCCGCGAGAAGCATCTCGTAATAGGCAAGCGAGCGCGCGTAGTCGCCGAGATGCGAGAGCGCAAGGCCTTTGAGATTCAGGCACGCGACATTGCGCGGATCGTTCTCCAGCAGGATATCGAGTTGGCGGATCGCCTCCTCGGCTTTCGTCTGCCTGTGCAGCGCCTGCGCGAGCGCAAAACGCGCCAGCTTGAAATCCGGAGCGCGCCGCAGCACTTCGGCAAGCCGCACTTCGGCATCCCCGAACCTGTTCACCTTTATTTCAAGCTGCGCGACCAGCAGACTGACATTCACATCGGTCGGATTGTTCGCGAGATACCGGAGCAGGAACGGCCCACGGCCGTCATCGGCGGCAGCTTCGAGCTTTTCCAATCTCCTGGCCCAAAGCTCATGATTGCGAACATAGGCTTCACCGGCCTCGGCGACCTGTCCTGTTTTCGTCAAAGCATCGCCGAAAAGGCGCCAGGCATCCCGAAAATCGGGTTCCAGCGCGATCACGCGCGAAAATGCGGTGGCCGCTCTGTTGTGATCCTTCGTCGCGTTCGCGATCAGGCCAAGCTCATGAAGGATCATGGCCTCATCGGGATGCGCCAGCGCAAGTGCTTCCAGATCCGCACGCGCGCCGGTCTTGTCGCCTGCGATGCGTTTGGCGCTGACGAACAGCATCAGTGCCCGCGCGTGGCCAGGGGACGATTTCAGGATATCAAACGCGATGCGTCCGGCGGCAGATGGATCTGTTCCCAGCAGCGCGGTGGCCTCTGAAAGAGCGGCCGAAATCGCGTCCGCAGGCTGCGCCGTATCTGCTTGTTCCATATTCGCTATTAAGGTGGCGGACTTTGCGCTGTCAATGTTGTGCCATCAGGCGTCATGAAAGGTCAGCGCAGCGCGCGTTCCGCAGCCGCGTGCGCATGCAATGCGGTGGTATCGAGCAAGGGCACGCCGGCATCTTCCGGCTTCGCCCGTATGGGGATTTCCGCGCAGCCGAGAACGGCGCCGTCGGCGTGGCGTGCGACCAACCCGGCGATGGGTTGCACGCGCGGATTCGAGAAACTGCCCCCGCACCAGTTCTTCAACGATGATGCGATGGTTTTCGGCCCTGTCCGCCGCACAGGGCACGAGTATTTCCATACCGAATTTTTCGCGCGGCCTGTCGACGATGATGCCATTTTTCTCCGCGGTGCGGCACGAAGTCGAAGGAATACAGAAGCGCCTTCGTGGAGTGGACACCGCCGAGCCGAGCCTGCACCGCGCGGTTCATGAGCCGATCGTAGACGGTGGTGGACTCCCAACTCATCCCGCCCGGCATGCCGATGGTTTTCGTGCCGACCCTTCTTAACAATCGGCAATATAGGCAATGCCCGTGGTTGCCCGAGCATATCGCCTTTCCGCGAACCGCCATGCCCGCAGCGCATGTCCTTGCGGACATTAAGGAACTTGCCCGAGCGCGACATCGGGCAGCTTGTGTTTCCGGTAAAAACGACACAGCATCCGGTCTTCGGGCCGGGGTTGCCTGTCTGTTCCTCCAGGAGGATTGCGTGAGAAAGACGCTACTTGCATTGGGCGCCGCGGCGGCACTCGCCGTATCGGCCGGCGGCGCATGGGCCGATCCCGTGACCACAACGATTACCTTCGATGGCGCCTGCAACGAGGTGACGCTCACCGCGAACGGCGGCAATGTCTCGGCATCGTTCGCCGGCACGGCCTGCGAACCGGGCCTTGGCACCGGCTACAACGGAAAATTCAAGCACCTTAACAGCACCGGCATGACCGTGCAGTTCAACAGCGATCCGAACAGCTATTACCTGATGCTGTCCGCGCCCTACATCACGGGTGGCACATGGATCCTGTACAGCACGGCTGACGGAGCGACGGTAACGAAGACGACCGGGACCTATACCGTGAGCACCGGCGATGACGTTCACGCGCGCGGCACGAAATCCATCACATCGTTTCTGCGCTAGGCGCCGGAGGAACTCATGAAGAAACTATCCCTCGCGCTTTGTGCGGCCGCGGCGATCATGACAGGTACGGTGGATCGAGCAGCGGCGAGAGTGCGCGCCGGTGTCGTCACGATCAGCATCGATGGCTTCTGCAATGTCGAGCAAATCACGATCGGCAAAGGCGGCCTCATAAATACCATCGCCGAGACCGACGTTTGCGACGAAAATTTTGGTGTGGGCACTTATACCAAAATCCGGGGTGTCGGACTGTTCGCGAATTTCGGCTTGACCAGTGCGAATTCGCCGGGACTGTCCTACGACATCGTTTTCGCCAAACCGTTCGCGACGGACGGCACGGGGCAAGTATCGTTTCTCTATACGCTGGACGGCGTGACCCAGAACACCCTCGGGCCATACACCTATGAGGTCGTGACCGGCGCCAAACCGGAAAAGACGGGATTGAAGCCGGTCTCATCGCTCTTTCGCCACAAGTAAAAGGCGCACGTTTGAACGAGAAGCGGCGGTTCCGGCAGGGCCGCCGTTTTTATTTGCTAGAGTGCACCAAGCGTGCTTGCCAGACCTTGGGTTTCTTCGTCTGCGACACCGTCGATCTTCGCGGGCCGGAAATGGCGCTGAAAGGCCGTGATTACGTCTTTCTGCGCAACGTCCGCATCGGGCGGCATGCCATAGCCGTAGCGTTTCAGATTCGCGGCGAAATCACCGGTCGTTTTGGTGGCCTTTGGCCAGACGCCGATGCCTTCCTCTGCCAAACGCTGCCATGGAAACAATTCGCCGGGATCGGTCTTGCGCGCGGGGGCGACATCGCTGTGCCCGACAATCCGCTTCGGCGTGATCGGATGACGCTTGATGATTCCATGCGCGAGGTCGATCAGCGCGGCGATCTGCGCATCCGCGAACGGGATATATCCGAATTCATGACCGGGATTGACGATCTCTATCCCGATCGAGCGCGCGTTCACGTTGCGCTCGCCCGCCCAATACGACACACCGGCATGCCACGCGCGCGCGCTCTCCGGCACATGGGCGTACACCGTGCCGCCGCGGTCGACGGTGTAATGCGCGCTGACCTTCGCCGCCGGATCGCACAGCCGCGCCAGCGCCTCTTCCGCCGTCTTCATGCCGGTGTAATGCAGCACAAGGATATCGACAGGCGCGCCGTTTCGCGAGTCATGGTTCGGCGACGGGCGATCGACAATACGAAGCGGCAAGGCTGTCCTCAGACGTGGTCGTGCCCGCCGACGCGGCCGGGACGCCAGTAACCTTCGGCCGCAATGCGATTCCGCGCAATGCCTCTTTCGAGCAGACGGTGACGGATGGCGCGCACTTTCGCGGTCTCGCCGATCACATACGCGAAGCCCTTGCCCTTCGGCAGCGGGAAATTCTCGATAGCGTTGAAGAGCGCATTGCCGTTGCGCGTTACCCAATTGATCGCAGTCCGAGACGGTATCCGATCCGCCTCGCCTTCCGTTTCGAGAAAAACATGGGCGTTTGCGGCATCGCCCAGTTCCTCCAGCATCGCGAAGATTCCCGGAATGCAGGTCTCGTCGCCGACGAACAGGTGCCAGTCCGCCTCGCGGAGATAGGTGTGACCGCGCGGGCCGACCGCGTTCACCGCATCGCCGGTGCGCAGACCATCGAGCCACGGGCCGCTGGCGCCTTCGCCGTGCAGGAAGAAGTCGATGCTCAGCGTGCGCTTGACCGGATCGTGTGCGCGGACGGTGTAGTGGCGGCGCGCGACACCCTCGGCCGACGGAATTTCCAGCACCACATCCTGCCCGCGCGTCCAGACGAATTCGTCAAGATCGCTGCCCAGAAATTCTACCCGCACCATGCGTGGGGCGATGCGCGATTTGGAGAGCACGGTCAGCGGCCACGCACGGCGGCCCTTTCGCGCCACATAGTTCTGGAGATCGCCGAAGAAACTTGTCTGGGGCTCAACGCTCATCAGAGGAAAATCCTGTAGGCGACCGTTTGACCGTCGCTGTGCTTCAAAAAAAATTCGTTTCCCTTTTCGTGCTCCTCGGCCATCGCCTCGAACACGCGTAGCGCGTTGCGGATCACTTCGGCATAGGACGCCGCCTCGGTTTTTTCCTTCAGGCGCGTGAGGCGTTCCATCGCCTGCGGCGGCATTTCAAGCTGCACACGCGTCGTGCTGCGCTCGCCGGATTCCGGCGGTGTCTCGCCGCGTCCGCGGCCATGTCTGTGATGATGACGATGCATAGTTATTCCTTGTCTTTCTTTTGAGCGGCCGCATCGCTGCGTCCGAAGTGGCGGCGCCACATCTCGCGAACCGAACCGTGATGATGATGAAAATGATGGCGATATCCGTGGCCGGTGCAGCCGCGGTCTTCGGAACACGGCTTTTCCTCAATCGGAAAATCCTGTCCTACGCCGATGTCGAGTTTGGCCATTCCATTCTCCCTTCTTATGTAGAAGAGATAGGTGTCGACCCCTCACATGTCAATCAAATAATCATCAATAAATGATGTCTATGATTTTGCTGGGCTTTTCCGGGTCGGCACCGGCGCGAGGCAGATGTCGAGGATCGGCGGGGGCGTGCGGATATAAAACCCCGGCGCCGGGTTCTTCTTGTTCTTCTTCCATGCGGCAAAGGTTTTCGAATCCGTACGCATGACTTCGTAATGCGGCCGCTCCGCTTCCGGCATGTCGGAGGCGAGTTTCATCGTCGTTATCGGATCCTGATTGGCCTTGTCCGCGATCACGCCGTTATCGACCGCCGGATCGCCGCGCTGAAGCTTCTGCACATATTGCATGCCGTCGAGCACGCGGCCGAAAGCGGTGAGATTGCGGTCGAGCCTGCGCGGCGCTTCGCCGATGACGATGTAGAACTCGGTCGAGGCCGTATCGGCGCCGTTGTCGCGCGCGAACGCGAACGTGCCCGGGCAATGGATGATCCATTCGGTCTTTTTCCTGGGATCGCGCCCGACGGGGAACCCATCGACATGGCCGGTCTGCTTCGCGAAAAGATCGGGCGAGCCCGACGGCGTGAATTGCAAATCATGACCCCAGGGCCGTTCGAACTCGGCCTTCAGCGGCGGCCATTCCTTGCTCTTTTTGTCGTCGCCCTCGCCGATGCCGCCCTGCGCCACGAAACCTTCGATCACGCGATAGAAATTCGTGCCGTCGAAGAAATGCGCGCGGATCAGCGCCCGCATGCGCTCGACATGTTTGGGCGCAAAGGCCGGCGACAATTCCACGGCAACCTCGCCGTACTTCGTGCCGATCAGCACCAGATTGTCGGGATCGACGGGGCGCCAATCCTTTGCGTCATCGGCCGCTTGCGCAACACCTATGGCAAAAATCGTTGCAGTTGCGGCAGCCAGAACAGACTTCTTCATGCCCAATCCCTATCCTGCGACGCGAAGCGGCATTGTCGCCGCTTTGAGGCACTCTATCAAACACCATGGACGCGAAACTCCCCGATCCCACCATCGACGAAAGCGCGCAGACCGCTGCGCTGCCGACGCTGCTCGCGGTGATTTTCGTCAATCTGGTCGGCTTCGGCATTGTCGTCCCCTTGCTGCCGTTTTACGCGAAATCGTTCAATGCACCCGCCTGGCAGATGGCGCTGATCTTCTCGGCCTATGCGATGGGGGCGTTCTTCGGCGAGCCGTTCTGGGGACGCCTGTCCGACCGCATCGGCCGCAAGCCGATCCTGATCAGCACAGTCTGCGGCAATTGCCTTTGCTATCTGGCGCTCGCCTTTGCGCCGAATATCACGGTCGCGTTCCTGGTGCGCCTGATCGGTGGCATGGCGAGCGGCAATGCCTCCGTCATCCAGGGCTACATCGCGGATGTGACGCCGGAGGACAAACGCACCGGCCGCATGTCGTATCTGAGCGCCGCTTACAATCTTGGTTTCATCGTCGGGCCCGCGCTTGGCGGATTGCTCGCGCATCCCTCGGCCGGTCATGACGGTTTCCGGATTCCGTTGATCGTGGCGTCGACCCTGGCCGCGATTTGCGTGATCGGGATCATCCTGTTCGTGAAGGAGAGCCGCGCGCATCCCCATCACGAATTCGACGACGGACCGACGCGCTGGGCAGTGCTCGGCCGCGCCCTGACGCACCCGGTGATCGCGCGGTTGATAGCCGTGACGTTCCTCGCCGGCTCCGCGTTCATGGGGATCGAATTTGTGTTCGGGCTGTGGAGCGCCGCGCGCTTCCAATGGGGACCGCGCGAGGTGGGCCTCGCTTTCGCGGTCGTCGGCATCGTCGCGGCGTTCTGCCAGATATTCCTGACCGGGCGATTGTCGGAGCGTTTCGGCGAAAGCCGCGTGCTGGCCGCCGGCATGGTGCTGACGGCCATCGCGATCGGCTTGCAACCCTTCACGCACGGCATCGGCGTTGTCGTGTTGCTCGGCATCTCGGCGCTCGGCCAGTCGGTCGCGTGGCCGAACGTATCGTCATTGATCTCGCGCCATGCGGAAGTGGAGCATCAGGGGCAATATCAGGGGCTGAACAATGCCACCGGGGCGCTCGCGCGGCTCAGCGGACCGCTCGCATCCGGTTTCGTCTTCACGACCATCGGTGTCAATGCGCCGTTCTATCTCGCGGGATTGCTTGTGATTCCGGCGATCTTCCTGGCGCTGCGGGAGCAGCGACGTCAGGGCTTACGGACGAATCCGTGCGAAAATCCGGTTGAACCCCAATAATAGCCTGCAACAACGCCTTTGTTATTGATGCTCTGCGCAATCGTTCCTCTGCCATCGGTCCCGCCGGCATCTGGAGCGTCGAAGGTCGCCACATCGCCGTTCGCCGATCGAACGAAGCTGTGCTGCACTTGATCCGAGCCCTGATAGTAGCCGGTCGCATCGCTATGGTCGTTGACGCCTGAGATTTGAAGATAGGTCGCGTCTTTTATATCGACGACGGTGACATTCCCTTTTTTGTCGAGCAAGAAGCCATGGGTGATGCCATTCACATCGATATAGCTTCCTCCCACTGTGCCTCTTTTGTTGACGCTATAAGCGTGCGAACTCTTCTGCCCCTTCGACAGGTTAAGCATTTTGAACTTCCCGTTCGGCGAACGCAGATACGCGTGAGCGACCAGGCTGTCGTCCACGGACCATCCGACGATCTCGCCGGTATCACTAGCCGCCGAGACAAAGGTACCTGCTTTTTCGCTGGTCCCGTCGGTTCCAGCTTTCGGCGCATCGAAGAGCGTAAAGTTGCCGGCATTGTCGCGGACGAAGCCATGCCACAATCCGTCAGTGGCTCCGAAATAGCCGAAAACCGTGCCGTCAGCACTTATATCGCGGGGGAAGGTGCCCATCTCATCAGATTCGCCAGGTGGCGCGAACTTGGTAATGTGACCTTTGGAGTCATCGATAAAGGCGCCGCCCGTTTCAATTGCCCCAGTGGCAAGTCCACCAGCGGCAAGCGCAATGCCGAACACATCATAGTCACTCGGACCCACGGTCGTGTATGTGCCATTCGGATGCCGGATGAAGCCTGCCTCCACCCCGGATTGACCGTCGCAGCAGTAGCTGCCGGCAATGTTGCCCTTCTTGTCGATGCTGTTGGTGCTGACGGACGTTTCGATCGAGCCGTCCGGATCGAATTCCACGATTGTGGGTTTCGCGAGCGCCGGCAGCGAAACAAGTCCGAGCAGAATCGAAAAAACCGTACCGCTGCGAGTTATCATGACTTTCCCCAAGGCGTGAACCCAGACCAAATGTAAATGTGGCTGAGTTTGAAAGCCAGTCGCATCTTGTTGTGACAGTCTTGTTCATTTGACACCACAACCTGCCGCTCGTGGAATCCCGGCGCATTTGGGCCTTTATTTCCGGGAGACTTCCATGCGCTCGAAACCCTGCCTTGTCGCAATGGCGCTCGCCTTTACATTATTTGCGTCCGCCGCCACAGCCAAATTCATCATGCTTCAGGTGTTCGAGGGCAATAACGCTCTCTTTCCGATAGCGGGAATCACGATCGACAACAGCGGCAATATTTTCGGGACCTCCATGTACTACGGAAGCTCCAAGAAATGTCCGGTCGGCTGCGGCGAGATCTTCGAGACATCTCCGCTCGGCCACGGCCAGTGGACAACCACCGCACTCTATAGTTTCGAGGATGGCAGCGACGGCGCCTATCCCCAGTCGCCACTCACACTCGATGCCTCCGGCAACCTCTACGGATCGATAGGCGCGGGAAACACTTCCCAGATCTATCGCCTCGCGCCACAAGGAAGCAGCTGGAGCTTTTCAGTCCTGTCTGTTTTTCCACAAGGCGACAGCGCGGACGACTACACGCCGCTGCTCTATGCCAACAATTCTCTCTTAGGCCTGGGCTGGAACGGTCAAGGCACTATCTTCCAGCTGACGGAGCCGCTAGGCGGTGGACTTCCCTGGACGCTAACCACGCCCTTCACATTTCCCAGCGGCGTTCGTCCCGACTGGATCGCATCCGATTCCGGCATGCAAAACATCTATGTCTCCACGGACGAGGGCAATGGCACCGTCGTGCAACTGATCTCCGGACAACCGTGGACCGAAAATATTCTCTACAGCTTCAAAGGCGGCACGGATGGCTACGGTCCCAGCTTCGTGATGGCTGGAACGGATGGCTCCGTTTATGGAACGGCGAGCGGCGGAAGGCGCCAGAAAAAACTGGGCGGCGGCGGCATCGTTTTCCGGCTTACGCCTCCGCAGAAGTCCGGCGGCGCGTGGACGAAGACAACGCTCCACAATTTTAGCGGCTGGCCACCGACATCTTTGACAGCCGGACCCAACGGCGTGCTGATCGGCGTCGTATTCGGCGAAGAGGACGCTGGCGCCGGCTATGCATTTCAGCTCACGCCACCACAAGGCCAGGGCGAGAAGAGCTGGACCTATCGCAAGCTCGCCGGCGTAAAACGCAGCGGCAGCTGCAACCCCATGAACGTGCAATACGGCAAGGACCACGCAGTCTATGGCGTTCTCAGCGGCCTCTGCGATTCCGTCGCCGGCATATTCGAAGTGAAATAAGAAAAGCGCCCCTCGTCAGAGAAACGCTTTTCCACCTTCTCGATTGCGACTTACTGCGGCGCGCTTTGATCCGGCACGGCCTGCTGTTGGATCTGCGGCTGTTGTGTCGTGGTGGTGTCGGGTGCGCTCTGCTGCGTCGTGGAAGGCGCAGCCGTGTAAGATGGCGTCGTATCTGGCGTCACGCTTTGTGACGGAGCAGATGGCATCTGCGCTGCGTCCGGTGACGTCATTGGTGACGACGTTTCAGACTCCGGCGCAGTCTTTACCGCCGATGTATGGTCCGTGAGCTTCGCTTTCACCGTGCTCGCTGACTTCGCTTTGACCAGTCTGCTCGGCGCGGTTGTCTTGATTTCCGGTGCGGGCGACTGAACCTCGGGCGTAGCGACAGTCTGTGGCGCAGGTGTTACAGCATCTGGCTGTGTCACAACCGGTTGCGCGGACGGCGTCAACGCGACCGGCTGATTGACCGCGGATTGCTGTTTCACCGGCGTGGACGGGAGCAGGCTGTGCGACGTGTAGGCGTAGGCTCCAACAGCCACGACACCGAGAACCACGGCTGTGGCGGCAAGCAACTTGCTCTTGCTGCTGGATTCTTCCGGTTCGGACGCATGATAGCCGCGCAGGTCCGCGCCACGCATATCGGTCATGCTCATCGCTTTGTCTCCTCCGTGTATGGGATGCAGAGAAAACGTGGCGCGCGCGTGCGGGTTCCGTCAGGAAACAAGGCATGTTTGTGGCGACAAAGGATCCCGCCCCTTGCCGAGTTTCGGCAAAATGATAGCGTTCGGCGGCCCAGGATTTCGAGGTCCACGATGTTTCGCCGGTTTGCCCTGCTGTTGTCGGTCTTGTTCGTTGCGGCGCCCGCCTCCGCGCAAACGATGAAGAACCTCGCGCATCAGCCGCCGGACGGCGCGCTCATCACTTTCCAGATGACGGACGGCACCGTGTTGGCGCAGGGCAATGGTGAATCCGACTGGTACAAACTGACCCCAGACATCAACGGTAGCTATCAGAACGGCACCTGGACGAAAATGGCGAGCCTTCCGAGCGGCTATCAACCGCTCTATTTCGCCGAAGCGGTGCTCGCCGATGGGCGTCTCGTGATCGAAGGTGGCGAATATAACTTCAACGAATTCTCGTTTACGAATCTGGGCGCGGTCTACGATCCGCTGAAGAACACCTGGACCGCACTCACGCCGCCGAAGGGCGACAAGTATATTGGCGACTCCCCCGGCGTCGTCCTTCCGAACGGCAACTATCTTCTCGGCGATAAATTCAAGAAAATCATGGCGTCGCTCGATCCAGCGACCCTTGCCTGGACCGCCGTGCCCAACAAAGGGAAGAACGACTTCAACGCCGAAGAAGGCTGGACGCTGCTGCCCGACGGCACGTTCGTGACCGTGGACGTGAAGGACCATCCCAAGTCGGAGCGCTATATCCCCGAGAAGGGCAAATGGGTCGATGCGGGTGACCTTCCCGCCGATCTGTGGGAGCCGCAGAATTGCTGCGGCTGCATCACCTACGATCCCAAGAAGCCCTGCTATCAGCCGCCGGGCGAAGTGGGGCCGGCGATCCTGCGTCCCGATGGCACCGTGTTCGCAACGGGCGGTATCGCGGCCCAAGGCGATCGCGCGCACACCGACATCTGGACACCGCCAAGCGGGAGCGACAAGAAAGGTCATTGGACGGCGGGGCCCGATTTTCCAGCCAATGAAGATTCCGGCGATTGCTACGGATCGCTTCTTCCGAACGGCAATGTGCTTGTGCAAACCCTCTCCGGGTCTCTGTATGAATTCGACGGCACGAACCTGACGCGCGAGCCATTCAACGGCGCGGGCGGCAATCTGATGATCCTGCCGTCGGGCGAAACGCTGGTCGGCGGATTCGCCGTCTACCAATCGACAGGGACCTACGACCCGTCCTGGGCGCCAACGGTGACCTCGGCGCCCTCCAGCGTGACACGCGGTTCGACCTATCAGATCTCCGGAACGCAGTTCAACGGCTTGAGCCGCGCCAATTCCTTCGGCGACGAGGACGACAGCGCGACCAACTATCCGCTGGTGCGCATCAAGAACAATGCGACCGGGCACGTGTTCTATGCACGTACACATGATCACAGCTCGATGGGCGTGGCCACGGGTGCAGCGATCGTCTCGACCAACTTCGATGTTTCGTCGGGTACGGAGACCGGCGCGAGCACATTGGTCGTTGTCGCCAACGGCATACCGTCCTCGCCGGTGTCGATCACGGTGAACTAGCCGTTCTTCTTGATCCCGTTCAGGAGATAACCGCCAGGCGATAGCCCACGCCGGGCTCGGTTGCGATCAGTTCGGGCGAACCTTCCAGTTCGAGCTTCTGGCGCAGCTGGCGGATGACGACGCGCAGATATTGCACGTCGTGAAGATGGGCCGCGCCCCACACCTCCTGAAGAAGCTGCTGATGTGTGACGACCTTGCCCGCGTGCATGACCAGAAAGCGCAGCAGGCTGTATTCCTTGGGCGAGAGGTGAATCTCTTTGTCACCCACATGCACATGACGATTGACCAGATCCACCGCGAGCGGGCCGGTGCGGAAGATGGGCTGTTCGCCGGCACTCTGCAGACCATGACGTAGAGCCGCCTTCAGCCGCGCCAGAAGCTCGGCCATGTCGAACGGTTTGGTCACGTAGTCGTCGGCGCCGAGTTCGAGTGCCCTCACCTTGCCGTCGATATCGCTCCGTGCCGACAGCACGAGAATGGGTGTCAGCGCGGTCGCGCGGATCTTCTCGACAATCGCGAAACCGTCCTGATCGGGAAGGCCCAGATCGAGGATGACAATGTCGGGCTTCTCGCGCGTGAAAGCCTTGAGCGCTTCGGCGCCATTCCCCGCCTCGACGAGTTCATAGCCATGTGGCGGAAGACCCGTGCGCAAGAGACGCCGGATCTGCGGTTCGTCATCGACAACAAGAATTTTCGGCTTTGCGGCCATTCACGAACCCTGCGTGCGTGGAAACGTTAGCGTGAGCACCGCGCCGCTGCGATCGCCGCGGTTGCCGGCATTGAGCGTACCGCCGAACGCCTCGACAAAGCCGCGTGCAACCGCAAGCCCCAGCCCCGTGCCCGCCGCGCGCCGGTCGACCGCTTTTGCGCGATAGAATTTGTCGAAGATGTGCGGCAAATCCGCGGCAGGAATACCCGGCCCTTCGTCTTCGACGGTCAGGATCACGCGCGTTGGTTCAGCCTGGGCCCGAACGCGGATGGCCGAGCCTGCCGGCGCGTATTTGGCGGCGTTGTCGAGAATGTTGACGATCGCCTGTTCGGCCAGCAGCGGATCGGCCGTGACAAGCGGAAGGTCGTCCGGCATGTCCCGCACGACACGATGATCGGAGAGCCTGCGCGCCAGCCGCTTGAACGATTCATCGACAAGATCCTGCACCTGTACGGTCTCCGGTTTGGCGCCGAGTGCGCCCGCTTCGAGCCGCGACATGTCGAGCAGATTGCCCACGAAACGATCGAGACGCTCTGCCTCCTCGCGGATCGTCGCCAGCAGATCGGCCGTTTGCTGTTTGTCGTAAAGATCGACGCCGGACAGAAGCGTCGTCGAGGCCCCGAGGATCGAGGCCAGCGGCGTGCGCAAATCGTGCGACAGAGAACTCAGCATCGCGACGCGCAGCTTGTCCGCCTCCGCACGCACCTGTGCCTCGTCGATCTGGGCGGCCAGCAGGGAACGCTCGACCGCCAGCGCGGTCTGATCGAGCAAGGAATCGAGAAGGCGCCGGTCGTCCGGCGACATCAGCCCGCGGCTTTCTTCACCCATCAACCCGACAACACCGACAAGTCCGTGCCCGGTTCGCATCGGCAGGAACAGCCGCTTGGCGCCGGGCAACGTATCGGCGCCGCGTCCGGCGGCAGCGCCTTTCTCCCAACACCACATCGCGGCCGCCAGATCCTGCGCGTCGAGTTCGTCTTCCGGCGGATAGCCGGCGCGGATTTCAATGCGCTTCGTTTTGACGTCGGGCAGAAGGATCACGACGCTCATCTTGAGCATCGACGCGATCTGGAAAGCCGCAGCCCAGAGAATATCGTCGATCTGCGCGATGGCCGCGAGCTTGCCCGTGAACTGGTAAAGCTCGCTCGCCAGTGTCGCGCGCATCGCCGCGATATCGGCCTGGGCACGGACGCGCGCGGCCAGATTGGCCACCGTCACGCCGACGAGTAACAGCACCGCAAACGAGAGCCAGTTGTTCGGGTCGGAAATGGTGAAGGTGTAGCGCGGCGGGAGGAAAAAGAAGTTGTATGCCAGCACACTCAACACGGTCGTGAAAAGCGCGGGCCTTTGCCCGAACGAAATCGCCATGAGCAGCACGGGGATGAGGAAGAACATCGCGATGCTGCCGACCGCGTGCGCCATGATCGCATTGAACGCCAGGGCGACGCCGACCGTGGCAGCGACAGCCAGCGCCGCCCAGAAATATCCGCCAAAGCTCTCAGGTGCCTTGACCCCTGTCGGCGTACCCGCTTTCGGGGCCGCGAGATCGGCCTGCGCCATCACCGCGGTGACACTGATGGTGCCGCTCTGCCGCATCAGATCGCGAACGACAGAGCCGTTCAGAATTTCGAACCAGCGTGAGCGCTCCGACTTGCCGATCAGAATCTGCGTAACGTTGTTCTTGCGCGCGAACTCCAGAACAGCGCTGGCAATGTCGCGGCCCGGCACGGTCGCGGTTTCGGCGCCGAGACGCTGCGCCAGACGCAGCGCGTCCGCGATACGGTCCTTCTGCGGTTCGCTCAGGGACAGATGCCGAGCGCTTTCGACATAGAGCGCGGTCCACGGCGCACGAATGCCGTCAGCCATGCGCTTCGCCCGCCGCACCAGCTCGGTGCTGGAAGGATGCTCATTAACGCATACGAGCACGCGCTCTCCGGCCGGTCCGCCGATCGCGCGCGCCTGGGAGTACTCGGTGACATCGCGGTCCACGCGCTGCGCGGTGCGGCGCAAGGCCAGTTCACGCAACGCCGTAAGGTTGCCCGGCGAAAAGAAATGCTTCAGCGCACGCTCGGCCTGCGCCTTGACGTAGACTTTACCCTCGCGCAGGCGTTGGAGCAGATCGTCCGCCGTCGTATCGACCAGCTCTATCTCGCTTGCTTCGTCCAAGATCTTATCCGGCACAGTCTCGCGAACATGGATGCGCGTGATCTGCGCGACCACGTCGTTCAGGCTCTCGATGTGCTGGATGTTGATCGTTGAATAGACATCGATGCCGGCCGCGAGAAGTTCTTCGACGTCCTGATAGCGTTTCGGGTGGCGGCTGCCCTCGGTATTGGTGTGCGCGAGTTCATCGACGAGCGCGAGCTCCGGATGGCGCACCAGCAGAGCGTCCAGATCCATCTCCGCCACCACACGCCCTTTGTAGAGAGAGCGCTTCTTGGGGATGATGTCGAAGCCCCTGGTCAGAGCGTCGGTTTCCTGCCGGCCATGCGTCTCGACCACGCCGATGACGACATCGACGCCGTCGAACCGGCGCCGCCGCGCCTGCGACAGCATCTCGTAGGTCTTTCCGACGCCGGGGGCAGCGCCGAGGAAGATTTTGAGCTTTCCGCGCCCCTCGCGTCCGGCTCGCGCGAGCAACGCCTCCGGCGAGGGACGGTCATCAATGGCCATGCGGCGAGTCTAGCTCAACCGTGCGCGCCGTGCATGCCGTCCAGCGCGAGGTTCAGTTTCAGCACATTAACATGCGCCTCGCCGATTACACCCAGGAACCGGCCTTCGGTGTGGGCATCGACGATCTGACGCACGGACGCTTCCGGCACACGTCGCGCTTTCGCCACGCGCGGGATCTGGAAATAGGCGGCGGCGGGCGTGATGTCCGGGTCGAGGCCGCTGGCCGAGCTTGTGACCAGATCGACCGGGATCGGCTGGTTCGGGTTTTCGGCATGGAGCTTTGCGGCATCGCCCGTCACGCGCTTGAGCAGAGCCTTCGAGGTCGGCCCGAGATTGGAGCCAGAGGAGTTCGCGGCGTCATAGCCATTGCCGGCGGCTGAGGGACGGCCATGGAAGTATTTGGCGTTCGCGAAGTTCTGGCCGATGAGTTCGGAGCCGATCACCTTGCCGTCCTTTTCGATCAGGCTGCCATTGGCCTGATGCGGAAACAGCATCTGGGAAAGGCCGGTCATGCCGAGCGGATAGGCAAGCCCGGTGAGAAGCGTCATCACGACGATCATCAGGATAGCGGGTCTGATTTGTCTGAGCATGGGAACCTCACGCGAGTCCGGTGGCGGTGACGATGATGTCCACCAGCTTGATGCCGATGAACGGGACGACGATGCCGCCGACGCCATAGATGAGCAGGTTGCGGCGCAGAATCTGCGCAGCGCCGACCGGCTTGTAGGTCACGCCTTTCAAGGCCAGCGGAATGAGCGCCACGATGATGAGCGCGTTGAAAATGATCGCGGACAGGATCGCGCTCTGCGGTGAGTGCAGGCCCATGACGTTCAGTGCCTGAAGCTGCGGATACAGCACGACAAACATCGCGGGAATGATCGCGAAATATTTGGCGACATCGTTTGCAATGGAAAACGTCGTCAGCGCGCCACGCGTCATCAGCAGCTGCTTGCCGATCTCCACGATCTCGATGAGCTTGGTCGGGTCGCTGTCGAGATCGACCATGTTGCCGGCCTCGCGCGCCGCCATCGTGCCTGTATTCATCGCGACGCCGACATCGGCCTGGGCGAGCGCGGGCGCATCGTTGGTGCCGTCGCCGCACATCGCGACCAGTTTGCCTTTCGCCTGCTCGTCGCGGATGAGCTTGAGCTTGGTTTCCGGCGTCGCCTGCGCCAGGAAATCGTCCACGCCCGACTCGGCCGCTATGGCGGCGGCGGTCAGTGGATTGTCGCCGGTGATCATCACCGTGCGGATGCCCATTCGGCGCAGCGCCGAGAAACGCTCGCGAATGCCGCCTTTCACGATGTCTTTCAGGCGAATGACGCCCAGCAGCCTGTGATCTTTCGCAACAGCCAGTGGCGTGCCGCCCGACTTCGCGATGCTGTCCGAGATCAGCGTGAGCGCCTGCGCGTCGTTGGCGCTCGCATTGGCCCAGGCGAGCACGGCATCGACCGCGCCTTTCCGGATCGACGCGCCGCCGGCATCCACACCGCTGATGCGGGTTTGCGCCGTGAAGGGAATGAACTGTGCGTCGCCCGAAGCAGCAGTGCGCACGCCGTATCTGTCTTTCGCCAGCGCGACGATGGAGCGGCCCTCCGGCGTTTCGTCCGACAGTGAAGCGAGTTGTGCCGCGTCGGCCAGATCGGATTCGGTCACGCCCGGCAATACCAGGAACTCGGTGGCCTGGCGATTGCCGAGCGTGATCGTGCCAGTCTTGTCGAGCAGCAACGTGTCAACGTCGCCCGCAGCTTCCACTGCGCGGCCCGACATGGCGAGAACGTTAAAGCGCACCAGCCGGTCCATGCCGGCGATGCCGATCGCGCTGAGCAACGCGCCGATGGTTGTGGGAATGAGCGTGACGAACAGCGCGACCAGGACCAGCACGCTGATCCGTCCACCGGCGTAGGCCGCGAAGCTAGGGATACTCGCCACCGCGAACACGAAGATCAGCGTCATGCCGGCGAGCAGGATGTTGAGCGCGATCTCGTTGGGCGTCTTCTGGCGTTCCGCGCCTTCGACCAGCGCGATCATGCGGTCGAGGAACGTGTGGCCCTGCGCGGCGGTGATGCGCACCTTGATCCAGTCGGAGATCACAGTCGTGCCGCCGGTCACGGCCGAACGGTCGCCGCCGGATTCGCGGATGACCGGCGCGGATTCGCCCGTGATCGCGGCTTCGTTCACCGAGGCCACGCCTTCGATCACATCGCCGTCGCTGGGGATGATGTCTCCTGCTTCGACCAGCACGACATCGCCCTGCTTGAGCGCGGTCGCGGCGACGACCGTGCCGTTCACGAGTTTGGCCATCGTGTCGGTCTTGGTCTTGCGCAGCGAGTCCGCCTGCGCCTTGCCGCGGCCCTCGGCGACGGCTTCCGCGAAATTCGCGAACACGACCGTGAACCAGAGCCAGAGATTGATCTGAAATGCGAAGCCCAACCCTGTGCCGCCCGTGACGAGATCGCGCAGGAAAAGCACAGTGGTCAATGACGCGACGATCTCCACCACGAACATGACCGGATTGCCGATCATGTGACGCGGATGGAGTTTCCTGAACGCACCCCAGATCGCCGGAACGAGAATCGCGGGGTCGGTCATCGTCGCTGATGTGCGCTTGCGCGAAGAATCCGCAACGATAGTGTTCTGCACGGACGTGTCCATGACGGTGGCTTTCAGTAGAGCGTGTGGGACAGCATCGCGAGATGCTCGACCACGGGGCCGAGCGCGAGCGCCGGGAAATAGGTCAGACCGCCGACGATCAGGATAACGCCGACGACGAGGCCGACGAACAACCCGCCATCGGTTGGGAATGTGCCGCCGGACGGCGGAACGATCTTCTTCGCGGCAAGGGAACCCGCGACCGCCAGCATCGGAACGATCATCAGGAAGCGACCGATCAGCATCGCGAACGCCAGTGTGACATTATAGAAGAGCGTGTTGGCGCTGATGCCCGCGAACGCGCTGCCGTTGTTGCCGGTCGCGGACGTGTAGGCATACAGGATCTCGCTATAGCCATGCGGGCCGGCGTTGGCGGGGCCTGCAAGGCCAGCAGGCAACACGGTCGCGACCGCCGCAAAGCCCAGGATCGAGAGTGGCAGGATCAGGATCGCGAGCATCGCCATCTTCACCTCGCGCGACTCGATCTTCTTGCCGAGATATTCCGGCGTGCGCCCGACCATCAGGCCAGCGACGAACACGGAAATGATGGCGAACAGCAGCATCCCGTAAAGACCCGATCCGACGCCGCCGAAGATGATCTCGCCGAGCTGGATATTCAGCATCGGGATCAGGCCGCCGAGCGGCATCAGGCTGTCGTGCATGGTGTTGACGGCGCCGCAGGACGCATCGGTGGTGATCGTGGTGAACAGCGCGGAGTTCGCGATACCGAAGCGGACCTCTTTGCCTTCCATGTTGCCGCCGGTCTGGAGCGCGTTTGCGGTCTGGTCGATATGCAGCGGTGTGAAGGCCGGGTTGCCTGGCGCCTCGGCCCAATAGACGACCGCAGTGCCCGCAATGAAGAGCACCGCCATCACCCAGAACACAGCCCAGCCCTGCTTCTGATCGCCGACCATGCGGCCGAACACATTCGTCAGCGCCGCGCCGAGCGAAAAAATGAGCAATATCTGGACGAAATTGGTGATCGCATTCGGATTCTCGAACGGATGCGCGGAATTGGCGTTGTAGAAACCGCCGCCATTCGTGCCCAGCATCTTGATGACTTCCTGAGAAGCCACAGGGCCCATGCCGATCGTCTGTTTCGCGCCCTCAAGCGTGTGCGCGTCGACATAGGCGCTTAAATTCTGCGGCATTCCCTGCCACACGAAGAACAGGCCCACGACGATGGAGATGGGCAGCAGCACATAGAGCGTGCAGCGCGTGAGATCGACCCAGAAATTGCCAATCGTCTGCGCCGAGCGGCGCGCGAAGCCGCGGATCAGCGCAACCGCGAGCGCAATGCCGGTGGCGGCGGAAACGAAGTTGTGCATCGTCAGCCCCGCCATCTGCACCAGATAGCTCATCGTCGTCTCCGGCACATACGACTGCCAGTTGGTGTTGGACACGAAGCTCATCGCGGTGTTGAAGGCGAGGTGCTCGCCGACTGCGGGGAAGTGCTGCGGATTGAACGGCAGGACGCCCTGTAACCGCATCAGCATGTAAAGCGAAACGAAGCCCGCCAGGCTGAACAGCAGCATGGCCACGCCATAGCCGATCCAGCTTTGCTCTTCGTCTTCGCGCACGCCGCAGATTGCATATGTGGCGCGTTCCAAGGGGCGCAGGAGGAAGAACAAGAATGTCCGCTTTCCCTCGAACACGTCGGTCATATAGCGGCCAAGCGGCTTCACCGTCAGCAGCAGAACGCCGAAATAAAGCGCGATCTGGATCCAGCCGTTCAGGGTCATACTCAGAACCTTTCCGGACGGATGAGCGCGAAGACGAGATAGGCGAAGATTCCAACGGTCACGAGCGCGCCGAGGACATAGTCGAGGATCATGGCGTGTTCCTCAGAGCCTGTCGCATGCGTATTGATACGCGATGGCGACGAAGAAGAAGGCGAAGCCGGAAACGATCAGAACAGCGTCGAGCATCAGAGCAGGACTCCCGTCTCGAGGAACACGCTCGCCTGCGTGCTGCGGTCTAATGTGGGGCCGTACGCGAAGCCGGGCGTCGTATCGCTGGCGCCGACATAGGAGCCCTCAAGCCGCGCAAAGAAGATCTTGTACTGGTAAGTGGGCGTCAGCGTGATCGACCACGCCTTGCTGCCGGGGCCCGCGATGGCCATGTTCACCGAGTCCTGCGCGGCGCTTCCCGTCGATCCGACATATTCCGCGCGGGCGGCGAGCTTCCAGTGATCGTCGAACGCATAATTGACCAGCAGCGCGCCGCCCACGGAATCGGCGCCTTTGAGTGCACCGTGAAACGGATCGGCGGATGCTGTGTTGTATTGAAGATAGGGATTGATCGTCCACGGACCCGAGGTGTGGGTGTAGGAGAGATTGAAAATACTCCCGTTGTTCAGAATTGGTGTCGCGAACGGCAGCGTGTCCGGGTTGCGGCCGAGATTGCCACTCGCGACGACGGCAATCGTGTCAGCACCGCCGTTGAAACCATAGGACGCGAGCCCGGAAATCCAGTTCCAGCTGTGCGAATAGAAGCCGTCATTCAGCGAAACCGACAGCGAGAACGGCCCGCTTGCGTAATTCGCCTGAACACCGTCGCTGACCGTCGGCGTCTGATTCCACAGCAGGCCGCGCTGGATGTTGAGATTCTCGAAGCTGAAGTCGTATTCGCCGCCGATGAGCGTGGTGAGCTTGCCCGCCTGGATCGAGAAATTGTCGGTCGGCGCGATCTTGGCATAGGCCACCGGCACATCGCCGTAGAGCAACGCCGGCGCCAGCGAAGACTTTATATATCCGGTGCCGAGCGACGGCAGCGAATAGGCACCAGCCTGCACATAGAACTGCCACCAGCCGTCGGTCTTTTCGATCCACACCTGTCCATTGTCCAGATCGATCTGCGAATGTTCGCCGAAATTCGGGTTGTCCTGATAATAGGCAAGCCCGCTCACCGCGCCGCCGACGTACCACTTGCCGGCCCAATCGAGATCGACACTATAAGGATTGGCATCGGCGGAGAGCGATGCGCTCATCGACGGCATCGACAAAGGATCGGCAGTTGCCGGCCCGGAGGCCGCAAAAACCACGGAGACCGTACATCCGGAAAGTAGAGCGGCGCGAAGAGACCGCGAAACAGAACGCGTCATGATTTTCACCAGCGTGGATAGGGCGGGAACGCGAAGGTCAGACCGGCGGTACTGCGCCGACGAACAGCGAGATGGCGACGGCGATCGCGGCCACGGTGCCCAGGACCAGCACCATTTCGAAGAGCACGCGCTTCTCGCCGTTGGCGGGATCGACCGTTTGGGGCGTGCCGGCAATCCAGAGCCCGCTGGACACTTCCGGCCAGAAGCTGAACTCCTCCTTGTGCGCCGCGCCGGGTGTGCTCTCGCGCATCTGGCGTTCAAGTGCGGATTCGAAACTGATGACGTCTGCCATGGTCTTCGCTTTCACAAGCAGCAGGGGATTTCGCTGCATCTGCGAAGGAGACATAGGAAAAGCGGCCGTTAGAATTCCATGCGGAACTCGCGAGCGGAAAATAAGAATTTCATATGGAAATAAAGGGCCGGAATATGCGCTCGCGTTTCCGTCAGAACACGCCCGGGGACAGCTTTCCGAGGCTCGCGCTCACCGCGACGGCAATGCCTCCCAGAGCAATGGCAACGCCGTAGGGGATACCTTCCCCCTTCTTCCCTTTGCCGCGCATATGGAAAATTGCGAGCGCGCGCACCGGATTCAAAATCAAGGTGATGATCGCAAGCACACCGCCCGCGAGCGCCGTGATCACTGCGAGGTACGCCAGAAATTGCAGGCCGACGAACAAGGCAACCGCGGAAAACAGCTTTGAATCGCCGGCGCCGACGATGCCGAACGCGTACAGACCGAGTGTCACCGCCAGCGCAACGGCGCCGCCTTCAATTGCAGAAAGAAAAGATGCGGCGGGTCCAAAAAACGCCGAACCGATGGCCAGCGCCATAACCGCCAAAACCGTCCAATTGGGAATCCGTCGCGTGCGGATATCGCTGACCGCCGCCGTCAGCAGCAGCAGGCAGAACAGGGCGACCAAGCCGTAGCGGATGATGTCACCGATGTGTGCCGGCATCGCCTGCTACGGGATCGGTGCGGTTCTGCGCCATGAGATTATGGACGATGTTCAGATTGCCTTCCGCACGCGCGTAATAATCGCTCTTTGTCTTGATCGCCTGGGCGAAGAGCTTCTCCGCTTCCGGAAGATCGCCACGCAGCATCGCCGCGACTCCGGCATTGTTCAGAAGGACGGCCTGCTCGGATTCTGCACCGCTGCCGGCGACAGCACGGTCGTAGTCGCCCTTCATCGCCAGGACCAGGCGGAGGTTGGTGCGCGCCGAGGAAAGGTCGGGCTTGATTTTGAGCGCGGCGACGAAATCCGCTTCGGCTTCGTCAAGTCGCTTCTGCAGGAAGCGCGAGAAGCCTCGATTGTTGAGGACGATCGCCGACGAAGGGGATCCCGCGAGGGCATGGTTATAGGCTTCTTCCGCTTTGGCCCAATCGCGGCGCTTGTCGTACTCGCTTCCCAGCACGTTCCAGGCCTGCCACGCACCCGGGTCGCGCGTTACCGCTTCCTCGAGAAGCCCTAACGCCTCGGTGGATAGTCCAAGCGCGGAAAGCGCGATGCCTTCTCCCTGGAGAGCCTGCGAACGGACGGCCGGGTCGGTATCGACGCTGCGGAAGCTGGCAAGAGCCTGCTTTGTCTGCCCGCGAACGAGCTGCAGCTCGCCGCCAAGGACAATGAGACGCGGATCCTTGGTGCCGGACGAGAGCGCCTGATCGAGCAGAGCACCGGCATCGACATAGCGCTGTTCGGCAAGCGCGGTTTGAATGTCCTTGACAACAAAGTCTTCGCTCGAAGACGACCGCACCGCGGCAGACGCGTCCAGATCTTTGTCCGCGGCAAATGCCGGGGCATTCAACGACGACGCCAGCAGGAACGCCGAGACAAGCGATCGAATGGACACGTTCATCTCTCCTCCGAAGCCGTCGGCGCCGTGCTCACTTCGGCGAGCACGGCTCTATGCGTACCCATGCGATTCAAAGCATCCGCTCCGAGCACCAGCACGACACCGCGGCAATTGTCGTTGCAAACCTTGAGCTGCACGGGAAACGTCAGCGTATGGACGAGGCTCTTGGCGGCATACATGCTGGAAGGCGCATATTGGACCGTTGTGAAGGCCTGGGGAGAGAGCGCTTTCGCGTTGGCTTTCCATACAGCCCAGCCGCGGCGGACAAGTGTGCGGCGCACACGTCGTGCAGCGACGACACCTTGTGTTCCGTCGACGATCGCGACGCCGCTCCAGGCGCGCGCGGATGCCGGAACCGGATCTGTTGCGGGTTGTTCCGCCGCGATCTGTGAAACCAGGGCCGGCGATGACACAGCGTTCGTGTCATGAGGTTTGTCTTGCGCACTCACCGGAGCCGGTGTTGGCGTTTTTGCTTCTGCGACTGCCACAGAAGGCAAAGGCGTCGTGAGATTCATCCCCCTCTGCAGGCGTGCCGAATACGCAATGTTGTTTTCGACAATTCTGGAATCCGGAGAGAGGGCTTTCGCTTCGGCATAATAGCGGGCGCTCAGGTCGAACCGTCCGAGCTTGTCGTAAACGACGCCAAGTGCGTTGAACACCCGCACATCCTTGGGAGACCGCGACCGGGCGACCTGAAGATAATCCAGGGCCCGTGCGTAGTCGCGATTTGTGATGTCGCGCACGGCATCCTGATAGACCCCTTCATCGGACAACAGCGACAGCGCCGAAGCCGGAGGAGCGACAGGCTTGATTTCAGGCGCCGACGGCATGCCGGGAAGCAGGGAGCACCCCGTCGTGCTCAGAGCGACTGCCACGCAACCAAATCCGCCCAGGGCACTAGAGAAGAACGACCTCATCAGGGGGCTCCATGGGTGGCAAGAGCGGGAAGAAGCGTTCGCATGACGTCGATAACCGCGGGCAGCAGCAGGGCCGTGAGGATCACCGGCAGAATACATCCCACCAATGGGATTGTCATAAGAACAGGGATCCGCAGGGCCTTTTCCTCCGCCCGAATGAGACGTGTTTCGCGCATTTCAACCGAATAGGTGCGCAGCGATTGCGCTATGCTGGTTCCCAGACCTTCCGTTTGGATAACGAGATTTACGAACGACCTGATACCGGCCACGTTCGTGCGTTCTGCCATGGCGCGGAGCGCTTCCGATCTCATCCGTCCCGCGCTCAACTCTTCGGAGACACGCCCGAATTCGTGCGAAATGCGCGGATGGCTGACGCGGACTTCCCGGCCGACACGCACAAAGGCGGCTTCAAGGCTCAAGCCCGCTTCGACGCAGACCACCAGGAGGTCCAGCGCATCGGGAAATTCGTACTCGATCTCCGTGCTGCGGGATTTGGCGCGGCGCTCTATGAAGCTCTTTGGGGCCAACAAGCCGACGCAACAAAGTACAAGCGGCCACACCAATTGCCAAAACCCGGACAACGGCTTGGAAAAAAGCGGTTCTGTGAACAGGAAGACCACCGGCAGACCGACGGCGAGAAGGAAGCGGGCGATCACAAACCAGATCGGAGCCGACGGACTTTCGAATCCGGCGAGTGCAAGTTCGCGCCGCAGCTTTTCGCGCTCGGCGCTGTTGCTGATCGATGTCGACGATTGCACCCAGCGCAGAAATTTGTTCGTGATATCACCGGCGGCGAACAGACTTGCTGCAGTCCCCGGCCTGGAAACCCGCTCCTCGGCCATGCGACGGCGCAATGTCCAAACCACGCCCAACGTGCCGGCGACCGCAAGGGTGGTTGAGAATACCGTTCCGAATGTCAGCGCTTCGATCAGGATTTTCAGGATATCGCTCATCGCCTGGCCTTAGTACCTGATGTTGATGATGCGATTGATCATGATCCAGCCCAGTCCGTATATGAGACAAACGACGGCAACCGCCGGCCAGAAGATCGGATCGGAAAATTTCGAGGTGTAGTAGGAGGGATGAAGAACTAAGAGACCGACGACGAGAAACACCGGAAGCGCGCTGAGAACATAGGCAGAAGCGCGCCCCTCGCTCGCAAGCGCGTGAACGCGCTTGGCGAGCGTGATGCGCCCCCGGATGACCTTGGCCAGACCCGACAGAATTTCGACCAGATTGCCGCCCGTTTCGAACTGAACGCCGACACTGACGGCGAAGAAATGCGCGTCGGCAGACCCCGTGCGTTTGGCAAAATTGCTCAGCGCGTCCTTGATTTCCACGCCATAGGTGATTTCATCGACGATCAGTCCGAACTCCGTGCCGATCGGATCGTCCATTTCCGACGCCGCCAATTTTATCGCAGAGACGACAGGGTGGCCTGCGCGCACGGCGCGATTGACGATGTCCAGGGCGAGCGGGATTTGCTCGGTGAGAATGGCAAGACGCGCGGAGCGTTTAAGACCGATCCACGCCCAAACCGCCAGAGGTATGAGAACGCTGCACGCGACCAGCAAAGCGATATCGTCCAACGTCGATCCGAAAGTGGTGCGAGCGTTGAGCAGAAAGATGCCGGATACGCTGGCGCCGAGAACGGCCATCAGGACGGCGCTGACAAGATAGGTCGGAGAAACCGACAGTCCGGCCTGACGACAATACGTCCAGATCTTGTCGTGAAGCTCCGCGATGGTTCTGTTCGACTCGGAGATCGGTTCGGGCTTGCGAACCAAAGCCGCGTAGACCTCGTCCGGCCTCAGACCGGAATCGAGCATTGTCATGCGCCTGTTGATGCGCTCCGTTTTGTCGCGCGCGGCAAATAGCATATTCGAGAGAGACTGGACCGCGAGAATCACAATCGCGAAGACAAATACGCAGATCAGCGGGACGATGGCGTAGTTCACGGCCGGCCGCCTTTGCGTCCTGACGGGAAAGCGATCGACGGCGTCTTGATGCCCCGCGCGCTCAGCAGTTCCATGAGCTTCGGGCGGATGCCGGTGGTCTGGAACTCGCCGGTGATGAAGCCGTCGGCATCATGACCGGTGCGTACGAAGCGGAAAATCTCCTGCATGGAGATGACGTCCTGTTCCATGCCGACGATTTCCGAAATCGACACCAGGCGCCTGCGTCCGTCCTCCATGCGCTCGACCTGAACCACCACGTTGATCGCGGAGGCGATCTGCTGGCGAATCGAGCGCGTGGAAATATCCAGACCGGCCATGCCGATCATCTGTTCCACGCGCAGCAGAGAATCGCGCGGCGTGTTCGCATGGACCGTCGTCATGGAGCCATCGTGACCGGTATTCATGGCTTGAAGCATGTCGAATGCTTCGCCGGCGCGTACCTCGCCCACCACGATACGATCCGGCCGCATACGCAAGGCATTGCGCACCAGATCGCGCTGCGAAACCTCGCCACGGCTTTCGATGTTCGGCGGCCGCGTCTCGAGCCGGCAGACATGCGGCTGCTGTAGCTGAAGTTCCGCCGAATCCTCGATCGTGACGATACGTTCCTGATGGGTGATATAGGCCGACATGGCGTTGAGGAGCGTCGTCTTGCCCGACCCGGTGCCGCCGGAGATCACGACATTGCGCCGCGCTTTCACGATGAGGCGAAGAAGCTCGGCCATCTCGGCATTGATGGTCCCAAGCTCGATCAGACGCTCCATGTGGATCGGCGTCTTGGCGAATTTGCGGATGGACACAAGCGGCCCATCGACCGCCAACGGCGGAATGATCGCGTTCACGCGACTGCCGTCGGCGAGACGCGCATCGACCATCGGCTGCGACTCGTCGATCCTACGCCCCACGGCAGACACGATCTTGTTGATGATGCGCAGGAGATGGCGCGAGTCCTGGAATTGGACATCCGTCTTCTCAAGGCGGCCCCTGCGCTCCACATAGACCGAGGCATGCGTATTGATCAGAACGTCGCTGACCGCCTCGTCCTTGAGCAGCGGTTCGAGCGGTCCAAGACCGAGAATCTCGTCCAGCACGTCCTCGATGAGCTGTGAGGTTTGGCCGGGCGTCAGAAGACGTTTTTCCTGCGCCAGGAGCTGTCCGACCACGCCGCGGATCTCATTGCGCAACGTATCGCGCGGCGTCTTGTCGAGAAGGCTGAGATTGAGCATTCCGAGAAGACGCTGATGAATTCGCAGTTTTAGAGCGGTCGCGCCTTCGATCGCGATGCGGTTGGCCTGACCGGCACTTGGTTGGGATTCGTTGTCCTGGAACAGCATGGTGCGCTACCGTTTCTTGGCGGCGGGCGCCGACACGTCGGCCGTGAAAACATCCGCAAGCTGCTGCAAAGCTTTTTCGATCTTGGTGCCGCGGCTGACCGACGATATCTGCAGGCCCTGATTGATCGCGGAGCGCATGGTCTTGCGATCCTCCGGGATCACGACATCGAATGCGCGCCCGATGGCGCGTTCGGCAGACTTGCGCGATATCGAAGCATCCTGCTCCGAAGAGAAATCGTTGCACACGAGCGTCAGCGGCCGATCGCCCAGCCTTTGCAATGCGAGCGCGTTGATCTGCCGCCGGACCAGATGAATATGGGCGACGGACAGCTGCGTGATCAGGACGATGCGATCCGAAAGTTCGAGCGCCCGGTTCGTCCAGGATGTCCAGACCGGCGGAAGATCCACGATTGTCAGCGCAAAATCCCGCCTCAGTCCGCTGATCAACCCGTCGATCTGAAGCGGCGACAGGGAATCGAGCGCCGTCAGATCGCGCGGTGCCGCCAGCAGACGCGCGCCGGATTTGTGCATCGCCAGAACCGTCGAAAACTGCGTTTCATCCAGGGCCAGTCCCGATGCGAGGCAGTCCCCGATCGTCAGGGAATCCGCGAGATCCAGATACAGGCTGGCGTTTCCGAGCTGCAGGTCGAAGTCGGCGAAACAGACCTGGTTGCGGCCACCCTGCTGCGCGGCGAGCATGGTTGCGAGCTGCACGCCGAGTGCGGTCGCGCCCACGCCACCGCCGGCCTTCAGCAGGGAGACAACCTGATTGCCGCGTCCCGGCGCTCCGGCCGCATCCGCGACCACGTTCTGCAGCAGACGTTCAAGAGAGATCGCGAGCGCCGGCTCGCTTACGGGCGCCGGCAGAACATCGGCAACACCCTCGCGCGCGAGCAGCCGCGAGGTCGCGACATCCGCGTTGCGCAGGACGGCGACGAGCTGCGTGTCCCCCACCCCCTTTTGAAGACGGCGTATCGCCTCTTCGATCTCGGACGAAACATTGGCATCGAGGGAGACGATAAGAATGTCGAAATGAAGAGACGAAGGCTCAGGCCAGCCGCTTCCCGCCGACTGAAAGACGACATGCGGAAACTGGGCGGCAATCGCGTTGACGGCCTCGACATCGCCGATGGTGCCTTCCACGAAACCGACGCGCCGGATGGCGGCGATGGCGCGGGCCGGCTCTGCAACCGGCGCCGCTTTGAAGAAGCGGGAAAGTTCCATCACGTGCGAGGCTCCAATACCATTATGGCGATGTCGAGTTCGAACTCGACGAACCGCCGGAGGATTGTGAACTGCCGATCGTTCCGCTGGAGGCCGAAAGCGTGGTCGGCTCGATGACCTTATCTTCCTGATAGCGCTTCTGGGCCAGGCCGACGCGCGCGCCGTCCGAACCGGGCGCCGGAACGCCTTTGTACCGCGCGTCGGGATCGGCGACCTGCGCGGCGACATCCTGCTTCACCGACACGCCGAAATCGGACGCGATGTTCGGCCTGCTTTCCGTGCACCCGGCAAGCACCGGCAGTACCGCGAGCGATGTCGCGAACAGAACTGGTTTCAACATTCCCAATGGCATTTCGCTCTCCGTCAATAAAGGACGTGTCCGTAGGGCCCGTCCACGCCCGCCTTGCTCGGATCCGTCGACATCAAGGCGCGGTCGGCCGGCGAGACATTGCTTTTCTCACCCGTCTGATTTCCGAAAAGGAACAGTTCGAAATCCGACGGCGGAACGAAGTCGTCGGCCGGCGTTGCGATAGTGCCCTTGCGCGGAACCGCGAGGTGCGGCGTCACGACAACCACCAGTTCCGTTTGATCCTGCTGATAGCCGGTGGAACGAAACAGTGGCCCAAGGATCGGCAGATCGCCGAGGAAGGGATATTGACGGATGTCGTCCTGATAATTGTCCTGCATCAGGCCGGCGATCGTGAAGGACTCACCGTCGCGAAGCTCCACGGTCGTGTGCACGCGCCGCACCTTGATGCCCGGCACGCTGATGCTGCCCAGCGTCACCGATGTTGTGGGATCGATGCTGGAGACTTCGGGATTGACGACCATGTTGATCAGCCCGTCGCTTAGGATCGTGGGCGTAAAGGCCAGCGACACGCCGAACTGCTTGAATTCGACGGTGATGGTGGGAAGCGTTCCCAAACCGGCGGACGTTTGAGAAACCGGGATCGGAAATTCGCCGCCCGCGAGGAAGTTCGCTGTCTCGCCCGATGTCGTAACCAGAGTCGGTTCGGCGAGCGTCTTGACCAGCCCCTTTGTCTCCAGAGCGTCGAACAGAACGGTCAGGTCGCCGCCTCCAACCTTGAACATGGTTGAGATCGTGCCGAACGTCTGCAGCGCGGTCTGCCCGGCATTCACGAGCGTATCGCCCGTAGTCCCCGACACGCTCGGATTTGTGGTCGTGGGCGTCTGCTGGACGTTGAGGCGCAGATCCTTGGCCGCCGACCGGTCCATTTCCACCAAGCGCACCGACAGCATGACCTGCTGCGTGCCCTCGACGGACAGCATGTTCACGACCTTGCCGGGCGAATACGTCTCGGCGAGAGTCAGGACACGCTGAAGAACCGCCGGGCTGCTGACCGTGCCGTAAAGAACGGTCGACTGGTTGGCAGGCTTCACGGATACCTTCGTTTCGTTGGGAAGGATCTCGTGCAGGCGCGACTTGAAGCTGTCGATGTCGGAGGACACCTGGACGTTGACACTCAGCAGCAGCTGCCTGCCGGGCCCATAGGCCGTCAAAGCCGTGGCGCCAACCCCTTTGCCTACCACGTAGACTGAATGCTGATTGATCGGCGCGATATCGGCGATCTTGGGATCCGCAATCCGGATGTCGCTGTACGGCCCGGGAATCTGGACAATCGTCGACTTCCCAACGCCGACCACGACCTCGGCGCCGAGCCCCCCGCCTGTCGGCATTGGAACCGGCGGCGGCAATTTCGATCTGGCTGAGGCATCGCCGGTCACGGCGAATGTCAGGGCCACGCATAACGCGAATGCGGTCGGCGTGGCGCGAAGGCGCTGAAGATTCACGGCTGAACATTCCCTTCTGATGCGGACGCTGGCGCCGATGTCGGTCGCGTTGTTTGTCCCAGGACATATTTGGATACGGTGACGCCGCGCATGACATGCACTTGCGGGCCCCCGTCGCCATGCGCGCGTACCGCGTGCTTGGCCGCGGGATGCACAAGATCGGCTTCGGTTGTCACAAGCCGGTCCGCTGCCGCGTCGTCGTTCACAAAGCGCAGGGCGAGCGTGATGGTCCCGATCGATTGTCCCAGAGAGATCGTCTGTGCCTGATCGGGACTCACCTCGACCGTGACGGCCTTGGCGACCACGGGCGTGTTGGTTTCCGGATTGGCGGTCTGGTCGACGCCGAGCACGAGTGCGTTCTCCGCCAGCACCTGGGTGATGGAATGCTGTTTGTCTCCTGTCCCAGTCTGGTGCGTCAAAATCACATCGACGTGGTCGCCTGGCAGGACAAATCCGCCAACGCCGGCGACTTCGTTGGAGCGCACGCTGACGGCGCGCATCCCGGCGTGCAGGGCGCCGGCGAGATTGAGGCGCCCATTCGGCTCACTCACTTCGCTGCTCAGGATCGCTTCGTCAGCCACAAAGGAACGCAGGGCCAGCCTCTTGCCGTTCTCTCCTGTCAATTCCGCGATATTCTGATAGCTGTTGGCCGGAACGCTTCCCGCCGGAAAGTTCGCGACCTTCATCATCGTCGCGTCGAGAGCCGAGCCGCGCGCGATAGGCTGGGCGGCCACGACTACCTGGACCGAAGATCCAGAGGTACTATTCGAAGCGGCCGTTGAAACTGAAGGGCGCTGTTGCGTGCTCTCCAGATAGTTGCGCACCATCACCACAGAGAGAATGCCGACAAGGATCGCCACAACGACGCTGACGATGTTACGAATTGGCACGTTCGCCCCCCACTTTTTCAGACCTGACGCAATCACAGCAAAGACCGTGCCCGAGCGCGGACCGGGCGTTTGCGAACCCCGCGCAAACGCGAAACACTATTCGGACGGAATCACGCTGCCGTCAGAAGGGATCTGGCGGCGCCATCCCAGCGCCGCCAAATCGCATTTCAGCTTTGCAAAAAATGTAGCCTACGGCGTTCAAGCCATCGGCTGATCGGCATTTAGGAAGCAGTCATTTTGTTTGCTGCGTTCGTAAGCGCAGTAGAGATCGAGGTGCCGAGCAGGCTCGCTGCACCAACGATCGCGAGGCCAATCAGCGCGATGATGAGTGCGTATTCAGCCGCGGAAGCACCCGATTCGTCATTCAAGAAGTTAGTAATGCTACGCATTTTCATTCTCCGTCTTTGAGACACACCACTGTGGGAGCCGTGCCCCAGCCCCCATCGACGGAGTTGCGCACGACCATCTTTATGTGCGGGGATTAAATCCACTCACGGTTGGGAAGCTAACGAATCATTAGCAGCGTGTCTACGCGAGACACACTTTTAACCCTACCCGTTAAGAGTATCTTCATAGAACTCTAGGTGGTTGCAATGGAACCTGTCAAATCCTAATAAAATAGTGGATAAAGGCTTCTCTTAGGGGCCGAGTGCGTTGGAATGGGGCTAGGGATTATCGAAATGCGAAAAAGGCCTGAGTCGGCTGGCCTTGGCTTGCTGTCCGTTCCGCACCTGTTTTCCTTTGCGCGAAGCGAAACGGGGGCTTCTGCCGTCGAGTTCGTTCTGGTCCTGCCTATCATGATGCTGGCGCTGTTCGCGATCATCAAGTTCGGCATCGTCCTCAACAACAAGGTCGAACTGACAGGCGCGGCGCAGGCGGGCGCGCGCGTACTGGCCATCGGCCGTTCCAGCCCGACGCCTTATACCGACGGAACCACCGCGTTCTATAACGCCGCACCCAATCTCGACAAAAGCAGCACCACGGTCACTTTCCTCGTCAACAACCTCACCTGCAATAGCGACCAGAGCTGCCAGACGGCGTTGGCCACCGGAACGGGCCAGCCCGCAAGCGTATCGGCGAGCTATCCCTGCGATCTCTCGATCATGGGAATCGAGTTCGCCCCGAATTGCTCACTCTCCACCCAGACCGCGGAGCGGATCGAATGACAAAACCGATTTTCCGGATGATGGCGGCGGCGAAAAAGTATTTTACCGACCAGCGCGGCGTATCCGCGGTTATCATGGCGCTTTCCATCGTCCCGATCGCGGGATTGATGGGCTTGGCGATCGATATCAGCCACGTCGTCCTCGTGAAACAGGAGCTTCAGGCGTCAACGGATGCCGCCGCCCTGGCGGGCGCCGATCAGATCAACGACGGCGGCGACGCGATTGGAACTGCGAATAGCTACAGCGGTGTGGGGAGCGGCAAGAATCCAGTCCCCGCGCAGACCGTTTCCATGGTGAGCGGATATCCGCAGCTGCAAGACTTCAAATCGACTGGCGCGCCCTGTGTCGTCATCGGAGGAAACTGCGTCAACGGAATTGTGGTCAAACAGCAGACCACCGTGAACATGTTCTTTGCCCAGGTCATGGGGATCCAGCCTGTCACGGTGACGACGACATCCGTCGCGGGGGCGTCCGGCGGCAAACCTATTCCTCTGAACGTGATGCTTGTCCTCGATACGACGGCATCGATGAACACTGCCGATGCGAACTGCTCCGTTGCGGGGGCCACGCGTCTGGCGTGCGCGCTTGCCGGGGCGCGCGTGCTTCTGAACGAGTTTTCACCGTCGATCGACCAAGTCGGCCTGACCGTGTTCCCCGGCGTGCAAAAGGGTACGGAATCGAAGGACTATGATTGCAGCTCAAGCACGCCGACCATCGTTGCGTACAATAACAAGAATCTGAACTACCTCATCGTTCCCGGTTCCATGGACTACAAGCTCAACGACAATTCGAAGACCCTGAGCACATCGTCCAATATCGTCAAAGCGGTGCAGGGCAATTCCAGCTGTTCGCAGGGACTGAGCGCCGTGGGTGGCGTGGGCACATTCTACGCCGACGCGATCAACCAAGCGCAGGTCCAGCTCGCCGCAACGCACCAGACCGGAATGCAGAACGTCATCATCTTCCTGAGCGACGGCGATGCGAATGCGAAATCGGGGAACATGCCGCTGGGCGAAGCGAGCAACCAGTGTCATGAGGCAATCACAGCGGCCGCCAATGCCGCTGCGGCGGGTACGTGGGTTTATTCGATCGCCTATGGCTCCCCGACCCAGCAGACGCCGGCAAGCTGCAGCACGGATACGAGCAAGGGCAGCGCGATCTCTGCGTGCAGCACCATGCAGAAAATCGCGTCGGATCCGCAGAAATTCTATTCCGACAACACCAGCGCTCTGAGTTCCTGCACGGCGGCTGCGAATTCGATCAACGATCTCGTCTCGATCTTCACGCATATCGCACAGACGCTGCTTGCGCCCCGGCTGCTTCCCGACAACACGACGTGACGCCGGCCGGACCTGTCGCCCGTTTACGGAAAATTCAGACTCTGCCGCCCTGCGCGGCTGGCGATCTGCCGGTTTGTTAGCCGCGCATAAATCTTGCCGTGCAAACTTGGTTTCATGCGCAAACCCGCGGGAACCGGCATCGTACAGGTGGCGTCGCTGACCAAGCGATACCGGAACGGCGGCGGCGTATCGGATATTTCGCTTTCGGTTCCCGCCGGCTCGATCACGGGCTTCGTCGGGGTCAATGGCGCGGGCAAGAGCACGACATTGCGGTGCATAGTCGGGCTGCTCCAGCCCGATGCAGGACGCATCGCGCTGTTCGGCGGCCCCGCATCCGCGGAAGCACGCAGACGCATCGGATTTCTTCCCGAAGAACGCGGGTTGTTTTCCAGCGAGCGGGCGCGGGACGCCATCGCCTTCCATGGCCGGTTGAAAGGCATGACGAAACGCGGGGCTTTCGCGTCGGCCGACGCCCTCCTCGAACGTATTGGCCTGGGCGCGCAAGGAAGGGCGCGGATCGGAACGCTCTCGAAAGGCAACATGCAGCGCGTGCAGTTGCTCTGCGCCCTGGTCCATGATCCAAAGCTTTTGTTGCTCGATGAACCCCTCTCCGGTCTCGATCCCATGGGACAGACAGAGCTGTTGTCGCTGTTCGCGGAATTCCGCAGCAAGGGAGGCGCGATATTGTTTTCCTCTCACGCCATGGCAGCGGTCGAGAATATCTGCGATCGCGTCATCGTCCTCTCCGGCGGTCAGGTCGTATACGAAGGATCGACGGCAGACGCCGCCACGCGCGCCCCTCATGGCGTAATTGTCGTCACCGCCGACGCGGCAGGATTGGCCGCTGCCGCCAGCAGGATTGGCGGCGAGGTGCGGATTTTATCGGCGGGTTCCGACACCGCGCGATACCAGGTTCGATTGCCATTGCATGTCACACATCCGGTCCTGATGCGGGCGCTCGCGGACCATGCGGTTCCGATCCTCGATTTCCGGCCCATCAAGCAGGACCTGGAGGGCGCGTTCTGGGCCTTGTCGAGAGATGAGCCCGCCGCCAAGCGCCGCGAAAGCCTGGCTGCATGAGCAAACCACTCGATCCCCGGACGGAGCGTATCCTGCAGCGCGTTCTGGATATCGCAGAACGGCTTTTTTCCCTGATGCTGTTTGCAATTTTCGTGAGGCGGATTTCGCAGAGCTTTGCGATGGAGCCCTACAACATCATCGTCGTTGTTTCCGAGGGTCTCGTCGTTTTTTTCATCCTGATCCGCCGCCGCGCGATGCTTCTGACCGTTCGCCCCTGGGACTGGGCAATCGCTTTGTTGGGGACAGCGTTGCCGATGCTGGCGCGCGCTGGCGGATCGCCGCTGGTGCCCGCTCAGGTCAGCGGTAGCCTGATGTTTATCGGCCTGATTTTCTCCATCGCGGCGAAGCTCTCGCTCCGCCGCAGCTTTGGCCTGGCGGCCGCCAATCGCGGTCTCGTGAACAGAGGCGCCTACCGGTACATCCGGCATCCGATGTACGCGGGCTACATGCTCGTCTATGCGGGCTTTTTCTTGAGCAATCCAAGTTTGTGGAATGCGATCGTCTATACTCTCACGATCGGTGTTCTGATCGCGCGAATCCTGGCGGAAGACGCGATCCTTTCGCAAGATCCGGGTTATGCGACGTTCATGGCGCAGGTGCGGTACCGCCTTGTGCCGGGCGTGTTTTGACAATGCGCGCCGTGCTTTTCGGGGGAGCGTTATCTTGACCTCGCCTGTGTTCCTGATCGCCGCGCGCGAGTTCCGCACCTATGTCGCGACCGTCAGCTTCTGGGTTGCGCTCGCGATAGGGCCGCTGCTGATGGCTGGACTTCTCGTTCTGGCCGGTCATGGATCCGCTGCGACGCCCGTGCGGTTGATCTGTGCAGATTCCACTCTGCAGCAAATCGCCCGCCTCGCTCTGGCAGACGCGGCGAAGCTCGAAGATCACAGCCTTGCTTTCGTCCAAAACGAGCGCGCACCGGGAGTTCGCATCGACTCGACGGCGGTAGGCAAAGTCGATGTTGCATTTGACGCGAATTTTCCTCTCACGCAAAGCGGCCGCGCGCTCGTGGCACTACGCATGGAACGCGATCTGATCAGAGCCGGATCGTCGCGCAACGCGCCAATGGTCCGCCTCGACTCCAGTACTGCCGGGTCGTCGCGCGTCGATACCGCGGCGCTGTCGCGGTTCGGCATGGTGACGGTCCTGTGGCTGGCGCTCACCGGTTCGCTCGGGATGCTGCTTCAGGCCATCGTTCGCGAGAGAGGCAATCGCTCTCTCGAAAGCCTCCTGGCAGCGGTCTCCGCATGGCAGCTCGCCGCCGGAAAGCTCCTGGGCATCGGCGCAATTTCCGCTCTCGTGCTTTTTGTCTGGCTCGGATCGGCCTCGCCGCTCGCAGTCCTTGCCTTGGGATCCGGCAGTCTCGCATCGCCGCTGCTGTCGGCTTTCGCATCACCGATCGCTCTCGCACGCGGTTTTCTGATCTATACTTTCGCCTATGCGTTCTATGGCTTTACGACCGTCGCGATCGGCGCGGGCGCGCGGGACAGCGCATCGGCACAGAATCTCTCCCGCCCCATGTTTTTGGTTCTGCTGATGGCGTTCTTTGTATCGCTCGCTTCGGTTTCCGGCGTGGCGATGGATGTGTCCTGGCTGGTCTATGTTCCGCCGTTCGCGCCCTTTGTGCTGCTTCTGAAGGCGCCCGGCGAATATCCCGTGTCGGTGGAGCTGACGGCCTTGGCTCTGCTGTTTCTATGCACCCTGCTCGCTGCGCGCCTTGCAGTGGCGCGCATCACGGTTACCGGCGATGCGCGTGGCACATCGATGTTTCGCAGATTTCGTACAGGTTTCGCGGGCCAGGAAGTCCCCGAAATTATTCGCGCGACGGTTCGGCCAACGATTCCTTGAGAGGCGTGAGCCAGGGCTCGAAATTGCGCCAGCCATCCACCGCGTCACGGTAGATCGGGCGGCGCACCTGCTCGGAACTCGGAGTCGAAACCGTGCGATCGGTTTCCCAAAAGCGCAAACAGCCTTCCTCGAATGGCAGCCCGCAATAGGCCAGCATACGGCGGATCTCGCTTTCTGTGTCCGTCACAAGGCGCTCGTACTGCACAAAGTGAACGCGTCCGGGAAGAACCGATTCCCAGTGATCCATCATGCCGGTGTATTTCCTGTAGTGGCGGCCCAGATCTTTGAGGTCATAGGCGAAGGGCAGCAACTGCTTGTACATCGCGACGCAAGCGGCCATCGGTTCGCGGCGTATGTCGATCACTTTTGCCTGCGGCAGCATCAGATGGATGAGGCCGACCTCCATCCAGTTCCAGGTCCTCTTATCGACGAACCAGGGGCGCCCCGTCTGGCGATAAGCGCGCGACTCTTCGATATAGCGCGCGCCGAGCGCGGCCATCTGATCTCGTGTCATGTCGAGTAGGCATTCGGGATAGGCGTCCGGCATGACCATAATCCGGCTCATTGTCAGGTCATGCACGATGTCATCCATCAGCGGCAGCTCGCGCGTACCCTCCACCTGGCTGTGGCTCGCGAGAATCTGCTCCACCAGCGTGGAGCCCGCGCGCGGCAGGCCCACAACGAATATGGGTGTATCAGGCGTTGACGGCGCGGGAGCCTGAACAAGTTTTGTCTGGAGATTTTCGCGGCTGAACACCACTTTCAAGCGCTCGATACGGACCGGATCGGACAAGTCACCGGTCGCTTCGGCACTGCAGCCGTGCCGCTCGGCCTGGTCGCGGACCACCCAGGAAGCTTTCTCATAAGCGGCAAAACTCGCTGCAAAA